>Ga0214925_100019_pt1 | contig 201989 bp, 173 predicted proteins | sample Stichaenrichment_FD_168299 | JGI IMG/M metagenome (GOLD analysis project Ga0214925, IMG submission 168299) | Xylose enriched microbial communities from anaerobic bioreactor in Madison, Wisconsin, United States - 63SRT | ecosystem: Engineered > Bioreactor > Anaerobic > Unclassified | place: USA... | reverse complement strand
GCAAATCCATAGCGGAAAGCAAGGTAGCTTCCGAATCCACGAGTACTTCAATCAAGGCCTCTGAGTCAACATCGACTTCAGTTGAAGCCTCCAAGTCAACCAGCACTTCGCTGAGTGAGAGTGAGTCAGCATCAGAAGCAACCAGCAAATCCATAGCGGAAAGCAAGGTAGCTTCCGAATCCACGAGTACTTCAATCAAGGCCTCTGAGTCAACATCGACTTCAGTTGAAGCCTCCAAGTCAACCAGCACTTCGCTGAGTGAGAGTGAGTCGGCATCAGAAGTAACCAGTAAATCCATAGCGGAAAGCAAAGCTGCTTCTGAATCTACGAGTGCTTCAATCAAGGCCTCTGAGTCAACATCGACTTCAGTTGAAGCCTCTAAGTCAACCAGCACGTCGCTGAGTGAAAGTGAGTCAGCATCGGAAGTAACCAGCAAATCCATAGCGGAAAGCAAAGCCGCTTCTGAATCCACGAGTACTTCAATCAAGGCTTCTGAGTCAACATCTATTGAAGCCTCTAAGTCGACCAGCACATCGCTGAGCGAGAGTGAGTCGGCATCAGAAGTAACCAGCAAATCCATAGCGGAAAGCAAAGCCGCTTCTGAATCCATGAGTACTTCAATCAAGGCCTCTGAGTCAACATCTATTGAAGCTTCTAAGTCAACCAGCACGTCGCTGAGTGAGAGTGAGTCGGCATCAGAAGTAACCAGTAAATCCATAGCGGAAAGCGAGGTAGCTTCCGAATCCACGAGTACTTCAATCAAGGCCTCTGAGTCAACATCGACTTCAGTTGAAGCCTCTAAGTCAACCAGCACGTCGCTGAGTGAAAGTAAATCAGCATCAGAAGCAACCAGCAAATCCATAGCGGAAAGCAAAACTGCTTCTGAATCCACAAGTGCTTCAATCAAGGCCTCTGAGTCAACATCGACTTCAGTTGAAGCTTCTAAGTCAACCAGCACGTCGCTGAGTGAAAGTGAAGAATCTGCTTCAATCAGCAGCTCAAACTCTGCCTCGACGTCAATTGTGGAATCAACAAGTACGTCCGCATCCACATCAGCAGTGGTTTCAGGCTCAACCAGCACTTCAGCTTCTGAGTCGGCATCGACTTCAATGTCGGCGGCCAACTCAACAAGTGAATCTGAGTCTGCTTCAACGAGTAACTCGACATCAGCCAGTGCATCGTTGAGTGAAAGTGAAGACTCTGCTTCAATCAGTACCTCAGCTTCTGAGTCAGCCTCGACTTCAACGTCGGCGGCCAACTCAACAAGTGAATCCGAAGTGGCTTCAAAGAGCAGTTCGACATCAATCAGTGCGTCTGGATCAACCAGCACGTCGTTGAGTGAAAGTGAAGAATCTACTTCAATCAGCAGCTCAAACTCTGCCTCGACGTCGATTATGGAATCAACGAGTACGTCCGCATCCACATCAGCAGTGGTTTCAGGCTCAACCAGCACTTCAGCTTCCGAATCAGCCTCGACTTCAACGTCGGCGGCCAACTCAACAAGTGAATCTGAAGCTGCTTCAACGAGTAGTTCGACATCAATCAGTGCATCTGGATCAACCAGCACGTCGCTGAGTGAAAGTGAAGAGTCTACTTCGACCAGCATGTCGTTGAGTGAAAGTGAGGAATCTGCTTCAATCAGCAGCTCAAACTCTGCCTCGACGTCAATTGTGGAATCAACGAGTACGTCCGCATCCACATCAGCAGTGGTTTCAGGCTCAACCAGCACCTCAGCTTCCGAATCAGCCTCGACTTCAACGTCGGCGGCCAACTCAATAAGTGAATCTGAAGCTGCTTCAACGAGTAGCTCGACATCAATCAGTGCGTCTGGATCAACCAGCACGTCGTTGAGTGAAAGTGAGGAGTCTACTTCGACCAGCACGTCGCTGAGTGAAAGCGAGGAGTCTGTTTCGACCAGTACCTCAGCTTCTGAGTCTGCTTCAACGAGTAGCTCGACATCAGCCAGTGCATCTGGATCAACCAGCACATCGTTGAGTGAAAGTGAAGAATCTGCTTCAATCAGCAGGTCAAACTCTGCCTCGACGTCAATTGTGGAATCAACGAGTACGTCTGCATCCACATCAGCAGTGGTTTCAGGCTCAATTAGCACCTCAGCTTCAACGAGTATTGCTAATTCCATCAGTGCCTCGACATCAACCGTGACGGCTGCCAACTCAGCAAGCCAGTCAACGTCTGCTAGCGCTTCTGCCAGTGCTGCTGCAGCAACGACCAGCACCACGGCCCAGAATCGAGTTATGACACGGTTGGCTGCTGTATCGACGGCAACTTCATCGACTTCAGCCAACACCAACAATACGTCCAGCTCAATTCAGAATTCACAAAGCGCGTCAACGGCAGCTTCGCTAAGCATGATGCAGTCGGCTTCGCGGAGTCAGGCAGTCTATGAGAGTCTGCTTGCCTCACGTTCAAACAGCTCCTCCAATGTAATCAGCAATTCAACTTCTCTCAACAGCCAGCTTTCGGCATCCAAGAGCAATTTTGAATCGTTGAGTGCTTCAAATTCAATGAGCTTGGAGGTTTCGGCTACTGAAAGCCAGACGCTTTATGAAAGCATGTTTGCCTCGCGTTCAAACAGCTCATCAAATGCAATCAGCAATTCGACTTCGCTTAACAGTCTGCTTTCAGCATCTAAGAGCAACCTGGACGCAGGCAGCAACTCAGTTAATGGCACGACTCAGCAGAGCACCGTGGAGACACTGGCAGTTGCCGATTCGATGAGTGATACGCAGGCTCAGCAGCTTTCCGATACAACGAACTCGCTTTCCGTCAGTGCAGCATCAAGTCAAACTCAGCAGCGTAATTCTGGACTTTTAAACACTTTAAAGACGATGCTAGGTTTTGGTAAACGTCAATAATTTGGCTAGAAAGTGCAGGAAAGAGATTTGCAAAGAAAAAAATTAAATGTTGCGACAAAAGGATTCCTAAAAAAAGCGCTTTTTACGGTGATGGCAATTGTTGTCTATTCATTGGGCAATCAGATACCGATTCCATTGGTTAAGATGACAGTTGAATATCAAACTATGATTCGTCATTACCATATGAGTATGCTTAGTATCTTGACCGGCGCTAATCTGCCGGATTTATCGCTGTTTTCGCTAGGATTTAGTCCTTATATGGCCGCGATGATGATTATTCAGCTGCTGGTAATGATGAAATGGTCGATCGTTGAGGAAATATCACAGCGTCAATTGATGTATCTGCAAAACTTTTTGTCGCTGCTTTTTGCCTTGATTGAAGCAGCCATTATTGCCAATGGTTTTAGTCTGGCAGCCGGCAGCGACCATTTATTGAAGGTTTTGATGATTATCGTAACCTTGACGGCCGGCGCGATGTTCGTTCAATGGCTAGGCAACGTGACTACGATTTACGGCATTGGCGGCATGGTGGTTCTGATCGTCGGCAATATGCTGCATTCCAATATGAATCGCTTGGTTCTGCCTTGTCGTCAGCTGTTGAAAATGAAAAATGGCATCTGGCTGTTGGCAGCGCTGATCATTGGCAGCCTGTTGATTGCCTGGCTGACGATCATTTTCCATGCGGCTCACTATGAAACCAAACAGATCCAAATCTCATTACCAAGTCAGATTGAGCCGACTGTGTTTCCGATTGGCTTTAATTTAGGAACGATGATGACTTTTATGCTGGGGATGTCTTTTCTGGTTATTCCTTCACTAGTGGCATCGTTGTTTAAAATGCCGGCCTTTTGGAGCAGTCCTAAATTTCAGATTGGCTTTGCGATTGTAATGACGTTTTTAATCGACTATTTCTTTGCGTTTGTCATGCTTAGTCCACGTCAAATCGCTAAGGGTATGCGGCATAGCGGTAATTACCTGCTTGGTGTAGAAATTGGCAAGCCAACGCGGCGTTTCATCAGAAGACGACTGGTTCTGTTTAACCTTTTCAGTGCTTTGGTTTTGGGATTGTTGGTTGGCCTGCAGATCGCGGGTAGTCTATTAGCCCCTAAGATCTGGCAGCCGCTATACGCACTGCCGATTTCAATCGTAATGATGGTACTGTTTATGGAATCCTTGGTTGAAATGATTAATGAGCTGATGATTCCTAAACGCTATCAGAAGCTTAAAGAAGGGGTATTAAAAAGCATATGAAGTATTTTGTTCCGTCTTGGCATCTTGGTATTGGCGACTGGGCCTCCACTCAGCAAAATATTACCTTTGATGATGCAATTGGCAATATGCGAATCATGAATCACGCTGATGAAAATTATGGCTTGATCATTGGGGACTATAAGCCACAATTGATTACCCAGCTGAATGCAGAAGGGGTTGCACCGACTGATACGCTGGCGGCCTTTGATTGGATTCAGGATACTGCTTTGCAAGACAACAGCCGAATCGTGGATATCCAGGACTTCAACTGGCCTAAGGGAACCTATTTTGAGTATGGACCGTTCAGTGTAGACGCCATTTGCAATGATGAACATATCGCACGCCTTTTATTCAATAATATTGGTCAGATTTTGCGGATTGAGCGGTGGCAAAACGGCTATCATCAAGAAGATATCATTATGGATACGCGTGGCTTTGTCTCAAGCATCCAAACGTTTGATAAGCAGAACCAACTGCAAAAAACGATCTTCTTTAATCTGCATGGTGATTGGCGCGTAATTGAGGATGCCAAAACCGGTCGCTGCCATATCAATTCACAGTATCAAGGCGATTTTACCCAGTCAGATTATGCCAGCCGTCATGATTTGATTAATGAAGCAATTGCCGGTTTGATTCAAAAACGACTTGATAAAGACAGCGACCAGATCGTCTTAACGGCTGATGACCAGCAGATAATTGACTTAAAACAGTTTAATGGTTTTAAAACAATTATTCAGGCGAGTCAATGGCATGCTAATGATCGCTTTTGGGAGCCGATGAATGGACGGACTGATTTAACGATCGTCACGGATTCAGAGGCTGCGGATCGCCATGTACATAAAATCATGGGCGATCAAATTGAGACCAATCTACTACCAACGTTTGCGTCACAGTTTAGTCTTGGCCATAGCGACGAATATACTACCCAGACAATTCTGCTGTTTGTCAGTGAGCAGACGACGATGTTGAATTTGAGAAAAGGCTTAGCTCAGCTTATGGAAATGGTTGATCAAAATCAAAACAGCGAGCGGCTGCAGATTGCGGCCTGCGATGGGCGGCTGTTGAATCAGGCTCGCCAAATCGCTCAAGAAATTGCTCAAGACCATCCCCGGCTTTTGATCGATCCAGAAGAAGAGCAGATGATGTCTAATCCGGATTTGGTTGATAAAGATATTGACCCTCGGATGGAAAAACAGCAGCGTTGGCAGCCGATCCCGATCTACACCAAAAGAATCGTGCAGACGACCGACTTGTTGCAGCTGCTGGACCAAGTTCGAGTAGTCGTGGATCTGGGCAACAACCCGGATTCATACGTTCAGATGGCTTCAATCAGCGTTGGTCTGCCGCAGATAAATCTGATCAAAACCGACTTGGTAAGAGATCATGAAAATGGCTTGCTGCTTGCCAACGTTGCTGATCTAACCGTAGCTCTGCAGTTTTATTTGGGCAGCATGGAGAACTGGAATCGAGCGCGGGTTGATGCGGTTCAGCAGATCAACAACTATTCAGGGAAACGGATTTTGCATAATTGGCAATTGCTTTGGAAGAGGTGTGTGCGTTTTGAAGCTTAACGTTTTACAGCTTGGAAAAAATAATTGGCAGACGGCCTATCAGATTCCAGCTGCTTTAAACTGGCATTTTAACGATCTAAGTTGTTTAAAAGATCCTAAAGCCCGGCTGCAGCTGATAGTCATTTCAGAATCTGTCACCTTGGCACCGACCGACTGGCAACTTTTACAGCAGCGTACTGATCCATATAACGTCATCCAGACTGCGGATTTGGCGATTGAAGACGATCATCTAGCGTCCTTTCTGCAAAAAATGGCGGCGCGGCAGCTGACTATACCGATTCAAGAGTTTATCAACAATATTGAGCATTACTATTTTGTTGGTCAGCAGGGGATCGGTCTGACACCAGCGGCATTGATGTTTGAGAGTAAGTTTTGCGATGTGATCCATTATGAGGATTCATCTTGCGTGGAGGTTCAGGTTCATACGCCTGATTGGCAGCCACTGGCCAGTTCACGTAAGAATATCTACGTTGATCCGGGTCGTCAATTGGAGGTTTGGCCCCAGTTTCAAAAAGATGCCGATGTGGAGCTGAAATATCGATTTGCCGTTGTTTATGGTGAGGAGCGGCGCGTTTTTGAATTTACCGAAGAGCAGCTCAAAAGTCCGCAGATCGTTAACACCAAGATTTCCAATGGTCATCAATACATCACGATGGCCGTCTATGTCCGTGGCTATGGTCAATTAAGTCTGGGCAACGTAGAGTATCGGTGGACACGCTATGGCTTGGGGACCTATCTGAATGGGGGGCAGAGCTTAGTCGATCCCAAGACGAGAGAAGAACTGGCCTACTACTTTAATCCTGGCGATCTTAAACCGCCGCTATGCGTATACTTTGCTGGCTATCACTCCAAAAAAAGCTTCGAAGGATATTTCATGATGCGTCGCTTAAATGCGCCATATCTGCTGATTACCGATTCCCGGCTGGAAGGTGGCCAGTTTTATACAGGCGAGTATTTTAATCAGGCCATCCCTAAAGTAATCGATCAGTATCTGCAGAAACTGGGCTTTACGCGTCAGCAGCTGATTCTATCGGGAATCTCAATGGGAACGTATGGTGCGCTTAAGTTTGGCGCTTTGATGGGCGTGCATGAGGTAATTGCGGCTAAGCCATTGGTGCATCTGGATTCAATTGCTACACGCAGTCGTCTGGCCCGTCCCGATGAATTTGAGACGGCATTTGATATTAAGCGTGCCATTGAGGCAGATGGTCAAGTTGTTGATGATGAGATGCTTTTGCGGCTGATGGATCAGCAGGACCTGGCCAAAACCAATTTCAGCATTGCCTATATGGAAAACGATGATTATGATCCCACGGCTTTTGCTGATCTAAGCCGCCATTTGCTGACTCGGGCCAATCGCTTGAACAGCTATAGTCTGCCTGGACGTCACAATGATGACAGCGCGGGAATGCTGCAATGGTTTTTGATGCGCTATCGTCAGATTCTGCAGCATGATTTTGGGAGGTGAGCCGATGCGAATTATCAACTATATCTATTGGCTGCCACAAAATGACACCACCTATCGTTATGGCTCACGGATCGATGCCTACGACAATCAAGTGATCCATTTTGAAAACGAGTGGATGGCACCAGGACGAGCAATGATTACTTGGTATTCAGCGGTTAACTATCAAGCCAGCCGTTTTGTGCCCCAGCTGCCGATTCTGCGTGGCGGGGTTGAGTATCGCATCAAGGCCAAGTACATTGCCAAACCGGCTGATTCGGTAATGCTGCGAATCATTTTTTATGACATTCAAGGCGAGATCATCGACCAGAAAATCACGCATGGCTACCAGCTCAACTTTACCTATCCGTACGCGGCGACCCGCTATGAGGTGCAGCTGATTAATGGCGGCTGTCGTTCAATTACCTTTTGGCGGCTGGAACTGACGCCTGCCTTTACTGAACAGACCGGCAATCTGATGTTTTATACGCCTAAAAAAATCGATGCCGAACAGCCAGTCAACATTATGCTGCTGCGCTCGCTTAGAACGGCAATGATTCCAAGTGAAGAGATCGATAAGAGTCATGACGTACCGAACCTTTCGCTGATGATGGTTGCCTGGCAGGAGATTGATCAGGTTGCCAGTGAGCTGCTGACTTATTTTGAAAATCTAAAAGAACGTCGCATAAACTTTATCAGTACGGCTCACCGCTTAAATCCAGTCGTACGCAAATTGGTTAAGGAAAGTCCTTATTGGCGAGGCTGGCTGATTGACGCGAATGTCGTGCTGACTGACTATCGACTGAGCAATTATGAAATGACCGGCAGTGAGGGCCATTTCTTTAAGCACTTGGAATTAGTACCAATTCAAGAGACGCTGGATCAGATTAAAGATGAATTAAAGAGGTGAGAACGACGGCATTTTCATTTGAACTGCAGCGCGCCAGGCATATCTTGACCAAAGTGAATGCCTTGGCGCCAATGATGCGGGAAATGAGCGATCAAGAACTGCAGGCGCAGACCCCGCGCATGCGTAAAATGCTTAAGGGAGGCAAATCCTTAAACAGTCTGCTGCCAATGGCGTTTGCAACGGCGCGTGAGGCAGCCAGGCGCGTCTTGGGGATGTATCCTTATGACGTACAGGTGATCGGGGCCATCGTTCTTCATCATGGCTGGATTGCCGAGATGAAGACCGGGGAAGGCAAGACGCTGACCGCGGTGCTGCCTCTTTATTTAAACGGTTTGACTGGTAAAGGAGCAATTTTGGTGACGCCCAGTCGCTATCTGGCTCAGCGTGACCAAGAAGAATTGAGCGTCCTGTATGAATGGCTGGGATTGACCTGCAGCCTGGGTTTTGATCCCGATGATGAGTCGGGCAATCAGGCCACCGTTGCCGACAAGCGAAAATGGTATCAAGCCGATATTTTGTACACGACTGGCAGTACGCTGGCCTTTGACTATCTGTTCAATAATCTGGCTTCACGGCCTGAAGATCAATATCTGCGACCTTACAACTACGCAATCGTTGATGAGGCCGACGCGGTGTTTTTAGATGGGGCTAATTCGCCAATGGTGGTTGCCAGCAAGACGGAACTGCAGTCAAATCTTTATCGCTTGACTGACGAGTTCGTGCGCAGCTTGGAGTCAGGAACCGATTATCGCCGCAGCCGGAACCATAAATCAGCCTGGCTGACGCATCAAGGTGTTTTAAAGGCACAGCAATGGTTCAGAATTGACGATCTGTTCAATGAGCAGCATCGTGAATTGTATCGGCATATCAGCTTGGCTCTGCAGGCGCATTTTGTTCAGCAGCGTGGGCACGACTATCTGGTTGAGGATGGCGAGGTGGTCTTGCTGGACGAAGCCAATGGCCGCTTGATGCGCGGAATGAAGGTCAATACTGGGATTCAGCAAGCCGTTGAACAAAAAGAGGGCGTCAAGATTTCTGATAATCGGCAAGCCGTTGCTTCCATTACCTATCAAGGCCTGTTTCGGCTGTTTAACAACGTTGCTGGAATGACAGGGACCGCGCGCATTGCTGCCGATGAATTTATTGACGTCTATAAGATGAAAGTCGTCCAGATTCCGCGACACCGCAAAAATATTCGCAAAGACCATCAGCCGCGCGTCTATCTTACGACCAGTGAAAAACTGATTGAAGCGATCAAGCTGGCCGAAAAGCTGCATCAAAAAGGTCGGCCGATTTTGCTGATTGCCGGTTCGGTTGAAAACTCGGAAATCGTTTCTGAGATTCTGCTCAACCGTGGGATTCCGCATAACCTGCTGAATGCCCGTAACGAAGCCAATGAAGCCGCGATTATTAAAAATGCTGGACAAAAAAATGCCGTAACCGTGTCAACCAACATGGCGGGACGCGGTACCGACATTAAGCTTGGCCCAGGCGTTGCTAAATTGGGCGGCCTGGCCGTAATTGGTACTGAAATGCTTGATCCGCGCGTTGCTGAGCAGCTGCAGGGGCGAGCCGGCCGCCAAGGAGATCCTGGCGACAGCTGGTTTTTCATTTCGCTGGAAGACAATTTTGTTTCGCAAAACAGCAGTCCCGTGATTCGCAAATACTATCGTCGTCACATCAAACATTTCAACCACCAGGCTAAGCCCCACCGTCTGCATAATCCTCGTATTTTACTGTCGCTGCTGCTTTTACGCGATAAGGTCATGGTCAGTCAGCGGCAGACCCGCGCGCGAATGTACAGTTATGAGAACAGTATGCGCTTGGAGCGAATGGCCTTTTATGAATCGCGGGATGCCATCATGAACGCTGACGACTATCGCAAGACCGCGCTTAACTGGATGGAACACGGTTTTGACGTGATTTTAAGCAAGCGTTCAAGCTGGGATTATGGTCATCTAAAGGCAATGGTTAATCATTGGATAACTTATGATGATGCTCAGATTCCTGCTGATTTAAACTATCAGAATCTGGCAGCCGTCAAAAGCTATCTAATGCGCCGGACCAATGAGATTTTAGATCAGATTGAAGATTCAATTGCTGATCCCAAACAGATTGAACAATTTTATCGTTCGGCATTGCTTAAGGCAATGGATGACTGCTGGGTTGATCAGGTGGCCTATCTTGGCTATCTAAAAACGCTGGTTCAGCCTTGGACGCTGCTGCAGCGCAATCCAATGGCGGTTTATCATGAAAAAGCGTATGATCGTTTTAAACAGATGATTGATGCAGTTACTCAAGAAGCAATTCGCAATCTGTTGTTAAGCACGGTGGCTTTGAATGAAAATGGTGAGGTTGTTGTATATTTTGTTTAGACTATCACCTGAAAATTGAAATGATTAGGGAGCTGATTTTAGATGGCAACACGCAGAATCAATCACCATGGGTCCGACGATTCACTTGACAATGTCGTCGAGCAGCATGCCAACAAGCGGCTCAAAAAAATTCAAGAAGAACAGGCGAAGGCTTATGAAAGAGGTCATCACCATTCAGGCTTGCCGCGCTTCTTTATGAATCTGGTCGTGATCATTGCCGTCGTGCTGATGATTATGATGATGTTTTGGAGGTAGCTGTATGGCTGATCAGCTTGGCGATTTTAATCAAAACCATTAAAAAATTAAAAAACTACTTGCAAAAAACTAAGAATGGATTAAAATAAAAAACAATCAAACAGTTTTGAAAAACCATGAGAAAGACGAGTAGCTGTTTTCATTCGCAAAGTGAGCCAAGGATAATGGGAACTTGGCCGACCCTGATGCAGCGAAAAACACTTCCCCGCGTTGCTGACCCAAATGGATTCGTCCAAAGTAGGCTCAGACGTTTTCGACACGTTACAGTCGATGGAGCATGTTTGTGCTCTGATCAAAGCGGTCTGGATATCTCTGGACAACTTGGGTGGCACCGCGGAATAAAGCCTTTCGTCCCATGAAACTACGGGGACAAAAGGCTTTTTATTTTGTCCTCAAGTCTAAGTTTCAAGGAGATTTTTATTATGAGTCTGATTATTCCAGAACACTACGATCCAAAGCTGTCAGTCCGTGAGACCGAAGCCGCTATTCGCTACATTCGTGAAACCTTCCAAGATGAGATTGGGCGCGAATTGAACCTGCAGCGAATGAGTGCGCCAATGTTTGTCGAAAAGAAAACTGGTTTGAACGATAACCTGAACGGGGTAGAGCAGCCAGTTTCATTCACGATGAAGGAACTGCCAGGCGAAACGATTGAAGTCGTGCACTCGCTGGCTAAGTGGAAACGCTATGCTTTAAAGAAGTACGGTTTTGGGATGCATGAAGGTCTCTACACCAACATGAACGCCATCCGCAAAGATGAAGATCTGGACAACTTCCACTCCATTTACGTTGACCAATGGGACTGGGAAAAGGTGATCGCTAAAGAAGAACGAACCGAAGAAACCTTAAAGGCCACGGTTAAAAAAATCTTTAAGGTTATCAAGCACATGGAACATGAAGTCTGGTACAAGTTCCCACAAGCCGTTCACCATCTGCCCGATGAGATTCACTTCGTTACGACACAGGAATTGGAGGATCGCTGGCCAGATCTGACGCCAATGGAACGTGAAGATCGCATTGCCAAGGAACTCGGCTGTGTCTTTGTTATGAAGATCGGTGACAAGCTGCGTCGTTCCGGCAAGCCACATGATGGCCGCGCCCCTGACTATGATGACTGGTCTTTGAACGGCGACATTATCTTCTGGTATGAACCGCTTGACTGCAAGCTTGAAGTATCCAGCATGGGGATTCGGGTTGATGAAGATGCAATGCGCTACCAGCTTAAGGAAGCCGGCGAAGAAGCTCGTGCCGAACTGCCATTTCACAAGATGCTGTTGAACCATGAACTGCCATACACGATTGGTGGCGGGATTGGTCAGTCGCGGCTGTGCATGCTGCTGTTGGGCAAGGCACACGTTGGCGAGGTTCAGGCAAGCATCTGGCCAGAAGACATGCGGGAAAAGTGCGAAAAAGCTGGCATTCAACTGCTGTAATCAAGCGGTGTCGTGCTGAATCTAGTTTTTCAACTGCTATCAATAAGCGGTTTGGCATTGTGGGCAGCAGATTGGTGATGGTGATATTTGCATTCTGATTGGATCAGTCTTATTTGCGGACGAACTTCCTAACCTCAGTATCACTTTCTCAGAGTCAGCAGAACAGGACTGAGCTAATTTGAAATGTAAAATGCCAATGATCAATGTGTGAAATGGCGAAACCGTAAAACCGAGATACAGAAGGGATGATCCTGACTGTATCTCGGTTTTTGTTTGGCGTCAAGCGGCTCGCACCGGGAAAGAAATGGTGATCATCATGTATTATGCAAATAATTTTGCATAATACATATGACAAAAATCTCATTGCCTACTATTTTCAAAAAACCGCTGTATAGTAGGTAAAAATTAATGTATATTGATCTGCTTTAGCTTTTAGAGACAGCGAGTAGTCAATCACGATATGGATGCCATTAAAATGGTTGCAATTTACATCAACGGTTTAAGATTGCCGGTAACTGAATCAGATGAAAGCAGGTGCGATCGGGTTTCGGCAAGTTTTGGGATAATGTCAGCGTACTAGTTGGATGTGTTTCATAATTAGCGTGTCCAATTGTAGCAGCTGATAAAACTGCTTTTAGCCCGTCTTTTCGTTAACGCGACAAACCAATAAAAAACTGCTGAGCTGATTATCAACTCGGCAGTTTTCTTCATATTTATTATGCTTTTGGTCCGTGACCAGGCTGCCATTTGAGACCGATACCTGAAAAACCGCTCAAGATTGAGAAGAGTGGCGATAACAGACTAAACAGGGTAAATGGCAAGAATTCCAATACCGGGACACCTAGGGCAGAGGCAACGAATGAACCGGCCACGCCCCAAGGAATCAGGTAGTTGATTACGCTACCACCGTCTTCCAGCGTTCGACTCAACGCCAACGGGGAAAGACCAATGCGCTTAAAGGCTGGTTTGAAGGCATTCCCAGGCAGGATAACGGAAAGGTACTGCTCGCCGACGAATAGGTTGACGCCGATTCCTGCAAAGATCGTTGCCGTAATCAGACGACCTGGCTTGTTTAATTTAGCCACTAAAGGCTTCATGGCACTTTCAATGATTCCCATATGCATCAAGATCCCACCAAGCGCTAGGGTCATGATGATCAAAGAAACGGTGCCCATCATGCTGGAGATGCCGCCACGTGTCAGCAGGGCATCAACAGCTTTGTTGCCAGTCTTGGAGACAAAGCCACTTTCAATCAACGTGGCAAATTTAGCGATTCCCAACCGCGGATTGTTGATAAAAATCATAACGGTAGAAACGATAATATTTAAAAACAGGGTGGGGATGGCTGGCAGTTTTTTCCAGGCACAGACAAACATTAAAATAATTGGCAGTGCCGCCCACCAGGAAACGGCAAAATGCTTAGTCAGAGTCGAACTTACTGAAGCGATGCTGGTAAGCGATGTTCCCTTATTGCTTTGACCCAAGAAGAAAAAGACGATTAAGGAAACTATGAAGGCTGGGATGGTGGACCACATCATATTGTTAATGTGATCAAATAAATCGTCTTCAGCAACAGCCGATGCCAGGTTGGTCGAATCCGAAAGCGGCGACATCTTATCACCAAAAACGGCACCGGAGATAATGGCCCCCGCCGTTAAAGCTGGGTTAACGCCTAAGGTTGATCCCATCCCAAACAGGGCGATTCCTACGGTTGAGACGGTGGTGAAACCCGAGCCAATGGCCAGTCCGACCAGCGAGCAGACAATGAAGACCGATGGCACGAAGAAACGGGCACTGATTAAATGAAAGCCCAGGACCATCAGTGAAGGAATGATCCCAGCTTGAATCCAAACGGCAATCAAAGTCCCAATCAAAATAAAGATAAAGATGGGAATGATGGCAGTGGAGATCCCTTTGGTAATTCCTTTCATAATGTCATCCCAAGATACGTGACGCAGGGCCAGCCAGAAGACCAGAAATGCAATCACGGTCAAAACCGGTACCTGTGGCGAAAGACCGAAGCCAATTACGCCACTGCCCAAGATGACCAACATAATCAACAAGATTGCAACAGATTCTTTAAAGTCAATTTTTTTAGTCATATATCGACACCTCATGTTTTTAAGCTAATTTGTTTAACGGCATTTGGATTGCAGATAATGACGATAATATCGTTTCATAATTTTCTCCCCCTCGAGCAAATAAAAAGGCGTTCCGACTAGATTAAATCTAATCGGGACGCCTAAACGTGGTACCACCCAACTGAAAAGAGTCAATGACAGCTTTTCACTCTTGCCAGTTGCTAACGGTACCGGCCCAATCCGTACGGGCTTATTTTGTCGGGTATTTCGCAACAGACACCCTGTCCGGTTCGCATCGACCACCGGTTTTCTGAACGCTGAGGTGCAGCTCTACTTGACGACCACTCGTAAATTTCATTGGCATTAATATATCACTTAAAAAAATGAATGGCAAGCAAAATTCTGATGATTTTTTAATTTTATTTTAATCAAAACGCTTTCACGATGAAGATTAAAAAGTCGCTGGATCCAATTATTAGCGCGCTTTATAATGAAACTAATCTATGCAAAAAGGAATCAGTAAACATGACCAAAAAAATATATGTTGTGGGAGCTGCCATTTTAAATGAGCAGCACCAGATTTTAGCAAGCAAACGCAGTGATGATCGTATTTTAGGCGCATTGTGGGAGTTCCCCGGGGGCAAGATTGAGCCGGGTGAGGATCCCCAAACAGCCTTAAAGCGTGAGTTAAGAGAAGAATTCAATGATCAGATTGAAGTTGGACGCCAAGCCGCGCCAACCGCCATCAAACAATATGATTTTGGTGAGATTCATCTGACGGTTTACTATGCCAAACTGGATACGCATCATTTTGATCTGATTGCTCATAGTCAAGTTAAGTGGTGTGATCAAGCAGAGCTGATGCAGCTGCACTGGGCCGACGCCGACTTGCCGATTGCCAAAGCCATTGCCCAGGCTGATCTGGGAAAGGCGGCGTTTTAACAATGGCTGGCGTTGACTACGGTAAGATTTTAAAACGCTTGCAGAAAGGCGATAATGATCAGCTGGTAGAAGAAATCCATGGCTCGCTTTTAAACGGCTATGTCGATCAAGATGAATTTGCCACGGTTGGCGATCTCGGCCCTAAGCTGCTGACCAATCAAGCGGGTAACCAGATCTGGAATCAGCTGCGTCACGAATTGCAGACTTGCCGCAGTTATATTTTCGCGGTGGCTTTTGTAACGGATGCAATGATTTCATGCTTAAAGCCAATCTTTAAACAATTGGCCAGTCATGGCGTGCAAGGTCGGCTGTTGACTTCTGACTACCTGTACTTCAATCAACCCAAGGCCTTTAATGAGCTGCTCAAGATTCCAGGCTTGACGGTTAAAATTGCCAAGGTCGATGGGTTCCATCAAAAAGGCTATATTTTTCAGCATGATGACTATCAAACGATCATTATCGGCAGTGCCAATCTGACGGAAAATGCCTTGATGCGCAACTATGAATGGAGTCTGCAGGTCAACTCACTGAACAATGGTGATATTACGCGGCAAGTCAGTGAAAACATCGAGAATGAATGGCGAAACGCGCAGCCATTGACCGACCAATGGATTGCGCAGTACCAGCTGGTTTATCAAAAGAATCATCAAGTGGGTCATGCGGTGGCCAAAATGGTTAAAAACGGCCAACCGGTAATTGATGGTGAACTAATTGAGCCTAATCAGATGCAAAAAGACGCCTTGGCACAGATTGCACAGCTGCGGCAGGCGGGGCATGATCGGGGCTTGGTGATTTCAGCAACGGGAACGGGGAAAACCTACTTGGGCGCGTTCGATGTTCGCAATGCCAAGCCAAAGCGGATGCTGTTTTTAGCGCATCGAGAAGAAATTTTGCGCAAATCAGCCCGCAGCTTTCAAAAAGTCATTGGCGGTCCTAAGGAAAATTATGGCCTGTATACGGGAAACGTACATGAAAAAGATGCCAAGTATTTATTTGCTACAGTGCAGACCTTACAAGATGATGCGCATTTACAAGCATTTTCGCCAACTGAATTTGACTACATCCTGGTTGATGAGGTTCATCATGCTGGGGCCAGCTCATATCAAAAAATCATGCAGTATTTTAAGCCTAAATTTTATTTAGGGATGACGGCGACTCCAGAGCGGAATGACGATTTCAGCATTTTTGAGCTGTTCGACTATCATGTTGCCTACGAAATCAGACTGCAGCAGGCTCTTGAAGCTGATATGCTATGTCCGTTTCATTATGTGGGCATCAGCGATTATCAGTTTGCCGATGCCAAGGTCAATGAAACAATTGCCAGCTATCAAAATGCCGCCAGCCATCATAAAAAAGAAGTTCAAGCCATTGAGCATCTGACCAGTACGGAGCGCGTGCACTATATTCTGCAGCAGACGGAATACTATGGCTATTCTGGTCCCAAGCTGCATGGGCTGATCTTTTGTGCAACGGTGCAAGAAGCCAACCAGCTGGCAGCGGAACTAACCAGACAGTATCATCCAGCTAAGGCACTAGCCGGCGCGGATTCAATGAGCGTTCGGCAACAGGTGGTCAAGGAACTGGAAGATGGTGTAATCGAATATATTGTGACAGTTGATCTGTTCAATGAAGGGATTGATATTCCATGCGTCAATCAAGTGGTTTTTCTGCGCAGCACCAATTCCAGCATCGTCTACGTTCAGCAGCTCGGTCGGGGTCTGCGCAAAGCCCAAAACAAAGACTATGTTGAGGTGTTGGATTTTATCGGCAACTACAAGAACAGCTACATGATCCCAATTGCCTTGACGGGGGATGCCTCGTATTCCAAAGACAGCGCGCGAGAAACCGTTGAGATTGAGCCAACGATTGGGCTGTCAACGATTGCGTTTGATGAGATTGCTAAGGAGCGGATCTACCAGTCGCTGCGCCAGGTTAAGCTGGATGACATGCGCAAGTTGCGGATGGTTTACCAAAATATGAAGCAGCGAGTAGGACGCGTGCCGCTGCTGGCTGACTTTATGGCTGCCGATTCAATTGATCCTGAGATTTTAGCCAATAAAAAGAAGAATTACGCGCAGTTTTTGATTGGCGAAAAAGAACCAGTTGAGATCAATGATTATGAAAATCGCCTATTGACTTTTTTGGACGCGGAACTGTTAAATGGCAAGCGGCGTCATGAACTGATCTTATTGGATGATCTGTTGAATCAGGCAACGGTTACGGAAAAAGAACTCAAGCAGCAGCTAAAAGCGGCCGGCTGTCTGGTTGATGGAGCAACGCTGGCTTCGATGCGGCGTGTTTTGGACCTAACTTTTTATAACAAGAAAGCGGCGCCGTCTCGTACTGATTATGGCGGTCGCCCAGTTGTGATTTTTGATCAGGCAGCGCGGATCTATCGGCTAAATGATGAGCTGCGCAATTCATTAAAAAACGATGCGTGGTTCAGCCGCCTTTGGCAAGATGGCATCAAGACCGGGCTTTTGCGGGCCAAGCGCTACCAAGCGGATCAGCGGTTTACGCTGGGTGAGAAGTATACGCGTAAAGACGTCATGCGCCTGGTCAACAATGTGGTCAATACGACCGCGCAAAATATAGGTGGCTACTTTTTTAATGAACATGATGGCGTCATTTTTGTCACTTACCATAAAGCTAAAAACATCAGCCGTTCGATTCAATATGAGGATCAATTTTTAAATGATCACGTCATGCACTACTTTTCTAAAGGCAAACGGCGCTTAGACAGTCCTGATGTCAAGAAGTTTACGGATGGTCGGCGACGCCTGGCACTCTTTGTCAAAAAATCAGATGCTGATGACGACAAGACCTTTTATTATCTAGGCACGTGTCGCTACATGCCGGGATCGGCCCGCCAAGAGCAGCATGACGGCAAGCCAATCGTTTCCATGAACTTAGAGCTTGATCAGCCAGTTTCTTACACGCGCTATCATTCGTTGATTGACTAGTTTTAATCTTAAAATGCACTGACCCGAACTTTTCGCGGCAGTGCATTTTTGATTTGGTCAGCTGTTGACGTTTAATTGAATGTCAATCCGCTGCTTTAGGCTATTTTGGCTGATGCGCGTCAAGGTAGGCATTGAGATCAGCATTCTTGATATCGGTAATAAACATGTGTCCTGGCGCGTGAGTGATTACTAAAGGCAGCTTGGCGTTTTCGATTGCTGCCTGTGGAGTTACGCCACATGGCCAAAAGACTGGCACTTCGCCTGGCTTGATCGTGTCAGCATCGCCATAATCGGGATGATCAAGGTCAGAGATGCCAATTGCAGCCGGATCGCCAATTTGGATCGGCGCCCCATGAACGTTAGGCATCTGGGCCGTAATCTGGCGGGCCAGCTGAGCTTTAGCCGGCGACATTGGCCGCATGGAAACCACAGTTGGACCTTTAAAGCGGCCAACTGGGCTGGTCATAATATTGGTTTTATACATGGGAACGTTGTGCTTTTCAGTCAGATGACGAATCTCAATGCCGGCTTTGAGCAGGGCTTCTTCAAACGAAAAAGAGCAGCCAATCAGAAAGCCAACCATATCCGCCTGCCAATACTGAGTGGCATCGGTAACCTCTTTAGTAAAATGGCCGTTTCCATAGAGACGGTAACGCGGAATATCCGTACAGATGTTGGCGTGCCGCGCGATTGTCTTGGTCAAGGGTGCTTGTTTGACGGTTTCCAACAGTGGACAGGCTTGCGGATTTTGCCGAATCCATTCACGAAAGTCATGCGCATACATTTGCGGCAAGATTACCAGATTAGCCTGTGCATAGCCCGCTGCCATGCCGGCTGTAGGAAAATCAATGATGCCCGTGCGAATCCTTTGTCGAACCTGGGCGGGCGCTTGCTGGATATAGGGTTGAATATCAAAAGCAGGCATGCATTTCACCTCTTAGATTATATAATGATGTGAAGATTAGATTTACATTAAATGATAATTGCTAAATGGACGTTTGCAAACCCGCTGGCTCGGTAAACTGGCTAAATTAAGCACTCAACACTAAAAACTTAATTCATATTGGTTTTTAACTATAAATATGATTAATAATTAAAACGAGATTTGATAAATGTCGTTGGATGGCATCGTTGCCGCGAATAGATTTACGATATCGAAAAAAGAGTCGATGTTAGACACCGGCTCTTTTTGAATTTAAGACTTTTTGATGGGCGAAGATACAATCTGCATGCTCTGTGGCTGCGCATAGTCGAAACGATGATCAGTATGATGGTCATGCCATTTAACGATTCCGATCAAAATCAAGATGATGACGATCGTATAGAGCAGAGCCGAGCGACTGGAAGGATGATCGACCATGGCCGCGCTGCGATACCAACGAAACAGCCAGGCCAGCATGCTATAGACCAGAATTCCGCAGACCGCAGCAAAAATGATGGCCCACATAAACGTTGTTGCCATGGCCATCACGATCCCCGCAGCAATTAAAAATAAAACCATCAAAATGATGAACAGGCACATTTAAAAATCCTCCTTGTTGTTCGACCAGCTGGGCAACGGGACGTCAATTACGCGCGGCGACTGATTTAAAAGACACATAATAGCTTGACCGATTCCCAGTCCGCTGACGGTGGCAGTCAGTTGCGAATCCAGGTTAAGACTGCCAACTTCTTCGGGGCTGGCCAGATGATGGACTAATAGATTAGGAAACTGAGAGCGCAGTTTAGCTGGCAGGTCCAAAGGTGATTGCGTGGTTAAGATCACGTTCAGCCCAACCTTGCGACCTTCACGCAGCACTTGAAAGATCCCGTTTTCGCTCAGCACGTCTTCATTGGTTGGCAGGTAACGATGAGCTTCGTCGATAATAATATTGACGGGAAAAGCCGCGTTATGCTGCAGACGGTGCTCCAGAATCCGTTTCATTAAAAGCGAGATGACGGCTCGTTGACCAATTGCAAGCGTCTTCAGCGCGGAAAGGTCGATTACCAGCGTTTTGTGAGCACTGCGCTGATCTAAAAACATCTGCAGTACGAAATTAAGCTCGGTTTTGACTTTTTGTGGCTGATGAATAGTGCCAAACAGTTCGCGGATTGCCGGACTGGCCAATATTTCTCTTAATTGAATGATTTTTGGCCATACGGATGCAATCAATTGACGATTATATTCCTGACCAAGCAAATGATAGTTGGCCCGCTGATCAGCATATGGAACTACCAGTTCTTCAATTAATTGGTCGGGCAGCAGTTGAACGGCATACGATTTTGACCAGCGTCCAAGCTTGGCCAGTGTCTGCTGGTGGTCGGCAACTGGCTGATTGATGCGCTGATAGCAGCCGGGATGATTAAGCAGATTATTTTGAATCCGCAAATCATTAATTGCTGAAGTGACCGCGACAATTAGCTGTTCATTGAATTGCAGTCCTAACGCCTCCACCAGTTGTGCAGCTGAAAATTCGCCGGGCTCCAGATAAGCGTTCTCACCCAAGCGGTAAACGATGGCGTTTGGCAGCTGCGCGTATTCACCGGTAGGGTCGAGGACAACGTTTGCTTGACCGCTGTTTTGCAATTGATCCAGCAAGGTTAAAGTCGAGGTCGTCTTACCGCTGCCGGTCTGTCCAACAATCAGCAGGTGTCTGTTTGTCAGCTCGTTCAATGCATTCATCCCCAATCATTATAATATTCTAATTATAAATAAGAAGGGCTTAAATTGTTACAAAAATATTGTTATTCTTTTTGGATCCTTAGTTGAGCAATTTAATGAAAACGGCTTCATGTGCAGTTATATAATATTATGGTAAGAAAATATTAGTGTGATAAATAATAAGTTGACGAAATAAAGGTGATTTGCTGAACAGTGACCCAACTTATTATTTAGAGTAGCTTAAAATGGGGGAATTTCAATGAATAAACTACAACGGTTAGGAAAGGAGACCGAAACGGATCACAGCTGTCGCGTCAAAATGTACAAAGCAGGCAAGAACTGGCTTACATCATGCCAAATTTGCCGCTATTTTTTAAATCGTGCCGTTTTAAAGCGAGTTGCCGTTTCAGCAGGAGCAGTAGCTATCGGGATGAGTCTAAGTGGGCATGTCGTTAAGGCGGATACCACCAGTTCGACCAATCGCTTGATTACAATCAGCAGTACAGCATCGCAAGCCAACGGCCCCTCAGCCGCTACAGCAACTACCGATAACGCAGGCAATTCAAATGCAGTTGCGACTGTTGCTTCAAATTCGACAGTTTCATCAAACAGTCAAGCAGCATCATCAAGTACGGATGACTCCAAAACTGACTCAGTGACGCAATCAAGCAGTTCAGCAGCAGCCAGTGCTGGCAACGATCAAAATGATGCCGCGTCTTCAACAGCTGCAGATAGTCAAACTGCCACCAGTTCAGCTGTTGAATCTGCCAATGCAGTTTCTGAAAGCACGGTGATTTCAGCTGCTGAAAAATCAAGTGTAGCCAGTGCTAAGTTGGCAACAGCTAATCGAATCGCCAGGGTGGCCATGGTTAATGCAACTGCAGAATCAACCGAATTGGCAGTTCAGACGACGGATTATCAAGCTTTGACCAAGGACTGGAACGTTGATGCCAAGGGCAACGTGACCTACCGGTGATCAAAGTTGTAATTGAACACCAGACCAGAGACGTTACTGGGCTTGATCAAAAACTCAATATTCAGACTAATAAGGCGGTTACGCGGCAGATTACGATTACTACGCCAACTGGACAGTCAAGTACGATCAAGCAGTCAGCTCAGTTTAAACGTCAGGCAACACAGGATTTGGTAACTGGCGTAATTAGCTATGGCGATTGGCAATGGCAGTCAGGCGATAAGACCTTTAGATAAGTGCTACCAACGGCAATTGCGGGCTATACGCCAAACTATCAAGTAATTGAGGCTGTCACGCCAACGGCAGATACCAGCGATTCAATTTATCTGGTCAGCTATCAGGCTAATCCGGGTCAACAGACGATCTCATATCAAGATGTCAACGGCTTTGTCGTATTAACCCAGATTATTACGGGGGCTACCGATCAGATTGTCAACGTACCAAGCGTTTTGCCAACGGGTTGGGAACTGATGGCTGGACAAGCCATGCCAGCAACGGTAACGATCAAGCCAACCGATACGCCAATCGTTATTTTGGTTCAGCATCAGCTAAGAGACGTAACGGATCAATATCCACTTTCCAGATGGCCAGACCAAGTCGATTACCCAGACGGTCAACTTTAAGCGGACGGCTACGCTTGATCTGGTTACCAATCAGATTGCGTATGGCAAGTGGCAAGGTGATGGCAGCTTTGAAGCCGTGACAATTGATCCGATTGCGGGCTATAAGGCTTCACAAGATACGGTGCCTAAGATCACACCAACTGCCATGGCAGATGACATTACGATTAACGTTACCTATTTTGCACAAAATGAGACACAACTGATTAATTACGTTGATGAAAATAACCAAAGCGGCAGCCCAATCGCAACCCAATCCGTCAATGGGCTGACTGATCAGAGTGTCGCAATTGTGCCAGCCATTCCAGCTAATTGGGAACTGGTACCGGGGACGACGATTCCGGCCAGTGTCAAGCTTAGTCCTAATGCTGCACCAATCGTGATTTTGATTCATCACCAGTATCAAGACGTTTCATCAACTGATTCCAATGCCATTAAAATCATTACGCGGACGATCAATTTTACTTATCCAGATGGTAGTAAGCAGACAGTTACACAGACGGCGAAATTTACCCGAACGGCCATTAAGGATCTGGTTGACAATACTGTTGAATATGGTACCTGGCAGGGCAATGATATTTTTGCAGTCGTTGACGTGCCACAGTTTGATGGCTACTATTCCAGCCCAGACGTCATTCACAGCATGGAACCAACGCCAAGTACGATCGATCAAGTCGTTGACGTAACTTATTCAGCCAAGCCGATTACCACGCGAATCATTCAATATGTTGATGAAAATGATCAGCTGATCCGAGCTGATACAATTTCTGGTCAAGTGGATTCTCACGTTGCTTATCAATTGAAACTGCCAGAGCACTGGACGTTTGTTGATAGCGCCATTCAAGATGGTGCAACGATCTCAATCGACATGAATGCCAAGGGAGCCATTGTCTATCGGATCAAGCATCAGACGACTACCGGCCAAATCACTAAAGACTTTAAGCGAACCGTGATTTTGCATAAACCAAGTGGTGATGAGACGATTGAACAGATCGCGCAGATGACGGCTGATCAGACGCATGATGAGGTCACAGGCCAAGACGTCTATACCAATTGGCAAGTAACCAAGCGTTTTGATGCGGTTGATGCTGCCAAGCTTACTTATGCTGGCTATCGCTCCTCTGTCAACGAGATTGCAGCCGCTGACCCGGATGAGAACATGGCCAGTGAGACGACGATTGACGTAACTTATACGGCCAACCCTGGCGTGCAGACGATTGAGTACGTTGATAGTGCGGGCAATGTGATCGCTAAGCTTTTAATCACTGGCTTGGTTGATCAAAACGTAAAACTGGATACCAATCAGGGTGGCAATGCAGCGCTGCCAGACAACTGGAAGCTGGTTGCTGGAGTTGTCGTACCGGCTAGCCTGAAGATTCCCGTAACGGATACGATCATCAAATATCAAATTGAGCATCAGACTAAAGACGTTTCAGAAACTGATCCCGATGCCCAAAAGACCGTTACCCGGATCATTAATATCTTTGATCCGCATCAGGGTGAATATACTCTGCCAAAAGAGACCATCACTTTAAAACGAACAGCAATCAAGAACCTGGTTACCAATCAAATCACCTATGGTGCATGGCAAAATCCAGATAACCTGGCATTTACCGAATATACAGTTCCACAGATTACCGGTTATACTGCCAGTCGTGATCAGATTGCAGCCTACCAGCCAGTTGGCGAGGATACGGTACTGACTTATAACATTACCTATTCAGCTAATGAGCAGTCGGTTGTGGTGATCTATCAAGATGATCAGCACAACGTGATCGGCCAAGCTGCTGTTTCAGGACAAACCGATCAAAGCCTCGCAATTGACTTTACAGCCGCATTGCCAGATGGTTGGATGCTAGCAGACGGGCAGGCTGATCAGCAGCAAATTACATTTACTGGATCGGCAATGGCGCCAATTATAGTCAAGATCGTACATGGTCAAGTCACAGTTGATCCCGATGATCCAAAGACGCCACAAGATCGCCTGCCGCATACCAAAAATGACTTTTATCCTAACGGGGTTGACTATAACAAACTTAATCGAACCATTGCCCGCAATATTACGGTGATCTATCCCGACGGCCATACTAAGTCGCTTAAACAAACCGTGCAGTTTAAGCGCAGTGCAACCATTGATACGGTCACCAAGGCCGTTTCGTATGGCCAATGGCAAGTTATTGGTCAGAGCAGCTTTGATCAATTTACACCTGATGACTTGGCTGACTACTTGCCAAGTCTTAAAGTGGTCGAAGCATCCACGCCAACTCCAGAAGACGTGGATGGCAACATTACGATTACCTACTACAACCGCTATACGACGCAGACCATCATATACGTGGATGCCGATACCGGTGAGCAGATTGGTAATGCTCAGGTTATCCATGGTGAAACGGGAACTACGGTTGATTTTGCGCTGGACCTGCCAGATGGCTGGGGGCTTGATGAAAATCAGGCCGTACCAGGTAAGGTAGCCATGAAAGTCGTTGACACACCGATTAAATTAAAGCTGCGGCACATGGCATATCAAGTTGACTTTGATCATCCCGTGCAAAAAGGTGATTTAATTGCTGGTACCAAAGATCGTCACTATCAAGTTGATCTGAGCGAAGACGTGCTGAATCGTTATGCCGTGCGGACAATCGTAATTACCGATCTTCAAGGCAACCAGACTCAGATCGTTCAACGCGTTCATTTTGTCCGCATTGTTTGGGTCGATGCAGTAACGGGACTGCCAATTATTCCATTGGAAAGTGTTGATTGGCAAACGCTGAATACCAAATCAATCTGGAACGCTGTATCGATTCCGCAAATCGATGGTTACCAGGCGATCATTACGGATACTGACACAGGTCAACAGCTGATTTCGATTGACAAACAGACGCCAAGTGCTACGAACAATCAGACAATCAACGTGATCTACCAAGCCAAGACTGGCCAACGAATCATCAATTATGTTGACGAAAACGACAACGTGATTGGAACGCAGACGGTAACGGGCGACATTAATACGATGGTTCCAGTTAAATTGAACCTGCCGAAAAACTGGCAGCTGGCCAACCAAGACGATCAGCCTGACAGCATTGAGATCAAGGCCACCAATCAGCCAATTGACATTCTGGTTGTTCATCGGTTGGCTGAGAAAACACCACAGCTGCGCCAGATTACGCGGACGATCAACTTTAGAAATCCGCTGAATCAAAATGCCGTAACGACGGTCATACAGACGGCCGCCTTTAAACGGGCAGTTTACCATGATCTGGTCAGCGATACCGATACTTATGGCGCTTGGATTCCACTGGTTGCCAAATGGGATGAGCTGATCTTGCCGGAAGTAGCTGGCTATAAGCCTTCGCAAACGGTAAGCCAACTTGTAGTCACGCCGGATACTGCCGATATTGTCTTGGATGTTGAGTATCTGCCTGAATCACAGCTCCAGACGGTTAATTACGTGGACCAAAACGGCAATCTGATCAAGACGCAAAACTTTGCTGGCAAGGTTGGCGAAACGATCAAACTGGGATTCAAGCTTCCCGCTGGCTGGCGACTGCTGGCGGGTCAGCAGCTCCCAGAATCATTGGTCATTCAAACAGTCAACGTGCCATTAACCGTACAGATTGAGCATGGCTTGGTAGATCAGCCGGATGAAACGCGAACGGTCAGTCGTTCAATTAAATTAAATCTTCCTAATGGCAAGGTTCAGACCAAAGTTCAAACCGTAAAATTCACGCGAACCGTTACCCGTGATCTGGTAACCAACCAGTTCATCTATGGCGAGTGGCAGCGTCAAGGACAGTTTGACCAGTTTGACGTCCCAACGATTGCTGGCTATTTGGCTAATCTTAACCAGGTGCCAATGATTGTACCAACTGCCGATTCTGCAGACAGTACCGTTCAAATTCAGTACGAGCCGCAAATTGAAACGCAGCTGATTCAATATGTCTACGCTAATGGTGCTGCCAGTCAGGTGATTGCAGAACAGTCCTTGGCTGGAAAGACGGGAGAGTGGCTGGCATTCAAGTTGACGGTTCCTAAAAACTGGCAGCTTGCCAATACTCAAAGCGTACCAGCGATGATTCAGATCAAAGCCCAGGCGGATCCAATCGTAATCTTGATTCAGCATAAGCAAAAAGATGTTACCGATATTGCCGATGATACTGAACGAACCGTGACAAGAACGATTAAGATTACTTACCCAAATGGACAGATCGAAACCATTGTTCAAAAAGCAGTATTTGACCGCAGCGCAACTGAAGATGAGGTTACTGGAAAGATTGTTTATGGTAAATGGTATGGCGATGATGTTTTTGAAAGTGTCACTGTACCAGAAATTGAGGGCTGGCAGCCAAGTTTAGCTCAAATTGGGCAATCACGGCCAAATGCAAACACGCCTGACAGTACGGCAACGGTTACCTACAGTCAGGCTCAAAGCGTATTTGTGATTCAGTATGTTGATGCCAGTGGTAATTACGTTGCGGCCCAGCCATTCTGGGGGCAACCTGGTGAGACGATCAAGCTTACTTCACAGCTGCCGGCTGGCTGGAAGTTAATTGGTGCCAACTCAATCCCAGATGAAGTCGTCCTAAAAGCCGGCGAGCAGCTGCTGCAGATTCGGATTGGCCATATTCTGCAGGTAATTGATGAAAATGATCCGGATTGTCATACCACGGTTACGCGAACGATCAATATCAAACTGCCGGATGGTCAAAGCAGGCAGATTCAGCAAAAAGTCAACTTTATTCGACTGGCTTTTGAAGATGAGGTTACCAAGCAGCGCAGCTATGGGCCCTGGATTGCCGAAGACGATGGCAGCGGTGTTACCGATCGTTTTACCGAGATTGAGATACCGACGATCAAAGGATGGGTGCCAAGTCAAGCCGTGGTTGATGAAAACAATCAACTGATCAGAAGCGATGCCATCGTTGGCCGGACTGGCGAAACAGTCGCGGTCCAAAGCAGCGTGCCAACTGGCTGGGAAATCGTTGCCGGCAAGGTTCCGGATACAGTTGTGTTTGATGAGAGCGCTGATCAGCCAGTCAGAATCGTTATCAAACATCGCGTGATTACAGTTGACGCTGAACAGGCAGCCAAATTGAATCACGCCGATGCCAGCGAGCTTGCTGAAACCATTGTCAGAGAGATCAAAGTCTTGATGCCGCATCAAGATCAGCCATTTATTACTAAGCAGCAGGTTGATTTTGAACGACTGGGTGAATATGATCTGGTTAACCAAAGATTCGTTGGTTTTGGCGATTGGCAGGCAGTCGGCAATCCGCTGATGGCTGCATATCGTGTTCCCGAGGTAGCGGGATATCACCCATCAGTAAGCGGGATTGACGAACATGAAGCGCAAGCCGGCGATGCTGATGAAATAATTGTCATTAATTATGTTGCCAACCAACAGACGATTCATGTCAAATATGAAGACGAGCATGGTCAGGTAATTGCTTTGGATCCAATTAGCGGCCAGACGGATCAGACCGTACCGATTACGATCAAAGTTCCGGCAGGTTGGAAACTGACCGCCGAGCAAGTCGTTCCTGACAACGTTACATTTACGGCGACCACGTCAGATATCGTGCTTCAGGTTGCACACGCTACAGTCACGGTTTTGCCAAATGATCCTAAGACAACTGAAAATCTGCTGCCGAACAATCCAGATTGTCACTATCCAAGTGGCGTTGCCTTTGCCGATCTGAACAAAATGTTTACGCGGTCGATTGTCTTCAAGCTCCCCGATGGTCATATTAAGGCGATCAAACAGATGGTGCGGTTTGCAAGAAGTGCGGTGGTTGATGAGGTTACTGGACAAATTACGTACCACGACTGGCAGGCTATCGGTGATCGTGAACTGGTCAGCGTAACGGTGCCGGCATTGGAAGGCTATACCGCAACGATGCAAGTTATTCCATCACTGCACGTAACAGTGGATATGCATGATTTGACGGTTGAAGTTGAATACATCAAATCCGCTGTTCCAGATCAGCCAACAACACCGGATGAGCCAACGCCGCCGGATGAACCGACAACACCGGATCAAACGATACTACCAAATCAGCCCGTACAGTCGGACAATCAGTCAAACAGAACTGGAAATGCTGATGCCATTAAAGAAGCATCAACGATTTTGCCGGATCAGACAGCTAAATCAAAGCAGGTTAAAGATAAACGCTTGCCTCAGACTGGCAGCAATGAACAAGAGCACGGTCATATCTGGGCAATTTTGGGGATGCTGAGTATGCTGTTTGGCGGGCTCTTAGGTGGCAAGCGTCGCGATAAGCACTCTTAAATGAAAGCATAGGTAGGATCGCGGTCAGCCAATTAAATGGTGTTTCAAGGCTTTAAATGTTGGTCTTGCATTAAAGAAACGGAAAAATTAATATTAAGGACTGATAAACGCTATCTCCAAGCTAATGGTTGCTTGAGATGGCGTTTTGCTTTAACTGTATTGTTTTATGCTAAAATTAAGACGTGTTATTTGTTCATATATAATAAAAATGATACTTATCGATTTTGCGAAAAAAAGTGGAGTGACAAGATGACCAGATTGATTGACGATGTATTTAAAAACCAAAAATTCATCCCCGAGCAGATGAGCGAATTTGGCTTTCAGAAAATCGAGGGCACATATACATACGAAGAGAGTTTTCTCGATGACTCATTTCGGGCGGTCGTCACCGTGAAAAACTGTAAAGTCGATGGCCAGGTCATTGACTGCTCAACCGGGGATGAGTATTACCAGATTGACGTGCCGGCAATGCAGGGCAAGTTCGTCAGTTCCGTCCGATCCGGCTATCTAGAGATCTTAGGGCGGATTGTCGATCACTGCTGTCTGACCATGCCATTCGCATCCCCACAAGCCAATCGAATCGCGGGCAGGATTTATGATCAGTATCGCGTCATGCCGGATTTTCCTTGGAAGTCCAAGAATAACAAGGATAATGGCGTTTTTCGACATTTGAATTCAGGCAAGTGGTTTGGCCTGATCATGAACGGCCGACGGGGACTCGTTACTAAAGATGATGATGAACAAAACGTTGATATCATCAATCTGAAAAGCGACACGCTGCCAGTTGACGGTCGGTCCGTTTTCCCGGCCTACCATATGAATCATAAGTACTGGATTTCAGTCGTACTTGACGATCAGCTGGGCGACGATGACGTAATGAGACTGATTGATGAAAGCTTCCGTTTGACGGGAAAGCAGGGGTGATTAAATGCGACAGATCGTACTGCCAATCAAGGATGATGAGGTACTCAAGCAGGTGCAGGATACGCTGTTGAACAACTTCAAGTCTGGCCGGCGCAACTACACCATCTTTCAAGTCGGCAAGGCAACGCTGCTGCGGGTCAGTGACGTGCTGCGACTCAAGCAGGCAGACGTTTTCGATGACTATGGCGCCATCAAGCAACACGCGTTCATCAAGGACAAGAAGACCGGCAAGCGGAACACGCTCTATCTCAAACCGGTGATGATGGATCTGGTGATGTATCAGCAGTGGCTTAAACGCAACGGCTATGAGGGTACGACGGAATGGCTGTTTCCTTCTACCACGCGGCCGCAGAAGCATATTGACGAGCGCCAGTTCTACAACGTGATGGCCAAAGTCGGGGATTTGTTGGACATCAACTATCTGGGCACGCATACGATGCGCAAGACTGGGGCCTACCGTGTGTACGTCCAGTCCAACTACAACATTGGTCTGGTCATGAAGCTGCTGAACCACTCCAGCGAGGCCATGACCCTGGCTTACCTAGGGCTTGATCAGGTCAGCCGTGAGCATATGCTGGATAAGATTGATTTTGGGTAAATGAAAAGCAGACGCGCCAAGGGTTTTGGTGTGTCTGCTTTTTTCTGGATTCTGTTGCATAGGGAAATTAGTAATGTTGATTTCTGATTAACAAACTGTTTTTATATAAGTAGACCAATTTAACTTTAAAATAGATAATCACTAAAGAAATTCAATTATTGGGAGTTGATTATAATGACTTTCAAGCAGCTTTTAGAACCTCCGAATGAATATTATTTACTGGACTGCGAATTTGCTACTGAGCTGAATCTCCAGTCTAAAGAGATCCGAATCGTTCCTTTAGAGATTGCAATTGGCCATTATCTTAATGGAAAACGAATAAGCTGCCTATCAGAGTATCTCTATTGGCCCAATATGCTGGCACGCGACCTAAAAAGAGGGATCAGCCACAGCAGCTTTCAATTTTCTGAATACATGAAGAAAGGGCAACTATCACTTGTTGTTGATGAGTTGAATTCATTTACGAAAAAGTCGTTGCCGTTCGTGGGATGGAATGTAAGGCATGACTTGGACGTTCTTTGCAGCTGTTTGGATTCACTGTCCTGTCTAAACAGCAGTGCCATTCAATTCTTCTCAATCGATCATTATTTAATGAAGAAACATAATCTGGCCAATCTTCCCAGTCTAAGAGATACCGTTAATCAATATCATCTCCCTTTGGCAAAGATGAAAGATGTCGCCATTACAGATGTTGATATGACCGCGGAAGTATATGCCTACCTTTTTAATCGTAATGAACTCAGTACCGCGATAAATCAATTGACTAAAAAGACCGTGAGTGAAAATATTACCTCGCGAACAGAGATAATCATACCCGCTCAAATGAAACTAATGGATGGCAGAGTACTACCAACTGATCGCTTGCCTAAAACAATCTGCTATATCGTCTGTACAGGCAAAGGTCAAAGGATAACCTCAAAACAAGCGGAACGATTAAGAAAATGGCTGACCAGCATGTTCACAAACCATCTTTTGATTCAACGCACGAAACCAGCACAGGCCAACATTGGAATCTATGTAGGAAACGCCAAATCCTTTGCTGAACTTCCAGAAGAACTGGTTACTACTAAGCTCAGGAAGCTGCAACGGGCGGGGAAACCAATAATATCACTAGCGGTAAGCTCTTAACCAGAAACGGCTTGAACACGGAAAATTCCGCGATCAAGCCACATAATCAAATTTTATCTATTTATCTTGTACACTTGACAGGACTATAGCCTAGCGCTATGTCTGTTTTTCTAAATCTCGTTCTCTTTCCGAATCAACACTAAAACTGCCAGCAAATAGAAAACTACACCGGTAATCAACAAAGCTACTACGGACATCCATGCTGACGCGGTATGCCCGTTATACACAAATACAACTCCTAGAATCTCCTTAGTTTCTTTTAAAACTGCTGTCGGTTGATTTGCAAAATTCTCTTTGATAGAACTTTCCATTAATAGTTGCCGATAGAGGACGGCTGAATGAGCACACGGAAAATACTTTACCAGCCATTGAACGTTTTCTGGCAGATTACCGATTGGAATATATGCCCCTACCAAAAAGCCGATTAAAGTCCCGACTATCATACTGGCAGCTGAGTAGGCACTGTTGGTCTTCAAAAAAGAAATTATGAAGGAAGCGATTGCTGATGAAGCAAAGGCTGACAAGACGATTACACCAAATAGCTTGAGTAAAATATCCATATCCAGTACTGCTCCGCCAATCATACCCATGTAGATTTCTCCAAAAATCAAGGTGAAAATCGACATGATGATACTTATGATAAAGCCGGTAATGATATAGCCTCCTGCAATCTGTCGTCGACTGACTGGGGATGAATAAAAGTCCTTGATAGTTTTATTCTCTCGGTCGCTGATCATTACCCCGTAAGCTCCCAAACTAGTAGTGATCGATGCCGAAGCCAATATCCCCGCCAACATCCAAGCCCTCATCAGCCGGTTAGGATGTGGCAAAAACTTTAAACCACTGCTTATCGAGTCACCAATAAAAAAGATGTACAAGGCAAAAATAATGATTACACTCAGCATTGAGAAGAAAACAGCAGCTTTGTCTTGAAAGTAAATCTTGAGGTTTCTCTTGACCATTATTTTCATTCTCGTAGGCTCCTCCCTGTAATGTTCAAAAACACGTCATCCATCGTTCCGTGCAGCACTTCAAAACTCTGTAGCTGGTTCCGTGCTTTTTGGACAATATCAATGGCATCCAGTGTGTCTGTTAACTCAACCTCATAGTAGTCTTCCATCTTGCTCCAGGTAAATGAAAAGCTTCCCAGTAAACTATCCAGATGCTGCTCTTTCTTTGGGTACAGTCTCAATCGATCATAACTGTAGCGCTCTTTTAGACTGATTGGACTTCCCTTTGCGACAATTTCCCCGTGATCTAGAATTATTACATAGTCTGCCATAGCGGCTTCTGCCATATAGTGAGTCGTCAGAAAAATTGTCATCCCATGCTCTTTCTGCAAGCATTGGATTGTCTTCCATATATGCTGCCTTGTTTGCGGATCAAGCCCTGTTGTTGGTTCGTCTAAGAAGAGAATCTTTGGCGTGTTTAAAAGGGCTCTTGCGATATCCACTCGTCGCTTTTGTCCGCCTGACAGTTTCCCATACTGACGCTTAAGTAGGTCCTTGATCTCTGTGTATTCGACCGCACGATCCACGGCTTCTTTAACTTCTGCCTTGTTGGGGTAATAAAAACCGGCTCTAAGCGTTAAGTTGTCAGCAACCGTGAGTTTCTTATCTAAAAGTCCCTCTTGAAACACAATCCCAATCTTCTGTTTGATAGTTTGAGCTTGCGTCTTTATATCAAAGCCTGCCAACTTAATCTCTCCTGAATCAAATTTGGTCAAAGTCGATAAGCAGTCCACCGTCGTTGATTTGCCAGCTCCATTAGGGCCAAGAAAAGCTAAAAGTTCACCTTCACGGACATCAAAAGAAATATCATTGACAACTTTCAAGTCACCATAAGATTTGGAAAGATGCCTAACTTCAATTGTATTTTCGATTGTTCTACAGCTCCTTTCTTTTTATTCTCACAAGAATCTATAGTACCCCTAAAGGTAACACCGAAAATAATAAATAGTCTCGCAACAATCACGCTTTCATTTATTCTAATCGTCCTTCTTAGATACGTCATCATTTTGTGAGTTTTTCTTCGCCCCGTCATCAAAGAACTCTTTGATGATCTTGGCTGCTGAACCACTAAGAATGACTGGCCTGCTCTCGCGCGTAATCCTTTTCCAAACAAAGAACGAACGCACAAAAATAATCACGCTGATGCCGCCGCCAATCATAAAGAAATACTCATTCGCGTAGGCGCGCATCGTTAGGAAGCCAATCAAAAAAGCTAGTACCATCTGACTCAAAGCGCGTCTTCCCTGCTTAAGCTTTCTTCTCGACCCTAGGATCTTCATTTTCCATCTCAATCGACTGCTTTTATCGAATCTGGACTTGTTTTCTAAATTACGAAACAGCTGTTCTCTTTCATTTAAAAGTCGAATTGCCAATACCGCCATCATCAATATAACCGTAATCCCCAAAGCTCTTACCACAATACTCATCATACCGCCCCTAACGTCTTACTTCGCGTTCCCAATCAGATCGGGAATGCTTGTTTGTATATTAAGGATAACTCAATTTAGAGATATATTCTGCTTGATCGTAAGGAATGTTGGCGCAAATTATATATACGATATAAAATTCTACGATGCCGATCGATGACAAAATTTTTCAAGCAGCTAAAAATCTCCTTTTTCAGTTTTCTGTAATTTAAAGAACATAAGGGAAATCGATCCATGAATGCTCATGGACCCGCCAGTGACGGGGATTTGACGTGGATACCAATTTTCTCGGTACGCGCCTATAATGCACCCTCAACGAGTACGTTTCGCTGCCCAAAATGACTCCGCAATGCGTCCATCAACGATTTACGAATTCTGTGCGGCACAATGGCTTCTGAAATGGCTGACAAACAAAATCCCTGCCTCGATTTTGAGACAAGGATTTCATTTTTAGGAGTTTTAGGATAGATATGAGTAAGCTATAAATTATTTCAATTAAGCATTCGGCTGTTCTTGAATTCGGCCGACAAACAGTGCGCCGCTGGCAAAAACAATACCTGCCAAAAGGAGCATCCCCGGCATGGACTTGCCAATCAATGGGAAGATGGCAAAGCTGGCAACGGAAGCAATGATTTGTGGCAGGCAGATGCTGCAGTTGAACAGTCCCAGATATGCCCCTTCATGCTTACCGGCCAGCGCAGTCGTCAGCAGGGCAAACGGAATCGAATTCATTGAAATCCAGCCAATGCCGATTAGAGCGAAAGAAAGAATCAAAAGCATCTTATCGTGAATGAAGAATACTGACATAAAGCCAAGTCCGCCAAGAACCAGACCTAAACGATACATCGTCTTACGTTGGTTTGGCTTGGTCTTTGACAGAACCATTCCCCACAGTACGGCTGAAATCGACTGAACCGCGGACAGAACACCGAACCAGTTGCCGGCAGCCTGATAGCTAGCCGTTGACGGATCAGTTACATTCCAGACATTCTTTGCAACAGCGCCAGTACCGTAAGTCCAAAGGTATTGGAACGCGAACCAACAGAACATCTGAACGAGTGAGATCTGCCAAAATGCCTTAGGTGCGTTCTTCAGCAAAGTTGCGAAACTAAGCTTTTCTTGATTGGCTGCAATATCAACGCCATGGTACTTGGCATAGTCTTGAGGGTTATACTCATGAACCTTGGCCAGCGTAAAGATACTGGTTAAGAGCAGTACAGCCGCGCCAAGGTAGAAGGTCCAGATGACTGAGTGAGGCAGGGAACCTTTCTTAGCAGTATTGGAAACCCCTAAAAACGTCATGATAAACGGCATCAGGGTCGCGAGAATTCCACCCATGTTGGAGAAAATCTGCTGCCAGGACCAGGCAAAGTCTTTTTGGTCTTCGTTAACCATATCACCAATAATCATCTTGAATGGCTGCATGCAGACGTTTGAAGACAGATCCATGAACAGAACTGCAATCGCTCCAAACCAAAGCGCGGCCAGTGAACCGTAACCGAACCCAAATGATCCCGCATTGGGTAAAAGAATCAGAACCAGGGCCGCGATTGGCGCACCAACTAAAAGATAAGGCATCCGACGACCAAAGCGATTCCACGTTAAATCAGAATATTTGCCAACTAATGGTTGAACAATCATCCCCATAAGTGGTGGCAGAATAAAGAAGAAACCCAACTTGGTAGGATCGGCACCGATTGTTTGAAAGATTCTTCCCATTTGTGAGCTTTGCAGCGAAAATGCCATGTTAACGCCAAAGAAACCAAAAGTCATGGCAAACAGGGTACTTATTGGCAGACTCGGCAGTCCAGTCTTTGTTGCTTGATTTTCCATATTACTCATTCCCCCTTTGAGCTGAATTCATATACTTTAGCTTCATATGGACGCAGAGTTTCTCCCATGTCATCCTCGTAGTTGCTTAATAAGAGCTTACCTTTACCAGCGGCGTATTCTCGCTTGATCGTTTCCTTGGTAAAGTTGGCTACTACAAGCAGCGTTGTTTCTCCATCATCACGCGTGTAGGCAAAGACCTGATCATCCGATTCGTTGCCCTTAACCAGTGCAAACTTTCCTTCAGTCATTACTGGTAGGTCATGGCGCATTTGAATGAGTTTCTGGTAGTGATAGAAGACGGATGATGGATCCGCCAGTGCCGCCCTTGCGTTGATCTCTGAATAGTTGGGATTGACCGCGATCCAAGGTTCAGCATCCGAAAAACCGGCATTCTTGCTGTCATCCCATTGCATTGGCGTTCTGGCATTGTCCCGAGAATGAATTGCCAGATATCTGCTCATTGTCTTTCCATCAACCAGATGCTCTTCGTCAACCAGCTGATGGTAGGCATTAATGCTCTCTAAATCACGATAGTCAGACAAAGAATTAAAGGTCGTGTTGGTCATTCCCAGTTCCTCACCTGCGTAGATATAAGGAGTCCCTTGCAGACAGTGCAGCATTGTCGCCAACATTTTAGCCGAAACGACACGATATTTTGGATCATCATTGCCAAAACGGGATACGACGCGTGGCTGATCATGGTTGTTCCAGTAAAGCGAGTTCCAGGCCTTACCACTCAGCTGAGTCTGCCATTTCACCAGGTTATCTCGCAATTCTGGCAGACTGACTTTTTTGTCGCTCCATTTTCCTAAAGCTGGGTTGTCGTTACCGTCTAAGCCGACATGCTCAAACTCAAAAACCATGTTCAGCTCAGTCTGTTCAAGGTTGGCGTACTTCTTGGCATCATCTGTTGTGGCACCAGGTGTTTCGCCAACTGTTACCAAATCATGTTTGGTCATTACAGCTTGATGCATTTCTTGAAGGAATTCGTGCATCCGATGACCATTGGCAACAACCGGCTCGACATCGCCATACTGCATTCTGGGCGCGGTCGGAACGTCTTTGTAGACAGCCGGTTTTGAAATTAAGTTGATGACATCCATTCGAAATCCATCGACACCGAGATCTGCCCACCAATTCATGATGTCGTATACCGAATGACGAACGGCTTCATTTTCCCAGTTTAGATCCGGCTGCTTTACAGCGAACAGGTGAAGGTAGTATTGACCGCTTGTCTCATCGTACTGCCAAGCTGAACCAGAGAAGTATGATCCCCAATTAGTTGGTTCATGGCCATCGACTGGATCACGCCAGATATAATAGTCACGGTATGGATTTTCTTTTCCTTGGCGGCTTTGCTTAAACCATTCATTTTCATCTGATGAGTGATTGACCACCAGATCCATCATTATTTTTAATCCAAGTTCATGAGCCTTTGTCAGCAGCTCCTTAAAGTCGGTCAATGAGCCAAAAGTTGGATCAATTGCCCGATAATCACTGATGTCATACCCATTATCAACGTTTGGCGAACGGTAGATTGGATTGAGCCAGATAATATCAGCACCTAGTTTTTTAATATAGTCAAGCCGACTGATGATACCTTTTAAATCACCAATGCCATCATGATTGCTGTCTTGAAAACTCCGTGGATAGACTTGGTAGACAACTGAATTTTGCCACCACCATTTTGGTGTATATGCCATTATTATCATTCCTTGTAAAAATTCTAAAAATAAAAGTTACGCAAACGTTTGAGTAAATGCTAAAATAATAAAAGCGGTATCAGTAACCGTTTTCACGGAGTATTATAAATACAGCTGACTTAAAAAGTCAATAACCTTTTTCGAAAGAAGGATCCCGATGGCCACGATTAAAGACATAGCCAGACTAGCAAAAGTAACCCCATCAACCGTTTCCCGCGTATTAAACCATAGTGGGGGATACAGCGAAAAAACTCGCCGTCGGGTTGAGAAAATTGCAGATGAGCTACACTATCAAAAAAACGAAGCTGCCGTTAATCTGGTTGCACAGACCTCAAATCTGATTGGGGTAATCGTAACCAATGCCACAACGAGCTTTGCCGCCCCCATTATCGACAGCATTGAAGACTGGGCCTACCAAAATGGCGGAAGAATTCTCTTGGCTCACTGTGGCTTAAATGACTCTGAACGACTGAAGACATGCCTAAATCTAATGGCTGGGCGCAAAGTCAACGGTATCATTTCAGTTTCGGTTCAATTTGATGAGGATAATCTGAAACTACTTGATCAACTGCAGCTGCCATTAATTTCTCTAGGCGTCAAAGTTTCCAACCAACCAATGATTTCCATCGACAACCTAAAAGCCGCCACTACAGGGACCAATTATCTAATCAGCCGCGGATACCAACGGATTGCTCTGATTGCCGTGGATACCGGCGACCCGCAAACTGGTAGAACGCGTTGTGCAGGATATCAAAAAGCAATGGAGTCAGCTGGACTTACACCATCTATTATTCCCGGCGACTACTCGTTTGCAGCAGGAAAGCAGGCCGCAGAACTTCTTTTAGCAAAAGGAGAACTTCCCGAGGCAATTTTTGCAGCCAGTGACGATGCCGCAGCCGGGGTTATCTATGCCGCTCAGGAACACGGCATTAAAGTACCTGAGCAATTGGCAGTTCTGGGTTTTGACAACTCGTCAGTAGCCAGTATGATCTATCCGGGAATCACAACGATTGATCAGCCATTCAAGCAGATGGGACGGTTGGCAATTGAACACTTGACCAACCAGAATGTTTCTTCAGTTGAGCTGCCGTATCAAATCAAGGAACGTGGCTCGGTTGCCAAATACAATTCAGCTCAGTTATAGTGCAGTTCTGGCAATCAAAAAACAGGCTCGCGGAATTTCCACGGGCCTATTTGCCGTATTATTACCCTTAAACCCTTTATCTTCGTTTTCGCCTTTGCGAACACTTATTCGCATATTATAATATTATGCAAACAGAAGTTCGAGGAGGGTAGCAAGATGGACTGTTCAGAAGAGCCGCGGGGGATTTTCCTGGTCATCGACAATAAATCATTCTATGCCACGGTTGAGTGCACGATGCGCGGGCTGGATCCGCTCACCACGCCGCTCGTAGTTATGTCGGAAACCGAAAATACCAATGGCGGGCTGGTGCTGGCATCATCTCCAATGGCCAAAAAGCTTTATGGCATCTCCAACGTCAATCGTCAGCGTGATCTGCCGCGCGACAACCATTTGATTGTGGTGCCGCCACGGATGAATACGTACATCGAAAAGAACATTGAGGTCAACAACATCTATCGCGAGTTCGTGGCCGATGAGGACCTGCTGCCGTATTCGATTGACGAGTCGATTCTGGACATCACTCATTCCTGGAAACTGTTCGGGGATGATCCAATTGCGGTCGTTAAAAAGATCCAAAAGACCGTTCATGACCGCCTGAAGCTGGTTACCACGGTAGGCGTGGGCGAGAATCCGCTGCAGGCCAAGATTGCGTTGGACGTCTATGCCAAGCATGATCCGCGCTTCATTGGCGAGATCACCTATGACACGGTCAAAGAAAAGATCTGGTCCATCCCTGAGATCACTGACGTCTGGGGCATCAACGAGCGAACCGCCAAACGTCTTGCCGGACTGGGGATTCATTCCATGGCTGAGCTGGCTCATGCCGACCCGTTCATTCTCAAGGAAAAGATGGGCGTTATCGGCGCGCAGCTGTACGCCTCTGCCTGGGGAATCGACCGCACCGACCTGGCTGAGGAGGTTCTGCCAAAAGACAAGAGCCTGGGCAATTCACAGGTCCTGCCGCGCGATTATACGAGAGCCGAGGAGATTGAAGTCGTCATTCGAGAAATCGGCTCACAGGTAGCTTCTCGGCTCCGCGCGCATGACAAGCAGGCAGGGGGCGTGTACCTTTCAATCGGCTATTCGCTGAGCACGCCAATGAAAGAAACCGGCTTTGCCCACTCGCTGAAGCTTTCTGATTCAACGGTCGATTCGAATCTCATCAACGAGCAGCTGCTTTATCTGTTCTATACATACTGGGATGGGGTATCGCCGGTTCGTCGCATCAGCGTGGCCGCGACTCGCTTGGCCGACCGCTATGGCGAGCAGCTCGATCTGTTCAATCCGCCCAAATACGACATGGTTAAGCTGGAAGACACCGTTGACGCCATCCGCAAACGCTTTGGCAAGACGTCAATCATGCGGGCATCCAGCTTGGAGAAGGGTGGCACGTTTATCGAAAGAAGTCAGTTGGTAGGAGGTCATGCCGGTGGACAAAGCTTGGAATAAAGAAACCGAAAGCGAAAAGATCTGTGAGCGAATCAAACGCTGCTTTACCAATCGCTGGCGCACTAAGTACTGGGTCTCCGTGGTCTACTATGAACCGGAGCATGGCTACAATCTGTTTTTCAACATTCAGCCGCGCAACGCCTATAGCCGATCCATCCCCATTGCTCGGCTGGCGAATTGCGAGTATTATGGGTTGCTTGATATTATAACTGAGGTTCGCCAAACGTATCGATTCACACTCAACTACCTAAACTTCCCTGACGACCAGATTCGCGAAATGAGGAGAAAATTCCGATGAGAATACAGTTTTACGATGATCAAGAGGCTGACAAGATGGTTGAAGCTGAAATGCTGGCCGGGATGGCCTTCAACAACGCCAACCTGGGTTACGTTCATGCCATGGCTCACCAACTCGGTGGTCAATACGATGCTCCACACGGTGTTTGCTGTGCATTGCTGCTGACCACGGTTGAAGAGTACAACCTGATTGCTTGCCCAGATCGGTTCGCCGAACTGGCCCGGATCATGGGTTACGACACCACCGGCCTGACCACCATGCAAGCTGCCGAGAAGTCAATCGACGGGATGCGTGAGATGTGCAAGGCAGTTGGTATTCCATCATCCATCAAGGCAATCGGTGCTAAGCCAGAAGACTTCCCGTTGATGGCTGAAAATGCCCTGAAGGATGGGAACGCATTCTCCAACCCACGTAAGGGTACGAAGCAAGACATCATTGACCTTTACCAAAAGGCATACGATGGTATTTACTAATTAACGGTGTGGGCATATTTAATGTAAGCACATCATATTGAACCGTGTTGCCTACTAAACGGTAGACAATTTCAAAAGTTAAAGAATAAAAAAGCAGCGGTCGACCGGCGCATTTCTGCATGGTCGACCGCTGTTCATTTATCAATTAGGCTTTGCAGCTTTCTTGAATTTCACGAGCCCATGGCAAATAAGCCTCTATTTCTGGCGTTTCGCGTTTTGTAAAGGCGCTAAGCAGGGTCTCTAAATATTTAAAGACATCCAATTGAAGAAAAAATCAAGATTCAAAAATGGTCAATTGAACAAGTGGCTCATGTAGTTAAAATTGCCTACAAAACCATCTATAATTGGATTGATCAGGGACTACTGGATATTAATGTGACTGATTTACCTGACCATGGTATTCGTCGCAAACGAGCTAAAGAACCCCGTGGTACTTTTAGTCATGGACGTTCCATCGAAGATCGTCCAGCTGAAATTTCTGATCGTAATACTTCAGGTCACTTTGAAGCTGATACCGTTTTATCTGGAAAACGTAAAGGTCAAGCAGTAGCTACGTTTGTCGAGCGTAAGAGTCGGCTTACCATCGTTAAACGGCTTAATGGGCGAGATAGTACTTCAATGACCAAGGCTATTTTAGAATTGGCTAACCAGTTAAGAGATAATCTCAAGACCCTTACTGTTGACTATGGGAAAGAATTCGCCAACTACAATTTGATTGAAGAACAGACCGGTGTTCCGCTGTACTTTGCGCACGCTTATTCGCCACATGAACGAGGCAGTAATGAAAATCGCAACCGAGTACTACGCCGCTTCATTCCCAAAGGTCAACCGATTGATGAGATTACCGATGATGAATTGATTCAAATTAACTGGTATTTGAATTCCCGACCACTCAAATGTTTAAATTGGCGAACACCGATTGAGATCTTTTTGCGTAATCTGCGTTACTAAGTTTATTCAAGTTATTTCTTGCAATCTGCCAAATTGAGTTTGGTATCCCTAACTTTACCTATAAATTGAAGAAAAGATAAAAATAGTAGGTAAAATAAAGTTTTGCACAGTTTTGGCTTAGGCCGTTCGAACCAAAAATATACAAAATTACCTACTATTGAGGCAAAAAATCTGCAAAGTAGGTAAATTTCGAAAAATTGCTTATACAGTTACCTACGATTGGCTAAAAAATTCAAAATAGTAGGTAAAGCTGCGGTTGACGTCTTATCAGTGGCGGAGTGGAGGTTAATTAGAGCGGGAATCTGTCTATCATTGAGTTGCGGCGACTGCGGAAACGGCTAACTGAAACATCATTGCTCCACATCAGCTACGGAATCAATTAACCGAAATATCGTTGACGCATGCCGATCGGGGAATCGCAGCTAATCGAAACAGTTCTGAATACTAAAAGCCTAAAATATCATTCTCAAAAAATCCCGGTCACAGCTTTTAACCGTGATCGGGATGATTTCGTATTTATGCCTTTTAATTAGCAGTTTCTTCGCTTAAACGCTTTTCCTGGTCTCTAATCAGCTGCTTGGTATGGGCCCAGACATCAGGGTGCTTGGTACCATTAACCCAATAGTCGACATCAGCAAATATTTCGGCTTGACTGGCTTGATCATAGTCATGGTGCAAAAAGTTGGCAGTGGTCTCGGCAGACTGTTTTTCCCACATTGCGGCCATGATAAACTGGCTGCGCGTCCGTTGCAGTTTTTCTTCAGTTGGACCGAAATCACGAGCTTCGACATCGCTGACCTTGGCCGTAGCAATTGGCGGCTGAACCGAGTTGCTTGGCAGGTATGGTGCTACTGGCACGTTCATCAAGGCATTTTGCATTACTTCATTCCAACTGTTGCCATAAGTATCCAAGCGATGCTGCAGACCGGGTTCAACATCATTAGCAATTAGATAGTCGCGCTTTTCACCCCAGCTGAGCGTGACATGAGCAACAAAAACTTTTTCTGACATGATTTCACCTTCCAATTGTTTGGGTATTCACAATATTGATTATAGCGCGAATTTAGATTTAGAAAAGCGAAAAAAGTAACGGCTGATCATCAAAAATAAATAAAGCGTTAAACTTTAAAAAATTAATATAATTAAATAAAAAAATAATTTTAAATGCCAATTTCCGCTATAAACTGTTAATTTTTAACCAACAACTTACTTAAATCAAGTGCGAGAGTTAATGATTTATGTTAGATTGAAAGCGCTTAGAGTTAACTATTGGGGGAATTAAAGATATGCAAAAAAGAAACTATATCTTCTTATTTGGTTCGGCAATTTTAGGATTAACGATGTCGGCAATGCCGGTCAGTGCTGATGATGCAGCTGCGACAGCGCCTGTTAGTCAAGCCAGTTCCGTTCAGGTGGTTACCAATCCTGATCCGGCCAGTCAGCCGGGACAGGCTACTGATTGGTCGGATCTTGCCAAATATCAAGGATACGTACCGGTTCAAATTTTGGGGATCAATGACTTTCATGGTGGGCTTTCCAATACCGGTACCGCTCAGATTGGTGATCAGACCTATCAAAATACGGGGACGGCAGAACGACTGGCTGGCTCTTTGAATCAAGCTGAGAGTGACTTTAAGGCGGCTAAACCAGCGGGGACAACGATTTGTGTTGAAGCTGGTGACATGGTCGGCGCCTCACCAGCCAACTCGGCACTTTTGCAGGATGAATCCACCATGCATGCACTCAAGGCAATGCACATTGAGTATGGCACGCTGGGGAATCATGAGTTTGACGAGGGACTGGGCGAATTTAACCGAATCGTAATCGGTGGCCAGCCAACCAAGCAGTATAATGATGCTGAAATGGCCTACCCGCATGAAGCTTCAGACATCAACATTATTACGGCAAACGTGATTCTCAAGGGCACCAAGACTGATGATAACTATGGCGAGATTCCATATGGTTTTCAGCCTTACATCATCAAGGAAATTCATACCAGTGATAACAAGGTTGTAAAAATCGGCTTTATCGGCATCGAGACGACCGATTTGCCGATTCTGACACTCTATGACAACTACAAGGATTATGAGATTCTTGATGAAGCCGAAACCATTGCTCATTATGAAAAGATTCTGCGCAATCAAGGCGTCAATGCGATCGTTGTCTTGGCACATACTGGGGTAGAGACCAAGAATGGTGAAACCAAGGGCATGGCGGTTGATATTATCCAAAAGCTCTACCAGATCGATTCTGACAATTCTGTCGACATCTACCTGGCTGGGCACTCTCATCAGTATGCCAATGCCACGGTTGGTTCAGTCAAACTGGTGCAGGCCATCTACACCGGTAAGGCTTATGATGACATCATTGGTTATATCAATCCGGCGACTAACGACTTTGCGCCTGACAGCATCGTCTCACATGACTCCCGGTCCTTTCAGAAAAAGACAATCCGGCTGCCATCAGCGACCCGACCGTTGCGGGAATCGTTGAGGATGCTACCAAGCGAGTGGCGCCGGTCATCAACCAAAAGATTGGGGAGGCAGCAACGCCAGAAATCATCACCGGCCGCCTGCATAATACGCCAACTCGAGAAAACCAGGCTGGTGAGCTGGCAGTTGATGGACAGTTGGCCGAAGCCAGAAAACTGGGCGTCAATGCTGACTTTGCAATGACCAATACTGGTGGGTTACGGGCGGATCTGATAGTTGAACCGGATCGCACGATTACTTGGGGTGCTGCCCAGGCAGTTCAGCCATTTGGCAATATTTTACGGGTAGTCGAGATGACGGGGCAGCAGGTAATTGATGCCTTAAACCAGCAGTATGACGAAGATCAAAAGTATTATCTGCAGATTGCTGGTCTCAAGTACTACTACACTGACAGTGACGATCCTAACCAGCCATATCGCGTAGTGGCCGCTTATGATGAAAACGGGCAGCCGTTAGACATGAACAAGACTTATCGCGTGGTTATCAACGACTTTTTAGCTGGCGGTGGTGATGGCTTTACGGCCTTTAAGGGTACCAATCAGATTGCAGTGATTGGCGCGGATACGGAAGTCTTTATGAGCTACATTGCTGATCAAACCAATGCTGGTAATTTAATCAAGGCGCCAGTTACTGATCGCAAAAACTACTTGACGCCGGCAGAAGCTGAAGCCTTGCTGCATCCTGTTGTGCCGGATACGCCAGCGAACAGCGAAACTGGTCAGACTAATACCGAAGATACTAGCAGTACTAATGGTTCAGCGGCTGATGCAAAGCAGAACCAGGAAATTACGGTCGACAATTCGGCAACGCCGCAATTAAAGATCGTTAATGGTCAGGACCAGACAGCTCCAGTTGCGATCGCGGTTAAGTCAACCGAACGAAAAGCCAGCCAGACCGCGCTGCCACAAACCGGCAATGACGAAAAATCTGCCTTGGCCTTGCTTGGGACGGCGCTGATCGGGCTGTCAGGCATGTTTGTAATTCGTCGTCGGCCACGGCGGCAAAAATAGCCTGGTCAAGCGGATATGAATTTAGGATCGAATAGCGGAAAGATTCAAAGCGGTTCGTCAACCATCATCGACTAAAGTCACGAGATTTCCGGCTAGACATAACGATGATGTGAATGGTTTGATCAGTATGTCGGTCCTAGGTTTAGTGAACCGACTGCTTTTTAAACTAAAAAATATTAGATAGCGTTATACAGAGCTTTTAACGGTTTTGCATAACGCTATTTTTTTGAAATACTAGATTTTTTTAAAATATGCAAATTCTTAATTTTATTAACTTATTAGCTTGTTTTATTTATTTTATTAAGAAAAAATTAAATGGCTGGTCACAGTTGAAAAAGCAAAATAAATTTGTTGATAAACTGTGAATATAAGGATGGTTGACAAGCCCGGTCAATTCCAATAGCATGAAAGTTACTCTAATCATTTTATAATGGTCAATTTAAAAATTTAAGTCACTGGCTAAAGGGGGGATGTTCAGTGACCAGCTATCAGATTATACCAGTTGGCGATCAGGCTTTAGCCATTGAGTTTGCCAATCGGATCGATCCAGTTGTCAATCGGCACTTGCAACAGATTGGGCGTTATATCTTAAAGCAGCATTTATCGGCAGTCAAAACGATTATTCCAGCCTATCGGACGCTGACCGTAACCTTTGATGGTGGCCAGACCAGCTTTGAAGAACTAAAAGATCAGCTTGAGCCGTTAATTGAAAAATCGATGAACGCACCACTGCCGCCATCTAAGACCTGGCTGATCCCAGTCTGCTATGGCGGCAAGTATGGTCCTGATTTGGAGGATGTTGCGCGTTTTGCTGGGCTAAGCACGGCGGATGTCATTAAAGAGCATACCGCCCAGTCTTATCTGATCTACTTTTTGGGCTTTTTACCCGGTTTTGCCTACATGGGCAGCGTCGACCAAAAGATTGCCATGCCCCGTCTAGAACAGCCACGCTTGGAGATTCCGGCGGGCAGCGTTGGGATTGCTGGCGAGCAGACCGGCTTTTATCCAGTCGCTTCACCAGGCGGCTGGCGTATTATTGGACAAACACCTTTGAAACTCTATGACGAAAAAAATCCCGCTAGTTTTTATCATGCTGGTGACAGTGTTAAGTTCTTTGCCGTTGACGAAGAGGAGTTTCAAAAGATCCAGCTGGCTGATCGGCTTGGCAAGTATCAAGTAAAGGCGGTGACATCAGATGCCGATGATTAATGTAATTGAACCAGGCCTGCAGACCACTGTACAGGATCTGGGACGGCCAATGCATCAGATTAATGGTTTTCCGGCTTCTGGGGCAATGGATCAGACCGCTTTGCAGGTTGCTAATTTGTTGGTAGGCAACTCGTCGTATGCCGCTGCTTTAGAGTTTTCACTGACTGGGCCAACATTGCGTTTTATGGCGACGACGTTCATTGCCTTAACCGGAGCTGAATTTAATGCTCAGCTTAATGGTCAGCCAGTCAAAGGATATCGCTGCCTGCAAGTGCATACTGGCGATATATTGAAAATCGGACCCGCAATTAGAGGACGGATTGGCTATCTGGCAGTGGCGGGCGGCTTGCATTTGCCATTAGTACTTGACAGTCGTTCAACCACGCTGCGTTTAAAACTGGGCGGTATGGATGGACGAGCGTTAGTCAGTGGCGATCGCTTGCCAATCGAAGCTAAGCCTACTTTAGTTAGTTATTATCATCGACACGCACCAATGCCGGAATTGCCTGATTTGAAAACACCAGTTAAGATTCGCGTCTTAAAAGGACCACAGTGGGAAAAGTTTGATGAAAAAGATCATGAGCGATTTTTGTCTGGAACGTATACGGTGACGAATCAATCTGATCGAATGGGTTACCGGTTAAAAGGCGATGCCATGCAGACCAAACAGGAAAGCATGTTATCGGCAGCCACGGTAATGGGTGGTTTACAGGTGCCAGCCAATGGTGAACCAATTGTTTTAATGGCTGATCGACAAACGACTGGCGGCTATCCACTATTGGCAGTCGTGGCGACAGCGGACTTGTCTAAGCTGGTGCAGTGCCGTCCAAAACAGCAGATTAAATTCGAACTGATCGAGCTGAATGCAGCCCAGGAACTGTTAAAACAGCAGCAGCAAAATTTAAAAGAGTTGCGTCATCGCATCAAAATGGCACGCTATCAAATGCCATATGGAATTACGCGAGAGGCCAGCCAGCGCATTCAACGACTTTTTAAGGAGTGATAGATTTGGATACCAAAAATATTGAAGAATTGATCAATCTGCTCAAGGAAAACGATCTAACTGAACTGGAATATGAAAAAGATGACGAGCATATCCGCATTAAACGTGCCAATAGCGAATCGTATGCGCAGCCGGTCAGTGTCAGTCCACAGCATAGCAATCCCAGCCATCACATCATGGCCCCGAAAGAAGTCGTTACCAGCAGCAATACGATCAACGCGCCAACGATCGGTGTGTTTTATACGGCTAAATCACCACAGGATCCTCCATACGTCAAGCCAGGCGACCATATTAAGCAAGGCGATGTCGTTGGGGTGATTGAAGCCATGAAGGTCTTTACCAATGTGGTTGCTGATCGTGACGGCATCGTTGAAAAGGTTTTGGTAAATAATGAAGAGGGGGTTGAATATGACCAGCCGCTTATTCAAATTAAATAATTCCGTTAGTAAATGGCCCTTTCATAAGGTGCTGGTAGCCAATCGCGGTGAAATTGCGGTTCGGATCATTCGTACCTGCCGAGTATTGGGACTGGCGACGGTGGCCGTTTATTCCGAAACCGATGCCAAATCGCTGGCCGTTCAGCTTGCAGATCAGGCAGTCTGCATTGGTCCCGACAACGTTAATGCCAGTTACATCAACATTGCAGCCATCATCTCAGCGGCCCAGCTGACTGGCGCTGATGCCATTCATCCTGGTTATGGCTTTTTGTCAGAAAGTCCTGAATTTGCAGATGCCTGTCTGGAAAACGGGATTAAATTGATTGGCCCAAGTGGTGATGTAATGCGACTGCTAGGCGATAAGGAACAGGCGCGTATGACGGTGGCTAAAGCTGGTCTGCCGGTCGTCAAAGGTAGCAGTACAACGATTGACAATTTGGCTGATGCTTTGGACCAGGCTCAAGAGATCGGTTACCCAATTATGGTTAAAGCTAGTGCAGGTGGCGGCGGAAAAGGCATGCGGATCGTCAATTCACCTAAAGAAATGGCGGCTAAGTTTACGGTCGCCCAAGATGAAGCCAAAGCCGCGTTTGGCAGCGGTCAGATGTATCTGGAACAGTATCTGGCCAATCCGCGGCATATTGAGGTGCAGATTGCTGCCGATCGTTACGGCAATGCAATTGCGTTGGGTGAACGGGACTGTACGATTCAAGCACGCCATCAAAAAGTTATGGAAGAAGCACCGGCTGTGGTAGTGCCCGCGCGAATTCGTGATGAGATGCTGCGGCGCTCAGCAGATGCGGTTGCCCAATTGAATTACGAGGGCGTCGGGACGATCGAGTTTTTGTATAACCATGATGGCTCTTATTACTTCATGGAGATGAATACCCGGATCCAAGTCGAGCATCCGATTACCGAAATGATTACCAATGTGGATTTGGTTGAGCTGCAGCTGCGACTGGCGGCTGGTGCGGAATTAGAGCCACAGTTGGTTGTCACGCACGGTTTTGCTTTAGAATGTCGCATCAATGCCATGACCCCTGGTAAGATTACTGGTCTGCATTTGCCAGGCGGCCAGGGCGTCCGTGTGGATACGGCGATCTATCAAGGCTATGTCGTACCCAACAGCTATGATGGAATGATCGCTAAAATTATTGTTTATGGTGATCGACGTCAGCGGGTTCTCCAACAAATGCAGGCCATCATTGATGAAACCGTGATTACTGGAATTCAGACCAATCTTGGATTATTGGCTCAGATTTTAAAAGAGCCATCATTCCAACGCTTAACAGCTACGGTCAACTGGTTGGATGACTTGCAGAAGCAGAAACATTAGCTAAGGTATTTAAGAAAGGGGCTGCAAAATGAAAGTTGATTTGAACAGTGATCTGGGTGAAAGCTTTGGTCATTATGTTTTGGGAAATGACGAACAGATTCTGCCGCTGATTACTGCGGCCAACGTTGCCTGTGGGTTTCATGCTGGTGATCCCAACGTTATGGCTCAAACGGTAGCAATTGCTGAAAAAAATGGCGTAGCTATCGGTGCCCATCCCAGTTATCCAGACCGGATTGGCTTTGGTCGTCGGCACATGGACATGCAGCCGGAAAACGTTGAAAATATGATTACCTACCAAGTGGCGGCACTGCAAGGCTTTGTCAAAGGACATCGGCTGCATCATGTGAAACCGCATGGCGCGCTTTACAATGCCGCGGCTAAGAGTCTGCCATTGGCACTGGCAATTTGTCGCGGGATTAAGCGCGTTGATCCTGAATTGCCAATTTATGGGCTGGCTGGCAGTCAATTGATTACGGCAGCTCGTGAAATTGGTTTGCCTTATGCCAGCGAGGTGTTTGCTGATCGGGCTTATCAGGCTGATGGGACGCTGGTGCCTCGGGTCAAGCCGCATGCAGTGCTGCATGATCCGCAAGAAGTTGCCAAACGTGCGGTCCATATGATTCAAGATCAGGCTGTTACTGCAATTACTGGTGAGCACGTTGAGCTGCAAGTCGATACGATTTGCGTGCATGGTGACAATGAAGAAGCGTTGGCAATCGTACGGGCGCTGCGCTCAGCACTTAAAGATGCAGCAATTGAAATCGCACCTTTTGATCCTCACCATGCTTGATTTTGTAACTAACGACAGATTACATAAGGGAGGAAGATGTCTATGCAAAAGCACTCCAAAAATGGCGTATCTGAGCTGCCGGCAACTCATGATAAGAAATTACGTTCGGCCGCGATTGGTGGCGCGTTTTTAATGGCAATGTCCGCGGTTGGCCCTGGCTTTTTAACGCAAACGGCCACTTTTACGGGACAATTAGGAGCAGACTTTGGTTTTGCTATTTTAATTTGTATTTTAGTCGATATTGTCGTACAGCTGAATATTTGGCGGATTATCGTCGTTGCCGGCAAACGGGCCCAGGTTGTTGCCAATGACGTTTTTCCTGGTCTGGGCTATCTGCTGAGTGCATTGGTGGCAATTGGCGGTTTGTTTTTCAACATCGGGAACGTCGGCGGGGCTGGCTTAGGACTCAATGTTTTGTTTGGCATCTCGCCGCAAGCCGGGGCGGTGTTAATCGGGATCTTTTCCATTATCGTCTTGGTAATTAAAGATGCTCTTAAAGCCGTTGATCGGACGGTTCAGGTCTTGGCGGCCATCATTGTTCTGGTTTTGATCTACATTCTGTGCGTTATGAAGGTGCCTTACCAAACCGCGGTCGTTCATACGTTTAAGCCAACCCACATTGACTTTTACTCGATTTTGACGATCGTTGGCGGAACCGTTGGGGGCTACATCTCGTTTGCCGGTGGTCATCGTCTGTTGGCGGGCGGTGCCAGTGGTCAAAAAGACATCAAGTACGTTAATGAAGGTGCCTTGACGGGGATCGGGCTGGCATCAATCGTGCGGGTAATGCTCTTCTTAGCTGGTCTGGCAGTGGTTACGGCTGGCTACAAGCTCGATCCGGCCAATCCCGCGGCTTCGATTTTTAAATCCGCGGCCGGTAATTTTGGCTACAAGTTCTTTGGGCTGGTGTTGATCGCGGCCGGACTGTCTTCCGTTTTAGGCTCAACGTTTACCTCGGTCTCATTTCTGGACTATGCCGTCAGCAAGAAGGGCAATGCCAAGTTTGATCAGTTCCGCAGCTGGATTACGATCGGATTTATCGTTTTTGCCACGGCGATCTTCTATTTCATCGGTCAGCCAGCCAAGGTCCTGGTTGTGGTTGGCGCGCTGAACGGCTTTATCCTGCCAATCGCCTTGGGTATTCTGCTGGTTGCCGCGCACAAGTCCAAGATCATGGGGAGCGATTATCATCATCCTGCTTGGCTGACTTGGACGGGCTGGATCGTGGTTGCCTTCATGGCCTACTCCAGCATTGCCGCGGTTATGAAGCTACTTTAAGATAATTTATGACTGATGTGCTTAACCGTGCATCAGTCTTTTTATGTCAAAAAAGTACAACGTTATACATCTTTTAAACACGGGCTTGGAAACGATTGCTAAAACGTTACGAAACATGTTATGATGGTATGGTAAGATATCAGATGGTTTATTTTCAAGGAGGGGATAACAATGAAGAAAACTCGCATGATGATGTTTAGTCTGGTACTGTTTGGTCTGCTGCTGGTGGCGGTACCCGCGAAGGCAGCCAGCATCGATGCTACGGAAAGCACTGCTTCAGCGTTATCCTCTTTAGCCAGTCTGCCAGTCGCGACGGCCGTTGATGATGGCTGGGCCGTTTTAGGAGCGTTGGTGGTTGCTTTGCCAGGTGCATTCTATTTTGGCAAGAAAACCGACGAGAAAAATCGTCAAAATGCTAAATCAGGCCAATCAAACCAGCTGCTGCTTAACTATCGCGGTCAACAAGGCACGGTTGAGCAAATGAGCGGCAAGCAGGGACTCTTTGGCCATATCGTTGGCGTTCGTCACTTGGTATTATATGAAGGTCGCGATTTTGAAGAGCTGGAAAATGATTTTCACGAAGCGGTCGATGAATACCTGGCTAAATATTAAAAAAACGAGCACGGTCGTTAAAAACGGCGGTGCTCTTTTATTACGTTGATTATTAGAGTATAATGAGAAAATGTTATCAATTTATAGGGAGTGGCATTTTGGCAAAGCGAGAATCAATCTATACAAAAGACGTGATTTTAGTCATGATTGCGTCTTTTTGCTTTATGTTCAGCAACATGTACTGTAATCCGCTGATTAATGGCTATGCGCAAAAGCTGGGAGCCAGCAGCACGTTTGCCGGCGTGATCGCGGGGATGATGAGTCTGGTGGCAATGTTTCTCAGACCGATTGCTGGTAATCTGACGGATCGAATCTCAAAGTATCGGCTAGCTTCTTGGGGCGGCCTGCTGAGTTTTATTGGTGTGACTGGCTATATTTTTGTACCCAACAGTGGCCTGCTGCTGTTGTTTCGCTTGATCAATGGGACAGGGTACGTTCTGTGTACCGTCTGCATGACGACTTGGCTGGCCAGCTTGGTCCCATTGTCGCATGTTGGTGAGGCGATGGGACTGTATGGAATCATGAATGCACTGGCAATGGCATTCGCGCCAGCCGTTTCTATTAATCTGTACCATGTCATCGGCTACCGGCCTGCCATTATCGTCTCGGCCGCGGCGGCGCTTTTGGTTGCGGTAATCGTTCAGTTTGTGAGTGATCGTTCCGTACCGGTAAAGAAATTACGCTCAAATGGGTCTGGCCGAATCAAGATCATTCAAAAAAGCGCGCTGCCAGTTGCGGCCATGACGGCTCTGTTTGCGATTCCTTACTTTGCCACGCAGGCTGATATCGTGACCTATGTTGAACAGCGTCACTTAACGGTTGCCGTGGGCGCGTACTTTATGATCTATGCGGCTGTTTTGCTGGTAATCCGGCTTTGTCTGCGCACTAAATTCGACACGGTTCGTTTCGGTAAATGGCTGATCGTCAGTTTGTTGGCCAATGTTTTTTATTTGATCATGCTGTCAATTATGAAAACCAATTGGGAAATGGCTTTGGCGGCCGCTGGCATGGCAATGGGATATGGCATCATCTACTCAGTCTGCCAATCAACGGCTCTGATGCTGGCGCCACAAGGAGAACAGGGACTGGCCAGTTCAACGTTTTTCCTGGGCGTTGACATTGGGATGACGCTGGGACCGGTTTTAGGGGGCTTGATTGACCAGTATCTGCCGCTTAAAGCTTTTTATCCGGTCATGCTGATCATCGTGCCAATCATTTTCTTGATCTATTTAGGAGACCGCAAAGAGTTAAACGGCGCGGTTGCAAAACATTAAAAAAAACGCTGGGTTGTCAGATGCAATCCAGCGTTTTACATATCTGTTGCTTAATTATCAGCCAGGTCAGCCCAGGTCTGGTGAGTATAAGCCATTTGCCAAAAGCCCAGCTCATAGCTGCTGCTGCGCAAAAAGGCGGTCATCATCTGTTGTTTGACGGTTTCACTACTGTTGGCGGCCAGTTCATTGACCAAGCCGATCAGCTGTTGGGTACTGGTATCAAAGCCGACTGTCTGATAGCTGTCAAAAAATGCTTGGTAGACGGGAACGGGACTGGTCTGATCTTTCCAGTAGTCGGCAATCTCATCATAAAGCCAGTAGCAGGGTAAAAGAGCGGTCACGGCGGCAGCGGGATCAACGCTCAGCTGATGCTCCATATGGGTGATGTAAGCGTAGTTGTTAGGAGCGATGGGAGCTTGCTGAATCTCTGCTGGGCTGAGCTTGAGCTGTTGCAGCATAGGACTGCGCTGAACGTCTTCTCCGGAACCATTGGCCAGCTTTAAGAGCAGTGCGCCCTGTGATTGAGGAAGCAGGGCGGCGGTTCTTTCATGCAGCTTTTCAAACGCGGTTAGGTATTTGGTATCCTGCGTCAGATAATAGCGAAAGGTTGCCAATGGCAGTTTACCGCTGGCCAGTTCAGTGATAAATGGATGGTGAATGCTTTTTTGCCAGAGTGGTGCAGCTGCTTGATGCAGTTTTTCAGAAAATTTAGTGGTTTTTGAGTCGTTCATAAAAATTTCACCTGGTTGATTTAGTATAAAGAATTGATATGCTGAACGGTTTTTTGAATGTCAGCGCTTTGCAGAATCATTGAGATCATTGAAAGGCCAGCGACTCCGGCAGCAAGCGTCTGGGCCATGTTAGCTTCGGTAATGCCGCCAATGGCCACGATTGGATGGGTGCTTATCGTGACCAGCTCATGCAGTTTTTCAAGTCCCATCGCTGGATCAGCATCATTTTTGGAGCTGGTTGGAAAAATCGGTCCACTGCCGACATAGGCCACCGGCAATTGGTTGGCGTGCTCGATCTGTGCTGGCTGATTGCATGAATAGCCGACAAACATAGTGTTGCCAACCGCGGCTAAGACCTGTTCGACACGCTGATCCTTTTGACCAACGTGGATGCCGTCAGCGTTGATTACCTGGGCCAATTCAACGTCATCATCAACGATCAGCGGAATATGGTGCTGATCGGCCAGCCTGCGCAGTTTCAATCCCAGCTGCACGCGCTGTTCTTGGTTGAGTTGGCTGGTGCCTTTTTCGCGATACTGAAAGGCGGTAATGCCGCTGTCCATTGCGATTGATACGTCATTTAGAAACCGTTTTGGATCATGATTGACGTCTTGGGTGCCGCCAACCAGATAGCAGTGAAGCATTTCTTCTCTAAATTGCATACTGCCCTCCTAGACTGCCCAGTGATTCAAAGGACCATGCCCGTGACCAACCTGGATGCCGTCGCGAATCGTGGCTTCCACGTAGGCCTTGCCGATGCGAATCGCGTTTTCCATTGATACGCCCTTAGCCAGCTCGGCGGTAATGCAGGCAGAGATCGTATCACCAGTCCCATGCGTGCGTTTGGTGTCGATCCGAGGAGAGCTCATCCAAAAGCTGGATCCATCAGCCAGCAATACAAAGTCACTGGCCTGTTTTTGATCATTAAAATGACCGCCCTTAACCAAGACATTCTTGGCGCCTAAAGCCTGCAGCCGCTGCCCAGCTTTTTTCATATCGGCGTTGTTTTTGATCGTCATTTCAGCCAGTGCCTCTGCTTCCGGCAGGTTGGGCGTTACTAGATCGGCGAGGGGAAGCAGCTTGGTCCTGACCGTGCTGATCGCCTCATCGGTCAACAGATGCGCGCCGCCTTTGGCAATCATGACTGGATCAACTACCAGTGGTCCAAAATCGGATTGTCTAAGATTGGCGACGACGGTTTCAACGGTTTCAGTATCAGCCAGCATGCCCGTTTTGCAGGCGCGAATTTTTAAATCGGCGCTTAATGAAGCGAACTGTTCATCAATGATTTTTTTAGGCAGCGGCATGGCGTCTTGAACGCCCAGCGTGTTTTGTGCCGTAATGGCGACTAAAACAGTCGTGGCAAAAACATGCCGCATCTGCATGGTTTTTAGATCTGCCTGCATGCCTGCGCCGCCACCTGAATCAGAGCCGGCAATTGAAAGGGCTTGTGGAAATTCGTTGATCATCATCAGTCTTCTTTCTGTAATTCGGTTTGCCAGGCTGCAATCAATTGATCATCAGCTTGGTAAAGATTATCCAAAAACATGTCGTACCAGCGGCTTGGCGTTTGGGCCTGCTTGGCAGCGGCCTGGCCGGCTAAGGCAAATACCTCACAAGCCGTGGCAGCCGCTTCTAAGACACTGCCGCCCAAACCGATAAAAGCCGCGATAATACTAGAAAGCATGTCGCCAGTTCCTACATGAACGGCAAATAATGGCGAGCCAAATGGAACCTTGATGACTTTTTGACCATCAGTAATAATATCTACGGCTCCAGTCATTGCAACGACGGTTTGATATTTTTGGGCACATTTTTGCGCGATGGCGGTCAGATCACCATCCCCAGATCCCGCGTCGATTCCGTGGCTTTGCCAGTCAATTCCGGCTAAGGCCGCAATCTCGCCGGCGTTTCCGCGGATACAGGCAAAATGATACTTATTTAAAAGCTCATTGGCGACCTGGGTACGATAGGCGCTGCCGGCACACGCAACCGGATCAAAAACGGCTGGGACCTCTAAAAACTGCGCGGCGTCCATAACCGCTAGCATTTCTTTTCTTTGTGCGGCTTCAACGGTTCCCAGATTAATCGTCACGGCCTGGGCAATCTTAACCATGTCTTCGGCTTCTTCGGGCGCTTTGGACATGATTGGCGAAGCGCCTAAAACGTTTAAGCCATTGGCAACGTCAGCGGGCGTAACCATATTGGCAACCGTTAAGACGACCGGATTTTGTTTGCGCAGCTGTGCAATCAGACTCATATGAATTCCTCCTTTGATTGGCTGAAATAAAAAATCCGCGAACTCGTTAAAACGCTCGCGGATCTGGTTGATTCCAATTCAAAAAAGAAGCACTTTCCTTCGCAAGCATCGACTTAACAGGTTCAAAGAGTTTACGCGTCACTGCGCGCGTCTCAGTCCAGAACATGGACTCCCCTAGTGCGGAAAAATATTCAACTTAGTTTTTAGTATAGCAGAAAATTCAAATTTAAAAAGACTTAATTCATTCAATTAGGCTGAGATGCTCAATTTCAATCAATAAAGTCGTTTGCTATACAATTCTGTTTTTGAAAACTTATCAAGCAGTCAATTCAGTGATAGATTAATTATAATTATATTAAAAAGGGGGGATGGATATGCCAAATCATCAAGCAGGTAAAATCAGCTTTGCCTCGGTGTTTTTGTTTTGGCATCAACAGCATGGTCGGGTCCGGCATCTTTTTATTGCCTGGCGTGCTGTTTCAAGATGCCGGCAACTGGAGCCTGGCCTTGATTCTGCTGGCGGCATTGGCAGTCTTGGCAATGGCCTATTGTTATGCCGAGATGGCGCATCACTTTTCGGGGAATGGCGCGGGCTGTTATTACACCTACAAAGAGTTTGGCCGATTTTGGGGCTTTGAGATCGGACTGTTTACCTGGCTGCAGGGAGCCGCGGCAATTGCTACTGAGATCGCGGCCTTTTTGCGCGGACTACGGCCATGGCTGCCTCAGCTAAGCGAGCTTGCGGTCTATCGCTGGGCGGGGGTTGGCCTGATCTTGATTTTGCTGACGATTCGGCTGTTGGGCAAAAAGGCATCAGTCTGGGCCAATGATCTTTCTACGGCCTTGAAACTGACGATTTTGGGGCTGTTTGTCGTGCTGGGGATCTTTTATCTCGATCTGGATAATTTTAACGTGGCCGCCAGCTCCTCAGTCAGAAATTTTGATCATGCATTTATGTTGATCTTCTTTATGTTTCCAGGCTTTTCGTTTTTGCCGGTGCAAGCCTCATCTATTCATAATTCTAAAAAGAACCTGCCGAAGCTTTTGATCAGCGTAGTCATTTGCGTTGCACTGATCTATATAGTTACCATGAGCGTGGCAATCGGGATGCTTGGCGATCAGATCGACAATGCGGACGCGCCATTGGCTTGGGCATTTGGTCAGCGGTTTGGCAAAATTGGCGAGATCGTGATTATGATTGGAATGCTGGGATCGATTGCCGGCGTGGCGATTTCAATGTTTTACAGTACGCCATACGTGGTTTCTTCCTTGGCTAATGAAAAAGCGCTGCTGCCTAAGTTTATCGGCATTAAGACTAAAAATGGCGTTCCATACGTGGCTACGCTTTTAACGGCCGGCATTGTTTTGATTTTGGTAATGACAGGAGATTATCTGGCGCTGATTCCCTGCAGCATCATGATTGCCGTCGTTCAGTACGCATTCGTGGCGATGGCAACCATCAAGCTTGAATTCGCGGATTTAAAGCGGCGGCATGCACAAGGCAAGATTGACCATATTGATATTTATGAAATGGTGCTGGCCGTGATAGCGTTGCTTTGTTGTTTGTTTTTGGCCCGTTTTGTAACTCCCTTGGCAATCGAGATCACGGCTGGCATTGCATTGATCGGAGTGGTCAGCTATCTGGGACAGCTGATTAAGCGGCCGCCAGCTGGAAATTAACCAAAGACAGCGCTTTCCATCCGCGTTATAATCGGATTAGATGATTTAGAAGCGGAGGGATTTTTAATGACGGAAATCAATTCATACGTGGATTTAAAATGGCTGCCGGTCGTTGAAAAGTTTCGCCATGAAGCCAAAATAAATGACGACGCGCGTGATGCCGGGCTGAATCCGTACCCAGAAAACGTTGATCGCTTTGACAACATTCGCTATGGTGATCATGGTGATGACAACCTGCTCGATTTGTATCGGCCGCATCGCCATCAAGGAAAACTGCCGGTGATCGTACACGTGCATGGCGGCGGTTTTGTCTATGGTACCAAAGAAACCTATCAATTCTATGGACTGGCAATGGCGCGGATGGGTTTTGCCTTTATCAACTTTAACTATCGAAAGGCGCCAGAAGTTGAATACCCAAGCGAGCTGCGGGAAACCAACCAAGTCTTTCACTGGCTGGTGCAGCACGCCGCCAAGTATGATCTGGATATGAACAACGTCTTCATTGCTGGCGACAGTGCCGGTGCGCAGATGGCAGAACAATATCTGGTCATGTATACCAATCCAGAATACGCGCAGCTGCTGGAAATGCAGATGCCGGATTTAAAATTGAAAGCTGGTCTGCTCAACTGCGGCTGCTACTTTCTGGAACGGCAGCTGGCTCAGCCAAGCGTTCTGGATGCTTATTTTACAGGACATGCCCGTTCGCTGCATCCACATGATCTGAAAGTAGAAGACTATATTACCAAGGATTTTTTGCCGGTCTTTGTTATGACTGCCAACCAAGACTTTTTGCATGATACGGCCGTCCGCTTTGATCAGTATCTGCTTGATCGAAAAATTCCGCATGAGTTTAGAAGCTATGGCGATTCTCAACATCCCCGCGGTCATGTTTTCCATGTCAACCAAAAGGATCCCGAAATCGCGGCCCGCTGCAATGCTGATGAGATCGATTTTTTGCGACGTTTTATCGATTAGTGTCAAATGTTTGCTTAAAAATCGGTGAAGAAATGCCTAATGTTGAAATTAAATCTTCGGCTCAAAGTTTGGGTCGGGGATTTTTTGATGTTTGCTGCGGGTGGCTAATTAACCTATAATGAAAAATAGTCTATCAATGGGGGAATGAGAATGGATCATCAGCCAGACATGCGAGACTGGTCGTTTGCCAAGCGGGCGTTAGCTGAGATTCAGCAGGCCAAGCGCAAAAAGTGGTACAGCTTTTGGGTGCAAGTTGAGCTGCCAGATGGCAAAAACACTGGTATCAATTGCCCAGAGACATTCAGTATGCAATGCGGCAGCACGAAAAAAAGCATCGTCAAGACTGGTTTTTGATCATTAAAGGGGTTTTGATCAACGTACCGGTTTCGGCGTATGATGAGCATGGCAATGTTGAGTTGATGACTGGCGTGATTCGTCGAGCCGAGCGTCGCCACCAGCATACGTTTGATCCAGCGCAGATCACACGCAGTCAATTTGTTCAACCGCGCTACAGTTGGTGGGGGATCAGCAATCAAAAAGAAATGATCGTCTATCTGCAGCATGATCATAATGAAGCCAATCGTGAGCAGATCAAACGCGATGTGAAAATCATCAATCGTAACTGGCAAAGAGCACGCTGGCAGGCGCCTGGCCGCTTGATGCTCAAGTACAGTCTGGCGGTCAGCTGCCTGGTGATGCTGTGCAGCTGGTCGATCATGCGCGGGCTGCTTTTGGTTGGTGGACTGATTGGGCTGATCTTTTCGCTTTGGCTGGACTGGTATCTCAGACCAGCCGCTTAGCTGACTTTCAAAAAGCAGCGGATGGCTTGTTATCGCGTTCGCTAAAATCGTTTAGAATAGTAAATGACGCTGGATCGAGAATTGACCCAGCGTCATTTTTTAATTGAACCGCGATTTTGAGGCTTTCAGGCTATTTGTAGTTATTCAGCGCATTTTGCAGCTCGGTTTTAATCTGGTCAACCAGGGCAGTTGGTTTCAGGATCTTGACTTGTGAGCCAGCACTGAGCAACCAGATCAAAGCACCTTGAATATTGGCCACGTGGGTTTCAATGACGACGTTTTCCTCATCGGCAGCCAGCTGATCAAAGTCAAACGACTCTTGTTTTCTGGCGTCATAGATCGGCGCAGTAAGGTCATTTTCATGATAGACCTTGGCCGCATAGGGAAATTTGTCGAGTGATGGCTCGATGATGCGGCGCGCACAGCGGAACACGATTTTTTCAACCGTTCCGTTGATGCTGCCAAACATGTTGGCCAGACTGTTGATGTTGGCGCTGCGGCTGGTTTCAATAGCATCGGGATCACAGTCGATCGGCAGGCTGGTTAAACTGGCCTGTTGAATGCGGTCGATCCGGTAGTTGCGAATGTTGTTAGCTTTTTCCGGCACGTTGTATAAAATTGCGCGCAGATAAAAGTAATGATCGTTAAAGTCGATGCTTAATGGATCCAATTCGCGCTGAGCAATCTGGCCATGCGCATCTTGGTAGATGATTTTCAAGACGTGCTGATCCGACAAGGCGTGACAGATCGTTTCAAAGGTATTGACGTCAACCAGCGATTGAACCGGCTGATACTCGTCACGACTGGGTTTTAAAAGTACCTTGAAAAGCTCATCTTTATTGACGACCTTAAATGGAGCCATCAATCCTTTGATAACCGCGGAAAGGTCGGCTTTGCTGAAGGCCCGGCTGGCAATGATGATCTTGGCGATAATCAAGGTGCGGCGGAAATCGATCGTCTTGGGTGCCGTGTTTAACCGAAAAATCCGATCATGATCATTGAACGACTGGACGGTGATTTCCATTGGTGCCAGCCATTGCTTGATTTTATTGAAGTTCTTGTTGATGGCATCTGATTTGACATTGGCTACGGCTTCGATCTCGCTGCTGGTTACCATTCCTTCCGTCAGCAGCTTGATCAGCATGAAGCGTGCGGCTTTTCCTTTCGTATCAGCCATTGAAAACTCCCCCCTTAATGTAAGCAAAAATATTATAGCAAATGAGGAGCTGCCAGGTTAATTACCTGATGATCGAACGAATTGATTGATGAGAGCTGAATTAATGAATTGCTAATACTTTTCAAAGATGCTATCTTGCCAGGCGATATTTGGTGCTGGCTGCAGCTGCATTTTAAAACGCTGACTGCTGATCAGTTCCACTTTCGTCAATAGCAATTATCCGCGTTTGGCATTGACTTATTTTAATAAATCAAACTAATTAATTTTGATTTAAATTAAAAAATATATTGACATTCTAATTTAATTATCATAAACTAACACCATTAAATCTTGACCAGGCTTAAAACAGAAAGGAGCCGTTTAAAATGGAATTTCAATTCAATGTTCAATTTAATCAGCAAACGGCTCTTAAAAAACAAGCCCTGCTGATGCTGTCAATCAAGGACCCGATTATTATTCAGTACTGACTGAAAATAATTTGGCCCTTCTTTAGCTTGGCTGAGGGCCTCAAATGAAGCTCTCATTCAAAGCGAATGAGAGCTTTTGTTTTGCCGGATGAAGATTTTGACCAATGCGACATAAGATACATGAAAGAGGGAATCTACCATGATGTTTTCACAATGTGGACCACAACGTTTTATTTCTACCAATGATGCCTATGACTACCTGCCAACCTATTTTGAGGAAGGCGGCATCAAGAAGGTGCTGTTCCTGCATGGTGAAAAGTCATGGGCCGCGGCTAAGCCTTACATGCCAGAGATGCCAGCCAGCGTAGCAATCATTGACGTGCCCTTCAATGGCGAGTGCTCCTATGAAGAAATTGCGCGCGTCAAGGAGATCGCAACGGAAAACCAGGTTGATATGGTAATCGGTCTGGGCGGCGGCAAGTGTCTGGATACGGTCAAAAGCGTTACGCAGGGAACCAACTTTAAGCTGGGCCTGATTCCAACCTTGGCCAGCAACTGCGCGCCATGGTCGGCTTTAAGCGTGCACTACCATGAAAACGGCGAGCATATCAATCACGAGATCTATCATGAAACGGCCGACATTATGCTGCTTAATCCTCAGGTAATCGTCAACTCGCCAATCAACTATTTTGTTGCGGGAATTGGCGATACGCTAGCCAAGTACTACGAATCCGAGATGATTTTTGAAAACATGCAGCCAGAACAGTTCAATACGCAGCTGACGATCTCGCGGGCAATGGCTCAGGCTTGCCGCGACGATCTGCTGGAAAACTCGGAACAGGCAATTGCTGACATGAAGAAGGGTGAGGTGACGCCGGTCTTTCGTAAGGTGGTTGAGACGGTGATCGTAACTTCCGGCCTGGTTGGCGGCTGGGGCGACTACTTTGCACGGGCAACCGGTGCTCATTCAGTTCATGATGCTTTGACCGTCTTTCCAGAAACCAGTGATTCGCTGCATGGCGAACGGGTTGCTTATGGGATTCTGGTACTTTTGGCTCTTGAAAAGCGTGAGGATGAAATGGCTGAGCTTTTGCCGCTTTACCGCAGCATGGGTCTGCCAGTATGCCTTGCAGATCTGAATCTTGATGGCTCAGACCAAGACGTGGTGGTGCAGATTGCCCACGACACTTCCGCAGACGGCACGCAGATTCATTTCCTGCCAATCGATACGGGTGAACAGGCTGTTGCACGGGCGATTACCCGCGTTGAAGAAATTACGGCTAGTGAAACGGTTGCTTAAAATAAAGGATCGGCTGGCGGTACAATCGCGGCTGAAAAATAAATAAACGATGCGGCTTGATGGCGGATTTTCCGTAGTCAGGCCGTTTTTTATCTGAATCTTGAAATTAGAAAAAGCTCATCGAATAACCAGCTGAATTTTTTGATTCACCTGGATTTTCGGTGGGCATCTTGGCAATGAACCGATTACGGATTTTTAGAGCTTATTTAAGATAGTCGCGGGCAATCTGTTTGTAGATGTCAATCATGCTGAGATACTGATCCAAGTCGATATACTCGTCGATCTTATGGGCCGTGGCGTTGCCGGGACCAAATACCAAAACGTCCATGTCGCGGTTGGCTTTGGTCATTTCCGAGGCATCCGTGCCAAAAGCAATGCCGCGGACATTAAAGCTGTGTCCCAAATGATCGGCGGCTGCCTTTTGCGCAATAGCGACGATTTCGGCATTACGCTCCGTCGTGACGGCAATCTTGCTGCCGAGAATCTCGATGGAAAGCTGCGCGTGATCCTGATCGTTGAGATTGGCGATGATGCGGTTTAAATGAGCGATGATTTCGTCATTGTTCGTTTCGGGGATGGTTCTAAGCTTGACGAAAAGTTCCGCATGATCAGGCACGGCATTCAGCTGCTCACCGCCATCGATCTTAGTAACTACCGGCACGACACGTCCTAAGACGGGATTTTCGTATTTAGCGACCAGTTCGTCAAAATATCGTTCCTGTTCCTGATAAAAATGAATCAAGGGCGTAATGGCGTTAAAGCCCAGATCCGGCCGTGAGCTGTGCGCGGCTTTGCCAATCGAGTCGATGCGGTAGGTGATTGATCCTTTATGTGCGTAGGCAATGTCGGCATTAGTCGGTTCGGCAAAGATTGCGGCGGTCAGATCGTCAACATAGCCGTCTTTTGCAAACCGCTGTGCCCCTTGCATGTGATTGATCTTGGAGCTTTCTTCGGCTACGGTACCCAGTAGTTCCAGCTTACCGTTTAAACCCGCGCTTTCATCTTTTAATTCGGCCATTGCAATCGCCATCGCCGCCAGACCGCCTTTCATATCAGCCGTCCCGCGTCCATACATGCGATTGTTTTCAATATGAGCACTGAATGGCGGAAACTGCCATTTGGCGGGATCCTCAGTCTTTACCACGTCTTGATGACCGCAGAACGCCAAGACCTTGTTATTGTTTCCATCGCCCAGCTCAGCATAGAAATTGCTGCGGCCTTTCATGACTGGCAATAGCCGACAGCTGACGTCATGTTCTTGCATGAATGACTGCAGAACAACGGCTAAGCGATCCTCAAAACCGCCAGCCGTGTCGATTTCAATCAGCTGTTTTAAAAAGTCGATACGTGCCTGGTTATCCATGGAAAAGACTCCTTTAAATCATTTTTAAACACCATCATAGCGCGCTGATCACCAGCTGTCTAAAAAATTTTTTAAAAAAGCAAAAGGCAACAGCGCCAACGTGTTTCGGTTTATCGATTTCCCAAATTTAACTGGAAGCGTTGACAAAACATGAAAGCGCATTTATTATACTAGGTGTATCGATAACCTAAAGCGTTTTCATTAATTGTTGAAGATAAGGGAGAGTTGAAGATGAACTATCTAATTGGTGTGGACGTCGGCACGACCAGCACAAAAGCGGTCCTGTTCGATGAGAAAGCTCAGGTACTGGATTCTTATAAAGAACTGTATCAGCTTTATCGTGACGGCAATGGGATGGCGGAGCAGAATCCGGATGACCTGACCGCGGCCGTCGAAAAAGTGATTCATGACGCGGCTGATCGGGCCAAATCATTAGGTGGGCATGTATTGGCAGTCTCGTTTTCCAATGCCAACCAAAGCGTGATCTTACTGGATAAGAATCATCAGCGGCTGACGCGGGCGATGACCTGGGCTGATACGCGGGCGCGCGAGGTTGCGGCTAAGCTGAAGGCCACCCCGGATGGAGCCGACATCTACGCGCAAACCGGGACGCCGATTCATCCAATGTCGCCTTTGACCAAACTGATGTGGCTAAAACAGACGCAGCCTGAAAAAATGGCAGCTGCCGCATATGTTGCTGACATTAAGTCGTATTTGTTCTGGAAACTGTTCGGCAAGTTTAGAGTCGACATCTCAACGGCAAGCTGCACTGGATTTTTCAATATGCATACGCAGGATTGGGATGATGAGATTCTGAAGCTGACTGGCATTACGCGCTCACAGCTACCAGAGATCGTTGACGGGACGACCCAGGAAACTGGATTGACACCGGCAGCCAAGCAGGCAACGGGGCTTGATGATGAGACGCCGTTTGTCTATGGTGCGTTTGACGGCGCGCTTTCCAATCTTGGCGTCGGGGCCACGCGGCAGGACACGGTTGCCATTACGATTGGGACTTCAGCGGCGGTGCGCGTGGCTACTGATCATCCAGTAGTCGATCCCGAACAGCGCCTGTTCTGCTACTCAATTGATCGGCAGCGCTGGGTAGTCGGTGGTCCTTTGAACAATGGCGGTGATGTTTTTCAATGGGCGGCCAATCATTTGGTCGACAGTTCGGCTGCCAAAAGCGAGGACAAATCGGTTTATGACGTTGCCAATCAAGTAATCGCCAGCGTTCCGGCCGGTGCTCATGGCCTATTGTTCCATCCGTTTCTTGGCGGTGAGCGGGCGCCGCTTTGGGATGCCAACGCGCGCGGCAGCTTCTTTGGTCTGAATCCGCTGCATACCCGTGCTGACATGCTGAGGGCGGTAATGGAGGGCATCTGCATGAACATTGCCACGGTCTATGATGCGGTATGCGATCTGGTTGGTAAGCCTGCCAGCGTAACGGCAACGGGTGGCTTTGCCCGTTCTGAGGTCTGGAAGCAGATGCTGGCGGATGTCTTGGACGTCGCGGTCAACATTCCAGAGTCTTATGAATCGGGATGTCTTGGCGCGGTTACGATGGCGATGAAGAGTCTGGGAATGATTGATGATCTGGACGCGGTACAAGACTTGATCGGCAGCGTTGGTGCTTATCAGCCGGAGCAGACCACGGTGCGGGTCTATCAAAAGTACCTGCCATTGTTCAAACAGGTTGAAGGATTGCTCAAGCCGGCCTATTCAACGATTGCTCGGCTCCAGCAGGAAAATTAAAATTGAGGGGGAAACATTATGCCACTGCTCATTGTTTTATTAGGGGTTTTGATTCTGATCTTCTTGATCGTTAAGTTGAAGCTCAACACATTCGTTTCACTGGTCGTTACTTCATTTATCATTGCGCTTTGTCTGCAGATTCCGGTTGCCAAGATACCAACCGCGATTGAAACTGGGATTGGCGGTCAGCTGGGCCACTTAGCAATTATTTTCGGATTTGGGTCCATGCTGGGTCAACTGGTTTCTGATGCTGGTGGTGGCTACCGGATTGCCACGACTTTGATCAATAAGTTTGGTCGGCGCTGGATTCAGGTTGCCGTAATTCTGGCATCGTTTATCATTGGTCTGGCACTGTTCTTTGAAGTTGGTCTGGTTGTCGTTTTGCCAATCATTTTCATCATTGCTCGAGAGCTGGACATGCCGCTGATGTACCTGGGGATACCGATGGCAGCTACTTTGAACGTCTGCCACGCCTTCTTGCCGCCACACCCGGCACCAACGGCTATTACCGACATTCTTGGTGCTACTTTGGGTCACGTGCTGCTTTTGGGGATCATCGTCGCGATTCCAACGATCATTATCTCCGGTCCGGTTTTCAACTATTTCCTGCACAAGGTTTATCCTTCCGTTTACCGCAAAGACGTTGATATCTCGGTCCTTGGCGAATACAAGGAATTTAAGCTAGAAGAAACGCCTGGCTTTGGCATCTCCGTTTTGACGGCCATGATGCCGGTTATCTTGATTGCCGTTGCTACGATCTGCTCATTTGTACTCTCTAAGACCAACCCAGTCAACCAATTCATTCAATTCGTTGGTGCTCCAGATGCGGCCATGCTGCTGTCGTTGCTGTTTGCGATCTGGACGATGGGGCTGGCCCGCAGCGAAAAGATGAGCGAGATCTCCAAGTCAATGACGACTTCTGTTAAGCAGATTGCCATGATGCTGCTGATTATCGGTGGTGGTGGTGCCTTTAAGGAAGTTCTGGTAGAAGGCGGCATTTCCAAATACGTTTCCACGCTGTTTGCCGGTACCAGCATTTCACCAATTCTGGCAGCTTGGCTGATTACGGCTCTGCTGCGGGTTTCGCTTGGTTCCTCGACTGTTTCTTCAATGACGGCAGCTGGTCTGATTGCACCAATGGCCGCCCACATGTCGCCAACGATGAGTGCTTTGATGGTGCTTTCAATTGGTGCCGGTTCGGTATTCTGCGATCACGTTAACGATGCTGGTTTCTGGATGATCAAGGAATACTTCGGCCTATCACTTAAAGAAACGCTGCTTTCCTGGTCGACGCTGACTTCAGTATTGTCACTGGCTGGTCTGGCAAGCGTCTGGGTCCTGTCGTTGATCATTGCCTAACTGATTTTCTTAGCTAAAGATTCACTCTTAAAATACCTATAAAAGTGCGTGAGCCCAGTTGTGGTTCCGCACTTTTTTAATTAGTGCCGGGTTATGATAAAATAAATCTTACTAAGCAAACAGGCTAAAGGAAGAGGATTATGTCACAGCATGTAACAATCAGCGACGTTGCCAAAGCGGCGGGGGTTTCGGTAACGACCGTCTCGCGCTATCTCAACGGCCATTATCAAAAAATGAGCGCGCAGACCAAAGAGCGAATTGACGCCACAATCAATCAACTGCATTACGTGCCGGCTGCTTCGGCTAGACGACTGCGCCAGACGCAGAGCCATTTAGTGGGGGTACTGGTCGGGGATATTGCCAACCATTTCTCATCACTGCTCAGTAAGGGAATCTATGATATCTTGCAGCCAGCAGGTTATGATGTATTGTTGATGAACACCAACAACTCGCAGGAAATGGAGAAAAAGGCCTTAGACGATCTGTATCAGCAGCGCGTTGACGGCATTATCGTCCAGCCAAACTCGCGCAGCTTTGCCCAGTATCAGTCAGTCTTGCGCAATCAGATTCCATTGGTTTTGGTTGACCGGGAAGTTGATGATCAGCCGCTGACAGTAGGCAAGGTAACCAGCGCCAACCTTGATGCCAGCTACCGGTTGGGACGGCAGTTGGGCAAAAAGGGCTATGCCAATGTGATCACGGTCAGCTCGCGGTTTGCCGAGGCTTCCGGCCAGCATCCTCGAATCAAGGGCTTTCAGCTGGCGGCCAGTGAAACGGGGCTGACTTATCATAATATTGAAATCAAAGGTCATGATGATGACTGGCTGGCAAGAGAACTGACGCGCGTAATGGGACAGCTTGATGGACGGACGGTCGTGATCTCGTTAATGGGCCCGACCCTGTTTACTCTGCTTAAGATCTTTAAACATGAGAAAGTAACGTTTCCAAAAGATCTGGGATTGATCAGCTTTGATGACTGGAGCTGGTCGCAGTACGTTGGTGATGACGGTATCTTTTTGCTGCGGCAGGACATGGAGCTGATGGGTAATCTGGCGGCGCAAAAACTGCTGTCTCAAATTGAGAGCCACTCAACGGTCAGTGATACGTCGATTCTGCCGGTTACTGTTGATATGCATTCCTCAATCTAGTCAGTAAAAACGGTTGATCCGCAAATTAGCGATCAACCGTTTTTTAATCGTTAATTTAAAAGAAAGCGATAACATTTAACTGTCAATCCATTAAAATAAAAAGAAAAGCCTTTTGATGGGGGATGACAGTATGGCACTGATTGAAGTTCATAATAATACCAAGATTTATCAAACAGGGTCAGAAAAGCTTTATGCCAACAAAGACATCAGCTTTTCAATTGAAAAAGGCGAGCTGGTAATCATTCTGGGCGCTTCTGGCGCGGGCAAGTCAACTTTGCTCAACATCTTAGGCGGGATGGATACGAACTCAAGCGGCGAGGTTATCGTTGCTGGCCACGACATTGCCAAATATGATCGTCGTGAGTTGACGACCTATCGCCGGCTGAGCGTGGGATTTGTCTTTCAGTTCTATAATCTGATTCCCAACCTGACTGTTAAAGAAAACGTTGAATTGGCTTCAGAAATCGTTCCCCAGGCGCTGGATGCCGTTGAAGCGCTAAAAGCCGTGGGGCTGGCCAATCGCATCAACAACTTTCCCGCTCAGCTTTCCGGTGGCGAGCAACAGCGAGTGGCAATTGCGCGTGCCGTCGCTAAGAACCCACAGCTGCTTTTGTGTGATGAGCCGACTGGTGCGCTGGATTATGAAACAGGTAAGCAGGTGCTGCAGATTCTGCAGGATATGAGTCGCGAGCATGGTTCAACGGTCATTATCGTTACGCATAACGCGGCTTTGGCTCCGATTGGCGATCAGGTGCTGCATATTCACGACGGTCAGCTGGTCAAGCAGGAACGCAATCAGCATCCGGCTGACATTCAGTCAATTGAATGGTAGGTGAGAACTTTGAGCAAGCGAATTTTATGGAAAGATGCCTGGCAGGCTATTTCCCGCTCGCTAGGCCGGTTTATCGCGATCTTTCTCTTAATGGCCGTCAGCGCGTTTGCCTTGATTGGCTTAAAAATTACGGGACCGGATATGCGGCAGACGGCAAACACCTTTTTTGCCCAGCATCATCTGGCCGATACCACGATTACATCGAACTATGGTCTGGACAGCCGCGACCGTCAGATCATTCGACAGCAAAAGAGCGTTAAGCAGGTTGATTTTGGCTATCTGCAGGACAGTACGATTGATCAGACGAAGCGGGCACTGCGGATTTTTTCACAAACCAATGGCGTCTCAAGCTGGCAGACGGTCAGTGGACATCTACCGCGGCATGATAATGAGATTGCCGTCAGCTACCTACTGAAGGGCAAGTATCATATTGGCCAGTGGATCACACTCAAGCAAGCGGGCTCATTGAAGCATCGTCAGTTTAAGATCGTCGGCTTCGTACGTTCCAGCGAGTATCTGGATCGCAGCGACATTGGTCAGACAACGGTAGGCACCGGCCAATTGAGCGGGGTGGCCGTCGTTAAAAAAACAGCCTTCAAGACCGGTACTGCCTATGCAATCGCACGGATCACGTATAACCAGACGGCGAAAATGAATCCTTACTCTGCGCGCTATACCAATTATGTTGAAAAACAGCAGCAGCAATTGAAGAAAGCCTTGAATCGGCATGGCAAAACCAAGCAGCAAAAACTTGAACGTCAGCTGAAGGCAGCTCAGCAGCAGCTTACGCAGGCAACGCAGCAGGCCGATTTGCTTCAGCAGAAAAATGCAGGGGCAGGCAATGCGGTTCTCATTCAGCAGGCTGCTGCGCTTAAAAAACAGCAGACTAAGCTCAAGCAGCTGGGCACGCCAACCTATACGCTGAGTGATCGAACGGAAAATCCTGGCTATGCCATTTACCGTTCCAACGCTGAACGAGTCGATATCCTGGCAAACGTCTTTCCGGTGCTGTTGTTTGCAATCGCGGCCCTGGTCAGCCTGACGACGATGACGCGTTTTGTGGAAGAAGAACGGATCCAGATTGGTACGCTCAAGGCTTTAGGATATTCAAATGCCGATGTGGCCAAAAAGTTTGCGCTGTTTAGTCTGTTGGCCAGTTCAGCTGGGGTGGCGCTGGGAGCTTGGGGTGGTTTTATGGTACTGCCAAAGATCATTTTTAAGGCCTATGCTGCCAACTCCACGCTCAGCGGCTTTCAGATCCACTTCTCATGGGCGCTGCTTTTGACGACCTGGCTGATTGCCATTCTCTGTACGACGGGCGCCGCGCTGTGGGCATTGCCTCGTGACTTGAAAGCCAAGCCGGCCGCATTGCTGCTGCCTAAGCCGCCTAAGGGAGGATCACGCATCTTATTGGAGCGTTGGCATTGGCTGTGGAACCGGCTCAGCTTCAACTATAAGGTAACGATGCGCAATCTCTTTCGGTATAAGAGTCGGGCGTTGATGACGATCTTTGGCGTGGCGGGTTGTACGGGACTTTTGGTAATGGGCTTTAGCATTCGCGATTCGCTCAGCGGCATCAGCAACATTGAATACAGTCGGATCATCAAGTACGATCTGATCGCCGTCCAAAATTCGAACAGCTCTGCCAAACAGCAGCGGCAACTGAAAAACGAGCTGAACGGCAAATCAGTGAAGGGACATACCGGTATCTATTTTGAGCAGCTGACCAAGAAGGTCGGTGATGATGATGCCACGCAGTCGATCTCTTTAATCGTTCCAAACAATGAAAAAAACTTTAAGCAGTATTTCGCGGTCAAGAACCGGCAGACTAAAAAAACGCTTAAGCTGCCGCAAGATGGCGTGATAATCTCAGAAAAGCTGGCACGATTGCTCAACGCCAAAAAGGGCAGCTCAATCAAGCTTAAGGACGCGAGTGGAAAATGGCGGACGATGAAGGTTGCTGGCATCATGGAGATGTATATCGGTCACTATGTACTGATGAGTCCCCAGGCATACCAAAAGATTTTCCATCAGTCATATCAGACCAATGCGCAATTGATTACGCTTAAAAAAGGCGCTAAGCTGCAGCAGGAGTCGCAACGTCTGATGGCAACCGGCGCCGTAAAGGGGATCAATCAAAACGTCAATAATCAGCGGACGATTGACAACATCATGGGCAGTTTAAACCGCGTCATGATTATCTTGATCGGTTTAGCAGCCTTATTGGCACTCGTGGTTATCTACAACCTGTCCAACATCAATATTGAGGAACGGATGCGCGAGTTGTCGACAATCAAGGTTTTAGGCTTTTACGATCAAGAAGTGACGCTCTACATCTATCGCGAAACGATCATTTTGTCCGTGATCGGCATCCTGCTGGGCTATCTGGTTGGGATTGGTCTGCATCGCTTTATCATCTTGAGCTTACCGCCTGCCAACGCAATGTTTGATCCAACGATGACGCTGATCAACTTTATCGTTTCGGCACTGATTCCGGCGGTCATTACGGCGGGAGTAGCAATGGCTATGCACCACAAGATCCGAAGCGTTGATATGCTTGATGCATTGAGTTCGGTTGACTAGATGTGATTGACGAAAACCGTCTCTTTATGGGCGGTTTTTTTATTGAAAAATATGAACAGCAGCAGGTTTGCGGCTGTCCGCAGAAAAAGTTGCCGGGCTTGGAATTGGTTTATTGGAAAGATCGTTTTTAAATTTGCAAATGCTTTTACAGATTAATTTATAGAAAGCGGTGCGGTTTAAGATGTCTGGTAGTAATTGCCTTAGCGATTCCAACGGCAACAATGCCATCTACCTTGGCAATTCAGTTTAACGTACACGAAAAAGAGCTGGCCTCAACGCAGTTCTGGAGTACGGCATTTTCCTTGATTACGCTGTCAGCATTCGTGCTGGCGCTGGCGTAGTATGTAGTTGAATTAAAATCAGCGAATAGTCAAATTAAGTAAGATTAATTCAAAAATTTACAATAGAGAAACAGCGCTGCAATAAATTCTTTACAATGATTCGTTAGTCTTAACCATGGAAACAGAAAAACACCTCAGATTGATCCATTGCGTCAATTAAGATCCGTTTTGTGTGATTCCTCGCCTATTTTGAGTCGTCTTGAGGGGTCGGGGCGACTCTTTAACTGGATTACAATTGGCAGGGCACCAATTTGAAATCTGCTCGTTTTGCTGCTTCCGAGGCAAGTCAAGAAAGTTCCTAGAATTAGACAAAACGTACCATACTCTTAACCTTAAGCACGCATGTTTCTCAAAGAAGCGGCGTGCCTTTTTGCGTTAAGTTTGAATGGAAACTTAATATATTTTAATTGAAATAGTTAACGACCGGTTCTGACAAAATAGCTGATCAGCAAAAAGGAGTGATTGTTTTGAGTGAATTGATTGAAATGAAAAAAGGACAGCTGCAGGTGTTCCTGATAATCCGGAGATTCCTTTGCATTAGCAGCGCAAGTGGGCGGCTTGGGAATTGCACCGGGCAGCAACATTAACTTCCAGACTGGCTGCGCAATTTTTGAAGCCATACATGGTACGGCACCGCAGCTAGCCGGAAAAAACTGCGCCAATCCAACGTCGCTGATTTTATCAGGTGCAATGATGATGGAGTATCTGGGATGGGGGAAAGCAGCCGAAATGATCAGAAAAGCAGTCGCGCAGGCCATTGCCATGCAGAAGGCCACATCGGATCTAGTACCGGCAGCTGCAGCACTTTCCACCAGTCAGTATGGTCAGTTTTTGGTTGAACTCATCAATTCTTAATCAAAAGCCTAGTTGGCAAAAGTTGCTTTTGATAAAACGAACAGTTAGCAAGACGCCGAGTAGTAAATTGAAAGCCGAACATTTAGAGCTAATTAAGGCTGATCATTCTTTCTAAAATCAAATGTTTTTAAAAATTTAAAAAATAACGCAATAGTTTGACTGATTTTAAATTTGAAAATAAATTCGCAAATTTAAAAAATAAGGTTGACATTATCTTGAACAGGGATTATTATAATAATCGTAAATTAAAAGTTGATAAGAAACAAAGCATTCTTAACGGAAAAGATTCGCTTAGAACTGCAATCCTGTAAGCATTAAGAGTCCATCTTATCAGATTTTAATTCTTCATTAAAACTGCGCATAATCTTTAAGATCGCGTACGAAAAAACGCCAGTGGCTTAACGGTCACTGGCATTTTTGTTTTCATAATGATTAAATCACTGTCTAGTTCTTACTCAGCTGTCTGACGATTTATGGTCAATTATAATAATAAAACGCCGCCTGCCAGATGTCTCTGCCAAGCAGCGTTTTCGATTAACGACCTTCTAGTAGCGAATCTCGTTGCGGGAGCGACCGCCATTGGCAATTGTAATGGCATCATTGGAGGCAATCTGCACCATGTTGCGGGCCGCGGTCTGAGTAAAGAAAGCGACGTGGGGAGTAATGACTACGTTTGGCATGGCTGCCAGCTCTTTGTAATCGGCAGGAACGTCTTTTTCGGCCACGTTGGTTTGACCAAAGAAAGTCGTCTCGTCAGCCAGCGTATCCAGACCAGCACCGGCAATCTCACCATCTTTTAGGGCCTTGATCAAAGCCGTTGTGTCGATTAAAGCACCACGCGCCATATTGATCAGATAGGCAGTCTTTTTCATCTTCTTTAGTTCTTTTTCGCCAATCATCCCCCGCGTGCTTGGCAGCAACGGTGTATGCAGGGAAATAATGTCGGCTTCCTTGAAGATGGTTTCTCGATCAACGTATTCGGCAAATGGTTCCAGAGCTGGGTCATAGGCGATGTCATTGACTAGGACGCGGGCCCCTAAGGCTTTGTAGATCTGTGCCGTAGCCGTACCGATGTGACCGGCACCAATCAAGCCAACCGTGCAGTTGTAGATTTCATTGCTGATGAGCGTTTCATTCCAGCTGAAATCGTGGTTTTGATTCATGCGGGCATCAAAAATCCCAATGCGGCGCAGCAGGTACATGGCCTGGGCGACTCCCATCTCGGCAATTGCACGTGGCGAATAGCTGGCGACATTGGTAACGATCAGATGGTTGGCCTTGGCGGCATCCAAATCCACCATGTCGACGCCGACCATGCGGCAGCTGATCTGCTTGATGCCAAAGCTGGCCAGTTTTTCGTAAACCGCGGGACTGCCCATTGAAGCAGTCTGCAGAACCGTGATGGCATCAAAGTCTTTTGCCAGCTCAACCGTTTCGTCATTGAGCGGCTCATCAACCATCCTGAGTTCGGTTTGCGTCTGTTGGGCCCATTTTTCAGCGTAGGGCTTTTCATATGGGTGCGTACCATACATTAGCACTTTCATTTTAACGATTCCCTCCTGAATTTATTTATAAAACGACTAGTATTATCATATCACGAGTTGTATCAAATAAATAAAACGAATTACAAAATGTGATGAAAACATTTGCAAATAGAATTTTACTTAATAATCTTTAATGGTGAAGCCGTATGTCGAATTGATAAACGATTTGCCAAAGAAAAAAACAAAGCAAATCAAGTCCAGATGGTCGGCTGAAAAATATTACGAATTAACAGTCTGAAACGGTTAAAGCAGCCTGCTTAATTTTGTTAATCATTGATCAATGGCTGATGCGCAATAATTGGTGTTTGTTTAATTTTACAAATATTAGTTTTAAACGATTGACATTTTAAGGCGACTAAATTAATATAATGGCAATTCAATTAGAAAAATATTAGAGGAATGGAGGCATTCATTATGGATTTAGTCGTTGTAAATTTCATGGAAGATAACCAAGCAGGTGTCAGCCGACTGATTAGCGAGTTTCTGCATCGTCCCGTTACGGATCTGAATCAGGAAATCGTCAATCTAAGTGGGCAGACGATGGACGAACTGACGATGAGCCGTGGTGAAGAAAACCTCCGTCAAATCGAACATGACGTTTTCGGTGCCAAGCTGGCGGAACGAAATGTCGTTTTAACCGCACCCAGTCATGTTCTCACTCGCTACGAAAACCTGAAGATGCTGCAGGAAACAGGAGCATTCGTCGTCGTATTGAAAGATCAAAAAAACGCGGACAAAACGTTTGAAGCGATGCTGGAACAAAACTTTGGACATGATCGCATGATTGACGCGGCTGAGCTTTCAACTAAAGAAGCCGCCCGACGCGTTGCTGCTTGTTGGAGTACTCAAAAGGCTGCCTAGCCAGATAATTCGATTTCAAAAAAGACTGATCGGCAAAATGCTGGTCAGTCTTTTTACTTAGTATTCATCGTTATTGATTTCTAAGACTTCGGGGAAAAGCGAGAGCAGATACTCGCGCGGTCCAATTTGGTAGTCAAACGTTACGTGGATGGGGAAGATCTCCTCATGTTCTTTAAGCTGCAGATGCAAGTGATGCTGATCAAGCCGCACCTTGATCCCCAGCTCCACGGCTTGGCGAATGAGCGACTGCAGACTGGCAGAGCACTTGCCTTTCAATGCCGCTAATGGCTCGGTGTATTCAGCAATGCGCTTGCGATCTGCCAAAGCGGTTGTGAGACCAAATTCCAAAAGATCGCCTTGAGGACTGATGTGATCGAGCAATTGGCCACTCAGCGTCAATTTGGGATTTTCCAAGCGCTGTTCAGCCAGGTCCAGGCTCTTGGCATATTTATCCGGCAAGTCCAGCTGGGCAGCAGTAGCGCGCAGCTGTTTAATCAGTAGGGCAGCAAGCGGCTTGACCCAGGCAAAGACTTCAGCCGGGTGCTGCAGGGCAATCTGCTCATTGCGTTGGGCAGCCAGTTTTAGCTGTTCCGCTAGTTTTTCAGGAAGCGGCCGCAGCAGCGCATTGATCAAGAATAATTCCAAGAAGTTTAATGCCGCTGGGCTGACCCGCGCCGGCGCAAACGGATCCAGGTCGAACGAACGAAATTCCAGCCGTTCAGTACCGTTGTTCTGCAGGTCGGCCAGACTGTCGCCACGCCCTTTTAAGCGAACGGGACCGTAAAATTCATGCATCGAGAAGAACTGATGCTGATCGATTCGTTGCTTGAGCTGAGCAAGCTGTTCTTCAAATGAGTCATAGGTAATCTCCTCGCCTTTTTGGTTGGCATAGCCATATGAGCTGCTGCGAAGACTGCGAACCGGAAAACGCAGATCACGCGGTAGATTGCTTGGCAGATTGCCGGCAATTGGACTGGCGCCAAAAAAGTAGGTAAACAGCCAGCGCCACAACACAAAACTTTGTGCCAGCTTGAAGTTTAAAGCATTCTTAAAGTCGGCCAGCGTGGCGAAGTCTTCATTAAAGCCGTGGTCCCACAGCGATTGCACCAACGTTTGATTGATGCTGTAGTTGACATGGACGCCGGTAAAGATCTCTCGAGCCGTGCCGTATTTTTGCTGCAGATAGTCGTGATATTCAGCCATCCAAAAGCGAGTGTTGAATAAACCGGCAAAGTCTAAATCATCTTTTGAAAAAGCAGGTGCGATGCTTAGCGGCCAGATGATCTCATCAGCCTGCAGATGATCGGTTACCAGCTGCTGGAGCATTTCAAGATTGGCCAGATTGGCATTGGTCCCCAGCGTTGGCGTGCCGGAAATCTCCAGCATGTTGTCGGCAAAATCGGTTTTTAGATACGGATTATGCCGGCGTGACAAAAATTCAGCTGGGTATGGGTAGCGGCTGATGCGACCGTCCTTTAGCAAACGGTGCTCCTCCAGCTCTAATCCCATGTAGTTTTTTGTCAACAGGCTGCTTAGCTCGTTTTCGGTGATGATTTGACTTAACTTGCTCATAAAGGTTCCCCCATATCGATAAATGGATGTTCGGAGATATTATAACGAAAAAACCAGTTTTGCCTAATTATTTACTCATTTTATTTTAAAGAAGCTGGTCAGCTACCGTTATGATCAAAAAACTAAGCCGTCTTGCCATTCCAGATGGTGACGGGCAGAACCACGGATTTAACGTTTTGGCCGTTGATGCGTGCCTGCAGCAGCTGCACTGCCAGATCAGCCATTTCATCAATGGGCTGCTGAATCGTGGTCAGTCCCGGCAAAAGCAGTCGGGTGACGTTGCTTCCATCATAGCCGACAATCTTGAGGTCTTCCGGGATTCGCTTGCCATATTCGCTGGCCAGATTGATGATCGTGCTGGCATCGGTATCGTTGGCGGCAAAAATACCGTCTACTTCGGGGTGTTCTTCAAAGATGCGCCGGAAAACCCGCTCTTTATCAATGGTACTGATGTTAAAGTCCAGATGGTAGGTAATGGCTGGCAGATTGTTTTTGGTCATCAGATGCTCATAGGCCTCGCGCCGTTTTTGCGTTGGCGTGTCTAATCCAAGCGGGCCATTGGTGTGGATGATGTGGCGACAACCGTCATCCAACAAGCGCTGGGTCGCCAGCAGACCACCCTGGTAGTTGTCTGAAGAAACCACTGGAATATTTTTACCAACAACCTGATCAATGGCCACGACTGGCAGATTGGCATGCTGATAGCCGATCAGACCACGATTTTGAGTTCCGACGATCAAACCATCGACTTGGTGCGTCAACAGCTGCTGGAGATAGTTTTCTTCTTTGGCAGGATCGTTTTGACTGTTGCCGATCAAAACCTTATAACCATTGCGATAAAGCTGACGTTCCATCTCGGCTTCCAGCTGACTGAAAAACGGATTGTCAACGGTAGGAAAGATCATGCCGACCAGATCCGTCCGCTGCTTATACAGCTGCCGAGCGATGATGTTGGGGCGATAATCAAGTTCCTGCATTGCTTTTTGAACCTTGGCAATGGTTTTTTCGCTTAGGTAGCCGCGATGGTTCAAGACACGCGAGACAGTGGTCTTGGAAACGCCGGCCGCGGCAGCTACGTCTTCTAATTTAGGCCGATGATTGGCTTCCATATTAGGCATTCCTCCATTATTCGTAAAATTACTTAATCTTCATGTTACACGTTTTCATGAATAAAAGCCATTCGGGAGCGGATATTTGCTGTCGATTGATGAAACAATCGCTGACAACCGGTTGACAGTCACGCTAGTAAGCGTTAACATAATAGCCGTAGAGAAATGAAAGCGTTTTAAAATGATGCTCAAATAAGGATTCAGAGGTGACATTTATGTTGTTAGGAAGCATTGAGGCCGGTGGGACAAAGTTTGTATGTGCAGTGGGGAACGAAGACTATCGCATCATGGACAGTACCAAGTTTCCAACGACGACACCCGCAGAAACCTTGCAAAAATGCATTGACTACTTTAAGCAATTTAACGATCTGCAGGCGATTTCGATTGCTTCGTTTGGCCCAATCGAGATTCGGCGCAACTCGCCAAAGTACGGCTACATTACCAACACGCCCAAACCAGGCTGGGCCGATACTGATTTTGTCGGGACGCTGAAAAAAGCCTTTAACGTACCGATTGCCTGGACGACTGACGTTAACGGGTCGGCATATGGCGAATACGTCTTGTCAACGCTGTTCAACCAGCGGCTGCGCTCTTTAGTCTACTTTACGATTGGAACCGGTGTTGGTGGCGGCGCGGTTGTGGATGGTCATTTTCTTGGCGATCTGGGACATCCGGAAATAGGACACATTCGCGTAAAGCGGCATCCAGATGATCTTGGCTTTCCAGGCATCTGTCCGTTTCATGGCGACTGCCTGGAAGGGCTGGTCAGCGGGCCGACTTTTGAGGCACGGACGGGAAAGAAGGGTCAAGACGTGCCGCTTGATGATCATGTCTGGGATATTATGGCCTATTATGTTGCACAGGCTGCCCTCGACACGACCTTAATGATGCGGCCAGGGAAGATCATTTTTGGCGGCGGCGTAGTCAGTGAGCCGTTTTTGGCAAAAGTGCGGGATGAATTTGCCAAGCTGTTGGACAATTATGTTGAAGTCGGAGATCTAAAGGACTACATCACGATGCCGTTGGCGAAGAACAATGGCTCAGCGACAATTGGCAACTTTGCGCTGGCCTTAAAGGCAATTCTTGAATAAATAAACAAAACGTTTCGTAAAGATACTCTAGCAAACTGAAATGCTGGAGTATTTTTGTTTTTTTGGTAATCCAATAATGATATTATTACCCTTTAGAAAGGTTGAAAAGGTTTAAAGGACGGAGGAGACGTTGAATGAAAAAGATAATTGTTCGTGCTGACGATCTGGGATACTCATGTGCCGTCAATTACGGAATCTATGAGGCAACGCATCGTGGCATTGTTAATAACGTCTCGCTGATGGTTAACCTGCCATTTAGCGAGCATGGTTGGGAACTGTTAAAAAACGAACCAGACACTGATGTTGGGCTTCACGTCGTAATCTGTGCGGGGAAACCGTTGAGCGATCCAAAACTGGTATCGAGTCTGGTGCAGGAAGATGGGAGCTTTAAGCGTTCGCAGGTCTATCACGATGCTTTTGAACAGGGAAAAGATATTGTTGATTACGAAGACGCGGTCAGAGAAGTCGAGGCGCAATACGAATGCTTCGTGGAAATGACCAAGCGCGAGCCGGACTATCTGGCAGGTCACACGGTACTAAGCCTTAATTTTATTCGGGCGCTGCGTGACGTGGCCAGTGAGCATCAGATTCCATATTTGAGCTTTGACGTTGAGCATGAGGTTGAGTTTCAAGGCCAGAAACTGACGCCATTTATGGAAAATTTCAGTTTGGATTATGATCCAGTGGCAACGCTGGCGCACGTACTTTCTGCAGCTGACAAGCGTCCACATGTGATTCCTGAACTGATTTTGCACTCTGGTTTTTTGGATCAGTTTATCCTGCAGCATTCGCATTTGGTTTACCCAAGAACGCTGGATGTCGAAATGGCAACCAGTGGCCAGGCAATTGAAATGATTGAGCGACACGATGTTCAACTGGTTCGGTATTCCGAGCTGGTCGACTCCGCCAAAGCATGACGTCTAGACCAGGAATAGGCAAAGCGAAAAATCGTTATGATAGATTGGAAGTAAAGTACGATTAAGCTGGAAATCGTTGCTGAATCTGGCTTAAATGTTCAATCAAACAGCAATCATGCCAGATCCATTTGACTGTATATCAGCTGAGCATATGATGAGTTGGGAGATTCATCGGCTGCTCAGTTTTTTTTATGCTTAAATTTTGGTGACGCTGTATTTCAATATAGTAGTATGAATTTACCTTAACTAAAAACATTATCCAGATCGATCAGCAGTTGCTATTGATAGAATGCCAATTATTACCGAGCAAAACGACTTGATTTATCAACTGGGAGTTTTGTTGGCAACTGCGATTAGTAATGCTGGTGATTGGCGTTAATGGCTTGATCTGTGACATTTAAAGCAGCTATTTCAGCAAAATTGATTGGTTCGTCCTATCGCAGGCATGCGAGCGTGTCTTGCTACCAGACAATTACGCCTCCGTGGGTATGCGGGTGTGTCAATTGTGAAGCAAAGCGAGTCTTGGTCAGTTTGGAGGCGGAAATTACCTACCCTAGACTGATTTTGAGCCGGAAGTAGGTAATGAATATTTTGGTTAGCCTAACTTTACCTACTTTTGATGGTTTTTCCTCAAATCGTAGGTAAAAATGTATATTTTGGGGGTGATTGGGCCAGACCGATTTTGTGAATTACCTACTATTGCGGGATTTTTGTTAAATAGTAGGTAATGTTGGGGATCCCTAACTTGATATACACTGACTTTTACCTACTATGCATCGCTTTTTTGTGAAAAGTAGGTAATGATGATTTTGTCATATGTTAATATACAGGATCTTTTGTATAATAGCTGTAATTTAGAAATCAGTCATTGCCAGCACGTTGAATTATCTGCTGCCAATAGCGTATCTTCAGCAGATGATGAGCTGATTGGCAGATAAAAGTACTGCGACAATAAAAGAGGGCACCTCGCCAAGCAGCGGGATGCCCTCTTTTTAAGCCTTAGTCTCAATAATATTTCTAATTTAGTACGGCTTTTTGGCTATTTTTGATTTTCCTTTGCCAAACGATCAATTAATTGCAGATCGTCTGAGAAGAAGCGATGGTAGGCGATGTAGCATGAGCATACCGATCCCAGACTGGTAGCCGAAAGCAGCATGAAAACGACCATAATCTGATATTTGATCGCGTATACCGGATCCACACCGGCAAAGATCAAGCCTGACATCATCCCTGGCAGACTGACGATGCCATAGGTTTTTGCAGAGTCGATCGTTGGCTGCATGCCGGTTTTAATGCAGGCCCTCACAATGTCGCCGCAAGCTTGAAAGGCAGTCGCGCCAAGGGCAAGTCGTTCCTCAACCGCTTGATGCATGTCATGAAATTTAGTTTTCATCTGCCGGTAGCAAAGACCAATGGCAACCATTGAATTGGAGGCAATCATTCCGGCAATCGGCACGATCTGCGAAGGGATGAACTTGATGGCTCCAGACCAAACCAAACCACCCATCGTAATGCCGGTACTGATCAAGATTGCCAAAAAGGATGGCCAAAACAGCTTGGGAATGCCACTGCCACGGCCGGCCGCGTTATGAGCCGCGTTAAAGATGATGATGAGCACCATGGCCCCGGTAACCAGAACGTTATTGAGCGCGAAAATGTATTTGAGAAGATAGCCGACAATCGTTAGCTGAATGATTGCCCGGACGACGCTGATGATCATGTCGCGATTCAGTCCCAGCTTTTGACGATATGAGATAAACAGAGCAATCAGTACCAGTCCGGCGGCATAGACCAGGCTGATGTTGTTGACGTGGACGCTATTCATTGATTTGGCCTCCCTTAACGGTAATGATCTTTTCTGCCTTGGCCAGTTCATCAGGATCATGGGTAATGGCCAAAATAGTGCCGGTTTGCCGATAATTGGCAATCAGCTGATGGACGATCTGCTTGTTTTGCGCGTCCAGACCGGTCGTTACCTCATCCAGCAGCAGAATCGCTGGTTTAAACATCAGATTACGGATCAAAGCCACGCGCTGTCTCTCCCCGCCGGATAGACTGGCGATGCTTTTGGTCAGGTAGTCCTTAGGCAGATTGACCTGATCTAAAAGTTCCTGCTGTCGATTTCGATCAGGAGCCTGATTGCGAATCTGAAATGGGAAATCAAGATTGTCGCTGACCGTTTCGCCAAACAAGACGGGCTGTTGAAAACAATAGGAGACGTGGCGGCGATATTCCTGGGGCGGCATCTGAAAGGCATTTTGGCCTTGATATAAAAGCTCACCGCTGCTGGGCGATAAAAGACGCGCACAGATTTTTAAAATCGTACTCTTGCCAGCTCCAGAAGGCCCGGCTAATGTGATATATGATCCTTTGGGTACGCTTAGATTGATGTTTTTTAAAAGCGTTTTTCCCTGCATGGTCAAGCTGATTTGATGCAGCGTTAATATGTCAGCCATTTTTTCACCTCATCATATGGATTATTTAAGCATATTTAAATTCTATCTTTTTCAGATGAGCAGCTCAACAAATTGAACCTGTAGGCGCTGTCAAAAAATTGCGATATAATATCCTTATTAGGCAGATAAAGTTTTGGGGGAAAATCATGCGAAAAACCATTAATAAAAGCACAACCGAATTGCCAATCGGTCTTGACCAAAAGCAAACTGAACCATTGCAGAATCTGGATCAAAATCCCAGTGAGTACGATCATGTCTACGTACGGGCATTTTCGGGCGTTGAGTTTATTATTTTAATCAGCGTGATGATCTTATGCCTGTTCTATCGATTTGGGCTGGCACTGGCAGTGTTGCTGGGCGGTCTGCTGTTTTATCAAAAAGTCGGCATCCGTGATCCTAAAACCGGTCAGTCATGGGTCGTAGCGCGCAAAAAATGGCACCAATACTGTCGCTATAATAACATTGACTGGAAACGGTGGCGTGAGCAGAGCCGAGCAGAGGCAGTTGCGGCGCAGATCAAGAAACGGCAAGCCAAACAATAGTTGATAAGGAGTTTTTATGTTACAGTCAATGAATTTAATGATTTATGTTGATGATGTTGAAAAAGTAGCCGCTTTTTTTGAGCAGGCAGCTGGGACGCCACGAATCAGTGAAGAAACGATGATTGACGGTTCAAAGATGATTACGGTCCCGATTCTTCCAGAAGCCTGTCTCCAGTTTTACAGTCGCGCCTTTATTCAGAAATACTCACCGGAAGTTGCGCTGAACTCGCCTTCAATCATGTTTTATGTTGACGATCTGGCGTCCGCGCATGCCAGACTGCTGCAGATGGGCGCGACCGTTAATGAAATAGTTTTAGTAGGCAGCCAGCAGACGTTTAATTTTGCCGATCCGGAGGGCAATTGGTACGCGGTTGCCGAAAAAGACGTTTAAGAGCTGGCTGCCTTTAGCCTTGGCTGAATGCTGATCACGACGACGGTTGACAGATAAATAAAACGATATTCAGTATATTCATCCGTACAAATATCCGATCTTGAGCTATAATTAAAGTACAAATAAAGCTTAGGGGATGGATATCATGAATAAGAATAAGCTGCCGCTGCAAAGCGATGCTACGATGGAATACGATCGGCCGTTTGAGCGCTTGATTCCGGTTGGTCAGTTTCTCTTTTGGATGCTGGCCTTGGCGTTTGCGCTGTTCATGCAGTTTGCTCTGGCTGCCGTTTTATTGGTATTGGGTCTGGCTTGCGGAATTCGCGTCTCAATTCGTGATCCCAAAACGGGGCGGTCATGGAGCGTGCCACGGCAAAACTGGCGGCGCTACTGTGAATATAACCGAATCGATCGTCACAGCCTAAGACAGCAGATGAACGTGGCCGCCATTAACGAAGCAATTAGGCAGCGAAAAGCGCAAGCCGCTCGCTGAATGAAAGTCAAATAAAGAACCGCACCGACTCAACCAGTCAGTGCGGTTTTACTTAGTTCGGTTTTAATTTGGATTGGCTTTGGGCGGGATGCTCGGATGGCCGTTTTTTAGGCGGCAACAGCCAGCAGATCAGATTCATCAACGCGATGATTGCCAAGACGCTCAGCAGCCCGATCCAAAAAGCATGAGCTGGATGAAAAGCAGTTAATAAAGTCATCATGATGATCACCTTCCTTAAAGCAGCTCGCCAAAGTGACGAATATAGGCTTTCTTGATGCTGGTGGCTAAAAGCATGTAGCAGATTACACAGGGAATCAAGTACCAGAAGTAGCTGCCGGGCAAGGCAACAAAGCCGATTGCCCGGCCAACCGCGGTGAACGGAATCAAGGTTGCCAGGGCAATGCCAATCGTTGAGAGCAGAATCAGTTCAGCTGAGGCCCGGCTTTGAATAAAGGGGATCTTAGGAGTTCTGATCATATGAATTACCATCGTCTGACTCCACATTGACTCGACAAACCAGCCTGCCTGAAACATGCCGACGTATTTAAGCTGCATGGTCGCTAATACGGCACCGGAGAAATGCGCTGGCAGATCGGTATAAAGAATGCCATGGGAAACGAATAATGGACAGAAGATAAAATACATAAACAGGTAGGTTGTCAAATCAAAGACGGAGCTGGTCGGTCCCATCCAGATCATAAAGCTGCCAATTGAAGAAGCGTCCCATTCGCGCGGTATCTTGAGATAGTCAGCATCGACGTTATCCCAAGGAATGGCGGTACAGCAGCAGTCATAGATCAGATTGAGCAGCAGCAGATGAATACTCTTCATCGGTAAAAATGGCAGCAGCGCGGCAGCAATCAAAACGGAAAAAATGTTCCCAAAATTAGAAGAAGCCGTCATCTTGATGTACTTGATCATGTTGGCATACGTCTTGCGCCCTTCCACGATGCCGCGTTCCAGAATCATCAGGTCTTTTTGCAGCAGAATAATGTCGGCCGATTCTTTAGCCACGTCAACGGCATTATCGACGGAGATGCCGATATCGGCTGCTTTCATGGCTTCCGCGTCATTAATGCCGTCACCCATGTAGGCAACGGTATGGCCCTTAGCGCGCAAGGCAGCGACGATACGAGCCTTCTGATCGGGAGTCAGTTTGGCAAAGACCTGCGTTTGCTCGACTTGCGCGGCTAGTTCTTGATCTGACATCTTGACTATCTCTTCACCCAAAAGCAGGTGAGCGACCGACATCCCGACTTCCTGACAGACGGTGGCCGTAACCTTATCGTTATCGCCAGTCAGAATCTTGGTGGTGACGCCATGCTCCAATAAGGCTTTTAGCGCGCGACCCGTTGATTCTTTTGGCGGATCCAAAAACGCCAGGTAGCCCATTAAAACCATGTCTTTTTCATCTTTGGCGCTTAAAACGTCAATTGGCGCCGGATCGGTTTTCTGTGCCAGAATCAGAACCCGAAAGCCTTTGTCGTTTAAACGATCAACCGTGGCCTTAACTTGTTTTTACAGGGCGTCATTGAGCGGCTGAATACCGGTTTTGGTTTCGGCATAGCTGCAGACGCTAAGCATTTCTTCAACCGCGCCCTTGGTTACCATCTGCCGCTTGTCGTTTGGATCCTTGACGACGATGCTGAGTCGCCGCCGCTTAAAGTCAAATGGAATTTCGTCGATCTTAACGTAGTCGTTTTCCAGATCTTGCAGTTCGGGATGCGATTCGGTGTCCTCGGCTTTGGCAATGATGGCCTTATCCATTACGTTTTTATAACCAGTTTGAAAATAGCTGTTTAAAAAGGCATGCCTTAAAACACGATCATCGGCTTGGCCATCAATATTCCAATAACAGTCCAAGACGATCTTATCCTGAGTCAGCGTGCCAGTCTTATCAGTACAAAGAATATCAGCGGCCCCGAAGTCTTGAATTGAATTAAGATTTTTGACGATCGTTTTTTTGCGGCTCATCGCGATGGCACCCTTGGCCAGACAAGTGGTAACGATCATCGGCAGCATTTCTGGCGTCAGTCCAACCGCCGTTGAGATCCCAAACAAGAAAGCCTCCAGCCAGTCGTGCTTAGTCAGACCATTGATGAAGAATACCAATGGCACCATGACCATCATGAAGCGGATCAAAACCCAGCTGACGGAATTGACGCCCTTGGTAAAGTTGGTAGTGACCTTTTCTTTGGCGACGGCCCCTGCCATTGAGCCAAACATTGTATCTGAGCCGACTTCAATGACCAGTCCCAGCCCGCTGCCTGAGATGACGTTGCTGCCCATCAGCGCGATGTTTTCGTAATCAGTAATCTGATCTTTAGTCGTCTCATCAGCAGCGCTTTTTTCAACGGGGCGGCTTTCCCCAGTCAGCTCGGAACGATTGACGAACAAGTCGGTGTTTTCCAGAATCCTCAGATCGGCAGGAATCATGTTGCCGGCTGAAAGATGAACGATATCGCCGACCACGACGTCATTGAGATCAATGTCTTTTTCCTGACCATTGCGCGTAACGGTACAGGTTGTCTTGATCAATGCCAGCAGCTTGGCCGTTGCGTTGCCGCTGCGGTATTCCTGAACAAAGCGCAGCAAGCCAGAAAGCATGATCATCGTAACGATAATGACGACCGTGGCACAGGTGAAGTTTTCGGGCCGGCTGCCAAATAAGGAAAAGTAAGGAAAAATCATATCGGTAAACGTGGACACGATTGCCAAAATCAATAGAATTGCCGTGAATGGATTGACAAAAGCACTGATCAGACGCTTGCCAATCGATGGCTGACGCTGCTGCTGCACGTGGTTGGCTCCAAACAGCTTGCGGCTTTGCGCTACCTGTGAATCATTTAGGCCCTGTTGACTGGTGTTGAAATGTTTGAAAAGCTCGGCTGGCGAATGCGTTGCTGCATAATCAACGCGTTTTTGCCGAGCCTGTTGCGCCGCGACTTGATCGGAGGCGGCGTCAGCATGATTTTCTTGCCTGCTCATTATCAAAGCCTCCTTACTGATAAAGATCGCTTTCATCTGATTTTGCCTTTATTTTAGCGCGTTTTTCGCAAACGGTTTCAAGAAATCTGAATAAATAGATAATTATAGGGAATTGTATCAAAATATTTATCCCTATCTAATGCTCGATAGTGGGGACCGTTGATGATGGCTTTCGCTTAGTAGGCTATTTTAAAAAGCGCGGATTTGGTAAAATTAAAGGAAATATTAAGAGATGGGGGGCAGGCAAATGAAAAAGCAGAATACCTGGCTGCTAGGTCTTTTGACTTTGCTGCTGATCTTGCTGGCGCCAGTCGTGGGTCATGCGGATGGCGACTTTACCATTAAGCATTACCAAGTGAACGTCGACGTGTTAAAAAACGGCGACGCGGATCTGACGCAAAAGATTACCTATGATTTTGACGGTGATTTTCATGGCGTTTATTATAATCAAGACCTGCAAGGCATCGGCAAGGCTGATCAGATCTCGGCAGCCGTGGAGCAGAATGGTAAGCTGACTAACCTGGCGCTCAGCCAATCCGGTCAGAATAATACCGTTAAGGCCACGCAGAGCGCAGACTGGCTTAAGCTCAAGGTCTATCATCAAATCAGCGATGCAGAAGCAACCTTTATCTATCACTACCGGCTGCATGGCATGATTACCAGTTACCAGGATACGGCAGAGCTGAATTGGAAGATCATTGGGACGGGCTGGGATGAAGCGCTGCATGACGTTTCAATTACCATTCAGCTGCCGGCTAAAAACGTTGGCTCGCTTAAAGCCTTTACGCACGGTCCGCTAAACGGCAAAACGTCAGTCAAGAAGCGGCAGGGTCAGGTTAAGATGACGGTCGACCGCGTGCCGGCCAATCAGTTTGTTGAAAGCCACCTGCTGTTTGCCAATGCCGTCGTACCGCAAAATGATAACCGAGTTGCCAAAAAGGTCCTGGCTGCTAAGCTAAAGCAGGAGCAGCAACTGGCAAAAGCGGCTAATGCCAAGCGCGCCCAGGAAAAAAGACGGCGACAGCTTTTCCAAATCGGCTACAGTACAATATGCGGCATCAGTATCTTAGCTTATGGCTGGTGGTTGATTAAAAAACATCCCCAGCGATCCAAGCAGCCGCCACTGGTTCATTCTTTTGAGATTCCGCCCTATCCAGTTGAACAGGCCTACGTGATCGATAAAAATCAACGGCCTGACGCGCGCGTGCTCAGCGGCTATCTGATGCAGCTGGCAGGTGAATATAAGATTGCAATCAGCAAGACTGAAAACGACGACTATCGGTTTACCCTCAAAAAACCGGCCGTGCTTGCCGAAAATCGGCTGCTCAAGATTATGTTTAATGAATGCGGGGACGGCCAAAGCTTTACGATCCAACAGTTGAAAAAATGGAGCAAGCAGCGCAAGCACGCTAAAAAGATCGCGAAAGCCTTTGATCAATGGTCGCAAGCCAGTCTGGAAAGTGCTAGAAAAAACGGCTACTATGATGCTGACGCGGATCGGTTCAAGCAGATTGGCATCTTTTGGCTGATCGGCGAGCTTTTGCTGATTTTTGGGATGATTTTTATCGTCGCTGGCTGGATTTTCAAAATGATCGTGGGGCTGATATTGGCAGGCGGCTTTGGCTGGGGGATTATATACTATCGCCAGCTCCTGCCATATACGCCAAAAGGACAAAAAATGAAATATGATTTGGACTGCTTTATTCTCATGCTCAAAGATATTGGCGACTTCAAGCTCAAAGAAGTTGGCGATATTGTTTTATGGGAACAGATTCTGCCATATGCGACGGCGTTTGGGCTGGCTAAAAAAGTTATTCGTGAATTAAGGCTTTCGTTTGATGAAGCAGAGCTCAATGATACGCTTTTAATTACGTACCCATGGATTTTTGCCAGTGATCCTTGGACGGGCGTGTTTGAAAGCACTTTTGAAAAAGCCTTGGATACTGGTAACTCATCTTCAGCAACCGGTGGCTCGGGTGGCTTTTCGGCCGGCAGTTCCGGTGGCTTTGGCGGTGGCTCGGGCGGTGGTGCTTTTTAGGGCCTTCTGCTGGTTGAAAGTTATTGATTAGGATAAGCGGTGTCAAGCTGTGCAATTAAAATCAGAAAGAAGGAATGATCTTGAAAAAAATCGAAGGGCACATTCATTTAATTCGCGCGATGGCCGGCTCTAAAGGACAAGGGCGCTTGAGTCCATTGGGCAATGGCTATGCGATCTGGGACGACGGAGAGATTATTCACCTGCTGCCAGCGGGATGGGGCGACGATGATTTTCGTGTGGAAAAATATCTTCCTATCATGGCAGCCGAAAATATCGAAAAGGCCGTTTTACTGCAAGGGACACTGAACGGCTATCAAAACTATTACACTTATCAAGTCATCAAACGCTATCCGGATCGCTTTATCGGCGCGTTTGCCGTGGATCCATTCGCTGAGCGAGCGATGGCAATCGTTAAGCGACACGTTGAAGAGCTGGGCTTTCGGGCCATCAAGTTTGAGATCAGTCAAGGCGGCGGTTTGCATGGTTTTCACACGCCTTTCCGCTTAGACAGTGACGTCCGGGTTGGGCAGATTATGCATTATCTGGCTGACTATCCAGGTTTTGTCGTAACCGTTGATTATGGTGACGATACTCAGACCAGCTATCAGCCCGAAGCCATCGTTAATCTGGCCAAGCGCTACCCCAAAATGGATTTTGTCGTTTGTCATCTGTCATTTCCTAACGCTGATCATCTGGAGCGCTTGGAAAACGTTTTACGGCAGTTTGCGCCGCTGAAAAATATCTATTTGGACATTTCAGCAATCCAAGATATTGATGGGGAAAAGCCAGCTGACTTTCCTTACCCACGCTGTCAAAAACGGTCGCGCTGGCCAAGCAGATCGTTGGAGCACAGCGTTTGATCTGGGTGACTGACTCACCATGGTCGGTAACGTTTAATACCTATCATCAACTGGCTACTTGGCTGGAGAATACCGATCTGTTCACTGCTGATGAATTGGCTGACGTTATGTACAATAATGCCAATCGGGTCTACTTTAAAGCCGCCGACGTTGCTGCTGCCCAAGCCGCTGAAGATCCAGTCGCTGCTCGGTTTAAAAAATCGCACTAAATAAAATGCGCTGCCGGACTGTTGAGCCGATAGCGCGTTTCTTTTAATTATGGATAATAAGCAGCTTGCTAATTTTTGACCGTCAATTATTTAAGTCAATGCTCTGGCTGATTGACGTTCCACAGCGGTTTTTCGCCATTTAAAACGCGAACGACCTCGCTGGCGGCATCAACGGCCATTCGATCCATACATTCCTTGGTGTTGCCGGCACAATGCGGCGTCAGCAAGACATTGGGCGTGCTGAACCAGGGATCATCTTTGGGCAGCGGTTCCTGATCAAAGACATCGACGGCAGCGGCAGCAATCGAACCGGTTTTAAGCGCTGTCTGCATTGCCGCTTGATCAACCAGAGCCGCTCGACCAAAGTTAAGCAGGACGGCCGAATCTTTCATCATGTCGAACTCGCGCTGGCCAACGCTTCTGGTAGTTTCTGGCGTGACCCGCATGTTAAGCGAAATAATGTCAGCCTCCTTAAAGACCGTGTCGCGATCAACCATTTCGGCATTTCCGTCTGAACGATTGGATGGCGTGTAGGCAATAATCTTCATGTCAAAGGCACTGGCTTTTTTGGCAATCATGCGGCCGATGCGACCATAGCCGACAATTCCCAGCGTTTTGCCGGCCAGATCAAAGCCAAGATGATTAAATGTCCATCCCCAGTCACCCTGGCGCAGGTGCTCAGTGGTGGGGACCAGATTTTTAGAGATTGCCATCATGGCTGCCAGAGTCGATTCCGCAACCGTTGAGGCATTGGCATTTTTGGCGATGGTTACCCAAACGCCTCGTTTAGCCCAGAATTCAGGATCAATATTGTCATAGCCAACGCCATGGCGGGCAATGACTTTTAATTTCGGCAGCTGATCGGCTAAGGTGTTGGGAAATGGTTCCGTCATCAAAATAATGCCATCTGCGTCTGCGGCTTCCTTAATCAGGGCAGCGGCGCTTTGACTTTTGGTCTCGATCAGTTCAAAACCGCGGCTGGTCAGATAATCCTTGCCAGCCTGCGACATGATGCTTGGTACGGCAACTTTCATTCTCTCTCTCACTCTTTTCTTGGTTAAGGTGGTTAGAATTAAATATCAGCGGCCAAGTGCAGCCGTTGTTTGCGTAAATCTTAAAGAAAATCGCCTTAAAAGTCAATTTTTGATTTACGCTGTTAGGGCGGCGCTCAGCTGATAATGATCTGTCTAAAAGCAAATTAGAAACTTTACAAAAACAATACCCAAAACCCGAATGAATCTTTACAATGCGCCGTTAGACTGATTGATGTTGAGAAAGCTTCTAGCGGTCTCACAATCCATTCAGGTTCTCTCTAAACTGCAGGTCTCGCTGTCAATGGCGGGGCTTTTTATTTTTTTCCAAACAAAAAAACCGCCGCTGCTTTTGGGGAACAACGGCGATTAAGCTGATTGAGACATGAATTTAAAGTATCAGCGGCATGGCACTGTCTAACGCCATCACCGCATCATAAATACTATCACGATCGGTTCTGGTATAGGCATGTTTTTTCAATTTTTCATCGACTAATTGACGAAATTCTTTAGCTTGCTCCAAAAATTTGACATATTGTGCGGCATTTTCAACCTCACTGGTATGGTACATAAATTCATTCATCGTATTGACGTTGCGTTGAAAAGCATCCAGATGAGCCCATAGCCGTTCTTTGACGCCGGTTGACTTCATGGCATCAACGAACAGCCGCTGCACGTTGACGGCTTCTTGATAGGCCAGGCGCATGTAGTCGCGAATATAGTTTTCCGTCATGATCTGCCTCCGATAGATGATCTTATTTTTATAATAGCAGTTTTTGGCGAATAATGGTCTAAATCGGATGGAAAAACGATTGCCGATGAATATCAACAAATAAAACCCGTTGCCAAGCATTTTGCTTAGGAACGGGTTTTTGATCAGCGCGCCTTGGCCAGACTTTGGCAAACCGTGGTCATTTCTTTTTCAACCAGCGGCAGGATGTCCATTGCCATGCAGTCGTCAATATGCAGCTTGATTTGGTAGTCGCGATCGTTAGGGAAGAAAGCATGATCCTGAACGTAGACGATCGCGCTTTGTACGGAATCCAAATGCCGCCGCTCGATTACTTCCGACAGTTCAACTGCCAGAAGTTCGATCATTTTTTGATTGTGGTGATATTTGAAAAAGCTGCGCAAAGTCACGTTTCATGCCTCCTAAAATTTATTAAAGCGAAGATGCTTTTTTCGATTACTCACGAGATAGTATTTTAGCTGAATAGATTTAAAAAGCAAGCCTTTTACTACGAAAAAATTATTATATTTTGATGGGAATCTGAATTACGAAAAACCCTTGATAGATCAAGGGTTCTGCGCTTTTCAAAGCAAATTTTAAAAATTAAATGTGGGGATTTGAAGTCACTAGGTAAAATGTTATACTAGTTTTACAAATGAAAACGTTTTATTGAATGGAAAGGCAGGAAAATTTATGACGAAAAAAATTATCCTCGATTGTGATCCTGGTCATGACGATGCTTTGGCAATGACGCTGGCGGTGGCCTCGCCTAAAATAGAGCTGCTGGCCGTTACGACTTCAGCTGGCAATCAAACACCAGACAAGACACTCAACAACGCCATGCGGATGCTTAAGCTGTTGGGCAGAGAGGATATTCCAGTTGCTGGCGGGAACCGAACGCCTTTGGTCAAGCCATTAGAAACAGCCGGGGAGGTGCATGGCGAAAGCGGTCTGGACGGTTATCCACTGCCGGAACCGGATTTTCAGCCGGTTGAGCTGACCGCGATCGAGCTGATTGCCAAAACGCTTAAAGAGAGCGCAACGCCGGTAACACTGGTAGTTACTGGACCAATGACCAACGCGGCGCTGTTTTTGCGGGTCTACCCTGAACTGGCCAAGGCAAAAATTGATCAGATCGTCTACATGGGTGGGGCCATGGGACTTGGCAACTGGCAGCCCAGCGTGGAATTCAACATCTTCGTTGATCCCGAGGCGGCTAAGATCGTCATGAATTTCGGGATTCCATTGGTGATGGCACCATTAAACGTTACGCACCAGGCGCAGATTTTGAAACCGGAAATTGAGGCGCTGCGGCAGATTAAAAATTCAGTTGGCCAGGCATTTTATGGTCTACTGAGCTTTTTTGAGCGTTATCATGAAAATCCAAAGTGGGGCTTTCAAGGAGCACCGCTGCACGATCCTTGCACGATTGCCTGGCTGATTGAACCAGAGATGTTCCAAACCGAAAAAATGAACGTCGATGTTGAAACGACTGGTGAGCTAACGCGTGGCGAAACGGTCTGCGACTACTATGAGCTGACCGGCAAGCCACAGAACACCGAGGTCATGCTGGGAATCAATCGGCAGCGGTTTATTGAGCTGATTATGGAAGCACTGCATAGCTTTGATTGATTATTAATGGAGCTGGGATTGGCTAAAGCCGGTCCCAGTTTTATTTTTTGAAAAAATGTAAGCGGTGCAAACTGATGAAGCATTCAGTCAGTCGTGAAGCTAAATGTTTGTCAATAAATTGGTCTGGACGCAGGTTTCTGACAACCGGTTGACATTAAGCTCAATGGTGTTAAGATGAAATCGTTAACAAGTTGTAAACGTTTACGATTGAGTTTGAAATTTTGCCAGATGTTGACTGATTTAAGCCGATATCGATCGGAAAGAAGGAACTTATTCATGACTAATCCACATTCACATTCAGCACATTCCATCACCAGCGAAAAATTCATCAGCTGGCTGGGGCGCTTTGCCAGCGTAATCGCAATTCTCATGTACATTTCCTATATTGCTCAGATCATTAATAATCTGCACGGTCAGTATGGCTCACCGGTACAGCCATTTGTCGCCGGTATCAACTGTACGCTGTGGAGCATCTATGCTTACTTTAAAGAAGATCGGGACTGGCCGGTTTTTTGGGCCAACTTCCCTGGAATCTTCTTCAGCTTTGCGACATGTCTGACTAGTTTTGCCTGGTAATAAAACATTGATTCCTAAAGTTTTAGATGAGCTTTAGGAATTTTTTGTTGACAGCTTATTTTTTGTAAGTTATCATACAGTTACTAACTTTTTCAAAGGAGAAATCAGCAATGGCAAACTTCAATTCATTAACCAACCATTCATGTTGCAGCGGACCGCGCTTAGGCTGTCCGCTTATTACCGTTGCTCAGCTGGTTGGCTGAAAACGGCCGGATCAGCATCAAGCGCAGCCTGGTCAATCCCGACTGCGCCTTTTTTATTGCATTTAAAAATCATTTGAAACATTTAACTTAGGAGGGATAAGATGTGGCATACGATTCAAAGCTCGTTGCCGGAACTGCTGGCGGCCGGTTTTAAATACACGATTCCATTAGCCCTGGTATCTTTTTTCTGGGGATTGCTGATCGCGCTTTTGGTGGCGCTGATTCGTTTGTCCAGACAAAATGGCGTGTTTAAGATCTTAAAGGGAATCGCGGTCTTTTATGTCTGGCTGTTTCGTTCAACGCCATTATTGGTCCAGCTGTTCATCGTCTTTTTCGGCCTGCCTCATTTGGTTATACCAGGAGTCTTTCCTGACGGCGTGCAGCTCAAGCCGTTTACCGCTGGGGTGATTACCTTCTCGCTCAATACTGGTGCCTATGCCTCAGAAACGATTCGGGCGGCGATTGCTTCCGTTCCCAAAGGCCAGTGGGAGGCGGCCGAAGCAATTGGTATGACCAGACTGCAGGTGCTTTGGCGCATCATTTTGCCCCAGGCATTGCGAGTCGCGCTGCCGCCATTGGCCAACTCATTTATCAGTCTGGTCAAGGATACCTCGCTGGCAGCTTCAATTACGATTGCTGAAATGTTTTCAGTGGCACAGCAGATCACAGCTGAAAACTACGAGCCGCTTTTGATGTACATTATCGTAGCTTTGATCTATGCCCTGTTTACGACCGTTTTATCGCGTCTGCAGGCCTGGATGGAAAAATCTCTGGCCAAGACCGCGCCTGTTCAATAGGAGGTTTTAATGAAACTCGCTAAGATTAACAAATGGTTTGGCGAAAAGCACGTTTTAAAAGATGTCAGCCTGGAGTTTCCAGCGGGGCAGACAACGGTTTTGGTCGGCCCTTCTGGATCGGGCAAGTCTACGATCCTGCGCTCGCTGAATCTGTTGGAGCAGCCTGATCGCGGCACCTATGATTTTGATAAGCTGCATCTGAACTTTGCAAAGAGCGTCAGCCGCAAGCAGAAACTGCTGTTGCGGCAGAAAACGGGTATGGTTTTTCAAGACTACAACCTGTTTCCGCATCTGACGGTTCTGCAAAACGTTACGGAAGGTCCCATCCGAGTGCTCAAGAAGTCTAAAGAGGCTGCCAATCAAGAAGCGCTGGAAATCTTGAGCAAGGTCGGCCTGTGCGATTTTGCCGGTTCCTATCCTGCGCAGCTTTCTGGCGGGCAGGCGCAGCGAGTGGCAATTGCCCGCGCGCTGGCCATGAAGCCGGAATACGTTTTATTGGATGAGCCGACTTCAGCACTTGACCCGGAACTGGAATTAGAGGTCTTGCGCGTGCTGCTTAAGCTGGCTCAGGAAAACCAATCGTTGATCATCGTAACCCACAATATGGTCTTTGCCAGACGTGTTGCCGACAGGATCGTTTTTGTCGAGGATGGCACGATCAAATATGATGGCGATCCGACAGCTTTTTTTGCGCCGGATAATCCTGATGAGCGGATTCGCCATTTTATTGCGGCCATGACAATGGAAGAACTGGAAGCCTAAAAGAAAAAGATAAGGGGAAAACAACATGAAGATTTTTAAGAAGATTGCCTTAATGACAGCTGCACTGGCATTGGGAACCACGATCGGCACGACGATCAGCCATGCCGACTCGGTCAAGTCCGAGCTGAAGACGCCTGATACGCTGACGATCGGTCTGGAAGGTACCTATGCGCCGTTCTCATATCGTAAAGACGGCAAGCTACAGGGCTTTGAAGTTGAACTGGGCAAGGCCGTTGCAAAAAAGATGGGCTTAAAGGCCAAGTTCGTGCCAACCAAGTGGGACTCTTTGATTGCCGGATTAGGCGCTAAGAAGTTTGACGTGGTCATGAACAACATTGCGCAGACGCCTGAACGCCAAAAGAAGTACCTCTTCTCTGATCCCTACATTTCATCGCACTTTGTCATGATCGTTAAAGAAAACAGCTCGCTTAAGACGCTTAAGTCCATCAAAGGCCACAAGTTTGCCGCTGGCGTGGGAACCAACAATGCCACGCTGGTTAAAAAGTATGGCGGGATTACGGTTGACGACAGCGACTTTGCCAGCGGACTGGACATGATCAAGCAAGGCCGGGTTGAAGGGATGATCAATAGTCGCGAGGCTTGGTACGTTTATGCTAAAAAGCACAGCACCAAGGGACTCAAGATGATTGACGTTTCCAGCGAAGCCAAGCCGGTCAAGGTTGCGGCAATGTTTAACAAAAACTCATCGGCGCTGCAAAAGCAATACAACCAGGCACTGCAGGAACTGCAAAAGGATGGCACGCTCCAAAAGCTTTCTCAAAAGTACTTTGGCGCTGACATTACCAAGTAGCCGCTAAGAGGCTGGGAAAAAACTATATTTTCAGATGAATTTTAGAGAATAGTAATATTAAAAATCGCTAGAAATCAACGTTTTCAGCAACGTGGTTCCTAGCGATTCTTTAGTTTTGAGACTTTTTTCCCAGCCTCTTTTTAATATTATATTTCAAATGATCGCGGCAAGATTTAAGGCAGCTTAAAATCAAAATCTTGTTAAATATATCACTAAACTTTTAAGAGATTGTGGTATATTAAGTTACTGGATGAGCAAGATGAAGGAGTGAATTTATGGGAGAACTGGCTTTTCTGATTATAGAACGAGTTGGATTGATTATTCTGCTGGCTTTTATTCTGGTCAATATTCGGCCATTTCGGCGGCTGCTTTTGGAGTCAACTCCGGCTAATCTGTTTAAACTAGCATTGATCTTTTCGGCGTTTGCAATCGTTTCTAATTTATTGGGGATTGAGATTGATCCTGACAATCATATTATGCGGGAAACCATTTTATGGCATGTTCATAATGGCTATTCAGTGGCCAACGCCCGTATTCTGGCCGTAACGGTAGCCGGAATCGTTGGCGGACCTGGTGTTGGCGGACTGACGGGTCTGGTTGCCGGAACTCATCGGATGATGCAGGAAAGCTGGGCCACGGATGCCTGGTTTTACATTGTCAGCTCGACTTTGATTGGGATTTTGTCTGGAATGCTGTATCATAAAAATCGGCGTCACTTTGTCGTGATGCCGCCATGGCAAGGCTTTTTGATCAGCTTAATGATGGAGTCGATTCAGATGATCTTTGTCGGCTTGTTTAGTCCGACACATCTGAAACTGGTACACTTTATCGCACTGCCAATGGTTGTGATCAGCTCGATTGGGACGGCTTTTTTCTTGATGATTCTGTCTTTGTATTTTCGTCAGGAAGTCGACACCCGCGCCGTTCAGACCCGTTCAGTAATGAAGCTGGCGGTCAAGACGCTGCCGGCATTTCGCCATGGCTTGCAGTCGGAATCGGCTCGTCAGGTTACTGATCTGATTTTGGAGTATACTGACTTTGACGCGGTTGGCATTGGCAACAATGAAAAAACACTGGCCTTTGCCGGAACTGGCAGCGATCATCATTATCATGACATGCCAAAAGCCGATGTGCCGCAGTTTGCCAAGCGGGCACTGCAAAAGTGGCAGACACAGCTGGCCTATAATGCCGCGCAGATTGGCTGTCATGGCGATCATTGTCCACTGCAGGCCGGGATGGCGATTCCCTTGACGCTGGGTAACCGCGTGCTGGGTGTTTTAACACTTTATTTTAAGGAAAACTGGCAGCTGACCCCCGTTGAGATTCAAACCGGCGAGGGACTCGGCGAGATTCTGGCTACACAGATCGTGCTGGGTGAAAAGGAACGACAGGCAGGGCTGCTTAGAGACGCGGAGCTTAAATCGCTGCAGGCCCAGATCAGCCCCCACTTCTTCTTTAATTCAATCAATACGATTATTGCAATTTCACGTTTTGACAGTGAGAAAGCACGGTTCCTGCTGCGTGAGCTCAGTACGTTTTTCCGATCGAATCTGCTGGGTGCCAATCAATCCAAGATTCCGCTTAAACAAGAGGAAGCGCATGTTAAGGCCTATTTGAACCTGGAACAGACGCGCTTTCCCGACAAGTATGACGTTGAATTCTACAGCAGCGTTGATGATCAGGTGCTGGTTCCGCCTTTTGCCATTCAAGTGTTGGTGGAGAATGCGATCCATCATGCATTTGGTAATCGCAAGACCGGCAACATCATCAATATCTGGATTACCAAATCGGGCAAGTATCTGGAAATACGGGTTGCGGATAATGGTGAGGGAATCGATCAGGCAGTTATCGGCAAACTGGGCAAGGAAAAAATCGCTTCTGAGCATGGAAGCGGTACAGCCATGCAGAATCTGAATGCTCGTTTGAAAGGTCTGTATGGCGATAGTGCTAGGATGCAGATCGTAACCGGCAAGACCGGGACTTCAATCTCGCTTTTGATACCTTATGCACAAACCAGGCAGGATCCAAATTTGGAAGGAGCATCCATATAATGAAAGTACTGATTGTCGATGATGAACCACTGGCCAGAAATGAACTGCATTATTTATTAAACGAAAACGCGCTGATTAATCAGATTGATGAAGCAGATGGGGTGATGACGGCTGATCAAAAAGTCAATGCCGCGCATCCCGATCTGGTCTTTTTGGACATCAAATTAGATGATGGCAACGGCATGGCACTGGCCAGACGTTGGAAAAAACAGCCACAGCCACCGGCAATCGTCTTCGCAACCGCTTATGACAATTACGCGATCGAGGCTTTTAATGAAGCGGCCGTTGATTATGTCTTAAAGCCGTTTGACCCGGATCGAATCAACGAAGCCGTTGCCAGAGTCGCTAAGCTTTTGGGCAATAAGGAACAGCTGGAAGACGTTGCAGAACAGACTGCCTGGCAGAATCCACGGCTGTCGATTACGATTGATGACAAGACCATGGTGATTCAAAAACGTGATGTGATGTATATTGAGACCCAGGGCGGCTACACGCATCTGCATCTCAGAAACGATAAGCTCTTGATCAGTCGGCAGACGCTAACCGGTATTGCGCAGCTCTTGAATCCAAAGCATTTTTTGCGGATTCATCGGGGATTTATCGTTAATCTGGACGAGATTGATGAAATGCAGCCCAGTTTTAATCATACCTACGAGCTAACGTTAAAAGATGGCAGCAAAATCCCAGTCAGCAGGTCATATGCGGCTAAAACCAAGAAGGCAATCGGACTGCAGTAACTTGAATTGTCTAATATTTGCACAAGCATTGAATGTCAAGATAATGCATTCAGTGCTTTTTATTTTGTCAAAAAAGAATCCTCGGGGCATTTCAATGGTCGATAAAGGCATTTCAGCGTCAAATTCTGTTAATCAATGTGAAAATTAACACAAAATCACCAAAGTTAACTACAATACATTGTGTAATCGATATCAAAGATGGCCATCTTAAATAAGATTAACTGCAATTATTTTTTATGATATTTGGATTGATTTGAGGGAAGGAAAAGCAACATGGATAAGAAGGAAAAGCAAACGCCGGCTAAAGAAGAAAAAAAGGCGGCACCAATTTTAATTCAAATGGGTATTTTTGGCGCAATTTTGTTTGTCTCACAGCTGATTTCAGATTTATTCCCAGCCAGCTTCGTAGTACCAACGCCATTGGTTGGTATGATGCTGCTCTACATTTTGCTGGCAACGCACATTGTTAAGCTGGAGCAGGTTGAAAAGTTTGGCGACTTCATGATCAGTTTGATTGCCTTTCTGTTCGTACCATCTGGCGTTCAGCTTTGTGGCAGTCTGGGACTGATGAAGCGTGAAGGTCTGCAGGATATCTGCGTTATCATCATCTCCACGATCATCATGCTGGTAGTGATTGCCTACGTTGGTAACTTCTTTGTTAAGATGCACCAACGCCTGGCCAAAAAATCAGATGCCGTTTCAGCACAAAATGGTTCGCATCACCTGGCTAACTAATCACTGCATGAGAAAAGGGAGGATTTAAGCAATGTTTACTCAATCACTAATGCTGCCATATACTGGTATTTTTATCTCACTTGTCGGTTACTTATTGGGGATGTGGCTGTTTAAGATCAGTCATGGTTTCTTCTTGTTCACGCCGCTTCTGGTTGGGATGGTCTTCGGGATTGCGGTTTTGGCAATCTGGGCTAAGGGTATCGGCTCTACGACGGCTGCCGTCTACACTAAGTACTACCTGCCAGGTGGGAACATCATCTTCTGGTTCTTAAACCCTGCTACGGCCGCTTTTGCCATTCCGCTGTATCGTCGGAATGATATTTTCAAGAAGTACTGGCTTGATATTGTTTTGACGCTGTTTGTCGGCGGCTTTATCTCCTTGTTTGGGATTCAAATGGTTTCCAAGCTGTTTGGCCTGTCACGGGTTTCCACGGCTGCCATGCTACCACAAGCCGCAACGACTGCCGTTGCCATGCCAATTGCCAAGGGGGTTGGCGGTGACCCAGCCATTACGGCCATGGCCTGCATCTTAAACGCCGTTATTATTTATGCTCTGGTTAACTTCCTGATCAAAGTCTTCCGCTTAAACAAGCTTTCTCGGGTCGGCAATGGTTTGGCACTTGGCTCTGCCGGTCACGCGGTTGGTACTGCCAAGGCGCTGCAATTAGGTTCGATTGAAGGGGCCATGGCTTCGGTTGCCGTAGTTATCGTTTCGTTGGCAATGGACATTCTGGTTCCTCTCTATGTCAACCTGTTCATGAAATAATTAACAAAGGGGTATCATAATATGTCTTATCGACAACAAAAAGTCGTGCTGATTGGTGACGGCGCGGTTGGTTCTGCCTATGCATTTGCCATGGTTCAGCAGGGATTGGCTGAAGAATTTGCGATTATCAACCACACCAAGAGCAAAGGCGAAGGCGACACACTGGACTTGGAGGATGCCACGGTCTTTACCTCGCCTAAAAAAGTTGAGTCAGCCGACTACTCGGTCTGCCGCGATGCTGATCTAGTCGTAATCTGTGCTGGGGCTGCCCAAAAGCCTGGCGAAACCCGGCTGCAATTGATCAACAAGAACCTTAAGATCATGGCCGATGTCACGCAAAACGTGGTTAAGTCCGGCTTTAACGGCATCTTCTTAGTTGCTGCCAACCCAGTCGACATTTTGACCTATGCCGTCCAAAAAATCTCTGGGTTCCCAACCAGTCGCGTAATCAGCTCCGGCACGCTGCTGGACACGGCTCGGCTGCGCGTGGCTTTGGCCAAGGAGCTCAACGTCAGCCCTGCCGATGTATCGGCTAACGTCTTGGGCGAACATGGCGATTCTGAGTTTGCGGCCTACTCATCAGCAGCAATTGGCGGCAAGAACCTGTTGCAGATTGCTAAAGAAGAGGGCGTTTCAGAAGAACGTCTCAAGCAGATTGAAGATGAAACTCGTCACAAAGCCTACGAAATTATCAACCGGAAAGGCGCAACCTACTATGGCGTTGCCACGGCCTTGATGCGGATTACCAAGGCCATTCTGCACAACGAGAATGCTGTTTTGCCAATTGGTGCCTATGTTAACGGCGAATATGGCGTTAAGGATCTGTATCTGGGGACGCCGGCTGTCATCAACGCGCATGGGGTTGAACAGGTGATCGACGTTCAGCTTGATGAGCGCGAACAAAAGGCAATGGCTCATTCTGCGGCTGTTTTGCGTGAAGCAGTTGATCGCGGCATGCGTGAAACTGGTTTGAACAAGATGGCTGTCTCACTGGCTCATTAATGCGCAAAAAATCACAATCTAGACAGAGAAAACGTTTTCTTAAATCGAAAATGTTTTCTTTTTTTTTTTGAAAAAAGACTTGATTTTGCAAAAAAATGTTATAAAACTATAAGTGTAAGCGTTTCATTATTTGTTAAAGGAGGTTGTTCTAGATGAAAAAGTTAGATTTTGAGGAGCTGAAACATAACCCCGAAATCAAGCCGCTTCAAGTTCTGGACGAAGATGGCAAAGTCGTCAACCCCGATTTGATGCCTGACCTGAGTGATGAAGAGTTGATTGAACTGTTTAAGCAGATGGTTTGGTCACGGGTACTGGGTGACCGTACCATGAAGCTTTGTCGGCAAGGCCGGTTGGGATTCTTTGCCCCGACTGCCGGTGAGGAAGCCAGTCAAATGGGCTCCAACTTCGCAATGAGCAAGGATGACTTTCTGCTCGGCGGCTACCGTGACGTGCCACAGCTGGTTAAGCACGGTCTGCCAATGTGGAAGGGATTCTTATGGAGCAAGGGTCATGTTAACGGCAACAAATACCCTGAAGAATTAAATGCCGTTCCGCCTCAGATCATCATCGGTGCCCAATATGCCCAGACGGCTGGCGTGGCACTTGGCCTGAAGAAGAAGGGTGCCAAGAACGTTGCCTATACCTACACTGGTGATGGTGGTACCTCACAGGGTGACTTTTATGAAGGGGTCAACTTTGCCAGTGCCTTTAAAGCACCGGCCCTGTTCTTTGTACAAAACAACCTGTACGCAATCTCGGTTCCAAGAAAGGCTCAGACGGCAGCGCCAACCTTGGCTCAAAAAGCTGTTGCCAGCGGAATTCCTGGACTGCAGGTTGATGGGATGGATGCCTTGGCTGTCTACAGCGTTGCCAAGCAGGCTCGTGACTGGATCACGGCCGGCAATGGTCCCGTACTGATCGAAACGCTGTGCTACCGTTATGGACCGCACACGACAGCTGGTGACGTGCCACGCCGCTACCGTTCCGAAGATGAAGAAGATATCTGGCTGAAGAAGGATCCACTGATTCGGATGCGCAAGTTCTTAGAGAGCAAGGGCCTTTGGGATGAAGACCAGGAAAAGGCCTGCGTTGAAGCAGCCAACAAGGAAGTCGATGACGCAATGCAGGAAGTTGAATCACAGCCAACGCAGACCGTTACCGAACTGATGCAAAACGAGTATGTGGTTACGCCGCCAGCAATTCAAAAAAAGCTGGATGCTTACCAAGCAAAGGAGGCTAAGTAATCATGGCTAAGATGACAATGATCAAGGCAATCACGGCTGCCATGGATGAAGAGCTTGCTCATGACGACAAGGTAATGATCTTTGGTGAAGACGTTGGTAAAAACGGTGGTGTCTTCCGGGCAACTGATGGCCTGCAGGAAAAATATGGCAATGATCGCGTATTCGACACGCCGCTGGCTGAATCTGGCATTATCGGGCTGGCCAACGGGATGGCGCTGGAAGGCTTCCGTCCCGTACCAGAACTGCAGTTTATGGGCTTTATCTACGAAGCCTTTGATGAGCTGGCTGGTCAGATGGCGCGCTACCGTTTCCGGATGGGTGGCACGCGCAAGTTCCCAATCACGGTGCGGGCTCCATTTGGTGGTGGGGTGCACACGCCAGAACTGCACTCAGACAGCTTTGAAGGCCTGCTGACTCAGGTTCCTGGGCTGCGCGTGGTTGCGCCAAGCGGTCCTTATGACGCCAAGGGACTTTTGATCTCGGCAATCCGCTCTGATGATCCGGTCTTCTTCTGTGAACACATGAAGCTTTACCGTTCGATCAAAGAAGAAGTGCCTGATGAAGCCTACACCATTCCATTGGACAAGGCAGCCGTCAAGCGCGAAGGCACTGACGTATCCATCATCACGTACGGCTACATGGTTCAGGAAAGTCTGGCAGCTGCCGATGAACTGGCCAAGGAAGGCATCAATGCTGAAGTCGTTGACCTGCGCACGCTGGCACCGCTTGATGAAGACACGATTCTGGAATCCGTTAAGAAGACGGGCCGCGTCGTATTGGTTCAAGAAGCTCAAAAGCAAGCCGGCGTTGGTGGTCAGTTGGCCTCGCTGATCGGTGAAAAGGGCATTTTGTACCTGGATGCACCAATTGCGCGGGTAGCTGCTCCAGACACGCCATATCCATTCAGTGATGCGGAAGAAGTATGGCTGCCTAACAAGCAAGATATCGTTGACAAGGTCAAGGAAACCGTCAACTTTTAATCGCGAGGTGGAAGATCAATGAGCAAATATGAATTCAAAATGCCAGAACTTGGTGAAGGGATGGCAGAAGGTACGATTGGCGAATGGCACGTTAAGGTTGGCGACACCATTCAAAAAGATGCCGATATGGTTGAAATCGAAAACGACAAGTCAACCTCTGAAATTCCATCACCAGTCGATGGCAAGGTAACCAAGATCAATTTTGAAAAGGGCGACGATGTTACGGTTGGCCAGGTGCTGATCGAATTTGAGGTTGCTGATGGTCAAGGTAATGTTGATGCCAGTGCCGAAGCGGAAAGTGATGCCAGTGCTGCTCCGGAGCCAAGTGCCGCACCAGCACCAAGCACTGCTTCAGCTGCCCCAGCATCAGCGTCAGCCGCTCCTGCTCCAGCGGCTGCTCCTAGTGCTGCTGACCACTCTCTGCCAGTTCTGGCAATGCCAGCCGTACGCCGCTATGCACGTGAAAAAGGTGCTGACCTGGCTCAGATTGCCGGAACCGGTCGTCATGGCCAGATTCTAAAGACTGACGTTGACGTCTTCTTGGCTGGCGGTGCCAAGGCTGCCCCAGCTGCTGCTGAACCGGAAGCTCCTCAAACGGCAGATGCGGTTGCCATTGAACAGCCTGCACTGCCAAAGGGTTCCGCTGAATGGCCACTGCACGATGAAAAGATGACGCCAGTTCGCAAGGCGACAGCTAAGGCAATGATCCGTTCCGTACAGCAGATTCCAATGATTCATGTCTTTGATGACGTGGTGGTTGACAAGCTTTGGGATCACCGCAAGAAGTACAAGGAACTGGCTAAAGAGCATGGCGTTCACCTGACGTTTATGGCCTACCTGACCAAGGCGCTGGCCGTAATCATGAAGGAATACCCAATCTTTAACTCGATGGTGGACATGGCTGACCAAAAGATCGTCTACCGTGACTACATCAACGTTGGTATTGCTACGGACACGGATCGCGGTTTGTTCGTACCAAACGTTAAGCATGCTGATTCTATGAGTCTGTTTGACATTGCGCGTCAAATCAGCGCCAATACCGAAAAGGCTAAGGAAGGCAAGCTTTCTGGCGATGACATGAGCCACACTGGCATGTCGATCACCAATATCGGCTCAATTGGCGGCGGCTTCTTTACGCCAATCATCAACTGGCCGGAAGTAGCCATCCTGGGTATGGGACGCATTGTTGAAGAACCAGTCGTTGTTGATCACGAAATCAAGGTTGCCAAGGTCTTGAAGCTGTCGCTGGCCTGCGATCACCGAGTAATTGATGGTGGTACGGCACAACGGGCAATGAACCGGCTCAAGGAATTATTGAGTGATCCAGAACTGTTATTGATGGAAGGGTGATCAGACATGGTTGTTGGTGATTTTGCAATTGATTTGGATACCATTGTTGTTGGTGCGGGCCCTGGCGGTTATGTTGCTGCCGTTCACGCTGCTGAAATGGGACAAAAGGTTGCCGTTGTTGAAAGTACCTATCTTGGCGGGGTCTGCTTAAATGTCGGCTGTATCCCATCAAAAGCCTTGATTCAGGTTAGTCATAACTACCAAACTGCCAAAAATTCAGCCGATCAAGGCATTGAGGTTGCTGATGCCAAGCTCGATTTTGAAAAGGTTCAGGCATTTAAGAACAGCGTCGTTAAGCGTATGACCAATGGGGTTGGCTTCTTGTTCAAGGAACACAAGATTGATGTAATCAACGGAACGGCTTATCTCAAAAACGACCACAGCCTGCGCGTTATCAGCGGTCAGCATGGTCAAACCTATACGTTCAAGCACTTGATTCTGGCAATGGGCAGTCATCCAATTGAGATTCCTGGCTTTAAGTTTGAAGGCCGCGTTCTGGATTCAACGGGTGCATTGGCATTAAAAGAAGTACCAAAAGAATTGGTCATCATTGGCGGCGGCTACATTGGCAGCGAACTGGCCAATGCTTATGCCAACTTTGGTGCCCACGTTACGATTCTGGAAGGTACCAAGTCAATTCTGGGCAACTATGAGCCAGACTTGGTCAAGGTTGCACTCAAAGACTTTAAGGCCAAGGGAATTGACGTAATTACCAATGCGATGGCCAAGCAGGCTGAACAAACCGCAGATGGCGTCAAGGTTACCTATGCCGTTGGTGACCAAGAACACACTGTAGATGCCGATTATGTAGTTGTTTCGGTTGGTCGGCGTCCCAACACTAAAGACATGGGCCTTGAACAAGCCGGTATCAAGCTTGACAAACGCGGCTTAATTGAAGTAGATGCCCAGGGTCGGACCAGCGTCAAGAATATCTTCGCAATTGGCGATATCGTTGCTGGAGCAGCTTTGGCACATAAGGCCAGCTATGAAGGCAAGGTTGCTGCCGAAGCAATCTCTGGCAAGCCAACAACCGTCGACTACCACGCAATGCCAGCGGTCTGCTATCTTGACAATGAGATTGCCACGACGGGTCTGACTGAATCTGAGGCAAAAGAAAAGGGATTGGACGTCAAGACTGCCAAGTTTCCATTCATGGCTAATGGTCGGGCCGTATCCATGAAGGCAACGGAAGGCTTTGTTCGGCTGGTATTTATGAAGGACACGCATGTCATGGTCGGTGCTCAGATCGTGGGGCCGGATGCTTCTGATCTGATCAGTGAGCTGACTTTGGCAATCGAATCAGGAAATGAGATTGATGACATTGCATTGACGATTCATCCGCACCCAACTCTTTCAGAGACATTGATGGATGCTGCTGATGTCGGCCTTGGAATGCCAACCAATATTTAAATTGGATGAAGGGAACAGTGGTGTCGAATGCAATATTTAGCAATGCCTAGTGAGGATATCCGTCGCAATCTGGCAACTGAGCAGTATCTGATGAACAGCGACAAGATGAAGCTGCCATTTATGCTGTTTTATATCGAAAAGCCTTGCATTATCGTGGGACGCAATCAAAACACGATGGAAGAAATCAACGCCGAGTACTGTCGTGAACATGACATTACGATTACGCGGCGTCTGTCGGGTGGCGGTGCGATGTATCAAGATCTGGGCAACATGTGCTTTAGCTTTGTCGTTCCTGCCGATGGGATTCGATTCGGCGACTTTAAGAACCTGGTTAAGCCAATCGTTGATGCACTGCATGACATGGGCGCAACCGGGGCTGAAACCACTGGACGCAACGACATTGTAATTGATGGCAAGAAGTTTTCTGGCAATGCCATGTACACGCGCAACGGGCGGACCTTTTCACACGGGACGCTGATGTATGACGTTGATACCAGCGCGGTTGCTTCTGCATTGCACGTCCCGAAAGACAAAATCGAGTCAAAAGGCATCAAATCGGTACGGGCGCGCGTTACCAACGTTAAGCCATACCTTAAGCCAGAATTTCAGAATCTGACGACGCAGCAGTTTAGAGATGAATTGATCAAACACATCTGGCACGTCGATTCGATCGAAGAGGCCAAGCAGTTTGAATATCAGCTGACGCCTGAAGATGAAGCAGCGATTTCTGAATTGGAAAAACGCTATTACGATAATTGGGACTGGGTATATGGCAAGTCACCAAAGTTCTCAGTAAAAAAACGGCAGCATTTCGATGGCGGAACCATTGATGCCCGTTTCCTGGTTGAAGATGGTTGCATCAATGACTTGAAGATCTATGGCGATTTCTTTGGCACCGGTGACGTAGCTGATGTCCAAAACGCCTTGATCGGGCAGCCTTATGATCAGGATGCCATGCAGCAGGCACTGGCCAAGCTTGATCTGAAACGCTACTTTGTTGGGATTGATCCCGAGGCAGTTATCAATCTGCTGACCAAGCAGCATTAAAATTTCCAGCACCCAGCGACTGTTTTGAATGCCTTAAAGCGGTGAAAGGCAGTCATTGGTCAGCAGGTAAAAGACCGGCGTATTACAGCGTCGGCCTTTTTTATGGAATTAAGATTTAGAAAGAAGGTGTCTACATGGGATGGCAGATCGCCAGCAGCCGCTTGACTCATGATTTCAGCGCGCTGCCCTTTAAGATGAAGGAACTCACTTTACTGATCAAGATTACGCCTCAAGTCGACGGCAGCGGTCTGCGATTGATCCTGCAGAACCGGTTTAATGACGCGACGCTGCTTTTTGATGAGCTTACCGTCAGCCATGATGAAAAGATGAGCGATGCAAAATCAATTACTCGCGGCAAGCAAAAGCAGATTGCCATTGTCGGCAACGGGGCAGTGCATACGGACGCGCTGCCGTTTGAAGTCGTTGCCGGCCAGCCGCTTTATTTTAGGATACGGGCGTCGCAAAAACAGACATATGCCGATTTCAGCTGTGTCTATGATGAAACGTTTTATAACGCGATCATGGCCGGGACTAAGAACGCCGCACCGCATTTGCCGCATAACTGGCTGGCACGTAAAGGCTGGTTTTGCATCAGCCGTTTAGAGGTTTGGACGGATAAAAAAACACCCATCATTGAGCTGACCGGTGATTCCCTGGCAGAAACGGGAATGATTGAGACAGGACTGATAAGGAAGCTTTTGGGGCAGGCTGTAGTAGTCAATACGGGCATCTCCGGAAATCGGCTGCTTCATGATGCCCCGCAAGATGGTCCACTGTATCAGACTTTTGGTCAGTCGCTGATCAAAAGAGCCGCTCAGTCAACCGATCCGCACCAGCATCCAATTATTGCCTTGATTGGCAGCAATGATCTGGTTTTGCCGCTGATTGACGGTCAGTCGGCTCATGAACTGGTAACACCGGGGCAATATCTAGCCGGGGTCAGTCAACTAAAGCAAATCTTGGATGATCGGCGGTGTCCATTGATTCTGACAACGATTCCGCCATTTTCACCGCATGTGGCTCCACAACAGGAAAACGTATTGCTTGATGCTCAGCAGCGGCGGCTTTTGATCAACCAGGAACTGCGGCGGTTTGAGTGGGTCGTTGATCTTGATCCGTGGCTGCTTGGCAACGACGGCGGTCTTAAAGAAATTTATGATTTTGGCGATCATCTGCACTTGAACACGGTTGGGGGAATGGTTGTAGCGCAGGCAATCATGCAAAAACTAAGCCAGCTTGGTTATGATAAAAGATTTTAATGGCTACAGCTGATTTTATTGCCGCTGGTCATAACGATTTGAGGGCATCATAAAAGCCGTCACGGTAAATTCCGTGGCGGCTTTGTTTTTTATCCTAAACTTCAGCGGGCATCTCAATCTGTAAGTCAGCAGCAATTTCCTGCATTTGTTCAATCGTCTTGGCATCAATGTCAACGCCTTGTTTTTGATTATTGGCATAGTTCTTGTATTCACGATCACCAGGGACCCAGATTGTCTTGCCGGGAACATGGTTAAGATGACGAATTCGGTCAAGCATGCTGGTTGCGTTGGCTTTAAGCGTTTCAACGTCACCAAAGAAGGCTGGATCAAACGCAAAGACAAACTGGCTAAAGTCGTGCTTGCCTGTGTTGGTGTCGGCTGAAATGGATCCTTGTGCCAGAATACCGGTCAGAATCTCAACGACAATCGAGTTGCCCATACCCTTGTAGTTGGAGTTGACCTCAGTGCCGCCCAGCGTCAAGAGGCCGCCGCCTTTTTGTTCTTCTTCAAAGGCCGCGGTTGCCAGGATGCTCTCTGCTTCTTTAGGATCCTTGACGACTTGACGATTCTTGTCAACGACCCAGTCACCGGGCAGCTCAATGCCTTTTTTGTCCGCCAGCTGAATCTTGCCGCCAGCAACCACGGAAGTAGCCCCGTCAAAAATGAAGGGATGCGGTGAGGCCGGGAAGCCAAACGCAAAGGCATTCGATCCCAAAAATGCTTCAGTGGCATTGGTTGGGACTACCAGCGGCCGCGTGTTGGTCAGGGCAATCCCAGCTAGCCCCGCAGCCAGTGCTTTGCGAACGTAGTAGCCGGCAATGCCGAAGTGGTTGGAGTTGCGAACGACCCCGATGCCGACGCCAATCTGCTTAGCCTTTTCAATTACTTTATCCATTGCCAGGCTGGCTGCCAGATGCCCCATGTTTTGGTTGGCATCGACTAAAACGGCGCCAGGCAACTCTTTTAAAACCTTGGCATGATTTTGAGGTACGATGATGCCGTCGTTGATCATGCTGCGATACCAGTATAGTCTTTGGATCCCGTGGGAGGAGATTCCACGCAGGTCAGCATCAACCAGCGTATCAGCAATTAAGGCACCATCCTCTTTTCGAAAGCCTAATTTATCAAAAACGTTCTGTAGATAGCTGAGTTCATCTTCCGCGTTGATTCGCATATTCTTTCATCCTTTCATTAAAAAAGCGCCCCTGAGCCGGCTGCTCAAGGGCGTTTGTGTTCGCTGTACCACCTTGGTTTGCCATTGCATAACAATGACCTCCATGATTGATAACGGTAATCAGCCGGGGACGTAGCTTGCACCCGTTCCATTTGACAATGAGTTCATTTCGCCGCGTCTGCCAATGCGTGCTTGCACCAGACCACGCTCGCTAAGATTAGAAAAAACGGCTACTATTCTCATTAACTTTTCATTATTTAAATATAAACTCATTTTAGAAACAGATCGTTAATTTGTCAAGCAGTGCAATTAAATTAATTTAAGCAGGGCAAAAATGATGTCGTTTTTGTGCAAACGCTTGCTCAAATCTTGAAAGGGCTTTATAATAAAGTTAACTAAAAGCTGGGAGGCACTAAAATGCAAAAATTTTCTGTCCGACATCCTTTCATGGCTGGGTATGCCGCAACTTTAGCAACTGGTCTGATCTTTTGGGGGATTCGTGGTGTAGTTGGCGCAAATCTGCTGAATCTGTTAGGGATGCTCGCGCTGGTTGGTTTGGCTTTTTATTGGAATAAACTGAATTCCTATGCCAAGCTGGCCTGTGAAAAATATGACCTGCATTTTAATCTGGGCCAAAAGCAGCGGCACAATCCGCACTGGCCGCTGTACTTCAACACGGTACTGTTCGCCGTGGCCGCGGTAACGATTCTGTTTTTGAACGTTTCGTTTTACGGCGCGCGGATCATTGGGGTAGTGATGGCCATTATTGCCGCCAATGCGTTTATTCCGCTGCCAACGCGCAAGCTGGCTCAAAACCATGAGATCAGAGAACTGGTCAAGCAGCTCAATGCCAGACGAGAAGCTGAGTTTTACGGCACGGCTAAAGATCGGCAGACCGTCCAGGCAATTGCCAAGCTGGCCAAGTCGGAAAAATAAAATCAATCAATAAGTTAAGCGTCACTAAGCAGGCAGGCTTGGTGACGCTTTTAATTATGCCTAGCCGAAAATCCCGTGACTTTAGTCATGGGATGGATAGGCTCACTCAACGTCCATTTGGACGCTTTTTCTTTTGGAGTGCATTGTATTTTTGATTGTTGATATAGTTTTCCACTACATCTTTACTCATATTGCCAAGCGTACTCATATAGTAGCTGGGAGACCATAAATGACCACCCCAATATTGTGATTGTCGAATTTCTGGAAAAGATGAATGCACTACGCCCCTTTAGTGCTTTGATAGCGCTGGTTGGCGCCTTGCTAGGTGGAAAACTGATCAGTACATGAACATAATCTGGCATTACTTCCATCTTTTCGATTACAATTTCGTTATCTTTTGCAACCATTCGCAATATGTCTTTCATTTCGTCTACCAGTTTCTTAGTTGAAAAAGTCTGGTGACGATACTTGGTTACCCAGATTAAGTGATAATGAAAATTATAGATATATCGACGAGTATAAACTGCGTCTTGAATCTTTTCTTTAGTCATTAAGAACACCGCAATCGTTATAGTCATTAGCTGATGATATAATCCAATTAAAGGAGGTGAAAAAATGAAGTCAATGGCCCAGTTAGAATATCATTATGGATTGAAGATTCGCATCTATCCGAGTGATTACCAGAAACAAATAATCAAGGTTAACAGCGATGCCAGTCGTTTCGTCTATAATGAGATGGTTGCGATCGGTAAAGAACTCTGGCAATTAAACCGAATCAAACTGTCAATTGATACGGTTCAAGATCGGATCCAACAGCTAAAGCTTCGTCAAAACGCTAAGCAGATGTCAAATCATTTCCAGTTTTTAGAAGATAAGCGTATTGACAGTCTTGCTAAGGCTAATGCAATTCAAAACTATCACAAGGCTTGGAACGCTTTTCGCAAGGTTCATGAAGCCGGTGTGCCAAAATTTCATCGTAAAAGCTATGCCTGGCGATACCAGACCAACTGTCAATATCCAAAGCAAAAGACGGCCCGGCTAGACAACGGTACCGTCTGCTTTGAAGACCGCAAACATATTGTGGTGCCTAAACTAGGACGTTTGCGGATCAAAGGCGCTCAGCAGCGACTATTGGATCGTCAAGGCGAAACACTCATTGGTACGGTAACCATTTCCAAAGATGCAGCCGATCGGTTCTTTTTGTCGCTGCAATTAGGTTCAGATACACCGTTTGTTCCTAAGCTTAGCCGTACTAATCGGCAAATTGGCATTGATCTAAATACAGAAAACTTTCTGACTGCCAGTAATGGTCGAACCATCGCTAACCCGCGCTACTATCGAACAATCAAGGGAAAATTAGCTAAAGCACAGCGTACTCTTTCACGCCGCCAGCGCCGGGCTAAAAAAGAGCAGCGTTCTTTGCGAGAAAGCAAAAACTACCAGAAGCAGCGCTTGTTAGTTGCTAAGATCCATGCACGGGTATTTGACCGACGCCGTGATTTTCTCCAACGCACGTCTACAGCACTGATCAAGAACCAAGATCTCGTTGTAGCCGAAGAATTGAGGAGTAAGAATCTGCTAAAAAATCATGCCCTGGCAATGAGCATCAGTGATGTTGGCTGGCGGTCTTTCTTGGGTATGTTGTCATACAAAGCCGACCTTTATGACCGTCAATTTATCACGGTCAGCCCTAAAAACACGACCCAAACCTGTCATGACTGCGGTTTTGTAATGGGAAGTAACGGGACCGAAAAGCTGACACTGGCAGATCGTGAATGGATATGTCCACAGTGCCATGTTCATCATATCCGTGATTACAATGCAGCACTGAATATTCTTGAAAAAGGACTCCAGAAACAACAAAAAGCCCAGTCAAAAAGCTAGGCTCATTCCTATGGCAACCTGGGAATGTAAAAGGCATTGGTAATTAGATGATCACTGCTCAAGCAACTGCGGCTGTTTGAGTAAATCGTCCGTATCTATGCAAATTGTGGTTCGGATACTCAATACAGAGGTGTTTGCCCACAAGCCATCGACTTTAGCCGATGGTGGTTGACTATTACAAGGCATTAGCTTCTCACACAACAGTATAAATTTACCTTAACTAATAACTCAAAAAAATTCAGTAAAATAATCCAATGCCCTTTCTTTGTCAATTAATTATTGCCGCACCCTGTCAAAAGGGCTGCAGCCATCAATTAATCAAGGTTCACATCGCCGACTAAAGTTTAGCGATGTTGCCGCTGATTAGAAACGTGGTGAATGATAACCTTGTGAAGCAAAGCGATTCTTGAACGGCATTCGGGAGATAAATTACCTACTTGGCACGGCTTTTTAGCTAAGAGTAGGTAAATAAGGGTAAGTGTATATTTCGGTTTATATAACTTTACCTACTTATGATGTCTTTTTCTGAAGACGATGGTATATAGATTACAGCAGCAATAAAAAGCCCCAATTGAAGACAACTCCAATTAGGGCAAACGTTTATTTCAATTTTAAGACTTGGGCAATCAAGTTTTCCATATCATCTGGTGCAATTACGGATTCTTTGCGCGGCTGATGATCAAACAGTTCCTTGACCCCGGCCGTTAATTCGCCACCGACCAGATCATGCAGCTGTTTGATGGATGGCAGGCCTTGCTGTTGAGTATCCTGTCCGGTCAAAGCATGATAGACGGTTTCTGGGAATTTATACGGGCTGGCTGTTGAAACGATAACCATTGGCGTCTGATCATCACTGTTCTTTTGATATTGACGAGCGACAAATGATCCCACGGCGGTATGCGGATCAATCAAATAGCCGCTGGTTTCATAGACATATTTAATCTCACCCGCGACCTGGCTCTGCGTAGCGTAACCAGCCGCAAATTCGGAATCCAGCTTGGCTTTGGCGGCAGCAGTAATCTGGTACCAGCCATCATTTTGTAGCCGTTCCATTAATTCCTTAACGCTGGTAGCATCCTCATCATAAACATCAAACAAAAGCCGTTCTAAGTTGCTGGAAACCAGGATATCCATGGCGGGCGCGGAGGTTAGATGAAAGGCGCGCCGACGATCATATCTGCCAGTAGTGAAGAAATCAGTCAAGACGTTGTTTTCATTTGAGGCACAGATCAGCTTTTTGATTGGCAGCCCCACTTTCTTGGCGTACCAGCCGGCCAGAATGTCGCCAAAGTTCCCAGTTGGCACGGTGAAGTTGATTGCATCGCCAAGTTTGATCTGGCCTTGTTCCACCAGCTGACCATAAGCGGCGAAATAGTAGACAACCTGTGGAATCAGCCGGCCGATGTTCATTGAGTTGGCAGAGGAGAACTGGTAGCCATTGTTGATCAAGCGCTGGTTAAAGGCCTGGTCGTTAAAGATCTGCTTGACTTGAGTCTGGGCATCGTCAAAATTACCCTTAACAGCCACAGCGGTAAGGTTTTGCCCCGGCTGCCCCAGCATCTGCTTTAGCTGAACTGGACTGACGCCGCCATCTGGATAAAAGACGATTACCTGCGTGCCATCAACATTGGAAAAACCGCGCATAGAAGCCGTGCCGGTGTCGCCAGAAGTAGCGGTCAGAATTACGATGTCGCGATCAACACCATTGAGCTTGATTGCTTTGGTCATTAACTGCGGCAGCATTTGCAGGGCAATATCCTTGAAAGCCAGGGTCGGGCCATGATATAGCTCCAGATAGTTAAAACCGGCTTTTTGTCTACTCAATGGTGCGATTGAATCGTCATCCCATTGGTCGGCATAGGCCTTGGTTGTGCCATCAGCCAGCTGTTCTGCAGGATAGTCATTAAAAAACCATTGCAGAATCGTCTGCGCCAGTTTCTGATAGGGCAGCTGGATCAACTTTTCCAGATCGTACGCTGGTTTGGGAAAGTCAACCGGAACGTACAATCCGCCATCCGGAGCCAGTCCTTGAACAACGGCGTCACTAGATTTTAATGCATCTTTAACATTGCCACGCGTACTGCGATAGTTCATTGTGATCCTCCATTCTTAATACAGTAGTGGTTTGGTAGAATTCTTTTAAATATTGTAGCCTATGGATAGTCCATGTTACAATCATAAATATGAAAATCTAATTAAAAACTACCGAGAATGGAGCAGCGCTATGGAAACTGTCAAACTGGGAATGCTGGGGCTGGGTACCGTCGGCTCTGGCGTTTTAGAAATGATTGAAAACAATGAGAATAAGATTCGCAATATTATTGGTCGGGAACTGTCAGTCAAGACGGTCGTGGTTCGTCATCCAGAAAAGCACCAAAACGCAGCCACGGTTACCAAACTGACGACTAAATTTGAAGAAGTGCTTAATGATGAAGAAATTCAGATCGTCGTTGAGCTGATTGGGGGAATTCATCCCGCCAAAGAGTATATCGAACAGCTGTTAAGAGCACATAAAAACGTGGTAACTGCCAACAAAGACTTGATTGCATCGTATGGTCCGGAACTGGCAGCGCTGGCTTATGAAAATCACTGTGATCTGATGTATGAAGCCAGCGTGGCGGGCGGGATCCCAATTCTGCGTACGATCGTCAATAGTTTTGCGGCTGATAATATTCTTGAGGTCAAAGGAATCGTTAATGGTACGACCAACTATATTCTGACTCAGATGAATCAAAAGCACTGGACTTATGAAGAAGCACTGAAGAAGGCACAGGAGCTGGGTTTTGCCGAGGCTGATCCAACCAACGACGTGACGGGTAAGGACGCGGCTTATAAAATGATTATCCTGAGCTATTTTGCCTTTGGAACACAGCTTAAGATTGATGATTTCAAAACAGAAGGAATTGATACTCTGAATGCGTATGACGTCAGCCAAGCCGAGTCACTAGGCTATGTTATCAAGCTGGTCGGCTCAGCCAAGGTCATCAATGGCGGTGTGTTTGTTGATGTAGCGCCAACCCTGGTGCCAGAAGATCATCCATTGGCAACGATCAACAATGAGTTCAATGCCGTGATGGTTACTGGCAAGGCTGTTGGGGATACGCTGTTTTATGGGCCAGGTGCCGGTGGTTTGCCAACTGCCAACAGTGTCTTGAGTGATATTACTTCAGAAGTCAAGAATCTGATCATGGGTACCAGCGGCCATGCGTTCAATACTTATCAAAATGAGTATGTACCGGCCGATCCTGACAACGTGCGCTACCCTTACTATCTTTCATTGACGATGCCGGACGTTTCTGGGCAGATGCTTAAATTTACCCGAATCATGGCTGACATTAAAGCCAGCTTCAGTCAGATCGTGCAGGCACCAATTAAGGATGAAGGCATTGCTCATGTAGCCGTAATCACGCACGAGCTGTCACAAAGTCAATTGGCGGAGCTCAAAAAACAATTGCAGCAGGCTGATTCGATTAAGCTTAATGCGGCTTACAAGGTTTTGGAAAACTAGGGGGAATGATTATGCAGATCAAGGTACCAGCTTCCAGTGCCAATCTGGGACCGGGATTTGATTCAATTGGGATGGCTGTTTCGCTTTACCTTACGCTGGACGTACTTGAACCCAGTGATGAATGGGTTATCGATCACGACTTTGACGATCTGCCGCATGACCAGTCCAATATGATCATTGATACGGCATTAAAAATCAAAGCCGACCTGCCGCCGCATCATTTAAAAATGCAGTCGGCCATTCCGGTAGCTCATGGTCTGGGCAGCAGTTCCAGTGCTATCGTAGCCGGAATTGAATTAGCCAATACGCTTGGTCAGCTGCAAATGAGCAACGATGAAAAAGTAGCAATTGCCTGTGAGATTGAGGGCCATCCCGATAACGTCGCGCCGGCAATTTTGGGAGGATTGGTGATTGGTACCAATGTCAATGGTCATTTTGACGCCATTAAAGCGCCATTGCTTCCTTACGCGCTGGCTGCCTATGTGCCGTCATATAATCTAAAGACTGCCGATGCCAGAGCAGCCCTGCCAGCCAGCCTGACATTAAAACAGGCAACGCATGGCAGCGCGATTGCCAACGTCTTGGTGGCCGGACTGTTTGCCAATCGCTATGATCTGGTTGGTGAATTGATGGAGGCTGACGAGTTTCACGAACAGCCGCGCGCCAAACTGGTACCGGAACTGGCCAAGATTCGCGAAATCGGCCATGAAGCCGGTGCGCTGGCTACCTATCTGAGCGGCGCGGGTCCGACCGTTATGACGATTATCGATAAACAGGGGATTCCGCGGTTTAAGCAGCTGCTTTTACAGGCCGGCCTTAATGATCCATTATTGGAAATTGAACCTGATACGGAAGGTGTTCAGGTAATTGATTAGTTAAAAATGAGAATCAATCACTATTTATTTGTTAAAAAAGACTAAAATACCAAGGGATAAAAAATAATCAATCTTTTTTATGATTAGAGGTTGACGAGATAAAATTAGAGTGTTTTAATGTTAACAACAAATTATTGAAAGGGGAAGTAATTATGAAACTTCAATGCCAAAATCGACCAGCGTTTTATTTCGGCTTTGCTTATTATGCTTTCGGATAGCGTTCGTGCTGCTCAGGTGCGAACGCGAGACGTTCAGCGCTTGAGCAGAGTCGCATTTTGGCGCGTCTTTGCCGGGCAACTCTAAATCCAGCAAAGACGAAGCTTACTTCTTCTTTAAATAACCAACCTTAAGTACATCCCTTCATAAAAAGTATTGTGCAGAAGGTCAGCTGGATTGATGAGGCAGACGTCTCAAAACTGGCTGACTTTTTTTAGTACCTGACTAAGGGGGATTATTTATGGAGATTGCAAAAAATCAGATCGATACAACTGCTAAAAGACGTCTTTCCGTCAGCCTGTACCTCAACTACTTGGTACATGGGATGGGCATGATTATTTTGGCGCAGAATATGAACAGTCTGGGCACGGCTTGGAATCAGCCCATCAAAATCGTTTCCTTCGTAATTTCGGGGATCGGGATTGGTCGTTTGATCTCATACTTGATTACCGGCTTTTTATCGGATAAGATCAGCCGCAAGTTTTTTGTTGAGTTTGGGATGTTCTGCTACGCGGTATTTGCGCTTGGCATGCCAATGGCGAAAAACATCTGGATTGCCTACTTCTTTGCCATCCTAGCTGGGGTCGCCAATTCATCGCTTGATGCCGGTACCTACACGACTTTTGTAGAGATGAATGGCGGTAATGGAGCCTACACGATTCTGATCAAGGCCTTCGTTTCCGTTGGTGAGTTCATCTTGCCAATTCTGGTTACGATCCTGGCTGGCCAGGGAATGTGGTTTGGCTGGAGCTTCATGGCAATGGTCATTTTGCTGGTAATTAACTTCTGTCTGATTCTGCCGCTTAAGTTCCCAGTTGCCAATCAAGCTGATGGCAGTGCCGTTAATGAGCGGGAATCCGAGATCAAAGGAGTTGCCAAAAAAGTCATGACTGGCGCGCTGGTTGTCTACGGCTACTCTTCAATGGCTCTGATGATCTGGTTTACGCAATGGATCACGATGTTTGCTCAGCAGACGATGCACATGTCAGATGGCGCGGCCCATTTCTTGCTTTCGCTTTACAGTATCGGCTCAATCACTGGAGTTTTGGTACTGTTTGCCTTATTGGGACGCAACGTTAAGGAATCGCGCCTGCTGCTGATCGTAAACGCAATTGCCTTAGCAGACCTGTTGGTGATCATGCAAAGTGGACAGCTGCTTTTGATGCAGGTTGCCTCGTTCGCATTCGGTTTCAGCGCGGCCAGCGGAATCATGCAGACCGGCCTGACGATCTTCATGAAGCTTTACCCAACGCACCGCGGCATGATTACTGGCGTCTTCTACTTCTTCGGCAGCATTGCTTCGTTTACGGTACCAATCATTACCGGGATGCTTTCCGACATCAGTATGGCCGCAGTTATGGCTGGTGATCTGGTAATGGCTGGAATTGGGATTTTAGTCGCTGCAATTGTGATGGCTGCTGAAAAGAAAGGGTAACCAATGGAAAATCCAGAATTAAACGATCTGCGCACACAGATCAATCATATCGATGAACAGCTGCTGCAATTGATCGTGCAGCGATTCGACGTTGTCAGAGAAGTAGGGCGAGTCAAACAAACCGCCCATCTGCCAATCAAAGACGCAGCACGAGAGCAAGCGGTTTTGAACCGACTAAAAGCAAAAGTCGATAATGAAGCGCTGCAGCCAGCAATACAAGCCATTTTCCAAACGATTATGGATGAGGCAAAAAAGCTGGAATAATGTTTAACAATAGTCTTTAACTGCTTAACTACGGAACAGGAAAATTAGAAAAGAGGAACATTTATGAACTACTTGACTGCCGGTGAATCGCATGGACCACAGCTGACGGGGATCTTAGAGGGAATCCCTGCTGGCCTGCACTTGGATGTCGATCAGATCAACCAAGCGCTGGCCGCTCGCCAAGGAGGGTATGGACGCGGCAACCGCCAAAAAATCGAACATGACACGGTTGAGATCGTCGGTGGCGTCCGTCATGGCGTAACGCTGGGCTCGCCAATCGCATTGACAGTCAAAAATCGTGATCATGCGCATTGGTCAGAAATTATGAATCCGACATCGCCAGCCACACCAGAAAATACCGTGCGCAAGGTTAACCATCCGCGCCCTGGACATGCTGATCTGGTTGGCGGAATGAAGTACAGACATCGTGATCTGCGTAACGTTTTGGAGCGATCATCAGCACGCGAGACGGCCATGAGGGTTGCAGTCGGCAATATCTGTGAGCAGTTGCTGGCCGCATTGGATATTTCGATCGTTGGTTACGTACAGCAGGTGGGCTTTATTGATGCGCGCGGCAACCAACCTGATAACGTCAAGGCAATTGAAATGCTGATTGCCCAAAATGATTTAAGAATCATTGACAACACCAAAGTTGAGGCAATTCATCAATTGATTGATCAAACCAAGCGCAATGGCGATACGCTGGGCGGAGTGATCCGTGTTGTTGCCGAAAACGTGCCAGCTGGTCTGGGGAGTCATGTCAGCTGGGATACCAAATTAGATGGCAAACTGGCCGCAGCCGTAATGGGCGTCAATGCCATGAAGGGAGTCTCAATCGGTGATGGATTTGAAAACGCGGTGCGGCTGGGCAGTCAAGTAATGGATGAGATCAGCTGGGATCAAGAAACCGGCTACTCACGCCTGAGCAATCATCTTGGTGGTTTTGAAGGCGGGATGACTAATGGGATGCCAATTATCATCAACGCGGCAATGAAACCAATTCCGACCTTATACAAGCCGCTGCAGACCGTTGACGTCACCAGCCATGAACCGGTTAAGGCCAATGTCGAGCGCTCTGATACGACCGCGATCGTGCCGGCATCTTTGGTGGTTGAAAATGTCGTTGCCATCGAACTGGCCAAGGCAATTACGGATACGTTTGAATCTGCTAGTCTGGAACGCCTGCAAGAAGAAGTCGCAGCCTGGCGTCAGGAAATGCGCGAATACTAAGGAGGAAACGTCATGAAAAAACTAGTCACGGCACCCCATGGACTGCACGGATCATTGACGGTTCCTGGCGATAAAAGCATCTCACATCGGGCGGTCATGCTTGGTTCAATCAGTCAGGGCAAAACGGTAATCCATCATTTTTTGGCTGGTGACGACTGTCTGTCAACTTTGGCGGCTTTTAATGCCATGGGGGTCAAAAGTGAGCGGGATGGCGAAACTGTCATTATCTACGGCAACGGAATCGACGCGCTTAAAGAACCTGCTCAACCACTTGATATGGGCAACTCGGGGACGACTACCCGATTGCTGATGGGGATCTTGGCGGGCCGTGACTTTGAGACGCGACTCTTTGGGGACGCCTCGTTGCAGAAGCGTCCGATGAAACGGGTCAGTGAACCTCTGAGTCATTTAGGGGCGCGAATCGATCTGACCGATAATGGGACGCTGCCGGCAACAATCCACGGACAAAAGCTGCATGGCACTCATTATCAAATGCAGGTAGCCAGCGCCCAGGTCAAAAGCGCGCTGATCTTTGCTGCACTGCAGGCTGATACGCCATCAACCATCATCGAGAAGCTGCCAACCAGAAATCACACTGAGATCATGCTGAATCAGTTTGGGGCCAATATCGAAACCGCCACGGATCAAAAAACGATTCATGTCGTGCCAAAACCGGAATTGACGGGACAAACAGTTGAAGTACCAGGGGACATCTCATCGGCAGCCTTTTTCTTGACGGCAGGAGCAATCGTTGCGAACTCTAGAATCAGACTGGAACGCGTCAACCTTAATCCCACGCGAACCGGTATCATCACTGTATTGCAGAAAATGGGCGCGGATCTGCAGATTGAAGCACTGCCAACCGATGGCGAGCCGTTGGGCAATATTACGATTGCGACCAGTCAGCTCAAACCGATTCAGATCGAAGCCGAAGACATTCCGGCCGTGATTGACGAGTTACCGTTAGTGGCGCTGCTGGCGGCTTGCGCGGATGGAACCAGCTCGATTCGGGGAGCAGAAGAGCTGCGGGTAAAAGAAACGGATCGAATTCAAACCGTAGTCGCCGAACTGCGCAAACTAGGCGTTGAAGTCGAAGAACTGACGGATGGCATGATCATCAAGGGAAGAAGTCAGTGGGCAATCAATAATGATCAGCTGGACAGCTATGGTGATCACCGCATCGGTATGATGGATGCGATCGCGGCTCTTAAAGCGGATCGACCGCTGCAGCTCGCTAATGCTGATGCAGTCAGCGTTTCTTACCCTGGATTCTTCCAGGATCTAGAACGGCTGTTGGGAGGCGACCTGGCATGACGACGGTGTTTGTCAAAGGATTGGGGCTGATTGGCAGTACGCTGATTCGCGCGATTCGGCAACAGCATCCCCAATATCGCATTGTGGGCAGCGATATTTCAACTGCCACGCTGGATTTTGCCATTGAACAGGGGCTGATTGATGACGCGGGGACCAATCTATACCAAGCTGATCAGGCTGATTTTATCATCCTTGCCGGGCCCGTATCGGCAATCGTAAAAGACCTGCATGATCTGGCACGGTTAGAACTAAAGCCAGGGATGATTATTACCGATGTTGGCAGTACCAAGCAGACGATTATTGATGCTGCTCAGCCGCTGATTGAGCGCGGCGATATCTTTATCGGTGGGCATCCAATGGCCGGTTCACATGAATCAGGCATTCAAGCTGGTCGAGTTGATCTTTTCAAAGATGCCTACTACTTTTTGATTCCAACCAGCGGCTCAAAGGGAGTTAGCAAACTTAAAGATCTTTTAAGCGGTCTGAACGTCAATTGGTACTTAATTCATGCTCGTCAGCACGATAAGATCGTCGCGCAGCTCAGTCATGTTCCCCACGTGATTGCGACTGCTCTGATGACTCAATCGGCGGCTACTTTTAAGGATCATCGCGAGCTTTTGAAGCTGGCGGCGGGGGGCTTTAAGTCAACGACCAGAATTGCCAAGTCAGATCCGACCATGTGGAGCGCGATCATGCACAACAACCGTGAGCTGATCGTTCAACAGCTTGACGAATATCTAAACGAGCTGCAGTCACTACGGCAGGCAATCGCCGCAGATGATCAAGAAAAGCTTTTTGCCGTATTTTCAAAAGCCAAGGCTGACCGAGAAAAACTCGATCATTAGGAGGAAGCAAAATGGAACTGATTTTGATAGGATTTATGGGAAGCGGCAAAACTACCGTGAGTCGGCTGTTGGGTGAGATGCTGAACACACCAGTTACTGATTTGGACGTTGAAATCGTTCGGCGCGCGGGCATGCCGATCGCGGACATCTTTGCCCAAAACGGCGAGCCATACTTCCGTCAGCTGGAACATGATACCTTAGCCGATATTCTGAAATCTGACCAGGGAATTTTGGCAACCGGTGGTGGAACGCCGATGCGCCCTGACAACCTGGCCATGCTTAAAGACACGCCGACGCCGGTGGTACTTTTGAAGGCCAGCGCGACTGAAACGCTGCGGCGAATTGGCGGTGACAGTGGTCGGCCGCTGGCACAGTCGCTGGACGAAAAGGGCATTGCCGACATGCAGGCCCAGCGTCAGGTCAACTACAATGCCTGTGCCGATCTGACCATTAAAACGGATGGCTTGAGTCCTGCTGCCATTGCTGAAGAGATTATCAGCTTTTTGAATCTGCCGGTATCAGCGAGTTAAACTTTGGAGCCTTTGTCAAATCGTATCGGCAAGACCAATTCTCTGCTTCCAAAATGAAGTGGGGAATTTTTAATTTTACGAACATCTGTTTGACAAAATTAGGATGATGCGTTAAGATGAATTTTGAAGATTTTGTGAATTTGTGGATTTCGCCAAGCATACATGCGACAACGAATGATTCAAAAATTTACAAATTTGCGGAGTGCCGGTCTAAACGCTGTTATTTGCAATGCTCCAAGCTGTGAGGTTCGATTCCTCACCTCCGCGATTGCCAAGCGCAATTGTTTGGCAGGGGCAAGCTAGCCCTCAGTGGTTAAGGAATCTCATGTCAGCAGGCATGGGATTTTAAAAAACAATTCGGATAAACCGCTTACAAAGGATTGATAAAGTGATATCCTATAGCTTAATTAATTCAGAGAGGAAAATGGACATGAAGAAAAAAGACATCCGTAAACGACTGGAAGCCCGTTTTGAAGAGCTGAAAGACAATTCTTATGATTCTTATCAGGCAATGCATAAATTAACCAATGACCTAGGTGAGAAGATCGGTCAAGACAACCTTGATTTCTTTGCCCGTCATGTCAAGGGCGGTCTGACAAAAAAGAAGATGACGAACCTGATTTATGCTGCCGCGCACCAAAATCCACTGGAAGAAGCCGTTAAATTAGATCCGGCTGCCAAACTGGCCTATCGCATCATCAAACTGCGCCAAGATAAAGGCTGGACACGAGAAACCCTTAGTCATGCGGCTGGCGTTCCGTTAGCTGAGCTTAATGCATTGGAGGAAGCTAAGGCGCAAACTGTCAGCCTGGTTGATCTGCAAAAGCTTAGCAATACTCTTGATGGCAAGATCAAGCTGTCGTTTAAACCGGAAAAAGAATAGCTGAACTGGGCAAAATAAAAAAAGAGATCAATTACTTCGTTGATCTCTTTTAATTATGGTCAGCCAGAAACTTGGCAATCTTAGTCTTGGGATGACCGCTTGCTTACCTATGCTTATCAAAAGCAAGCGTTTAGTCAGTAGTCGTGGATTCAGTCATTTCCTCATCAATCAAGGATCCTGGCTTAAGTACGAACGCATAGACCAGCAGCGAAATAAATACTGCACCGGATACATACCAGAAGAAGGCAGATTCGAGGTGAATCGAACGCAGCCATAAAGCAATGTAGTTTACGGTACCGCCAAACAAGGCAACGGTTAGTCCATAGGGCATCCCTACGCCCAATGCCCGAATTTCAGATGGGAAAAGCTCAGCCTTGACGATGGCATTGATTGAAGTGTAGCCAGAAACGATAACAATGCCTACAATCATTAACAGTAGTGCTTCCAAAGCAGTTGATGCGCTGGCCATCAGCGTGAATAGTGGAACCGTGCACAGCGTACCGCCAATCCCAAAGAAAATCAGCAGTGGCTTACGGCCGATTCGATCCGACAGGTGACCAAATAGCGGCTGCAACGCAACCATCACCAGCAACGCCACAAAGTTGATCATGGCTGCCGTTTTTTTAGAAAGACCGGTCGTGTTGATCATGAACTGCTGCAGATACGTAGTGTAGGTATAGAAGCTGATCGTACCGCCAAGCGTCATCCCGACAACCGTCAGTACCTGTTTTGGATAATGGGCTAAAAGACGCAAGGTTCCAGCTTGGCGATTGTTGCGATTACTGGACTTAAACTGATCAGATTCTTCCATTGAAAGCCGCAGCCATAATACCACCATCGCACCAGCCGCGCCAATGGCAAACGGAATCCGCCAGCCAAAGGCATACAGTTGTTGGCTGGTATAGATGGCCTGCAGAATAATCTGTACGAGCAGTGCACTTAATTGACCGCCAATCAGCGTGACATATTGGAAGGATGAGTAAAAACCGCGCCGATTTGGGGATGCCATTTCTGACATGTAGGTTGCCGAGGTTCCATACTCACCACCTAATGAAAGACCTTGTACCAATCGAGTTGCAATCAAGATGATCGGTGACCAGATACCGATTTGCGCATAGGTTGGGACCAACGCAATAACCAATGAACCGGTTGCCATGATTGAAACCGAAAGCGTCAATGCGGCGCGGCGACCTTTTCGATCTGCAAAGCGTCCCATGACGAATGATCCCAGGGGCCGCATGAAAAAGCCAATTGCAAAAACACCAGCAGTTGCTAAAAGTTCAGCTGTTTGATTATGAGCTGGGAAAAAGGCCCCCGAGAAATAAATGGCAAACGAGGCATAGACATACCAGTCAAACCATTCAATCATGTTGCCCAAAGAACCCTTTAAAATGTTGCTGGCAATTTTGCGTTCGCTTCGTTTCACCGTTGTTTGAATCGTTGCTTGCATGTAAAAAACCTCGCTTTCAAAATGATTTTTAAGATTGGACAAAGCTTAACGCATTAAACGGCATAAGTTAATGGTCTTAAATCAATAACGCTGATAATTAAGCGTTATGTGTCGCTGACCAGCTAAAAGTTGTTAATGGCAGCGCTTGCGACTGTTGATTTTGAATCAGTAAAAATGCTGGGCAGCAGTCAAAAAGGTCCCATCTAAGCATAAATAAATGCCTGGATGGGACGATTAAATGATTTGTTTAGCGGAAAAAATTAACGCGGTGATTGCTTGAGCTGATTCTTGAGCGCCAAAATATTTTTTTCAATCTGCTTGATAACTTTAATAAACTCATCATCGGCTTGGCCAGTTGGATCGTTTAGCTCCCAATCAACCCGCCATTTAGCCGGTAGATAGGGACATTTCACGCCGCAGCCCATGGTAACGACACCGTCAACGGCTGGCAGTGCGTCAAGCGTCTTGTTAGATTGTCCTGCTGCTTCCATATCGATGCCATAGATTTTTTTCAGCAGGCGAGTGGCATCAGGATTAATCTGATTTTTGATTGCGGTCCCCGCCGAATAGCTTTCAAAAACATCCCCGGCAAGTTTTTTGCCTAGCGCCTCGGCAATCTGACTGCGGCAAGCGTTATGCGTACAGATAAACGCGATTTTAGGTTTAGTCAATGGAAAAGCCTCATTTTCGTTTTTTTTAAATTTTAATAGGGTGCTTCTTTTTTGACAACCGGCTGTGAGATTTTTGGAATATTTCGCTATGCTTTTTTCACTAAAGCTGCCAATGTAACCCCTACCATATTAGTCTAGTAAATGTTATGCTTGTGTTGTAATAGTTGTTGTAAAAAAGAAGTATCAAATACAGAGAGGGGTTTAACGTCCATGAAAGACCAATTTTATCGTCAAACCACCTTGCAGGTTTTAGAACGACTTCACGCAACGCCACAAGGGCTACTGACAACTGAGGCCATGGAGCGGCTGCAGAAAAATGGTCCTAATGAACTGCCGCAAGGGAAGAAAGTTACGCTTTTGCAAAGAATCATCGCTCAGTTTAAAGACCTGATGATTTTGATTTTAATTGTAGCGGCAATTGTAGCGGCTTTTGCTGGTGAACTTTCGGATACCATTATTATTTTGTTAGTCGTGGTCTTAAATGCTGCATTTGGGGTCTTTCAAGAAACTAAGGCTGAGAATGCTATTGATGCGCTGCAAAAAATGAGCACGCCAACCACGCGGGTCAGACGAGATGGCCAAATTGCCCAGCTTTCCAGCAAGGAACTGGTCATTGGCGACGTAATTCTTTTGGAAGCCGGGGACATTATCCCAGCTGACGTTCGTTTCTTAAAGACGCAAAACGTTAAAGTCGAAGAAGCAGCACTAACTGGCGAATCTGTTGCTGTAACTAAGGATGAAGCGGTAATTGATGCTGAATCGGCTGCCTTAGGCGATCAGCATAATATGGGCTTTATGAATACCAGTATGACGGCGGGGACGGCCGAGGCAGTCGTAGTTGCTACTGGTAAGGATACCGAGGTTGGCAAGATTGCCCAGATGCTGAACAGCGCCGAACCGACCGTCACGCCACTGCAGCGTAACATTACCCATCTCAGTAAGATTCTCAGTGTTCTGGTGTTGGCAATTGCCGTCATTATTTTCGCGTTGGGGATGCTGACCAAGCGCGAAACACCACTGGATATGCTGCTGACTGCCATCTCACTGGCGGTTGCCGCAATTCCGGAAGGGCTGCCAGCAATTGTTACGATTACGCTGGCTTTAGGAACCCAAGCCATGGCTAAACGGCACGCGCTGATTCGTAAGCTGCAGGCTGTTGAAACGCTGGGAGCCACTGAAATCATTGCGTCTGATAAAACGGGAACGCTAACTAAAAATCAGATGACGATCGAACAGCTGATGCTGAATGGTCAAGTTACAGCTGCACCTGATTTTAAGATTGATGCCGACTCACCATTGACCAAGGTAATGATCCTGGCTAATGATGCTGAGCGAGGCAGTCAAAAAGAATTATTGGGCGATCCGACTGAAACGGCGCTGTGGCAATTTTATATTGATAAAGGGCTTGATATCGATGAGTTTAGACAGCGCTATCCACGCCTTAATTCATGGCCGTTCGATTCTGAACGTAAATTAATGTCAGTAGCCGTTAATGATAAACAGCCAACTCTTTACCTAAAAGGCGCGGTTGATGAACTGCTAACGCGTGCCGATCGCATTCTTGATGGTGAGCAGGTACGTGAGATGACGGCCGCGGATCGTGAGCAGATTCTTAAAACCAACCATCATTTAGCTAAACAGGCATTACGGGTACTTGGTTATGCATACCGGCCATTAACTGAAAAAGAATGTCAAAGTACTGACCCAGCGTTGGTTGAGCAGTCACTGATCTTTATTGGGCTGTCGGGGATGATCGATCCGCCGCGTCCTGAAGTCAAGGCCGCAATTCAAGAGGCTAAGGAAGCTGGTATTCGGCCATTGATGATTACCGGTGATCATAAGACAACGGCGCGGGCAATCGCTGAACGTTTGGGAATCATTGAGCCTGGTGATGAAACTGGCGCGATTACCGGTCAAGAGCTGAATGAACTTAGTGACCAGGAGCTGAAGGATCAAGTTGCCCAATACTCGGTTTACGCGCGGGTTGCCCCTGAACATAAAGTCCGGATCGTCAAGGCTTGGCAGGCACATGATAAAGTCGTTGCCATGACTGGTGATGGCGTAAATGACGCCCCAGCTCTGAAGACAGCCGATATCGGTGTCGGCATGGGAATTACTGGGACAGAGGTTTCTAAAAACGCGGCTGATGTTGTATTAGCTGATGACAATTTTGCTACGATCATTGCTGCGGTCAAGGAAGGGCGTAAAGTCTTTGCCAATATTCAAAAAGCCATCCAGTATCTGCTTTCCGCCAATCTTGGCGAAGTCTTGACGCTTTTGATCATGACGATGATGAACTGGTCAATTTTGGCACCGGTCCAGATTTTGTGGATCAACCTGGTTACTGACACTTTTCCGGCGATTGCACTGGGAGTTGAGCCAGCTGAAGGTGACGTTATGAAACATCGGCCACGGGGCAATCAAGGCAGCTTTTTGGCCCATGGCGTTGGTTTCAACATCATCTACCAAGGCATTTTGGAAGGACTCTTGACGCTGGGCGTTTACGCTTTGGGTATTCTCTACCCAGTTCATCAAGGATCCGCGTTGATTCATGCTGATGCATTGACCATGGCCTACATTACCCTAGGCCTGATTCAGCTGCTGCATGCCTGCAACTGCAAGTCGTTACAGGGAACGATCTTTAAGACAGGAGAATTTAGGAATCGCTACTTTAACTGGGCAATCCTAAGCTCAACACTGCTTTTAGCCGGTACGATCTTCATTCCAACTTTAAATCCAATTTTTCATACTACGGAATTGGATCTTGCTCAATGGGGCATCGTAATAGCGGCTGGCCTTTTGATGGTTTTGATTGTTGAAATCGTCAAGGCAGTGCAGCGTCATCAAAAAAATTAAACGTGAAAAAAGCCTCAAGTGCTGATTAAATTCAGAACTTGAGGCTTTTATTGGCTTGTCAGTCGTTTTTAACGATCAACGTGCTGCCATTTAGCCGTTTTATCTTCATTGTTGGCAATTCGCTTCATGTTGAATAAGCAGCGCATCAGTGAGATCCAGTCAACGATATTGATCACGTATAGAATCAGGTAGGCTAGCGGCGCGACCATCATCAGTCGGATTCGTTCCCAGAATTTAAGCTCTTCTGGTATAAACGTTGCCATCGCAAAGAGATAGTAGAGGCCAAAAATCGCAAAGATCGTTGAAAAATCGGCAAAGTGATGAATAATGCCGATAATCCAAAGCAGCAGCAGTGGGTCAATCAGCATTAAAAATTCTTCAAAGAAAACTTTTGGCAATTTCCAAAAAGCGAGTGAGAAAGTGTACTTGGCATCACGATTGAAAATAACGCGGCGATGCTTGAACAAAGCCTTAAAACGACCTTGTTTCCACAGATAGCGCTGTTTGAGCAGCTGAGAAAAACGGCTGACCGGCGGCGTATAGGCGATAACGTCATCCGCATAGCCGAATTGACGATTGCTGTTGCCGAAATGGTCGATCATCTTCATCGTAAAGTCGATGTCTTCAGTGATCGAATCAGTGTCATAGCCACCGACTTCCAGCATCGCTGACTTGCGAAAAGTGGAGCCAATACCGCCAATGATATACTCAAAACCTCCTCAGATCCTTTTAGCCGGTAACCAAGCAGGTATTCGACTTTTTGGACGTATTCCAATAGATTATGGGGACGCGTAATGCGAACGTTCGCACTGGCTCCCAATAATCTAGGATCATCAAAACGCCGGGCCATGTTTGTCAGTGCGGTTGGTGTCAAATAAGAGTCGGCATCAAGCACCATAATCAGATCACCGGTTGCAAATTCTTTTAAGGCATGATTGATTGCAACCGACTTGCCTTGATTATGTTGATGGATGACACGCAGCTTAGGATGTTGTCTGGCTAATTGATCCAAAATCATCCCTGTTTTATCACTGGAGCCATCATCAACCGCGATGACCTCAAAATTAGGATAAGTCTGCCTTAAGACTGATTCAATGCCCCGCCGAATAAACTTTTCTTCGTTAAACGCGGGAATTATCACAGAGAAACGGTGGTCAGCTGGCTTTTTGCTAAGCTGCTGCCGATCAATGCTGTTGATCTGATGCAGATTTGATACGATCAAGCCAACTAAGATGCGGCCGACTGCCAAAATACTGAGCGCAAATACCGTAATAGCGATGATCAATGACGGGCTGAATTTCATGATGATCCTCCTTGTCATTGCTGTTTCGACTATGACTAAAGTATAGCGAGAATATTTGAATTGATTTTGAACTAAATCTTAAATATGTCTTAATAGTGAATTAAATCACATTATGGATTAAAAAATTAAATTGTCAAATTGGGTATTTATTGGAAACTACTGATTGAGATTTGTTGAATAAATATGTCTTTGCACAAGCAATCGCTTTATATTCAGATAGAACTAAGCAAACCAGTCCGCACTCCATTTGCTTAAAAAATTAAAAATCATGCCAGCAATTATTTTGGCCTGATTGTGGCAACTTTATATTGTCTTTATACGTTTTTGATTGGTGTTTTGTATCATTCGGCCTGGTTTCTTACCCAGGTATTTTATTATCTGCTTTTGTTTTTGATTCGTTTGATCTTGAGTCATTCGAACCAGCGGCAACAGTTCACCGCTTACTCGTCTAAGCTTGGCTGACTGCTGCTTTTATTTACGCCGATTCTAAGCGGCATGACGATTCTGATCCTACATCAAGAAAGCTCAACGACGCATTTTTCACAAAACGTGCTGCTGGTCGTGGCTCTATATACATTTATCAACTTAGGCAACGTGCTTCGTGGGTTTGCCAAGCCCCGCCGTGCCACGATTCTCTTAAAGACCGATAAAAACGTGGTTATGGTTACCGCGCTGATCTCACTGTATAATCTGCAGACGCTGATGCTTGCCGCTTATAGTCATGATAAAAGTTATACCCAGCTTATGACGATGACGACCGGCCTGGTAATTATTGTAATTACTATCGGCTTGGTACTCTGGATGATTATTGAAAGTCGGCATAAAATCAAACAGCTTGAATAATTGTAAAATAACAGGATAACTTTTCAGCAATTGATCTGATGCAGAGATTGCATGCTAATAAATATTTTAACTTCGCAGTCCTTAGCATTATACTAAAAGTAAGTAAGATGAAAGGGGCTGACTATTTTGAGCAAAAGTATCGTATTTTACTTTTCGGCTACCAATACGACCAAGCAGCGCGCAGAGAAAATCGCATCAAAGCTGGGCGCGGATCTGTTTGCGATCCAAGCTGAAAAGCCTTATTCAGCCGCTGATCTGGACTGGCATGATCCTAACTCACGCACGTCCATTGAACAGCATCAGCGTGCCAGCCGGGTTGCAATTAAAGACGATCTGCCCGCTATCAATGACTATGATACGGTACTGATCGGTTTTCCAATCTGGTGGGGAATTCCACCCCGCTTGATTGCCGACCTGATTGATCGTCTGCCGCTCAATGGCAAGCAGCTGGCTGGATTTGCAACTTCCGGCAGTTCTGGTTTTGAACGCGCCCAAAGCTATCTGGAACGAACCGTCAAGGAAAACAACGCTGACGTTCAGGTTCTGCCAGGCGCGGTTTTAAACAGTGACGCCCAGATGGATGCCTGGTTAAAGCAGCTTAATCTTAATTAATTGGTGTTCTGAAATGGTGCTGAGCCGCTCTTTTATAAGAGTCTGGCCTGGAATCATTTTTTATTGGCTATTTTTGAGCAGATTGGTTGCTTTTTAAAAGCCACTTATTTATAGTAAGTGAAACATTAATTATTTTGAATTGGCGAAAGGATGATTGGCAATGGAAAAATTTAAAAACGTGGTAATTGGCTTTGGTAAGGCGGGTAAGACACTGGCTAAGTTTTTGGCACAGCATGATGAAGAAGTGCTGCTGATTGAGCGCTCGAATCAGATGTATGGTGGGACCTGCATCAACGTTGGCTGCTTGCCGTCTAAAAATATGATTATCAATGGCCAGCGTCATCTTGAGTTTGCTGACGCGGTTGCCAAACGAGGAACGATGACCAAGCAGCTGCGGAACAAAAACTATCACATGGTTGCGGATGAGCCGTTGGCAACGGTATGGAATGGCCAGGCCAGTTTTGTCGGTAACCATGAGCTAAAAGTCGCCATGGCTGATGGTACTACGCGACAAGTTGCTGCCGAGCGCGTCTTTATCAATACTGGTGCCACGCCGGTCTGGCCAAAAGTTCCGGGGCTGACTCCCAGCGAGCGCATCGTCAGTTCCAAAGAAGCCATGGAACTTGCCAAAAAGCCGGCACGCTTGGCAATTATTGGCGGTGGCTATATCGGTCTGGAATTTGCCGAAATGTTTAATTCATATGGCAGCGAGGTAACCATTCTTGATCATCATGCTCAGCTCTTGGGCCGGGAAGATGCAGATGTCGCGGCAGAGGTAACGAACGACCTTGCCAATCTCGGCATCAAGATTGAGCTGAATGCTGAGTTAACCAGCGCGACAGATAACGGGCAGCAGGTCTTATTAACCTATCAACAAGCTGGTCAAAAACGGCAGACCGAGTTTGATGCCGTGCTGGTAGCTGCTGGGCGACGTCCCAACATCGATGGACTGGGACTAGAAAATACCGACATTGCCTTGACCAAGCGCGATGCCATTCAAGTTGATCAATATCTGCGAACCACGGTCCCCAACGTCTGGGCTTTAGGTGACGTCAATGGTGGGCCAATGTTTACCTACATCTCGCTTGACGACTTCCGGATCGTTAAAGACCAGCTGTTTGGTCAAGGCAAGCGGACAACTGCTGATCGCAATGTGGTGCCGACCGCATCGTTTTTGACACCGCCGCTGGCAAACGTCGGAATCAATGAGCGCCAGGCCCAGGCTGCCGGTAAGGACTATCTGGTCTTCAAACTGCCGGTCAAGGCCATCCCTAAGGCGCGCGTGTTAGAGGACCAGCGAGGAATCTACAAGGCAATTGTTGAGCGCGACACGCATCGGATTCTGGGCGCGACGCTTTATGCTGCTGAGGCCCATGAAACGATCAATCTGATTGCGCTAGCGATGAAGGCGGATCTGCCATACGAAACGCTGCGCGACATGATCTTTACGCATCCAACCATGTCTGAGGCACTGAATGATCTTTTTAAGGCCCCAGTAAAATAAGCAGGATAATTTTTGACGATCAGCCCGCGCAAATGGCCGAACTTTGCTACAATGAAAGGAAAAAAGTGAGGTCTATGCCATGCCGACTAAAGACGAATATATTGAAAAGCTCAACCTAACGCCACATCCAGAAGGCGGGTGGTATCGTCAAGTTTATCATAGTGCCAAGACGCGTTATGACGCTACATCCCTGGCCAGCCGTTATGAGTACACTTCGATCTACTTTATCCTGGATGGAGGCTCGCCATCGCATCTGCACCGGCTGCTTCATGATGAACTATGGTATTTCCATGATGGCTCATCAATTGTCGTCCACTGCTTTTATCCGGATGGCACCTATGAGGCCGTACATTTAGGCCGTGATATTAAACGGGACGAACAGCTGCAGTTCCGGGTGCCAGCGGGAACGATTTTTGGCTCGGAGGTTTTGGATGCTTCATCGTTTGGACTGGTCAGCTGTGCCGTGGCGCCCGGCTTTGACTATCATGACTTTGAACTGTTTACCCGGGATCAGCTGTTGGCTAAGTATCCGGAGCAGGCTGAAGTAATCAAGCGGGTTGCGTACCAAAAGCTACCAGCCGAATAGTAAAAACAGCGCGGAATCAAGTTCGATTCGGCGCTGTTTTGATTTCAAGCGTGACGGTGTTTCGTCTAACATTGAAAACGGCACTGTCGCCAGCATGATTATGAGTACAATACTTCACGATTTCGGGCCTGACTTTGTGAAGAAAATCAGGTTTTAGCTTACAGAGACCTTAAGTTTACCTACGATTCGCTACTTTAGGGCCGAAAGTAGGTAAATGTATATTCAGTCGACCTGGCTTTACCTACTAAAGGCTGAAATTTTTTAAATCGTAGGTAAAAATGTATATTTTAGAGCGGATTGGCTTAGAATGCAAAAAGAAACTTTAATGGTTACAGCAAACAGAGAATACGGTGATTAGATTGATTAAATACGAAGCGATCGGCATGCAATACGGCCAAAATGTTATCTTGAAAAACATTAACTTAACGATCAACGATGGTGAGCTGTTCGTCTTAGTTGGTCCTAGCGGCAGCGGCAAGACCACGCTGCTTAGAATGATCAACCGGCTGACGGCGCCAACTGCCGGCAACGTCTATTTGAATGAAAAGTGCGTCAAAGACTATGACTTGCGCGAGCTGCGGCTACATATGGGATACGTATTGCAGAGCAGCAGTCTGTTCCCTAATTTAACGGTTGGCGAAAACATTGCCATTCAGCTTGAGCAGCAGGGCGTCAATAAAAACGATCGGCGCAAGCGTGCAATAGAGCTGCTTGATCAGGTTGGTCTGTCCGCCAGCGATTTTATCGATCGGCATCCCGATGAGCTTTCGGGTGGTCAGCAGCAGCGCGTGGCGATTGCTCGTTCAATGGCTACTCAACCGCAGCTGATCTTGATGGATGAATCATTCAGCGCGCTGGATCCGGTTTTGCGTGCTCAACAGCAGGATCTGTTGTTAAATCTGCATCGCCAGTCAAGGACAACGGTTGTTTTTGTAACTCATGACATGCAAGAGGCACTGCGGCTGGGCGATCGGATTGCCGTGATCAATAATGGTCAGCTGCAGCAGATTGGATCGCCAAATGAGATTTTAGAACAGCCGGCCAATCAGTTTGTCGCTGACTTTTTTGCAACGGCGCGACCAAGATTGGGAACAATGACCGCGCTTTTATCATCAAAACTAGTGCAAAAAACGTCAGCCACTGATCAATCTGTCGCCGTTGCTACGGTAGCAGAACTGGCAAGTCTCACGCCTGATTCGGCTGGCTGGCTTCATTTTCAATATCAGGGGCAGGATTTTCAAATTCAGACAACTGATCTGCTGCATTATTTAGGACAAAGAGAGGATCGGTAACATGACTGAATTGCTTAATACGATCGTGGCTCAAAAAAGCCAGATTGAACAAGCACTGTGGGAGCATCTGTCGCTATCGTTTTGGGCGCTGGTGATTGCCATATTGATCGCGATTCCATTGGCAGTGTCGCTGAAAAACAGTCGACATGCCGGCGAGATTGTCTTGCAGCTGGCCGGCGTGATGCAGACAATCCCCAGTCTGGCGCTACTGGGACTGCTGATTCCGCTGGTTGGGATCGGCAGCGTTCCAGCTTTGATTGCCTTGGTCGTTTACGGCATCATGCCGATCTATCAAAATACCTATTCTGGACTGCGCAGCGTTGACCCGAATCTTGAAGAAGCCGCGACGGCATTTGGCCTTTCGCGCTGGAAAAAGCTGACGCGGCTGGAATTGCCCATGGCGCTGCCCGTGATCTTATCTGGAATTCGCATCTCGTTGGTCATGATTATCGGAACGGCTACTCTTGCTGCTTTGATTGGTGCCGGTGGGCTGGGAACCTACATTATGCTGGGGATCAATCAAAACAACAACGCCTATCTGATCATTGGGGCGGGACTGTCAGCATTGTTGGCGCTTTTGATGTCGGCACTGCTAAAATATGTCGGTGCTTCTAAGAAACATTTGAAACAGGGAATCGTCGTCGCCACGCTTGCTCTGGTCGGATTTGGTGGCTGGCGAGGCTGGAGCAGCTTTCAAAGTAAATCGGAGCCAATCGTGATTGCCGGTAAGCTAGGAAGCGAACCTGATATTTTAATCCACATGTACAAAGATTTGATTGTAAACGATGATCCGCATGCCAAGGTCGAATTAAAGGCTAACTTTGGCGGGACCAGCTTTTTATTCCGTGCGCTGCGCAACGATCAGATCGATATCTATCCTGAGTTTACCGGAACCGTTTTACAGTCGCTGGTTCATGACCAACGATCGACGCCGCATGATCCGGTTAAGACCTACCAGCGGGCGCGGCGTCTGTTGAAGCAGGAGTATGATCTGACGTATCTGAAGCCGATGAAGTATCAAAATGGCTACGACCTGGCCGTCACTGCTGATTTTGCCAAGGAACATCAGCTTACCAAGCTCAGCGATCTGGCTAAAATCAATGATCAGATCACGGCCGGCTTTGATCCGGACTTTGCCAATCAAAAAGACGGCTATCTGGGCCTCAAATCAGCATACGGCTTAAGCTTCAATCAGGTAAAGACGATGGAACCCGCGCTGCGCTATCAGGCAATTGCTGCTGGCCGCGTTAATCTGGTCGATGGCTATACAACGGATCCGCAAGTGCGCCAGTATCATCTCAAGGTACTTAAAGATGATCAGCATTTCTTCCCGCCTTACCAAGGAGCACCATTGATGAAGGCCTCGTTTGCCAAAAAGCATCCCCAGGTTGTTAAAAGTCTGAACAAGCTGGCTGGTAAGATTACTGAAAAAGACATGCAGGAGATGAACTATCAAGTAACGGTTCAGCATCGAAAAGCCAGTCAAGTTGCTCATGAATATCTGGTTGAGTATCATTTGATTAAAAAATAACATCATAAATAAAAGTCAGCCGCCACTAATGGCAGCTGACTTTTATGTTTCTTATATATAGATGTTGAGTATTTATAGCTACTGGTATCTTTTTGTAAACATTTTATATAATAATCAACGAAGAAAATTGAATTAGAACAATTTTAATCAAGTCAAACATTTTAATTAATACGATTGGCACCGTTAAGACCGTTGCGCAGTCAGTTACAATCAGTCGGCCAGTCCAGGTAGATAAGGCAATTGGCACCAAAGTTTACGGGCAATGGTCACAGGCTGCTTGGCAAGCGGTTCAGGTTCCAGATCGCGCGGGATACTCACCAAACCAAGCCGTAATTGCTGCTAGGGTTGGCAGGAATGCTGAGCGGCTTAGGCCTTAAAAAGAAGAAACGAGGGGATAGATAACGCCATAATAAATGGCTCAAAGGAAAGGCCAGTCGCTATCAAGACAAACAGTCGGAACTGCTTGAAACGATTCTTAAGTTAGAGCAGGAACACAACTGGACCCTGGGCTATTTGGCAATGACGACCCAGCTGAAATTTGAAAACTGTTTGAGCTTTACAGCAATCAAGCCGTATAATCAAATTTTATCTATTTACCTTGTATACTTGACAGGATATAGTGCCAAATCACTTGATCTTCCAACCAGCTTTTTAGTTTTAAATAAGACTGATACTAGGGGGCGTCGAACAGGCGAGAATAGCCAAAAAATAAGCTGATTTTCGGCGAGCGTTCGATCAATGCCGATTTTGAGCAACAAAAAAATTAACAAGGAAACCAGATGATCATGCTAAAATAGGGCGCAGAGAAATGGATTAGGAGGGATGAGATGACCCCAGTTGAACAACAAGTATGGGACGCACTTACTGCTGTAATCGACCCTGAGCTTAACGTCAGCATTGTTGATCTAGGTCTGATATATGAAGTTGAAGTCGATGAGCAGAGCTGTTGTTGCATTAAGATGAGTTTAACGACGCCCGGCTGTCCGCTAAGCAGCTTTTTGCAAAATGACATCGAAAAAACCGCTCAAAACGTGCCTGGTATTCGTGATGCCCGCGTCCAGCTGGTCTGGTATCCAGTCTGGAGTATTGCCAGAATGTCGCCCAAAGCACGTCGTCAGTTAGGAATTGGAGGTAGCCTGCATGACCATCAAAACCGTTGACTTTAGCCAGTACACGATCTGGCCCAACAGGATCCCGATTTTATCGCTATCATGGTCGGAGCCGGCTTTGATAAGATCAAGATTCCTGGGATGCTTGACACGGTTGGCCGTTTCGTCAATATCAATCGGGGCTGTCTGGCGATGAATATTGATAAGCACCTTGTAATCGACACTTTTAAACGACATGGGTATGAGGTGATTAACCATGACTGAACCGCATAATCTCCATCAGCGTCAGCAGCAGCTGGTCAAGATTCTGACTTTTTTAAGCAATGGTGGCAATTTTGATCAGGCCAAGCAGTTATTTGATCAAGAATTTGCCAACGTTGACGTAGTTGAGATTACGGCAGCCGAAAGAGAGCTGATTGCCAATGGTCTGGACCCACGTGAAATTCAAAAATTATGCAACGTGCATGTAGCACTGTTTAAGGATGCCATCGTGCCGGGCAAGCCAACCGCTGCTTTTGATACTCCTGGACATCCCGTCTACACACTGAAACTGGAAAACAAGATCATTGACTCTTTAATCAATGATGAACTGCTGTCCTGTCTTAAAAAGTGGCAGCAAGATGGCGGTGAGAACGAATATCTCAAGCGAATGCAGCAGGCCCTAAAAGATCTGCTGACCATCGATCGGCATTATGCCAGAAAAGAAAATACCTTGTTTCCACTAATGGATAAATATGGTATTACGGCACCGCCCAAGGTCATGTGGGGCGTTGACGACGACATTCGCGGCTATATCAAAAAAGCCTGTCAGCTGGTCGATCAGCAGCCGTTGCCCGACAAATACATCATTGAGGCAGCCGTAGAAAAAGCCGCTCAGGAAGTCTTGGCAATGATCGTTAAAGAAGAAGACATCATGCTGCCAATGCTTGCTGAAGTTGCCACGCCTGCTGACTGGGCCCGCATACGAGCAGATGAGGATTCGATCGGCTATACGCTGATCTCACCGCCAATCAATTGGCAGCCTACCGAACAGGAGCTCGCTGATGCAGCAAACAAGCCCACCAACTCCACACTGGGCCAGCAGTTTAATGAAATCGCCAAACAACTGGCCACCACTGACGCGCAGGTTAACCAAATCACTCAGCCAAATCATCAAGAACCAGCAGCTAACTTGCCAGTTGATCCACAAGCCAGAATTGATCTGGCAACCGGTCAGCTGAGTCCAGAAGAATTGATCGCGATCTTTAAACTGCTTCCAGTTGATCTGACCTTTGTCGACGCGGCTGATCAGGTCCGCTGGTATTCAGATATTCCTGATCGCATCTTTCCGCGGACCAAGAGCGTGATTGGACGATCCGTCTACAACTGCCATCCTCCCAAGGCCCAGCCTAAGGTTAAGAAAATTCTTACCAGTTTTCATGAGGGAACTAGTGATCGCGAAGAGTTTTGGTTTAGTCTGCATGGTAAGCGTTTTATCCACCTGGAATACATTGCCGTTCGTCGTGAAGATGGCACTTATCTGGGCTGTCTGGAGGTTGGGCAAGACGCGACGCATCTGCGCAGCCTCAAAGATGAGAAGCGCCGTTAAGAAAGCAGTGCTGATTTATTGGTTAGCGATAATTTAACATAATATATAAACCGTCAAAATAAAAAGCGACTCCTAAATGTAGATAGGGGTCGCTTTTTAGCAGATCAGTATTTAAAAAAGTTCTGGCGAATCTCAGCAATGTCGTTAGTCTGGGTCAGACAAAGCATCAGCAGAATTCTGGCTTTATAAGAGGTGAGGGTATTGACCCCAATGAAGTGATCGTGCGGGTCAAAAATCGGTTCGTCAAAAACGATTGAATTTGATACCCGTGAGCTGCGTACGATAACCACGCCCTGTTCAGCCAACGCGTCCAGTTTCTGGCGCCAGGCTTGAGAATAGTTGCCGCTCCCGGTTCCAATTACTACCAATCCATCACAGTCTTGTCCCAGTCGTTCTAAAACCTCAGCCGGGGCCCCAGCATAATAGACTGCCACACCAACCTTAGGCAATGCTGAATATTCAAGCTGCGAAAACTTGGAGTGAATCGTGTGTTTTGATACCGGCCGACTGGTAATAAAGACCTCGGCGTCACGCATGTATCCCAGTGCGGCATGATCGTTCAGACTGCTGAAGGCATCGATTTTATAGTTGTTGATCTTGGCAATATCGCGCGCCGAGTAGATCGTACTGGAAAACAGGCAGACCACGCCGCAGTCATAGGTCTGATCATCTGCTGCCAGCGCAACGGCTTGGTAGATGTTGAAGGGACCATCAGCACTGGTAGCAGTTGCCGGCCGCATTGCTCCCGTCAAAACGACTGGCTTGGCAGTATTGCCCGTCAAGTTTAGAAAATAGGCGGTTTCTTCAATCGTATCGGTACCATGCGTGACCACGATGCCATCCACATCATCACGAGCGGCCTGCTGATTGATAACCTCGCGCAGCTGCAACCATTTCTGCTCGTCCATTTCATTGGAATCAACGCTCATTAAAGAAATCATTTCAATATTGGCCAATTTTCCTAGTTGGGGCACGCTCTTTAAGATATCAGCTACTGCTACCGTTCCTGCCCGATATTCAGTAGTCCGACCAGTTTCGCCACTGCCGGCAATCGTACCACCAGTTGCAATAATCACGATATTCTTCAAAATCTCACATCCTTGTTTGATTAATGGTTTTAATGATACAAGAAAGCCATGAAAATTAAAAGCCGATATTTATTTACATAATATCGTAGACGTTAATTATACTGAGTTGACCGGCTGTCTGCTCTTAAATCCGCCTGATTAACAGCTAAAAATCAACAAGCCGATTTTTCAAAATAATCATATAACAGTCTTACGTGTTTTTCTACTGATTAAAAACCTTGATTTAACGGCATTTATGGCAGTTTAGTGTAAGATTCTTTTATCAAAAGTGTCTTACAATTAACGCTTTAGTACTAGAAATCAGCATAAAACCGGGGAATTTTAAAATTTAGCTCTCAGACGCACTGAAATTAATCTGCGTGGGTAGTTGGTCGTTTAGATGCGGCTGAGCGGCGATTTTGAAAATGGGAATTTGCCAAGAATTTTAACAGTCGTTTTAGGCATTCTGACCTAGCTTATTATTGGCAGGGATCATAAAGTCAGAGACAATGTTGCCAGGAGAAAGGACGATTTAATCTGGGTCGGCCAATATGCCAAATTGATAGCTTAAATGGAGAACCGGCTGAATGATAGTTATCGGCATCTCGATTAAATATTACGTTTTGAATATTATGTAAAATCAACGCTAATAAAAAACTTCTGTCTAGCCATCGCCAGACAGAAGCTTGATTATTCATTTTGCGGCGCTTGGTTTGCCTGCTCGCTGATTTCTCTTAATGCTGCCTTTTGCTCTTTTTGATCAACGTGCGTGTAGAGATCAGTAGCCGAAGTGCCTTTTTGTCCCAATTGCTGAGAGACCAAAACCTGATCCTTGGTTACGTCATACAGCTCCGAGGCCAAAGTGTGACGCAGCTTGTGCGGGGTCAAGGGATGGCCAAATGCCGTCGAATACTTTTTAACCATTCGTTCAATGGCATTGGCAGTGATCCGTCGCGTTTTTCCTTGATAGATCGTCAAAAAGAAGGCCTGGTCCTTTTTAGTAGCCCCGTAGCGCTGAACTCGTAGATCGCGATAGTCCTGTACGTATTTGACTGCCCACGGAGCAATCGGCACGCTGTCTTTTTGGCCACCTTTACGGGTAACGTCCAACATCTGCTGCTGCCAGTTGATATCATTAACGTTGACGTTGGCGGTCTCAGAAACTCGGATTCCAGTCCCCAAGATCAAGGCAACAATCGCGATGTCGCGTTCCTTATTACGCCGGTACGCGGGCAATGAGCGCTTGTCGCATACTTTTGGATAACGGTTTTCAATAAAATCAATAAAATCAAACTTCATCTGACCGCGATACATATGCGCGGCCAAAGCATGGGCGCGATAGTTCAAGGTCTTGGTATCATTTAACGAATTGATTTTGAGCATGACGTTGCGCTCAAAATAGGGTTCGCCATCGTTGTTGTCAGCAGTGATCGTCAAAAACTTGAACAAACTGCGCAGGGCATTGATTGAACGATTGATTGAGGTCGGTGAATTGACGCGTCCCTGAGCATTGGTAGTATGGCGCAGATGATCGATATAAAGCATGATGTCATTGCGACGCAAGTGTTCCAAAACTGAAGTCGGAATTTCTCGGTTTGACTTGGCATCAACCAGGCCGCTGGTGCGCAGCCAATCCATAAACCGACGAATCTCAGTCAGATACTGATAGGTCGTCGTAATGGCATGATTGGTTCCAAGGCGATATTCATTAACATAATCTGGGAGCCGCGACAGTTCCTCATCGATCAGTTTCAAATACTTATCGGCTTCCATGTGTTTCCTCTTTTCTATTTGTTTCTACTATTATATAGTATCAGATTTGCCAGAAAGATTCTTGCTAAGTTTTGAGCATGGTTTGACATAAAATGTGGAAATCGGTAAAGTAAATATTGAGATTGGTTTGACCACCAACTTGTTTGATAAGGGAGTAATCTAAGATGAAGAATCAACATTTAAAACAATCGGTCTTAACGGCAGGAGTCATTGCCGGTGCAGCGTTTTTTGGCGGTGGCTGGCAGGAAGCTCATGCCGATACCGTCAAAAATTCCACTGCACAAATTACAACGACTAATCCAAATGCCGCAACTTCGACTACCGATGCGCAATGTGCCGTTGCCAGCGCGCAGGCTGCCGTTTCCCAGGCTCAGCAAAAAGTCGATTCAGCTTCTGCCGCCGTGGCCTCAGCTTCGGCAGCAGTAAATTCAGCGACAGCGGCCCAAAGCAGCGCGGCCAGTGCAGCCAGTGTCGCACAGAGTAATTATGCCATTGCCAGTGCGGTGGCTCAATCACAAATGCCATCCAGTGCTGAACAGGCCGCCGCTTTAAACGGCAGTACAATTGACATCAAAAATGCCAATTTAAGTATGTTTGACAATTCATCATCTGATGCGTCAGCCAACGTTAAGAATCAGATTGGTGAAGTCAACGTTACCGAAAACTGGCATTTCAATCAAGCAACACAGAAATACGAAATGGATCCTAGTCTCAAGGATGCTTTAACCGTCGTGCCGACACTGGATGATGAAAGCATGACGCTTGATCCTACTAAGCTGACGCAGGCTCAGCAAAGCGAGATCAGCGATTATGTGGCTGCTTTGATCAATCAGATTCGGGCTAAGTTTGGGCTGACGGCTTGGATCTACAACGACATGACCTTGGCCCAGGCGTTGGCAATCGTTAATTATGCCTATAATAGCCAAAACTGGAATACCAACGTAACCCGTGATCATAATCGCGAGCTGGTTTTTAAAACCGTTAATTATCAATACGATGAGGGAATTGATTCCGTAAAGGCTGATTGGGAAAATATCGGTCTAATGAGTGCTAACGAAAAGCAGCCCAATGTCATCAGTCGAATCGTTAAGACCATGGGCGATTTAAAACGTGTTGCCACGGTCTCGATTTGGGATATGCTGTTTAACGATGCTCACTCGCAAAACAGTCATGCCAGAATGCTGCTGAGTACCAATACTGAATACGTCGGCGTCGCGATGGACAACTATGGAGTCTTACATATCTATGGACTGATTCCATCGGCACTGCAAAAGGTCAATGAAACACAGACGGCTTTAGCCAATGCCAATAAAGACGTCGAAACGCAAAAAGGAAACCTGAGCAATGCAGAGAAAGAATTAAACGATGCTGTCGATGCCTTGAACAAAGCACAGGATGCCTTAGAGAAAGCCAATCTGCTGATGGCGATTGAAGCCGTTGCCAAGGATGCTAATCAGGCGTCATCCTCGCAAAGCACCGCTTCCAGCACCAAGACGTCCAACAGCAAATCGAACAAGCAGAGCAGCCTTAAAGACGTTACGGTCAAGGCAACCAGTGAGCCAACAAAGGTCAGTCAGGCTAAGCACGGCGACAGTCAGCTCTTAAGCACGTCCAACGCCATTACGACTGCTGAGCCATCAATTTTTGAACGGCTCCTGCCACAGACCGGCAATCGCAATGGCTTGGGCATGACGATTCTGGGCATGCTGATGGGGATGCTGAGCTTTGGCTTTTTAGGTCTGCGCAAGCGTTGCTATTAATCAGAATCATCATTATCGTCCTCAATCGATTGAAGGGAGGATCGCCATGTATCGCTATATCGCAACCGACGTCGATGGCACCATGCTTGACAGTCGGCACCAGCTAAATTCCGCTGCTTTGAATACGGCATTAGGTCAGCTGCAGCAGCAAAACGTTTCTTGGATCGTGGCCAGTGGTGACAGCTATCGATTTTTAAAGAAGTGTTTTGCGCCTTGTCCATTGATTGACACGTTTATCTCAATCAATGGCGCGCTGATCGTCCAAAAAGGGCAGGTCGTTTTTGAAAGAACGCACGCTAAGTCACAAGTCAATGAGCTGATCAAAGCAGTCAACGCGTTGCCGGTCACGCCTGACGTAATTTTGCTGACGGGTTGGAGTCATACCTGGGGCACCAGGATTTCTGACCTAAAAGCCTGGCCGTTTGGGATCAATATTGATTTCATTGACGATCTGACTCAGGTTGACGATAAGATCTATAACGTTAATCCAATCTGGCTCAATCATCAAGTCACGCCAGACCAGATCCGCGGTTTTGCCCAACAAATGATTGAGCGCTATCCGGTTTATGCAACCTATAGCGGCTTTGGCTGTATGGACGTCTTACCTTTGGGCGTCAACAAAGCAGCCGGACTAAAAGAGCTGATTATCAATGACGATCATAATCAGCTAAAGAGTGTCGTAGCCTTTGGCGATTCGTCAAATGACCGGCAAATGCTGCAGGAAGCCGGTCTGGGGGTGGCCATGAAAAATGCCAGTCCCGATATTTTAAAGCTTGCCAACCGCATCACCAGTTATGATAACGATCATGACGGCGTGCTGCGCGAGGTTCAGTCGATTTTCAACCTATCATGATCGACAAAAAACAGGCCCAGCATTGCTGCTGAGCCTGTTTTTCATTAAGCAACGTTATTTAACAAAGAACGCGGTCGGCGCCAGGGCTTGATCCAATTCTGCCGTTGTTAGACGATCACCAACCAGTTCACGAATCGGCCGCTGTTCTTTTAAGGCCTTTTTAACCAGATGGCTGACGGTTTCATAGCCTAAAAGCGGGGAAAGGGCAGTCGCGGCTTCCGCGGAAGATTCAACCATCTGCCGACAGCGCTCCACGTTTACGGTAATTCCCATCAAGCAGTTCTCGTTAAGCGTCTGCAAGGCACCATTTAACAGACGGGCATCGTCAAACAGATCAAAGAACATCACCGGCTCAAAAGCGTTGAGTTCCAGTTGTCCGGCTTCGGCAGCCATGGTGATGGTTGCGTCATGACCGATCACCTGGTAGGCAGTCTGGGTTACGAATTCAGGGATGACCGGGTTGACCTTCCCCGGCATAATTGAAGAGCCGGCTTGACGCTGTGGCAGGTTTAGTTCGCCCAAGCCGTTTTGCGGACCTGATCCCAACAGGCGCAGGTCGTTACACATTTTAGAAAGATCAACGGCCAATGACTTGTAGGCACCTGAAAGCTGAACGTATTCATCAGTGTTTTGCACGCCGTCAATCAGATCTTCACAGCCTTTTACCGGCAGCAGCGTGGCATTTTGCAGCTCCGCGATTACGTTTTTGAGATACTCATGCGTAGCAGTCAAGCTGGTGCCAATCGCCGTTCCGCCCAAAGGTACCGTCAACAGCTGATCACGGGCGGCTTTCAGACGTTTGAGGTCGCGTTCCAACAGCGAGGCATAAGCATGAAACGAGCGGCCAAACGTGGTTGGAATCGCATCTTCTAATTGAGTACGCCCCATTTTAAGCGTGGTTTGGTATTTTTCAGCCAGCTGCTTGAGCGTTGTAATTACTTTTTTCAGCGTTAGCGACAGACGATCCGTAAGCTGAATCATGGTCAGATGGCCCGCGGTTGGGTAGGTATCATTGGTTGACTGTGATTTGTTGACGTCATCGTTGGGGTTGACCAGCTGATAGTCGCCTTTTTGGCCACCCAGCAGCTCAATCGCCCGGTTGGCAACGACTTCGTTAACGTTCATGTTGGTACTCGTGCCAGCACCGCCTTGGATCGCAGGGATGGCAAATTCATCTTCATATTCCTCAAAGTGTGCCAACAGATCCTGGCAGGCTTTGACAATCGCCAATGGAACACGCTCATCATCCCAACGACTCGCTTTTTGGTTGGCGCGGGCACAGGCCAGCTTAACGCGCAGGAAGTTCTTGACCAGCTCCCGATCATTGACGCTGCTGACGGCTGGAAAGTTGCCACGAGCCCGGACAGTATGAATGCCATAGCAGGCGCTTTGTGGGACGCTTTGAATACCAAGTGAATCGTGTTCTTTTCTCATTATTAACACACCTTTCAAAAACCAATTTGCTTTCTCTTTATGGTTTAAGACTTTATCACCAGCTGCCCAACATGTAAACCAATTTTGGGGACAAACGAATAATCACAAGTTTTGATCGATTTTAGTTGCTTAAAAAAGAAAAAACGGGCCTTTTTTATCTTTATTTTAATCATTCGTTGGATTTATAATCAGATTCATCGTTTTAAACTAAACTAGACCAATTAAAAACAGTGCCGTCTTGAAAACAAGCTGACACTGTTTTGAGCTGTATTATTTTTTCCACAAAAAGTTGATCAGTAGGGAATCAACCTGTGAGTTGCTGTGTAATTTACTGTGCTGAGCCCGTGCACCTTTAATTTCATGCTCAGTATACGATTTGGCAACTGGCGACACCAGATAGCGCAGCGATTTGGATGAGTTGTTAGGAACCGTGCCATCAGAATTAGAGCCATCCTGCAGATTACCATAGATATTTAAGATCTTGACGCCGGTTGGATAGGTCGTTCGCAGCTTGGTCAGCTCACGATAGAAACGATTGGTTACGGCCGGCTTGCCATCCGCGGCCAGCTTTGATGATGCCTGGTTCTCGCCATTCAAGCCATTGAAATGTCCGGCAATGTCAACTTGTTTTTGCAATTTCGGCAGCTGTTGGCTGTTGGGATGATCCAAAAGGCAATACATAATGTCCATATTGCCCATTGAGTGACCAACCAGATTCATCTTTTTGAAATCCCACTTTTGCTTAGCCGCGCTCAAAACGTTGAAAGCCCACTGTCCATCAGTATGATAGTTGATTTCCCGCGGGTTTTCATAGTTGACCTCAATGATTGGATTAATGGCGTTGGCCTTGATCTGACCATAGAAGGTAACCTTGCCAGTACGGTCGACATTTGCCCAGATAATCGTATTGGTCGCTCCAGCTCGCTTGGCCGCGTTAGCCATGTGTTCTTCAGCATGGCGGCTGCTGCCATAGCCATGAAAAAAGAAGGTCGGCGTCTTTGATTGAACGAATTGCTGAGCTGCCTGGGCTCGCTACCACCAGCAAAGTCCACCGCCAATTACTGCCAATACCAAAATCGTCAGCAGCCACCGCCACTTTTTCAAAAGAAATCCGTGCATTTTCAAGTCCCCCAATTTGAATTTCTTTTAGCATAGCGTTTTTTAGATATTAAGTAAAATACCTTTTGCTGATAGCAGGATACAGATTTTAGCAGTTAAAAAGGATGACTATTGCTGCTCATTGCCCTTGACAAAGCCAATCATCAGACCGCCCTGCTCAGCATAAAAACTGCATAGTCCGCGGCATTCACCAATTACTACGTTGGCATGAGGATACTCAGCCAACAGCAGCTGTTGAAACTGTTCGGCAGCTGCTCGATTCTGCACGTGATCGATTCTGACCGCGCCGCCTTGATAGCCTTTTTGTTCCATCTGGCTGATCATGGCTTGGCAGCATTTCTTCGGACCGCGTGCCTTGGTCAACATCTTAAAGCTGCCTTGATCCGCCGTGCCGATCACGCGCAGGTTCATCAAGTGTGCCACTTTAGCCAATACGGGACTGATCCGACCGTTTGCCGCCAGATTGTCCAGTGAGCCTAGTGCAAAAATCAGCTCAACTTGCGACATGAATTCATTTAAAGCCATCACGACCCGGTCAAACGACAGGCCGCTATTGATCAGCTCAGCCAGTTTTTCAGCCATTAAATGCATTGCCGGTCCAGCCGAAAGCGAGTCAAAGACCTGAATCTTAGCAGCGGGATGCGATTCAAGATAAATTGCCGCGGCTTGCTGAGCGGTATTATAGCTGCCCGACATTTTGCCAGTAATCGTCAGGACGTAGATTTCATCAGCATCCCCATAAGCGGCCAGCCACTGGGCCAGATTAGGACATGAAGAGGCAGCTGGTTGGCTCGTCTGCTGCAGGGCGGCTGTGAAAGCGGGCAGGTTGAGGGCTTCATCGTCAGACCAGACTTGATCTTCAATTGTCAGGGTGAGCGGAACATTAACGCATTCAACGTTTTTGATGGATTTTTCCAGCAGGTTGGCGCCGGAATCAACTACGATCTTTTTCATTAATAGTTACCTCGATTACATTAGCGGTTTTTTGAAAACTCTTTACTTGAAGTTTAGTTGATCCAATTTCCAACGTCAAGTTTTTTAAAAACCGCAAAGAGAATATAAGATACTATTAGTTTAATTATCAAGCCTGAGCTATAATATTTTTAATTGATTTGTGAAAGGAAACCATGATGACTAAGAGAGAAGAAAGAATGGCCCAAGACCTGATTGATTTTAAACTGCCGCGCTATCAAGAGTTGCCTAACGTTGGCCTTTATCTGGAACAGACAACCAATTATCTGAATCAGTGCCTCAGTCCATTAGGCGACGTTAAGCTGACCAGCTCCATGATCAGCAACTATGTCAAGCATGGTTTGATCTCGCGGCCGCAAAAGAAGCTTTATCAAACAGAGCAGCTGGCCGAGCTGATGTTTATTGCCGTGGCTAAAAACGTCCTGCAGCTGGATAATCTAAAACTGGCAATTCGGATTCAGCGACAAAGCTATAACACGCAAACTGCTTATGACTATTTTTGCGAAGAACTGGAAAACGTTTTGAGATATGTATTTGGCCTGCAAAACGAACTGGCCGTAGTGGGGCATGACGATACCGAGCAAAAACGCATGCTGCGTAACCTGATTATGACGGTCAGCCACAAAGTCTATCTCGACAAGTATTTTCAGACATTATCAGCTGGCGAATCAGTAATCTCATCGCCCAAACAGTCACAACAATAGCGTCATGATAGTGAAACAGGCGGTCATTTGGGGTTAATGGCAGCTAAAAACTTCTCAAGCTGGATTATTATGCAAAAAATGCAGTTCAAGCAATCGCCAAAAGTTACAAAGCATCGATCCGGTACCGTTTTAGAATTCACACGGGCTATTGATCAAGCGCGGCCGTGATCATCAAAAAAAGCGCTGAATCATCCTTAAGACAAGTGATTCAGCGCTTCAATTATTTCTGCTGGAAATCCCGTGACATTAGTCGATGGTATTTGACTCTATTTCCATAAAAACTTAATTACGGCAGTCTGTACTTGCGGGCTGCGTGTCAGCTGATCATGACCTGCACGCGTACCCTTGACTTCCTGTTCTTGATAACTCTTGGCTCGCGGCGTTACCAAATATTTCAGCGCACGTGATGAGCTATTAGCAACTATTCCATCCGAATGATTAGCTCGATTGCCGTAAATGTTTAAGACGGCGCTTGACTTGGGGTAGGTCTTTTTTAAGCCAAGCAGCTCATGATAAAGCATGTTCATATGATAGGGGCGGCCGTTTTTCATCAGCTTTGAATCAGCGTTTGGCTGAATATGCGTGCCATTAAATGGACCAGCAATGGCAACCTGTTTGGCAAGGCTTGGCAGCTGACCAGCATCGGCATATCTCGTCAGACAGTTCAGCAGACCCATATTACCAGTACCAATTCCCACCAGGTTCATGGTCTTAAAATGCCATTTAGCCCGTGCTTGTTTGATAACTTGATATGACCATTGCGCAGTTTTAGAATAGCTGCCTTCATGCTTGGCAAACTCGACTTCGATTACGGGCGCCGTTTCTTTTGTCAATTGTCCGCTTAGCCTGACCTTTCCTTGAGCACTGACCTGGGCATGCAAAACGCCTAGCTTCACGCCGTCTTTTTGCGCGGCTGTAACTAATGGCGTCTCGTCACGCTGACTGCCGATTCGATCATGAAAGATAAACGTTGCTGAATTCGTAGCCGCACGTGCTGGAATCGTCAGCATCATCATTCCAAGTATGATTCCTAATAACAGGCTCCACCTTTTTTTCTGCATCCCACTGCCTCCCAATTTAATTAACTTCTATTATATCGTTAAACGGCGTGATTTGACTAAACAACCGGTTTGCATCTAGAATTTAGTTATTTAGTCAGCTGCCTGGCATGGGAAGCTGAATTGATCGAACATGACTTAAGAAAGGCGGGTGATGCAATGCTCAAGCAGGCATCGACCAACAAAGTAAGGCTGCTGGATCTGTTGATGATCACGATCGGCTGCGGCATTTATGCACTAGGATTCGTTAAAATCAATATTGCCAATCGATTAGCGGAAGGCGGGGTTACCGGGATCTCTTTGATCATCTATCATCTATTTCATGTTGATCCTTCCATTTCAACTTTTTGCATCAATATTCCACTGATCGTCATCGGCTATCGGCTGTTGGGACGACGCGCTTTGATCTATACCGTCTATGGCACCATTTGGCTATCAGTATGGATCTGGATTTGGCAGCGCGTCCCATTCACCCTGGATATTCAGCATGACCTGTTTATTTCTGGGGTCTTAGCTGGTCTGATCGGCGGCTTTGGCTCAGGAATCGTCTACCGTTTTGATGGTACGACGGGTGGGTCAGATGTCGTCGCACGGATGTTTGAAAGGCATCGCGGCGTTCCCATGGGGCGTTCGCTTTTAATCTGTGACGCGATCGTTTTAACGGCATCGCTTTCCTATATTGATATCCGTAAAATGATGTACACGCTGTTAGCATCCTATGTCTTTTCCAAGGTGGTCAATTTTACGCAGGCTGGTTCCTATCCTGCACAAGGCTTTATCATCATCTCGACGCAAACCGAGGAAATCAGCAATCAGATCATGTGGCAGCTGGAACGGGGCGTCACGCTGCTGAAAAGCGAAGGTGCCTATTCTCATCAGCCAGGCCAAGCCCTCTATTGCGTAGTAGCCTCTGAAGAAGTCGTCACCTTAAAACGCCTGATTAATGATATCGATCCGCATGCCTTTATTACTACGTTTGACATTGCCAGCGTGGAAGGCGAGGGCTTTACCTATAATCTGCCAAATCAGTCGCATTAACCGCATTCTCCTAGAACCGGCATGAGTTTTAGGAGATTTTTTTGTTTTGGTTTATACTGATCATATCAACAATAACAATAAAGAAGGCGTTAAATTATGCAGACGATTAAAATTGGCGCAACAAATTGGGAAGTCTCAAACGTTGCCTTAGGGATCATGCGGATGGGGACACTGCCCGTTGCTGATGCCGTTAAGACGCTTCAGGCCGCTCATGAAGCTGGCATCAACTTTATCGATTCCGCTGACATCTATGGCCGTGATCCCAAACTTGGTCGCGGCTCATCCGAGATTCATTTTGGTCAGGCACTCAAGCAAAGTGGGCTGCGACGAGATGATTTCTACATTCAATCCAAGGCTGGGCTGTTTGCTGATGAAACGGGCCGCATTACGCGCTATGACTCTTCTAAAAAGCATCTGCTGACTGCCGTAGATGGCATCTTAGAGCGGATGGGCATTGACTATCTGGACTCGTTCTTGATTCATCGGCCTGATCCATTGATGGAACCTGAAGAAGTAGCCGCGGCTTTTGATGAGCTGCAAAAAGCCGGCAAAGTAAGGCACTTTGGCGTTTCCAACTTCAACCCGCAACAGATTGAATTGCTGCAACATGCCTGCTCACAGCGGCTGTTGGTTGACCAGCTGCAGTTTTCGATCATGCACACGGGGATGATTGATTTTGGCCTGCATACCAATATGACTGATCAAGCCTCGCTCAATCATGATGGGGGACTGTTGGAATACGCGCGGCGCAAGCAAATGACGATTCAAACCTGGTCGCCGTTTCAATATGGTACGTTTGCGGGAACCTTTATCGACAATGAGGAGTTCCATGAATTAAACGTGGTGTTAAAGCAGCTTGCCGATAAGTATCATGTTTCTAAAAATGCGATCGCGGTTGCTTGGATTCTCAAACATCCCGCAAAAATGCAAGTGCTTTTGGGGACGATGAATCCGCAGCATATTATCGATAGTGCTCAAGGCAGCGAGATAACCTTGACCAACCAGGAATGGTACGATATCTATCTGGCAGCTGGCAACTCACTGCCATAAAGGAGAATTGAATTGAGCAAACAGATTACGATTGGCATGATCGCGCATGTTGATGCCGGTAAAACAACGCTGTCTGAGGCCCTGCTTTATCAGACGGGAATCATTCGCCGTCTGGGACGTGTTGACAATGGGGATGCTTTCCTGGATTCTGAGCAGCTTGAAAAAAAGCGTGGCATTACGATTTTTTCCCACCAGGCCAAGCTTGAGTATGACGACCTGTCCATCACGCTGCTGGATACCCCTGGCCACGTTGATTTTGCTGCGCAGACTGAACAGGCGCTGCGTGTTTTGGACTATGCAGTTTTGGTGATTTCGGCAACCGATGCCATTAAAGGCTATACCAGAACACTTTGGCAGCTGCTGGCTGAAAACCGCGTCCCGACTTTTATCTTTATCAATAAAATGGATGCTGATACGGCTGATGGTACGAAAATTCTCAGTCAGCTGCAGAATGAGCTGTCACCAGGCTGTTTTGCGTTGACGAACTTTAATGGCGAGCTTAAATCATTTGACCATGAAGAACTGGCCATGCAAGATGACGATGCACTGTTAGAATACCTGGATCAAGGTCGGCTTTCAGATGAGCGGATTCGGCAGATGATTAAGCAGCGGCAGCTTTTTCCCTGCTGTTTTGGCTCAGCATTAAAGCTGCAGGGGATCGATGCCTTGCTGGTTTCACTTGCCCAGTGGACGCAACCTCGTGAATTTCCCAGCGATTTTGCGGCCCGTGTGTTTAAGATCTCACATGATGAACGGGGCGAGCGCTTAACCTGGGTGCGGGTGCTGGGTGGCAGTCTCAAAGCAAAGACCGCCATTTTACCGGATCAAAAGGCCAATCAGCTGCGGGTATACAATGGCAGTAAGTTTACCATTGTCAATCAGGTTGCATCGGGCGCTACCTGTGCCATTGCCGGACCAACGACAACCTATCCGGGGCAAGGGCTGGGAAAGCTTAAAGACGATACGCAGACGCTTATGCAGCCTGTGTTGAGCTATGCGGTAGACCCGAAAGAAAATGACGTTCACCAATGCTTAAAGGCCATGCAGACGCTGGCTGACGAAGATCCACTGCTGCACGTGGTCTGGAATGAGCAGCTGCAGGAGATTCGCGTCCAGATCATGGGGACCGTACAGCTCGAGATTATGCAGCAGCTGCTTTTAGAACGATTTGATATAGACGTCGACTTCATCAAGGGCGGCATTTTGTATCGCGAGACCATCACCGCGCCAATCGAAGGCGTCGGCCACTTTGAGCCATTGCGGCACTATGCCGAAGCCCATCTCTTGCTGGAACCGGCCAAGCGGGGAGCGGGGATGCGCTATGCCAGCCAATGCAGTGTCGACGTGCTGAATAAAAACTGGCAGCATCAGATTATTACCAGTCTGGAGCAGGCCAGTCCCAAAGGCGTTTTGATTGGCGCCCCGCTGACTGATGTCAAAGTAACGCTGGTTGGCGGCCGCGCGCACGTTAAACATACTGAGGGCGGGGACTTCCGTCAAGCTGCCAGTCGCGCGCTGCGGCAGGGACTGATGACTTTAAAAGCTCGGCAGCAATGTCAGCTTTTAGAGCCGTGGTATCGTTTCCGCCTAATAGTTCCAAGTGCTCAGGTTGGTCGCGCGCTTAACGATCTGCAGCGGATGCATGGCGAGGTTGACCCGCTTGGTGATCAGACAACTGACAGCGTTTTGCTGACCGGTCTGGCGCCAGTTGCCCAAATGAGCGACTATGCCACGGTGCTGCGCGGCTATACGCATGGCCAGGGACAGTTGGAGTGCCTGCCGGCTGGCTATCGACCATGTCATAATGCTGACGAGATCATTCAGCAGGCGGACTATCTGCCGACTGCCGATCTGGCTAATACGCCGGATTCGGTTTTCTGCGCGCATGGTGCCGGCTATCCAGTTAAATGGGATCAGGTTCCGCAAACCATGCATTGTGACTACTACTGCGACTTTATGCATGGATGAACGTAATCACACCATTAATTGATCTATTATCTTAAAAAGGCCTCAGCAAACACGCTGGAGCCTTTCTGATTACTTATGATAATGATACTTTAGTTGGATAATTTGAATAGCCGTTTCAGTTACCGCGTATACCATGCGATGCTCGTCATTAATTTTTTAGACCAAAAGCCTTGCAGATCATGTTGTAAAGGCTCTGGCTTTCCCAATATAGAAACGACAGCCACTGATAAATAAAAAGCTCTCTGCTGGGGCCATTTGCCAGAGCAGGGAGCTTTGTCATCTTTGTCATCTTTGAAGCGTACCATCATGCGACAGTCTGACTGCTTGAGCTGGTCTAATCGTGCTGATCCAGCCAATCCTGCAGTACTGCTTGATATTCCAAAGGCTTTTCGACAAACGACATATGCCGCGTGCCGTTAAACAGATGCCATTGCGAATTGGGCAGGGCGTCAGCCATCGTCTTGGCAACCAGGGGCGTGCAAAGGTCGTTGGTGCCACTGGTAATTAAGGTTGGCACGTATAGATTGCGCAGCTTATTAGTATAGTCATAGTCTTTGAGATTACCGGTCGGCGTAAACTCATTGGGTCCCCAGGCCGTTTGATAGGCCAGTTCGCCAACGTTTTTCTCGCGCCATAGATATTCAGGGGCATTCTCACCAGGCGCTGCCGCCGCATGCAGTTCCATAAATCGGGTATTGACCCGCTGATAGGCATCACCAGTGAAATCATTGGCTGCTTCAGCTTGAGCAATGACTTCCTGATCTTCCTTACTCATAAAGCTGATCAAACGGTGCTGTTCTTGCCCCCATAATTGGGCATCAGAAAGGGTGCTTGAAAGAATCAGGCTCTTAATTCCAGCCGGCATTTCATCACAAAGATACATGATTGCCAGCATCCCGCCCCAAGACTGGCCCAACAGGTGGATCTGATTCAGATGCAGCCGTTCCCGCAGATTCTTTAGTTCCCGCAGCCAGGTCGCAGCCTGATAGACTCGGGGATGATCGGGCATTGAGGAAAGGCCGCAACCAATCTGGTCGTACATGATCAATTGCCGCTGATCACGCTCCGCCAGCTCATCCAAAGCCTCAAAGTAGTTGTGTGTTGATCCCGGCCCGCCATGTAACAGCAGTAAAGGTGCCTTATCGCTGGGCTTGCCAACGATCCGATAATAAGTTCGGTAAGGGCCAAAAGGGATAAAGCCGTCTTTAATCATTAAGATCACTCCTCAAAAACGAATTGACTGCTTTTATTCTAAGATTCATTTTGTCCAGTGACAAGCCGCAGTTAAAGATTGAAATCGCTGAAATGCTAACCAAGGGGCTGCGGTTGGCTGGGCAAAAGCTTGGTCATGTTGTACCAGACTTCGCCGGCATGCGCTGACGCCGCGATGCCTTGATTAACATAGCCGTTTTTCTCATAAAATGGCACGCGATCCAGTAAACAGGTCAGCGCGATGTGATGCCGCTGGTTTTGAATTGCCTGTTTTTCTATAGCCTGCAGCAGACTGGAGCCAATCCCTTGGCCACGATAATCAGGATCAACGGCAATCGTTTGAATCATCTGGTTGCCGCCAGGTTGAGCGCGATTTTGCACGTTAGCTTCATACATCCAGTCTTCAATATATTTAAAACGCGCATCAACGACTGGACCGACGATAAAGCCAACGAGCTGATCGGCGTCGCGTGCTGCCAGAAACGTATCGGCAAGCTGATTGATCCGCGCCTGATACTGAGCAGCAGTCCCAGCTTCGGCCTCGTTAAAGCCAAGTCGTTCGATGCGCAGGAGGGCTGGCAGGTCTTGGGGATCAACGGCAGTAATTTTAATCATGGCAAACTCCTTAGCTAAATAGATCATGTTAGATATAGATAAAATATAGGCATCCAAAACGGTTTTAAAATACAAACGCATTAAAACTAAAATTTTAATGCTACTTTCAAAAATAAGGGAAAACAACTCTGCTTAGTTTTAATATTAAAATGCCCGCCAAGTTTTAAGCAGCTTGACGAGCATTTTTAGCTAATCATCGGTTTCGACACTGATCACCTTTTGATTGATTGCATTGATTTTAACTTCAGTTTTTTGGTGACCATCAACCACATCAACTTGCCAGATGGTTTGACCATCATCGGTTTCCAGCGTCCATTCGCGGCCTTGACCGGATTTAGCAGCTTTTTCGGCTAACTGATTGGCTTTTTGACGACTGATGACCTGATTAAGTTTGATTGCCGTCTCATGGTCGTCAGCATCAAGTTTTTCAGATTTAGCTGCTGACAGTTTGCCGGTTTGTGCATCAATCTTAGCTGAATATTCTTTTTGCGAATCAAAGCCGGAAATCTCGTATTGGTAGCGATTCAGATGTTTTTCCAGACTGATTTCGCTGATCTTGGCCTTGGTATATTTTTGCTTGAATTTAGCCACAGCTTGTTTTTCGTTCAGCTTAATGGTCTGAGCAGCTGCTTGGACCGTTGGCGACAATTCAGATGTTGTGGCAAGTGTGCCGCCTGATACCGTGACAGCCAATAAAACCGCTACAGCGAGCCGCATCAATTTGTGAGTCGTCATGATTTTTCCTCCTTTAAATATATTATGTAATTAGGTGGTAATTAGGTGTCATTGAACGGATGACTACTATCTCTAACTTGATTATACAAAATAGCAATCTGTTTTTAAATCATCTTGCCTGGTAAGGAACCAATTAACTAAGCGTTTTCAATAAATTTAACGATTGTCAGTCCGCTTACTAGTGATGCCAAGCAATTAATGCTAGAATTGCCGTGAAGTTTAAGAAAAAGGCGTTGATAGCATGTGTACGGCAATCAGTTTTACAACCAGACAGCGGCATCGCTTTGTCGGGCGCACGATGGACTTTCCAACCCGCTCCACGCCATGGCAGCTGGGATATCTGCCAATCGATTATCAATGGCGGAGTCTGCCGGAATGCGACTCATTTGCCAACGACTACGCAATCTTAGGCGGGATGCGCAAAATCAATCACCACTATCTGATTGGCGATGGCTTGAATTCGGCGGGCTTATGGGCGGCTGAGCTATATTTTCCCGGCCCGCAGGTTTATTATGACCATCCCCAAAGCCATCATCTGAATCTGTCGCCACAGGACTTGATCGGCTGGCTGCTGGGCACGCACGCATCAGTTGCCGAAATCGCTGCAGAATTGGACTCGGTAGCACTAATTGGCGTAATCTGGCACGATCATGACATCGTCCATCCATTTCATTGGCTTTTAAGCGATGCCACTGGTACCTATCTGATTGAACCCACGCAATATCATTTAACGATTCAGCCCATCCAGCTGGGTGTCTTAACCAACAGTCCCTGCTATCCAAAACAGCGTCAAAAACTGACTGACTATCTAGGAATCGATCAAGACGCCAGCGATACCGAAATAATCATGGCGATTCGCGGCTCCAAAACTCCCCCGCCCTTAAAAAGAACGCCGACTTCGCGTTTTATCAATGCCTCGCTCAATCTTTGGCAGACATCCCCTATTGAAGATCAGAACGCTATCAAGCAGGGAAACGAGCTTTTAAAACAAGTCGTACTCGATCAATTAGCTGACCATGACGTTTATACCCATTATCTAGAGATGGTAGACATTCAAACCCAGACCAGTTATTTCTATGATCTGACCACGCAGCAACAATTGAAACAGCGACTGCCAGATTTAATGGTGCGTTTTGATCAGCCGTATCTGTTTGAAAGCTAAATCAAAAAAGCGTCTGGCGGGCTGCCAGACGCTTTGGTTTTGATTGAATGTTTTCTTAAATGCTATACTGACCCATAATTGCCATTTCATCCAGGACCTCGCCGATCGTGGTTTCATGCAGCTTGGCATATCTGGGTGCTCCCATCAGCCCATCATCCAGATAATAATCAATAATGTTGCGATAGCCTTCCCCTGGCTGGACTAAAGGATTGCGCTCGATCTGAATGCGCGATTCACGGGTCAGTGGCGGATACTGCCCACGATAGTTTTCATCAAAGATTGCCCGATTCAAGTCGTTGATCATCACGTGATAGTTGCAGATCAACCGGTGCTGATTCATTTTAGCCAGGTCCTTTTTATAAACGTGCTTTTCTAAATACTGCAAAGTCTGCGATGCCACTTTTGGGTCCCATTCTCTTACAAAAGACTGGCCTTTGCGTACCTGCTTAATGGCTTTCTTGGTTGCATCGGTATGCTTACACACTTTTTTGAGTTTCTTTTTCGGCAAGACAACGATGATTGATTCTAAAAGCTGCCAATCTGCTCCGGTAAGTGTCACGTAGATCCTTTCTTTACTTAATTTCAATCATAGTCTTATAAAACTTAAAGTATTATAACATGCTCAAAGTCAAATGGGCTTCAAAATAATTTAATCAATCTTTGATTACGGTCATCAATGCTTAGTAAGCTGGCTGTTTTCAATAAAAAAGCGCCCGATCAGTATCCAAACCGATGAGTGCTGGCAGCCATTACCTAAACAGCTGCTTGATTAGTTGTTTAACGTGCTTGCTTGGCACGATAGTTAGGAATATATACCAGTGAGACATTGGAAGGAGCCTCCTTCCCGCACTAGTCGAGGGTGTCAATCTCGCTTTAGTTGTGCGAAAATAATGTAACACAGCACAAAAGTATGTTACAATTCCATCGTAATTAGGAATATATCGTTGTGCAAGCTGGACCGTCAATCCGGCAAGCCGGCTGGGCGCTCCTTATATAAGGGCGCTCTTTTTTTATGACTTAATGAGAACTTCACTATAAGACATGATGGTGATTTTAGGTGCAGGCTGGTTAAGTCGGGTTGCCGTAAAAGAAGCCAAATCATTTAATTCAGTCTGGTTCTGCCACATGATTTTACATAAGATATAATATCGTCAATAAATTATCGGGATAATAAAGTGCGTGTCGGTATCCGCAGTCTGGTCTAATCAGTTATAATTAAATAAATTAATATTGGGAGGAACCTTATGACCACTGTCTACATTGTTGGCCTGCTATTGATAACCGTTGTGGCGGCCAACATCATTCATCTGCTCTGGCCGGTTTTGCCATTGGCGATTTATCAGATCCTAGCCGGCATCATGCTGAGCATCTTGCCAATTGATACGCATGCCATCGTTTTAGAGCCTGAGATTTTCATGCTGCTGATTATCGCGCCATTAATGTTTAACGATGGCCAAAACGTGTCTTTTCGCCAGCTTTCGCAAAATATTCGGCAGATCCTGTCAATGGCAGTCGGCCTGGCCGTTGTCACCGTAATTCTGGTTGGCAGCGGCCTCAACCTGGCTTTGCCGCAGCATTTCACCTATGCGCTGGCCTTCATGCTGGCGGCTATCATTACGCCTACGGATGCCGTCGCGGTTAAGTCTTTGACGACCAATGTTGAGATGCCGAAAAACGTTAATGAGACGCTGGAATACGAATCGCTGTTCAACGATGCTTCCGGACTGGTCTTGTTCAGTCTGGCTACCGGGACCTTGACTTCTGGGGAATTTTCGCTGGGCCACGGCGTCTTAACCTTTTTATACGTGTTCTTTGGCGGGATTATTTTTGGCTCGCTAATGGGCTGGATGCTGATCGCGCTGCGAACGACGCTGATGCGAACCCATGTCGATATCGGCTCCATCGTTATTCCAATCAACGTTATGACTCCATTTGCCGTCTACTGGCTGGCTGAGGAAATGCATCTTTCGGGAATTCTGGCAGTCGTGGCAGCCGGAATCGTGCACAGTATCTTGTACGACCAGCTGCGGCTCACTTCTTCGCGCGTACAGAACGCTACGACGACGCTTTGGAATATCATTGCCAGTCTGTTAAACGGTTTTGTGTTCGTACTGCTGGGGGTTATGCTGCCAGAAGTCGTCAGCCAGACTTTGACCGCCACGATCTTGAAACTGGCGCTCTTAGCACTGGGTCTTTACCTGGCAATGAGCTTGATTCGCTATCTATGGGCACGTTTCAAATTAGTCGACATGCATTCCACGAATCCGAAACGTGACGGTCTGCTGCTTGCTTTAGGCGGAATTCATGGTACGATTACGCTGGCAATGGCCTTTTCCATCCCCGTACTAACCGAAAGCGCGCAGCTGGCAACCCGCAATCAGCTGATTCTTTTGGCCGCCATCGTCATTTTGATCAGTCTGACGGTCGGCACATTGGCCTTTCCGCGTCTGCTGCCAACCAAGACTAAGAACTATACCAACGATGAGTTTCAAGATCAGCTGATTCATACCGTGCAATATGCAATCGATGAACTGAGCCAATCGCCAGAAAACAAAAAAGAACAGGCGCTTTTGATTGACCAGCTGAGCAGTCAGATGACGCTGACCTTTAAGATCAATCGCAACGTCTATGATCGACTTGCCAGTCAGGCGCGCGGCGTTGAAATGCAGACCTTGGCTGAGCTGCGCGAAAATGGCGTCGTCACTGCCAAAGAAGAGCAGGTCTATAACCGCATGATTGGCCGCGATGCCTTAATGCACAGTCAGCATGGCCTGTTTGCCTTTTTAAGAATCTGGCATTACCGGTTTAAGTGGAAACGTTTGAGTCATAAGCTGCATAAGCATCATCCCCAGACGTTTGCACAACTCCAGAAAATCCATGACGATAAAACCATACAGGACAAATCCAAGGCCGTTCGTCAGCAGTACTTTGATCGGCTGGAGTCAATCTTTAACATGACCATGACCGATGTCAACGAGTTTCTCGACGAGGTGCAGACGCCCGACAACGTCCATGAAGTCGCGATGGTTCGCCGCATGTATCTGAATCGGCAGCAGACTTTGGATCGTTTCCATTCCCGGGGCGAAATGGACATCAACGTTTTGCGGACATTAGCCATTAAGGCGTTTCAAGATGAGCACAGCTATGTTCAGCAACAGGCTGCCGCTGGGGTAATCTCTAGTGATCTGGCCAACGCATTGAATGAGCACATCTCAAACGATCAATTGGTCTGCATCCAATCGTTTGAAGACTAGTTATATGCGCGACGTCTCAAATCCGTGTTACATCAAAGTTTTTTAATGGGATGTCAGATAATATAACTAAGATGATGATTAGGCCGCGTGCAGTTGGTGCTTTTTAGCCAACAAGCCGGCTGGGCGCTCCTTATCATAGGGGCGCTCTTTTTATTAGCTCACGGTATCGTACTGTGGGCTTTTTGTTTGCTTTGGCATGGGACTGACTTTTGGCCATTCAAAAAACCTCCTATAGATGAGTTTCCTCAAGAATAGAAGGTCCATAACCATAGTGGATCTATATTAACTTTAACTATCAGCGGTCAAAGCCAGTCTTTAAGACAGCTAGTCGCATTGATTGCTGACCAGATAAATCAAAGAAGCATCTCTTTGTGCATGACCATTAAAAATCAGCGGCCGGTCTGCCATTTGATAGCGATTCGTTTTTAAGATTGCAATTGGCTGCGGTTTCGGGGTTGGATTGGTAACCGTAACTTGATAAGTGCCGGCACCTAAGTCTTGGCACAGATGTTGCGAATCGCCATGACGCGTTAATTGCCATTTCTGCCTGGTCTGCAGATTCTGCAGCTCGACATTGAGATCAGTATTGGCATAGGTTTGAACAGAGATCCGGCTGCCGGCTGCTAGGAGTCTGATCTGCTGCGAAACGGTCTGACGTGGTGCCAAAAACGTTGGGCGCGCGTGATACTGTGTGGAAAGCTGTGAGCGCTGGGCAGCTACGATACTGGTATTGCTGCCAGGCAGGCCTTGATTCCATACCAATAACAACACCCCGAACAAGACAATCACCGATGCAGCTGGCCGCGGTAGTTTTAGCCATTTCAACTGCACTACGGGAACCGAAGCCGGCTTGGTCAGCATCAGAATCATAAACAGCAGCGGTAAAATCGCCTGTCCATAACGCGGCTCAGCTTCCCAAAGCAAGGCATGAAAGCCAAGATACCCCAGTGCCGTCATTACCAAAAGCATTAAGACGGTCTGCCGATCATCATGCTGCTGGGGCCGCCATTTCCATAAGCGCATAATGGTCAGCAGATATAGACAGATTGCTGCCGAGCTCATCATCAATACCGCCAGCTCATGCCAATGATCGGCAAATCTTAGATACCAGGCAGGAGCATTTTTGAAGCCGCCATTATACCATTCCGTCATCTGACTGACATCCAGCAAGATGCCATCTTTAATGATGACCTGTCTGGCGATACCAGCTGCCCCCATGTCGGCAAGGCGTTTTTTCAGCACTTTTTGATCGACTTTTTGCCGCGCTGCAAGATCTTTTTGCTTGATATTGCGGATAACGTCAGCTGAGCTGTAGGTTCCCTGCGTCCGTTCATTCATCCCCATCGTTACCCAGGCAATCGTTGGGAATTTATAAGCATCGTTTTGCTGAAAATGCGCGGCCCGGTCAATCCCAGCATGAGCAGGTACGCTTAAGGCAACGCCCAGGATAATCGCGCCCAGGGCCAGTTTCAAAGAGCGCTTTGGCCGCATGAGCAGCACCGTCAGCAAAATTGCTGGCACCAGTACGATCAGATTGGCTTTGATCAGCATCCCCAATCCAGTCAGTCCACTCAGCAGCAGACCACGGATCCATTTTTGCCGATGACTGAAATTTGACCAAAAGATCAGCTGCCGAAAAATAATCAGTAAAATCAACATATTTGGCAGATCAGTATAGAAGACTTGCAGATAATACGTGTAGGCAAACGGGGTCAGCATCAAGAAAGCTGCCAGACCCAGCACGACTTTTTTTCGGTGCGTCAATTGCCAAGCCGTCAAAAGCGTTAAATAAATAAAGCCGTCAAGCAGTATCAGCTCTAAAAGATTGACGCCCCAGTTCACTGAAAGACCCAGCCAGTTGGTAATCATCAGCCAGCGTGACAGCAGCCAGGCGATTGGTACGTTTTGCGAATAGCGCCAAAAGTAGGTGATGTTCCAGTCATAGTTGCCGCCAGCCATTTGAGCAGCCTGCGCCAGCACCCGAAACGGATCGTGATAAACCGTCACGGGCAAAAAAATTAAAATCAGCAGCTGGGTCAAGATCAAAGCACTCCCCAAAAGGCCAAGCAAGATCTTAAAACGGCGTGCCGAAAGTCTTTCTAAACGCGCAGCCGGTTGGACCAGAATCCCCAATAGTACCAAAACGGCTGCCACTAGTAAGATCTGGTATTGCCAGTTGGTCGGACGCGGCATTAAGACACAGGCTGCCATGCCAATCATCAGCGCCAGGCATAAGATTCGCTGCCAAACGCGCATTTTTACCCCTCCTACTCTATTTTAAATGCTGATCAACGATAAAGCGTGGTCGGTGCTTGACTTCAACCAGCACCTTGCTCAGATACTCGCCAATTACGCCAATGCTCATCAGCTGAACGCCGCCGATAAACCACAGTGACAGCATCAACGAAGACCACCCCCGCATCGTCTTGCCCAGCAGATGCACGGTCAGCGTAAAGATCCCCATTCCGATTGCCAGCATGCAGGCCAGCATTCCCAGCCAAAAAATCAGCCGCAGCGGAATGCTGGTTAAGGACGTGATCCCGTTAAGTGCCAGGCCGACCATCTTTTTAAGCGAATACTTGGTTTTTCCAGCCAGCCGCGGCGTTCGTCGATATTCCACGCGGCCCGTTTGAAAACCCAGCTGCGGTACCAAGCCACGCAAGAACAAACCGCGTTCCGAGTACTTCAGCAAGGCATGCACGGCTCGATTGCTCAAAAGTCTAAAATCAGCACTGTCAGGAATCATAATGACCTCCATTTTATGCATCAGGCTATAAAAAAGCGCCGCGGTATTGCGCTTAAACCATGAATCCGTCTGCCGGTCGCTGCGAACGCCATAGACGATCTCACAGCCAGCTTGATACTGCTCGATCATTGCCGGAATTTTTTCTGGATCATCCTGCAGATCAGCATCAATCGTAATCATAACGTCCGCATCCCAGACCGCCGTCGTGAGTCCCGCCAAGAGCGCTGCCTGATGACCAAAGTTGCGCGAAAAACGCAAACCGCTGATCGCAGGTTGTTTTTGGTGCAGCTGCTCAATAATTGGCCACGTCTGATCAACGGAGCCATCATCAACGATCAGAATACCCGAATCCATCGTTATCTGCTGAGATTGCTTAAGCTCACTTTCAATCTGCCATAATCGTTCAATACTGCTTTTCAATACCTCCTGCTCATTATAGGCCGGCACGATAATCATTAGTTTGGTCATGCTTCATTCGCCTCTTTTTGTCGTTTTAATGCCCACTTATTGATCAAAAAGTGTCCCGTTGGCCACCAAAATCCAGCCAGCAGCAGACTGCCCAAGATGTCGCTTGGATAGTGCGCACGCAGATAGACTCGCGATGCCGCCACCAGGCCAATCCAGATGATGCCCAGCAGCCGGATGGTCAGCTTTTGTTCTGCGTCTTTAACATAGCAGTCGCTCCAACGCCAGATGATCAAAACCGCGATTACTGCCATAAAAACATGACCACTGGGAAAACTGAAGCCATGTTCCGGCAGCAGCGGTTGCGTTGGCCGAGCTCGTTGAAAAAGCATTTTAAAGCCCAACAGCAGACCGGCGCCGCCAAATTGAGCCAGGCCAAACAAAATGGCCTGCGTTCTAAACTTCCGCCAGGTCAAGGCAGCAACCAGGACCGCTACCAACAGGCTGACTGCCGGGCTGCCAAGATTCGCAATGGTTTCAAAGATCATAGTATTGGCCCAGGTTACGCTTGGCATCAGGTTTGCGCCCGTAGCATCAAACCAGCTGATCCACGCGGCCGGCAGCTTAATACAGATGCCCAGAAAGCCAAACAGTGCTAGACTGAGCCAAGCCCAACCCATATTCTGCTTTTTAATCATTGTTAGCTGCCTCCCGTCGATCCTTGATGAGCGTAAAGACAATCGGCAATAGCGAAATCGAGATAATCGCCACGATAATCAGATCAAAGTGGCTTCTGACAATGGCCAGGCCGCCGAAAAACCAGCCCGCGCCAAGAGCAATCGTCGTCCAGGCAAGTCCGCCCAGCACGTTATAAAAGATGAACATACGGTATGGCATTGACCCCATCCCCGCCGTAAACGGAATAATCGTCCGAATAATTGGGATGAACCGTCCCCAAAAGATTGCCAGGTTGCCATGCCGGGCAAAGAACTCCTCAGTTTTTTCACGATGTTTCGGCTTGATAAGTCCTGGATGCCGCCGCGTTAAATATTCGCCAAATCGCGTCCCAATTGAGAAATTAATCGTATCGCCCAAGATTGCAGCAATTAAGACCAGGATCAGCAGGTACCAGATGTTTAATGGATGCGAGCTCATCGCAGCGATCGATCCGTATAAAAACAGCAGCGAATCGCCGGGCAGAAATGGCGTCACCACCAAACCAGTTTCCGCTAAGATAATTAAAAACAGACCACCATATACCATCCAGCCGTTATTAGCCAACAGCTGCGTAATAATCTGACTTAAGTGATCAAGACTAAGCATTAGATCAACTTCCTCTCGTTTTTTTATTATCATACGAGAAGCTGGCTGGGCTTGATACAGGGTTAAAATGAGGCTTTTCTGAAGAATCTTCAGAATTGCGTCTAATAAAAAAGATCGCAGCTGGGTATGTCCCCGAAGCTGGCGATCCATTAGGCTGATCTAAGTTTAATTTTTTTGATGTACTGCGCGTTTTTTACAGTCGCTTAACGTCTAGTCTGCTGAAGCTTTTTTTAGCGTCTGCAAAAGCCGCAGCTCAAAGACGGCGCCATGGGGCTGATGATTGTGTACCGTGAGTTTTCCTTGAATCAATTGCGAAAGCTGAGCTGCAATTGCCAACCCCAAACCAGTTCCGGGAATCTGGCTGCGCACCTCGGCACTGCGATAGAATCGCTCAAAAACATGCGGCAGGTCCTGAGGCAAAATCCCGGGGCCTTCATCAATGATGCGACAGATGATTTGGTTTGACTGCTGCTCAACCGTAACCTGAATTGGCTGGTCGGCTGGCGAGTATTTAGCGGCATTGGCAATCAGATTATGGATAATCTGGGTGACGGCATCCTGATTGGCAATTGCCCAGCAGTCTGGCTCTATCCGCGATTTTAGCGGCTGTGCGATTTTAGGCTGCATCTGTTCAACCAATTCGGCAACGGTCTGGCTGATGCTGATTTTTGACAGCGTCAGATTAGAAACGTCCGCTCGGGTCAGTTTCAACAACGAATTTACCAAATCCTGCATCTGACGCGATTCACTGTCAATATAGCGAATCGATTTGGGGATGATCTCGGGGTGATCTTGACCATGCCGCTCTAACAGCTGCACGTGGCTGCGAATGGCCGCGATTGGCGTTCTTAGTTCATGTGCTGCATTCATAATAAACAGCTGCTGCTCGGCTTGATGATTATAAAGCTTTTTAAGCAGCTGGTTGAAGTTTTGTGTCAAGCTCACGATTTCAGCCGGCTGCTCGGGAACCGCCAGCTGCCAGCCATCGTCATCCCCACGCTCGCTGGCGGCCTGAACGCCTTGCGTAAGCTCGGTCAAGGGATGCGTCAGTCGTTTTGCCAAGCGCTTGACGTACAGCGGACTCAACGCCATGATTAGGATCATCGCAGCCAGTGTTACCCAGATGATGCGGATAAGAATCGTGGTCTGCTCGTACATGCGGTGCCATAAAACATAGCGAATGCCATTTTTGGTCGTAACGGTCCGGTATAAAATCCCAAACCGCTCACTGTACCAAAATGATTTAAAAAGATGCCACGGCGGCTTGTTTGCCAGCTGTTTGGCATTCTCGGTATAAAAACGCTGCGGCTTGGCATGACGAAGATTGTCAACCTCTAAGAAATAGACGTTTTCGGTATCCAGATTGCTGTTCATTCGCCAATGCTGCCAGTCAAACTCGGAATCAATCTCGGTCTTGACCAGTTTTCTGGCAATTCGCTGACTGTTGATCACCACGCGCTCGTAAAGCTGATGACCGCTCGCGCCGATGATTACGATTTCAAAACCCAGCGTAATAAAAACGATCAATTTCCAGACGGCACGCTGCAAAATATCGGCACTGGTCGGAATCTTTTTCATCCTTCAGCCCCCTATCCTGCATCCAGACTGGCCGAAAGCATATAGCCCGTTCCGCGAATGGTATGAATGAGCCGAGGCAGTTTGGGATTGCCATCAATCTTATGCCGCAGTTGACGAATGTAGACGTCGACGATATTAGGCTGGCCGATAAAGTCAACGCCCCAGACCTGATTCAGCAAATCATCTCTTGAACAGGCCTGATCGCGGTTCTTGGCCAATGCCAGCAGCAGTGCGTACTCACGCGGCGTCAATGACAATAGGCGCGTTCCTCGCTGCACCCGCTTTGTATCGTCATCAATCATCAGGTCGCCAATCTGATAGGTCGAGCTGGTCGCGCTTGGCTTGGCGGACTGGCCGTGTCTTAAGGCAACCTCAATTCGTGCCAGCAGTTCTTCGATTTCAAATGGCTTGGTAATATAGTCGTCGGCCCCGCCAGTCAGCCCCGCTACCTTATCGCCAATGTAAGACCGCGCCGTCGGCATGATGATCGGTACCTGGCTTTCGCGGCGAATACGACGCAGTACTGAAAAGCCATCGATTTTAGGCAGCATCCAGTCCAAAATAATCAGGTCGATCTGCGTTTGATACTGAGCAAAACAATCCAGCGCTTGTTTGCCATCGCTGGCTAAAATTACCTGCATTTCGGAGAATTCCAATTCGGTTTTTAATGAATCGGCCAAACCGGGTTCATCTTCAACCAGTAAGACGGTTGTCATGTTTCATTACCTCATTTAACCAAAATAATTCATTTTAATTTTATCCTTAATACCTGGTTTTCAACAACTAATCTTTCAAGCCACAAAATCACGTGAATTTTTACCTATGCTTGATTCAGCATCCCTAAGCTTAATTTCCTATTTCTTTAAAATATTTAGCTGCAAACGATGCCAAGTTCATTTTATTTAATTATTGGCATTAGATTTTTTGAATATTTTCTAATTGATTTTTAATTTTGAGAGCACTAGTATTGGTAGCAAGATTATTAATGAATTTGAAAATAAATTAAATAGTGATCGGTTTTTATCACTTGTCAGATCTGGGGGTTGATAATATGGATCTGTTTCGTAAAGAAAGTCTAGCCAGCTACATGAAGACTGACGGCCAAATGCCCAAGACCATGAATGCCGGAGATTTAATGGCAATGGGGATCGGCGCTGTCATCGGCAGTGGGATCTTTATCCTGCCGGGGACGGTCGCGGCCAATGATGCCGGTCCAGGCGTGACGTTTTCCTTTTTGGCCGCCGCGGTAGTATGTGGCTTGGCTGGGATGTGTTATGCCGAGTTCTCATCAGCCATTCCGGTAGCCGGCAGTGCCTATTCATACGGCAACATCATCTATGGCGAGTTCATCGGCTGGATCATGGGCTGGGCACTGGTTTTGGAATACCTGTTGGCCGTTGCCTGTGTCTCGACTGGCTGGGCTGCCTACTTCAACTCGCTGCTGGCCAGCTGCGGCGTCAACATTCCCAAGGCGCTGTCTGGTCCGTTTAATCCCGCTGGCGGCACCTATATTAACCTGACGGCGATTCTAAGCGTAATTTTGATCACTTGGCTGCTTTCATACGGGATGCATGAATCGGTTCGCGTCAACAACATCGCCATTGCGGTTAAACTTTTAATCATCGTTGCGTTTATTGTGATTGGCATCTTCTTTGTCAAAAAGGCCAACTACCATCCGTTCTTGCCATATGGGGCGCACGGTGCGTTTAAGGGCGCAACGACCGTTTTCTTTGCCTTCTTAGGTTTTGACTGTATCTCGAGTTCCGCGGCTGAAGTCAAGCATCCCCAAAAGAACATGCCGATTGGAATCATTGGTACGCTACTGATCGCCACGGTACTGTACATGGGGGTATCGCTGGTTTTGACTGGTATGGTCAACTACAAGCATTTAGACGTTGCCAACCCAGTTGCGTTTGCTCTGCAGTCCGTCCACCAAGGCTGGCTGGCCTCCCTGCTTTCGATCGGGGCGCTGATTGGTATGGCTACTTGCATGTTTACCGCAATCTACGCCTCATCTCGGCTGATCTACTCGCTTAGTCGTGACGGCCTTTTGCCAACCTCGCTGCACCAGCTGGACAAAAAGTCGCACACGCCAAAAGTTGCTTTATGGGCCGTTGCCATTGTAATTGCCATTATGGGTGGTTTCGTATCCTTAGACAGTCTTACCAACCTGGTTAACATCGGTACGCTGCTGGCCTTTACGATGGTTTCGTTTGGGATCATCCCATTGCGCAAGCGTGATGACATTCTTAACGAAGGCGGCTTCAAGGTTCCTTTGTATCCGGTTCTGCCATTGCTGTCCGGGTTTGCCTGCCTGTTTATGATGTCATTTCTGTCAAAAGAAACCTGGATCGGGGCCGGCATCTGGTTTGCAATCGGCATGGTACTCTACTTCGGCTATGGGTATCGTCACAGCAACATCAACGATTCAGTCATCCCGCAAGCCTAATCCTTGCGGCACCGAAACGCCGGCAGAATTTAAAATGCTGCCAATCATATTTAACTTAAAAACGAACGATATTAAAAATACAGGATGCGACCATATTGGCCAGCATCTTTTTTTATAATTTTTATAATTAAGATTAAATGAAGAATATACGATTTAAATTAGAATTATTGAGGTTAAGTTGACATCACAAACAATCTGACTAATATGGCATATATTAAAGATTCTATAAAGCTTATATGGAATAAATACATTGGATGATTTGGGAATTTAAACTATCCAATAGCTGCTGGTTAAATAATATTTGCGGTTATTTTGGGGAATTGAGAGGAGTATTTTAAAAATGAATCGTGAAATCAAGCAGATGCTAAAACTCTGCATCAGCATTGTTTTGATTGAACTAGTCTTCGTTAATCTAGGTGGGATCTTTAATCAACCGCCTACTGAACTGAAAACCAGTTATGCCAGCTGGCGCGTCCATACCAATCGATTACGGACCCTTCAAATTGACCAATCCTCGGAAAAAGGCGCCTATCCCAAACTTAGCGGTCGGCATCTTACTATGGCTGCCTTTCCTGGACAAAACAAGATCTACATTTTAAACAGTAAAAAGGTTGTCTATATTCTCAACGCCAGAGTCAACCTTGCTGCCGGACAACATCAGCTTTTGGTTGGCGATTTTAGAGGTCCATCGATCTTTCATTACAATACTGATGGCAAAGACATTAAGTCCATCAATTGGTTAAGCGTTGGCCAGAATGCCGACATTGAGGCGGAACCCAAGCTGGGTAATCATGTTGACGATACGATTCAAGTTTCCAAAAAAGACGCGACCTGGCTCTACAATAATCTGCCCAAAGACGTCCAGCTGAGAATTTATTGATTGGGGAGTGATTGATTTGAAAGAACTGAAACAACTGGTTAAGCGGCATAACTGGCTCAAGCATTTCAGTGTCTGCAACCTTCTAATGTTTTTATTTTTAGTGCTTTATAATTTCACGACTTATTTGGTTCCTTTGATTCACTTAAGTTTGCCAGCAATTTTAGTTACGATGATTCTGGCTGACGTTTTATGCATTACTGGCCAAGTTATCGCCGAATAGCTGCAATGCTTCTCGGATCGATCTGACTTTTCACAGCCTGCAATCAACGCAAACATCAATTGAACAGTCTCAGCCTGGTAATTTCCGGCCGGGGCTGTTTTATTTAAAAAAAGTCGTTAAAAATCTCATTTAACCATTGACTTAAAGTTAACTTTAAGGTTTAGCATAAAGGCATCAGCTGATGAAATGAAAGGAGGATGAGAAATGTCATACACCATCTCTCAGGTTGCTCAGGTGATGGGTGTTACCCCTTCCACGCTTCGTTACTATGATAAGGAAGGCTTGCTGCCCAACGTTAAGCGCGTCAATGGCATCCGTGTTTTCGAGGATACCGATTTCCCCTGGCTGCGTATTCTAAACTGCCTAAAGGGTACCGGAATGCCGATTCGCCAGATCAAAAAATACGTTGATCTGTGCGCGGAAGGCGATGCAACGCTGGAACAACGCTATGCCATTATTAAAGAGCAGCGTCAGCACGTCCTTGATCAGATTGAGCGGCTCAACTTCTATCTCAAGGAACTCGACTATAAAGACTGGTACTACCAAGAAGCAATCAAGGCCGGTACCGAAAAAGCCGTCTATCATCCCGACAGCATCTCTAATTTACCCCTGGACCAGATTCCAGGAATGAACTATCAATCAAAAACACCAAGGAGTGATCTTAAATGACGATTCTTAATGAAGACTACCAGCTAAACAATGGCGTCAAGATCCCCAAACTTGCTTTAGGCACCTGGCTTTTAGATGACGATGCGGCTGAAAAAGCAGTGACTACGGCTCTGCAGCTGGGCTATCGTCATATTGACACTGCTGAAGCCTACGAAAACGAAAAAGGCGTTGGACGCGGCATTCAGCAATCTGGCAAGGCCCGCGATGAGATCTTTGTAACCACCAAGCTGGCCGCCGAGCTCAAAGACTACGAATCAGCTGCTCAGGCAATCAATGAGTCGCTACAGAAACTGGGACTGGATTACATTGACCTGATGATTATTCACAGTCCGCAGCCTTGGAAAGAAGTCAATCAATCCACCGACCGTCATGAAGCCGGCAACCTGGCCGTTTACCAGGCATTAGAGGATGCCTACCATGCCGGCAAGCTGCGTGCGATTGGCGTTTCCAACTTCAACCAGCACGATCTGCAGAACATTCTGGATCACGCAACGGTTCGCCCAGCCGTCAATCAGGTTCTGGCCCACGTCACGAACACGCCATTTGAACTGATCGACTTTTGTCAGCAGAACGATATTTTGGTTGAGGCCTACTCACCAGTTGCGCATGGCGCCGTTTTAGCCAATCCGATCTTAAATGAGCTGGCTGACAAATATGGCGTTTCAGTAGCTCAGCTGTGCATCCGCTATGATCTGCAGCTTGGTCTTCTACCGCTGCCTAAGACGGCCAACCCCGACCATATGAAGCAGAATGCTGATGTCGACTTTGTTATTGCGGCTGATGATCTGGAAACGATGAAGCATCTGGAACACATCAAAGATTATGGGAAAGATGGCTTTTTCCCGGTTTATGGAGGTAAAATCTAATGAAACAAACTGCGGGACACGATACACTGGGCGAGTTTGCCCCAGAATTTGCTCATTTAAACGATGATGTGCTCTTTGGTGAGGTCTGGTCACGTGAAGACAAACTGTCGCTAAAGCTGCGCAGTATTGCCACGATCAGCGCACTGATTGGCAAAGGTATTACTGACAATTCGCTGCATTATCATCTGGCCACGGCTCGTAAAAATGGCGTCACCAAACAAGAAATGGCCGAACTGCTGACTCACCTGGCTTTCTATGCTGGCTGGCCAAATGCCTGGGCCGCTTTCAACCAGGCTAAAGACGTCTATGCCGAGGACTTAAAGGATGCTGCCAGTGCTCACGGCGGGATGTTTGGGATTGGTCAGCCTAATGACGCCTACGCTCAATACTTTATCGGCCAGTCGTATCTTAATGTCTTGTCAAAACCAGACGATCCTTTGGCAATCTTCAACGTTACCTTCGAACCAGGCTGCCGCAACAACTGGCATGTTCACCGTGCAGCCAGTGGCGGTGGTCAGGTGTTGATCTGCGTTGATGGCGAAGGCTGGTATCAAGAAGCAGGCAAGCCGGCTCAAAGTCTGAAGCCTGGCGATGTCATTGAGATTCCAGCCAACGTCAAGCACTGGCACGGCGTTAAGCAAAACAGCTGGTTCAGTCATCTGGCATTTGAGATTCCAGGTACGGAAACATCTAATGAATGGCTGGAACCAGTTGATGACGAAGCATACGGAAAACTTGATTGAGCTGATTTCTGTCATATAAAGTAAAGCCAAACTTCAAACAGGCTTCGACTTTAGATCTAAATCCTGCCTTCAGATAATACGAAATAAAAAATGGCCCGGATTGCTCCGCGCCATTTTTATTTATCCAATTATTGCTTAGGCTTTGCATTTTATCGTTCTTGCCGAGAGCTTACTTTGAGGCCTGGACAAACTGATCATAGCAGTCCAGTGCCTTGCCACCATAAACCGTTGCTGGGCCGCCACCCATCATCAGGGCAACGCCAATCGTTTCAACCAATTCATCTCTGGTAACGCCAGCTTTCAGGCACGCTTTGGCATGTTGGACGATACATCCCTCACAGCGCATGGCAATCGCAATTGCAATCGCTTCGAGCTCCTTAGTCTTCAAATCCAGCGCACCATCTTTAACGGCAGCATCATGCATAATATTGAAGCCTTTACCGGTCTCGCCCAATGCACCAAACAGATTGCGATTGTTGGCCCGGGCTTCGTTCAGTTTTTCTTGATAGTCCGTCATTAAGATCACCTCATTGCAGTTCTTTTACCTTCAGAATAGCACGCTGAGGTAGGGATGCAAATAAACTGCCCGCCATTATTGTAAACGCCATCAAAAAACACCGACTATCATAGTAGATGTAAATTTATGCTGTCAAAGCCAGTTTGATCATGCTTACAGCGACTTCCCCAGCCAGCAGGAACGCTCATGTCCGTTGACTACGCCGACTGCCTGCAGATAGGCATAAATCGTAGTCGTGCCCACAAACTTCATCCCGCGCTTTTTTAGATCTTTGGCAATATCATCAGACAGCTGTGAGCTGGTTTGACCGATTTGGCGAACCGTTTTCTCTTGCGTCCAATGCCACAGATAATTTGAAAAAGTGCCCCATTCCCCCTGGATAGCCATAAAGACCTGGGCGTTGCTGACCACCGCACGAATTTTTAAACGATGACGGATGATCCCCGGATTTTGCAATAGCCGTTGACAGTCCTCATCATTAAAGTTAGCGACCCTGTCAACAGCAAATTCCGCAAATGCTTGTTTGAAAGCAGCCCGTTTGTTTAAGACCGTTTCCCATGACAAGCCAGCTTGAAACGATTCAAGAAGCAGCATTTCAAACAGCCGGTGATCATCATGAACCGGTTTGCCCCACTCACAGTCATGATATTTCACGTAGAGCGGGTTTTGCAGGTTAACCCATGAACAGCGCGGAAGATCCATTTTTAAATTATTGTTTGGCATCGACTTCTCCTTAACTTTAACTTTTAAATCTTAAACGTAAAAACAGCGTATCAAAAATCATTTGGCAGGTCAAAACAGGCTGCCACCTTAAAAGTCAGTCGAAGGCTCATTTTCATAAATCCTGCCGCCTTTTAATCGTTTGACGAGATTAAGTGGTCGCTGTTTATTTTTGGGATGCTGATTTTGTAGTCAATTTGCAATCAAGCTAATTTGCATCCCCTGGATAAGCGGTTTCGAAAATATCTAGTCCTAAATTATTTTAGGTAGATTTTACTTTTACAAAACGTGATCGGATCGGGATCGGTAACGGTTGCATAATCGTTAACTGGTTTAGTGAATTGCTAAATAAGGCTTGCATTTATCGAACAAAGGACTACACTTGAGCACAATAAAAGTAATTAATACTTTTTTAAAACTGGTTAAGGGAGAAGAAAAATGGATCAAGGAGTTAACATTAAAAAGTCTGCATTCGCTACGTTTTTAATTATTGCAACGGCTTGGATGTTTGACGCGCTGGACGTGGGACTGCTGTCATTTATCATGCCGATTGTTCGCAAAGCTTGGGGGCTGGCCAATTCGCAAACCGGTTTGATCAGTTCAGTCAGCACGATTGGGATGATCTGCGGCGGCTTTTATTTTGGACACCTGGCTGACCGGATTGGCCGTAAAAACACGCTGATTATTACCCTGCTGATGTTTTCATTGGGTAACGTTATCTTGGCGGCCGCGGTTGGTTTTAAGAGCTTTTTAGTAATTCGCTTTTTTGTCGGCATGGGGCTTGGTGGCGAACTGCCGGTAGCCGCTACTTATATTGCCGATTTGTACCAAGGCAGTCAGCGTTCGCAAATGCTGATTTTAGCCGATAGTTTCTGGGCGATTGGCTGGCTGATTGCCTCATTTCTGTCGTTTTTGCTCAGCACTACGATTGGCTGGCGGGGTCTGTTACTGGTTACTGCACTGACTGGCTTTTTTGCCATCATGATGCGCCGCAACATTCAAGAAATCAGTCACGTCCAAACGCAGCATGTTGCTTTGGGCCAAGCCTTAAAAAAGTCGTTTCATGGCAAGACCGTTCTGCTATGGATTGCTTGGCTGATGGTAATGTTTAGCTACTACGGGATGTTTATGTGGCTGCCAAGCATTATGCTGGCACGGGGCAACAGCGTCATCGAAAGTTTCGGCTACACGACGATCATCGTGGTGGCCCAGTTGCCTGGATACTATCTGGCGGCTTGGCTTGCCGGCAAAATCAAGATTAAGTATGTTTTTGCCATCTACATGTTGGGAACAGCGCTGGGAGCAATCATGTTCGGCAATGTTTCCAGCAGTGCACTGACGGTTCTTGCCGGCTGCATCTTATCGTTCTTCAACTTGGGAGCTTATGGTGCCATTATCGCTTTGACGCCAACCCTGTATGAGACTGATGTTCGCGGGACGATGACCGGGATGGCGCAAGGAATGGGCCGAATTGGTGCCGTGGTTGGACCGCTGTTGGTTGGGGTTTGGATTGACCAACACGTCAGCATCAATATGATTTTCTTGATTTTCATGATTTCGTTGATTATTGGTTCGGTGGCTGTCTTGGCATTGCCGGAGCCAGGAAAGAATGAGGGCGCTCATGCTGAATGATTTTCTTCTAAAACAAAAACTGACTGCCTTTTTAAAAGAAGATCTGGAATTTGGGGATGCCAGTCTTGCTCCCCTGCCTGATCACGTCATTGAAGGAACGTTTATTGCCAAGGCTGATGGTACTGTCTGCGGTTTGCAGGTTATCAATGCCGTCTATGACCTTTTAGGCGGTGCCGAAGTTGAGCTGTTGGTCAGTGATGGTGAAAAAGTCGCCAAAAGGACCAGGCTGGCACATGTCAAAGGATCAGCAGCCGTTTTACTGAGCGGTGAGCGCGTCATTTTGAATCTGCTGCAGCACATGAGCGGGATTGCTACTAAAACTGCTCAAGCCGTCCAGCTGCTGGCCGATCCAACCATCAAGATCGTGGATACACGCAAAACAATGCCTGGGCTAAGAATGTTTGAAAAAGCGGCCGTACGTGCTGGTGGCGGGTTTAATCACCGTATGGGACTGACGCACGGGATTATGTTAAAAGACAATCACCTGGCATTGGCGGGCAGCGTTGGCAAGGCAATCGATCTGGCCAAGCAAAGCGTAGGACCAATGACCCGCGTTGAAGTTGAGGTCGAAACGGAGAGTCAGCTGCGGACCGCGATTGCTCATCATGCCGACGTGATCATGTTTGACAACCAGGTCCCAGCTACGATCAAAAAATGGCAAGAATTGGTGCCTGACGAAATTCTTACCGAGGCATCCGGCGGTATTGATCTGACTACGGTTGCCTCCTATCGCGGCTGCGGCGTTGACTTTTTGTCCATCGGCGAGCTGACCAACCGTGTCGTTCCGCTGGATATCAGTTTTTTGGTCAATGGCGCGGTTAAAAGCTGAAAAACAATTTAAAAACAGCATTGTAAATGCTTACAATGCTGTTTTTTTTATTTTATGAGGATTTAAATGGCTAAATGCCTACTCCATCGTTACGACGGCTTTGATAACCTTACCGGCGTTGGAGTCTTCTCGAGCCTGTTCCAACTGTTCAAACGGATACTAGGTAATGATCTTGTCGATTGGGAACCGACCTTCTTTATAGAGTTGAACCAGCCGTGGAATGAAGATCTTTGGATTGGAGTCGCCTTCACAACAGCCAATTACAGTCCGATATGCCATCAAGACGTCCTTGCCAAAGTCAAAGTTCTCAACTTCACCAGACGGCCCCGGCACCAGTCTGAACGCCACAGCCAAATGGTGCAATCATGGCCAGATCAACGTCTTCATCGATTTTTACGATGCTTTTTTCGCTGATCGTAGCATATTGAGCAAATGATGATTGGCCAAAAAACATTGCTACCGGCTGACCGTTTTGCGACAACTTGCTCTGACCATCAGCACCCACGCCGCCAAAATTGATGTCGTTAAACTTTTCGCAGTATTGTGGACGACCTTGAACGCAGCTCTTGCAATGACCACAAAAGGCATATGAAAAGGCTACATGGTCGCCAACCTCGAAGTCTTTGACGTTTTCACCTAGTTTTTCAATGATGCCGGCCCCTTCATGTCCCAAAACGATTGGCGACATGCCAAGCGTGCGACCAAATTCATCAGTGTGGCACAGACCACTGGCAGTGATGCGTACCAAGACCTCGTCATTCTTTGGCTCAGCAAGTTCGATTTCTTCAAATTTGTATGGATCCGTAGCTTGACGAACAACGGCAGCTTTCATTTTCATAATCGATTCTCCTTATCTTTACCATGCTCACATGCTTCTTTAATATGACTAACTGCTTTTGCATCCAGACAACAGTATATGTGCTAAGATAAGCGACCATAAATTAGATAAAATACTATTATGGCCATACTAACATGTTCGGCTGTGTTGAAAAAAACTTAGCCTCGTTTTCGCCGTTTAAGCAATGCCTATTAGTGCTAGCCATGTTTTGCACTTATTGTTAATGTTTTAACAATATAAGTTTAACATTGAACTTGTAGCCTAAGTAGTGCTAAAATATGCCAACACCCGAACTATTTCATTCGGCAGGCAGGAGGGAAAAACTTGAATCTCGATCAGTTGAGAATCTTTATGGAAGTCAGTGAGTTGGGCAGCTTTCAAAAAGTCGCGCAGGCACATTACGTTTCACAACGGGCCGTTTCGAGACAGATGAAGCGTTTAGAAGATGAACTCAACGTCAAATTGTTTACGCGTGGCAAGAATCAAGTTACTCTGACAACGGCTGGCGTTTTTTTTAAGGAGCGCTGTCAGGTTATCTTAAGAATGATCAACGATACCAACCAGGCTGTTCAGCATTTTGACGAACGATCGCGGCATCGTTTGACGATTGGTTACTTCTCGCCTTTTGACACTTTGCTGCTGCGCGACTTGATCTTTGAATTGGATGCCAACATTGACGTTTTTATTGCCGAAGCCGGCCCTGAACACGTCATTACCGATGTCTTGATGAATGACTTGGATTGCGCTGTAGTGATGGATCATTACGGCTTTGACCAGGAATTTTCCAAGATGGGCCTAAAAACCGCGTTGCTGCACACGGATCAGATGGTGATTGGCGCCAGCGAAAGACTACCGATTAAAGATGCCGTTTCCATTGAACAGCTGCGACGCTACCCGATCATCTATTACAGCAATGAAGAATCATCCTATCTCAAGCGGGCCTTTCTCGAGAGTCTGGGATTAAATGGTCAGGCTTTAAACGTCGAGCGCGTCTTTTCGTTTGAACACATGCAGATGCTGGTCAGTCTGGGCAAGGCACTGGCATTTTACCCCTGCGAGCTGATCAAGGCTTATGATAAGACCAGCCGCCACATCCGCTATTGGCCGATCAAAGATGCCTCTGACCAGCGCTTTACCTTCAACCTCGTCTACCGCAGCGATAATCATAATCCAGCCCTGCGTCAGCTGCTCGATCAGATCAAAATTACCGACGGGATGCCTAAGCACGCGTAAGCCCACCGTCATTTGACCGATTAAAAGACTACCCAGACCGCGCCAATCAGCAGTGCCGGCAAGAGATTGGCCACGCGAATCTTATTGCCCCATAAAAGATTGATGCCAACGCAAAAGATCAATACGGAACCGATATAGGAGATGTTGTTCATCACAGCCGTTGTCATCAGTGGCTTAAGCAGCTCGCTGAACAGAGTCACCGTTCCCTGCAGAATCCCGACTGGCACTGCCGCGAATCCGCAGCCGCGTCCCATTGAAGCCGCCATTACCAAGACGATTACAAAATCAAGGATCGCCTTGGCAAACAGAATTGAGTGGTCGCCCAAGATCCCATCCTCAATTGAGCCAACGATTGCCATTGCCCCAATGCAAACGGTCAGCGACGCGGTTACAAATGCTTCGATAAATTCTTGATCATTCGCATTGCCGGTCTTTTTCTTGAGCCATTCGCCAAAATCAGCAAAGCGATCCTCAATCCGCAGCCACTCGCCGATTAGTCCGCCAATCGCGAGGCTGCCAATCAGCATCATGGTACCATGCGTTGAAAAGCTGCCATGCTTAAACGTGAGCATCTGCGCCATGGTTCCGCCCAGTCCTAAAAACAAAACGGCAATTGCGGTTGCTTTCATTAGGGTGTCTTGAAAACGAGGCGCGATTCTTTCACCAGCCAGACAGCCGATTATTCCAGCAGCGATTGCAATTACGTTCACGATGGTTCCCAATCCCGGCATTTTCCATTCCTCCATTTAAAACCGCCATCCCAGTTTGGAAATGGCGGTTTTAATTTATCTTTAATAATCTTTTTTTATTTTAACAAATCATTCAACTGCTGACTAGGCCGGATCAAGTTCAGCCAACTAATCAGATTCTACAATCTTTGCCCATAATTGTCACCAGCACTTCTTTAGCGTATGATTGGCATTAATCAAACGCTTTTTATTGACATTGATTGCGAGGTAATTATATGAACGATCGACTTTCTTTTGCTTCTGACTATTTGGAAGGCGCTCATCCCAGCATTTTGAAGCGGCTGGCAGATACCAATTGGCAAAAGCTGCCAGGCTATGGTTTTGATGAGATCTCACTGGCAGCTAAGGATAAGATTCGCCAAGCCTGCCACGCTCCCAATGCTGAGGTCGAGTTTTTGGTTGGCGGCACGCAGGCCAATGCCGTGATGATTGATGCGCTGCTGCAGTCCTATCAGGGAGTAGCAGCCGCAGATACTGGCCATATCAGCGTTCATGAAGCCGGTGCGATTGAAGCAGGCGGTCACAAGGTTTTAACGCTGCCTGGGCATGAAGGAAAGATTACTGCTGCTCAGATTGCCGAACTGGCTGGTGATTACGCAGCCGATGCCAATCACGATCACATGGTTATGCCAGGAATGGTTTATCTGTCACAGCCGACTGAATTTGGAACGCTGTATACCAAATCGGAATTACAAGCCATTCACGACGTCTGTCAACAATATGATATGAAACTTTACGTTGACGGTGCGCGCTTATCATATGCGCTGGCCTGCACGGTAAATGACGTTACCATGGCAGATCTGGCAACGTTATGCGATGCGTTTTACATTGGCGGAACCAAATGCGGCGCCTTGATCGGTGAAGCCGTCGTTATTCCAGACCCTCAACTATTGCTGCATCTGTTTACGATGATCAAACAGCATGGCGCGCTCTTAGCCAAGGGCCGTCTTTTGGGCATTCAGTTTGATGAGCTTTTTAAGGATGACCGCTACATCGACATTGCTCGGCCCGCGATCTTATATGCCGATCAAATTCGCGATTGTCTCAAGCAAAACGACTACCAGCTCTATGGATCATCACCAACCAATCAGACTTTCTTTATTATTGAAAATCAGCAGCTGGCTCGTCTTGAACAGCAGGTTGCGTTCAGCTTTTGGGAAAAATACGATGAAACGCATACGATTATTCGATTTGCCACCAGTTGGGCCACGCAAAAGCAAGACGTTGATCAGCTCTGCAAACTCATGCGTGAGCTGGCCTGATTGCTGTTTAGGTTTCGGGAATGGTTTAGTTGCTACATTAAAATCGGCCATGTTGATGACTCCTAAATTATTAAAAATCTACGACTATTACTTTTTAATTTGGCTAATGTTATAATTAATACCCTGCCTTAGTTACTGTAATTTTAAGCAAGGGGAGATTTTAAGATGACTAGCAAAACCATTTATTTTTGCGCCGGCTGGTTTACTGATAAGCAAAACCAAGCCTATCAAGCAGCCATGACGGCAATCAAGCAGAATCCAACCATTGACGTTGAAAACAGCTATGTTCCTCTGCAGCATCAGTACAAGAACATTCGCGTCGATGAGCACCCAGAATACCTGCATGACAAGGAATGGGCCACGGCTACCTTTAAGGGCGACTGCCTGGGCGTTACCACGACCGACGTTACACTGGCCGTCTACATTCCAGATGAAGAAGACGTCGGCATGGGAACTGAGATTGCCTGGGCTAAAGCGCATGGCAAGTACGTGCTGCTGGTAATTCCAGATGAAGAATGGGGCAAGCCGATCAACCTGATGTCATGGGGCTTTGCGGACAACGCCATCAAGATGAGTGAACTGGCCAGCTTTAATTTTAATCAGCCTTCGTTCAACTTTTATGAAGGGGCCGTCTACTAAAATCATTCATATAAACGGCAACAGCGTCAAATTCGGCTTACAAAGCACGAATCTGACGCTGTTTTTTACTCTAAGTCAATTTTTATTTGCGGTAGTTTGCCAGCAGCTGATCAAACGGCTGATACTCTGGCTGCCAGTGCATTGCCGCAACGGCCTGTTCTGCACTGAGATCAGTCTGGGCCAAGCCTTGATCAATCGCTGACTGGGCCACGGCGATCGCGACTTGCTTGGAAAAAGCAGTTAATTGGCTGACCGGCGGCAGAACCGGTGCCCCAGGAGCCTTGACGTCAACCAGGCCGCCAAGTGCATGCGCGGCAGCAGCCAGCATCTCATCATTGATAATCCGTGCGTTAACGGCCAATGCACCAAACCCGACTCCCGGATAGATCAAGGCATTGTTAGCCTGGCCAATCTGGTAATCGATACCCTGATATGCAACCGTGGCACTCGGAATTCCCGTTGCCACCAACGCCTTGCCATTGGTCCATTTAATCAAGTCAGCTGGCGTGGCTTCAATCTTTTCAGTTGGGTTGGAAATTGGGAAAACGATTGGGCGATCAGCATGTTTGGCCATCTCTTTAATGGCAGCTTCGGTAAAGGCATTGTGAACCGTTGACGTACCAATCATTACCGTCGGCTGAACGGCCTTGATGATTGCCGGCAGATCTGTAAGCTCGCCCGCGTCAGCAAACTCATCTCGCGAACGGACAAATGCCTGTTGTTTAGGCGTCAGTCCCGGCGTATCCTCAAAGAGCAGTCCTTGATGATCCACCAGATAGAAATGCTGCTTGGCTTCTTTGGGACTCATTCCCTGCTTGATGAGCTCGTTGTACAGCATCTTGACGATTCCCATCCCGGCAGTACCGGCACCAAATGTCAAGAAACGCTGCTCAGCAATCGACTGTCCAGAAATGTTAAGCGCGCCCAGAACACCAGCCAGCGCGATGACGCCAGTTCCTTGAATGTCATCGTTAAACGTCAAAATCCGATCCTGATACTTGTCCAGAATCTGGGCAGCCGTACCGCGACCAAAGTCCTCAAAATGCAGCAGGCTCTTGGGAAACAGTTTTTCAACCGCGGCAACGAATCGATCAATATACGCAAAGTAAGCCTCACCGCTCAGACGCTGGTGCCGCATCCCCAGATATTCATCATCGGCCAACAGCTGCTGATTATCTGTCCCTGCGTCAATTACAACCGGCAATACCTGCTGCGGATCAATGCCGGCTGCTGCCGTATAGACCATCAGCTTGCCAACCGCGATGTCCACGCCGTTAACGCCCCAGTCGCCGATCCCCAAAATGCCTTCTGCGTCAGTAACCACGATCAGACGAATATCCCGCTGATCAGCCGCATTCTGCAGGCGCTGTTCAATCGTATCTGGATCATCCACCGTCAGATAGGCGGCATCTTGCGGCTGCATGAACCGTTCATTATAGCGTTCGATAGCTTCGGCAATTACGGGATCATAGACGATCGGCATAAATTCATCAATATGCCGAACCATCAGATTGAAAAACAGCGTCCGATTATGGTTGAAGATCTCCATTAAGAAATGACGCTTTTCAATCAGTGATCCCTTGCTTTGGTACAGGGCATACATTTCGGCAGCCTGCTCATCAATCGTTTTGACTCGCGGTGGCAAAAGACCAATCAAGCCATACTGACGTCGCTCATCCTCAGTAAAAGCCGTACCGCGATTTAAAAACGGATCATTAAGTATTTGAAATCCACGCATTAGAACCCATCTTCTTTCAACAAAATTCATCTTATATCTCTTATCTCGCAACCGATTATAAAAATTGGCCAACTACATAGTCAAACATACCCAAATCCATAAATTTTTTTGATATGATAAATATAAATCTTATTATGGCGGTGTTTATCGATGAATGTTAAAGAATTATATTATTATCACGATTTGGTCAGGACCAAAAATTTTTCTCAGGTCGCATCAGATTTCAACATCAGTCAGCCAACCGTCACCATGGCTATCAAACGACTTGAAGAAAGCTTTGGAACGACTTTTTTTATGCGTGATCGTTCGCATCATCAATTGACGGTTACCAGTACCGGTCTTCAGTTTGACCAGCACGTGCAGCGTATAATTGAAGAACTTGAGATTGCCCAAAAGGAACTGGCCCGTGCCAAACAGGAACGCATCAGCTTTGGTTTGCCGCCAATCATCGGCAGCTGGTACTTTCCCCGCTTCACCCCGGCGCTGCTGCAGGCAGGACTGCTCAATCAGCTGGAAGTCGTTGATCATGGTTCGGCCTCACTGCTGCAGCTGCTGGCAAAAGGCGAGCTTGATCTGGCGCTGTTAGGATCACTGCAGCCATTTCAACAGCCAAGTCTGCGAGCCCGTGTGATTGATAAGGCACCGATTAAAATTATCGTGGCTAAGGATCATCCCTTGGCAGCTTTTAAAAATGGCGTATCATTTGCTCAAGCCGCCCAGTATCCATTTATCACGCTTGATGACGAATACGTTCATGCCCAGGCTTTTCGCCAGGCTGCTCATCTAGCTCGTGTGCGTCCCAAAATCGTTTTTAAAACTAGCGACGTGCAGATTTTAAAAGCGCTGGTCGCCAATCATTCCGGGATCTCTTTTTTGACGGATCTGGCGCTGGATGCCAATGATGGGCTGGCGGCCTTACCATTGACGGATGGCAGTCAGCCCGAGTTTATCATTTCGCTGGCGGCCCGTGCCAATCGGCTGCTGACGCCTAACGCCCAAAGACTATGGTCGATTCTGGAGACGCCTCTTTATAAATGACTAATATAGCAATCTGAAAGGAAATGTTTAGATGAATCTACTGATGTTACCGGCTTATCGCTTGGCAGAAATGATCCGCCAGCACCAGCTTACCAGTCACGAACTAGTTGAAATGGCACTAAATAAGATTCAAGCAGAAAATCCTACCCTCAATGCCGTTGTTCATTTAAGAGCAGCAGCCCTAAAAGAAGCCGACCAGCTAAAAGATCACGGTCAGCCGTTTTTAGGCGTCCCCTTGCTGTTAAAGGGACTCGGTCAGCGAATGAAAGGCGAGCCTGATACTAACGGCAGCCGACTGTTTCGCAATCAACTGGCTGCTGAAACCGATAATTTTGTCAAAGCACTTCAAAATGCCGGCTTTATCATTATTGGTCAGACAAATTTTCCTGAATTTGGCTATAAGAACATTACCGATGCCAAACTTTTTGGTCCAGCCCGCAATCCCTGGAATCCGCAGTTCACGCCCGGCGGCTCATCAGGTGGTGCCGGCGCGGCCGTGGCAGCTGGCTGGGTACCAATCGCTGCGGGCAATGATGGCGGCGGCTCGATCAGAATTCCGGCCAGCTGGTGTGGCGTCATTGGCTTGAAACCAACTCGTGGCCGAATGCCGGTTGGTCCTGGCAATTGGCGGTCATGGCAAGGCGCGTCGATCAATTTCGCGTTGACGCGGTCGGTTAAAGATACCGCGCTTTTGCTGGAGACCCTGCAAACCGTTCAGTCCCCTGCCGTCTTTCAAACCCCGCTACTCAATCCGAATGTCTTGAAACCAAACGATTACTCACGTCTAAGGATCGGCTGGACCACTACCTCGCCAGTAAAAACCTCGGTTACAGAAGATGCCGTGCAAGCCGTCAAAAACGCGGTCGCCTTTCTTCAGGACCTGGGCTATGACTGTCAGCCCTATGAAGATCCGATTGACGGCCGGCAGCTGATTGATAGTTATTATTTGATGAATGAAGGTGAAACCGCAGCCATGTTCGCCAACATTGAACAATCAATCAAGCGTCCCGTCAAACAAAATGAGATTGAGCTGGTTACCTGGGCACTTTGGCAAGCCGGCAAAAATGTTACTGCCGCCGAATACATCAATGCATTGAACGTTTGGGATCAGGCCAGTGCCCTCCACGCTAAGCTGCACGAACAATTTGATGTGCTCTTGACCCCGACAACGGCTGGCCGCCCCTATCGTATTGATGAGCCACAGCATGCTGCTGTCTTTGATGAACGTCTGCAAAGAATCAATCAGCTGACAGCACAAGAACAACGCCAGCTGATATATGATCAATGGCTTGACTCGCTAAGCCGCACGCCATTTACGCAAGCCGCCAACCTAACAGGCGAGCCTGCGATCTCATTACCCACTTACATTGCTAAAGACGGCCTGCCACAAGGAATTCAATTAACTGCCAATAAAGGTCGCGAAGATGTTCTGCTGCAGCTGGCTAATTTATTTGAAGACTATGGGATGCTCAAACTGCGCAACTAATTTATTTATATTAAGAAGCCCTCAAAACACCTTAAACATCAGGTGCCTTGAGGGCTGTTTGATATCTAACCCAGTCGCAAGAATCGAACTTGCATCGTTTGGCAACTGCTCTTCCTTTGAGCTAGACTGGCATTCAGACTTGCGCATTGGTTTGCGTGGCGTGAAGTTAATAGTTGATTAGGCAACGGGCTCGACAAGACTTAGCCAAGACCTATCGATCATGACCTCTTGTCGCTTAAACAAGGCACGGGCTGGGATCGGTACCCACCAGCTTTTGGTCAGCATAAGCATTCATCAAGTATTGATTGGATGCCGCCGTTTGACCGACTCGGACCGACCTCGATGCTTATAGCTGCATCACTGCAGCATCACGGCGAACGTTTTTAGTGACGTTCCACTTTGGGTCTTAGGTTGTCAGGCCTAATTGACTGTGGATGGGATATTGCAAACGCGCATCGGATCTATTAACCTCTTACCTGACTGACTGGGAACACGGCTTTTTTTCACCGCGATCAAGACTCACTACAAGCCTTGATGCTAGGAATCAAACAGCTATCGTTGCCTGACGCCTTGGTTCATTGATAAGCCAGCCAGCTGGGCGACTCTGCCAAAGCCTCATGCACCAGTTTCAAGTCAATCCTCAAAATAAATTGAGAAATTAGTATAGGCTACAGCTGACAATTCATTATGTCAATAAAAAAGATCATCTATCGAAAACAGATGATCTTCCATAAATACTTTAATTTGAAAACTAAAAATCTAACTGCAGCTTTTCTAATTCGCTCCAGGCAGCATTTTTGGTTTCGTCAGTCGGTACAGCCTTGCCATCAACTGAGATGTTGGCCCGCCGCAACAAGACCTTACCATCATTTAAGACTTTTTGAATCAGGTAGGCTTGAGCACAGCGCCAGTCGTTGATGCGAACCAATACCGCATCATTCATGGCTTTTACGACTTCTTTCTTTGTCATGATATCAATTCCTCTCTCTGATGATCAACGATATCCCGATGACGATCATCAAGTCATTGCCTCAACACCAGTTTTTTCAGTTGTCAAGACGTTTTGAGATATCGGAATCAAATTATTCCATCTTTGCTGCTGAAAGTCAAATTAAAGTTGTAAACGTAGCCGATTCTTAAGCTGGTTTATGAATAGCTAAAGCCGGTGGTGTCTTATTTTTTTTGAGTTTGGTTAATGTAAATTACTACTAGTTTATTAAATGGAAATTGATTTCAATTTCTCACTCCCCTGCTCACAATTGAGACTATAATGAAAGCAAGTATTTGATTAAAGGGGGATCCATTATGCGCTATGACTATGATGGTAAAAACGTTATCGTAACCGGTGCGACTGGCGGAATCGGTAAGGAAGTCGCTAGAGGCATCATTGCTGGCGGCGGCTCGGTTGCCTTGATTGGCCTGACGCTTGATGAAGCAAATAAAGTCGCCGCTGAGCTTGGCGAGCACGCCCATCCTTATGCCATGGATCAAAGCAATCGCGATGCCGTTGATGCAGCTTTTCAGCAGATCTTAGATGACTTTGGCCGTATCGATGTCCTGATCAACGTAGCCGGCATCATCAGCGCCAAGTCGTTTGATGAATTGTCGCCAGCTGAATGGGATCGAACGCTGGCCGTCAATCTAACTGGACCTTTCAATACCGTTCATGCTATCTGGGAACACTTCAAGAATAATGGCGGCGGCCGAATCGTCAACGTTTCTTCCGTAGCCGGTAAAATTGGGGGCGGCTTGTTGGGAACGACGGCCTATGCATCGTCCAAAGCTGGTTTAAACGGCTTTACCAAGGCAATTGCTAAAGAAGGCGCTAAGTATGGCATCTACGCCAACGCGGTCTGTCCTTCCTTTACCCACACTGGCATGACGGCCGCATTGGAAGCTGATCCCCAAAAACGGCAACGGGTCTTAAGTATGATTCCGCTTGGCCGTGGCGCGGCACCAGCTGAAATTGCTCAAATGATCCTGTTCTTTGGCTGTGACGCGGCCAGCTTTATTACCGGCGAGATCGGCGACTGTGATGGCGGGATCGTGATGGACGGCTAGCCTTGATCAACTTAAAGCTACTAAAAAGAGGCACTCGGCTGCTGTGAGCAGAATGCCTCTTTTATTTATTTGATGCGCCATTTAAAATTCTGTTCTTTAGCTGCGTCATCTTAAAGTCCTGCAACTATTGGGTTCGCCCATCATCGTTACGGTGCTGCCGTTTCCAGTTCTTGATCTGAGCCAGGCGCCGTTTAAAGCGAATCTCATTGCCCTGCTCGGTTGGGTAATAATACTGATGCCCCACGAGATTAGCCGGCATCGTTTCCATCGCAGTCATTTTAGCCGCCGTATCATGCGCGTACTGATAATCTTTGCCATAGCCCAGTTCTTTCATGAGTTTGGTGGTTCCATTGCGAATCTGCAGCGGTACTGGCTCATTGGCCGTTTTTTCAACGTCTTCTTGGACTTTTTGCGTGGCAGCATAGACCGCGTTGGATTTAGGCGTAGTCGCCAGATAGATTACGCATTCCGTCAAGTGAACGTTGCATTCCGGCATTCCCAGAAACTGACAGGCCTGGTAGACATTGACCGCGACGTTTAACGCATTGGTATCGGCCAGGCCAATGTCTTCACTGGCAAAGCGTACCAAACGCCGCGCAATATATAATGGGTCTTCGCCACCATCCAGCATGCGCGTCAGCCAGTAGATGGCCGCGTCAACATCAGAGTTACGCATGGATTTATGCAGTGCCGAGATTAGATTATAGTGCTGCTCGCCTTTTTTATCATATTTAAGCGTTTTATGACCAAGCAGCTGCTCCAACAGATTGTCCGCTGCCGTAAGCCGACCGTTTTCATCAACCTTACCATTATCAACCAGCATTTCCAGTGTGTTGAGAGCTGTACGGGCATCGCCATCCGCAAAAATCGCCACTTGTCTCAATAAACGATCATCAATCTGAATCGGACGCGCAAAGCCAGTCTGAGCCGCGCGCTGCAGCATCTTTTGCAGATCATCCGTTGACAGCGGCTGCAGCACAAAGACACGGTAGCGCGAAAGCAGAGCAGAATTGATCTCAAACGATGGATTCTCAGTCGTCGCGCCAATCAACACGATGCTACCATTCTCAACGTAAGGCAAAAATGTAAGGCAAAAATGCATCCTGCTGTGCCTTGTTGAAGCGATGAATCTCATCGACAAATACGATCGTTCGCTGACCATAAGCTCTTTGATTTCTTTAATGCCGCTGGTAACGGCACTGAACGAGATGAATTCCGACTTGGTATGCCGTGCGATTACCCGTGCCAAAGTCGTCTTGCCCACGCCAGGCGGCCCCCAAAGAATCATTGAGGGCACGCGATCAGCATCAATCAAGCGACGCAGCATCTGGTTAGGTGCCAAAAGATGCTGCTGGCCAACGATCTGATCCAAGGTCTGGGGACGCATACGACTAGCCAGTGGTTCGTGCGTTGCCTGTTCAAAAAGCGATTCTTGATGCATTTGATCACCTCTTAAAAAAGCCTTCCGCATGACGTTATGCAAAAGGCCATTCATATTTGATTAATTATAGATAGGACTGCAGAACATGCAAAACGGCATCATGATTGTTGTCTTCATCAGCCGTAAAATCAGCTGCCTGTTTGACCGTTGCACTGGCATTCCGCATTGCCCAGCCGACTCTGGCCATTTTAAGCATGGTCACGTCATTGCCGCCATCACCAAACGCCACCAGATCATCAGCTGTCAGTTGCCATTGAGTAAGCATCTTTTGCAGCGCTTGAGCCTTATCAACACCAGGAATCGTTAAATCAACCGAACCGTTGCCGCTTGGCGTGATCTTTAACCGCTTGCCAAACCGGCTGCGCAAGGTCTGCAGCTGGCCTTTCAGTTTGTCTGGCTCAACAACAAACGATATCTGATAGAAACGATCGGCTGGCAGCTGCTTGAAATCTTCAATAAAAATATGATTGGGAAAATAAAACTGCAGCCGCTTGAGCCGTGATGCTGAAACGTTTGGCGAGATATAGCCGTGCTGATGACCTGAAAGCGACGGCACCAGATCCATTTTCTCGACCATAAACGGAATCAGTTCGTCAACTACCGTAGGATCCATGGTCTGCACCATCAGCTCCCTGTCATGATCAATAACGTGCGCGCCGTTTTCACTGATAAAGGTTAGCTGTTCATGCCGAGTTGGAAAGTATTTCAACAGACACTCATACTGATCACCGCTAGCCACGATGACATGTACGTCTTGGGCCAATAGTCGATCCAACAGCTGGCTGAACAGTTTGCGATCAAAAGTCTTGTCATCACGCAGAAACGTGCCATCCATATCAAAGGCCACCGCTTTAAAAGGAAATGCCATTTTCTTCTCCTTCAAATTATCGTTTATGTCAATTATGACACAAAAAAACTACTTATCCAAATGAGCCGTGTCAAACAGATAGCCAAAGCCACGTGCCGTCTTGATCCATTCAGGGCGATGCGGATCTTTTTCGATTTTATCGCGCAGGTGACTAATGTGAATGTCAACCATGCGGGAAGTGCCTAAAATATCGTAGTTCCAGACGCCGTTCAACAATTGTTCGCGGCTGATGACCTGATTGCGATTATCATAAAGGTATTTAAGCAGCTTAAACTCTTTCGGGGTTAAAATTACTTTTTGATCATTGACATAAACACAGCGATGATCAAAAAGTAATTTTAAATTACCAATCGTAACGTCATCACGGTGAGGGCGTCGTGGCTTGTTGTTAGATGATTCTTCTGAGTTTAATTGACTATAGACCCATAAGCGCTGTCTGATCAGTGGTACCAGCAGTTCAGCATCATTGAGCGATCTTGGCAGGCAGTCATCGGCATGAAAACGAAACAGCTTGCGTCGCACCTTAGGCTTATACGCCTCGCCCATGATGATGATCGGGCCATTCATCATCTGACGCATGACGTCCAGCGTTGCTAAAATCGTGTCCAATGGCGTAGCAGCAAAATCCCATAAAATCCCACTGTATGAGTGCTTTTGGATTTTGGCAACCCCTTCTACCGCGGTAGTCGTCTGGTGCAGCAGCCATCCCTCATCCGCAAACGCGGCGGCAATTGCTCCGTATAAAGCCATGTCTTTGCTAATGAGCAGAAAATGTTGCTGCTCCATAATTCTCCATCCCCTTTTCTCTTCCAAGTCTAATTAAAACGCAATACTTACGAAATTTCGATAAATTCCGATAATTTTACGCCAAATTTACGTATTTTTTACATTAGACAAGTATAGTAATTTATGAATAAATGCCCCATAAAGGAGAGAGATCATATGAACGAGATTTTTAACGATGAGCTAAAAAAACTGCGTGGCCGGTTTATGGAAATGGGGATCAACACCTCCGAACAGATTTATAAGGCAACCAAAGCGTTCATTGATCGTGACGTGGTGCTAGCCAAAGAAGTCAACGAAAACGATCGGCTGATCAATGATGGCGAAACCTATCTAGAAAAACACGCCTTTAAGCTGATGAATATTCAAAGACCTAAAGAAGATGAGTTCCGTTCAATCATGAGCATCCTCAAGGCCAGCTCAGATTTGGAACGAATGGCTGATCACGCGTCTCATATTGCCAGAGACGCCATCCGCATCAAGGACATGGATCAGCACTGGCCAGATATTGAAAACGCTATTGCTGAGATGGCGGAAACCGTGCGTCATATGTTGGAAAAGTCCCTTGATGCCTACGTCTACATCAATGAGCAGACCGCTTATTCCGTTGCCAACATGGATTTGGAAGTCGACAAGCAGTACGTACAGGTTCATGAAAAAATTATTGACCAGATGCATGCCCATCCTGAACTGATTAAGGATGGCAGTCACTACATTACCGTAATTCATCTGTTGGAACGGATTGGCGATCACATCGTCAATCTGGTCGAATGGGTAATCTACGCGGCAACCGGTAAAATTACGGAACTCAACCCCGGCAAGGCTGATCCCGAACTGGTCAATCGTGAGCTTCAAAAACAGGCTGAAGAACAGGAAAAGCGAACCAGCCAAAATTAAAAATCCTAATTATGCGACCGTAAAGCTGTTCATGACGATGGCTTTGCGGTCGTTTTGCGGCTTAATGATCCTTGTTAGGCGATGTGTTATTATAATCAATACGATTAAATGCATGAAGAGAGAGGGATTGCAATGCTTTACAACGCGGCATTAGTTTTAGAGGGTGGAGCTTTTCGAGGTCAGTATACCGCTGGCGTCTTGGATTGCCTGCTTAAACATCATATTGAGTTTAAAAGCGTGATTGGCGTTTCTGCCGGGGCCTTATGCGGTGCCTGTTACGTGGCCAAGCAGTATGGGTATGTAAATCACGTCAACACCAGCTACCGTCATGATTCTGACTATGTTTCGCTCAAACGCGGCCTGCATCACGAAGACATTCTCAATCTGGACTTTTTGTTTGATGACCATGGCTGGGACTGGCATCAATTTGACCATCATGCCTATGAGCGCTCCGCATCGAACTTTACAGCGGTAGCAACCTCAATTGAAACTGGCAAGCGAATTGACTTTGTAAACTACCGGCGGGAAGGTTTGGTAACTGCTCTGAAGGCTTCCAGTTCAATGCCGTTTTTAGTTGAGCCGCAGCTGACTGATCAAGGACCTTGTCTAGATGGCGGAATTGCTGATTCGATCCCGACTGATCTGGCTAAGGAACAAGGATTCGATAAGATCGTCGTCGTCAGAACGCGTGAGGCAACTTATCGCAAAAAGTCTTCCAGTCCCCTGGTCAAGGCGCTTTATCGTCGCCAGTACAAAGACTATCCGGTTTTTGCCGAAGAAGGCATCAACCGGCCAGAAGTATATAATCAGCGATGCAATGAGATTGACGCTGCTTTTGCCAATCAAGAGCTTTACTGCATTACGCCACAAAAACCGGTTAAGGTCAGCCGATTTGAAAATAATGTCAAAAAACTGGCCGGCTTTCATGATGAGGGATTGCTTGAAATGGAACAGCAGCTGCCTCAGTTGATTGCCTACCTTGAACGCTAAACTAAACGTCGTCTTCTTTAGAGGCGGCTTTTTTTGTTGACAGAGCTGTTTTATCGTGACTGATTCTCTACTTGAAAGCCGCGGTCACCAGCTTTTAATGAATCATTTCTTTTATCTGTGTGGCCGTTGCCTGATCACGAAAATAGTATTGACTGCCCAATGACGGCTCTGACAGCAGAATGTTCAAGAACTGCTGAACATCAAACGACTTAGCCAGCGCCGATAAGATGATCTTAAGGTCTTTAATCTGACGACGTGCCCGCCGATTTGTCTGCAGACTGGCAACCAGCCTCTGCGCATCGATCTGGTCAAGCTCAGTCAGTTCAATTACGTGCAGATAGTCCTGCAGAATCGATTGGTCAAAAACTTTCAGCTGGCGTTCAGCAGTTGCTTTAAGCCGTAATGCATCGATCAAATAGTCAATGGTCTCGAGAATCTTCTTTAAATTGAATCTTTCAAAATCGATCGTTTCAACCTCATGCCGTGCTGCCTTGGCCAGACTCATCGTTGACGCTGCCGGACCATCATCATCTAGATGGGCACTGATTTTTTGGCGGAATCGATCAATCAGCTCTGGCTCTAGCATCGGTAAGCCATCCCCAGCCAATTGTGGCCAGATTCGTTCGCCATCCTCGACTCTGACCAACCGCAATGTTGCACGGTCATATTCAGCATGACCAAGCCAAAATGAATCATTGATTGCCAATTCTTTACCCACATCGATAGCAGAATCGCGCCGGTCCCAGACCGAGGCATGCTCATTGACCTTGACCACGAATTTTTTTAGTGTCCGACTGTAGTAGCAAGACGCATTGTTTTTGCCATCTACCATTAATGCAAAATGTTCTGGTGTTTTGGGATCATTCCCCTGCTGTTTGGACGTGCTTGTTTGCAAAGCCATTGAATCAACAGCTGTCGGTGAATCAACGGCGATTATTTTATCATTTTTGGTTTCTGCTTGGGGTGCATCATCAGCTGGCATATCTGCACTGTCATCTGCATCAAGCGACAGTCGCGTTGCATCATCATGCGCGAGGTCATAAATCCAAAAGGCCTCGGCACGTTTCTTGGCAAACAGCGTAGGATAGCGCGATCTCAGTTTGGGATAGTCGGCAGCCAGATCCGCAGCCGACTCCCAGGTAAACTGCCGCTCGCTTTTTTGGGTAAAATTTTGGCTGACTGACCAATACCAGCGAGTGCGGCTAAGCGATCGATACAGCAACGCAAATGACATCTTGATTCCCTCCTTAAGCTCTATTAAAACATATGTTCGCTATTTATATTTTAACAGGCGAACATACTTTTGGCAATCTTATTTTTGAACAGCCGATCAGCTTGGTTTGAGAGCGCTGCAGACCAACCCGATTTAAAAACCAGTAATTCGTTAAAATACCTTAATATTTTCATTGGCAAGGTTTACAAAAATCTATAGTAGAATAGAAGGGTGTACTTTTTATTTTAAGGAGCAATTTCAATGAACTTCTCATTCGAAAAGCGTGATCATCGCATGCTGTATCTGAAATATACGATAATGTTTGCCTTGATCGCGCTGTGCATGTTCGGCAGCTATGCTATCACCGGACATACGTTGATCTGGAATAAAGATGCCTTAAATCAGCACGTACCGCTGCTCGGCGAATATCGTAAAATCGTCCTGGGCTGGCTCCATCATCCAACACGGCCATTAAACTGGTGGTCTTGGAACATGGGACTGGGCACCGATACTTTCCAGGTCTTTTCCTACTATACGATTGGTGACGTTTTCGCCTATCTGGCACTATTATTCCCAGCAGCTAAACTAACGCTGGCCTATCAAATCATTACCGTTGTGCGAACGTACTTTGTCGGTTTGACGTTCTGCTGGTTTGCTGGCCATTTTTCTTTTCGCGACCACGTTATTCTAGGTGGTGCTATAGTCTATATGGTGAACTCATACCTGTTGTATGCCAGCATCGCCCAGCCGTTTTTCATGACGACGTTTATTCTGTTTCCGATTCTGGTCGTCCAGCTTGAGCGAGTCCTGCAAAACGGCTCAGCCTGGCCGCTTACCTTGGCTTTCTTGTGGATGCTGGTCAACAACTACTATCTAGCGTATGTTTTAGGAATCGGCACTTTTATCTATCTGGTACTCCGCGTGGCAACTCATTATCGAACCACGCTTAACTACGGCAAAACCCTGGCTAAGCTGGCCTTTGCCGCAATTACCAGCATTCTAGTCGCAGCCTGCCTTTTGGTTCCAGAAATCATGGCCGTTATGAATTCCACTCGTGCCGGTTCTGAATTTGCCAATGGTCTTAAACACTATCCGCTCTACTACTATCTGTTTCTGCCCAAACAGCTGATCAATGGTGACCAGTGGACGTTTATGTTCTGGTCGGCATTAGGCTTGGTCAGCATTGCCTTTATCGCGATCGTCTATCTTTATACGCGAACCCGCGAATTTCCGCTTTTATCAATCAGTCTGGCACTGGCATTGGTTATGCTGCTGATTCCGGCAGTGGGGGCATTTTTCAATGGCATGATGGCGGCCTCCAATCGCTGGACGCTGCTGATCTATCTGCCGATTGCCATGACGGTCTGCCTGCTTTTGCAGAATGCGACCCGTCTTGATCGGCATACGCTTTGGATCTTAACCAGCGCGACCGGCATCTATCTGGTCGTCTTGGTGGCAACCTATATTTTCCAAAACGATACGACCATGTTTATGCCGATCATCTTTTTGATCATGTCGCTGTTAATGCTTTGGATTATTAACCTGCATGGCACGCCGCATCCTGATCGCTGGCTGGTTACGATTATTTTGGCCAACGCTGCCTGCAACGCGCTGTATGTCGGTACGCCTTATAACGGCAATTTCGCCAACAGTACATTGGTACGCGGCCAGTATCAGTCGATTGCCGAAAATCGCTATGGCGGCTTGGAAAAAGGCTTAAACGACGGCTCGTTTTTCCGGGTCTCCACGATCTCCAACAATCAAATTACTTCCGGTGGGCTTTTGGATAATGATCTGACCTCAGGGATGCACAATATCGATTCATACTACTCCCTGCAAAACAAGTATCTGGGACAGTTCAGCACCTCGCTGCAAAACACTCAGTATCAAGCCAACGTCCCTTTGCGTCAGGTTGATGACCGGACCGTTTTAAATAATTTCTTTGGCGTCAAGTATCTGTTCGTGCAAAGCAACAGCGAGAACGCCAATAAGATTCCAGGCGGCTATTTCCTTGATGCTACTACCGAACCCAAAATCAACTATGACGTCGGGCAGCCTACCAACCCGACCGATCAGACGCAACTGATTCCAACCACGACTAATCGCTATCGGACGAATAATGCCTTTCCGCTGCTTTATTGGCAGGATTCCTACATCAGCCAAAAGACCTACCAGAAGCTGTCGCCTACTGCCAAGGAACGTGCCTTGGCCAGTGGGGTTACGGTCAGCTCTAAAAACAGCGGCGCTACCAACGGAATGAAGACCGCCAATTTGAAAGGCAACGTCATCAAACTTAAATCGCAGCTGGTTTCAAATCGTTTGAACAAAATCAAGTCAACCGGTCTTAAATATACTGACAGTCTGGAAACCTATCAGCTGCAGCTGCCACAGTTGACCAGCAAGGCATTCAAAAAACAGCTCAAAGACAGCGAACTGCACGTTGAGTTTGCTTCGATCAAGTATCAGCCGTTTTCAATGAAACAGCAGATTGCCTATGAGCAAAAGCATGAAGAGCAGCAGTCCACCAATCCAGGCGATATCGTCAATCATCGTTTTAACCAGTATAAATTCTGGCGCTACCATATTCTGAACGGTTCACCTGATATGAGTTTTGCCATCAAGATTTCCAGTCGTTTAGGTTCCGAAACCATAGAACAGCCTAAGCAAAGCAAGCTTTCATTTTTCAAGCTGGTAAAAAACGGTACGATGAATATTGGCTACTTTGCTAAAGGAATGCCGACTTCTTTGACTCTCAAGCCTTCTAAGCTGGGGACCTATCAATGGCGGTATCAAGTAGTTGCCGAAAAACTGGGGACCAAATACAATCAAGAAGTTCGCCAGATTCAAAAACATGCGCTTAAAAACGTTAAATTCAAGCGTAATCAACTTTCTGGAACGATTACGACTTCGCGGGTCGGTATTCTGACTTCTTCGATTCCTTATTCAACGGGCTGGACGGCGACCGTTGATGGCAAAAAAACCACTCTGTTAAGGACCAACCAGGCTTTTGTCGGTCTGCGCCTGCCTGCGGGAACTCATCGCGTTGTCCTGCACTACCACGTACCAGGTTTGGCTCTTGGCTGCAAAATCAGTCTGTTTGGTTTGATCTGGATGCTTTTGGCTGCAGTTGCCAGTTGGCTGATCAAACGCCGCAACTTAAGTAAACAATGATTGATAAAAAAGACATGGTGAAGATGCCATGTCTTTTTATTATGCTAATTATTTTTGACAAGATTTTTAGCTAAACATTTTCATTAAACATTAAAAATTTAGCTCAAATATCCAGGTTCTTGCTGAATGACTTGTGCGGCTAACTCATTGCCAATCTGACATGCTTTTGGAAAAGAATTGCCCTCTAATAGACCGGCAATTACTCCACCACAGTGAGTATCTCCAGCACCAATCGTATTAACGATATTCTTAACTTTATCCGTGCCGATGATTTTTCCGCCATGCTTATCATACAGATAAGTTCCCCGAGCACCTAAAGTAATAAGAACTGGTTCATTGGTTTTACAAAAGATGTCTTGAGCTTTTTCGGCCAATGTATCTTTATCACTAAGAAAGCCAATTTCATTTTCATTGGCATTGATAATTACACCTTTCGATAAGAGCCGGTCTAAAATTTCAAAATCAATATAGTTAATTCTTGGTGAAGCATCAAAGATAATATACGAATCGGCATTGCGTTGTGCTAAGTAATCTAACAGCAGTTTTGCCGATTCTGCGTTTTCCATTTCATAACCGCTTACATAAAAGTACTTATAGTCAGACAAGTCTATCTTGTTAAACCATTCTGCTTGCCAATTTTGTTCAATGCCTGGAATCGTTATAAAGGTTCTTTCGCCACTAGGTTCAATCAGACAAATGTCCCAACCATTATCTTGACAATCGTCTTCTGCCAAAATCGGAATCTTACTACTATTCATAGTTTTCCGAATCATTTCACTATACTGGCCTTTTCCTACGGGCACAAAAAGATCAACCCGGTCAGCACCAAGATAATGTCTAATCGCTCCATAGACATTGAACGCACAGCCGCCAACATTATAAGACTTTAAATTTGCGGTAACGTCACTCCCTGAGGTCGGTAAATGGCCAACATCCATTATTACGTCTACGAAAGCAGCACCAATAACTAAACTTTTTTCCACCATATTCTTAACCTTTCAGCCGATTGGAATGCTTTGCAATCAACGAGAAAATAAGCATAACAACAATTGCAGCAATTCCTGAAATAAAAACAGCCAAACTGCTATTATCTTTAAAAATACCATAGGCAAATGGCCCCCGGTATATGTCATTTGACGTAAATAAAAAGCCAAAGATAGTTGCAACGATCCAAGAAACAATTCCAGACCAGTTATAATGTACAGTTGAATTTGGATCCATCAGTTTAAGATCATAGCCATTCTTACGGTAAATAACATTATCTGCCAAGAAAATAGCAACCCATGAAGCAAGACAGATACCCAAGAAGTTCAAGAATAATTCAAAATTGCTTAAGAAGTCACCAGAAACGAATAAAACATAAGCAGAAATTAAAATAATGATTACAGCATGTAAGATTAATGATGCCTTTTGTGACACTTCAATTCCAATCGTTGCGAGATTAATTCGTGCTGAACGAAATGAAACCAAGCATTGTGGAATAATGCCACCAGCGGCTACCAGAAAATAAAGGAATCCAAACCACCCTGGAACTGCACCATACATTACCTGATAGGGATCACTTGCACTGGCTAAACTTGGTGAAATCGTGCTTAACAATACCCCGCCAGCCATTAAGAAAAATAACGGCGTAGCAGCGCCTAAAGTAGTGTTCCAAAAAGTGGCTGCTGGTTTTGTATTTGGACGAACATAGGCGCCCCAATCGGCAGCAGCCATTGACCATGATATGCTCGAACCGGCAGCAATAAAGGCAACTGCTGGTAACCATCCTGTTAGCCAACTGCCTTGCTTCATTGCAAATGCTTCTTCCCATTTTGCATTTACAAGAAACATAATCAGCATGACTAAAGTTAATCCACCAAAAATCCAGCTTAACCATGTTTGAATTTTGGCTAAGGTGTCTTCATTAAAAATCCCTGACAGAAAAACCAATCCCGCAAAAATCACTAAACATATAAACTTTGTAAAACCAGTTTGTGGAATATGAATAGTTTTAAGCATCGCAGAAAACAGCAACGTACCCGTGATTACATTAACGGCAAGCCAGCCAACCATGTTTACCCAAGCCATAAAATTAGGGATTTTGTTACCGTAAATTCCAAAAGCCGCCCGACTCAGCTTAAACGTTGTAACACCCTCACGCTGACCGATCATCGCAACCCATCCTGGAATTGCGAAAGTCAGTGAGCCAATCAATGCCGCTGTAATTGATTGCCAAAAAGATAAATGATAGCTGACAATAATTGCTCCATAAACAAACCCCATAATCCCAACGTTAGCAGCAAACCAGTTATAAAAAAGCTTACTGGGACTCAATGTTTTGTCTTTTTCGGGTACTTTTATAAATTCGTTATCCATGAATATAATTCACCTCATTTTTTCTAAGCCTTAAATTCAGCAATCTTATTGGTAAATTCCTGAATATTGTGTTGTGGATTTTTTTCATCAATCAACGTTTTCCAGTCTTCCGGAATATTTTTAGCACCAACTTTTGCACCACAAATTGCAGTTGCCATTGCACCAATCGTATCGGTATCCCCACCTAAATTGGTACAGATAAAGGCACTCTTTTTTACGTCTTTAGCATAGTAGGCAATTGCCACGGCTGCTGGGATACTTTCTGAAATTGCAGTTCCTGTACCTAAAGTATTATAAATTGCTTGACTAAATGCTTTATCGTTACCCCTATACCTATGAGCAAGGTCAATGCCGATTTCCAAACGCTCCTTATTATGTGCAGCCCATGTTGGCGTGCCCAACTTAAACCCTGCATCATTTGCCTCATTGGCGTATTCAATAATGTTATTCCAGTCATAATCTGCAACTGCTGCAGTAACCGCCCCCGCAATCATCGCTGCTCCTGATATAGCAACATCACTGGAATGAGTAATTCTGGTAACCTCATAAACCATTTCAATTAATTTATCAAAGTCTTTAGGTTCATAAAGCGTCCCGATTGGTGCAATTCGCATACCACAACCATTGGTCAATGCGCTTTTCGTAACTTCAGAAGGATCCTTGCCTTCTTTTACAAGCTTAAGAGCTGCTTTACTACTTGGCCCTAAAACATTGTTAGTCCATGCCCCAGCAGCATCGGCCCATTGCAAAATATGCTTAACCAAAGTCTTGGTGTCTGGCTTCCAATCCGTCTCAATCAACGCATCCAAAATTGCAAATGCTTGGTTAGTATCATCAGTGTATTCTCCCGCTTTGTAATTAATGGCAATATCATTATCATCAGTACCATCCAAAAAGGTTGTAATATTTTGACCAAATTTACGTCGAATTTTTTGGATTGGCCATAACTCTGTAGGCATTCCCATTGAATCACCAATTGCTTGCCCATATAGCGCCCCTAAAATTTTATCTTTATCTCGCATACGTAAACTCCTCTTGAATACCAAGCATCAAATCAAATTCATTAATTCCACACCAGCCATAAAGTTGACATTGTTAAAAGCCTGTCCATTATAGAAGCATTTGATAATACCAAACTAATAGCCTATGTTCCATTGCCATTAATGCTTTTGATTTGTTTAGGTAAAAAATACTTTAAACTTCGCAAATAAAAGTATATTTGACTTTTAATTGTCAATGATTGTAACACTTTTATTTTCAGAAGCAAGACCGTCATCAATTTACAGCTTAAATTTGATAAGCAATTCTAAAAATAAAAGTTTTCAAAGTATATATAGGGCAATTTGAAAATATACAATTATGGCAGGTTAAGGATAAATAATTTGTGATCAATTGCTGATTTAATACGAAGATCAAAATACATTTCTTGAGGATCACCCCCGCAGGCATGGGGAATACAGTCATAAATCTCCAAAATTCAACGCAAAATTGAAGCATTGATCACACCAAACTATTGTCACCTTGCCACAAACGAATTATTATTTAATTAATTACTATACTATTGGGAAAATTAACTATGAATCCTCACAAACACAAAATTCTGTTACTCTATCAGCTATTTATCGCGCTGATCGCCTTAATTTCAATTCTGCTGCTGTTGTTTGACTGCGCTCATGCCATTAATCTCAGCCAGTCGCCTTACGTTTGGATCGATCGCGGTATCTGGGCAATTCTGGTGGTTGACTACTTTGCACGTCTGGCAATCGCAAAAGACAAAATTCAATTTTTCAAGGAAAACATCTGGGATCTGCTCTCAATCATCCCGACCAACTCAATCTTCACGCTATTCCGTTTTGCCCGTGTCGCCCGCGTCTTTCACATGCTGCGTGTCTTGCGGCTTTTACGCCTGGTTGGTCTGACGGTCCGCTTAAAACGATTCTTTCACACGGATGGTCTGATCTACTACCTTTACCTCAGCTGTGGAATTCTGTTTATCGCAGCCGGCATGTACAGCATCTCAGAGGGCGTTTCGTTTTCAACGGCCTTTTGGTGGGCTTTAACAACTGTTTCAACCGTGGGCTATGGCGATGTCTCGCCGACTACGCTCTGGGGACGGATTGCCGCAGTTTTGCTGATGGTCGTAGGCGTCAGCATCATTGGACTTTTGACCAGTACGATCACGACTTATTTTGAACCAACCAATCCGCATGAGGTCACCAAAAAAGAAATCGCCAAGCTGCACGCCGAAAATAAGCAGCTGCATCAGGAACTGTTGGAAATCAAACAAATGCTTAAAGAACAACAGCACCATGACGCTAAATAAAAAACAGTACCGTATTGAACATTTTATAGGCACTGTTTTCTTCTAAAATTGTATGATAAATCAAATTCATTGATACGGCTTGACAGCAGACTTTCCTGCGGTCAGGCCGTTTTTTATCTGAGTTCATTTGAGATATGATTGCTGCTTTGTTTCTTATCATTATGGATGCCTTTCTTACCAGATCTGCTTAAAATCGTTTTATCAGGCTTCCAACACAAGTTTTCTTGTAAGCACACTATAACCAACCGCATATGATTAAATTCCAAGTTCTCCTATACTTGAAGACATATTCAAGGAGGAGGACTTTTTTATGAAGCAAGATTTTGTCGAAGTTGATATACCGCGAACAAA
>Ga0214925_100018_pt1 | contig 206407 bp, 190 predicted proteins | sample Stichaenrichment_FD_168299 | JGI IMG/M metagenome (GOLD analysis project Ga0214925, IMG submission 168299) | Xylose enriched microbial communities from anaerobic bioreactor in Madison, Wisconsin, United States - 63SRT | ecosystem: Engineered > Bioreactor > Anaerobic > Unclassified | place: USA... | reverse complement strand
GGAAGAAAAGATTCTTACTACCTCACAGGCTCTTAATCTGCTGAAGCTCAGAGGTTATGTCATCAAAGACGACGTGCCTGCTGCCGCTCCCTGATTAGGTCGTTCTCATATTTATTTTTCAAAGACCTTTGAGGGTTTGTTTGCTATGCCCTCTACACGGTTTCTAACCGCCCGCCTCTTTTTTCAAACTTATTCTCCGTGTTTTGATATGCATGTATCCATATAATGAATATTTTATAGGACTGTCATGATTTAGTTGCTTTCTATATCTGCAGGGATTTCACAGCCCTGTCGTCATTCGCAAACCGGTTGTGAAACGCCTGCATGTTATGTTTCGTCATTGTTTTCAAGGTCAAATGGCAGGTGTTAAAGAAATTGTCATAAAATTCGAATATTTGCAGACATGCTAGAAGTACTTGGTGATGAGATTTTGCGTTGTTCAGAAAAAGTCAACTGTCTGAGCTGCAGAATGCAGCGAGTTTTGACTTTTTCTGAACGTCTTTAGCAAAATTGAAGAGCCGTAGTACTTCTTGCATGTCGAAACCGTGAGAATTTTATGACAATTTCATAATTAACAATATTTTGTCTCCGATATCGTAATTTATGAAATAGATCAGACTTTTAACGCTCATTTGTCTCCTTCCGGAGTTTTTCTGCCAGGCGGATGCCGAGGCGTTCCGCCTCTGAAGCGGGCGCAACGCCGGTTCCTGTACGGACTGCGCCATTCTCTTCATTGTAGTACAGCCCTCGCAGATAGATCAGCTTTGTACCGCCATCCGGGGCTGCATCATCAGAGGTGTTATGCGCCTGTATATCGCTTTCCAGAAGCTGTAAGGAAGGCGTATCTGCATAAACAGTCTGCAGAGCAGCAGCATTTTCAAATATAGTCGCATGTGCTGCAATCGGCGAGGAACAGCCGCCATTCAGATAACGCACAAAGGCACGCTCTGCGGTCGCGGCAAAGGTGGCGTCTTCGTCCCTGAAGCCATCAAAGACAGAGGCGTCCTCATCCTCGCGTCCCTGCACAGCCAGAATTGCCTGTCCCGCGGAGGGAATGACCTCGTCTACGGAAAAGAAACGGCTGATCCGATCGGCAAGTCCCATCCGTTTCATACCTGCAGCGGCAAGAATAATGGCGCCGTACTGACCCTCGTCAAGCTTCCGGATCCTTGTCTGCAGGTTTCCGCGAACGCTTTCGAACGATGCATCCGGGAAGAGCTTTTTCAGCTGCAGAATTCTTCGAAGAGAAGATGTGCCGATGGGTTTGGAAAAATCTATCTCTGTACACCCTTTAGGCAGAACCAGTACATCTCTCGGATCCTCCCTTCTGGAATATGCAACTATCGGAAGTGCTGCAGGTACCTCCATCGGCAGGTCCTTCAGGCTGTGGACGGAAAAATCACTTCGATGCTCCATCAGAGCCTTGTCCAGTTCCTTTACAAAGAGGCCTTTGCCGCCGATCTGGTCGAGACGGCGGTCCAGAATTTTATCTCCGGTTGTCTTCATTGTCAGAAGCTCTGTCTCCACCTCAGGATGGGTTTCATTCAGATATCTGATGACAAGTCTGCTCTGTACGACTGCCAGCTGACTCTCACGGCTTCCGATAATAATCTTACGCTTTTTCATTGTCCTCATCATTCCTTCCGGCAGAATGTACTGCATTTTCCTGATAAAGAGAGTGGTCACACTGAAGGGCTGCCTCTATCTTCTGGCGGACGGTTTTGACCTGATGATGGTCAGCACCGCTGCCGTTAATGCCGACCACGATATTGTCCTTCTGCACCACGCTCGGGAAATAAAAGTCGCATTTGTTCTTGTCACTGCAGTCGTTGACAAGAATGCCCAGACATTTGCAGGCTACATAGATATCATTGTTCAGATCCGGATCGCTGGTGCAGGCAAGGACCAGATCAGCATCCATGATGTCACTTCTCTCGTACTGCTTCCGTATCCAGGTAACCGGCGTCTGTGAATCATTCTGATCGTCCCGGCACATATCCGCAGATGCCATTTTCAAATCCTCGCAGGGATGTTCCGGGCCAAGCAGCCTGCGTATGCCGTCGGTGATCTCCGGGGCGACGACGGTAATGCTTCCCACAAAGCCGTATAACGTCAGTATTCTTCTCTGCGCAATGGAACCACCGCCGATGACCACAGCCTTCTTGGATGAAAGATCCAGAAAAACGGGAAAATAGAGCTTGTTCTGATGTGAAAGGTTCATCCGATTTCCTCCTCCTGGTAGACCTTTTCCATGCCGGCAATACATTCTCTGAACGCATCATCTGGCAGATGGTCCTGCAGATCAAAGATCAGACGTGCAACAACCTTTCCCACAGCACGGTCCATCTCGGAGGTCAGTTTCTGCTGTTCGTCCGCGTCAAGAGGGAGCTTCCGGATAATCTTCCGCATACGAAGATTGTAATCCTCTACAGCCTGGTCCTTGATTCCGTGGATACGCGGCACAATGTCACGTCCATTCATCCAGAACCAGAACTCCGCTTCCTCTTTCTCCAGAATAGAACGTGCCTGTAAAAATGCATGCTGATTTGTCTCAGAGCCGGCAACGTCATCCGAGTGAAAATCATCGACATTGTACAGTGTGAAGCCGTTCAGATGAGCGACACGGGGCTCGATGTCCTGTGGAATTGCGAAGTCAATCAGAATGATCGGGTGGTCCGGATGCATGCCAAGAAGGTCCTGGTAGGTGATGGTGTAGTGCGGACTGGTGGTTGCACTTACGACGATGTCGCATTCCGGAAGATAGTCCAGACGGTCTCCATAGTTGATGCGGCTGCATCCCTCTGGAATTTCAACTCTTCCGCTGTGATACTGACGGACCGTTACCGTTACGTTTGCACCGTTCTTGACCAGGGTGTTCGCGGCAATTTTACCGTATTCCCCGTTTCCGATTACCATGCAGTTGGCACCCTTCAGATGAAAATGCTGTTCCTTCAGCATGGAGACGGCCTGCGCAATGGCTGTTGTGTCCGCATGGGTAAAGGTGACCTCTGTCTTCACTTTTTTAGCAGCGGTCACAGCCATCCGGAACAGTACTTCGATGACGCCATCCGTAAAATAATTCTCTCTGGCGAAGGAAAGCGCAGATTTTACCTGTGTCAGAATCTGGTCCTCTGCAAGTATGGCGGATTTTAACCCGCAGGTCAGAGAAAACAGGTGTTCCACGGCAGCAGTATCCGTGCGTCCATGGAAAAATCTGCGATACCGGTCTTCCTGGACGTCTTTGAACAGGCAGATCTCATGGAGCAGATCGTCCGGTTGGTCTTCTTTCGTGCTGACCCAAAGCTCCATCCTGTTGCAGGTGGACAGCAGCAGGACACCGCTTGCCTGCAGATTCTGCTGGATCTGTGTCATAAACTGTATGCTTTCTTCCTTTGTAAAGGAAAAAAAAGATCTGATATTGACCGGAGCCAGTGTGTGGTCCGTTCCTATCATCTGTATCATAGCTTACCTCATATCTGTGCGAATATCCGGTGCTTCTGCAGCATGGCGGATCATCAATGCACGAATTTCCGGAAATTCTCCCATGCCCTGCAGAATGCAGCTGACCTCATACCCTGCTTTTTCCAGCCGGGATTTCCAGGAATCAGGCTGATCACCTGCCATATCCACTGAAACATGGTTTCCGGCAGTGATCAGCAGCGGCATCAGCGTAAGGTGCTGAATTCCCTGATGGTGTTTCTCTGCATCCTGAAGCTCTGACAGAACATGATCAAAGCCAATCTCAGGAGAATCAATCGTGCCCAGCAGTACATGGTCCCTGCCATGAGATGCGAGTGCACGCTCCAGTGTGGAATAGATGCCATCGTGCCCATATGTGGTGCCGTGCCCCATCAGGATGACTGCAGAGCCTCTTTTCTGTTCCGGCAGAGCCTGATCCAGAAAATGTATGATATCCAGACAGTCCTGCTCCGAATCCATCAGAGGATGCGCAATGTGCACATGTTCAAACCAGGGCTGCATTTCTGAATCCGCACCATGCAGGCTGGCAGGATTGCGGAAGATCTCCAGAAGATCCAGGTACTCTTTTCCGGCAAACATAAACGCAGGAAGTACAAGCACATCACGAATGCCATCTGCCAGCATCCGGCTGATCGCCTCTTCTGTACTGTCGATCCGTACGCCGCCTGTCAGGGAGAGAAAGCGCTTGCGGATAAACTGACTGGTAAAGGCACGATACAGCTTCCGGTCGGGAAAATAAGCCTGCGCTTCTTTTTCCAGGGCGCCGACAGAGCGCTGAAGATTTTCCTCCCGAAGGGTTCCAAAGCTTGCAACAAGGATTGCTTTGTCAGACATAAACGATTCCTTTCTGGTATCCGAAGAAAAATGCCTACAGATTTTTCTTTTTATAAATGAACAGTACAGCCAGCAGTGAAAAAACCGCCTGATAGACCAGCAGGATTATTATGCCTGTCCATCCTGCGCTTTCTCCGGCCGAGATGCTCCGGATCATATTGCTGGCCTGGGAAAGAGGAAGCATACCTACAAAATAGCGGAACGCTCCTGGCATCTGGTCCGTCGAGAAAAAGGTGTTACAGAGGAAGGACATGGGCACGATGATATAGGCATTGTATCTGGGTGCATCCGAGTAGCTCTTTGCCAGGAAGGAAAGCACCAGCGCCATTGTGGAAAAGACCATGCCATTCAGGAACATGATCAGAAAGGAAAGCCCGTTAAAGACCAGTCCGGTCCGGATGGACATCGTGAGCAGCAGGATGATGCATGCTGCGTACATGCCGCGAAGCGCACCGCCCAGGATCTGACCGAGAATAAACTGCCACAGTGGTGTCGGTGAGATCATGACCTGGTCCAGGGCCTTCTCATACAGCCGCTGTACGCTCATATTCTGAGCGACTGCGCTGAAGCTTCCGGTCATGGTGGACATGGCTACAATACCGGGAATCAGATAGTGCAGATATGGCTCGCCATGGGAGGTTGCCTGAATGCCAAGGCCGAATATGATGAGGTACATCAGCGGCGATATCATTGCTGCCAACGTGATCTTAAAGAAGTCCCGCTTGAACTCCGCCCATTTTTCCCATAATACGGTTATGATTCCCATTTCCTCACCCAGTTATCCGAGCCTCTGTGGTATTCCAGCGGCATTTGATATTGTTACATGAACACTTGTTTTTGTTCCATCTGTACATTGACGTACACAGGTTTTCATCTATGCATTCGCACTGACATCATATCATGACTTACAGGCATATGTGCACGGATTGATGACATACATGTTTGGGCATGCAGCTACTGCATGCGTCCGGACTGACCGATACGTTTTCCGATGCGTTCCACAAACGCATCCTCCAGGGTGGTCCTTCGAAGCGATGCCTGTGCATCCGGATCCAGCGATTCAAGATAGGCGATCGCCTTTTGCCTGTCAGAGAAAAAGCTGCTCTTCTGCCCGTCTTTGTTCATCTCATCCACCGCATATTTTCCCAGCGCATGGATCAGGTTTGCCGGTGTGTCCACCACATCCAGCCTTCCTTTGTGCAGGAAGGCGACCCGGTCACAGAGTGCCTCTGCCTCCTCGATGTAATGGGTGGTCAGGATAATGGTGATGTTTTGTTTCTGAAGCTTCCGAAGCAGGTCCCACATCTGGCGTCTTGCGAATGCATCCATGCCTGCTGTGGGTTCATCCAGCAGGATAATCCCGGGGTCTGTCATCAGAGCCCTGCAGATCATCAGCTTGCGCTTCATGCCTCCGGAGAGATGGCGGACAATCCGGTTGTGGTACTCGGAAAGCCCTGCAAATTCCAGAAGCTCTCTGGTTTTCTCCCGGATCGCCTTGCGGGGCATGTAGTAGAGCCTGCCCTGGTATTCCATGACCTCGTCCATCGTCATGTCCTGGCGCATGGAATATTCCTGAGTGACAATGGAGAGTTTTCGCTTCTGCGCGGAGGACTTTCGCGTTACCTTCTCGCCGTCTATCAGGATTTCTCCCTCGGTTGGCAGAAGGACAGTTGAGATCATGCTGAGGGTCGTTGTTTTTCCTGCACCGTTAGAACCGAGAAGCCCGAAAAACTCGCCTGTCCCGATCTGGAGGTTCAGATGATCGACAGCTGTGAAGTCGTCGAATTTTTTTGTCAGATCTCTTAATTCAATCATAGATTCGTTTTATCTTTCAGTGACTCAGAGCATGCGCATTGCTACTGAACGCATCTGCCGGGTGGCAGAAAGCGTACATTTGCGGCTGCAGAGGCCGTCCGCCTAGAGGCAGACAGCGCACATTTGCGGCTGCAGGGGCGTCTGAGATCAGCGGTAGCGGTGTTTCCGGGTAAGAAAGCTGAGAACTGCTCCGGCCAGAATGATAACCAGCGCAATGATCAGGACACGCCGGGTGGCAATCTGCGGCACCAGATTTCTGCTGGCGATTGTGTCCTGATAGAAGGTGAGCTGATACTGGATTTCTACCGGATCTCCCATGGCCGTAGTATCCGCGATGACCGGAACAGCGGTGTCCATTGCGGTAATGGGTATGATAAAGGTGGAGGTACCGCCGTCGGTTGTGTTGTTCAGGTACTTCACACCATCTACGATCATGTAGTCATAGTAAGTGCTGCTCCAGTAAAGCTTTGCGTAAGCTCTTCCGTTCCGGATAATCAGAAGTGTGGGGGAGGTTACGCTTGCCCGTCCGCTTCCACCGGTCATGTTGACCTCAATGGAGTATTCTCCGTCTGCCTTGTCGATGGCTGCTGCGTTTTTGCTTTCCTTGAAATCGTTCTGTGCATTACCGGAAGCAGCGGATGCTGAAGAAGCAGCAGAAGCTGTGGACGAAGAAGCGCTCTCCTCTGTGGAGATATTTTCCTGAGAGGAAGCATGAACGGATGCAGATGCAGAGGAAACTGCTTCAGAGGAGGAAACGGTTTCCTGCGAAGCGGAGGATGCAGCGCTCTGCCCTGCTGTGTCTGAGGTACTGCTTTCTGCTTTGGACAGATCATTGGAGGCATCCAGTGCGGTTGTGTTATAGCCGGCAGCCTTCAGCCCTTTTTCAATGGCGTCGAAGTCAGGCAGTGTGATAAGCAGGCTTCCCTCCGGAAGGGATGTCGCGTCAAAAAGGATGGTCCGGTTGTACCACTTTTTCTTCTTTACACTGTAGGAAGCAATCGGGATCTGCTGGTCCAGTGCATCAACAGGAATGGTGAAGGCCGCATATCCGGCATCATCCTCTTCGATATCGATATAATCTGAAGCATCTGCTTCGGCTGCTTTCTTTGCGGTGCCATTATAGATCAGGGAGTAGGAAAAAGTGTCCAGCTCAATCGTTGCTGTCATCCTGCCGTTTTTTACGGTCAGCTTACAGGTATCAATCCGGAAAAAAGATGAGCTCACATCTACATCGATGTCATAGGTACCGTCTTTCACATCTTCACCACGGATGGGTGTCATGCCATAACGGCCTACTGCTTTGGATGAAGCTGTCTCACCGCTTCCTGCCACATCGCTGTGCTCCGCATCGGCGGATACCGTCATTGGACAGAGTGGCAGAAATAAGAGGACAGAAAAAAGCAGAAGGCAGAAGACGAGCCTGCGGAACATGGTATGGGTGATATTCTTTATCATTTTATTCACAAATCATCTGTAAAATAGCGTTCACCATGGAATGGTTCTGTATGATTGACTGGCAGCATGGATTTACTGCTGCTTTGCGATAATCAGCGAGAAATAACCCGCGTCATCCGGAATTTCATCCAGAGAACGATAAATTTTCTGATCCGGCATTCCACAGTTCTCTACCATTTCAACCTTTCTGCCGGAAGCGCGAAGGTTTTTCTTCACCGCATCCATATGACTGCCTGATTTCATCAGCACATAGGTTCCCGGCTGGTCCAGAGCGACATCCAGCTTATGTACGGCTGGTATGACATGGAGCTGTTCAGTCCACTCGGTAAGAGGAATGTTCAGTTCTGCAGCTGCAGCACAGAAGGAAGTGATTCCGCTGACAAGTGATGTCTTGTATCCGTCTGCTTCCACAATCTCCTGTACATAGGAGAAGGTTGAATAGATTGTCGGGTCGCCCAGCGTGATGAAGACGACGTTTTTTCCCTCATCAAGGACCTTTTCAATCTGCTTTGCTCCCTTTTTATGATTCTCGATCTGCTCTGCCTTGTTCATGACCATGGGCATGTAAATCGGAAGCAGCATTTTATCTGCAATTTCCGGAACGGCCTGAACGGCGATTTTATATGCCACAGTCTCCCTTACATTCTCTCCGGGAGCAGCCACAACATCATTCTCACGAAGTATGCGGCATGCCTTCAGAGTCATCAATTCCGGATCTCCGGGGCCAACACCAATTCCATATAAAATACCTGCCATAATCCTTTTCTCCCTGCATAAAATTCAAAAAATAAATTCACATAAAAAAATCGTTTCCCGGTAAGGAAACGACCATCTGGAAAAATCGCATATACCCACTGTCAGCCTTGCAATTATCCATCCATCGTGTCATTTGCAGTACCGTATGTGGGTGTTCTGGCTTATATCCTGATGATACTTACAGTTGCGGGACAGCGCAGGATTTGCACCTGCTTCCCCCATTTGCATACAGCCAGGATGCGTTTGCTGCATCCTCAGTGTGTATCAAACATTATAGTGTAAGAAGACAGGATTTGCAAGGACAACATAAAAGGAAGCTAAAAGGAAGCCATCCGTTCCTGCCGGAAGACCGGAGGAGGACGGATGGGGCAAAAACAATCTGGCCTGACAGAGACAGGAATCTTTACTTTGTGGCCTCCGGTGGCAGCACTTCCTGGAAGAAGCAGGAGTAGTTTCCGGTGTGACAGGCAGCACCGATCTGGTCAACCTTTGCCAGCAGGGTGTCGTTATCACAGTCCAGGTACAGGGACTTCAGATACTGGAAGTGTCCGGAAGTCAGACCCTTGATCCAGAGTTCACTGCGGCTTCTGCTCCAGTATGTCATACGCCTGCTCTCCAGGGTTTTCTGGAAGGCCTCTTCATTCATGTAGGCGAGCATCAGCACCTGGCCTGTCTGGTAATCCTGTACAATGCAGGGAATCAGCCCGCTTTCGTTCAGCTTGAGGTCACTCCAGGACACCTTGCCTTCCATAGGCACCATATTTGTTGCTGCTTTTGCTTCATGCATATGTGATAAGCCTCGTTTCTTATGATATTGGGGTCAAAACCGGATATCGTGTTTCCTGGCAAACTGCCACTCCAGAGATGGTTCCCGGAGCTTTAAAGACTTCCTTTCGTGGAAAGAACATCGTGGATCCGTGCGTCCGGGGAGACGGCCTGGTCCAGAGATTTTCCAAAGGACTTGAACAGTGCCTCTGCTTTATGGTGATCGTTTTCTCCGTACATGACCTTCATATGGAGGTTCATCTCTGCGGAGTAAGAGATTGCATAGAAAAATTCCCGCACCATCTGCGTGCTCATATCCCCCATACGGTCCCCGGTAAATGCCGCATCATACACAAAGTATGGGCGGCCGGACAGATCAATGGCTGTAAGCACCAGTGTCTCGTCCATTGGAAGGACGCTGCTTCCGAAACGGCGGATTCCTTTTTTTTCACCAAGTGCCTGACGGATTGCTGTACCCAGTACAATGCCGGTGTCCTCGATTGTATGGTGATCGTCTACCTGCAGATCCCCATGGACATTCACGGACAGATCAAATAGTCCGTGGCGGGCAAAGCCGTCCAGCATATGGTCAAAAAAACCCACCCCTGTGTGCAGATCTGTCTTTCCGGTTCCGTCCAGATTTAATGTGAGGGTGATCTGCGTTTCCTTCGTATTTCTGGTTACTGTTGCTGTTCTGCTCATGGATCAGTCCTCGTCATTCTCAAAACGAACCGCAATCGAATTAGCATGTGCGGTCAGATGCTCACAGCGGGCGAACTGCTCAATGTCCTTGTGAATCTCCTTCAGCGCCTCTCTGGAATAATGAATGATGCTGGATTTCTTGATGAAATCATCGACGCCAAGGGGGGAGAAAAATCTGGCTGTCCCACTTGTGGGAAGAATGTGGTTCGGACCGGCGAAGTAGTCTCCGAGCGGCTCACTGCTGTATTCCCCGATAAAGATTGCGCCTGCGTTCCGGATCTTTGTCATCACCTCGAATGCGTCCCTCATGACGATTTCAAGATGCTCCGGCGCAAACAGATTGGCTGCGTCGATGGCCTCCTGTCTGCTGCGGGCAACCAGAATACGGCCGAAGCGATCCAGGGATTTCTGGATAATTTCCTTCCTGGAAAGAACCTGTACGAATCCGTCCACCTCTTTGCTGACCTTCTCTGCCAGGTCGGCGCTGGTGGTGATGAGGACTGCAGAAGCCATCTCATCATGTTCTGCCTGTGACAGAAGATCTGCTGCCACGTATCTTGGATTTGCGGTTTCGTCTGCCAGCACCAGAATTTCGGATGGCCCTGCCACTGAATCAATGCTCACGTTTCCATAGACTGCCTTCTTGGCAAGCGCAACAAATATATTGCCCGGGCCTACGATCTTGTCAACCTTCGGGATACTTTCCGTTCCAAAGGCAAGCGCGGCGATCGCCTGTGCACCGCCGGCCTTGAAGATACGGTCAGCACCTGCCTCGTGGGCGGCAACGAGGACCACAGGATTTACCCTTCCCTCTGCATTGCAGGGAGTAGTCATGATGATTTCATCAACACCTGCAACCTTTGCTGGCACAATGTTCATCAGAACAGAGGACGGATATGCTGCCTTTCCGCCGGGCACATAGACACCCACTCTCTGCATGGGTGTAATTTTCTGGCCGAGGATGGTTCCCTTATCTGTTGTTGTGATCCAGCTGTTCCGCTTCTGCTTTTCGTGAAAGCTGCGGATATTGACCAGTGCCTTGCGGACCACCTGCAGAAGCTCAGGTGCAACCTCCTGGTATGCCTCCTGAATTTCTTCTTCTGTCACAAGGAAGTTGTCTTTGCTGATATCGGCCCTGTCAAACTTTTTGGTATATTCAAATACAGCTTCATCCCCACGCGTTTTGACAGCGTCAATAATCGCACGGACGGTGGCTTCCTGCTCTGCAAAAACTGCGGGGCTTCTCTTCAGGATATTATCCTGTACTTCCTTTTTGTTATCTTCATTGAGAGTCACTATTTTCATTTTATTTCTCCTTCAGGATTGCACAGATATACTGCAGAAGGGCAATCTTCAACAAATGTATCTCCTGGAACTTTGAAGCGGATCAGTTTTGTTCGCTTGCGCGGACAGCTTTGATCCGACGGATCAGGTCTGTGATTCTGGCATTGTCCATTTTCATGCTGACCGGATTTACAACCATACGTGCAGAGAGCGGGCAGACCTCCTCCAGGACCTGCAGGCCGTTTTCGCGCAGGGTCGTTCCTGTTTCCACAATATCGACGATGACCTCGGAAAGGCCTACGATCGGAGCCAGCTCAATAGATCCGTTCAGCTTGATAATTTCCATGTTCTGGTTCTTTTTGTTGTAAAAATAGTCCTTGGCGATATTCGGATATTTTGTGGCAACACGGATCAGCTGATTGTGCTCCAGATATTCTCTGGCAGATGCCGGACCGCATACGCACATCCTGCACTTTCCGTAGCCGAGATCCAGTACCTCGTAGATCTTCCGGTTTTCCTCCAATATGGTATCCTTTCCAACGATGCCGATGTCCGCCGCACCATATTCAACATAGGTCGGAACATCCGGACCCTTTGCCAGAAAGAAACGGAGACCATACTGCTCGTTGGTGAAAATCAGCTTACGTGTGTTCGGGTCCTTCATCTCATCACAGCTGATACCAAGCTTTTCCAGCGTTGCCATCGTCTGCTTTGCCAGACGGCCTTTTGTGAGTGCAAACGTCAGGTATCTCATTCTGTCTCTCCTCCATTTCCATCAAAGGGGTGGATGCGCTCCGTGCTTCCGTTGGAAAGATTGATGGCATATACCTCATCTATGGAGCGAAAATAGATGATCCCGCCGAACTGGTTGCGCATACCATACCTGCGGTAATCATCCAGGACCTTTCCATAGGCAAAGCGGATGCAGGCCACATCAAGCCCTCTGTCCCGTCTGGAATTTGCGTAACGGATTGCCGTCTCCTCCAGATCTTCCGGATAAAGAATCATTGTCTTGATATCCTCCACCGGAAGATAAATTTTCTGGCGTTCAATGGCACTGAGCAGGGCGTCGATTTCTGTGGCAAAGCCGACGGCCGCACAGCTTTTTCCGAAGTATTCGACCAGACGGTTATATCGTCCTCCCTTGATCAGAGCATCACCAGATCCATAGGTGTATGCCTGGAAGATGATACCGGTATAATAGCTGTACTCTGTTACGAGACCGAAATCGAAGGTCACATAATTCTCGCAGCCGTACATTTTCAGGAAATGATAAATCTGTTCCATCCGGTCCACGGCCTCCCGGCAGCTTCGGTTTCCGGTGAGGTTTCGGGCCTGTTCCAATACCTCTTCACCGCCGAACAGGCCTGGCATCTCAATCAGTGCCTTTTTCAGGTCTGGACGGATATGCAGGGTATCGATCAGTTCCTCGGCACCGAATCGGTTCTGGGCAGCGAGAAGACTGCGAAGTTCCTGCAGCGCATCTTCGCCAAGACCTGCCTCCTCAGCCAGCGCATTGAAGTAATCCACATGCCCCATACTGACCTGAAAATTTTCCAGTCCCGCCCGGCGCATCGTGGAAACGACAAGCGCGATGATCTCGGCATCTGCCTGGGCACTGTCATCGTTCATGAACTCGACACCCATCTGCGTACTTTCATTCAGGTTTCCATGATAAGAGTGATTATTGCGGTAGATATTTCCGTGGTAACAAAGCCGCAGCGGCATTTCCTCGTCACCAAAGTACATGGCCACGGCACGGGCTACAGAAGGGGTAAAATCCGGACGAAGTACAAGTGTATTGCCGTCACGGTCAAAAAACTTGTACAGGTCTCTGGACGGTGTGGTTCCCACCTCCTTGGCGAAAACCTCAAAGAATTCGAAACCGGGCGTCTCAATGGACTGATATCCGTAAGAACGGTAGAGCTTTTCAATCTGTCTCTCAAGAAACCGCTTGCGATCGCATTCACGGCCGAAAATGTCGCGGACACCCTCCGGGGTGTGCATTCTTTTTTTCATGGTCATCTCCTGTCTGCGTTGAAAATCAGCTGAAAGTTACGCTGGCGCTTTAGTATGCTACCATATTACCACACGAAATTATCCTGTCAAGGCTGATCTTCTTCCATGCCCCGGACAGAAAGATCTCTGGAAATGCCGTCCAGATACGGTACCAGGATTCCGGCTTTCCTGGGAAGAAAAAAACCGGGAGAGAGCTCATCGTAGTGAAAGCGTTTCAGTCCGCCCGACTCCATGCGCTTCCAGAACCTCAGAAGCTCCGCGTAACGCAGGTAATAATAGGTATCTCTTGAGGAGAAAAACACCAGAATAAAGGCGATTCCCCTCTGCTTCTCAAAGTCTGACATGAACCGGATCTGATGCGGATGAATATTCGCCAGAGGAAATGTGTCCGTCTTGCATTCCTTGGCATCAAAGCAGACCGGGATGCCCTGCACAGCCCCGATATAATCGACTGTGCTCTTCTGCTCAAAGTAAGCCAGGGTGATGCGCCGGCTCTCCTTGTCCATTCTGACCGGAGTAATTGGGGTGGGAATTTTCTGAATCAGAGCCAGATCCTGTTCCCGATATTGTTCGTTGGTGCGGTTGATCAGATCCTCCAGGGTAGACCCCCGAAGTCCGCGGGAATTCCAGGTCGCCATCTGTACTGCCTCAACCCTGTACTGCCCATGCGGAGTTCAGAAGGCGGAAGCCTGGAGAACCGACTGCGCCGGTAATGCCTCCGGTCTGCGCCTCGGAGGAATCGGTGGCTGGATCATAGTAGTCGCTCTCCTTACTGTTGATAATAGAGATTTTATTCAGCGGCCAGTAGCGGAATACGGCCTTTCCCAGAATCTTTTCCTTCTTGACAAATGGATTTTCCCAGTAACGGGAATCCTTGGAATACACCCGGTTGTCACCGAGCATGAAGTAGCTGTCAGAGGGCACAGTGAGAGGAAATGTCAGGTTGCCGGTATCGGTAGAGTCCGGTGTGGCACAGAAGGAATCATCCAGCGGCGTCTCACTGCCATTGATGTACACATCTCCATCGCGGATATCTACGGTCTCCCCTGGAAGACCGATCACTCTTTTGATAAAGAGCCTTGATTCATCATCCGGATACCGGAAGATGACGATATCATATCGCTTTGGATCGCTGTTTATGTAAGCCAGACGATTTCCAAAAATCTGGTCGCCCGTCATAATGGTCGGCTCCATAGAAGCAGAAGGAATTCTTGCGTTTACGATGATGAAACGCTGCAGAATGAACATAACGATTACAATGATCGCTATAATCTTTACATAATCAAGAATGTCCTTCCGGATACTCTCCTTACGGTCATCGGGTGTCGTCACCTTACCCTTCTCCTCTGAAGGATCAGCACCTTTAGGAGAAGAGATTGAATCTGTTGGCTTTTCGTTATCTTTGCTCATGTTGTCTTCTTTCTTTATGGATGGGAATATACACGCCTGGGTCTTACATTTCTATTTTTGTCTGCTCATTACCGGGCTATCCTGTACCGGGCTGCTTTGTGTCTGCGTATTTTGCGGCTGCCCGGCAGAATCGTGCCGCAGCGCCTCCAGTGTTTTCTGAAGGTCCCCGGGCAGAGGGGCATGGAAGGTTCTGCCTGAGAGGTCAGACAGGACGCCGCCCATTTCCGGAAATACGACCTCGGAGGCGTGCAGAAACTGGCGTCGCAGTCCACAGGTCCGCCGGAATTCTTCATTGCGCGTTCTGCGTCCATATTTTACATCACCGATGATCGGATGTCCAATAAAAGCAAGGTGGCTGCGAATCTGGTGGGTCTTGCCTGTAATCAGGTTCACGCGCAGCAGCGTAAATTCGGCAATCTGGCCGGAGCTGTCCCGGATTGCGAAGCATTCTTCCGGAATATATTCTGTTTCGATTCGTGAAAAAGTGACGGACTGCTGGCCGGGACAGGAATCCCGGACAATTACCCTGTTCGTCTTCGGGTCCTTGCTCAGCCAGGCGGAAATATGCGCTGGCTTCTGCACCCTGCCTTCTGTCAGTGCAAGATAATACTTATGCACAGAGCGGTTCCGCAGACAGCCGGAAAGCATTTGTGCGGCAGCAAGGGTTTTTGCGGCGAGAATAATTCCGCTTGTATTCCGGTCCAGTCGGTTTACAACGGATGGACGATACAGACGAAGACGCTCTTCGGAGAGTTCTCCCTTTTTCCACAGATATGCCTGAAGCATTTCAACCAGAGAATAATCATCCGGATCTGCCTTCTGGGAAAGGATACCTGCACGTTTATTCAGGACCAGGACCTGCGTATTTTCGAAAAGAATGTCAGAAGCGCACAGACATCTGCCTGGTCCGGTGGACGGGCCGCCCGCTGCAGAGACGGTGCGCCCTTTACCTTTTTCACAGGAGATGGAACCGGCTGTATTCTGTGCCGTGGCGCAGTGATAATCCTGCCCGGTATCCATGGTGCCCATAAATTTATGAAGGGTTTCCTCTGAGAAAAAAATCTGTATGGCATCACCGGATCTCAGGAGCTCGCTGCCGCTGGCCCTGGTGTGGTTCAGGGTTATATTTTTCTTCCGGAGCTGTTTATAAAGAAAACCACTTCCCGCTTCTGGAAGGTATCTTCTTAGAAATTTGTCCAGGCGCTGGGAAGCGGTCGATGAATCAATGTGTATTTCTATCATCACTTATTCATTTCCATAATCGTATATAATCAGATCAGAGAGCAATCTGCCGGATCACAGCGGCAACCTCTTCATCATGGTCTGCAAGCGAAGCATCCTGCTTTTCCTGCAGCTGGTCGATGCGATCTAGAAAATTTTTCTCGTTTGTGAAAATCTTGACTGTTACCTTGTAGCCGCTCTGCAGGATGGATTTCCGGATGTGTCCTTCCATGAACTGGATCACGCCAGGAGCAGCAGATACGTGAGTATAGGCAATGACATATTCTCCGCAGACGGCGGCAGCATCCAGAAACAGGTTCTGGTCATGCGTGGTAAGGAAGAGCTCATACAGCATCAGCAGAGATCCGGCATGTGCATGAATCCGGTCATGCAGATCTGCCTTCATCGGTTTCTGCATCAGCATCATGATCATGCCAACCAGTGACATTGCAGCGGGAATGCAGCCTACGGCAGCAATAATGGAATAGATATTGCGTCTGCTACCGTCATTCATGTAAAGGCCAAAGGCAAAAATTCCGAAGTCGATGGCAAATGCGGCGATCGTGCGGATTGTCCGCATCATTTTCTCGTGCCGGATATAACCATACTGTCCTTTATTAATTTTCAAGCGATTCATCTCCTTCTTGCGTTCAGGTTGATCAGCAGACGGATGTACAGGCGGAAGATGCTCTGCCGCAGCTGTTATTCCTCACTGATCTTGATGCCCTCATCGACACGGTTGCGCTGTGCGTGATAGGCCTCGGCGATGAGGTCCAGCTGCCGGTGATAGCGCACAAGCTCCTCGATGTCTCCGGACTGGTAGATCCGGTAGAATTCATCCTGTATCTTCTCTACTTCCCGCTTGGACGTAAGCCGGTAAAGGCTTTCAATCGTATTCACGATATCCTCTACGAGATTGTAGCGGAGTTTTGAGGACAACTGTGCATCCATGATCTCGTCCCGTACAGAAGACATTTCATTGTCCAGTGAGATAATCGCGTTTGCCGCATTTGAAAGTCTGGTACCCACTCTCTCGGGAATCTTTCCCTTGTATTTGTACTGCAGGGAATGCTCTGTGGTGGCCCAGAAATCCATCGCCATCGTGCGAATCTGGATCTCCACCAGAATTTTCTTCGGGCCCTGGATGGTATTCACCTCATAACGGACGACCATATGGTAACTGCGGTATCCGCTCTGCTTTTTGTTACGGATGTAATCCTTGATCTCAACCAGCTCAATATCCGTGCGGGCCGTGATCAGATCTGCGACACGACTGATATCCTCCGTAAACTGGCAGATGATCCGGATGCCGGCGATGTCCTCCACCTGCTCCTCCATCTGGTCCGGCGGGATTTTCTTCTTCGCCATTTTGTCCAGAATACTGGAAATGCTTTTTACACGCCCTGTGACGTGCTCAATCGGGCAGTACTGCCCCTGCTCCTGGAATTCTCTGCGAAGTGAGTCGAATTTCAGAATCAGTTCATCCACAGCCATCTCATAAGGGCTGAGGATTTTATGCCACATCAAGATATCCATATCTGTTTCCTTAGTACATGAACCAAAAAACAGCCCATTCCTTTCCGGAATGAGCTGCAATCCCTTCAAACTTTACTCTTCGTCATCCTCGTAATCGGCGTCATCGTCTTCATCTACGTCATCGGAATCATCATAGGCAGGCGGTTCGCTGCTTCCCTTAGAGGAACTGGAATCTGAAGCCGCAGGTTTATTGTCTTCCATCGGAGCAAGCTCGCTTCGATTCTGATTTACAAGATCATAGTAGCTCTGCAGAGAGGAGGAGAAGGTATTGTACTTCTCTCCAACCTCAGCCATAGCATTACTGAGAATGGTTGAAATATTGCCCAGCAGCTGATCTGTGTAGGTGATTGCGCTGGTACGGATATTATTCGCATCATTCTGTGCAGAATCCAGAATCTCCTGTGCCTGCTGATTTGCCTGATTTACAGTATCGTTTGCCTGTGCATAGGCAGCCTGCATGACTTCTGTCTCGGAAGTCAGCTCCTTTGCCTTCTGCTCAGCCTCCGAGATGATATTGTCTGCTTTTGCCTGAGCATCGGCAAGAATGGCGTCCTTGTTGCCGATGATTTTCTGATAACGCTTGATCTCATCCGGCGTTTTCAGGCGAAGCTCACGAAGAAGCTCTTCCAGTTCCTCTTTGTTCACAACGATCTTGGTTGTGGAAAGCGGCTGGTAACGGCAACTTTCTACATATTCTTCAATCTCTTCAATGATCTGTTCGATTCTGCTGCTGCTCATTATTCATACTCCTTATATTTATCATCTGAACTCCGGATGCAGGAACCACAGCTGATCCCGTATGCAGCGCGAACGTAACGTGTCTGCTCACTGATCATCCCCTCATATCTGTGGTCCTCTTCGGGGCTTTCTGCCTGTTTGACTGGTCCGGAATGACCTTTGCCCGGTCTTATACATCCGTAATGCGCTTCTTCGCTCCCAGCTTGCGATGTATCTCCTCTGCAACGAAGGGAGGTACAAACTCACTGATATCGCCACCAAAGGCGGCAACCTCTTTTACAGTGGTTGAACTCAGATACGAATACTGCAGTGACGTGAATAGAAATGTCGTGTCGACATCAGGAGCAAGCTTACGGTTTGTCTGTGCCATCTGCAGCTCGTACTCGAAATCGGTAATCAGACGCAGGCCACGCACGATCACGCTGGCGTGACATGACTTTGCGAAATCTACAGAAAGACCCTCAAATGCACGCACTTCCACATTCGGGATCTCTTCCGTCGCTTTCTTAAGTATATTAACACGTTCCATAGATGAAAACAACGGAGTTTTTGCAGAATTATGCAAAACTCCGATGATGAGCTTATCGTATAATTTAGATGCGCGGGTGATGATATCCAGGTGTCCATAGGTCACCGGATCAAAAGTGCCCGGATATACGCCAACAACCATAGTGCTATTCTCCTGCCTGATCGAGCCGTAAGAAAAGATGCTCGTTAGTTTTGTATTTCTTCCATTTAATACATGTATAACCGGAATTGTCAAGCCATGAAAAATCGTTCTTCAGAGATGCCTCTACAACAAAGAGTGTCTCCGGTGTGATACAGGAAGAATTCTTCAACGCCATCAGGGCATCCTTCTCCAGATCACAGAGATAGGGAGGATCCAGAAAAACCAGATCAAAAGGATCCCGTCCGCCAAGATAGCGGATGGCAGAAAGTGCGTCCATCTGAAGCACCCTGGCCCGATCTGTAAGCTTTGTGAAGCGGAGATTTTCCTGAATAATCTGTATAGCCTGCCGGCTCTTGTCTACAAAGCAGCAGCTTTCTGCGCCTCTGCTGAGCGCTTCGATACCGATTGCCCCGCTCCCGGCAAAAAGATCAAGGAAACGGCACCCCGGAATATCATTCTGGAGTATATTGAAAAGCGTTTCCTTGATCCTGTCAGTCGTGGGGCGGGTATCCTTTCCGGGGAGTGTCTTCAGGGGAAGACTTCTGCATGTTCCGGCGATTACTCTCATTCTTCGTTTGCCTCTTTATATTGAATTCTCCAGTCAAGATCACCGCGGTCCAATCCGAGAATCAGCATTTCTGCTGTTGCAATGTTGGTTGCGATCGGAATTGTATACTGATCACAGCACTTCATGATCTTTACGACATCTGGTTCCCGCGGATCAATGATTGCCGGATTGTAAAAGAAAATGACCATATCCATGTCATTCCGTTCAATCATCTCTGTGAACTGCTTGTCTCCTCCAAGACTTCCGGCCAGAAACTTGTGGATGTGAAGATTTGTGACTTCCTCGATCCTTCTGCCGGTGGTACCTGTCGCATAAATTTCATGCTTTGCAAGAATTCCCTTATATGCGATGCAAAAGTCCTCGATCAGACTTTTCTTGCTGTTATGTGCGATTATTCCAATGTTCATGCGAATAGATACCCCTTTCTCTGCCTGCCTTTATTGTACATAAGATCTGAAAATCAGTAGGATGACTGTATTCAAATTATGAATTTTCGAATCCATTATAACAAATGCACAAACATTTCGCAACAAAAAACAAATTAATTATAGGTTTTTACCACAAAGGGGGACTATTCTTCTGACTGTACAGAATAAAAAAGTGCCGCTGCAGAACCGGCAGCGACACCACCTTTGTATGATAGAAGCTGATTAGATGTCAAAGCTTCCGATTTCTGCTCCGTCATTGAGTACATAATATGCCTTGTTCTCTTCCGGCTTTACATAGACCTTAAGTTCCTTGAGATCTGCTTCGGCTTTTCCGGCGGCCTTCCATGCCTCTGCGGCTCTGGCAACCAGATCGCTGTATTTGATTTCCTTGCCGAGGTACTGAAGAACAACAGATTCCTTTACCTCAGGAGCAGAAGCTTCTTTGGCAGGCGCTGGTTTCGCGGCCTCCTTCTTTCCGGCAGAGGGTTTCTTTGCGGTATTTTTGGACGCTGCAGACTCCTTTACAGCGGCCTTTGCTGCAGCGGCAGTCTCTTTTACAGCGGTCTTTGCTGCAGTGGCAGTCTCTTTTACAGCAGTCTTTGTTGCAACGGCGGACTCTTTTACAGCAGTCTTTGTCGCAGTGGTTGTTTCCTTTACAGCGGACTTTGTTGCAGTGGCCGCCTTCTTTACATCGGTCTTTGCTGCTGAAACGGCCTTCTTCTCGGCTTCCTTGATTTCAGATGAGGTTTTCTTCAATTCGGCAGTGGCTTTTTCAACCTTGCGCTCAACGTTCTGCCCAACCTTCTCGGCCTTGCGCTCAACCTTTTCAGCCTTCTGCTCAACCTTAGCCGCTACTTTTTCAACTACATTCTTTTTCGCTGCCTCTGGTGCTTTCTTACTTGTGGTCTTGACTACAGCAGCTGATTTTCTTGCCTCTGCCATTGCTATTTTCCTCCATAATGATTCAGATACAAATGATTTATATTATCATGGTCAAGTATCATTCTTTCTTATATTATTCTTTTTCAAATAATAATGCAAGAAATCGGAAAAAAATCAGCGATTCAGATAAATTCCTGAAGTTATGAAACGCTTTAGCTGTCGTTTTATACAGCAGAGGTGCGCGGAAAGAGACCGTACGGATCTCGCCTGAATGATTGTCTTCGGCGACGCGCAAAGGCGCACGGAAAGAGGAGGGGTATCCCGCCTGCCGGTCTGATGAAATCATGCAGGATTGATATAGCGCGTTAGTGCCTGAAGCAATGGCTGATGCTGAGGCAGTTTCAGCTGGGGGTCCAGAGCAAGTACTTCCTTCACCGCCTGACCCGCAGTCTTCAGAAGGTCAGAATCTCTGTAAATGTCGGCAATCTGAAAATCTGCTATTCCGCTCTGACGTACGCCGAAGAGATCGCCGGGTCCCCGAAGCTTCAGATCCTCCTCCGCTATCTGAAAGCCGTCATTGGACCGGCTGAGAATTTCCAGACGCTTTGAGGTTTTCTCTTTTCCATCTCCCTGTATAAAGATACAGTAGGACTGGGCGCTCCCGCGCCCAACCCTTCCTCGGAGCTGGTGCAGCTGGGCCAGACCGAACTGCTCAGCGTTTTCAATCAGCATAACAGTGGCATTCGGCACATTAACGCCAACCTCAACCACAGTTGTGGACACGAGAATCTGTATCTCATTGGCGGCAAAGGCCTGCATAATCTCCTGCTTCTGCTGCGGATTCATCCTGCCATGCAGCATACCGACATGTATTGAATCGGGGAATCTTTTTCTGAGGGCCGCACTGTACTCTGTGACATTTTCACAGGCCAATTCCTCATTGGGCTCAACCATAGGACAGATAACGTATGCCTGGTGCCCGGCGGCAACCTGCTTTTCAATAAATCGGTAGGCGCTTTCGCGGTATGAGGTTCCGACTACTGCGTTTTTCACAGGCAGCCGGTTATCGGGCTTGTCATCGAGAATGGATATGTCCAGATCTCCGTACAGAATCATGGCAAGTGTACGGGGAATGGGGGTAGCGCTCATGACAAGAACATTCGGGGGATATCCTTTTTCTGTCAGTGTCAGGCGCTGCCGCACCCCGAAACGGTGCTGTTCATCTGTAATAACGAGACCGAGGCGCTTATATTGGATTGCCTCCTGGATCAGAGCGTGGGTGCCGATAATCATCCTGGCTTCCCCAGAGGCCGTTTTTTCATAAATCGCACGCTTTTCCTTTGCGGTGCAGCTGCCGGTGAGCAGGACCGGGCAGGCGTCACTGATTCCATTGCTCTCAAGAACAGAGAGCAGCGCTGCATAGTGCTGCCCCGCGAGTACCTCTGTTGGCACCATGAGGGCACTCTGATAACCGTTTTCATAGGACATGATCATGGCGAGAAAGGCCAGAATGGTTTTGCCGCTCCCGACGTCACCCTGAATCAGACGGTTCATTAAGGTGCCGGAGGCCAGGTCCCGTTCCAGTTCACCCCAGACCCGCTGCTGCGCATTTGTAAGGCGATAAGGAAGTGACTCGATCACTTCCTCTGTTTTCCAGACTGTCTTCATTGGAAAATGGTTGCACTTATCCTGATTCTGTGCTCTGACAAAGGATATACCAAGGAGAAAGAGGAAGAACTCGTCAAAGCTGAGCCTGTTTCGTGCAATCCCGTAATTTTCCGTGGAATCCGGAAAATGGATCTGATGCAGGGCATAATTGATTTCGGGCAGTCCAAGTGGTTCGCGGATTTCATCCGGAAGTATTTCGGGTGCCAGCCTCTCTGTCTGCAGCAGCTGTGCAACTGCCTTTCGTATTGCCTGGTTGGAGAGACCTTTTGTCAGAGCATAGACGGGGAGCATCTGTCCTTTGCGTTCATCATAGGCAGCCGGTGTGAAAAGCTCCGGATGTTCCATGATTGTCCGGCCGTTCTTTTGGATAACCATGCCGCGGAAGATACAGACCATGCCGGGCTTCAGAGTGGCGGCCAGAAATGGCATATGAAACCAGTTGACCTGAATGGATCCGGTCTCATCCTGAAGGTACACCATGGTGATCGAATTGCCACTGAAGGTCTTGACCGTCGGTTTTCTGCTGATCCGCCCGAAGATGGCATTCTTCTGTCCCGGGATGACCTGACCGATCGGAACAGGCTCCTCATAAATGTCATACTCCCTGGGATAATAGTGGATCAGATCCTCTATCGTGAAAATGCCGAGCCGGTTAAACAGTGCTTCTGATTTTTCCCCGATGCCCTTCAGGTTCCGTATGGAATCCGAAGGGATTTTTCCCTTTGCCATATTATTCACTCCCTGATCGGCACACCATCAGTATTTTATGTATACAGGTATATGTGCCCTCTCCATCGATAAAAAGTGCCTTGCCGGGGAAAACGTCCCGTTGATGAAAAAGAAACTGCCTGACCGGACAGCTTTCTCCGGCCGGGCAGTTCCCGGAATATTGTCTTAGTCTTTATATTTTGCCTGTATTTCAAGAGGAAACCAATATATCATGATATTGAGGTCAAAAGATTGATAATTATGAAATTGTCTTGAAATTCTCACGGTTTCGACAAGCAAGAAGTACTACGGTTCTCTAGCATGTCTGCAAATGTTCGAATTTCAAGACAATTTCTTAAACACTCGACTTTTGATCCTTACACAGATTACTCGACAGAAAGAATACAGTAGTATACGGGCTGGCCGCCGTTGTTCACCTCGACATCAATGTCCGGGAATTTCCCGGCAATCTGCTGTGCAAGGCGGTTTGCATTCTCTTCGGAATAATTCTGACCGAAATAGATGCTGATCAGCTCGGCATCCTCCGGCATCATCTTTTCAACCGCATCCAGTGCCGTATCGTTGATATCTTTTCCGACTGCAAGGATGCCATCATCACCGACAGCCATGATATCGCCCTGATGAATCTCAACGTTGTCGATGGTCGTATCACGGATCGCATAGGTCAGTTCTCCGGTGCGCACCGTACCAATGGCTTCCAGCATGGCATTCTGGTTATCCTCCACGTTCTTTGCGGGATCATAGCCGAGAAGCGCCGTGATGCCCTGGGGAATGGTCTTGGAAGGAATGACAATGATATTCTTTTCCTTGACGAGGTCCTTGGCCTGACGTGCTGCCATGATGATGTTCTTATTGTTGGGGAACAGGAAGATGTTCTCTGCGTTCACCTGATCAATTGCGTCCAGAACATTCTCTGTGCTCGGATTCATTGTCTGACCGCCCTTGATGATGTAGTCTGCTCCAAGGCCGCGGAAAATCTCCTCAAACCCGTCTCCGGCGCAGACCTCAATAAAGCCGACTGCCTTGGCAGGGCTGGCCTTGCGAAGAATCTCTTCCTCCTGGTCTCTGGCGGTTTTTGCAGGATTTTTGATGAGCTTTTCATGGTGCTCGATCAGAAGGTTATCAATATTGATGGCCTTCAGAGCGCCAAGCTGCAGAGCTTTGGAAAGTACGGCACCGGGATCATTTGTGTGTACATGCACCTTCAGCTCACGGGCATCCGGAATAATCACAACCTGCTCACCGTTCTTGACCAGAAAGGCGCGGAGCTCGTCAATCTGTGCCTGGGGAACGGACTTCTCACTGCTGATGATAAATTCTGTGCTGTAGCCGAAGTTCAGTTTTGGAACTGCCTCTGCTTCCGGCTTATGATCTTCGCTCTGGGTTTCCTTTGCTTTGCCAAGGTCCGGATCAACCTCCTTGCCCATCAGACCGTCATAGGCACCTTCCAGGATGGTCATCAGTCCTTCTCCGCCGGAATCGACCACACCGGCCTCCTTCAATACAGGGAGCATATCAGGTGTCTTTGCCAGGACTTCATTGCCGTAGTCAATAATATTCTTGATGTAATCATCGAGCGGCATCTGCGCATCCACAAGCTTGCGGGCGATTTCCGCCATTCCCTTCGCAACGGTAAGGATCGTGCCTTCCCTTGGTTTGATGACGGCTTTATAGGCCGTTTCCACTGCTTTTTCACAGGCATCCGCAATCATGGGAATATCGATTTCACTGGAAGCCTTTACCACCTTTGTGAATCCGCGAAACAGCTGGGACAGAATGACACCGGAATTTCCCCGGGCTCCACGAAGAGAACCGGAGGAAATTGCCTTTGACAGGTCCTTCATGTTCATGTTGTCAATATCCTGCACCATGTGGACTGCGGACATGATGGTCATCGTCATATTTGTGCCAGTGTCACCGTCCGGTACCGGAAAAACGTTTAATTCATTGATCCAATCTTTCTTGGCATCCAGATTCTGGGCGCCGGTTAAAAACATATGCGCCAGCATACTGGCATCAATTGTATTTTCAGCCAAAATAATATCCTCCTCAGATATCAGTCTATTACCCGTACGCCTTCAACGATGATACGTACATGTTCGACCTTCATTCCAGTGAACTCTTCAAGCTGATACTTTACGCTGTCGATCAGATTCTGGGCTACGGTGGGTATGCTTACGCCGTAGGCAATGATCACATGGAATTCCAGAGAGATTTTATTCGCATTGATGGTTACCTGGATGCCGTGCTTCAGGCTGTCTTTCTTCAGAAGACGTACCAGGCCGTCCTTCATGTTGACGGCGGCCATTCCGACAATTCCAAAGCATTCTACAGCAACACTGCCGGCATAAGTAGCGATGACATCGGGATTGATGACAACTTCACCGAATTCCGAATTAACTCGTCCTTTCATCTTCTGCTCCTTTCTAAACAGTTACCGCTGCAAGCGATTCTGATTACTGATGTTTTTTGAACATTCCGCACAGCTCTGCCTTCGGAGAAGAAACTGCTGCATGGAATTTCATATTTTTCAGTATATCGTAATTGGGTTGGATTGTGAAGCAAAAATGCATCTGCACATCCGGGCAGAAACGGTACCGGACAAAAAAAGGAGACCCCACCGTGTGAGATCTCCAGCATGTTTTCCTTCATGGAGTCGTGACTTCAGGCACGCTCTACAGCGCCGCTTCTCAGGCAGCTGGTACAAACATACATCTTTTTTGTACCCTGTGGTGTCTTTACACGTACAGCCTTAACGTTAGCTTTCCACATATGATTTGATCTTCTATGAGAATGGCTTACATTATTACCAAAGTAAACAGCCTTATCGCAAATAGCACATTTAGCCATGATCACACCTCCTTAACCACAAACTTAAACCGACTCAGCTATATCGGCTTACGACACTAAGCCAGTATAGCAGACCGGAAGGCTCTTTGCAAGAATTATTTTACGGAAATGAAAACTTATTCAGCGGGCGTTTCTGAATTGCCGGCGGCTGCGGCAGCATCCTTTCCGCCAACGGCCTCTTTGATCTTTGTGACAATATCCGGTGCCATATCAATGATTTTGGACACTGCATCCTGGCTCTTCATGCTGATCAGCTTCGTGGTCCCGTCTTTGGCCACCATCAGCACTGCTGCGGGAACCATCTTGGCGCCGACACCACCACCGCCGTTGTCCTTGGAAGAGTTGCTGAAAGCACCTGCGCCCATGCCAAAGGATAATTCTGAGAGCGGGATCATGATGCTGTCACCAACCGGAACGGGCTGACCGACAACGGTCTTTGTGGTAAGAAAGTTGTTGAGTCCTTCGAAAAGAGAATCCACATTATTGTGAAAGGTATTCTGCTTGTCTGACATTCTGTTTGTCCTCCTGTCTGTTTGCTGATAATCTGTTCACTTATTCATGGGGTGCTGCCACTTGGCGGGCCCATTGAAAAATTCTAAGATTGCACTGCTTCTCTGAATGTGTTGCGCAGTGCTTCTCTGAACGTGCTGCAATCCGAAGGAAAATTCCGGCGGATTATGCTGCCTTTTTTTCGTTCCGCTTCCTGCCATGGGGACGGATTTTATGCATCAGAACTTTAATTTCCTTCTGAGTGACAATCCGGAGAACTCTCACCAGAAGAACAATGAGGAAGAAGTGCCCCCGGAAGCTGATATCCGCTTCAAATACCTCTTCCTGAAAATCCGGTCGTACTAAAAGGTCTCCCGGAAGTGTCGGATAAAAGATGGCGATAAGCCCCAGGATCTGCCCTGTTGCTGCCGGGTCTCCGGTACCAAACTCCAGATATCCGTCTATGCTGCGAGGCAGAATATGCTTCAGGAGCGCACCGATCTGACGGAGCGCCAGCTCCTTGAACTGGTAAAAGGACTCGGATTCCAGATATTCCAGCGTATCGGTGAATTTTCTCCAGAACGCCTGCAGCTTCTGCATGACCTTTTCGGTTTCTGTAAAAAAAGAAGTCAGACCTTTTCTGATTCTTGCGAACAGAGCACTGATCCTGGCGCCGAGGCGCGCCAGTGCGTTCGGCCGCTCACCAGGAATGACGGAAATATCGATCTGCTTTGCGGAGTCCGCTGTTCCGGCATCCGGATTGTACTTCCAGCGGCCGGGTTCTGCAGATGGACGGATTTTTGCCTGCGTCCATGTCTGCCCCCTTGCCTCAGAGGCGCTGTGGTAGGCGTTTTCCTTTGGGGATTTTTTCTTTTCTTTCCTTCGGTTCAATGTCTTCAGGATCGGGATTCCAAGCAGATAGACCTCAAATGCATGTGCACTGCGTCCATCTGAATGGTGAAAGGAAAATGTGATATGCAGAAAGTGAAACAGCCACCACATTTTTCCCTGCAGGTCAAAATCCTGCCCGTGCTTTTTCAGTGCCGCCCGATAGCAAAATGGCGTAAAGAGCAGCAGAAGTATGATGCACAGAATAATTCCCAGAATCCACAACAGGACAATGCCGATGATGGACAGAATCTTCAATAAAACTGCCAGCATTCTTACTCCTTCATGAATCACTGTGGCATAGGGTGATAAAAATCAGGCATCACATCAGCGTGCAGGCCCGGTTTTTCCACGTAAAAATGCTTTCATATCACAGGTTCCTGTTTCCTCCCAGGCATCCCTGGCGATGCGTGCAACGGTCTGGTAAGCCTCCCGTCTGCCAATCGCTACGCCGACTACAGGCGGAAGTGTGCGCAGGATGACATCGCTGCAGAGATATCTTGCCTCGATGATATCAAGCTGTTCCGCTTCATTGAGCGGATAGGTAATTAAAAATAAGCCTGGGAACCAGGCTCTCTTTTTCAGTGCGCGGCGGATCTTCTCTTTCTGTTCCCCGGCGCGGGTGCCGAAATATAGAATGCCTGACTGGTTTATTTCCGGGGTACCCATAATCCTGATTTCTTCATCTCCATATATGTGCTGTAGCCCTTTTCGAGGATCTGACGTTCATTTGTGAACTTCAGCAGGTGGTAGGCCTCGTGATATTTGTAGTATCCGGAATCGATAAAATATTCCTCCCACTGCGGCTTACTGTAATAGCTGCTTCCCATCATCAGATACCAGTGGACCTGTTTGTCGACTTCTCCTTCAGGGACTTCAAATGTATAGTGACTTGTCCCGACGAATTTTATGATTGTTGCCTTCGCCCCGGATTCTTCCCGTACCTCGCGAAGCGCGGTATCTGTGAACGTTTCTCCTTGTTCAACGGTGCCCTTGGGCAGCACCCAGCCCTCATAGCGGCCCTTGAAGTTCTTGTACAGGACGAGGATCTTTCCGCGGAAGATGACAATTCCCCCGCAGCTTACCGCATTGATCATGTGTTTATCCTCCCATAATTATTATCAGTATACGACAGTTCTCTGCTGTTCGCAAGGAAGGATATGACGGGGCTGCAGGGGAAGATTTTCATTCAGCTGCCAAAATAGGTTGTAAAGACGTCGCGCACTACGTTGATCGCCGGTGCTGTGCCGTCTCCACCGTTTTCGACAATGGCACAGACCACAATGTCGTTATTCCCTGTATTGGAAAATCCAACAAACCAGGAGTGTGCATGACCTTCGCTGTCGTATTCTGCAGTTCCGGTCTTGCCGACAATATCATATGGGAGGTCCGCAAGGGCTGTTCCGGTTCCGTTCTGTACAACGCCGCGCATGGCTTCTGTCAGATTGGAAGCCTGACCAGCATCCATAACCTCCTTATATGTGGCGGGCTCAGTGGTTTTTACGGTATTTCCGTCTGCACTGACCACCTTCTGGACAAAGTAGGGCTTCATCATAACGCCATCGTTTGCGACTGCCTGTCCGATCATGCACATCTGCAGAGGGGTAACACGGGTATCTCCCTGTCCGATTGCTGTCTGCATGGTCAGCTGGTCAGGTGTATTGGAATCCATGGTGAAGACACTTTCTGTGACGTCCAGATCGGTGTCCAGGCTCTGGTTCAGCCCGAAGTCCTCTGCAGCCTGCCGGAGGGTGCTCTTGTCGATATTGTTCATGCTCATATAGGCAAAGGCACAGTTACAGGAATTGGCGAAGGCACTTGCAAAGGTCTCCTGTCCGTGTGCTTCGTAGTTATAGCAGTGGATCGTAAAACCTGCATTTTCATAGGTGCCTGTGCAATTATAGGAAAAATTATCAAAGCTGCCGTTCTGACGCAGGTAGGCAAGCGCGGTCACAATCTTGAAGGTGGACCCCGGAGGATACAGACCCTGGGTGGCACGGTTCAGAAAAATGCCGTTGTCCGAGTTGGTCAGTGTGTCCCAGTCCTCCTCCACGGTATTGGGATCATAATTCGGGCTGCTGTAGTCCACCAGAACCTCCCCGGTGCTGACGTTCATGGCAACCACTGCGCCGGAATTGCTCCCCAGGGCGGAAGCTGCGGCTTGCTGAAGGGGAACACTGAAGGTGGTCACAATGTTGTCCCCGTCCTTTTTCTGCTCATTCAGGTCATTCTCCACCTGCGAGACGATGCTTGCGTGGGACTGGATAAGGTCATTGTTGTGACTGGATTCCAGTCCGCTTCCTCCATAGACAGAATAACCGACTGCCTGTGCAAAGAGCGAGCCATAGGGGTATTCTCTGGTCTCCGTACCATCATCTGCGACCTTTGTCTGTGCCAGCGCGGTTGTGCCGTCTGAAGCAAGGATAGAGCCTCTGATGATCTGCTTTTCAACCTCCTCCTGCCGCTTGTTCAGCGGGCTGTTCAGAAGTGCCTCGCTGTCGTTGATCTGAAAGTAAATCATATAGACGATCAGAGAGACAAACAGCGCCAGTGACACGAATGAGACAATGCGGTAGGGTCTAATGATTGCGGAGCGCGAGATCCTCTTTTGTCTGTTCTTCGATCTTTCGTTCGAGGTCTCCGGTGTCTCTGGATACCTGTCCTCTGTCCTGCCGCGGCCGGTACGCCTGCTCTGACCGGTACGGCTGTTCCTGCCGGTATTGCTGCGGCCGGAATCCCGGCTCGGCGCCCTGCGGCTGGAATTGTCTGTTTCTTCGTATCCTCTCTCGTCTTTCTTCCTCAAGTTCTTCGTCCTCGTCCTTTCTCATAATGTACAGGCCCTGAATGATGGAAATCATGGCAATGGTGCACATTAAGGAGCTTCCGCCATAGCTGACCAGCGGAAGAGTGATGCCCGTCATAGGTATGAATTTTGTGGTTCCGCCAACCGTCAGGAATACCTGAAATGCATACTCTGTTCCAAGTCCGATCGCGACCAGCTTGTAGAACGGACGGTCGAGGCGAAGCGCGATATTTACAATCAGCAGATACATTCCCATGCAGAGAAGTATCAGACAGATGGAAAAGATGACACCGAATTCCTCACAGATGGCGGCGAAGGTAAAGTCCTCATAGGCAAGCGGAATCATTTCGGGGTGCCCGTTAAACAATCCGGTTCCAAACCAGCCTCCCGCACAGACACCGAAGAGAGCCTGAATAATCTGATAACCGGAGCCCTCGTAATCGGCAAACGGGTCTTTCCAGACCTGCACGCGGACACGCACGTGTTCAAACATCTTGTAGGCAACAACACAGGCACCGGCCATTCCTCCGAGGCCAATTGCCACATATCCGGGATTCCGGGTTGCAACATACACGATGACAATATATGCGACGAAGTAAACCAAAGCTGCCCCAAGATCGGCAGACAACGCAAGGATGCCTACATGGATGGCAACAACAATGGTCGTGATCACGACCTGTTTGAAATCCGTGCGGTTCTGCAGCATGCCTGCCATAAAGAGCACGACGCTGATCTTGACGAATTCAGAGAACTGAAACGATATGCCGCCGATACTGACGTTCAGATTCGCACCGCCAGTGACACGGCCCAGCACCAGAACGACGCCGAGAAGAAGGATGCCGACAACGGCATAGAGCCAGGTCAGCTTTGATACCCAGCGCACCCTGCGGACAAATACCGGAATAATAAAGCATACCATGGTGGCGAATGCTGCTATGATGTACTGCTTCCGCGCGGTGTCCATTCCAAGCCGGGACTGCATGACCAGACCTACGGACAGGATCATACACATGGTGTTGAGCAGTATCAGGGAAGCCTTCCGGTATATAATCCGGTACAGGATCTGTACAACCAGGATGTACCCGATCACGCAGATCAGCATCAGGATCATGTAGGGGTCCTGGGACTGCAGGTACATGATTACATAGCTGACGGAGTTAAAGAGTACCATTAGCCAGATCTGGTTCCGCATGATCCGCCGTCTGGCCGTATCTGACTTTCTTCTCAGAACCATGTAGGTCTCGATCGTGAAAAAAATCATGATCAGGAGAAGCACGTATTTCGATATTTGTACAAGAATTTTTGTCATGAAGCAAATTCCTCAATTTGAGCAGAACGGTCGTCTTCTGAAAGGATTATTCTACACCGCGTCTGAAATGTCCGCGTGTGGTCTTCAGGTCCGGGATGTCCCGGCGATCCAGAAAAGCCTTCGCAATATCCCTGGCCAGTTCACCGCTTTCATCGGTAAACTGCAGCCGGAAGGACCGGAAATGCAGCCGGTCAAGCGCAGACAGCGTATCCGGGCGGTCTGCGATGTGCTCCTTTAAAAGGGACGTGGGAAGACTGTTGTATATAATATTGTAGCAGAAAGTACAGTGGCATTCCGCAGGAAAAGCAGCATTTTTCCTGTCCCTGAGGACAAGCCGCGCATCGCAGTGACTGCAGCGGTCCATCGTTTTCTTGAGACAGTGTGCAGACAGCATCATCGGAGCGCGTCCGTATACGATACACTCGCTCTGACTGTTGTCTCTGTGCCGGAGCTCCTGTTCATTGAGCTCCAGAGAGGCAGTGTTGCGGGGATAACCGTTCCGGGCAAAGAAAAGCTCCGCGCGGTTGTTCATGGTATAGATACCGGCATCCAGAATGGTCGCAGATACAAGGCCCATATCCCGAAGCAGCCCGAGCTCCTCCAGATTTCTGGTCAGTATGGCAGGCTTCCGGCCCGGGAATTCCTCCTGAAAGGCTGTAGTATAGGTTCTGATCAGAGAAGTCAGCCGGGTCTCCGCGTCTCTGCGCATAAGGTAGGGAAGCATCAGAAATGCATCCTTCTGACATTGATGTATATTGCGGAGGGCATCTGCCAGAGACAGGGGGCAATTCTTCTTCAGAAACATCTCAGCGTCCAGCCAGATGGCGGAAAGACCGTCAACCTTCTCCAGCGATGCAAGCTGTGCGAAGGTATTCACAGATGCGGTATATTCTGTGTCCGGTACCTCTGCAGGTCGGGATGGCATATCGCCAGATGCCGGTGGAGCGCTGTCCGCATCCGGTTCCACTGCCGGGGAAATCAGAGATTTAGCCAAGGCCGAAGCCATACTGCACTCCGGAACGACATTACGCTGTGTGTGCAGTCTGATCTTTTGGGAAAGCGCCTCGAATCCGTCCCGCCGCAGCTCGTTGAGCAGCTGCATCGGAACAAAGAGCTGGTCCTCCATCGAGATATCCAGTCTTTGGAAGAAAAAGTCACTGGTTCCGGTCTTGTTCATCTGGGCACGGACACGCTCTTCTGTCACAGGCTGGTTTTTAGCCTTCTGTATGCCGTCCCTCTCCATGTGAACATGGATAACGGACGTATGTGTACAGGATGTGTGTGTATCCCGATCCCTCTCTGTGGAAAATTCCCCGGGACAGTTATCTTCAAACCGGTCTATTTCAGAACCGGGCTGCTGGTCTTCTGCCCAGAAAAGATCAAGAACGGCACCACCAGCCTGCGAGAGTATCAGCCTTCCGGCCACCGGACTCTGCAGTTTCCGTCCTGCTTCTTTTGTGTTCAGCTCCTTTCGGATCTGTTCAGTCAGAGAAGCGGCAGCCTTCTGGCGGACATCAAGTGTTTTTTCGTTTTTCAGGGCGATCATATCGCGTCCGTTGCGTTCGAAATAACAGCCCTTGCTGAAACCGTCCCGGTTAAAGAGGTCCCAGAGGAATTTCAGGTCTTCTGGATCAACCAGATAGCGGGATGGGTCCTGGAAATACCGGTCAATGTATTTCCGATAGACAGAGACGACGCCTGCCGTGTATTCAGGCTTTTTCATTCGTCCCTCTATTTTAAAGGAAGAGATGCCTGCACGGATCATATCGGGAAGGATTTCAACCGTATTCATGTCCTTCATGTTGAGCGGATACCGGGTGTCTGGTCTGGTCAGAAGCCTGCCCTGCTCATATACATCGAAAGGAAGACGGCATACGCCGGCACATCTTCCACGGTTTCCGCTTCTGCCTCCGATCAGGCTGCTCATCAGACACTGGCCGGAATAGCTGTAGCACATGGCGCCGTGGATAAAGCTCTCGATCTCCAGGCCTGTCTGGTCATGAATACTCCGGATTTCTTCCAGAGAGAGCTCTCTTGCAGGTACGATCCGTGACATGCCGATTTCCTTCAGAAACCGCGCACCATGTACGCCGGTTATTGACATCTGTGTGCTGGCATGCAGCGGAAGTTCGGGGAAAACCTGCTGGAACAGATCAACGATACCGAAGTCCTGTACGATTACACCGTCCAGCCCCTCACGTACATAGGGAGCCATAAAGGTCTCCAGGTCGTGTTCGATCTCGGAATTTTTCACGAGCGTATTCACGGTCATGTACAGCTTTTTCCCGAGCCTGTGGGATAAATCGATGGCAGAACAGAGGGCAGACTCGTCCGGATTGTCTGCGTAAGCTCTTGCCCCGAAGCGGTTTCCGCCGATATAGACAGCATCGGCGCCGGCTATGAAGGCGGCCTTCAGGGCCTCAATGGACCCTGCCGGTGCCAGAAGCTCCGGCTTGTCTGCCTGATTAGCGTAAGTGTCCTTAAGATTTGCTGGTTTCATGCTCGTTACGTTCACGGAGTTTTGCATTTTCCTTCTTCAGTCTCTCGATCTCCATCTGGGCAGCAATCAGGTCATGCCTAGTGTCATAGGCAGACTGGTCCTTATCCTCCAGATCCTGCTCCATGGAATCCACCTGTGATTTCGCCTTAAAGTAATCATCCGCGATATTGAATTCCAGCAGCATGGATTTCATATCCTGCGTCAGCCGTCCAAACCCCTTCATGGAATGCAGCTCTGCAATCTTATTGTTCAGATAAAAAGCGACTCTTTGCAGGTATTCTTCACTTTCATAGCCTGACAGTGTGATCGCTTTGCCGTCAATCATTACTTTTATTGAATGTTTTTCTGCCATTATTTCTCCCCTTTTTTCCTGTTTATATTGTACTGATACCGTTTGCCATTTCGATAACATTTCAGTGTTTGTACCAATAGCCGGTATCGGTGCCTTGCTTAATGTGAGCTATGATTCCGGCATGTCGATGCCGAAATGGTGATATGCCAGCTCGGTTGCAACCCGGCCATTGTGCGTCCGGTTCAGAAAGCCGTTCTTGATCAGGTAGGGCTCATAGACATCCTCAATAGTACCGGAATCCTCACCGATTGCGGCGGAAAGCGTATCCAGGCCAACCGGACCGCCCTTGAATTTTTCTATGATGGTGAGCAGCAGCTTCCGGTCTGTGCGGTCCAGCCCATAGCGGTCAACCTCCAGAAGGTTCAGCGCCATATTGGCCACCTCGGACGTAATTCTGCCGTCATACTGGACCATAGCGAAATCCCGGACCCGTTTCAGGAGACGGTTCGCGACACGCGGTGTGCCACGGGAGCGGCGTGCAAGCTCGTGTGCACCGGACTCGTCAATTTCAACGTTCAGAATTCTGGCGGAATGCTGAATGATTTCACAGAGCTCGTCCTCCGAGTAAAATTCCATATGCAGTATTACGCCAAAACGGTCACGCAGCGGCGCAGTCAGCAATCCTGCCCTGGTTGTGGCGCCCACCAGCGTAAACTTTGGGAGATCCAGGCGAATGGACCTTGCCGAGGATCCCTTTCCGATCATGATGTCAATGGCAAAATCCTCCATTGCCGGGTAGAGCACCTCCTCTACCTGGCGGTTCAGCCGGTGAATCTCATCGACAAAAAGGATATCGCCCTCCTGCAGGTTGTTCAGTATGGCAGCCATCTCGCCGGGTTTTTCAATTGCCGGACCCGAGGTCACCTTCATGTGGGTGCCCATCTCATTCGCAATGATGCCCGCGAGAGTTGTCTTTCCAAGCCCCGGCGGTCCATAGAACAGGACGTGATCGAGTACCTCTCCTCTCTGACGGGCTGCCTGAATATAAATCCGGAGATTTTCCTTGGCTTTCTCCTGCCCGATATATTCATCCAGACTCTGGGGACGCAGGCTCTTCTCTACCGGTATGTCTTCCTGCCTGGTTTCTGTCTGTATAATTCGTTTTTCCATCAATTGTTCTCTTTACGGATTATTCCTTAATCATCTGATATTAGCAATAAAAAACAATTACTGTAATCATCTGATTCGTATAATAAAAAACAAATACTGTAGTGCTTCCTGCCTGTTGGAACCGTGCAAGTTTCAAAGCATATATCTTTTGCCCCTGACATCATCTTAAATAATGAAAAGCTGACGCCAGCTGAACTGCTATAAAACCGCAATCAAAACTGCAATCAGAAATGAAGGGTCATCAGATATGAGACAGCATCAGAATATAAACTTCAACGCTGCCTTCAGGATGGCTTCGGAATCCATCGACTCTGCCGGCCCGACCTTTCGTACCGCTTTCAGTGCCTCTGTGGCTGAATAGCCGAGGGCGACCAGAGCCGCAATGGCATCATCCATGGCAGTACCGCTACCTCCTGAGGCGGGAAGGCCTTCTGCCCCGGCGGGGTTGTCATGTGCAAGCTTCTTCTCAAAGGCATCATCCAATTTGAATTTGTCCTTCAGCTCCAGTATCAGCTTCTGTGCGGTCTTCTTTCCGATACCGGGGGCCTTGGCAATGGCGCCTGCGTCATCTGCCAGGACAGCAAAGCGCAGGCTGTCGGTGGTCATAGATGAGAGAATACCGAGTGCAGCCTTTGGACCGATACCGCTCACACCAAGCAGCAGACGGAAAACGTCCAGATCATCCCGGCTGTAAAATCCGTAAAGGGTGATTGCGTCTTCCCGGACAGCCATGTGCGTGTACAGCTTTACTTCATCTCCTGTGCGCAGGTCGTTGTCTGTCAGACTTGCCGGAACATAGATTACCCAGCCGACCCCGTGATTGTCAATTACAACATAATCCGGCCCGATCTCATCGATCGTGCCTTTTATAAATCCTATCATGTATTGTGATCTGCCAGCCATGAAATGTGGCGTGGCCGGCAGATTTCCTTTCTTTTCTATGTCCTTAATAGCAGGTACAAACGCCCATATTTCCATCATATTACCACGGAAGCCTTTGTTTTGTAAACGCCCGCTGCTACGCCCATTCGCACGGATACTCTGCTGAATACATTCAATTCGTCTTCCTGACGCATCAATGCAAGCATGCTCCTGTAAAAAAATAAATTTCAGCACACAACGGCAGTAGTACAGGGCTCTTGCCGCAGAAAAAACAGATGTATATAATCAGAAATGACAGAAATAAATGATACGGAGAAAGTAATGCTGAAAAGAGAAGAAGAAATAACAGGGGCTGCAGCTGCGAAGATCGGGGAATATTTTCCGGAGGGAAACGCAGTTCTGTTTGATATAGAGACAACAGGTCTGTCCTGGAGGACTTCGCATCTATATCTGATCGGTGCGCTGTTCTGCCAAGAGGGAAAATGGCAGATGGTGCAATGGTTTCTGGACCGGCCAGCTGAGGAGAAAAATATGCTGTTGGAATTCACAGCCTTTCTGGCGGAGCTGCGAAGGCCGTCGGGGCTCTGCCAGCCGGATCGTGATCATCCTGAAAGCAAAAAGAAAAGCGTGGAGGACAGTCGGGCCGGTCATGAAACGCTGCTCATCCACTTTAACGGTGAGATGTTCGATCTCCCCTATATCCGCCATAAATGCGGATTTTACGGAATCCCGGATCCCTTTACAGGGATGGGCAGTTTCGACATTTACCGGAAGGTCCGTCCGATGCAGAAAATTCTCGGCCTGTCCTCACTGAAGCAGAAAGCGGTGGAGGATTTTATCGGGATACGAAGGGGCGACAGATATTCGGGTGGAGAGCTGATCTCTGTGTACCAGAAATATCTGCAGACCGGTGATCGTTCTCTTGCATCGCTTCTTTTCCTGCATAACCATGACGACGTCATAGGGATGGCAGAAATCCTGCCGGTACTCTCCTATTCCGGATTTTTTCAGGGCGAGTTCCGTCTTCTTTCGGTAACGGAAAAAATCTATGGAGAACAGAAATGGATCTGCTTCTCGATGAAAGCGGGGTATCCCTTTCCCCTGCCTGTGGAGTATACCGGAGAGGAAGCCGTTCTGTGCCTTGGACAGCATGCAGACGAGCCGGCACAGGCATCGCTGCGGCTCCTCTCGCACCACACGCAGATGAAGCATTTTTTCCCGGATTACAAAAATTATTACTATTTCCCTGCGGAGGATCAGGCAATTCATAAGGACATCGCGGTCTATGCAGATGCCGGGCACAGAGAGAAGGCAAAGGCTTCTAACTGCTATCAGAGGGCCGATGGTACATTCCTGCCCCAGATGTCTGAGATCTTTCATCCGGTATTTTTCAGAGAATATCGCTCGAAGCCAATGTATTTCCGCTGGGAGGATCTGAAAAAAATCTGCGAAAATTCTGCTGATGACGCATCGGGCAATGATGCTGGTGGCGCTGCAGGCGGAAATCTGCTTCACACATATCTTCTCGAAATTCTGCAGAATCTTGGCAAGGGAATGCTGTAAATCACTAATTCACCCTTACGCTTGCAGCGTGCGGACCATTCTGGACGTCATCTGTACCTGCAGTTGTCCATAAGTTGTACCAGCAGATGCTCATAAACGGGTCTGCAAAAAAGTGCAGATGTTCATAAACGGGTTTGTGAAAAAGGTTTGTGAAAAAAGTAAAAAACACCCAGATATTTTCACTACAGAAAATATCTGGGTGCTGATTTTCTCAGTGGATACTTCCAAACAAATCTTTAAAGGAATTACTCCTCTTCAGAAGACTCTTCCGGAGCATCATTCTGAAGTGCCTTCATGCTCAGGGAAATCTTGCGGTCTTCTGCATTGAAGTCAACGATCTTGGCTGTGATGACATCGCCAACGCTCAGTACATCTGAAGGCTTGTCTACATGGTCTCTGGAGATCTGAGATACATGAAGCAGTGCGTCAATACCAGGCTCAAGCTCTACAAAAGCACCGAAGTCTGTCATACGGGCAACTCTGCCTTCTACCACTGTACCAACAGCATACTTCTGGTCTGCTGTCAGCCACGGGTTCTGATCCTCAAACTTAAGACTGAGGGCGATACGGTCTCCTTTGATATCCTTGATCAGGCAGGTAACCTTCTGACCAACAGAGAGGATGGAACGAGGATTATCAACACGTCCCCAGCTCATCTCGGAGATATGCAACAGTCCGTCTGCACCGCCCAGATCGATGAATGCGCCGAAGTCTGTGATGTTCTTTACAGTTCCCTCTACAACATCGCCAACGTGAATTCTTGCGAAGAGCTCTTCCTGCGCTTTCTTCTTCTCAGCAACAACAAGCTGCTTGCGGTCGCCGATGATTCTTCTTCTTCTCGGATTGAACTCAATGATAACGAATTCAATCTCCTGATCCATATATTTGTTAAGGTCCTTCTCGAAGGTGTCGGATACGAGGCTGGCAGGAATAAATACTCTTGCGCCGTCTACGTTGACACTCAGACCGCCGTTTAATACACGGACAACCTTTGCCTTCAGAACCTCATGGTTCTCAAATGCCTCTTCCAGCTTCTTGTTTCCTCTCTCGGCCACAAGCTTCTTGTAGGTAAGAAGCACCTGGCCCTCGCCGTCGTTGACCTTCATGACCTTGACTTCCATCTTGTCACCGACCTTAACGACGGTTGTAAGATCCAGAGAGTTATCATTAGAATACTCATTTCTGGTCAGAATGCCATCAGCCTTAACCCCGATGTTCAGGATGATTTGCTCCGGTTTGACGTCGATGACAGTTCCCTCGACAACCTCACCGTTATGTACGGTCTTGAAAGACTCGTTCAGCATTTCCTCAAAGCTCTGTTCTGACATATTCTGTAACCTCCTCAATTATACTATTTGGAGTAGATGCTCCAGCTGTGATACCTACACGAGAATAAGATTGAAAAGGTTTCAAATCCAAATCAACAAGTGTCTCAATGAAGTAAGTATTCGCACATTTCTCGCTGCAAATGTAAAACAGCTTTTGTGTGTTAGAACTATGCCTGCCTCCGATGACAACCATAGCATCTACTTTCTGCGCAATCTCCCGCGCTTCTGTCTGCCGCTCGTCAGTCGCATTGCACACAGTATTTACAACATAGCTATGATAACGCTTTCTGGCAAAAATTTCAACAATATATTCAAATTTAACTTTATTGAAAGTTGTCTGTGCGACCAGAACAGCCTTTTTCCCTTCGGGAATCTGAAGCTTTTCCAGGTCTTCCGCAGACTCAATTACATGTACCTCACCGGTTGCCCAGCCCATAATTCCCTGCACCTCCGGATGATCGGGATTGCCGGCAATGATCAGTATATCGCCACGATCTCCGGTTTCCTGGGCGATGGCATGTATTTTTTTGACAAAGGGACAGGTAGCGTCCACGACAGTGACACCGAGGGACTCCATTTTTTCCTGGATACGGCGGGGAACACCGTGAGACCGGATAATGATCGTGCCCTCGTGGATCTGAGAAAGCTCTTCTTCCGAGTGTATGACCTGCACTCCCTGTCTGGAAAGCGCATCTACAACCTGTTCATTGTGGATGATCGGACCATAGGTGTATACGGGCTTTGTGCCCTCCTGAATCTGTTTTTTTACCTCATCTACCGCTCTTTTTACGCCGAAACAGAAGCCGGCGCTTTTTGCTGTAATCACTTCCAATGTAGAGGCTCCTTTCTGATTCAGGCCATGCGTTCCCGTGCCAGTCCGACAATTTTCCGGACGACCTCCGGAACGGTCATGGCAGAGCTGTCCACCAGTATGGCATCTTCAGCCTGACGCAGCGGTGCAACTGCGCGGTGCATATCCTGGTCATCTCTTGCTGCGATATCCTGCTCGATTTCTGCCAGATCCGGGTTCTCTCCTCTCTGAACAAGCTCCTGGTATCTGCGCTCTGCACGAACCTGTACGCTTGCCGTAAGATAGATCTTCAGCTGTGCGTCAGGAAGAACGACGGTCCCGATGTCACGGCCATCCATCACGACGTTCTGAGAGCGTGCGATTTCCTGCTGCATGGCTACCATCTTTCGGCGGTTTTCCGGGTATTTGCTCGTTTTCGAGGCGATCATGCCGACCTCTTCGGTACGGATCCTGGCGCTGACATCTCTTCCGTTCAGGAATACATGCTGATTTCCATCAATTATGCGCAGTGCAATGCAGGCATCATCCAGAGATGCGTTGATGGTATCCTCACTGTCTGTATTTAAATGCCGGTTCAGAAAATAAAGAGCCATGGCACGATACATGGCACCGGTATCAACATAGATAAAGCCAAGCTCTTCGGATACAGCTCTGGCAACGGTGCTTTTCCCGGCACCAGCGGGACCGTCTATTGCAATCTGAAAACTCATGATACTACCTCGCAATTACACATTGTATGATTTATATTCAGCTTTTTGTTTTAAAGGGAAATATCAGCGGATCAGTGAAGCGCGGCGGCACAGGTGTCCGCCGTTGCCCAGGCAATCTGGAGATTAAATCCGCCAGTGACGGCGTCTACATCCAGCACCTCGCCGATCACATAGAATCCCTGGACAAGCCGTGATTCCATCGTGGAGGGATTGATTTCCTTGACGTGGATACCACCCTGGGTGATGATCGCCTCATTGTAGCCGCGAAGACCGGTGATGGTAAAGGGAAAGGCCTTCACAAGCTGACGGAAGTGGGCCCGCTCCTCCCGCGTGATCTCGTTGACCGGTTTGTCAGCAGGGATCCCGCAGACCTCTATCATGACGGGGCGCAGCTTTGCCGGGAAAAGGGAGGCTACCGCATTTTTCAGCTCCTTATTCCGGGCGCGCTCAAATTCCCGGAGCAGCCGGGCATCCAGCTGCTCATCCGTCAGCGCCGGTTTCAGGTCAATGAATGCCGGAAGAGGTCCATCCTCCAGTGCCCTGCCGATGTAGGAGCTGGCTGAGAGCGCAAGGGGGCCGCTGATACCGAAATGGGTAAACAGCATTTCACCGAATTCCTGGAATTTCTTTTTCTTTCCGTATGGAATGGTCAGCGTGACATTTCGAAGAGAAAGTCCCTGAAGCTTCGGAATATAATCTTCCCCTGTCTCCATCGGTACCAGGGCAGGCCTCGTTTTCTGCACGGTATGGCCGAGAGAGGACGCAATACGCAGCCCGTCTCCTGTGGCTCCGGTCGATGGATAGGAAAGTCCTCCGGTCGCAAGGATGACGGCGTCACAATCAATGACAGCGCCGTTTTCCAGGAGGATTCCCGTGACCTGCCGGGTCTGCTTTTTATCGGCTTCCGAAGGGGAAAGAGGCTCTGTCAGAACCTTCTGTACCCTGGATTTCAGGTGGACCTTTACGTCCAGGGACTGGAGACGCTTTTCCATGGCACGGATAATGTCTGAGGAATGGTCCGATGCCGGAAATGCCCTGTTTCCCCGCTCAACCTTTGTGCGTACGCCAAGCTGTTCGAAGAAGCGTATGGCATCCTGGCTGTTGAAATTGTTGAAGGCGCTGTAGAGAAAACGTGGATTGGTTACCACGTGCCCGAAAAGCTCATCCTTTTCACAGGCGTTTGTAAAATTACACCGTCCCTTACCGGTTATAAAGAGTTTCTTTCCAAGCTTTTCATTCTGTTCAAAAAGGTGTACCGGAAAACCGCGCTCTGCCGCAAATATGGCTGCCGCCATACCAGCCGCGCCGCCTCCGATCACACAGACTTTTGCCATATGGATTACCTCTGCTGAAATTACAGCTTAAAGCAGGTGCATCATGCATTGATATGTATCATGAATCAAGTGTGTTCTTGTCAGGGTCCTTGATCCGCAGCTCCCGGTTATCCTCAATCGGATTGATTTCATCCCGGGAATATACCTGATATTCATTCCAGATCTGTTCCAGGGTTTTCATTGTGTTGATGACTGCGCTCTGCCTCCGCATCGAAAGCGCCACAATAAGCGCATTGATGACAGAGAGCGGCGCGACAAGGGAGTCCACGATGGAAGCCATGTCACTGCGGGCGATCAGATTGCAGGAGGAATACAGGTTCATCGGAGAGTGAATGCTGTCGGTCAGTGTAATCACCTTTGCATTCCGGTTGTTTGCAAACTCCATTGCCTTCAGGGTACGCATGGAGTAGCGCGGGAAGCTTATGCCGATAATCACATCTCCTTCTCCGATGCGGACCAGCTGTTCAAATACCTCGCTGGAGCCTGTGGAGTTCACCAAATGCACATTGTCGAAGATCTCATTCAGATAAAATGCAAGAAAGGCAGCCAGCGGAGCGCAGCTGCGCAGACCCATCACATAGATAGACTTTGCGTTGAGGATGGTCTCGATCGCCTGGTGAAAGGCCTTCCGGTCCATGTGCTCCTGGGTCAGCTTGATCTTTTCAATGTCACTGGTCAGGACGGTATCCAGGATTTTTTCCTGGGGAATCCTCTCATAGGTCACCTCCATCCGCTGAATGGAATTCAGACGATTTCTGACCAGCTCCTCCAGCGTCTGATGGAATTCCGGGAAGCCCTGGTATCCAAGCAGGGTGGCAAAACGCACGGTGGTGGATTCACTTACCCGGGCCTGTCTGCCCAGCTCTGCTGCGGTCATGAAGGCCGCCTTTTCATAGTGGTCCATCACATAGTCCGCAAGTCTTTTCTGACCCTTGCTCATTTTGGGATAATGCCGGCTGATTCTTGTGGACAGATTATCCGCCTGCAGCGGGTCCTGCGAAGCACTGCTCTGTTCCTGTGCACTGAAGGAAAAGCTTTCTTCATCCTTATGCATGCTGAGCCTCCCGGGCTGCAAAAGCATTCAGACAGACTCCGCCAGCCTCCGCGAGATCATAGGTCTGGAATGCCTTTTTGAAGTTTTCGGAAAAGAGGATCTGTGAGGATGCCGGAAATTCATCATCGCCTGCCCACAAAATAAAACGGATGTACAGCTCCGGAAACAGCTCCACATCATAGCAGGCATCAGCATAGTCCACTTTTTTACAGCCCATTTCCTCCAGTACCTTTCTGAAGGTATCGATGCGGGTGCCGTACTTGCGGTTGAAACGGAGAATGCACCTTCCCCGGAAGGGGGTGAAATAAAGATCCCCCGAAGGCATGTCACGAAAAGAGATAAAGGTATTGTCAAAGGCCTCGTATTCTGCAAACAGCAGATAGCGCAGTATCAGTACCCGTCCACTGTTGTCTGCAAGCGCCGGGCTGATCTGAAAATCAGGCCAGGTGACCTGATAATCCGTCCCAAGAAAACGAACCGTAAAGGTCTGCTTTTCAGAATCATACGGGACATGCGTTCTGGATGAAATTTCAACCGGGTCAGCTTCATGGAATTTTTCCGTATAGAATGTAATCGGCTGGTCCTGCAGGTTATGCTTATTGTATTCAGGTTTTCTGTCTTCCATCATTTTTCAATCCCCCAAACAAACATTCTGCTCTGCGCTCAGGGCGCGGCATATTACGGCGATACTATCATACTTGCCGTTTTCGTGCAAGGAAGTTCCCATATCTCAACTCATGAATGGCTTCTTTTGCTCTTCATGGACATCACAAGATCATAGATAAAGGATCCGGTATGTCCCACAGAGGGATACTCATCCGGACCGATCTCGACATCGTAGCGCTGATAGGCGTTGATCAGCCTTGTACCGCAGGGGTGCAGGATTTCCCGCTCAAAGTTCCTGTTGTTATAGGATTTATGGACATGACCGTAGAACATGTACTTTGGATGCCACCTGCACATCAGCGTATTGAAGCATTCAAATCCTCTGTGCGCCAGGTCATCGAGGTCGCCATAGCCTCTTGCGGGTGCATGGGTGACGAGGACGTCAAATCCGTTACGCAGACGCACTTCGCGGCTGATCTTCCGGATCCGTTCCTCCATCTCCCGCTCATTGTACATATTTTCGGCATCTGCGCGGTAACGCATGGATCCGCCCAGTCCCAGAATGCGCAGACCATGGTAGTCGTAAACGGTGTCCTCAATGCAGATGCATCCCTCCGGAGGGCTTGTTTTATAGCTGTCGTCATGGTTGCCACGGACATACAGGACGGGACAGCTCGCCATTGTGACCAGAAATTCCAGATATTTCCGGTTGAGATCACCGCAGGATATGATCAGATTGTAGCCGCGAAGCATACCCGGTTTATAAAAGTCCCAGAGCTGCTTTAATTCTTCATCAGCAAGTAACAGTACCTTCATGTTACAGTCTCCAAATCAATGTTTTTCGATATTTTCTCCTGTAGCAGCGCTCTGTACACCGCTTCGCTGCATGGTCGGATGGATCGAATCCGTCAGGAGTGACATGTCCGGAATTGATCCGATGATATTGTCATTCAGCCAGTTCATGTGAATAATCTGATCATTGGTCAGGCAGGTGTTACCCTGTGCGTCCGAAATGGTGCCTGTCTGGCTGTGCAGTTCGCCCCAGAAGGGATCAAGGGATCCGTTCCTGATGCTGTCCTGGAACAGGTAAGCCATCTTCCTCGAGTAATAGGAGATGTTCTGGGAGAGAATTACACTGATGGCACCGCTGGAAAATCCAAACCAGTAATTGATCGCCTGCTCCTTGCTGATGTTTTCACGATTGTTCCAGGAACCGTCCAGAACGGTATCTACGATCTGTACGTAGAACTGTCCCCAGTTCCAGATCGGTGCTGCGATGTTAAAGATCGTGCCGTCGGGCAGCAGCTTGTACACGCCATATTTTCTGGATGCCTCATCCGGACGGATCAGATCAGGACCTGAGATGACCTTTAAGGATTCCTCTGCAAGTTCCGCTTCCCATCTGCTGTTTTTCAGACCGCTCCATTTCAGAGTGATCTTTACATCCGGATCTATCATCGCCGCACCGATTGCGAAGGCATTGATATTGGCTATGTTGCCGTTGAGCGGATAATCGGCAACATACCCGATGCGGTGGTCGTCCGCATAGGACGCTGCCAGGGCACCCATGATCAGCTTTGCCTCATACATCTTTGGATAGTAGGTCCGGACAGCGCTGCTCATCAGGTCGATGGAGCAGTTCAGGATCTTCATGTGGGGATATTTTATGGCTGCGCGCTTGGAGGCGTCCATCATGTCAGGCGAAGTCGTGAAGACAACCTCATCCTGGTCTGCCGCTGCCGCCGCGAAGGCTGCATCGAGCTTTTCTTCCGTGTTGCAATTGTCAAAACTGATCGCGTCCACAACGCCCTCATAGGTCTGGTTCAGCTCGTTCCGGCCAAGCTCATGACCGTAGAGCCAGCGCGAGGTTTTGGGGTCTCTGGAATACAGAAAAGCCACACGCAGCGGATGCTCCTTTGTCCAGGAAGGCGTGAAAATGCTTGTGAGCAGATTCCCCTTCTTTGTGGTATCCGGTGTCTCCAGGAGCGCAGCGCTCTCCTCATTCTCTGCGCTGAGAAGCTCATTCCAGATCAGGGCGATTTTTTTGCCGATTTCGGAGGCATTGTCCTCCTGCAGACTCTCCCGGTGATAAAAGCTCAGATAAATCAGGAAAGCATCGCCGGGTGAAATACGCAGATTGTCTCCCCCCTTCTCCTCATAAGAGGCTGAAAAGCGATTGAAGTCAGAGCGGAGGTCCTCCACTGCTTCCACAGGCCAGGGTGTGCTCAGGTCCTGGCCGTACAGCGCGGCGAGCCTGGCGTAGCAGCCGGGTTTGGAAAAAACAATGCCGTAGAGCCGTGTCACCTTGAAGTAATCCAGAAATTCATAGTAAACCTGGATATCTCTGTCATCGGATTTCGCTGGGAGGATACGCGTAATATCCGCAGAAATGGACTTTGCGCCACAGTAGGTGAGTACAGAAACCCGCTTGTTTCCCTCAAGAACATAAAAACGGTTCAGGTACTCAAAGCATTTGATGGGGTCATGAATTCCCTCGCTCTGCTGTGCGTCGTAAAGTCTGGACCATTTCTGACCAAATTCAGTAAAGTAGCGCAGGGTTGGAAGGAAATTCCAGGTGAAGGCATTCTGCCGGCCCTCCGTAACCGTCCCTGCAATCATGCTGATGGGGATATCCATGATCCCTACCGGAACCTTTGCAAGTGTCATGTAATTCGGCAGAAAGCTGTCCAGGGATGTCAGATATGGATAACGTCCCTCTCCGGCGGCTTTCCGCAGTGCCTTGTCTGCCTGTTTTTTTGCTTTTACATAATCTTCTCTCATGGTTCGCTCCTGATCAGATCTGTATATGCCGAATCGGGTTACATCTGTATTCTATCAGCAAAGACGGGTTATGACACGATTTTTATTTTTTCCTGCCGGATCTGCCCCCGCGGGACCTTCCGGTTTTTTGTTCTGCAGCTGTATATCTGTGCTGCTGTCCGGAAACCGGATGCCCATGGCCTTTACCGCGACCTGTATTTTTGTGATTTTGTCCGTGACCGGAGCTTTCTCCTCCCGGCCGGACAGATTTTCCCGCTGCCCGGGTATGGGAAGCGGGGTGGGACGTGTCCGGTGTCCGTTTTGGCGTGCCATGGTGGACTGGATGGTTCATTCTTCTGGGCGGAATCAGACATTTATCTCCAAAGCCGATCAGGTCCTCTCTTCCCTCTTTCAGAAGTGCCTCTTTCACGAGATCGTAATTTTCAGGATTGCGGTACTGGATCAGTGCGCGCTGCATCGCCTTCTCATGAGGATTTTTTGCCACATAGACCGGCTTCATGGTCAACGGGTCAAGACCGGTATAGTACATCGTGGTAGAGACGGTTCCCGGTGTCGGATAGAAGTCCTGTACCTGCTCAGGCATATAACCCATGTCGCGTATATATTCTGCCAGCGCAATTGCATCAGAAAGGCGGCTTCCAGGGTGTGAGGACATCAGATACGGGACAATATACTGCTTTTTTCCGAGCTCCCGGTTTACCTTCTCGAACTCCTTTACAAAGGCATTGTAGACCCGGACCGGCGGCTTTCCCATCTCCTGCAGTACATGGTCTGAGATGTGCTCCGGTGCCACACGAAGCTGGCCGCTGACGTGATACTGACAGAGCTCACGCAGAAAGTGCCTGTCGTGGTCCGCCATCAGATAATCGAAGCGGAATCCGGAACGGACAAAAACCTTCTTGACACCCTTCAGGGCGCGAAGCTCCCGGAGCAGCTGCAGATAATCCGAATGATCTACCCGCAGGTTCGGGCAGGGCTGTGGAAACAGGCAGCGCTTGTTTTTGCAGGCGCCGTGGGTGAGCTGCTTCGCACAGGCAGGCGCCCGGAATTCCGCGGTTGGGCCGCCAACGTCGTGGATATAGCCCTTGAAGTCCTTATCATGAATCATCTGCTGCGCTTCCTTCAGGATGGAGGCATGACTTCTCGCCTGGACAATTCTTCCTTCATGCATGGTCAGTGCACAGAAATTACATTCCCCGAAGCAGCCCCGGTTGCTTGTGAGACTGAAACGGATTTCCGCCAGCGCCGGTATGCCGCCCTGGCTGTCGTACACGGGATGCCAGGTCCGCATGTAGGGCAGGGCGTAAATGTCATCCATTTCCGTCTGGGTCAGAGGCTTTGCAGGAGGATTCTGTACCACAAAGATCATACCGGTACCGGAGCCCTCCGGTGTGCGCCTTCCATCACCATAGCCCTCATAGATGCGCTTTGCCTGAAACGGATCGGTGTTGGTGTACTGGAGAAAATAGTTCTCTGCGTACCGCCGTCTTCCGGCCGCAGTGTCCTCTGAGATTTCCTGGAAGTCGGGCAGACGGATGGCATCATAAATGCTGTCCTCATCCCGGGTCTTATACACGGTTCCATCAATAAAGGTTATGTCCTGCACACGGATCCCGGAGGAGAGCGCATCCGCGATTTCCACAATACTCCGCTCTCCCATTCCGTAGGAAACCAGGTCTGCACCGGACTCGAGCAGAATGGAGCGGCGCACCTTGTCAGACCAGTAGTCATAGTGACCAAGACGGCGGAGGCTTGCCTCAATGCCGCCAAGGATGATGGGGGTATGTTTGTAAAGCCGGCGGATCAGATTGCAGTAGACAATGACCGCCCGGTCTGGACGGAAATTTGCCCTGCCGCCAGGACTGTAGAGATCATTTCCGCGTCTCTTTTTGGCTACTGTGTAATGCAGGACCATGGAATCCATGTTGCCGGAGGATACCAGGAATCCGAGGCGGGGCTCGCCAAGGACAGAAATGCCTGCGGGATCCTTCCAGTCCGGCTGGCAGATCATGCCAACCGTATAACCATGAGACTGGAGGACACGGCTGATGATGGCTGAGCCGAAGCTGGGATGGTCCACATAGGCATCACCGCAGACATAGACAAAGTCCAGCTGGGAGATACCCTGCTTCTGCATGTCTTCTTTTGATATTGGTAAAAAGGGCATCAGGAAACGCCTCCGTTTCGGATACAGAATCAAGATTAAGAAAAGCCCCGGATTATCCAAAAGAGGATCGTTCCGGGGCAAAATATCAAGTACAGTCTGACGTTCTGGAAAACGGAAAAACTGTAAAAACAGGCAGGAACCTCCCGGAAAGGGAATGTTCCTGTATGGTCAGATCAGAATCTGCCTGCCTTGGCTGCTTCCTCTACAGAAACAGCAACAGCGACGGTCATGCCAACCATCGGGTTGTTTCCTGCGCCGATCAGACCCATCATCTCTACATGAGCCGGTACGGAGGAGGATCCTGCGAACTGCGCATCACTGTGCATACGGCCCATTGTATCGGTCATACCATAGGAAGCAGGACCTGCTGCCATGTTGTCCGGATGCAGGGTACGTCCTGTGCCGCCGCCGGATGCAACGGAGAAGTACTTCTTGCCGGCTTCCAGACGCTCTTTCTTGTAGGTGCCTGCTACCGGATGCTGGAAACGTGTCGGGTTTGTGGAGTTTCCAGTGATGGAAACGTCTACATTTTCATGCCACATGATGGCAACACCTTCCTGTACATCGTTTGCGCCGTAGCAGTTTACCTTTGCGCGGGCACCGTTCGGATCCTTGGAATAGCAGGTACGGCTAACCTCTGTGAGCTCACCTGTCTTGTAATTATAGGAGGTCTCAACGAAGGTGAAGCCGTTTACACGGGAGATGATCTGTGCGGCATCCTTGCCAAGACCGTTCAGGATGACACGAAGCGGTTTTTTACGAACCTTGTTTGCCTTCTCGGCGATACCGATGGCACCCTCAGCGGCTGCGAAGGACTCGTGACCGGCAAGGAATGCGAAACATTCGGTATCCTCCTCCAAAAGCATCTTGCCAAGGTTTCCATGGCCAAGGCCTACCTTACGGCGGTCAGCTACGGAACCGGGGATGCAGAAGGACTGAAGTCCCTCACCAATGGCAGCGGCAGCGTCTGCTGCTGTACGGCAGTTCTTCTTGATTGCGATGGCAGCGCCAACGGTGTATGCCCATTTTGCATTCTCGAAGCAGATCGGCTGAATGCTCTCTACCATATGATATACATCAAGGCCGGCAGCCTTTGTAACCTCTGCAGCTTCTTCAATAGAGTTGATCCCGTACTCAGCAAGCTTTGCGAGAATCTGTTTTTCTCTTCTTTCATATGATTCAAATAAAGCCATCTTTGTCGTCCTCCTCTATCAATCTTTTCTCGGGTCAATGAACTTAACAGCATCAGCAACACGTCCATACTGGCCGCAGGCCTTCTCAAACGCGGTATTCGCGTCATCACCGGCCTTGATGAAGTCCATCATCTTTCCGAAGTTTACGAACTTATATCCGATAATCTCATCATTCTCATCAAGTGCGAGCTCTCTTACATAGCCGTCTGTCATCTCAAGATAACGGGGGCCCTTTGCAAGTGTGCTGTACATGGTACCAACCTGAGAGCGATGACCCTTTCCAAGGTCCTCAAGTCCTGCGCCGATCTGAAGCCCATCCTCGGAGAAGGCACTCTGGGAACGGCCATAGGCGATCTGCAGGAAGAGCTCACGCATAGCGGTATTGATGGCGTCACAGACAAGGTCTGTATTGAGCGCCTCCAGAACGGTAAGTCCCGGAAGAACCTCTGCTGCCATAGCTGCGGAGTGTGTCATGCCGGAACATCCGATCGTCTCGATCAGAGCTTCCTGAATGATTCCTTCCTTGACATTCAGGGACAGCTTACATGCGCCCTGCTGCGGTGCGCACCAGCCAACACCATGTGTGAATCCCGAAATGTCCTTGACCTCCTTAGCCTGAACCCACTTAGCTTCTTCAGGAATAGGAGCAGCGCCATGATGTACGCCCTGATGTACAACGCACATATCTTCTACTTCTTGTGAATAAATCATTGTAAAACTCCTTTCAAAAAAAGTTTTTCACATAGCCAGGTTCATTTTCGCATAAAACAACCTTTTCGTAAAGATATTTTGTTAAAAAAAGAACGATTCCACAGAGGCCTCCGCATCCGGCACTTCCAGAGCCTTTCCAGCGGAGAACATGGGTACGGATATGGGTCAGGTCTCAGATTTTGTGCGCCTGCTTTCCTTTCCATTATTGTTTGGAGAGGCCTTCCTTTTGGTGCCGGATCTCCTTCCTGCACCAGCCCGGTTTCTTTGGGTGTAAAAGTGGGCGATGTAATCATATCGTTTCTGCAGGACGGCCCGATTATCTGTCTGCTTGACAGTATTTGTCCGGACAGCTACAAAGTTTTCAAGCTTTTCCAGATATTCAGATGGCTGAATGGTCCCCTCTGCCACCCAGGTCAGGCCCTTCTCCCAGGATGCCGTAAGCTCCGGGTTCAGCAGCTGGCGGATGGAACAGTAGACTACATCATGGATCATTTCCCCGATCTGCGTCGGGGTGATCACCTGTGTCTTCTTGTTCAGGGCCAGATATTTATTGTGGAAGAGCTTTTTCAGGATTTCCGCGCGGGTTGCGGATGTACCGATGCCGCTTCCCTTGATCTGCTCCCGCAGTTCCTCATCCTCGATCAGCTGGCCCGCATTTTCCATCGCAAGGATCATGGACCCCGATGTATAGCGCTTTGGCGGAGATGTCTCTCCTTCCTTAATCTTATAGGCGCCGACCGGAATGGTGCTTCCCTTCCGGAGCTGTTTTAGTGCTGCAAGGAAGTCTGCGTCAACCTCCTCCTCGCCATTTCCTTCTGTGCCACTCTCTCCGGTTCCATTCTGGTCGGAGGAGGTGCTGTCAGCATTCCCTGTGGATGCGGAGCCTTCCGCAGATGATGCACTCCGTCCTCTGCCTCTGTAGGAAAGCTTCAGATATCCCTCATCGGTCAGAACACTGAAATTGGAAAAGAAATGCTCCGTCCCGATGACTGCCTCCAGACTCACCTTCTGATATACAGCCGGAGGATAAAAAATGCCAAGAAAACGTCGCACAATAAGATCATAAACCTTTGCGGAGAGCGGCTGCAGGTTCTTCAGATTCTGCATACCCTGTCCGGTAGGAATGATGGCATAGTGGTCCGTGATCTGGCTGTCATTGGTGTATCTGGTTTTGGCGATATTTTTCCAGGTACCCTTCTCCAGAACCTCGGACGCATAATCCCGGGCAGGAGCGTAATTGCGCAATCCGCCGATGTTCCGGCTGATCTCCTTCGCGATTGCGCTGGAAAGCACTCTGGCATCTGTTCTCGGATAGGTAACAAGCTTTTTCTCGTACAGCTCCTGTATGATATTCAGCGTATTGTCAGGACTGATTTTGAAAAATCTGGAGCAGTCATTCTGAATTTCCGCGAGGTTGTACAGCAGCGGCGGGTTCTTCTTCGTGGTCTTCCGCTCTGTCCGCACCACCTTCATTTCCTGCAGTTCGATTCCTTTCAGATAACGGATCAGCTCTTCTGCGTCCTTTTTCTCCTTGAAGCCGTTTTCCTTGTAGAGCTTCGGGGACTGGTAGCAGCGGCTGCCCTCGACACTTCTCCATTCGCCCTCAAAGGAATGGTCCAGCCAGCTCATATCTGCAAGGACCCGGAAAAAAGGCGTCTTTTTGAAATCGCGGATCTCCCGCTCCCTGCGGACCACCATACCAAGCACGCAGGTCATGACTCTGCCCACCGCGATGGCATGATAGCCCTCTCCCAGATAGGAGGACAGATCGTAGGCGTAGCGCAGGGACAGGGCCCTCGAGAAGTTGATTCCCATCAGATAGTCTTCCTTGGCGCGCAGAAAGGCAGCTGCCGACAGATTATCATATGCAGAAATATTCTTTGCCTCCCGGATGCCCCTTTGAATCTCCTCCTCTGTCTGGGAATCGATCCATACCCTTCGCTGGTCCTTCGATGCAGGGACCTTTGCCATCATGGCCACCAGACGGTAGATGTACTCTCCTTCCCGCCCGGAGTCGGTGCATACATAAATGGTTTCCACATCTTCCCGGTTCAGAAGTGTGCTGACGATCCGGAACTGCTTGCTGACAGAACCGATCACCTCATATTTAAATGTCTTTGGCAGAAACGGAAGCGTATCAAAGGACCATTTTTTATATTTCTCATCATATTTTTCCGGGTAGCTCATGGTTACCAGGTGTCCGACGCACCAGGTAACGACGCTGTTCTCCGATTCCAGATATCCGTCATGGCGGGCAAGATTCTCGTGAAGAGCCTTGGCGAATTCCTGCGCCACACTTGGTTTTTCGGCAATATAAAGTGATTTGGGCAAGGGCGTCCTCTCTTTCTCGGGCGTAAAAATGCTGCAGTATAAAGACATACGGCAGTCCGGCTTATCTGAGAGCTCATTATAGCTTACAAGAAGAATATTATCAAATTGCAGGGAAAAATAAAAAGGGGTCTGTCTTCAGACACGGAAAATAATAGTAAATTTTAAAAGATGGAATTATTGATGTTTATGAAATTGTCTTGCACACTTAGCTTTCAAGCCAGCAGCATAAAAATGAAGAAATATGATCTGAAATGACAAATCCGGGTGAGTGAAGATAAGGAAAATAATAAACAATAAAAGATATGCTCAACGATCAGAAAAGAATGATTTTAGCCCGGCTGACATGGTACGGATCAGGCATATGCAGTACGTTTGCCTGATCCGTACCATGTCAGCAGTGGGCTTATTTGTGATTTGTAGATGAAGGTTCTACCATTATATTTTCATGGAGCGAAATTATTTTGCAGTGATGTAACCCTTGTCAACAAGAGTCTCTGCGCAGAGAACTGCGCCGCCGGCTGCACCGCGGAGGGTGTTATGGGACAGGCCGACAAACTTCCAGTCGAAGATGCTGTCCTTGCGGAGACGGCCGACGCTGATGCCCATTCCGTTCTCGAAGTTTACATCCAGGCGAACCTGCGGGCGGTCATCCTCTGTCATATAGCGGATGAACTGCTTCGGAGCACTCGGAAGATTGTGCTCCTGCGGATATCCGCGGAAGCTCTCCATAGCCTCAATCAGCTCCTCCTTGGAAGGATTCTGCTTGAAGTTTACGAAAACAGCAGCGGTATGTCCGTTCAGAACCGGCACACGCAGGCACTGGCTTGTGATTCTTACGCCGTTTGCCTTTACGATCTGTCCGTTCTCAATGTGTCCCCAGATCCGGAGCGGCTCCTGCTCGCTCTTCTCCTCCTCGCCGCTGATGAAGGGGATTACATTGCCCTCCATCTCCGGCCAGTCACGGAAGGTCTTGCCGGCACCGGAAATTGCCTGGTAGGTTGTGACAACCACATCTGTCGGCTCGAACTTCAGCCATGCTGTCAGTACAGGTGCATAGCTCTGGATGGAGCAGTTCGGCTTTACTGCGATGAATCCGCGGGTGGTTCCCAGTCTCTTTCTCTGGAACGGAATTACATCAAAGTGGGAGTCGTTGATTTCCGGAACAACCATCGGTACATCCGGAGTCCATCTGTTGGCGCTGTTGTTGGATACGACCGGGGTCTCTGCCTTTGCGTAGAGGTCCTCGATCTCACGGATCTTGTCCTTCGGCATGTTCAGAGCACAGAAAACGAAATCTACCAGAGAAGTGACCTTTTCCACCTCTGTGATATTCATAACGGTCATATTCTTAACATAGTCGGGCATTGGTGTTTCCATCTTCCAGCGTCCGCCGACTGCTTCCTCATAGGTTTGTCCTGCACTTCTTGCGCTGGCTGCAACCGCAGTGACCTCAAACCACGGATGGTTTTCCATGAGGGTGACAAAACGCTGGCCAACCATGCCGGTGGCACCGAGGATACCGACTCTTAACTTTCTGTCCATTGTTCAATCTCCTTTAATTCTATCATTAATTGTTTTCACGTATTCTATTACTTTTCAGGTGGCAATGCAACCCAAAATCAAAAAATAACAAAAACCTGGAATCTGTTCTTCGTTTCCAGGTTTTGCAAACAATATGGAGCAAAGCGTGATGACAGGTCGGAAAACCTGCCGGGTTTTCATGAAAGAGATGCTTTGAAAATCAGCTGTTGGCAAGGTATTTCCGGTTCCTTGCAATTTCCTCCTTCATAGCCTTCGGACCGGGTGCGCCTGTGGTATTCCGGCGCTCGACGCAGGTCTTCATGCTGATTGCTTCATAAATGTCACTGTCAAAAGCGGGAGAATATTTGCGGAACTCTTCCAGAGAAAGGTCATCCAGCGGACAGCCCTTGTCCAGGCAGTCGAGGACAAGGCGTCCTGTGATGCCGTGGGCATCGCGGAAGGGAATTCCCTTGCGGACCAGATAGTCTGCAACATCCGTGGCATTTGTGAAGCCGTGCTTTGCGGAATTCTCCATGACGGCTTTATTGAACTTCATGGTGTCCAGCATGCCGGTAAAGAGAACGACACAGCCCTTCACCGTATCGATTGCGTCAAAGGTGAGCTCCTTGTCCTCCTGCATATCCTTGTTGTAGGCGAGAGGCAGTCCCTTCATGCTGGTGAGCATCTGCATCAGCGCTCCGTATACCCGTCCGGTTTTTCCTCTGACCAGCTCGGCAATATCCGGGTTCTTCTTCTGGGGCATGATTGAACTTCCGGTGCTGTATGCGTCATCAATTTCCACAAAACGGTACTCGTTGGAATTCCAGATGCAGATTTCTTCACTGAAACGGGACAGATGCATCTGAATGGTGGAAAGCGCGGAGAGCAGCTCGATGATATAGTCCCGGTCGGACACGGAATCCATGCTGTTTGCGGTGGGCTCGTCGAAGTCCAGCTGCTGTGCTGTATACATGCGGTCAAGCGGATAAGTGGTACCCGCCAGGGCGCCAGCCCCGAGGGGACAGGTGTTCATTCTCTTCCGGATATCGGAAAGACGGCTTCTGTCACGGCGGAACATTTCAAAATAGGCGCCGAAATGATGGGCAAGCGTCACCGGCTGCGCCTTCTGGAGATGCGTGAAGCCCGGCATATAGGTTTCTACGTTCTCTTCCATGATGCGCTCAATGACGGTCAGAAGCTTTTTGAGAAGCGGGTCTAGGGCGTCAATCTCATCCCGGACGTAAAGCTTCATATCCAGCGCTACCTGATCGTTGCGGCTTCTGCCCGTATGGAGCTTCTTGCCGACATCACCGATCCGGTCAATGAGGCTGGCCTCGACAAAGCTGTGGATATCCTCATATTCGTCCGTGATTTTCAGAGTGCCGTTTTCAACATCACGCAGAATACCCTCCAGGCCTTCTACGATCTGATCACGTTCAGCATCGGTGAGAATGCCCTGCTTTGCCAGCATTCTGACATGAGCAAGGCTTCCGCGGATATCCTGCCTGTAGAATTTCTGATCAAAACTGATGGATGCATTAAAGTTATATACGAGTTTGTCGGTTTCCTTTGTGAACCGGCCGCCCCATAGCTGTGCCATAATATCTGGTCCTCTTCAAAGTGATTCTGAAAATAAACGGGTATCTTTTTTGTGCTGCCTTAAAATTTATGAAGCGTTGCGAACCGCATTTCTGAAGAATGTTCCGCTGTTCCTCAGAGGAACATTCCAAACCATGAGGTGCACTTGCCACATATTGTGCAATCAATGACAGTTAATACAATAAAATATGATTTCTGTGCCCAGTTTCCCAGCTTTATGCTCTTCCCTCCAGCTCAGCCTGCCGTTTGGAATAGATGCATCCGCAGTAGTTCTGTCTGTACAGTCTGTACTGCCTGGAGAGTTCGGTAGAACGTTTGAATCCGTTCTTTTTCTTGAAATCGGAGACAAGATAGGGAATACCATATTCCTGCCCCAGCTGAATGCCGATTTCATTGAGCTTCTGTGCGTTTTTCAGCGGACTGATGGAAAGCGTCGTTGTGAAAAAATCCATATGGAGCCGGGCTGCTTCCTCTGCTGCCTCGCGAAGACGCAGCGCGTAGCATGCAAAGCAGCGCTCTCCCCCTTCGGGTATGTCCTCCATGCCCTGCGCCATTTCGTAGAAGCGCTCCGGATCGTACCTGCCCTCATCGAAAGTGACCGGGTTTTCCAGCGGCATTTCCTGTATCAGGCGTTTCATTTCATCGACACGCTTCTGATACTCAGAGGTCGGAGAAATATTCGGGTTGTAGTAGAAGTCTGTGATCCGGAAGTGGGGGGAAAGATATTCCAGCACATAGCTGCTGCAGGGCGCGCAGCAGCTGTGCAGCAGCAGCGTCGGTGTGCGGCCGTCTGCCTGCAGGGCTGCCAGGGTCTTTTCCAGCTCCTTCTGATAATTGATTTTCTGGTTCATGCTGTTAACTGATCTTCTGCAATGCTGCAGCATATTTAAAGGCTGATGTGCTTTTCCTTCGGGTTAAATCCGGCATCCTCAAGGGCCTTGAGGATCTGTTTCTTGTGTGCGGTGCCGAATGCCTCCATCGTGATCCGGAGTTCAACGGCTGCATTGCGGTTTGTGCTGTAGAACTGGTTGTGCTCCAGCTTGATGACGTTGCCCTGGTTCTGGGCAATAACGGTGGATACACGCACGAGTTCACCCGGACGGTCCGGAAGAAGCACAGATACCGTGAAGATACGGTCTCTTGCGATCAGGCCGTTCTGTACTACCTGTGACATGGTGATGACATCCATGTTGCCGCCGCTCATAACGGCTACGACACGCTTGTTCTCGGGTTTCAGGTGCTTCAGCGCAGCGACGGTGAGCAGACCGGAGTTTTCCACAATCATCTTGTGGTTTTCCACCATATCCAGGAATGCTACGACAAGCTCCTCATCGGGAATCGTGATGATGTCATCGATGTTCTTCTGAATGTATGGGAAGATCTTTTCACCCGGGCGTTTTACGGCTGTGCCGTCCGCGATGGTGTTGACGCTGGGAAGCTCGGTAACCTTGCCATTACGCAGGGATACCTGCATGCAGTTTGCGCCTGCCGGCTCTACGCCGATCACACGGATTTTCGGGTTCAGCAGCTTGGCAAGAGTGGATACACCAGTTGCCAGTCCGCCGCCGCCGATCGGTACCAGGATGGTATCAACAACAGGAAGCTCCTGGACGATCTCCATCGCAATGGTTCCCTGTCCGGTTGCAACGGTCAGGTCATCAAAGGGATGGATGAAGGTATAACCGTTCTCGTCTGCCAGCTCCAGAGCTTTTTTGCAGGCCTCGTCATAGACATCGCCGTAAAGCACGACCTCAGCACCGTAGCTCTTCGTGCGCTCGACCTTGATCAGCGGTGTGGTTGTGGGCATTACAATAACAGCCTTGCATCCGTAGGCCTTTGCTGCGTAGGCCACGCCCTGTGCATGGTTCCCGGCTGACGCGGTGATCAGGCCCTTCTTCCGGTCCTCCTCGCTCATGGTGCTTACCTTGTAGTAGGCGCCGCGGATCTTGTAGGCACCGGTAACCTGCATGTTCTCGGGCTTGAGATAGCAGCGGTTTCCGGTCTGGGAGCTGAAGTAATCACTGTAGACAAGCTTTGTGTCAGCAGTCACCTTCTTGACGATCTCAGAGGCTTCTTCAAATGCATTCAGTGTCAGCATTTCTTTTTCACTCATTTTTTGGCACACTTTCTGTTGTTGGATGGGTTGGGTCTTCAGGTATTGTCGTGCTCCGCATTTGTATCAAAGAGCGCGTTTACATAGGAGTTCGGGTCAAATTTCTGCAGGTCATCAAGATGCTCTCCCACGCCGATGTATTTGACAGGGATCTGTAGCTCGGACTGAACCGCAACGGCGATACCACCCTTTGCGGTACCGTCGAGCTTTGTGATGACAAGGCCGGTGATATGCGCGACCTCGGCAAAGCTCTTGGCCTGGAGAATCGCGTTCTGCCCCGTCGTTCCGTCCAGAACGAGGAGGGTTTCCAGATGCACGTCCGGGCAGGATCCGGCGAGAATCTTATAGATCTTCTGAAGCTCTGACATGAGGTTCTTCTTGTTGTGAAGTCTTCCGGCTGTATCGATCAGAAGAACATCCGCCTTGCGGGCTTTTGCTGCGGCAACGGCATCATAGACGACAGATGCGGGATCTGCTCCCTCCTGACCGGTGATGATGTCAACCTTTGCCCTGCCGGCCCAGGTCTCCAGCTGGGGGATGGCTGCGGCGCGGAAGGTATCTGCCGCGGCAATGATGACCTTCTTTCCCTGATGGTGCAGCTTTGCAGCAAGTTTGCCGACCGTAGTGGTCTTTCCAACGCCGTTTACACCGACCACAAGAATGACAGAGCGCTCCTTCTCAAAGTCGTAGGCGTGCTCGTCCACCTTCATCTGCTGGCGGAAGCAGTCCACCATGTATTTTTTGCAGTCTGCCGGCTTTTTGATATCGAGGTCACTGACAATCTCCTTCAGATTGTCGATGACAGTCTCCGTAGTTTCAATACCCATGTCGCTGGCGACGAGGGCTTCCTCCAGGCACTCATAAAATTCATCGTTGATTTCAGAGCATCCGAAGGCTTCGTCCAGATTTTCGTTCATGCTGTCCCGGGTTTTGGTAAGGCCCTTGAACAGCCTGCTGAAAAAACCTGCCATGTACATTCTCCTTATATGATATGAGATCTGTAAATACAAGTACAAATAGTATAAAATCCTGGCCAATTTCTTTATTTGAGAGGCAGGATATATTGTCATAAAAATATGCATTGGCTGCAGCTGTACAGCTGCAAAGACACCCGTCAGCTGTCAAGCTGCTCCTGGATCAGGTCCACCGAAACAAGGACAGATACACCCTTCTCCTGCATGGTAATACCGTACAGACGATCTGCAGCAGCCATGGTGCCGCGTCTGTGAGTAATAATAATAAACTGCGTATTCTTTGTCAACTTATGAAGGTAGGCGGCAAAACGGCCCACATTGTTGTCATCCAGCGCCGCTTCGATCTCATCGAGCAGACAGAAGGGAGACGGCTTCAGATTCTGGATGGCGAACAGGAGGGCGATGGCTGTCAGCGCCTTTTCTCCTCCGGATAGCTGCATCATATTCTGAAGCTTTTTCCCCGGCGGCTGGGAGATGATGACAATGCCGGATTCCAGAATATTATCCTCGTCCACCAGCTCCAGTGTACCCTTTCCACCGCCAAAGAGCTGCTGGAAGACCTTGTTGAACTCCACCTGAATTAACGCGAAGTGTTCCTTGAACTGCTTTCGCATGCCATCATCCAGCTGACGGATGATTTCCTTCAGGTCATCAGCCGCCTTGATCAGATCGCTGTGCTGTGTCTGGAGAAAATCGTGACGCTCCTTCAGCTCCTTGTACTCATCGATGGCATTGACATTGACGCTGCCAAGTGCCTTGATTTCAGATTTGAGCTGTGTGATTTCCTTTCGCAGCGGAGTGCGGTCAGGCATTTCCTCAAAGTGGACAGCTTCTGCCTGGTCCGGCGTCAGCTGGTACTCTTCATACAGATAATTGATCTGCGCTTCCTTCTGTGCCTGCAGCTTGTCCATCTGGGAGTCAAGCCTGAAGATTTCCCGGTCCATTTCTGATTTTTCGGTATTGAGGCGGTCGCGCTGTTCAAAAAATGCCTTGTGATTTCTGGTCAGCGTTTCCTTTGTCTCCTGCAGGGAGGCACCTTTTTCCTTCTCTGCAGCAATGGCCCGGGTCAGCTCTTCCATTTTGTTCTGTATATCAGTGATCAGTGCAGCCTTGCTTCCGGAATCCTCACTGCCCTCGGCAAGAGACTGCAGCAGGGATTCACGCTCCGTATCCAGACGGGTCAGTTCCGACGCAGTAGTCCTGCGCTTTTCATCCAGGAAGGCAAGCTGCTGCCGGATATTGGAGCACGTAAGCCTTGCCTGGTCCTGTGCGTCCAGGGCGGCCTGCTCTCTCTGCTGCAGTGCGGCTGCCTCATCAGAGATCCGGCGGAGTTTGTCCTCGAGGTCTTCCTCTTCCTTCTGGGAATTTTCAAGTTCACTGCCGATCAGAGAATGCTTCTCCCGCAATTCGTCCATCTGCCCGGCAATATCTTCCTGTTCGTGAATGAGTCTGGACAGATTTGATGCCAGCTCATCTGCCTTTTCCCTGGCTGTGTTCCGGCTGACTGTTGCGGTATTCTGCCGGATGAGCAGCTCCTGCAGCTCTTCCTGCTGTGTGGAAAGGCTGCCGCGCAGCTGGTCCCGGGCTGCCCTGTGCTCCGCGATCTTTTTCTGAAGCTGCTGTATTTCTTCTTTCAGGGCACGGACGTTTCCCTCCAGCTCCTTGATCTGTCGTCTTCTTCCAAGAAGGTTGCTGTTATATTTGAAGGAGCCTCCGGTCATGGAGCCTCCGGGGCTTAGAAGCTCTCCCTCAAGAGTTACCATCCGAACGGACTGATGGTGCCGGCGGCTGACAGCAATGGCATGGTCTATGGTATCTGCCACGAGCGTTTTGCCGAGAAGGCGGCGCACGACACCCTGGTAGATTTTGTCACAGGTGACCAGCTCATCGGCTATACCGAGGATCCCCTCTTCCCTGCAGATCGCCTGCAGGTTCTGCTTGGAATAATTATTGTCATCCCGCATGGCGGTCAGGGGTAGGAAGGTGGCTCTGCCAAAATGGCCACGCTTCAGGTATTCGATCAGATATTTGGCGGTATTCTCATTGTCCGTGACAATATTCTGCAGAGATCCGCCGAGCGCGGTTTCAATGGCGGTTTCGTATTTTTTGTCTGTCTTGATCAGGTCCGCCACAACACCATGGATGCCAGGGTTGTTTGCCTTCTGCTCCATTACCTTCTTGATGCTGTTGCCATAACCCTCATAGCGCTCTGTGATGTTACGGAGGGATTCCAGTCGTGACGCATCCCTGTGATAGGAAGACTGGCTGGTCTCCAGCTGATGACTTTCCTGGTTCAGATATTCCCTGAGCTGTACAATCTTCTTTTCCTGACCGGCAACAGCTGTCCTGCGCTTTTCAACCTCCGCGTCAATGGCGGAGAGCTCACGCTCATATTCTGCCAGGTTCTTCTTCTCGCTGTCCACATCTCCCTTCAGTTGCAGAATACGTGAGGCAAGAGAGGATTTTCGGATTTCCAGCTGCTCAAGCATGGTTTCAAAGCGCTGCAGCTGTTCACGGATCGTGGAACGGTTATTCAGAAGCGTGATCGTATCATTCCGGCTCTGCTCCTCAGCGGATTTCTTTCCTTCTATCTCATCCTTGATGCGGGCGACGTCGGCTTCTCTGGCTGTTTTTTCTTCCTCTGCCCTGGACAGCTCCTCCTCCAGCTTTTTCTGCTCCTGCAGCTGTTCATCCGCATTCTGGCTTCGGCTGTTCTTATCCTTCTCAATCGCATCGAGGCGGTCCTGGAGCAGCTGTGCATTCTGCTGTGCCGCCCGGATCTGTTCCTGCAGGACCTGAATCTGTCCGTCGTGCTGCTGCTTTTCGAGGACAGCTTTCTGCATGTCTTCCCGGGAACGGGTGATGCTGTCTTCCAGCTGCTCCAGTTCATCCTCCACTCGCTGGTACTCGGATTTTGTCTCTTCGAAGCGCTTGTTCAGCTCCTGCAGATGGTTCTCTGCAATCGCCTTCTTCTGCTGCAGCTCCTGCAGCTGTGTCTCGGTACGTCCCTCATCGATCTGGAAGAGCTGAATGTCCAGCGTCCTGAGACGGTCCCTGCGGTTGAGATATTCCTCGGCCTTTGCGGACTGTTTCTCCAGAGGCCCGATCTGCCGCGTTACCTCGCTGAGAATGTCGTTTACGCGGACGAGGTTTGCCTGCTCGTCCTCCAGCTTTTTCAGGGCAGTGGCTTTTCTTCGCTTGAACTTTACAATGCCTGCCGCCTCATCGAAAAGCTCCCGCCGGTCCTCCGGCTTGCCACTGAGGATTTTTTCTACCTGGCCCTGCCCGATAATAGAGTACCCTTCCTTGCCGATACCGGTGTCGTAGAACAGCTCATGGATGTCGCGGAGTCTGCAGGAACGGCCGTTCAGCTGATATTCACTCTCACCGGAGCGGTAAAGCTTTCGCATGACAGTGACTTCATCCGCGTCAAAATTCAGCTTGCGGTCTGCATTGTCCAGCGTGATGGCAACCATTGCAAAGCCTACAGGCTTCCGGTTCTCAGTACCGGCAAAAATGACATCCTGCATGTTGCCGCCGCGGAGGGATTTGGCACTCTGTTCGCCGAGGACCCAGCGCACCGCATCTCCCACATTGCTTTTGCCGGAGCCGTTTGGACCGACAATGCCTGTCACACCATTATGAAATTCAAGCCGGGTCCGTAGCGCAAAGGATTTGAAGCCCTGCATTTCAATTGATTTCAGATACATGGATACTTTCTTCCCCTTTATCTGTGATACGTGTGGTCATTTCTCATTCGCTCTGGCTGTCCGTCCGGGACATTTGTGTCAGGGCATGATAAGCTGCCTGCTGCTCCGCTGCTTTTTTGGAATGACCACTCCCCTCTCCGAGCAGACGGTCACCGATCCACACCTGGGCTGAAAAATGCTTATCGTGGTCCGGACCGCTCTCGCCGATGATTTCATAATGGATCGGTTCATCCGATACGGCCTGCAGCATTTCCTGCAGATGTGTCTTTGAATCATGGAACAGCTGCTTGTGGGGCACGTCATCCATAATATAACGAAGAATAAACGTTCTGGCTTCCGCAAAGCCTCCGTCCTTGAAAATGGCACCTATAACCGCTTCCAGCGCATCTGAGACCACGGAGTCCCGCTTTCTTCCGCCGGTTGCTTCCTCCCCCTTACCAAGGAGAAGGTAGTTCTCAAGACCGAACGATCTGGCATCATAAGCAAGCGTAGGCTCACAGACAAGGCTGGCACGAAGCCTGGTCAGCTGCCCCTCCGGCAGCTCCGGATAATGGTCATAGAGGTAGGCGCTGGACACCAGCTCCAGGACCGCATCTCCCAGGAATTCCAGTCGCTCGTTACAACCCTTATGTCCGAGATGATGTTCATTCGCATAAGAGCTGTGACGAAGGGCCAGCTCCAGCCATCTGATATCGGTGAAGGTATGACCGATTTTCTGCTGTAATTCTGTTAACTTTTCTTCCATAAACTCTGCTCCTTTTTCGTGTACTGCAAGATCTGCATATATTTGAAATTCAGGACAATTGCCTGAGTACATATAGCCCCAGTCCCAATGACATAGCAAAAAAGCGCAACAAAGACTGCCTCCGGTTGGTATGGCCTGAAAAACCGGCGGCAGTCTTTGTAAGAATCCTTATTTTCTGGTCTTTTTCCTGATCAGGTTTACGAGATCTCCGGCTGTCCTGATATTCAGAAATTCCTCTCCGGAAATTTCTATCTCGAATTTCTCATCGACAAGAGAGGCAATCTGAAAAAGATCCAGAGAATCTGCGCCAAGATCACCAGAAAAGGTCGTGTCCATTGTGATCTCTCTGGGATCAACATGAAGAATCTCAACGATAATATTCTGCAGCAGTTCAAATTCCATGATCCGGCCTCACTGGGAATCGTTCTGCTGTTCTGTGCCATCGGCAGATTGACGGGCAGACTCTTTTGCGGCAGATTCCTGTGCAAGAAATTCCTGGATTTTCCCGTTTACGTCCTGCTCCTTAAACTGGATACACTGCAGAACAGTATTCTTGAATTCCTTTGCCTTTGAGCTTCCATGGGTCTTTACAACCAGTCCCTTCAGACCGAGCAGAGGTGCACCACCGTAAGCGGTAGCATCGAACTTCTTCAGGGTACTCTTTAACGCGGGCTTGATCAGAAGACCGCCAATCTTGCTGCGGGTCGTGGAGTAGATCGCATCCTTGATCTCATGAAGAAGAGTACTGGCCACACCCTCATACATTTTCAGAATGACATTGCCGACGAATGCCTCTGTCACATAAACATCAGCCACACCCTTGCTGATGTCCCGGGCTTCAATATTTCCGATGAAGTTGATGTAAGGACAGTCTGCGAGCAGAGGGTAGGTCTCCTTGCAAAGAGCATTGCCTTTCTCCTCTTCTACGCCGATATTTACAAGACCCACACGCGGGTTCTGGATTCCAAGCACCTGCTTCATGTAGATCGAGCCAATTACGGCAAACTGAACGAGATGTGCGGGACGCGCGTCCACGCTGGCACCACAGTCAATCAGAAGAGAAACCCCGTTTGCAGTTGGAAGCAGCGGTGCCAGAGGCGCACGGTGAATACCGCGGATTTTCTTGACAATGGCCTGACCGCCCACAAGTACGGCACCTGTACTGCCGGAGGACACAAAGGCATCTGCTTCGCCCTTGTGTACCAGGTTCAACCCGACAACAAGGGAGGAATTCTTCTTTGTCTGAATGGCCCGCACCGGCGGCTCACCAGTCTCGATGATTTCATCTGCAGGAACAATCCGTACTCTTGAAGCATCATACTGATATTTTGAGAGCTCCTCTTTGATTCTGTTCTCCTGGCCGACGAGGATCAGCTCTATTCTGTCGTTTTCCTGAAGCGCTTCCAGGGCTCCCTTTACCGGCTCCTCCGGGGCGTAATCGCCACCCATCGCATCTACGACAACCCTTACTTTTTCACTCATATGTATGTATTCCCACTTCCCTTTTTGCTGTGCTGCGCAGATTAATTACCTGACGTGGACGTCACAAGATCGGAACCGCTATTGGCGGAAGATGAAGCAGACGTGCTTTCCGCAGCAGACTCTCCGTACTGTGTGACATCGACATAGGCTCCTGTATCCGGATCGACTGCAAATCCGCTGTCATTAAAGGTAAAGGTGACACCATCGATCTCCATGGACGTGTTGGAAGGATAGGAGCCGTCATCATGGTTCAAGTACTGGAAGCCGCCATTGTCAGCATTACGCTGCCAGTACATATTGCCCCATACGGTCACACTGTGTGTGGAGCTGGTGGTCTCGTTGACCTTGCCGTTCTGTGTGTTGATGGCAACCACATAATAATAGGTTGTGCCGCTGCTGGAGGTATCCGGATTATACTCAGCCCCTGTAGCACCCTCGATCTTCGTACCGCCGCCATTGGAATCTACATTATTGGAATACCACTGGTAGCTGAGCGTACCGCCTCCGGAAACGGAAGCGTCTGCCTTGAGGGTGGTTGTACCATTCTGTGCTACATCTGTGGAGCCGGCAAGATCGGTATTGAAAACAGGGGCCTCCACCCTCGTATCAAAGCTGATGGCCTGGACCGTTGTCTCCTCCTCGCTTGAAGAGGAAAGAACCGTCTCCTTGCCCGTATCGGTAATGGTTCCAACCAGGTGATTCATGCCACTGGAAAAAGAGCATCCGGACAACAGCAGTGCGGCACTCATGCCAACCGCAATCATTCCGGAAATTTTATGAGTATTCATAATTGCATTCCCCTTTACAAGAACAGAAGCAGGATTCTGTCCGGAATAAAAGTTACAAGATTGTTACATTTCATAGATATTCGAAATTATAGCACGTGACCAGTTATGCTGTCAATCTGCGTGCCTGCATCCGGAAGAACGACCCGGATGAATCTGACAGGTCTGAAAACGACGGCCCGAATGCAAGACATAATTCTGGTCTGTTTCGTGTATTGTATACATCATAGGTGAGTATACAAATAAAAAAGGACTGCCAAAGATAGCAGTCCTGATGGTTCACATATTGAAAAGCAGATGATTATGCCTCTTCTACGTCTACAACCTGTTTCTTGTTGTAGGTGCCGCAGTTCTTGCATACTCTGTGAGGCATCATAAGTGCTCCACATTTGCTGCATCTGACAAGGTTCGGAGCGGACATTTTCCAGTTTGCTCTTCTCTTATCTCTATGTGATTTGGATGATTTATTTTTTGGACAGATGGACATTATAACACCTCCTCATACTTCCAGAATTCAAAATAAACCGTCGATTTTCTCAATCGCACTTGAAAATTATACACAGGCCGTTCTGCTTTGTCAAGGGAAATGTGGAGCCATCCTTTGGTTTTAGATAATGTATGAATGCAGTGGTCAGGTGATCTGGATGCCAGACTTATGGCAGAGCTGTTGCAAAAATCAGTATTATTTATTCTGACTGAGAATTGCGACGGTATCACGGCAGATGGCAAGCTCTTCGTTGGTCGGGATTACACAGACTGCAACCTTGGAATCATCGGTTGAGATCTTTACGTTCTGCCCGCGGAGTTTGTTCTTCTCCGGATCAATCTTGATGCCAAGGTAGCTGAAGCCATCCATAATTCTTGCACGGGTTGCTCCATCATTCTCGCCGATTCCGGCAGTGAATGCGATGGCATCTACCCCGTCCATGGCAGCAACATAGGCGCCGATGGTGGTCTTTACACGGTAAGCGAATACCTCAAGTGCAACCTCTGCATCATGATTTCCCTTGCCTGCTGCATCCGCAAGGTCGCGGAAGTCACTGGAAAGGCCTCTGGAGAGACCGAACACACCGGATTTCTTGTTCAGGATGTTCAGTACGCCGGACGCATCAAGATTCAGCTTCTTTCCAAGGAATTCTACAACGGAGGGATCAATGTCACCGGAGCGTGTTCCCATTGCAAGACCTGCAAGAGGTGTCAGACCCATAGAGGTATCAACGCATTTTCCGTTCTTTACTGCGCTGACGGATGCGCCGTTGCCAAGGTGGCATACGATAATTTTGCTGTTGTTCAGGTCAAGACCCAGGAACTTCGCTGTTTCTTTGGAAACAAAGCTGTGACTGGTTCCGTGAAAGCCGTATTTGCGGATATGATACTTCTCATAATACTCAATCGGGATTGCATACAGATAAGCTTTCTCAGGCATGGTCTGATGGAATGCAGTGTCGAAGCAGCCGACCATCGGGACATCCGGCATCAGCTCCTGGCATACATGGATACCGACCAGATTTGCCGGATTATGAAGCGGAGCAAGATCCGAGCAATCCTCCAGTGCCTTGATCATGGCATCGTCAACTCTTGCGGAGCAGGCGAACTTCTCACCGCCATGTACGACACGATGACCAACTGCGTCAATTTCCTTCAGGGAATGGATAGCGCCGGTCTTGTCATTGGTGAGTGCGTCCAGCACCATCTTGATGGCTTCCTTATGTGTCGGCATCGGTGCCTCTGTGATTTCCTTGTCAAGACCCTCTTTCTGGTATACAAGACGGCCGTCAATGCCGATACGCTCGCAAAGGCCCTTTGCAAGAACCTCCTCTGATGCGGAGTCAATGAGCTGATATTTCAGCGAGGAGCTTCCGCAGTTGATCACTAATACTTTCATTTGTCAAACCCTCCTGGTTGTTCAATTTGAATTTTATCTGGTCATCATGGATTCTACAGCGGTCATGGCAACAACGCCAACGATGTCATCCGCAAAGCATCCGCGGGACAGATCATTAACAGGCATGGACAGACCCTGCAGAACCGGACCGTATGCGTTTGCATGGGCAAGTCTCTGGGCGATCTTGTATCCGATGTTTCCTGCCTCAAGGCTCGGGAAGATCAGCGTATTCGCATGGCCGGCAACCTCGCTCTCCGGTGCCTTCAGCTTTGCAACTGTAGGAACGATGGCGGCATCGAACTGCAGCTCACCGTCGATCTTGACATTCGGATATTTCTCCTTGGCAATCTTTGCGGCCTCTGCTACCATGGTGACATTGTCATGCTTTGCGCTTCCCTTTGTAGAATAGGAAAGCATTGCGACCTTCGGTTCTGCTCCAATGTACGCACGGAAGGAATCTGCGGAAAGGCCTGCGATCTCGGCAAGCTTCTCGGAATCAAAATCTGTGTTGACTGCACAGTCAGCAAACAGGAAGGTGCCGTTTTCACCATATTCACAGTTCGGAACCTCTACGATGAAGAAACCGGAAACGCTCTTGACACCTGGCTTTGTCTTCAGAAGCTGAAGCGCCGGACGGATGGTATTGCCTGTAGAATGGCACGCACCGGATACAACACCGTCTGCATCACCGCATTTGCACATCAGGCATGCGAAGTACATATAATCCTTTGTCATCTGCTGCTCTGCGATTTCCGGGGTAACACCCTTCTTCGCACGCAGTTCTACAAACTTGTCAATATATTTCTGGCGGTTCGGATCTGTAAACGGATCAACGATGGTGATTCCTGTCAGATCATAGCCGCTGCCATGGTTCTGAATGTCCTCAGGTGTGCCGAGAATCACGATGTTTGCAATTCCCTCTCTGGTGCATTTTACAGCGGCCTCGTAGGTACGCTGGTCCATGGACTCCGGTAATACGATTGTTTTCTTGTTGGATTTTGCTTTTTCTTTGATACTGTCAATAAATGCCATTTCCAGGCTCCTTTCCAGATATGCTTTTCCGATTCCGGGTCAGCTCTGATACAGTATATCGTTCGCACACAATATCATAATTTGCGCACTTTACTGTACAAACAGAAGGAAACGGATGAATGAATAAGCACATACTTCCATGCATAAAGTATAGTACCATCTGCGGCCTTCATCAAGCGTCAATATTGTTTAATAACGGAAACAATATCACTATTCCCGGTGTTTGTTTTTCCTGTGTTAAGGAGAATACGTACAAGAAATACAAGGAAATGCAAAACAAAGCAAATAGATATAGATAATATTAATTTACTGCAATCCGTCACATGTGAAAATGCCAGAGAGCTGATTTACAATCTATGTGACGCACGATATGATGAATGCAGCAAAAAAATGATAGAAATACAGTGCGCGAATCAGAACACCGGGGAGATTTTTTGACATGAAGGTAATCGGAATTATCGCAGAATACAATCCCTTCCACAATGGTCATGCCTACCTGATCCGGAAGGCGAGGGAACTGTCAGGAGCAGATGCAGTTGTGGCTGTCATGAGTGGTGATTTTGTACAGAGAGGCGTCCCCGCTATTTACGATAAATATGTCCGGACAAGAATGGCCCTTGCGGGAGGCTGCGCCCTTGTGCTGGAGCTTCCCCTTGCCGCCGCCACCGGATCTGCCCAGCGGTTTGCAGAAGGGGCCTGTGCGGTTCTTGATGGAATCGGTGTGATAGACGAACTTTGGTTTGGCAGTGAGGCAGGCAGTATGGATCTGTTCCATGTACTTGCCGGTGTGCTGAGCGAGGAACCACCGGCGTATCAGACGTTCCTGAAAAAACGGCTTGCAGAGGGCTGCTCCTTTCCACGTGCACGGGAAGATGCCCTGGTATTTTATATTTCACAAACAGGAAAATGGGTGCTGCCAACGGATGAATCCAATGTAGAATTTGTAAATCATTCTGAAAAGGAGGAAACGGATGGAATAAGCAATCGCATCAGGACCTTTCTCAAAAGCCCTAACAATATCCTGGGACTGGAGTATTGCATTGCACTGAGAAAAAGGAAAAGCAGTATTGTACCGCATACGATCCCGAGAGCCGGTGCCGGTTATCATGACTGCAGCATTGACATGGCTGGAGGCTTCAATTCTGCAGCATCCATCCGGCACTATATCTTTGACGGGGGAGATCCGGGACGGCTGGAAAGCTCTGTGCCGGAGGGTGTCTTTAAGGTCCTGCAGGAGGCAGGAGCTTCTTCTGTTCCTCTTTGTGAGAATGATTTTTCCGATATGCTGCGCTATCAGCTGATGTGTGAGGAAGGCAGGCTTGCAGATTATCTGGACATATCAGAGGATCTGGCAGCAAGAATATCGAAGCGTCTTGATAAATACCGGACATTTTCGCAGTTTGCACAGCTTCTGGAGGCAAAAAATTATACGAGGACCCACATCAATCGAGCGCTTCTGCATATTCTTCTGCGCATCCGCATGGAAGATCTGCAGCGGGCAGTCTGTCCGGGATATGTGAGGCTGCTAGGGTTTAACAGCCGGGGAAGAGAGGTTCTTGAAGAGATCAGGAACAGTGCAGCTGCAAGGATCCGTACAACGGCAAAGATTTCCGCCCTTCCGGAGGAGATCACGCGGACAGACGTCTTTGCATCGAATCTGTATGAGGCGGTGCGTTCTCAAAAGAACGGGCAGGACTTTGTACATGAATTTTCCAGACCCGTCATCCTTGTCCCATAGGATCAGGATTTCCAGACGATCTCCCAGGTATGCATTTCGGGATCCTTATATTAAAATGAGCCGGACACAAAGATGTCCGGCTCATTTCTTCTGCAGTTGTTTACGGTTGTTGATTTATTCCATATACAAACTGTGTACGGATATTTAATTCTTGAAGCTGTGCACTGGAGCGGGAATTCTTCCGGTGCGGTTGATCAGTGCGTCACATCCGAAACGGCTGACCGGCATGATCGGTGCACTTCCAAGCAGACCGCCGAATTCCAGCGAATCTCCGACGTCCTTTCCGATAGCAGGGATGACACGTACGGCTGTTGTCTTCTGGTTGATCATTCCGATGGCCATTTCATCCGCGATAATACCGGAAATGGTCGTGCTCTTTGTATTGCCGGGGATCGCAATCATGTCCAGACCAACGGAACATACGCAGGTCATTGCCTCCAGCTTCTCCATGCAGAGGGAACCGCGGTTTACGGCATTGATCATGCCCTGGTCCTCACTGACCGGAATGAAGGCGCCGGAGAGTCCGCCGACATAGGAGGACGCCATGACACCGCCCTTCTTAACCTGATCATTCAGAAGTGCAAGCGCAGCTGTCGTTCCAGGTGCACCCACGGATTCCACGCCGATTTCCTCCAGAATATCCGCGACAGAATCTCCGATGGCAGGTGTCGGTGCCAGGGACAGGTCGATGATGCCAAAGGGAACACCCAGACGGCGGGAGGCTTCCTTTGCCACCAGCTGACCGACACGGGTCACCTTGAAGGCCGTCTTCTTGATCGTCTCACAGAGAACCTCAAAGTTCTCTCCGCGCACCTTCTCCAGCGCATGCTTTACGACACCGGGGCCAGACACGCCGACATTGATGATGGCATCCGCTTCTGTCACGCCATGGAAGGCGCCTGCCATGAAGGGGTTGTCATCCGGTGCATTGCAGAAGATCACAAGCTTCGCACAGCCAAGGCAGTTGTTGTCCTTTGTGGCCTCTGCGGTGCTTCGTACGATTTCACCCATCAGCTTGACGGCGTCCATGTTGATGCCTGTCTTTGTGGATCCTACATTGATGGAGCTGCATACCAGCTCTGTGCGGGCCATAGCCATGGGAATGGAGCGGATCAGCAGCTCGTCCGCCTTTGTCATGCCCTTGGATACCAGGGCAGAATAGCCGCCAAGGAAGTTGACACCCACCTTATGGGCAGCCCTGTCCAGCGTTTCCGCAATCGTCACAAAATCCTCCGGGGTCTTGCAGGCCGCTCCGCCGACCAGTGCGATCGGGGTGACGGAGATCCGCTTATTTACGATCGGGATTCCGTATTCTGCCTCAATGTCCTTGCCGGTCTGCACGAGATTGCGGGCAAGAGTCGTGATTTTGTCATAGATCTTCTGATTGAGACGGTCCAGGTTGGAATCGATGCAATCCAGGAGGCTGATGCCCAGCGTGATGGTACGGACATCAAGGTTTTCGTTTTCGATCATCTCATTTGTTTCATTGGCTTCAAAAATATTGATCATGCGTATGCCTTTCTATCAGCAGCGTCCCCCTGCGGGGAATTGACAATGGGTTTCCAGTTTTCAGATCCGGTGCATCATGTCAAAAATATCCTCGCGCTGGCAGTGGATTTTTACGCCGATCTCCTCTCCGACCTTATTCAGGTCCTCTGCGAGCTCAGCGGTGTTCTTTTCGGATTTGGAAGCATCTGTAATCATCATCATGTGAAAATATCCCTGGAGGATTGTCTGTGAAATGTCCTCGATATTCACGTTGTTTTCGGCAAGATAATCGCAGACCCTTGCGATAATGCCGACAGTATCTTTTCCGGTGACTGTGATGATTGTTTTCTTCATGATCTTTCTCCTCAATGCTGGTGGTGTCCGTCATCTGAATCTGAATGGATTATGCAGATGGACATTAAAATGAAATGAGATGACACCTGCGTTAACGGGTTGCAAAACTGCTTATCAGAATTCCGCACATTCGCTCACGCAGTCTCTGCGGGCGACTGTGATCGGGAAATCACTGGATTTATATGGATTGTCACCAAGAGTTACCTCACTGCAGACCGTTTCATAGGCCAGCGCCGGGTAATTGTTCTCGGCACTCAGGTGGCCGAGGAAAATGTGGCGGATGTTGTCATGCAGAAGCTGGCAGAGAAGCTGTCCGGAGGTCTCGTTAGAGAGATGCCCCTTGTCACTCAGAATCCTGACTTTCAGAGGATAGGGATAGCGTCCCGCCTCCAGCATATTCACATCGTGATTGGCCTCCAGCAGTATGGCGTCCAGAAACTGCAGGTGGCGGATGGTATAATCGGTATAGGTGCCCATATCTGTGGCGATTGCACAGGAATGGCCCTCCTGGCAGATCCTGTATCCGACCGGATCTGCGGCGTCATGCATGATGCTGAACGGCTCCACATCCAGATCGCCGATCCGCACCGTGCGGTCTGGTTCAATCTCGTGAAAAAGTCCGCCAGGGATTTTTCCTGTCGCCGGATTTTTGCAGATTGCCTCCCAGGTTCCCTGCGTCGCATAGATTGGAATGCCGTGCTTTCTCGCAAGAACGCCCAGTCCCTTTACGTGATCAGCGTGCTCATGGGTCACCAGGATGCCGTCTATATCCGTGCCCGTGTAACCGATGGTATTCAGTCCGGCCTCGGTTCTTTTGCCGGAGATGCCGGCATCTACCAGAAGGCTGGTATGTTCACTTCCCACAAAAATGCAGTTGCCGCTGCTGCCGCTGGATAAACTGCACATTTTCATAAAAATGGTTCTCCTTAAATCTCTGACTGTATTCTGTCATCTATCTGCCGGATCGTGTCCTGAAAGGACCCGCTGTTGTCTATTACAAACTGGCAGGCATTCCGGAATGCGGATTCCGGAAGCTGACTGGCCATAATCTGTCTGATTTTCTCATCAGAGTATCCGCGGCTTTCCCGAAGCCGTCTGCTTCTGACTTCGATATCTGCATAAACATACCACAATTCATCACAGATTTCATTAAATTTTTCCTCAATCAGCAGGGCAGCCTCCAGAAAAAAGAACTGTCTGCCCGCCTGATCCGCTCTCTGTATAGATTCCCGGATACTCTGTCTTATAGCCGGATGTGTAATCTGATTCAGTTTTTCGAGCAGGGCGGGATCAGCGAAGACCTTCGCGGCAACTGCCTTCCGGTCAAACTCTCCGTCCGAACCCAGAACCTCCGGGCCGAGCAGGGAAAGTACCGGACCGTAGCAGACATTTCCCTTCTGCATCAGAATATGCCCCAGTTCATCAGATCTGATCAGCGCGCAGTCACAGCTGCGTTCCAGATATTTCATGACTTCACTTTTGCCGCTCCCGACACCGCCGGTGATTCCGATAATTTTCAAAATCAGGCCCCTCCTTCCTGTTTCAGACATTTACCCGGCATTGGGCCGGGGGCTGTACAAACGGTTACTTTGCCTCATACCAGCTTGCGCCGTCGTGCACATCGATTTCCAGGCGGACGGCGAGATCTGCCGCACCCTCCATCTCCTCCTGCAGGATGGTTCTGACACGTTCTTCTTCATCCTTTGCCGCCTCGATCAACAGCTCATCATGCACCTGTACGAGCAGCCTGGATTTCAGATGCTCTTTTTTCAGCCGCCGGTTGACCCGGTTCATCGCGATCTTGATGATGTCCGCCGCCGTTCCCTGAATCGGAGCGTTTTTGGCTACGCGCTCACCGAAGGAGCGCTGCATGAAGCTGCTGGATTTCAGCTCCGGCATCGGACGCCGGCGGCCGAACATGGTCTCGGAGTATCCCTTTGCTTTTGCCGAGGTCACAAGACCCTCCAGGAAGGAACGGATGCCGGGATAGGTTTCATAATAGCGCTCGATATAATCCGAAGCCTCCTGCCTGGAAATGCCAAGGTCCTGACTGAGGCCAAAGGCGCTGATGCCGTATACGATGCCGAAATTCACAGCCTTTGCATTCCGGCGCATGAGAGGTGTCACCTCATCAAAGGGAACATGGAACACCTGTGATGCTGTGATGCGGTGAATGTCCTTTGCCTGGCGGTATGCGTCGATCAGCTTTTCGTCTCCCGACATGGATGCCAGGACACGCAGCTCGATCTGTGAGTAGTCTGCATCTACAAATATATAGTCCTTTTCCGGAACGAAGACCTTCCGGATCTGACGGCCAAGCTCAATACGGATGGGAATATTCTGCAGGTTCGGGTCTGTGCTGCTGATTCTGCCCGTAGCCGTGATCGTCTGCCGGAAGGTTGTGTGAATCCGCCCGTCAGTGGAAATAAAGCCGGCAAGCCCGTCCGCATAGGTGGACTTCAGCTTGGACAGCTGCCTGTATTCCAGAATGTCCCGCACCATCGGTACGCCGGGGGCAAGCTTCTCCAGTACCTCTGCAGAGGTGGAGTAACCGGTCTTGGTTTTCTTTCCGCCGGGAAGGCCCATTTTCTCGAAGAGGATGACGCCGAGCTGCTTGGGAGAATTGATGTTGAAGGTTTCTCCTGCTTCCTGATAGATTCTGGTCTCCAGCTCTTCGATACCGCCGGCAAGCCTCTGCCCGTACTCAGCAAGCTCCTCCGGAAGGACGCGGATACCGCTGGTCTCCATGTCATGCAGTGTGAAGACAAGAGGCATCTCAATGTCGGTCATCAGGCGGTACATGCCATCCTTTTTCAACGCCTCTGTCATGGGGTCCATGGCCTTCAGGGAGACCTCTGCAAGTGCACCGGCATATTGTGCCGCCTTCTCCTCCTCCATCTCCGAGGGAGCCGGAAGCTTTGCGGAGCCGAAAATTTCCTCCGGAGAGAGAACTGGGTCGGGCAGGTATGCGGAAGCGATGGACGGATAGGGATAATCCGACTTCAGGGGATCCAAAAGGTACGCCGCAATCCGGATATCGAAGATGCCGGTAACTGCCGCGTCAGAAGCACTTCTGTCTATCGGTGCAGAAGGCTCCGTAAAAAGATCTTCTGACAGGGGAACTGCCTTCATCTGGTCCTTGAGTGCATAGGTGGCAAGCCGGCAGGTCCCTTTGGCAAGCCGTTCCAGACCTTTCCGTACGGTCTCTTCCGGAATATCCGGTGTTACGGGGATATAGCTTGTCCCCTCTTTCTGCAGGGATATGGCAAGGCCGAAAATCCCTGCAGTCCTGGTATGGGGCTCAAAGCTTTGCAGCAGGTAAAATCCCGCCTCCTCTGCAGACACAGCCCGGGTAATAACCTGCTCTGCCTCCCCGGCAGAGCGGACCACATGCACTGCGGGCGCTTCTCCCTGCCCTGAAGCGGAACGGTCAAAATGTGTGAGCAGCTTTTTGAAACCAAGCTTCTGGAACAGCTGATAGGCTTCCGGTGTAAAAATATCGGTGAGCCTTGCTTTTTCGTAATCCAGTTCCACGGGGATGTCTGTATGGATCGTCGCAAGGTCTTTGGAGAGTACGGCCATGTCCCAGTGGTCACGCAGGGATTCCATCGCTTTCTTCGGCCTGACCTCAGAGAGGTGGTCATGGGCGTTTTCGATATTGCCAAAGCTCTGCAGTATTTTGGTTGCGGTCTTCACACCTACACCCGGAATACCAGGGATATTGTCTGAAGAATCGCCCATCAATGCCTTCAGTTCGATGACCTGGGCAGGCGTGATCTGATATTCGTCGATGACATCCTGTGTGTGATAGTCCAGGATCATGTTCTGTCCGCCCTTGGTCTTTGGAATCCGGATCATTACCTTGTCTGTAGCCAGCTGCAGCAGGTCACGGTCGCCGGAGAGAACAGTGACGTCCATGCCCTTTGCCTCGCTGCTGCGGGCCACAGTCCCGATGATATCATCCGCCTCGTATCCCTCCAGCATCAGAATCTGGATTCCCATCGCCCGAAGTACGTCCTGAATGAGCGGAATCTGTTCCTTCAGCTCCTCCGGCATCGGGTGACGGGTACCTTTATAGGCATCAAACATCTTATGACGAAAGGTCGGGGCATGCACGTCAAAGGCAACTGCCAGATAATCCGGTTTTTCCTCATCAAGAATCTTCAGCATGATATTCAGAAATCCCAGGACCGCGTTTGTGTGTCTGCCCTCTGCGTTTGTGAGGTCCGGAAGTGCGTAAAATGCGCGGTTCATCATGCTGTGTCCGTCAATGATCAGAATTTTTTCGCTCAAGGTGGCTCTCCTTACTTATTCTCAGGATATCAGGGGCAAAGAGTAAGTGCTTTAGAAAACTTTTTGCCCTGATATCATTCTTATCCTGATATCATTCTTATTCAGAATACTTCGTGTCCAAAAAAGTATGAATTTCTGCTTGTTTTCTAAAATCCCGCGGATCGGAAGAGATCGGCTATGACCTCTGATATGCCAAATACATCCGTAAGGTCCAGGATCAGCAGGGCGGCAAGCAGCAGAATCAGCACAAAAATAACGACCCTCAGCTTTTTCATCCTGTGCTTGTGTACCAGCGCGGCAGTTTTTTCATTCAGGTCCTTCTGCAGCATCGGTTTCAGATTGAAGGAGCCATGCGGGTCCTCCTCGTTCAGATACTGCACAGTCAGGTCCACCATGAAATTGGTTTCCAGCTCATCGTGGCATTTATTGCAGTTATTGACATGGTTCAGGAAGGCGGCAAGGTCCTTATCAGAAAGACTTCCGGCAAGGTAGCGGGGAATCATGGACTCTGCTTCCCTGCAGGTGATTTTTCTGCTCTTGCTGATAAAATCAGAGGAATCCATTGCTTTTTTCTCCTTCCATTTTCTGTCTGCCCGTTAGCAGGTATTTTATTACACTTTCAGAGTCCGATTTCCCGAAGGAAACGGGAGGGATCTGTCCTCTTCTCATAGCGTTCCTTTACGAAGCAGAGGTGAAGATCCCGCCGTGCTCTCGTCATACCGACATAGAGCATACGCCTCTCCTCTTCCAGATCAGCATCGAGTACCGCTTTATGATAAGGGATAATGCCTTCGTTTACGTCAAGAATATAGACGGAATCATATTCCATTCCCTTGGAAGCATGCAGGGTGGACACCATGACACCGTGGTTCTCAGAGGCATTCCTGCTCTGCTGCCGTTCCAGCTTTTCGCGGTACTGCTCCATGGACTGCTTCCACTGATCGAATGTCTGGTAATTGCGTGCGCTTTCCGTCAGTTCATCAAGAATCTGCAGCAGCTCCTCCGAGGGAATATTCCGCTGCGCCGCATATTCCTTCACGTATGTCTCATATCCGATTTCGCTGCGGATGTAGTGCAGGGCTCCGTAAGGCGCCAGATGAGAAAGCATTCTGAGATTGGTCTCCAGCTCATCCATGCGGCGGACCATCCAGTCCTTGTCCTCATAATACTGGTAGAGGCTTTCATAGGTAACGACAGGGTCCATGAAGGCGCTTCTTGAAAAATAGCGGTTCGGCCGGTTGTAGATCCGGAGGAAATCACTTCTTCTGCCCCGTCGTTCCCTGCTCTGGGCCCCCAGCTCCATGTAGGCCAGAATGTCTCTGGCAATCCAGTGATCAAAGATACAGGGCATAGCATCACCCATCCGGAAGGGAATCTGATATGCCATCAGCTGCTCGACTGCCTCCCTGCAGCCCATATTCGTCCGGAACAGGACGGCTGTTTCTTCGTATTCTGCACCGTCTTCATGGGCCTGCCGGATCTGCCTGGCCATCTGCATGCATTCCTGCCTCGGATTGTCGAATACGGCGACAGATACCGGAGAACCGGAGGCCTTTGCGGCACTTATGTTCTTCGGAAAACGTCTGCGGTTATGCCGGATCAGATTCCCGGCTGCATGCAGGATCTCCGGAGTGCTCCGATAATTCTCTTCCAGAGCGATGACAGAGGCGTTCCGATAAGCCTTGGGGAAATTCAGCATGAGGTCCGGACTTGCGCCGCGGAAGCGGTAGATGGACTGATCATCGTCTCCTACAATGAACAGGTTGTTTTCCGGCAGGGCCAGAAGCCGGACCACCTCATACTGCAGTGGGCTGATGTCCTGAAATTCATCGACGAGAATGTAGGCGAATTTCTGCTGCCAGCGTTTTAATATATCCGGATGCTCTGTGAGAAGTGCGTGGCATCTGGTGATGATGTCATCAAAATCCAGCATGCAGTTCTCTCTCTTCCAGTCTTCATAGGCCCGGAACACGCGCCGGAAGGCATCTGCGGAAATGACACCGGAATAGAAATGGTTTACATCCATACGGCTTCCCTTGACCATACTGATTTCTTTTGCCACCGAGGCGGGAAGGTCGGCTTCCTGAGACTGCGGGCAGGTATGATCCAGAATCTCCCGCAGCAGCTGCAGCTTTCTGGTGTCAGCGAGAATATTGCTGCCGTTAATGCGGTAGGTATTTTTCAGAATACCGTAAAAAATGCCATGGAAGGTCCCGAAGGTCACTCCGCTTGACGAATTTCCGGCTATTTTTAAAAATCTCTCCTTCATCTCCGTTGCGGCAGCCCTGGTAAAGGTGACAACCAGAATGGAGGAGGGAGAGATTCCGTTTTTAATCAGCTGCACAGTACGGCCTGTAATGACGGCAGTCTTGCCGGAACCAGGTCCGGCAAGCACCAGCATAGGCCCCTTTCCGTGGGCAACTGCTTTTTGTTGTGAAGGATTGTACTGCATCAGCCTAATTTCTGCAGAGCAGCCTTGATGCGGGCAATCGTTTCTTCCCTGCCAAGAACCTCCATCAGACCTGTGGCTCCGGCCGGCGTTGCCTGCTTTCCGGAAACAGCGGTGCGGAGCGGCCACATGACAGTGTTTACCTTGTATGATTTTTCTGCAGCATAGGATTTCAGAATAGCAAACAGCGTGTCATTGTCAAATTGCTCTGCGGATTCCAGAAGCGGGAGCGTCTCATTCAGGATGGTGCGGGACGTCTCGATTGTGCTCTTGGATTTTTTGTGGTTATAGAGGTCCACATCATAATCCGGAACAGCATTAAAGAAGTCTACCTGTTCTTCGATGTCCGGGAAAATCTGGATACGCGGCTGCACCATATCGGAAATTTTTCTGAGGTCGTAGGGACCGGAGACATATTTTTGCAGCCAGGGCTTTGCCAGCTGATAGAATGCGTCCGCATCCAGTGCCCGGATATATTCCCCATTCATCCAGCGCAGCTTCGTCATGTCAAACACCGCCGGGGACTTGTTGATATGGTGATAGTCAAAAATCTTTACAAGTTCCGGAAGTGAATAAATCTCCCGATCTGTTGCCGGGCTCCAGCCGAGGAGCGCAACAAAGTTGACGACTGCCTCCTTCAGATAGCCCTGATCGATGAGATCCTCAAAGGATGAATGACCGGAACGCTTGGAGAGCTTCTGGCCCTCCTCGTTTGTAATCAGCGGGCAGTGTACATATACAGGGACATCCCAGCCAAAGGCTTCATAGATTCTGTTGTATTTGGGTGTCGAGGAAAGATACTCATTTCCACGGACAACATGGGTGACGCCCATCAGATGATCATCGACTACGTTTGCGAAATTGTAGGTCGGGTATCCGTCTGACTTGATCAGGATCAGATCGTCCAGCTCTGCGTTTTCAACTGTGATGGACCCGTAAATTTCATCATGGAATGTCGTGGTTCCCTCTGTGGGCATATTGAAACGGATGACGTGGGGAACACCGGCATCCAGCTTTGCCTGGATTTCCTCTTTGGAAAGATGGAGACAGTGCTTGTCATATGCTGAAATTTCTTTGCCGCCAACAGTGCGTTTCAGGCCCTCCAGCCGTTCCTTTGTGCAGAAGCAGTAATACGCGTCTCCCTGCGCAATCAGCTGCTCGGCATATTTCTGATAAATACCGAGCTTGCAGCGCTCACTCTGTATATAGGGCCCGACACCACCATCCTTGTCCGGTCCCTCATCATGGTCCAGACCGGTGTCCTCCAGCGTCTGATAGATGATATCCAGCGCCTCAGGTACAAAGCGCTCCTGGTCGGTATCCTCTATACGAAGCATGAATTTACCGCCTGCATGCCTGGCGATCAGGTATGAATAAAGTGCGGTACGAAGGTTGCCTACATGCATGCGGCCAGTAGGGCTGGGCGCGAATCTGGTTTTTACTGTTGTCATTCTTAAAATCTCCTTAGTCTCTGTTATCTGATTCTGTTCTCCGAATATCATGTCCTGCTAATCCACATGTTTTGCCTGGGGATATGCCTCGTGCATGATTTTGGAAATATTGCCGATGCATACACAGTCAGCTGCCTCATCGGAGTAATGATCGGTAGTGTTGACCAGACAGATCCTGTCACCGGTGAAATACTTCGCCATCGAACCCAGACGGGACTGGAGATCGGCACCGATCACGAGCAGGATGTCAGCGGAGCTGATCAGCTCAATGGCACGGTTCATGGTGCGGCTGTCCAGCATTTCTCCTGAAAGGGCGATGCCCGGATGTATCAGCGTGCCGCATTTCTCACACAAGGGAAGCGGGCGATGCGTGAGGATGTAGTCCGCATCGTAGATTCTTCCGCAGTGGGGGCAGAAATTACGGTCAATGTTCCCGTACAGATGAATAACATTGTGACATCCTGCACGTTTTGAGAGGTCAAAAAAGCCCCTTGTCACAATGCCACGGAGTTTTCCATCATCCTCCATCCGTTTCAGGCAGAAATTAACCTCATCAGGCTCTCCGCGCCTTTTCAGTATTTCCTCCCGGTAGAACTCATAGAAGACTTCCGGCCGGTTGTTGTAGAATGTGCTGTTTACAATTTCGCTGGGAGAGCGTCCGTACCGCACTTCAACATCGTAGCTGAAATCCTCACGATACAGGTCGCACCCCTGTTCAGCTGCCGGTCCTCGTCCGAGAAGGCACACGATATTTCTGCCGTTTTGCAGAATGCTTTTCAAGTAACCGACGCTCATGACAAACGCCCCCTTTTACGATTCGCTGGTCTTGATTCCCTTTGACTGCAGGTAGTCAATGACTTTGCCAACGGTCGTAAGCCCTTCCATATCCTCTGCGGGAATTTCAATGTCGTACTGCTCTTCCAGAGTCGTCAGGAGTTCAAAGAGGTCCAGGGAATCAGCGTCCAGGTCGTCCTTGAAATTGGAATCCAGTGTGATTTCATTTTCATCAATATCCAGCTGTTCGGACAGGATTTTTTTCATTTTTTCGAGCATTTCAGTTACCTCTCTCAATTATATTTTTTTGGTACTCCATAGAGTATTATGATCTTGTTGTATATATATCATAAGTTTATTCCGGAGCTATGTATGAAGACCTTAAGATCTTGTTACAGATGATTTGCTTTCCGGGAATGCCTTCTGAAAACGTCTGACTTCATCCGTCTCATTGTTCCGAATACTTCTCGCGACATTCAGCGCAATGCCCATCTCCAGCATGATGAACAGCACAGAAGTACCTCCATAGCTGACGAAGGGCAGCGTAACACCGGTTGTGGGGATCACATTCAGAACGACGGCGATATTCAGGATGACCTGCAATGAAATATGAATAAAAATACCGCTGACAATCAATGTGCCATACAGGTCCGGTGCGTTCTGTGCGATTACAAACAGGCGGTACAGCATGTATCCGAACAGGAGCATAAGAAGGAGGGCGCCGAACAGGCCGAGCTCCTCACAGATGATCGCGAAGATCATATCGTTTTGCGCTTCCGGAATAATCGAAAGCTTCTGCACACTGTTTCCCAGCCCCTTGCCGAAGAATCCGCCGGAGCCGATTGCATACAGGCCCTGCAGGACCTGGTAACTTTCAGAACTCAGGTTCTCTTCAGGATGAAGCCAGGCCAGGATACGACGCAGCCGGAAGCTCGTGCTGGTGGAGACATACTGGTTCAGCAGGATCAGCGCAACTATTATAAATGCGGCGGCAATCAGGGCAATGATAATAAAGGGTCTGGTCTTCGGATGGGCCAGAAAAATAATGCCGATGACAATGCCGGCGATAATGATCGCTGTACTCAGATTATCTGTCAGAAGATATGCGCCCGCTGCCTGGGCACCACCGAAAACCAAAAGCCAGAATACTGCCTTCCAGGAGTTCAGATTTCTGCCCATCAGCATAATCATGTAGGGCATAAATACAATGATCGCGATTTTGGCAATTTCGGCGGGCTGAAACTGGATCCCGATTTTCAGCCATCTGCGGGCACCATTTACTGTGACGCCAAAGGGGCTGAATCGCACCATGGCCATCAAAATCATTGATAGTACATAGATGGCCGGTGCCAGCCGTATCCAGAGATGATAGTTGATCTTTGAGACAACCAGGGCAACGATGATGGACAACGCACTGAAAAACGCCTGCCGGTTGAAGTAATACATGTCGTTGTTGATCAGTGGATCATTCTTTGCTTCATAGGCGCTGGCACTGTACAGCATGACCAGACCAAAACAGATCAGAATAATAATGACGGCCAGGAGGCTGTAATCAAAATATCCCGGGTCTTTTTTTCTTGTCCGGGACTTGGATGCCGCATGATTGCGTGCACGGGAACTGTTGTCCTGTGCAGATATGCTGGATATCTTCTGATTCTTATTACGGGATTGATAATATGTTTTATGATCCTTACCAGATGTTCTTCTTCCGGGAAAGGGCATTGGAATCATTCTCTCCTTTGTGATCCGGATTTTTCATTTCCGGCCCATCTTTTAGCAAAGTATAGCACATGCAGGTTGAATAAGCAAAAAGAAAAGAAGCAGTTCAGCCCTGTGGAGCCTGACCGCTTCTTTTGCTTTAAACATACATATTCCTGGAACTGAGCACATGCGATTTATCCTTTCAGGACAAACCTCCATCTGCCTTGTGTCCGGAATTAATCCTCTACATACGGAAGGATTGCCAGATGTCTTGCGCGCTTGATTGCAGAGGTGATTGCTCTCTGATGCTTTGCGCAGTTTCCGGTGACACGTCTGGGAAGGATTTTTCCTCTCTCAGAGATGAATCTTCTCAGTTTTGCGGCATCCTTATAATCAATGACATTATCCTTGCCGCAGAAGATGCAGACTTTTCTTCTCCTGCGCTGAACTCTTCTTCTGGCCGGAGCTTCAGATCTTGCCGGTCTCTCGTTTGTTGTTGCAGTTGTTGTATTTTCTACTTCTGCCATTACTTTATCCTCCTTATTCAAATAACAAAATTACTCTTCGTCTGTGCGAACGATCAGATAGCGAAGTACATTGTCCATGATACGGCAATGTCTCTCGATCTCAGCCGGTGCGGTTACCGGTGCCTCAAACGGGATAAAGTAATAATAGCCTTCTGTTTCCTTCTGGATCTCGTAAGCGAGCTTCTTCTTTCCCCACTCCTCGATCTCTCCGATGGTTCCCTCATAGCGGGTGATGTAACCTTTTGCCTTTTCAAGGACAGCAGTTCTGGTTTCCTCATCCGGCTTTGCACTGATTACCAGTGCCAGTTCATACTTATGCATTCTGTTTCTCCCTTCTGGACATTAATGGCCTTCTGCTTATGCAGGAGACAAGGTGTAAGAAATGATCTCACGAACTGCAATTCTAACATAAGGCGTGATTCTTGTAAAGCATTTTTTCAACATGACTTTAGACAAATGCAGAAATCTGACCCTTTGCATTCTGTTTCTTCTTTTATATAATAATGCGGAATAAATATGCCTGTGCACAGGATTGCAGCGTCCGGGCGGAATTCGAGGAAGTGCATGAAAGAAATGAACAGAAAAGCATTGCAGGGTCCGAACAATATTACAAGGGCCCTCATTGATGCATCGGTTGACCGGGGACTTCGTGAAATTGAGGAGGACCCGAAGCGAAGCATCCGAAAGCTGACCGATATGGGACGGATGTTCAGCAAGGGAAGGTTCATGGATGAGGTCCTGAGTATTGTCCAGGACCTGCTGCGCAATGATGACAGCCCGTATTATGAGACGATTGAAAAAATCCTGCGCAATACCGATCGGAAGAACCTGAAGGATTTCGGTATCAGCTTTGGGTACAGCGGACTGACCTATGGCGGAAAGGTGATACGGGAAAATGACCATTCCCTGTCCTACCAGGTCCCATGGGCGCTGTGTCTGCGGATCAATCCGACATTAAAGGGCAGTCTCTCCGTGAGTGAGGTGTCCAGCTGCGTCCGTCAGGGCAAGGCCATGGGCATTTACTGCTATTTCATCCGGCTGTCCGGCTCTGTTTCCTGCCTTGGCAGATTGATGGAGGTTGTCAGACAGAACCCGGAATGTGCTTTTATTGCGCTGTTTCCGGATGAACGCCTTAATACGGCACAGATTGCGGGTATCAAGGAATGCAGTAACAGCCTGGTGATGTTTTGCAGTAAGGGAACAAATTCACAGTCTAATATAGAAGCAGTGAAACGGGACAAGATCCTCTATGGTGTATATGCGGAATATGGAAATGAGGATGCTGCCGCCTGGTATAATGATCAGAAAGCCGAAGAGCTTGCCAGAATGAATACCGGCATCAATCTGCTGGTAAGTGATGATACCTGTTCCCGGAGAAATGGGGCGAGGGTTGCAAAGTACTGCCGTTCTCTGCGTACCCATCCGGAATATCCGATGATTTTGTTTGATCTGGTGGGCGATTCGCTGCAGATCAGCCATATCATATCTGAGGATGAATGCTATTTAGAGCTGCTCGAGAATGGAGACATCAAGACCGCTGCAGAGACCATATCCGATTTCCGGCACACAACTGCGCTGGACCAGCTGTTTTCTGTCGGGCTCCCCAAAAAGCCTGTGAATAGTTAAGGCACACATATGAAAAATAACAGTTCACCCGCTCAGTATTAAGGATTCATCATTACCACAGAGCATCATAACATAAGGTCTGATACAAAATCACATAACATCTGAAAACAGCCACAGGATTGCCGCGCTGCCATGCGGGAACCTGTGGCTGTTTTAAAATGGTTATGAAACCGTCTGCTCTGCATCCGTCTCCATAATGTATCTGCCGATACTGACCAGCACCTGCTTGAATCTGTGGATGAATTCCTCCGGTGTCTGGTCTTTTTCTTCACTCAGCCACCGGTACATGATCACCAGAAAAACGTCGGTGAAATAATGTACGTCCAATGTCGCATCTTCGGGCTGCGGAGAGTTTGAAAACATGGAAAAGATCGGGACGGTGGCCTCATAGAAGTAATCCCGGAAGGAATTCTGCCCTTTAATTTCCAGTGCAGCCTTGTAAAATTCGCGGTCACTTGAAAAAAGCTCCACAAGCGCAGTCATAAGGTCCCACCCGTCGGAATAGGATCTTTTACTGGCTGTCTTGATAAAATCTGTATAGAAAATCCAGTTTACCAGATCATACTTGTCCTTAAAGTGGTAATAAAAGCTTTTCCGGTTCATCCCGCAGCCTTCACAGATGTCAATTACGCTGATCTTCTCAAAAAGCTTTTCCTTCATCAGCTTTTTCATGGAAGAAGCAAGCGCGTTTTTGGTTATATTTGCGTCCGGCACGAAATCACCATCCTCTGTTACGATGCCATATGTTTCTGAATATCCCCGATTATTCTCCCTTTATGGAAGCCGCCATCGCATCTGCAAGTGAGATGAGGTCCGGGCGCTGGTCTGCCTTCAGGGAGGATTTGATGGTTACTGTCTGATCAAGTATGGTCATGTTCTTCATCTGTTCAAACATCGCACGGATCTTCTTGCCTGCCTGTGGTGCCCAGGTGCCGTTCTCCACAATGGCAATGGTTCTGTTCTGCAGATTATGCTCCTTCAGCTCCAGCAAATAATGCTCCATCTTTGTGAAAATCTCATTATTGTAGGTTGCGGAGGCGATTATAATATGGCTTCTGCGGAAGGCTTCTGCTACCAGATAGGACGGATCGGTTGCGGAGACATCATATTCTGCAATATTCCGGATGCCTCTGTCTGCCAGTTCTCCGGCAATAATATCCGCGGCATTTTCTGTGTGACCATAAATTGAGCCGTATACAATCAGTGCTGATCTGTCCTCAGGTGTGTATGTGCTCCACTTCTGGTACTTGTCAATAAACCATCCCAGATTTTCTCTCCAGACGGGACCGTGCAGCGGGCAGATGCGTTTGATATCAAGGGCTGCCGCCTTTTTCAGCACATTTACTACCTGCGTGCCATATTTCCCGACAATGTTCGTGTAGTATCTGCGGGCTCTGCAAAGCCAGTCCTTCTCAAAATCATATTCATCTGCAAAAAGATTTCCGCTTAATGCGCCAAAGGTGCCGAAAGCGTCGGCAGAGAAAAGCGTGCCGTCTGTCGTATCAAAGGTGAGCATCACTTCCGGCCAGTGAACCATCGGGGCCTGGATGAAGGTGAGCGTATGTCTGCCAAGAGAAAGGGTATCACCCTCCTTTACAATCTGGATTCTGCTGCTGATGTCAGTATCAAAGTACTGGGAGATCATGGTCTTTGCCTTCTGGGTGCATACGATGATGGCCTCCGGATGACGGGATGCCATTCCCTTCAGCGTTCCGCTGTGATCGGGCTCCATATGGTTTACAATGATGTAGTCCAGCTTCCTGTCGCCGAGAACATGCGCGGCATTTTCATAGAACCTGTCGCTAATGGAATGATCCGCAGTGTCCAGCAGAGCTGTTTTCTCGTCGGTCAGAATGTAGCTGTTATAGGAGACACCCTCCGGGATCGGATAGACATTTTCAAAAAGAGGAACTCTGTGGTCAGATCCGCCGATCCAGTATAAGTCATCTGCTATTTTCTTGGTATTGTACATGATAAGCCTCCATCGATGCACCTGGCAGAAAGGCACTGCGCAGGAATATGTAGATTGTATTTTTTTTGAGCAGTTTCAGAAACACATTTTCAAATCTGTTTCCCATTATAGCATAGACATCATTTTAGTTAAAGACATAAAATGCAACGAACAGGACAGGTTGCTGTTTTTAACGGTATTTTTACGTATTTATGGTATTGGGGTAAAAGATGTGAGCCTTGAGCCTATGAAATTGTCTTTAAATCCTCACGGCTTCGACACGCAAGAAGTACTACGGTTCTTCAATTTTGCTAAAGACGTTCAGAAAAAGTCAAAACTCGCTGCATTCTGCAGCTCAGACAGTTGACTTTTTCTGAACAACGCAAAATTTCATCACCAAGTACTTCTGGCATGTCTGCAGATGTTCGGATTTAAACACAATTTCCTGAATACGTACCTATTGCCCCAAATATTATTATATTTTATACCTGCTGCGCAATTCAGCCTGAGAGGACTCGATTTCCAGAAGCAGCTCTCTGGCGGACATGCGGCGCGCTCCATCTCCGAAAATGATGATCTGCTCCAGGCCGTCGGAGGTTGCGACCGTCACATTTCCCTGATGGCCGATCCTGTGGACGGTTTTTTCAATGTAGGCATCTGCTGTCTCCGCTTCCTTTGTGAATACGACATAGATGTTGTGATATGGATATACCTCGCCTCTCCCTCCATGCACCTTGTAAGCGTCAAACACCAGTATCAGTGTGCCCGGTCTTGTTCCGTGAAAATTGGAGAGGATTTCGATAAGCCGGTCTCTGGCAGCGTCCATATTCACAGCGGCAAGCTTCCGGAGCTCCTCCCAGTTAAAAATCATATTGTATCCGTCAACCAGGAGATATTCCTCTTTCTTTCTCGGAGGCTTTGCGGGAGGTGTTTTCATGCTGTCCTTCTGCTGCGGTTTCTCTGCTTCCGCTTTTTCCAGAGATCCATCACGGCTCCAGATGCCGGAATCATTCGACCAGGCAGGCGCATGATGATGGAGAGGTGTCTGCCAGCTGGACCCGGTATAGGTATTATCAAAAATCTGCTGCAGATCCTTCTCTTCCGCTTCCCGCAGCTGCTGTTCCTCGGCCCAGGATTTTGTTCCTGTCTTCTGTTCTTTCTGCCACCCGGAAGAAAAGGACTGTCCCGGTTTTCCGGAAGGATACCTGTCTCCCGGTGCCGGGACCGCAGCTTCCTGCGCGGCCTGACCATTCTGCCACGGGTCATCGGGTCTCCAACCGGTATCAACATGCATGTAGCTGCGCACAAGATTCCACGGGACCTGAATGCCCGCGCCGTGGGAACAGAATACGGAGGAGGAGGGATTCTCCAGGTCTGCGTCCGGATCATAACCCTTTTGAAGAATTACCTCTTCTGCATGACGACAGGGCTCATATCCCTTCAGAGACAGCGTCAGCCTTCCCTGTCCGTGAGTGTAGGAATACATCTCCTGCTGGTAATCCTGCAGTGCAGCGGCCGGAACGGTGCCTGTGATCAAAGCGGTTGTCCCGTCATTTTCCTCCAGGTCAGCGGTACCCTCCATGCGCTGGAGATCTGTCATGAAGCGCCCCATCATACCGGATGGAAGCTCCGCCTGATAGCGGTACACTGGCTCCAGAAGAACATTCTTTGCCATCATCAGACCCTGGCGGACCGCACGGCAGGCGGCTTGTCTGAAATCACCCCCGACGGTATGCTTTTCGGATGCTCTTCCGCCTGTGACGATAATCTTCATATCGGTGATTTCCGATCCGGTCAGAACACCTCTGTGCATCTGACTCTCCAGACTGGACAGGATCAATCTCTGCCAGTTCAGGGAAAGCTCATCACTCCGGCAGTCCGTCTCAAAATGCAGGCCGCTGCCGGGTTCGTCCGGCTTCAGCAGCAGATGCACCTCAGCATAATGCCGCAATGGCTCAAAATGGCCTACACCCTCCACCGGCTCTGCGATGGTTTCCTTATAAAGCACAGAGGGAGGAGCAAAGCGGATTGGCATATGGAATCGCTGATCACAGAGGCTTTTCAGAATTTCCATCTGGACCTGTCCCATAATCCGCACGGAAATATCGCCATCGGGTGAATCCGCATCGATATGCAGAAGCGGCTCTTCTTCAGACAGGACCTGCAGATTGCGCAGTGCAGCAGAACGGTCCTGATCCGGTGTCAGAATGATCTGGCTTTTCAGTACCGGCTGCAGCAGGAAGTCTCCGGCATCCTTCTCAAATCCAAGTCCCATGCCGATGCGGGTCTTTTCAGGACCGGTTACAGCACAGATGCAGCCCGCGTCCGCCTGTGCCAGCTGTGTAAAGTGGTCGCCGGAATAAACGCGGATCTGATTGACTTTTTCTCCTCCTGCATTTTCCGGAAGCGTGGAGCGGACCTTCAGACTGCCGCCGGTAATCCGCATCCAGGTCAGCCGGCTCCCGTCGGTATCCCGGGAAATCTTGAAAACGCGTGCGCCGAATTCTTCCGGCCAGGTTTTGGTGATGGTCAGAGCATTCAGCCCCTCCATCAGCCTGTCGACGCCTTCGTTTTTCAGTGCGGCACCGAAAAATACCGGGAACAGCCTGCGGTCCCCGATCATGGCACGGATCTCATCCTCCTGGAGCGTCTGCGTCTCCAGATAGTGCTCCAGCACTGCATCATCACAGACGGCAATGTTCTCCATCTGGTCTTCCGGAATTTTCAGAGAGGGAGAAAACCGGCAATTTGAAAAATCCACACAGGCGCCGCTGAGGTTTTTATGTATGTCTTCAAGAACCTTCCCTGCATCAGCCCCGCTCTGGTCCATCTTGTTGACAAACAGGAAGACCGGCACCTTGTAGCTTGCAAGAAGGCGCCAGAGATTCCGTACCTGTCCGGTTACACCGTCAGGTGCGCTGATGATCAGAATGGCATAGTCCAAAACCTGCAGGGTCCGCTCTGTCTCCGGTGAAAAATCAATGTGGCCAGGTGTATCAAGCAGGGTCACGGAAAGACCGTCCCTGCCGCCGATGCTCAGCTCTGCCTGTTTGGAAAAAATCGTGATGCCGCGATCCTTCTCCAGCTGCCAGGTGTCCAGAAAAGCGTCGCCGTGATCAACTCTTCCCTGTTTTCGTATACTTCCTGCCAGGTACAGAAGGCTTTCAGAAAGCGTGGTTTTCCCCGCATCCACATGTGCAAGTATGCCGATGACGATATGTCTGCCGTTCATGAAATTGATCCTCTCTGTTCTCCATAATGCCGGCCTCTGCATTTTAAGCCGGATGATTGAGCTGCTGTGTCTGCATGAATATACAGGCAGCAGCTTTCCTGTCATTGTAACATGCCGTGCACAGGGACACAATTTCACAAACGATTACCTGTTGTCCCTCGTATTGTAAAAATATATGACAATGGCATCAGGGTATAAGATGGATGCCTGTGAGATAAGATTAAAAATTCACAACATCCGGACTCTGACATCACAGAATATCAGACATACAAAAAGAGTGTATATAAACAGATTGTGGCAGGTTTTTCCGGTATATGGTATATTGGAGACCAGGGAACTGCTTATTTTTCAGGAGGAAGGATATGTCCAAAGAAAAGGAGAACATACCGGCCGGGGCTGATCGGGACCAGAGTACATTGACAGAGGGCTGCTCATTTATTGAGACAGATAAGGATAGTCTGACGCTGACCTGTGCGGATGGACACGAGGTGCGGTGCAGCATTGTCAGAATTTTTCAGATGCCTGGCGCGCAGTATATCGTGCTGATACCGGAGGATGGGAGCACAAAGGGAAAGGCTTACCTTTATCACTTTGCGCTGGATGCAGACGGTGCGCCGCTGGTTACAGAAATCGAGAGCGATGCGGAATATGAAAGGGCCTCTGCTGTCTTTCAGGCTATGACAAATGACATAGATTTTTCGGAGGAAGAGTCATGAAAATCAGAGTAAAAAAATTATCAGAAACAGCAAAAATGCCTGTCCGGGGCAGCAAAAGCGCCGCAGGCTATGATCTCTGTGCTGATCTTGAAAAACCGGCAGTCATCGCGCCACACACTACTGTCATGGTAAATACAGGGCTGTCCATGGAAATACCGGAGGGGTATTTTGGCGCAGTTTTTGCGAGAAGTGGTCTTGCGGCAAAGGAATCTCTCCGCCCGGCGAATTGTGTCGGTGTTGTCGATTCGGATTACCGTGGCCCGTTTATGATCGCGGTACATAATGACGGTGAGACACCCCGCGTTGTGACGCCGGGCGAACGGATTGCGCAGCTTGTCATCATTCCTTATCTTGCGGCGGATTTCGAGGAGACGGATGCGCTCACGGAAACAGACAGAGGCGAGGGAGGATTTGGAAGTACAGGCAAGAATTAAAACGTCAGAGAATGTGAAATACTGTGAGGAACACAGGAAGAAACTAAGCAAGAAAGCTGCCACTTTCCGAAACGGACCGGTGTGGCAGCTTTTTTATCATACTCTTTTATGATGAAAAATTGATTAAGATTTAATGCTGGAAGGTTCCCTTCACATCACACCAGTGGGCATCAGCATAGTCCAGAAGCTTCTGGGCCTGCTCCAGAGACATCTCCGGATAATAGAACATCACGCTGGAGGAACCATACTTCTGTACAATCCGGTCGCAGTTTCTGATCCAGTCTTCCAGATTGCCGCTGTATACCTTGATCCAGAGGGATTTTCCGGCGGCGATGACCTTGTCGTAGATCTTGTCCCACTCTTCACAGGTGCCGTCAGGACCGGTATCTCCCGGTGTCCACTGCAGAGCGTTGATGCCGGGTATCTCCATGAGATGGTCCAGATGACGGATGGCACCCGGGCCGTCCAGATGGTACATAGCATAATCGAGTTTCTCGGTCTGCTCTTTCAGCGAATCAAAGACAAAATCATCGAAGAAATCGGTAGACATCATGGCAGAGGCATCGCACTGAAGCTTGGCCATTCTGCCCGGTGCCCAGATCTGGAAGCAGGAGTAGGAATTTCCGCCATCTTTTCCCTTCACAAGATCATAGAAGCGGTCAAAAAATGAGAAGTAAGCCTTTGTCACCTGTTTCACCCGTTCCTCAATGGCATCCGGGTCTTCGATCATATCCATCATCAGGGTCTGTGCCCCGCGGAGAGACGACAGAACATCGACATTTTCCATAAGATCAGGCATATCCAGGCAGAAATCCTCGCCTGCATATTTCCGGCATCCCTCTATGACTTCAAGATGTTTTTTGAACCATTTGTTTTCCGGGTCAAACTTCAACTCTGGAACATCGTCCCAGTCACTGTCTTCGTCAATGCAGGGCTTGAACCAGACTGTATCCTCCTTGAAGCCGATATCCGATCCGAGATAGGCTGCAGTGGAGCCGGGGCCAAAGTTGGTCTCCAGGTTCGGAAATGCCTCCGCGAGAAACAGGTGCTTTTTGCAGAAATCGCGGTAGCGCAGGACCATCCGCTCAGGGTTCATGTATTTATCATCCATGTCCTTCCACTTCAGATCTTCCGGAAGATCATAGTAAAGCCCCTGGCAGAACACCTGGTCCATACCGCCTTCGTGAGGCTGTCCATCGGACAGTGATTCGATTTCGGGCTTTCTGGCTACCACGTGCATCAGCGGTCTTCCGGTGTTGCTCTGGTGCCACCAGCCGTCAAATTTTTTCTTTGTTTCCTCCCAATTCTCTTTATACAGCATGTTACCCTCCTTGGTGTTATTATACAGCTTTTACGATATATGGGTGCTTACCGTTAATTCCTCTCCGGTGTAGCACACGGTTTCTTCTGCATGCTTGGTGCCTGCCTGTATCAGGCGGATATTTCTCCCCGCCAGACCGGAATCAAAGCGATGAGTAGATGCTCCTATTTTCAGCGTTTGGTCTGTCTCGTTCCAGGTAACTGGAATCTGATTGAACAGGCCGGTTTCATAACCGTAACCGTCCCCCTCATCCTCATAATAGAGGATCCGGTGTGTATTGGCCGTGCAGGAAGCGGCATCCTGCGTATCTTTTTGCCGGGCTGCACCTGCTCCTTCAGGCACCGGCTTCTGCGGCTGAGACGGATAGAGATGAAGCTCAAAGGGCGTTTCCGGAACCTCCTCCGCATAGGTGGTACCGGCTTCCATCGGCAGGATGCTTCCAGCCCTGACAAAGACAGGGATGTGGTCTATATTTACATCCATCTGGAGCGTCTGACCACCCTCATACCATACATCGGTATAAAAATCATACCAGCCACAGCCCTCTGGAAGGTAGACAGTCCAGGTTTTCGCTCTGTCGGGGATGCTTCCGTTCGGCCCATAATACATGGGATCGGTCACCGGAAATACCAGAAGGCTGTCCCCGAACATATACGCATTGTCAATAGCACAGGCCCTCAGGTCATCCGGAAAATCAAACAGAAGGCTCCTGACCATGGTGCTGTTCTGCTGTACCACCTGTCCTGCCATGGAATAAATATACGGGATCAGACGGTAGCGGTTGCGGATCGCATTCGCCAGCGCATCGTAAAACATCTCTCCCGGTTTCCCGAAGTTCCAGATCTCGCGGGGGACATCGGTACCGTGAGAACGGAACATCGGAAGAAAGGCGCCAAACTGGAACCATCGCACATAGAGCTCACGGTAGCCGGGATCGTCAAGACCCTTTTCAAAATCTCCGTGCCAGAACCATTTCATCGACGGATCATTGTTGCACTCACAGCCACGCTGCTGCCAGTTTTTGTGGAATACAAAGAATCCACCGATGTCAAAGGTCCAGTAGGGCATACCGCTCATGGCCATATTGAGGGCTTCACGGACCTGCTTTTTCAGCACATCCCACCTTGCGGAAACATCACCGGACCACAGTACGGTTCCGTACTGCTGGCTGCCGGCATAACCGGAACGGGTGAGGTTCAGCACCCGCTTGCCTGGGGCTTCCTTTCTCTGATTTTCGAAAATTCCCTTTGCATGTGCAACCGCATAGAGGTTTGCCCGGGACGCACCGAGGAATTTCTTGTGCTCTTTTCCGACCAGGAGAAAACGCTCCCAGGGTTCTCTCTCGTATTCCCCATTCCAGTCCGGTCCGGAAAATGGCTCCGTAGAATCACACCACCAGGCATCAAAACCGCCGGAGAACAGCTCCCGGTCACACTGCTTCCAGTAGAGCTCCCGTGCCTTTTCATCAAATGCGTCATATGTGGCCAGGTCATTGAGCAGAAAACCGGCGTCTGACATCTCCTGATAGTCCTTTGTGCCGTAATTCATGTTCGGCCACACAGAAACCATGGCATGTACATGGAGACGGTGCAGTTTATCGGTGGCCGCTTTTATGTCCGGATAACGCTTTTTGTCCAGAATCTTGCAGCCCCAGTCGTCTGCCGGCCATGTCTTCCAGTCCTGTACCACACAGTCGAGTCCAATACCGAGTTCCCGGTACCTTTCTGCGACCTGAATAAGCTCTTCTTGAGAAGAATATTTTTCCCTGGACTGGACATATCCAAATGCCCATTTCGGCAGCATGGCTGCGCGTCCTGTAAGACGCCGGAATCCATCAATCAGATCGTCCATATTATTTCCGGCAATGAAGTAGTAGTCCATCTGCTCGACAGTATCTGCATACAGATAGGAGCCCCGCTCATCGTCGTTGAAGGTCATAAGGCTTCCACAGTCCGCCAGGATAGCATATCCCTGATCCGACACAAGAAAAGGAACGGGAATACGCATGTTATGCTGGTAGAGATACTGGGTATGACCGCGATAATTGTAGATACCCTCTTCGCCCTGCCCCAGGCCGTGGATCTGTTCTCCACGCTTCCACTGGAAAGAGAGCTTCGCGTGATAGGCTTTGTGGTCCTCAGCCTCGCGGAGATTTTCGACAAAATTCCGCTCACCATCTACCGTTTTCACCCGACGGATGATCGGCTTCTCATCACCGGTGGTATATTTCATGACGGTTGTCTCTGTCAGTTCTTTTTCGCCCTCCTCCAGAAGAATAAACCCATCCTCTCTGCGCGACCACACAAATCTGCAGTCAGATTTCCCGATCCAGAGGGTCAGGAAGGAGGTGGATACAGAGAGCGCATTATCCAGCTCCTTGACAGTGATGGGCTCCGGCTGACTGCTGTGATGTACGTGAATCGGTGAGTATACATCAGGCACATCTCTGCGTGTATAAATACAGCGTATGATGCGGCTGGTCTCTGCTGCGATGATGAGCAGACCTTCATCCGTCCGGATCTCAAGCTGACTGTCGCTGATTTTCTGAAAATTTTTTATCTGCATAGCTTCCTCTTTTGCATGCTTACTCGATAAACCCTTTCGGGGACTGTTTTTATTCATGTTACCATTCCGGTATGCATATCGCCATGCATCCATTTGTCACTTTTCTGTGCTTTTTTTACTGCATAAGCTCTTCGAAAGCCCAGACGGTCACGACACGCGCGAAGCGTGTGAAAGGGACCGTCTGGGTTTTCGAAGGCAACAGGTATGAGCACGGGGCACGCGAAGCGGGACGAAAAGTGCGAATACCTGTAGGATTGCGGAAGTTGCGGAGCAACGAAGCAATCCGCAGCTTATGCAGTAAATATGTGGAAAGCCCAGACGGTCACGACACGCGCGAAGCAATCCGCAGCTTATGCAGTAATTATATCGAAAATACGGACAGGCAGGAATTTCATAGACCTGTCGTCATTCGCAAACCGGCTGTAACAAAGATTTATCCTCAGGTTGTGAAGCTGCGGAACTCCTCAGGCGCTTCGCGCCTTCGTCAAACAGTCCTCGCCTTGTACTTTATTGAAAGTGTGCGGATAAATCTTTGAACAGCCGGTAATGCTCTGACAAATGGTCTGTGAAATTCCTGCCTGTCCTTGTGCTGATCCGCGAAAAAATACCACGCTATGCACAAATCTGTGCATAGCGTGGTACTAATACTGGCAGAGCCATAAGTTATTCGTTGATTGCTTTTGCGTCCTTCGGGCAGTCTTTGATGGAGAAACTCAGTCTTCCCATGCGGTCCTTGCCCAGGCAGATGACTTTTACAACATCGCCGAGTGTCAGGACATCTTCTACATGGTTGATACGCTCCTTGGCGATCTTGGAGATGTGAACCATTCCTTCCTTGCCGGGAGCAAACTTCAGGAAAGCACCGAATTCCTTGATGCTGACTACCTTTCCCTTCAGAACCTGATCCTTTTCAAAGTCGGTGGTAATCACCTCGATGTATTTCTCGGCCTCATCCATCTTCTCACGGTCTGTGCCGCAGATGGAAACAGAGCCGTCTTCGTCAATGTCGATCTTGACGCCTGTGCGGGCAATGATCTCATTGATGTTCTTTCCCTGCTTTCCGACAACATCACCGATCTTGTCCGGATCAATATGCATCTGCTCGATCTTCGGTGCATATGCATTGACAGTAGGACGAGGACCAGGAATGGTCTTCTCCATAACCTCGGTAAGGATGTACTCTCTTGCCTCCTTGCATCTGGAGATGGCCTCCTCAACGATCTGCCGGGTCAGACCATGGATCTTGATGTCCATCTGGATGGCGGTGATGCCGTCATGTGTTCCGGCTACCTTGAAGTCCATATCCCCAAAGAAGTCCTCAAGACCCTGGATATCTGTCAGAACAATGTAGTCATCATCTGTGTCCCCTGTGACCAGACCGCAGGAAATTCCGGCTACCGGCTTTTTGATCGGTACACCGGCTGCCATCAGGGCCATGGAGGATGCGCAGACGGATGCCTGAGAGGTAGAGCCGTTGGACTCAAAGGTCTCGGAAACGGCACGAATTGCATAAGGGAATTCCTCTTCGCTCGGCATAACCGGAAGCAGTGCTCTCTCAGCAAGCGCACCATGGCCGATCTCACGGCGTCCCGGTCCTCTGGATGGCTTTGTCTCGCCTACGGAATAGCTCGGGAAGTTGTACTGGTGTATATAGCGCTTCTTGGTGATGTAGGGATCGAGGCCCTCGACCTTCTGCGCTTCAGAAAGCGGAGCAAGGGTCACAACATCGCAGATCTGTGTCTGACCACGTGTGAACATAGCGGATCCGTGTACACGCGGGATGACATCAACCTCTGCAGCCAGCGGGCGGATCTGACGGATCTGGCGGCCATCCGGTCTCTTATGCTCTTTGAGAATCATGCGGCGAACCGTCTTCTTCTGGTACTGATAAATTGCATCAGGAAGGAGGGCAAGCCACTCTTCGTTGTCTGCAAATTTTTCTTTTAAACGCTCGGTAATTTCTGCAATATTGTTTTCACGTGTCTGTTTGTCGTCTGTAAATACAGCGACCTCCATCTCAGAATCCGGAACTTCTTCACGGATTGCCGCAAAAAGCTCTTCAGGAACCGCACAACTCTCGTACGCATGCTTTGGCTTGCCGCATTCAGCAACAATCTGATCGAAGAAGGCAATAACCTTCTTATTGGTTTCGTCCGCAAGATAGATGGCATCAATCATCTTCTGCTCCGGAATCTCCTGAGCACCGGCTTCAATCATGATGACCTTTTCTCTGGTGGATGCAACGGTCAGAGCAAGGGTGGATTTTGCCTTCTGCTCATAGCCAGGGTTGATGACGAATTCGCCGTCGATCATTCCGATCTGTGTCGCTGCACAGGGACCATCGAAGGGAATATCGGAAATAGAAGTGGCCAGGGAAGCGCCCAGCATGGCGACAACCTCAGGGTCGCAGGCCGGATCAACGGACATGACCATATTGTTCAGTGTCACATCATTTCTGTAATCCTTTGGAAAAAGAGGACGCATGGGACGGTCGATGACACGGGAGGTGAGCACGGAATGCTCGGAAGCCTTGCCCTCTCTCTTATTGAATCCGCCCGGGAATTTTCCTACGGCATACATCTTCTCTTCAAATTCAACGGAAAGCGGGAAAAAGTCAATTCCCTCTCTCGGCTCTTTGGAAGCCGTTGCAGTGCAAAGAAGCGTCGTATCTCCATAGTGGATGAATGCGCATCCATTTGCCTGCTTTCCAACTCTTCCGATATCTACGGAGAGTTTTCTTCCGGCCAGGTCCATCTCATAGGTCTTGTAGTTGTTCTCAAGTTTTGTTGAGAATGTTTTGTTTTCTTCCATCTTTACTCCTTTTCTTCTCGGCGAATGCCATTTGGTCCGGAAGGCCGCTGCCCTGTGGCAAAGCAGATGCCAGCGATTTCCGGGAAACACGGAAACAGGGCGGATAGGTGAGTCCTACCCGCCCTGAAAGCGTTTCGATTACTTACGAAGTCCCAGCTTCTCGATCAGTGCACGATATCTCTCAATATCTGTCTTCTTGAGGTAGTCAAGAAGTCCACGTCTCTTACCAACCATCTTCAGAAGACCACGTCTGGAATGATGGTCCTTGTGGTTTGTCTTCAGATGCTCGGTGAGCTCCTTGATTCTCTCTGTGAGGATGGCAACCTGTACCTCTGGTGAACCGGTGTCTCCCTCTGTTCTTGCGTACTCTTTGATAATCTGCTGTTTGAGTTCTTTTGTAATCATTATTATTTCCTCCTGAATCTTTCTAATCGCCTGTGATTAAGATCCGGTCGGAGTTCCAGGATCTGAATCACGGTTAAAACTCATGCTTTCTCAATATAGCATAGGGGTTTTCAAATGTAAAGAAAAACAAGCGTATAAAAATGAACAGAAAAACAATCGCATAAAAAAATGAACCGATCAGCGCTTTGCCGTGCGGAGATCTGCAAAAAAACGGGTCAGCATTTCGCTGCACTCTGTTTCCAGAATTCCCTTGGTGGTTTTTACCTGATGATTAAACTGCGGGACCTGCATGAGATTGAGTACGGAGCCTGCACAGCCTGCTTTTGGGTTCATACACCCGATCACAACCTCATCCAGACGGGACTGTACAATGGCACCCGCGCACATTGGACAGGGTTCCAGTGTCACATACATCGTGCATCCCTCCAGGCGCCAGTCTCCCAGCGTCCGGCAGGCAATGCGGATCGCGTTCAGTTCTGCATGCGAAAGTGTGCTTGCATCGGTATTGCGCCGGTTGTACCCACGTGCGATGATTTTTCCATCTCTGACAATGACACACCCAATTGGCACCTCTCTGATAGCCGCAGCTTTTCTTGCCTCTGCAATGGCTTCCGACATATACTGCTCATGCATGGCCTGACGCGATTCTGCGTCCCGGGCATCTGCGATCCGTTCTTCTGCTTCCTGTGCCTTTTTCCGCTGCTGCCGTTTTTCCCATTTGCGCTGTTTTGCCGCCTGATCGGCAATGCGCCGGCTTTGCTTCAGGGAAGAGAGTTCTTCTGCAGTAAGGTTCTGTTGTTCTGATAAAGGAGTATCCTCCGTGACAGGCTGTATTTGCGCAGGCTCTGTCACGGAGGATACTGGATTCTGATTTTGGTTATTCATGGATCTTCTATATCCTGTATTTGGCAGATCATATTCCGGACTTTTCCATCCGGATGGCGTGTGATCCAGATGAGGGCAGTCCACAGTATACGGATGGTATGTCTGGAGGCAGCCGGGGAGAATGCTTATATGCCCAGCATCATCTTGTCGTTCGCGAATTCCTTGCCGGATACTTCCTCGAACTTGTCCAGCAGCTGGGATACGGTCAGGTTCTTCTTGTCCTCGCCGGATATATCGAAAATAATGTTGCCATCGTTCATCATGATCAGCCGGTTGCCATGAGTGATGGCATCCTTCATATTGTGTGTGATCATGAGGGCTGTCAGATGGTCTCGATTGATAATCGTCTCTGTGGCATGCAGTACTTTTTCCGCGGTTTTCGGATCCAGGGCAGCCGTGTGCTCATCCAGCAGAAGAAGCTTGGGCTTCTGCAGTGTAGCCATCAGAAGTGTGAGGGCCTGACGCTGACCTCCGGACAGCAGGCCGACCTTTGCGGTAAGCCTGTCTTCCAGCCCCAGATTGAGGATCTTCAGCTGTTCCCGGTACTCCGCGCGCTCTGCCGCGGTGACACCCCATCTGAGACCTCTGCTTGTACCCCGGCGTCTGGCCAGCGCAAGATTTTCGTCAATCTGCATTGTTGCGGCCGTGCCGGTCATCGGGTCCTGAAAGACACGTCCGATCAGCTTTGCACGCTTATAATCCGGAAGACCGGTCACGTTCTGACCGTCAATGAGAATAGATCCTGTATCTACCGGCCATACACCGGCAATGGCATTCAGGAGGGTGGATTTTCCGGCGCCGTTTCCGCCAATGACAGTGACGAAATCGCCATCGTTGAGTGTGAGGCTGACACCCCGCAGTGCTTTCTTCTCGTTTATGGTTCCGGGGTTAAATGTTTTGCTGATATTTCGAATCTCTAACATTTACTTTCCCTCCGTTTTCGAGTTCTTGCCTGCCCGGCTGAAGGAACTCCGTGCCTGCCCCTTCAGATATGGAACAGCCAGGAATACCGCAACAATAATGGCAGTGAACAGCTTCATCAGATTAGAATCGATCTTGAGCCACAGTACCAGCGTATAAACCAGATAATAGATAATACCGCCGATGATTACGAAGATCAGCCTTCCCATGAAGTTCAGACGCTTGTGAAGAATCGCCTCTCCAAGAACCTCACCGATAATGACAGCGGCAAGTCCGATTACGATGGATCCACGGCCGCTGTTGACATCCGCAAAACCGGAATACTGGGCGGCAAGGCCTCCGGCTACCGAAACAATACCGTTTGAAAGCGCAAGGCCCAGCACCTTCATGGCATTGATGTTGATACCCTGTGCCTTGGCCATCTGCTGGTTGCATCCGGTCGCACGGATGGCAGAGCCCAGTTCCGTACCAAAGAACATGTACAGCACGATAATCAGGACCACTGCAAAAATGCCACCTGTAAGAATAGCATTCGGTACATTTCGTCCGGAAATAATCAGATGATACTTGTCTACGCTGATTGCCTGGTTAGCTTTCATTTTCATGATAACCAGGTTGATGGAATATAATCCATACTGGGTCAGGATACCTGCAAGGATAGCGGGTATTCCAAATGCTGTGTGCAGCAGACCGGTAACGGACCCCGCAATCAGGCCTGCAATGAACGCAACAAGCAGGGCAACCCAGGGATTCCATCCTGCAAGGATCAGCATGACGGTTACGGCAGCTCCCGTTGAAAAGGTTCCGTCAACGGACAGGTCCGCAATATCGAGAAGACGGAACGTGATGTAGACGCCAAGGGCCATGATGCCCCAGATCAGACCCTGTGCAATACCCGCAGGAAACCGGCCTAACAGGTCCACTGGATTCAGCGATGCAAAATATGCCTCCATAAATAACTTTTCCTCCTGATCATACTTGTATTTGCATCCTTTGCGAAAGATGCCGGGATTTTCCTGCCGGCAGGCTTTCTGTCAGAAAAATCCCCACCATGTGTTCGGCACACGATGGTGGGGAAACAATCATTTAATCTGTTTCAGGAACACGTTGACTAGTATAACACACTTCCGTGTCAGATGTCATAAATCCTGTTCTTTTTCAGGATGCTTTTTGACCTTTTAACCAATCCTGTGTTGCTTCAGTCTAGCCCCTGGCCCGCTTCTGCAGATCAGTTGCTGTCAGAGCTGTCTGCCTCATAAGCGGTATATCCGTCCGGAATCTTTATGCCGAGCTGGCTGCAGATATCGGGATTGTATTCCTTTACCGGATTGTCGTAGTACTGAATCGGCATCTCAGAGATGTCGGACTTTCCGGTCAGAATCTGCGCAGCCATCTTGCCGGTGGTCTGTCCGAGTCCATAGTAATCAATGGACAGCGTTGCGACACCACAGCCGGCCATGATGCCCTCTTCACCGGCGATGATCGGAACCTTTGCCGGAAGTGCAACATTGTTGATGGCCTCTGTGCAGGAAGCGGCGGTGTTGTCAGTCGGAATGTAAAGTACATCGCTGTTGTTGCACGCTTCACCGGTGACGGAGCTGACATCATTTGAGTCAGAGAAGGTATAGATGTTTACGGCAAGTCCTGCGTCCTCCAGATATCCCTTTACCTGATCCGCCTGATATTTGGAGTTCGGCTCTGCGGAGCAGTAAAGAATGCCGACATTCTTTGCATCCGGGAAGAGCTCTGTGACCATGGCTGCCTGCTGGTCCAGCGGAGGAAGGTCAGATGTTCCGGAGATATTGCCTCCAACTGTTCCGTTGAAGTCATCGATATCCAGTGCAACGCCGTAGTCCGTGATGGAGGTTCCGAGAATCGGAATCGTGCTGGTAGCGGCAGCCGCAGACTGTAGTGCAGCAGTCGCATTGGCCATAATCAGGTCTACGTTCTCGGAGACAAGATTGGTACAGATCTGTGTAGCAGTTGCAGCATCGCCAGCCGCATTCTGCTCATCAAAGGTTACATTATCTTCTCCAAGCTCGGATTTCAGTTCGTCCTCAAAGCCCTTTGTTGCAGCATCCAGAGCCGGATGCTGTACCAGCTGGCAGATACCGATCGTATATTTCTTGCTGGAAGATACAGTGCCGGATGTGGAAGCCGCTGCATCAGAAACAGATCCTGAAGCTGATGATGCAGCTGATGCTGCAGACGCAGAAGATGCTGCTGATGCATTTGCGGATGTCCCTGAGGCTGCGCCCTGGCTGCTGGTGCTTCCACAGCCTGCGAGAAGCGCACCTGCCATGACGGCTGACAGGCATACAGATGTGATTTTCTTTAATTTCATATTCCTTTCCTCCCTCAAATAAAATACGCTGGAATGCTTCCTGACAGAAGCAGGAGTGCCGTATCTGGATGAGATTTCGAAACGGCGGATACTTTAGCACTTAAAAGCGTAACACGTTGACGCGCTAAAGTGTATGGAACTTAATTTACCACATACCGGGAATCCAGTCAATCTGCATTTTCACAAAGAAGCAGGCATTCATATGTTCTGACAGAATTCTGATAAAAGAGTATATTTCTAAAGATCTGAAAGAAAGCATTGATTATCGGCCGGATTCGGGTTATCATTCATGAAATTTGGGTTTCAGACCCGGCCGGGAAGTATGTGCATGAGCGCATACGCAAGACCATCCTCCAGACAGGAGCGAGTGACGTAATCAGCGGCTGCTTTGCATCGCCCGGTTCCATTTGCCATGGCGATGCCTACACCTGCAGCACGCAGCATATCGATATCGTTGTCGGCATCTCCAAATGCAACAGTCTGCATTCTGTCAATCGACAGATATCGCAGCAGAAAGCGGAGGGCACTGCCCTTTCCTGCCTCTGCGGTTGAATTTTCCACACGATTGGGCACGGAAGAAGTGGTGTATATGTCAGGACAGGTGCGGATGATTTTTTCCCTGAGTGTATGACACAGCGCGGCATCACCGACAACAAGGTCCAGCCGGTTCCGGTTGTCATAGATAAACTGGCGGATATCCTCCTCCATAATTCTGTTCGAATGGATATAATCGATATATTTCCGCGATGCGCCAAATCGTTCCGGCTCGTGGACATAAGCGGCATATGCATATGCAACTCCGTCAATGAAGGTCTCGTAGGAAAGCGGAAACTGCTCTGACGGATAATCCGCAGTGATCTTCAGAAGGTCAAGTACACTCTGCCCGGACAGAGGAAGATGGTGAATGCGTTCTGCCAGAAACAGGCGCTTTCGGAAACCGTCTGAATAGCCCTGGGAATTTCTTTTTAAAAGTGCAGCAAGATCTGTATTGCTTCCTGGCTGCGTGGGGACGTGTGCTGCACTGATGTCAGTTTCTGTCATAGCCGCTTCCTCTTCGGAAGGAATCCTGTAAATTGCTGCCCCATTTGAAGTAATAGCATAACGGACACCGGGGATCTGAAAAACAGACTCTGGCAGGGAGGACAATACTCTCCCGCTCGCTACAACAATCTCTGTTCCGGATGCAGCACTTTGATTCAGGGCTCTGCGGTTTTCTTCACTTATAGATCTGGAATCCAGCAGAGTCGTTCCGTCAAGATCCAGTGCCAGCAGTTTGATCATGTTTTACCTCTTTCACATTTCATGATGTCACAGTGTTTATTATAAAAGATGAATACGCATGAAATTGTCTTGAAATTCTCACGGTTTCGGCAAGCAAGAAGTACTAAGGTTCTTCGATTTTGCTAAAGACGTTCAGAAAAAGTCAAAACTCGCTGCATTCTGCAGCTCAGACAGTTGACTTTTTCTGAACAACGCAAAATCTCATCACCAAGTACTTCTAGCATGTCTGCAAATGTTCGAATTTTAAGACAATTTCATAATTCATAAGCGGTTATTTAATAACCCCATATCTGCGGTTACTAATTAACCCATATCATAGTACACCGTTTAGATTATTTTACCGTTGATCCTGATGCGCAGAAGTGTAAAATTCCAGGGAGTGTTACAGCGGCATTTTTGCATTGCTATCACAGGCGGCTTCGCTTCTCCCAGATCATCCGTACAGATGCATAGCGTATAGGGGAGTTCACTTTTGGCATCTGTATCTTTTGCGAAAGCTGCTGTATACATTTCCGGATTCGGATAGATAAAGGAACAGGAAAGCCCACTGTCTGCATGACAAAGTGTATAATGCTTCTTGCCATCTGCAAAGGGGTCAGACTCTTTCCAATGCTGTCCGACTACGGAAAAGGCGGAAAAGCTTCCATCTATCCCACATCCGGTATATTTTACATAGGCTTCCTTGGCTGTCCAGACCCGGAAGAAGCGGAGGATGACCTGATTTTCTGTTTCTGAGGAAAGAACGTATGCGGACTCACAGGGGTGAAAAAATCTGGACGCCAGCTTCTGGCAGCGTGCGGCATCCTCTGCGGGATTGAAAACACTGTGCAGGACATTTTTCTGCAGATCAATGCCGATGCGCCGGTCCGCCACAGCGATCATTCTATAAATTCCACTGTCCGTGACAGAAATGTCCGGAATACCAGGATCTGTCTCCCGGGTATAACCGTTCATGCTGAGAAAAGGCCTGCCTTTTTCCGTTTTCAGAATTTCTATCATATCATCCATATCATCTTCATGCATGCTTTCAGGATAATGGACGTCTTTATGCATGCTTTCAGGATACTGGGCATCTTCATGCATGCTTTCAGGATACTGGGTATTATTTCCAGGTTGTGATGAGGATTTTCTGTGAAATTCTCCAGTGAAATGTCTTACCGCATCCAGAATATTGGCGTCCTGGGGTATCCGGGTGCCGGCAGCGTCGACCTGATCACGATCCGGGCGGCTTTTTTCTCCTGCGTATTTCTGAATTTCGTAGATGTACAGGTTAAGTGTCATTTTGAGGTTCTCCTGCATATACAAAGAGGCATGACTGCGTACAGAATCCTGCTATTGTACATTCATTAAATTATTTTTTGGATAGATGATTAACAAATCGTGCGATAGATGGTTGACAAATCGGGCAAAATATGGTACATTATGCCTGCGCTATATTTGGATTGACCAAAACAGCAGCAAGGAGGAAAAAAATGAATACAGTAACAGTAACACAGAATTCCGGTACGAAAACCAGAAGCAAGGTACAGAGAATGACCACTATGGCCATCCTGGCAGCGATTGTCATCGTTTTGCAGGTTGCGGTCAGTGTGCCTCTCGGACCATTCACCATCACGCTGACGCTTGTGCCAATTATCATCGGGGCAATTCTTGATGGACCGGCAGGCGGCGCTTTTCTCGGCACGGTTTTCGGAATCGTTGTATCGATTCAGGTTATTACCGGAGCGGCAGGTGCTTTTTCAACCATGATGCTGGAATACCAGCCTGTATTGACAATCCTGACCTGTATCCTGAAGGGAACATGTGCGGGTCTTGTCAGCGGTCTGTTTTTCAGAATATTCTCCAGGTTTAAATATTATATGGGCGTTCTGATGGCTGCAATCATTGCACCGATTGTAAACACCGGTATTTTCAGCGTTGCGGCATTGACAATTTTCCGCAGTCTGATCGTCTCCGCGCTTGGAACCAGCCAGAATCTTCTCGGCGTGTTCCTGACAACCTTTATCGGTCTGAACTTCCTGGTGGAATTTTCAGTGAATGTGGCACTTACGCCGGTTGTGATCCGTATTCTTAAAGCTGTCAGAAAAGACAAGTAAATTTTCAGGAGTGATGGCATCCCATGATTCTCGCAATTGATATCGGAAATACACATATGGTGCTCGGCTGTATCCAGGAAGAGAAGAATCAGGTGATACGCCATATTCAGATGAGCACCAATAAGATTGAGACCTATCATGAATATGCTGCGGAAATCAGCAGGATCCTGAGCCTGGAGCAGATCGATCCGCATGATTTCAGCGGCTGCCTGATCTCTTCTGTTGTGCCCTCTGTCACCCATGTGGTGGCAGAAGCGGTAAAGCTTCTGACCGGAAGAGAAGCCCTGATTTTAGGCGAAGGCATTGACATCCCGCTGGAACTGGATATGAATGGAATTCCGGCTTCAGCGATCGCAGGTGATCTGCTCGCCACAGCAGTTGCGGCAAAAGCGGAATATCCCTTACCTGCCTTTATCATTGATATGGGTACAGCAACTACGATTACTGTCCTCACTTCAAAAGGAGTCTATATCGGAGGCTGTATTCTGCCAGGTCCCGGCACAGCACTGAAAGGGCTGATTGCAGATACATCTCTTCTGCCTGCAGTTGATTTTGTTGCTCCGGATCATGCGATCGCAAAGGATACGGTGAATGCCATCCGAAGCGGTATTGTATACGGGTCCGCAGGACAGATCGATGGCCTTCTGGACCGTTTTACCCTGGAGCTCTCCTCAAGGGAGGCGATGGAATGCCATCCCACGATGATTGCGACCGGAGGTATGGGCCGTCTGATTGCACCCTTCTGCTGGCATAAGATTATCGTAGATGATGAACTTCTTCTGAAAGGGCTTGGTATCATCTGGAATCAGAACCGGTAAGAAACAGGACAAAAAACAGGGTAATAAACGAAAGAACTGTCCTGTCAGAATCGGCCGTCCGGTCATCAGGTACAGAAATTTTTTCAGAATTCGTTTCAGAATTGCCCCGGGCAGATGGATCATGAGATCCATCCGCCCGGGGCTTTTTGTGTTTCAATACATATTTATTATTCCACGGTAACTGACTTTGCAAGGTTCCGGGGTTTGTCTACATCCAGTCCCTTTGCGACACTGATATAGTAGCCAAGCAGCTGCAGAGGAATCACGGCAAGACTTGCCTCAAACACAGGCTCCGTCTTTGGAATATAGACAACAAAGTTCGCGACATCCTCAATGCTGTAGTTCCCATTCGTTGTAAGGCCCATCAGGTATGCGCCTCTGCTCTTGACCTCAACCATGTTGCTGCGGGTCTTCTCGTAGAGGTCCTGCTGTGTGCAGACACCGACAACAAGTGTGCCGTCTTCGATCAGACTGATCGTTCCGTGCTTTAATTCGCCGGCCGCATATGCCTCTGAGTGGATGTAGCTGATCTCTTTCATCTTGAGGCTGCCTTCCATGCAGATTGCATAGTCGAGGCCGCGTCCGATGAAAAATGCATCATGGGCGTTCGCATATTTTGACGCGAACCACTGGATGCGCTCCTTATCCTCCAGCTCTTTTTCGATCTGATCCGGAAGCTCCAGGAGTGCATTGATATACTCACTCTCACGCTCTTCTGAAATGATGCCGTGTGCGGTGCCGATGGCGATACCGAGGAGGTAGGAGGCAATCAGCTGGCAGCTGTAAGCCTTCGTTGTAGCTACGGCAATCTCAGGTCCGGCATAGGTGTACATGACATGATCTGCTTCCCGTGCAATGGAGGAGCCCACAACATTCACAATGGCGAGTACGGGAATATTCCTTTCCTTTGCCAGTCTGAGTGCTGCAAGGGAATCAGCTGTCTCACCGGACTGGGAGATAATGACAACAAGAGAATTCTCTTTCTGCAGCTTTGGATTCCTGTATCGGAATTCAGAGGCAATGTCCACCTCTACACACACGTCGGTCATTTTCTCGATGGCATATTTGGCTACCATTCCCACATGGTAGGCGGAGCCGCAGGCGACAATATAGATCCGGTTGAGATCCGCAAGCTGGTTCTCCGACAGATGAAGGGCCTCCAGATTTACCCTTCCATCTTTAAGATAAGCATTCACGGTGTCCCTTACTGCTCTTGGCTGCTCATGGATCTCCTTGATCATGAAATGCTCATAGCCGTCCTTTTCTGCTGCGGCAGCATCCCATTCTATTGTCTTGACCTCTTTCTGGATTTCATCACCATCCAGATTATAGAAGGTGATGCCGTCTCTTGTGAGCCTTCCAACCTCCATATTGTCAATATAGTAGACGTTTTTGGTGTGGTTCAGTATTGCAGGGACATCAGAACCGAGGAAAGAACCGTCCTTATTGGTACCCAGAACCATCGGGCTGTCCTTGCGCGTTACGTAGATTTCGCCCGGATAATCCTTAAACATGATGGCAAGGGCATAAGACCCGCGGATACGCACCTGGGCATGATTGATGGCATCGATGGGGGTGCCTTCGTATTTTTTGTAATAATAATCGATCAGCTTGATGGCAACCTCTGTGTCTGTCTCTGAGTAGAAGGTGTAATTGTGGCGAAGCAGCTTGGCCTTTAACTCCTGGAAGTTCTCAATGATGCCATTATGCACGCCGACCACATTCATATCATCACTGCAATGCGGGTGTGCATTGATCTCCGATGGCTCGCCATGGGTTGCCCATCTGGTGTGTCCGATGCCGCAGCATCCCGGCACAGCGGCTCCGTTGTCTGTTTTGTCCTTAAGCTCCGAGAGACGTCCCTTTGCCTTGACAATGATTGTCTTGTCCCCATTGCGGACAGCAATACCCGCAGAATCATATCCGCGATATTCCAGTCGTGTCAGTCCATCCAGAAGGATGGGCGCTGCCTGGTGGTCACCTGTATATCCAACTATTCCACACATATTTTATACTCTCCTGTTTGGTGCAAGCTGTATTTTTTTCTGATATTACAGTAGAAACTGTTAAAAACAGCAGCCGAAAAAATTGATTCTGGTTTGTGCTATAAAGTATAACATACAGCTGTACAGTATAACATACATTTGTGTTCTGGTAAAATCGGTCAGACCCCCACTGCATCAGGCCCTGACCGCATAATGAGTTCAGATCCCGTATTTGCTGCGTATAGTCTCTGCAACCCGTCCGCAGACCTGTTCGCAGATCTGGTCCGTTTCCGCCTCAGCCATGACGCGCAGCAGAGGTTCTGTTCCGGAAGGACGCACAAGAATGCGGCCGTTCCCGTTGAGACTCTGATTGGCCTCTTCTATGGCAGCCTTCACATCTGGATCTTCCATCACGCGGTTCTTATCGCTTACCTGTACATTCACCAGAAGCTGCGGATAGATCTTCAATCCCTCACACAGCTCACGGATGGAACGGCCGGTCTCCCGCATAATCTTCAACAGCGCGAGGGCTGTGACAAGACCGTCGCCGGTAGTTTCATACTCGCTGAAGATGATATGGCCGCTCTGCTCGCCGCCCACAATATAGCCGTTCTTCAGCATGCAGTCATAGACATATTTGTCGCCCACATCGGTTTTTTCTACATGGATGCCTTCCCGTTCCATGGCCTTCCAGAAGCCCAGATTTGCCATGACCGTTGTGACAACGGTGTTCCCCTTCAGCATGCCCTTGTCCCTGTAATATTTGCCACAGATGTACAGCACAAAATCTCCGTCTACCAGAGCGCCGTCCGGTCTGACGGGGATCTGCCGGTCAGCGTCTCCGTCAAAGGTCAGACCAAGGTCATAGTCTCCCTTTTTCATGAAGGCGCAGAATGCATCCGGATGCGTGCTTCCGCAATTGTTGTTGATATTTGTTCCGTCAGGCTGGTTATTCATGACCGTACAGCTGGCACCGAGTCTTGTGAGCACCTTTTCAGCCGTATAGGTGCTGGAGCCGTTAGCGCAGTCCATGGCAATCCGCATACCGGAGAGGTCAGTCGGGAAGGTGCGGCAGATGTAGTCAATATAGTGATCAATTCCTGCCGGATATGGTATCACGCGGCCGATCTTATCGCCGATCGCGAAGGCAATGGTCTCCTTCCCATCAATGTAGTCCTCAATTAATGCCTCTACTTCTCCCTGAAGCTTGATTCCCTCCTTGGAAAAGACCTTGATACCATTGTCGTAATAGGGATTATGAGACGCACTGATCATTGCACCCACGGAGAAATCCTCATGGACTGTAAGGTAACAGATCATGGGTGTCGGGCAGTAGCCGGCCAGATAAGCGTCACAGCCCTCTGAAGCGATGCCTGCTGCCAGTGCGTTTTCCAGCATGTCAGAAGACAGGCGGGTATCCTTTCCGATAATGATTTTGCCTCTGCCCTGCTTACTGTAGTAATAACCAAGATATCTTCCTACTTCAAAAGCCCGGGACGCAGTAAGACCCTCATTTGCCTTTCCTCTGATACCATCTGTTCCGAAATATCTGCCCATTATCTGTTTTCCTCCGGGTTGTTTTTCTTTTCTATCACAGTGCCATCGTTTTTCCAGATGGAGTTCTCATGCAGAACGCCTCTGACACATGATACAGGATAGATGTTACAGTTGCGTCCGATTACGGTACCGGGATTGAGCACGCTGTTGCAGCCCACCTCTACATGGTCGCCAAGCATGGCGCCGAACTTCTTCAGTCCTGTTTCCATGTTGTCTCCATGATCGTGCACGACCACCAGTTTTTTATCGGATTTTACATTGCTTGTGATCGATCCGGCACCCATGTGGGAAAAATAGCCGAGAATGGAATCTCCTACATAATTATAATGCGGTGTCTGCACATGATCGAACAGGATGACGTTCTTCAGCTCGACAGAATTACCGACTACACAATCCGCGCCTACCAGAGCGCAGCCCCGGATAAAAGCGCAGTGACGAACCTCAGTGCGCGGACCGATTATACATGGTGCGCCAAGGTATGCGGAAGGAAATACATGTGCAGTCTTATGCACCCACACATGCGTGGAAACCTCGTTATATTCTTCGGGGTCCAGGTTCTCTCCCAATGAAAGAATCAGGTCCCTGATTCCAGCCAGGGCTTCCCAGGGATAAGTAAACTGGCGGAGGTAATCTCCGGCTAATGTGTGATCGAGATCATATAAATCACGGATTGTATACATGATATCTGTTTCTCCTCAGTTCATTTATAAAAGCATAAATTAAAACATAATATAGCACAATATAGCACAAAACACTCTTCTGCACTACACCGATCTCAGAACTTCTGCATTTTTGGCTGCAGCTGTGTGCGCTCAAGCCTCGTCCCTCTCTTGCTGTACAGGTCATTCTTTGCGGTCACAGTCTGTCAGGATGAAACGATCCCTCTCACACTGCAGTGCAAACCAGGCACAGTTTCCAACGGGATTCTGCCAGAAAGTCTTCATTGGGTCTGCATGGATGTGCACAAGCGCCGCCCGGATGGTTCCGCCGTGCGTAGATACAAGGATGCTCTCTGCCGGTCTGTTGCGCTTCAGCTCCTCCAGGAAGCTGCAGACCCGCTGCATCAGCTGCATGCTGCTCTCAAGCCCGGGTCCGGGCATATAGTTGCCAAAGTCATGCATCATGGTATCGAACTTTCTCGGGTCCATTTTCTCCCACTTCTGGCCTTCGTAGGGACCGAAATTGAGCTCCTTCAGACGATCGTCCAGTATTATCTGACCGGCTGATTTGCCGGTGGCCAGCATGGCGGTTTCTACCGCTCTCTCCTGGGGGCTAGAATACACAAGGTCAAAATGAATCCCTCTTCGCCGGAATTCTTCTCCGGCTTCTCGTGCCTGCTCTCTTCCCCTGCTGTTCAGTGCAGCCTCCTGGGTATTGATCTGTCCCTGAAAGCGGCCGCCGATGGTATTGATGGTTGTTTCACCGTGCCGAAGCAGATATATTGTCATTTGAATCTCCCATAGCTGCCGGGGCAGCAGAAGCTAATACAGAAAAAGTGTCCCGCAGTTTTCTTTTACCGGCTGAATATTCTGAGGCTGAAGGGTACTGTCAGATTTGCTGATTATACGAAATAATGAGAAACTGCCACGCATGTAATCAGGAATATAATATATTCACTGTGCAAAGCATGTGTGGCAGCCTCACGGGATGCTTGAATAGTTATAAAGTATCAGAAATGCTGACAGAAAAACGTTACCGGATAATGTGGTAGCCTGCCTTTTCCAGAGCTGCGCATGCGTCTTCAATCTTGTCTCTCTTCACAAGAATATAGTCCGTATTGAAGGTGGAAAGGGCAAAAATACAGATTCCGTTATCTGCAAGGATGCCGGAGATCTTCGCGAGAATGCCCACCTCCTTAAAGTCAAGCCTGCCTTCAATGCGCATCGCTTTCCAGCCGTAATCCACAGCGGTTGCATTTTCCGGAATATAACGGGTCAGGCAGACCAGAGAATTCTCCTCGTCAGTCCGTTCCATAAAGCAGAAATTTTTTTCGAGATTCGTCTCACTGAAGTCCCTTACCTTGCAGATGGAAAACTCCTCTTCCATCACTTTTACGTCCATATTACCCTCCACTGATAGTATACAGAAATAGAAAAACCTTTTTGAAAAGCCGGATTATTGTGAAAATACGATGGCCTTGCATAATCCGGTCATTTCCGCCTCTACGATTATGGCACTACACCTACTGCTTTTCAAGTAAAAATCCCACTGACTTCTTCAGAAATCAGTGGGAGCGTTTATTCTGTAATATATCATAAATGATGACATAGATAATGGCTGGGTTTATTTTGCAGCCCGGATAGCAGGGAGATCGTCCTGCACCATTAATGAGTCAGAAAATCCTGCAGCCGTGCCTTTTCGTTCTGATAGTCTGAGAGACCGAGATCATACAGCTTCCGGTTTTCCTCCGGGTCCATGGCATAGGTTCCCATCTCCAGGTGTGCACTTGGGGCAAAGACGAAGGCCCTGCCCTCCTGCTCGAGCTGAAAAATCCTCCGGAAGTGCTGCATATAGGTGATATGGCGGTAATTGATCTCCTCTGCAATCCTCGGATATTTTATGAGATGCATAGAGTAGAAGGCGCGCATGTGCTCTGGCTCTTTCTGAAAGTCTCTGGGCTTGGAAATGATAACGACAACCTTATCACAGCAGCCCTGCTTCAATGCATGATCTGCCGGAATCGGATCGGATACGCCTCCGTCAAAATAAGGGATGTCCTGGATCATGCGTGGCTTGCATGCAGCGGGAAGGGCACAGGAAGCCTTGATGACCTCATAATTGTCCTGTGACATATCCTTCTTGGAAAAATAGGCCGGTGCGCCGGTCAGCGCATTGGTCGCAACAATTTCAAATTCAGTGGGGTTTGCGGCCAGCTTCGGGTAATCCAGCGGGTCCTCCCCATCGTGATTTGACATTGTGCTGTAGATAAAATCAAGTCCGAAGAGATCGCCGGTTTTCAGAAAGCTGTCCAGACCAAAGTAACCCTTCTTTTTTAAATGCTCTGTATAAAAACGCAGATTTCGTTCCCTCTGCCCCGCCAGAAAGGAAGCGCAATTGGCAGAACCGGCAGACACACCGATCGCATAGTCGAAATGCACCTGATCATCCAGAAATTTATCAAGGATTCCAGCGCTATAGGCGCATTTCATACCGCCGCCTTCAACAACCAGTCCGATTTTCGGCATTGCTTTATTTCCTCCAGCCCATAAAAGATTTACAACTAGCCATTATAAGCCGCTGGAGATAAAACGTCCATGTTTCCGGTCCGCCACATCTTCGGGAAAGTGTCCAAATGAGCATACACAATATCAGATTTATTTCTGTACAAAAAAGTTTATGACCTCACCGGATATCATGACTGGACTTGAAATGCTTTATCTTTTCTGAGAGAGCTGCAAGTTCTTCCGGTGTGAGGTCAGGCAGATGCTCCAGCTGATCGAGAAAGGCCTCTGCACTTTCGTTGGCACGCAGCTGTATCATATTCATGTAGTAATTGGCGATTGTTGCTGTAAATATTGCAGTGACTGCCACGGAATAGACTGCCAGAATGATGGTGAGAATTCTTCCGATTGTTGTGACAGCTACGATATCACCGAATCCGATCGTAGCAGAGACCACAAAGCAGTACCAGATGCCGTCACCATAGGTTTCGATGCCAGGTTCCTTCAGACGCAGAAGCAGGGCCGTAATCAGGAAAAAAATGAGGTAGCTGGTGAAAATCTGAATAAATCCAGTCCGTTTCATAATCCGCCAGAGTAAAACTGCCTTCTTCATAGATATGTCTCCTTCTGCGTCGTTGATTGTTTCCCTTATTGTAACAGAGATTACATCTCTCACAACACTATGTTGTATTAGCGCTCTGTAATTTCCCTGAGATATGGAAGCTCCCAGAGCAGTGCAACATACTGGTTCCACTCATCCAGCTTATGATGTGTCCTCTGGCGGATAATGTTAAGGACATTTTCGTAATTCATCGTCACTGTCCGGGTCTGATGATAGGATTCCGGAAGAAGCTGAATCATGGCCCACCAGTCTGCTTTGTCTTTCGTCTTAAGATAGGCATCCCGGTAGCGGTTCAGCCAGGAGAGGATCTGCTGCATTTCCTCTTCTGAACGCAAATGCTCCGTGCTGAAATCGGACATTTCAAATTCTTTGGCGGCGATTTTATGCATGGTTGAAGTGGAATTGGCAACTGTGCCGATCTTATATGTGTCAAATTCCTTCCACCAGTACAGCGGTGCCGTGATATCCATTGAGACAAAGATCTGCCGCAGATATTTCCTGTGTTCTGTTCCGCCCCGGTAAAGCCTCCGCATCAGGTCCATATCATTGGGCCCGATCTGAAAGCGTCCATCCTGCCCCGGACTGCTGTCGCTTTTTGCCCAGCTGTTCATAGGGTTGCGCATGCCCCGGATTGCATGGGAGAATCCCCATACTTCCATATGTTCTGCTTTAATCAATAATATTCCCTCCGTATGAGTTGTTAATGTTTCAGGTGGTTTTCATGCTATATTCAGAGATTATTATTACCGTATGGATGCTTGTGCAGCAATACAGATGGATGCATCCATACGTTTGCATCCATTCAGCTGAATGACTGATACAGCTGTAAACTGTAAACAATATATCGAATATATCGTAAGTTCTCTGTAGTTGTCAGCCCCCAATCACGCAGACCAGTCCGTGTGATTCTGCAATTTTTTTGAATGTAACAAATTTTTCGCGGGGCGGTGTTTCCAGGCTGCCCATCAGATAGGGTCGTCCCAGACCAACATACTTGTCATACCCAAGCTTGTGATACGGGAGCAGGTGTAATTCACGCACACCGGGAAGTGAGGATGCAAAGAGCGCGATGGCATCGATCTCTTCTTCTGTGTCGTTGAAGGTGGGGATGACCGGTGTGCGGATGATCAGGCGGCATTTTCCTGCTTCTGCCACACGTCTTGCATTTTCAAGTACAAGGTGATTATCTTTGCCGATAAAGGCTTTATGCTTTTCTGCATTCATGTGCTTGATGTCCATCAGATACTCATCCAGATAGGGAAGCACCATCTGAATTCTGTCCCAGGGTAGCCCTGCCATACTTTCCATTGCCGTGGAATAACCCCGGTCTTTCGCTGCGTGCAGCAGATCTCTGGCAAATTCCGGCTGGCAGAGACTTTCTCCTCCGGAAAGCGTCAGGCCTCCTCCGGACCTGCGGTAATAGATCCAGTCTTTTTCGACTACGCGCATGACTTCTTCCACGGTTACGTCCTCACCGATGGTTTTGATAGTTCCGTCCGCGTTTTTCATTTCCTGGATCTCATATTCCTGCGACTCTGGATTGCAGCACCACCGGCATCTGAAGATGCATCCCTTCAGAAAGACGATGGTTCTGATCCCCGTTCCATCGTGCACAGAATAGCGCTGTATATCAAAGATTCTTCCCTTTGTCTTCATGAAAGCAGGCTCTGAAGCATATTCTCCGGCATCAACTGCTTCATTTTTATAATCAGTCATATAATACGCTCCTTCGCACCATATCAGAACTCAAATCCCTGCTCTGTACGGCGGATAATGTCGTCCTGCAGTGACTTTGACAGCGTTGTGAACAGAGCGGAATATCCGGCAACTCGCACGACAAGGTGGCGGTAATTCTCCGGATGCTTCTGTGCATCCAGCAGTGTCTTCTTGTCAACCACATTAAACTGCATATGCATGCCCTTCTGATCAAAATAGGTCCGGATCAGGGCTTCAAAATCATTCAGCCCCTTTTCACCCTGCAATGCGGACGGATGGAATTTCTGATTCAGCAGCGTACCGTTGGAGGCAATCTGGTGATCGATCCGTGCGACAGAATTGGCTGTTGCGGTCGGACCATGTGTGTCCCTTCCCGCCATCGGTCCGATGCCGTCCGCAACAGGTGTATGTGCAAGCCTTCCATCGGGTGTGGCACCTGTCTGCGCACCGAGGGGAACGTTTGCGGAAACCGGGTAAATTCCGGCCTGATACTGACCGCCTCTTGGATTTTTGTATTTTTCCAGAGGCTTTGTGTACAAATATGCGGTGTCACGGGCGAAATAATCCACTTCCGGAATATCATTGCCGTATTTGGGCAGCGCATTGATCTCGTCCAGAAGTTTCTGGAAGCTTTCCTTGTCCTGGTCAGAGAGACTGGCATTTTTGATTCCCGCAACAATGGCAGCGATTTCTTTCGCACCGATCTCTTTCCCCTGGCTTTTGAGCTTTAATGCTGCGGATTCCGCCAGGTCTCTGACAGATATATCATCAAGTCCCTTTCCGTAATTCAGGTCCATCGCGCGTTTATATTCCCGGAGCGTTATTTTTTTCTCATCATAGACAAGCTTTTTGACCGCCCAGAGAGAATCTGCCGCATTGGCGATGCCGAAACACTGTGGCCCGGTGAAGTTATAGTGAGCGCCACCTTGTTCCGGAGTCAGGCCTCTGTCAATACAGTCATCCATCATCGTTGCCATCCATGGAAGCGGCACTCTTTCCCGATGCGCCACATCAATGGAATTATCCGCATTCACCAGCAGGGAAATCTGGTATTCCATCTGCTTTTTGTAAGCATTCCAGAAATCCTCAAACGTGCGCAGATCTTCCAGCTCTCCGGTCCGGATGCTGATCTGAACGCCTCTGTCCATGCCGTTGGAAAAAACGAGTTCCAGCGGACGGCACATATTAAAGAATGCAGCGTCATGCCATCCGAAGGTTTTGCCCATTGCCTGCGGCTCAACGCATCCGATGATACTATAGTTTCTGGCATCCTCCAGGGTCACGCCGCGGCTCATCAGAGCCGGAATAATTACTTCATCATTGTAATACGCCGGAAGACCAATACCTGTTCTGGTGAGTCTGGTCGCCTCGTGCATCAGTTCGTGCGGTGTCAGATTCCAGACGCGGATAGAGAGCGATGGCATCGGAAGAAAGACGTGCATGGATGCCCAGATGCACATAAATGACAGATCGTTTGTGGCATCCAGCCCTTCCTTCGTCTGACCGCCGACACACAGGTTCTGAAACAGGCTGTAACCGGCGAAGCCCTTTGCGGATTCAGCATCCCGTACCTTGTTCAGATCATTCATCTTGACGAAGATGCAGTCAATATATTCCTGTGCCTGGTCCCTTGTGATCCTGCCGGAGTCAAGGTCCTTCTTGTAATATGGGTACATATACTGGTCAAAGCGTCCGGGAGAGATGGAATGGCCACTGGATTCCAGCTGCAGGAGCTGCTGCACGAACCAGAAGCTCTGGCAGGCCTGGTAAAAGGTTTCAGCTCCTTCCGCCGGCACTCTCCGGCAATTGTCACGGATATTGAGCAGTTCCTCTTTTCTGACTGGATCAGGTTCTGAACGCGCCATGGAATCTGCCAGGTCTGCATAGCGCTCCGCATAGTGAATAACGGCCTCACAGCTGATCTTCATTGCCTGGTAGAGAGTATGCCTCTGCTGATAATCGGCATCTCCTACATTGCAGGCAGCATCATGCGCTTCTATTTTCTGTATGATGCCGCGGAATCCCATCGAGAGGACTTCCCAGTATTTGACGGTAAAGTGTCCCACACCATTGTAGAAATAATTGCCGGGCGTAAAGATATTATGATCGATTGCCATTTTGGTCTCCGGTGTCATCAGGGCCGTTGCAAGATCAGAGCTTGTCTTTCCTTTCCACCATGGATTCACCTCCCGGAGAATCGCCTTATTCTCTTCGGAAATATGGAAAGGGTCCGCTTCCCGTGTTTCCACTGTGTCAAGCTCCTGGTTCAGCCATTCCCAGGAAAATTCCGGATAGGTCTGACAGCCTCTGGGCGCAAGCGTAGAGCTTCCGACAATCAGCTCATGGTCCCTGATGATGATCGGGATGTTTTCGAGAATATGCCGGAAGGCAAGTGCACGACGCATAACGATCGGCTGGTTTTCTGTCTGCTGGTAGGATTCTGTGAGAAGCTTTGCTCTTGATGCCTCGATTTCCGGCATTTTTCGATACAGATCAGCAACCAGCATCTGTATTCTGTCGCTTTTATTCGTTTCATGAATATCCACCATTTCTTATGGGCCTCCTGTGTAAATCATAAATCAAAAAAGACATTCCATCATGATGACAGAATGTCTTTGCGTACACCGAAAAAGCCAGAGGCAGATAAAATTTATGCAGTCTGCTGGCGAAACAGAAATCCGGTATTTGCTATCCCCTCATACATCGTGATGGACCGATAACAGGATGGTAAGCAGGTTTCCTGACTTGCGGCGCTAAGCATCATCCCCCTTCCCGGCTGAATCAGCCAGTGGATCTGGATCATGCAATCCGCATACAGTTGCGGGACAGCACAGGATTCTCACCTGTTTCCCTTTTAACGGTCTGCAGTACAGACCGCACTTACATCCAATTAAATTTGTCTTCAGTGTATCACACCCAAAAACCAAATGCAACACAAACCAACAAGATACCTACCAATACAACAACCTGGCAGCTTTGTCATCTGGCTATCGGATAGAAGGAGCTGCTGTGATGTACCGATATGATGTACTGTAAGGATTTGTCTGTACGGTGGATGATAATTGTGCAATAATAACATTAAACACAGTGAAACACATTGCGAATGCCCGGCATATTGCAGGGCAGAAAGGAATCGCTCTTATGGTTGTTACAATTCAGGAGTTTCTTGAGCTGAAGAAAATTCTGCAGGATAAATATCACACCAATATTCACTACCATGAAAGCTGTGACAGTCAGCATTTCTCGGCAGACGCACCACTGTCAGGTCCGGCGAAAATATTCATCCGTGACTATTTTTCAAAGTGGTACCAGAAGGTGAAGTTTTATGATGACGACAAGCTCTTTGTCCTCGTGGATATCTCGGACAGATATCTTTGACCCGTCGTCGGGGAAATACTTTTTTAGTAATTGCAATCCTTTGCCCCACCCCATGGGCATTTCTGACAGAGGAAGAAATCACAGCCTTCTTTCCACACTATTACGATCATAAGGTACATAGGCGGGGTATTTTTCATGAATCAGCTTTAAGGCTGCTTCCCGGTCCTTTTCCCGGACACGGACCGTGTAAACATCACGATCGATTCTTCCCTTTTCTCCAAAATTTCTGGGATCAATTGCCGGGCCGCAGCCGACTGCTCCGATCTCATCCTGCCAGATGGCTTTCTTCAGGGGGAAGCCGGCATCCTTCAGTATGGCAATTACTTCTTCCCACAGTTTACGGTTTCCCTTTACCTCAAAAACGATAATATATTTGTCAAACATAAAAAGCTCCATATTTGTGAGAATTAATAAAAGGCATTAACATCAGAAACAACTCATCCTGATGCTAATGCCTTTTCAATTTATCTGTCAAGCAGTGGCAGAACCTTCAAATGATTTTTTCTCAGAACATGATTGTAATCGGCATACGCTGTGCCTCAAGTTCTTCCTTTGTAAAGCCATATTTCTCGGTATTGTAGTTGTCGATAATATCACTCATGCTCTGATATACACCCGGGAATACGGATCCGGGTCCGCCTTGTGCGATGCAGGGGATAAAGTGCATATTTCCACACTCTTTTATGGTCTTGTAAATGACCTCTTTGTTATTTTCCTCTGTCCAGCCGTTGAAATCCACAAGGCAGTTTTCAATTCCACCCATAAAGGAAATTTTGTCTCCGTATTTTTTAATCAGTTCAGGCAGATTGTTGGTAGAGAAGCATCCCTGCCATACATTGATACCCATTTCAATCATGTCCGGAACCAGCGTTGCTGCATAGGAATCAGAATGGTGGATGATGTATTTTACACCATGATCATGATAATAACCATAAATCTGCTTGTAGGGCTCTACGAAGAATTCCTCAAACATCGCCGGACTCATGAAAGTCGATTTCTGGCTGCCCCAGTCATCATGATGGAAAATTGCGTCCGGATGCAGATGCTCACAGATTCCTTCCGCCATCTTGAGCTCAAACTCTGTCAGCATTTTAATCATATCTTCCAGTTCATCCGGACTTTCGTACATTGCCATCAGAACATTTTCAATCTTGCACATATGGTGGCACTGCTCAAATATGCCGGGTGCCTCAAAGGTTGCCTTGAGTGCCTTATTGCCATCAACCTGGGCGTACAGATCCTCACATTTTCCCCACTCTTCATCGGTAAAATCCAGAGAAGGAACTTTGACATAATCCTGCCAGTGTTCAATATCCTTCACAAGCAGATGGGCATCATCCTGCACTGGAAAAGCGCCGGGTACATTGTCTGGAAAAGCATTGTATACGCCCCATGCATTGGCTACCGGCTCGCTGGTGCCTTTCTGTAACAGAGGTGAAGCAAAGAGAAACGGGTGAAATAACAGGCTGATTGCCTCGTACTGGTTTACGATCCGGTCCGGATGTCCTCCCTCAACTGTCTCAATAAAATTCTGTTTTGCTGTTAACATTACCAATCCCTCCTGTCTATGTAACATGTCCTGCAATCTCACAACCAGGGCAGCAGAGATCTCAGTCTCCTGATCTTCTGGGCTCTTTTGTCTTCAATTGCCTGGAATAATAGATTGAATTTTGCAATCACATAATTTTATATTGCAATATGACCAAACAAATACCTGTCATGATTTAATTATAAGGCATATTGCATAAACTGTATTTGTCATCATAGAACAATAAGTATTGCGATTGCAGATACCATGTTTGTGCTGAAGGAATGAAGCGGGCAGCAACGTCATTATTTGTCGAAAACTTCCCCCTGACGGTCCTTGATTTCCTGTATCTGAAGATAATGCATGGAAATAAGGATATAGAACCGGGTATCCGGATCCTCCAGATCATCCTGCAGAATATTCTTGATCTTCCGGATCCGGTACTGAATGGTGTTTTTATGGGTGAAGAGCTCGGATGCTGTTTTATTCAGCGAGCGCTCGCTTTCCAGGTAATGCAATAATGTGTCGAAGAGCGGATCCTTTTCCAGTATTTTCTTTTTCCACAGTTCCACAATCTTGGGATGGCAGGCATAAAGCTTGCCGGCCGGGTCATCAGAATTGAGTATAAACGCCGTACTATAATCACGAAACAGGTATATTCGTCTGTCCGGATGGTAAACGCCTCCATACAGTAGTGCCTGCCTGGCCTGAGACAGGAGAACGGGCGCCTGTGTGAGGGACGGCAGAGCAAGGCTGAAGCCGGCACAGATCGGATTATTTTCTGTCAGTGTTTGAAGAAAAGCCATAAAATTGTCATCCTGATCGAGCTCTCTTGCTGCAAGCAGGCTTAATGTATCTCCATGGCGTATCAATGCATAATTCAGGGACTGGGACTGGATAGTACCGGAAAGCAGGTTGATGGCAGCAGTGCTATCTCCTTCATCCGCGTACTGAATGATGCAGAGCTGATAGGTATCTTCAGCCTTCCATCCGAAGTAGCGCAGCTGCAGATTCAGATCTGCCTCATTGCATGTACGGCCGAGCAGCAGATTTGCAAAAACCTGTCCGCCTGAATGCCGGGACTGTCTGCCGGATCCCAGTGCAGGGGCAAGCTTGCTGTCAAGCTTTTGCAAAAGCTGAAAATCCCCGGTATTCAGCGTGCGCAGCTTTTCCAGAAGTGTCAGCCTTCCGTATGTGAGACCGTCAAACATCAGATTGTAGGAAGCACCGCCATATAGCATTTTCCGGTCCGGGCGCAGATGATAGACCTGACAGCCAGAATGTGTAAAATCAATGTGTGTATTCTGATATGCAATATTGCGAAGACTGTTCAGTGAGGAATAGCCATAGGTTTTCATATAAGCCCATTCCTCATCCATTGTACCGATTTCCGGATTGCTGCTCATGCCAAGGATATGATAATTCGCATCCATCAGAATCAGTGGATTGTCAAAGAACAGGAAGCAGGAATCAACCAGCTTCTGGTACTGCTCGTGTATGATATACTGATCTGCCTGTTCCTCCCAGTCAGAAAAATAATCAAAAATACCCTGAATGGTTTCAAAGGCTTCTTTCAGATCAATCCCGTACAGATAAATCTTGTCGCCCTCTCCATCACAGACAATATGATCTTTTTCCTCGTATACATGCACACAATTTGTCGCATAAGCAAGACGTGCGCTGTTAAGCACGGCGGGTGCGTCCCAGCGGATTGCTGTCTGGATATCCAGGAGAGGCGATAAACGGTTCGCCAGCATCCACATACTAAGTTTCATAAATTATACCGGCAGCTGTTCCATATCCCTTTCAGGACATGAAAAAGCTGCATTACCTCCTTATGTCTGGCGAAGAGAAAATACTGTTTGTTATTAAAACATAAATGTGAATATTTCTCTTCTATCGTTCTTTCACGTGTATTATCTCCATTATACACGTATGCACGAGTGAAAAATATACACGAGTGAAAAACGATGGCCAGACATGGAAATGGCAGTCCGGGTAAGTCTAAAGCCTCTCTGCACCCTCTTTTGCCAGTGCAGACCGTTCGCATTCCTCCTCATTGAAGGAGACCTGCCAGGCCAGAGGACTGCCCTTCATTTTCTCTGAGGCGTAGGACAGCCCGTTTGTCTTTTCGTCCAGATAGGGTCTGTCAATCTGCTGCGGGTCGCCGAGCAGGATAATTTTTGTATCCTTGCCTGCCCTTGTAATGATTCCCTTTATCTGTCTCGGGGTCAGGTTCTGCGCCTCATCAATGATCATGTAGGTCTTTACAATGGAGCGTCCACGGATAAAATTCATTGCTTCAGTTTTGATCAGCCCTCTCTCAAAGATCTCCATGATTTTATCGTTGAGTTCGCCTTTATCCTTATACCGTTCTTCTTCATCAGAATCCAGAAGCTGCTCCAGATTATCATAGATCGGACGCATCAGAGGTGAGATTTTTTCTTCTTCCGTTCCGGGAAGAAAGCCGATTTCATCGTCAAACTGGCTGTTGGGACGGCAGATCAGGATTCTCCGGTATTCCCCGGAAGGATGGTTCAGAACCTTCTCCAGGCCGACCGCCAGGGCATAGAAGGTTTTGCTCGTGCCCGCAGCACCCTTTGCGATCACCAGTGGTGCTTTGGATGCCGGCTGCATCAGTCCTTCCTGGAAAAACTGCTGTCCTGCATTTCTTGGCTTGACACCGTATGGCGTCTCTTTCTGGAAATCCAGTTTCCGCACCATACCCCCGGATATTCTGCCAAGAAAGGTTTTCTTTACAGATACGTCGGAGTGCAGGATGACAAACTCATTCTCGTAAAACTCAGGCGTGATCTTTTCTCCGTTTTCATCTGTCTGGTAGAGTACGCCTACTGGGACACCCTGTTTTTTAAACTTTTTAAAATGCTCCTCATCTGTGAATACATCAATCCTTCCGGTATACTGATTTTCGGTTTCGCTAACCTGGTCCTTCTGGTAATCCTCCGCAGGGATGCCGATTGTCTGTGCCTTGATCCGCAGGAGAATGTCTTTTGTCACGAGGATAACCGGATGATCTGAAGCATCTGAGAGACCGACGCACACCTTCAGAATCCGGTTGTCTGATTTGTGCTCGGGCATATCCTCCGGAAGTGTGGCGTCAATACAATTTTTTTCGATCCTGATGGTGCCGCCGTATCCGTTTGGCACGCCCTCGATGATGTTGCCCTGCAGTCGGAGCGCTTCCAGCAACCGGATTGCCTTGCGCACATTTCTTCCTGTCTCTCCGTCATCCTTCTTATGAAGATCGAGCTCCTCCAGCACAACAAGCGGCAGAACGACCTCGTTGTTGTCGAAACAGTACAGGGATTCCGGGGACTGAATCAGGACATTTGTGTCGAGAACATAGGTTTTGATCATCTGTTTATCCTCCTTGTCATTCGGGTAACGGACGAAAAAAGGCAGAAGTAACAGCCTTTATGGTTGATGCTTCTGCCTCCTCTGATTCTTATTTGTTTCTTCTTTCCGTCCCATGACACGAGTATAAACGTATCCGGGTTAATTTCTCTCCCACAGACGTGTTAATTGTATCTGCCTTATTGGAATGATGATAAATATATTATTTCTCCGCACAAACCATGAACATTGGAATGGAATGATACCGGACCTGCTCCTGTTCATCATAAATCCGTTCATTGATGGAAGGCGCTATCACAATTCTTGGCATACCGAGACTGTTCAGTATTTTCCGGTCCCACTGCGGACGCTCAACATTTGAAAGAGGAAGCGTTCTGGCAATTTCTTCCATGCGGTCCTGTTCAAAGAGAATATCTCTCTGTACATGTTCGTAATATAGCGGAAACTGCTCTTTCAGATTCCTGCTGTCCTGTGCAGACTGTTCTGCCGCTTCCTGATCGAAAAGGTATTTATACCAGTTGGCGTCAAAGTAGATTATCCTTCCGCCCTTCTTCAGCACCCGCCGCCATTCTGCAAGGGCATGGATCGGATATTCAAGATTCCATGTGACATTCCTGTTTACGATCAGGTCAAAGCTCTCATCCGGAAAATCCAGCTTTTCACCTCTCTGGTGCAGAAAACGAACACTTGCACCATAAGCATCCGCGTTGTCCCGTGCACGGTCCAGCATTTCCGGTGTCACATCCACTGCAGTGACATCATATCCCCGGAGAGCCAGATTGATCGCAAAAAAGCCGGGACCGGTTCCAATGTCCAGTACTTTCATGAATGTACGTGCTGGTGCGTAATGCAGAATCAGCTTTGCCCATGCGTTCCGTTTCCAGCTGTTCAGCTCCTCTATGTTCAGGTCAGAATAACTATCTGATCTGTATTTCCAGTAATCCTCTATCTCTTCAATTGCAGTGCCGGTCTGAATGGCCGCTTCTGCCAGACTTTTACCCATCATCTGTTTTCTCCTGAACAAGTATTCAAAGTCCGGTTATAACCAGTCTTTGTTTTCGGTTTCATTGTATTCGTGAGATGCACCTCTGACAAGCCGGGTGGGGGGTTATGAATCTTGATTTTTTCACTATAAAAAGCAATTCATATGGAATATACACATGCTATAATCATTACAGCGTAACCAGTAACCTGACTGCATTCTGCACCACAATGTCTGGAGGGGGATAAACAGATGAAAAACAATCCAAGGTCTGACCGTATCAGTGTCATGGTAATAAAAATTGTATTTTTTTGGATGCTGCCTGTATTGCTTTTTCAGCTGGCAATTGTGACAGTACATGCAGAATATCAGGATGTTTCCAGCTTCTCCGACTACCATCGGGCGATTACATGGGCACAGGAAAAAGGAATCGTTTCTGACACATCCGTCAGAAGATTTGCTCCGGACCAGCTCTGCACAAGAGGTCAGTTCATTACCTTTCTCTGGCGTGCCATGGGTGCTCCAGGGACAGATGGAAAGAATCCATTTACAGATGTCAAAAAGGGATCTTATGATTATTACGCTGTGCTCTGGGCATCGGAAAACAAGATCGCACAGGGCCCGGATCATAAACATTTTGCACCGGAACGACCCTGTACCAGAGGCGAAACAGTGACCTATATGAGTCGTGCCATTCATGGATCTAAAAAGACAGGGTCAGGATCTGCATCGGTTTTCCGGGATGTTTCTCCTTCGGATGACTGCTATGATGCTGTTGGATGGGCAGTTGACCACAGGATTGCTGCCGGGACTTCATCAGCGGCCTTTTCCCCGGACAGGGTCTGCAGCAGGGCTGAAGTCATTTCGTTTTTGTATCGATATTTCTCGGTGAAGGGAAATGCAGGGACACGGGAAGCCCTTGTGGATGATTCTGATGCAGGCTCCAGCGGTCTGACTGCTGAATTAAAGGAGGTGAACCGCTGGCAGGCAGATGATTTATCATATTGTCAATACACACTGCAGCTGAACAACACATCCAATCAGAATCTGCAGGGCTGGAAGCTTCTGATAAACTTCGGAACGCCAATCGACCTTCAGGACAGCTGGAATGGAAGCTGTAAATCCGGGGATCCATTGTCCTCCTGTCTGCAGATCTCGAATGCGGATTATAATGGAACAGTCCCCGCGAAGGGAAGCGCAGGTGATATTGGTTTTATTCTTGCCTTCCGGCATACGATGCCGGATATTTCCGGTTCTTACACAGTTGATGGCAGTACCGGCTCCCTGAGCAGGATAAATGCATCTGATCCATCATCTGGCAGCCCGGATAATCGTGAAAACAGCAGTAGTAATAGTAGTGGAAATGCAGTTACCAGTGCAAATCCTTCTGCCACAGAGAAGGGAAGCCCGCTTGCCAGTCACGGTGCTCTTTCCGTCAGTGGCAGGGATATCATTGATCAGAACGGAAATAAATTTCAGCTCAAGGGTGTCAGCACCCACGGGCTTGCCTGGTATCCGGACTATGTCAATAAGAGTGCTTTTCAATACCTGCGGGACAACTGGGGTGCAAACCTGATCCGTCTTGCTATGTACACCGATGAAAATGGCGGTTACTGCAGCGGAGGCAATCAGGCTGACCTGGAGGCATTGATTGATAAAGGCGTGAAGGCCGCGACAGATCTCGGTATGTATGTGATCATTGACTGGCATGTGCTGAACGATCAGACACCGCTGCGCTATCAGAGTCAGGCCGAGAGTTTCTTTGAAAAGATGTCAGCCAGGTATAAAAATTTTGACAATGTGCTCTATGAAATTTGCAATGAACCAAATGGTGGTACAAGCTGGCAGGATGTGAAGAGCTACGCAGAGGATATTATTCCGAGAATCCGCAAAAATGACAAGGACGCACTGATTCTGGTTGGAACGCCCACATGGTCTCAGGACATCGACAAGGCAGCCGCAGATCCCCTGACCGGTGTGCAGAATGTACTCTATACCTTTCATTTCTATGCCGCGACGCATAAGGATGATCTGCGAAATAAACTGACCAATGCGCTAAACAGCGGCATGCCGGTATTTATCTCTGAGTTCAGCACCTGTGAGGCCTCCGGCAATGGAAATCTGGATTACAGCTCTGCGGACGCCTGGAAGAAGCTGATACGGGATTACAATCTCTCCTATGCAGGGTGGAGTCTTTCAAATAAAGCTGAGAGCTCAGCTATTCTGATCAGCAGCTGTACCAGTACAGACGGCGGATGGACAGACGCAGATCTTTCGGAAACCGGAAAATATCTGAAGGCAATGATACAGGGAAAATGATTCACAGAAGGTAAGTGGTCTGCATGATCAAAAGATTGAGCGTGGAGATGGAGAAGAATGAAGGAGTATAATATGGGAAAATTTGATCCTCTTCTGTATTTCATTACAGACAGCAGTAACTATACAGAGACAGAATTCATGAACCGCGTAGAACAGGCGCTGAAGGGCGGGGTCACCATGCTTCAGCTTCGTGAAAAGAACAGGACCACGCGGGAATATCTTGATCTGGCAGAAAAAGTGCATGTACTTGCCAGACGATATGAGGTTCCGCTGATCATTGATGACCGGGTGGATGTAGCCCTGGCTGTTGATGCGGAGGGTGTTCATGTGGGTGCGGATGATATGCCTGTCTCGATCGCCAGGAAGCTGATGGGCGCGGACAGGATTGTAGGTGCCACGGCAAAAACCGTCCCGCAGGCGAAGGAGGCCTTCGCCCAAGGGGCGGATTATCTCGGTGTCGGCGCAATATTTCCGACGACCACCCGTGTGAGAACCCGACTGACCTCTGTGGAGACACTGCGGGAGATCTGTGATGCTGTCCCGATACCGGTCAGTGCCATCGGCGGACTGAATCAGGATAATCTGGGCATCCTCTCTGGTGTCCCCATTTCCGGTATCTGTGTGGTCTCTGCCATTATGAATGCCGATGATCCGGAAAAGGAGGCATCTGTATTGAAGAAGGCAGCCGGCAGCATTATTTCCTCGTCCTCTCACGAATGATCCGGATGATCTGAATCACAAGCGTTGGAATGGCAGCCAGAATCAATATGGTCAGGAACTGGAACCCGGAAAGAGGAAGAACTGAGAACAGGCTTCTCCCGAAACCGGTGAAGAGCGCGAGCAGGACCAGTACGAAACCGATGGCAAACGCGCCAAGACTGTATGGATTTCTGCGGAATCCGAGCTTTATCAGGCTTTCAGTTCCACGACAGTTAAAGCCATGCAGCAGTCGTGCCAGCGTCAGCGTAGAGAATGCCATCGTGCATGCCATTTCCGCCGATATGGCTAGTCCCTGCAGATAGGCGGCAATCACAACGGCTGCGATCATTCCGCCCTGCAGGGCCATCCGGCGTACGAAGCACTTGTCCATCAGTCTGGCCTTCGGGTCCCGGGGCTTACGGCGAAGAATGGCCCCATGCTCCGGCTCCATACCGATGGCCAGCGCTGGAAGGGAATCTGTCACAAGGTTGATAAAGAGCAGCTGTACCGCCAGAAACGGAACTGGCATTCCTGCCAGAGAGGCAAAAATTACGGCGATGATCGCGGACAGATTGCCTGAGAGCAGGTACAGAACAGCATTGCGGATATTTTCGTAGACCGTTCTTCCATTGGCTACCGCCTGAATAATAGTGGCAAAATTGTCATCCGTCAGGATCATGGAAGCGGCATCCTTGGACACCTCCGTGCCGGTGATGCCCATCGCCACACCGATATCAGCCTGCTTCAGGGCAGGCGCATCGTTGACACCGTCTCCGGTCATGGAGACGATATGCCCCTTTTTCTGCCATGCCTTTACAATTCTGATCTTATTCTCAGGAGAAACCCGCGCGTACACGGATATTTTTTCAACCTTGTCTTCCAGTTCTTCCTCAGACATGGCATCCAGCTCCATCCCTGTCACTGCAAGATCTCCCTCATGGAAAATTCCGATTTTTCTGGCAATCGCCTGCGCAGTCACCTTGTGATCGCCGGTGATCATGACTGTCCGGATGCCGGCTTCAGCGGCTTTTCTGACCGCATCCGCAGATTCTTCTCTTGGCGGGTCCATTTCAGAGACCAGTCCGAGAAAGGTGAAATGATTTTCTGTTTCTAAAGTCAGCTCCTCTTCCGTTTCCTTATAGGAAAAGGCCAGGACACGCAGTCCCCTCTCGGAAAATTTTTGATTTTGTTCCAGAATTTTCTGCCTGTCAGCGTCAGTTATCGGACAGACGAACGGAGAACCTTCCTGGTCTCTGAAACGGATCCGGTCACAGCGCTCCAGAAGAACATCCACCGCTCCTTTCGTGAAAACAGTGGGAACGCCGTGGATCAGATGCTTTGTGCTCATCAGCTTGCGGTCGGAATCAAAAGGCACCTCTCCGACACGTCCGAGTATATGCCGAAGGTCCTCTGCGGTAAGGCTTTCATGTTCATGATCGAAAGCACTGTCTGCAATCTTCTGGTACATATCCAGAAGTGCATACTCTGTCGGGTCTCCGATACCCTTTCCATCCACCAGGGTGGAATCGTTCGTAAGGACCGCATCATAGAGCAGATAGCGGTGCAGCTGCTGTGTCAGATCGATCTGCTGTACCGAAAGTACTTCTCCTCCGATATAGAGTTCCCGTACGGTCATCTTGTTCTGTGTCAATGTCCCGGTTTTGTCGGAGCAGATCACCGATACGCTTCCCAGGGATTCAACAGCGGACAGATTCTTGATGATGGCATGCTCTCTTGCCATTTTCTGGGTGCCCATCGCCTGGACAATGGTGACGATTGATCCAAGTGCCTCCGGGATGGCGGCCACTGCCAGGGCAACAGCGAAAAGCAGGGCATCCATGATATCCATACCGCGATAGAGCTGCAGACCGAAAACAATCGCACTGATCACAAGAATTCCCGCTGCGAGATGACTGGAAAACTGGTCCAGACTTTTCTGGAGCGGCGTCTTTCTCTCCTTAGCCTGATTCATCAATGCGGCGATTTTTCCGATCTCTGTGTTCATGCCGGTCGCTGTCACACAGATCACAGCCCTGCCATAGGTTACCAGGCTTCCCGAATATACCATGTTGACACGGTCGGCCAGCGACAGCTCCTTCGCCAGAGTCTGCTCTTTCTTGTCAATGTTGGTGGATTCTCCGGTCAGGGAAGACTCATTGACCTGAAGAGAATAATTTTCTATGATTCTTCCATCTGCCGCAATCATGTCTCCAGCCTCTGCGATGACAATATCGCCGGGAACGAGTTCGGCGGAATCAATTTCCATCTTCTGTCCACCGCGCATTACCTTTACATGGGGTGATGACAGCTGTTTCAGTGCATTCAGGGACTTCTGTGCCTTGACCTCCTGCACGGTACCAAGAACAGCATTTATTACCAGGACACCCAGAATAACCAGGGTGCTCCTGGCATCACCTGTAAGCGCCGAGATGACTGCTGCAGCGATCAGCACGATGACCAGCAGGTCCCTGAACTGGCCCAGAAAAATCTGGAACGGCGTTTTCTTTTTTCCTTCCTTCAGCACATTTCTTCCATATTTTTCCTGTGCGGCAGTCACCTGATCCGGTGACAGTCCTTCTGGATTTGTGCCCAGTTCGTCCATGACCTCCTTTGCCGGAAGCTGATACCATTTTTTCAATATAAAATCCTCCGCTGTGCTTTTTGAAAAGTTTCTAAAAATATCCAAAAAGACTTTATGATAAAAAAAGAGACTTCATGCAGAAGATCCTTCCGGATCTGTCTCTGCATAAAGTCTCATCACCATATCAAGTATGAAAAGGTATAGCAGACCATCCCATGCGGGCGTGATGTTGATCTGACTATTTCGATTACTCCCTCTACCCCTTATGAAATTGTTGAAAATTCATCTGAAGATTGTCACAGCTTAACATCCGTGGCAGCTGTTGTCAACCCGTTCAGCCCTTAAAGGATGAAATTTTATTGGTCCTCATCGGATGAAATTTGTCCTGTTATACTGTGGCTTCAACGGCTCTTTGATACCTGCTTTCTTTCCTGCTTCGATACACTTCAGGATCCATGCCATGTTCCTGCCCAGCTGTTTCATGATGCCGACACCTTCCTCATCCTTCAGTACATCCTCGGGAGCGGAGCCATGTACCATCGTCCAATACGAAGAGGAAACGACCGGCATCTCATTGATGGTGGGATATTTTGCCAGCGCATCTAGTGCAGCTGTTGTGCCGGCCCTTCTTGCAGAAGTAACGACGGCGGCCGGTTTGTGACGCATCTCAGCACCAGCAGTCCCAAACAGCCGGTCAAGAACCATCTCAATTTCTCCCGTCGGAGATGCATAATAGACCGGAGATCCAAAAACAAAGCCATCCGCCTCTGCCGCTTTCTTTTTCAGCTCCTGAACGCATGCATTGATATTCCCATTCGCGGCATCTTTTCCTGCAAAAACGATCTCGGAGTCAATTCCATCCTCCTTTAGCGCATCCGCAACGATAGATAAAGCAGTGTATGTGCATCCTTTTTCACGTCTGCTTCCATTGATCATAAGTACCTTCATAAAATATTAACCGTCCTTCCCATTTTTTTCTAATTCCAATGAATATTTCATTCTGATAAAACCGGTATCCAGCTGGCATATCAGACCTGGTATACATGCAGTTCTGCTTCCCATGTTTCATTATCTGCTCCGGAACATTATTATACACGTATAACCGGCGTTCGTGCATAGTCTGATTATGATTTTTCAGAGGGATGCGTCCTTCATACAGGTACAGAAAGGACATTAACAGAGATTTATCTTAAAAGATCACGAAACGGCATATTGACAGTGCAGATATGCATGATAAAATCATCTGCGGCGCAAAGCCCCTGCAGTCTTCTGCGCAGGAAAGTACACAGGAAAGTACACAGGGACTGCATACTTCGTGATCAACTGCAAAAGAAGGAAAAATATTATGCCAGATTCTCATTCTAATACATCAGGTAGTGTCCGCCGCATGACAGAGGGCAGTCCGTTTCGTCTTATTCTTCGCTTTTTGATCCCTGTTCTGCTCGGACAGCTTGTGCAGCAGACCTATAACATGATGGACTCGATCATCGTAGGAAGACTTCTCGGTGCTGACGCACTGGCAGCAGTCGGCGCCTCCTCCAGTGTTCAGTTCATGGTACTCGGGTTCTGCAGCGGCGTCTGTGATGGCTTTGCAATTCCTGTCGCCCAGCGCTTTGGTGCCCGCAAAATGCAGGAAATGCGCGGTTACATCCACCATATGATACTGCTCACCGTTCTGTGCGCCGTGATCCTGACAACGGTAACGGCCATTCTGTGCCCGCAGATTATCAGTGTCCTGCACACTCCATCAGGAATCAGTGCAGATGCAAATCTGTATCTGCTCATTATTTTCCTTGGACTGCCCTTTACCTTCTTTTACAATATGCAGGCATCGCTCCTGCGGGCAGTCGGAAACAGCCGGGAGCCGTTCGTCTTCCTCGCGATTGCCGCCTCTCTGAATATCTTTCTGGACCTGTTCTGTGTGGCAGTTCTGAAATGGGGCGTTGCGGGTGCGGCTGTTGCCACAATCACCAGTCAGGCGTTCAGCGGGCTGATGTGTTTTCTGTATATCGCACGAAAAATGAAGCTGCTGCATCCTCAGAAGGAGGAACGTGTGTGGAACGGAAGGTACGCCCGGACCCTGCTGGCCATGGGGCTTCCGATGGGACTGCAGTTCTCTATCACAGCTATCGGCAGCATGGTAATGCAGGCCTGCAACAACAGCCTGGGCAGTCTCTATGTTGCCGGGTACACGGCGGGTGACCGGATCGAACAGTTTGTCATGTGCCCCTATGTAGCACTTTCGTCTGCTGTTGCGACCTATGTTGGTCAGAATTTTGGGGCAGGCAGGTATGACAGAATCCGGAAGGGGGTGCAGGACGCATTTCTGATGGGCCTGCTGTACGGCGTCGTGTTTGGTTCCCTCATGGCACTGACCGGACGGGAGGCTGCCACCCTGTTCCTCAATTCCTCTTCAGATTCTGCAGAGATTCTGGATATTTCCGCGCAGTTCCTTCGTACGGTGGGATTTACATTCTGGCTGGTCACCTCTGTCAACGTATTCCGTCCGGCGATTCAGGGCATGGGTCAGCCGGGAAAAGCAATCTTCTCCGGTGTCATCGAGATGATTGCCCGGACGGTTTTCGCCCTTGGTACACTTTCGCTCCTGGGTTTCACGACAATCTGCTGGACCCATCAGGCGGCGTGGATCACGGCCGGTCTGTATGTGCTCCTGATGTATCAGGCAATCATCCGAAAAGCTTCTGCCTGACTGCACTGTCTCATACGCTGCACCGGTTATCCGCATATATGTTTTTTAATGCGCCTGCATCTTTTCTTTTAGAAATTCCTTCAGTTTCAGTGTTCTGTCTGAAACAGGCTCTCCTGTTCTTGTCAGTATGCCAAAGACTGCTGTCTTTCCCTCCAGCCTTCTCCGGGTAAAATCCGACTGGCTGGAGAAATCTCCGGTACTCACGTTGCAAAGTGCGGTTTTACGAAGCATGCGCTGCATGATATAGTCTGAATTTGTCACAACAGCCACATATCCGCGCAGTCCGTCATCTCTGTCATAGGCAAAGCTGTCCAGCCCATAATCCATCGTAAATTCGTCTTCATAATTCTGCACCAGGTCCGGGATTTCTCCATCCCCGCCATTTTCCGGCCCCGGATACTTTTTCCCATAATACAGGAAGGTTTCCGCATCCCGGAGTTTTTCGAAGGTAAGGGCACTTTTCTGCAGCCGGTAGGTGATGCCTGTCTCCTGCTCCGGGCGGTAACGGATAAAGCCTGCCTCCGCTCTTCCGCTGCTGACATACCCGCATACAGTTCGGATACTCCCCTCCAGAAAACAGTAGCGTACATTTGGCTCCCGGAATGCCTGATAATATTCCGTCAGTGTATCTGCAATCCATGATCCGGAATTCATGGCGATACAGAACTCTTCCCTGCTTCCTGACTGCAGGTCATGGGTGAGATGTTCCTCCTCGCGAATGATGGCTTCCGCATGCTCGTACACCATCCGGCCCTTGTCAGTCAGCCGGATGCCTTTTCGCTCCCGGTAAAATACCGGGAAGCCAAGCTTGCCTTCCAGAGTCTGGATTATCTTGCTGACGTTCGGCTGCGTTGTATACAGGATTTCGGCAGCCCTGCTGAAGGAGGCAACATCCGCACAAACCACAAAAGTTTTTAATTCCTTCATCTCAATCATAGCTGTTCCCGTTCTTTCTAGAGTATCACGGCTTTCATGTAATGAATGATGCTGGTGTCGAAAGATGGATGCTCATGAAGCACGGCATCTGCACCTGCCATACATTCAGTTTATGTCCAGATCAGCGGTCACCTCATAATAGTCACAGGCATGTGCTGTATATCCTGTCACGTTTGACCTGGAAATCATGTTCATCTGCAGGAATGAGCAGAATACATAGGCATTGTCATCAAGGATCTTCTGCTGAAGTTCTATCGCAAGCGCTGCCCTTTTCGGTGTATCAAATTCCGTAGAAAGCTGGGTTACCAGACTGGTTACATCCGGATTACTGTAATTGCCGAAATTATAGGATCCTCCCGGTACACAGCAGGACGCAAAAAAGTACTGCGGATCTCCGGAGGGAGCGGTAACCAGTGCGGATGCAAAGACGTCCCAGGATGTCTTGTCCTTCAGAAATTCACGATAATCTGCTGTGCTGTTAATGTCGACACTGATACCGATCTCTTTCAGCGCCGCCTGGGCATATTCTGCAAGCAGCGGGAGCTCCTGACGGCTCGGATAGGTGAGCCAGCGTATCTCGAGCTTTGTTCCGTTCTTCTCCCGGATGCCGTCCCCGTCCGTATCGGTCCAGCCGGCATCATCCAGTATCTTCTCAGCCCCCTTCGGGTCATAAGATTCTGTTTGGACGTTTTCACCGCCAAAGTCAGAAAAGTTATCCGGGAAGGCGCCATTTGCCGCTTCTCCATGCCCATCCAGCAGGGTGCTTACAAAGCCCTCTTTATCAATACCCATTGCGATTGCCTTCCGGACGGCTTCATCCTGCATGATCTGGCTGTCCATGTTCATGGAGCAGAAAAAGGCGCGGGACGTCTGTATGCTGGAGAACTGGTAAGCATCGTTTTCGAAGTTCGGATAAGACTCATAAGCCAGTCCGTAGGCAGCGTCGATGTCCCCGGACTGCAGCGCCGCAGAGAGAGTATCACCATCTGTTATATTCCTGATTGTCAGGGTGGAAAGCTTTGGCGTTCCATCCCAGTAATACTTGTTCGGTACCAGGGTGAGATGGTCATCTGTCACCATTTCCTTTACGGCATAGGGACCAGTTCCCACTGCGATGCCATGATCCAGGTCGCTGGCATCCATATCAATGATGCATGCGTAGGGGTCGCCCAGGTAGTTCATCAGTGCCGGATTTGGCTCGGATGTTGTAATCGTAAGCGTCATCCCGTCAGCCTTGATGTCAGTGATCTTTGTATCGGAGGGCGCCCGGTCGTGTACCTGCAGCAGGTGGTCCAGGCACTCCTTTACCGCCTCGGCATCCATGTCTCTGCCGCTGGAAAACTTTATCCCTTCATGGAGATGAATGGTCCAGGTATTGGCACCATCGTTTTCCCAGGAATCGGCCAGCCAGGGTTCCAGCTCCATGTTGTCTGTATAATGCACAAGGGTTTCTCCGATACCGTAGCGGATGCAGGCCCACCCGTTATAGGTGGTATGCGGATCGACGCTCTCTTCCCAGTTCTCGGAATTGAAGGTTGTATCTCCAATCACCATTGTTTTTTCTCCGGTGGCTGCTGTGCCGGAGGATCCGGACAGGGAAGTTCCTGTTGCAGATGAATTTCCACATCCTGCCAGAAGAGAGGTCACAAGGGCTGCGATAATCAATAATTGCAGTTTCTTTTTCATGTCCTGCTGTTCCTTTCAGTCGTTTTTTGCAGATGGGTATATATGGGCAGAGATTTTTTGACAAAAAATCACAGAGATAGAACGCTGTCGATGAGTTCCCGGGTGTATGCGTTCTGTGGTTTCTGGATAATTGCATCAGGAGTTCCCTCTTCGACGATCTGTCCCCTGTACATGACAAGAACCCTGTCACAGAACGACTGCACAAGGGCAATATCATGACAGATAAAGAGAACGGAAAGCCTGTCTTTGCGCTCGGCGCGAATCCTGCTGATCAGTGTCAGAATTTCCTTCTGAACCGTCACATCCAGGGAAGAGGTCGCTTCATCCATGATCAGCAGCTCTGGTTCGATGGCAAGTGCTCTTGCGATGGCGGCTCTCTGACATTGTCCGCCACTCACCTGATCCGGATACCGGTCCGCAAGCTCCGCAGAAAGTCCGCAGTGCTCCATCAGAGCCGCCACCCGCTTCTTTGTCTCCCGTCGGGACATCCCCTGATTCCGGAGACTTTCACCAATACCATCTCCCAGCGTACATCTTGGATCAAAGGATTCCTGCGGAGACTGGAAAACCATCTGTACGCTCCTGCAGAGCTGCCGCATATTCTTTTTTTTCATTTGTGCGATGTTCTGTCCATGAAGTTGTACGCTGCCCTCAGTAGGGGAAATAAGCCCCGTGATCATTCTTGCCACTGTGCTTTTTCCGCTTCCGCTCTCTCCGATGATGCCGAGACACTCACCCGGCAGTATAGAAAAACTGACGTGATCAACGGCAGTGACTTCTTTCTTCTTACCTGTACGGAATATCTGTGTCAGATTCCTTGCCTGAAGAACAGTTTCCATCTGTTTGATACCTTTCTGTTATGATGACATCCCTCTTCTGATTCGTGGAACCGCATCCATCAGCCTTCTGGTATATTCCTGATTGGGGTGCCGGAGCACCTGCTCCGTTTCCCCATATTCGACAACCCGTCCCTCCTTCAGAACCAGCACATGGTCAGCCATGGCATTGACCACGCCGATATTATGTGTGACAAGCAGCATGGCGGTGTGATACAGCTGCCGGATCTTCAACAGCTCCTGTACGACCTGCTTCTGTACCGTCACATCAAGAGCGGATGTCGGCTCATCCGCAAGTATGATCTCCGGATGAAGAAGAACCGCAGCCGCGATTCCGATCCTCTGCTGCATGCCCCCGGATAACTCAAAGGGATACCGGGCGAGAAGGTCCGGTGCATCATGAAAACCAAGTTTGCCAAGTGTATCAACTGCTGTCGCTTGGAAAGCTTTTCTGGTAATCCTTGTGTGTTCGGTCATGGCTTCATAAAGCTGACTGCCAATTGTGCGGACCGGGCAGAAGGAGCTGCCGGCATTCTGAAAGATCATGCCGATGCCGGGACCGTTGATGGTTCGTCGTTTCGCATCAGATAGATCCGGCAGGTCTTTTCCCTTATACCAGATATCACCCTGGGTCACCATACCTGTATCACCAAGGAGTCCCATAGCAGCCCGGAGCAGTGTGGATTTCCCGGAGCCGGATTCTCCGACAATGCCAAGAATTTCTCCGTCTTCCACAGAAAAACTCACATCATGGATTACAGTATTGCCACGATAGGCAATATCGACATGCTGATATTGCAGAACCTTTCCCATAAAATCTCCTGTTAAAATTCACTAAAGCAATGAATAACCGAATTCTCAGTTCCCGGTATGATGAAAAACTTTCGATCATATCCTGCGCTTTGGATCAACCCAGTCGCGCAGCGTGTCGCCGAACAGATTGAAAATCATCACGGAAAGAAAGATTGCGATACCGGGTGAAAATACAATCCAGGGTGCCGTCGTGATCATGCTTCTCGCATCGCTCATCATGCTTCCCCATTCGGCAGTCGGCGGCTTTGCGCCAAGACCGAGAAAAGACAGCCCTGCCAGCTCCATGATCATCGTACCGATATCCAGCATGGATGTGACAAGAATCGGTCCGATGATATTCGGAAGGATATGTTTTGTAATCAGCTTCCAGGTACTGCTTCCGGAAAGCCTGGCTGCCTCCATATAGGTTTTCGTCTTCTGGACAAGTGTCTGACTTCTTGCAAGCCGGGCGTACCGTGGCCAGTTGACTGCGGCAAGGGCGAAGATGGCATTCTGTATTCCGCCACCCAGTACACCGGCGATGGCCAGTGCAAATACCAGGCCCGGGAACGCCAGGAAGATGTCGGATATCCGCATCAGAACTGTATCCCAGATTCCGCCGGCCCATCCGCAGAAAATTCCTATTGCCGTGCCTGCAATGGTGCTGACAGCTACCAGAAGAAGAGCGGAAAAGATGCTTGCGCGGCTTCCTGCAATGACGCGTGAGAGCATATCTCTTCCATATCGGTCTGTTCCCATCAGATGGGCCGCAGAGGGTGCCATTTTTGCTATGGCGAGGTTCTGAGCATCGGGATCATATGGGGTAAGGTATCCCGAAAATACAGTCAGAATCAGTAAAAGGACAACCAGTGCCCCGAACAGAATCAGCCTTTTCTTTACGTTGTTATGACGTACCTTTTGTATTCTGACAGCAGGCGTTTTCTGCACAGATTCTTCCTGTATCTGGATCTTGCGAACTTCCCTGGTGTCAGAATTCCCGGACAAAGAGTCTGGTCCGTATTCTGTTTTTTTCTCTGCAGTTTTTCTCATGATGCTTTACCTGCTTCGAGTCTGATTCTTGGATCCAGATAATGATACAGAAGATCCGTGACAAGATTGATCAATACATAGATGGCAGCCATCCAGACAACATATGCCTGGATCATCGGGTAATCCCGCATGGTGATGGAGTCTACAGCCAGTTTTCCGACTCCGTCCCACATAAATATACTTTCTATGATCGCAGTTCCGCCGAGGAGACTTCCGATCGAGAGCGCCAGCAGCGTAAGGATCGTCAGCAAAGCGGAGCGGAGAACACTTTTCCACAGGATGATTCTGCCCCGGATCCCCCTGGCTCTTGCCCCTTCAACATAGTTCCTGCCAAGCTCTTCAAGCACAGCTGCGCGCACCTGGCGCATATACTTTGCGGACATTGCGATTGCAAGCGTCATGGTCGGCAGGATGGCACTTTTCAGCGAGACACCCTCGGATATGGAAGGGAGCCAGTGCAGACGGATGGCAAACAGCTGCAGAAACAGCAGGGCGACAAAAAAGTTTGGCAGAGAATTTCCGATAAAACTCAGGAATCGGAGGATATAGTCGGTGACCCTGTCATGGCGAACAGCGGCAATGATGCCCAGCGGGATAGAGATTATTATGGTTGCCACCACGGATAGCAGTGTCAGAAGGAGCGTTGCAGGAAGCTTCGAAAGAAAGGTGTCGAAGACATTCTTGCCGGAAACATAGCTTGTGCCAAGATTGCCTGTCAGGAATCCCCCAAGCCAGGAAAAATACTGCACGAGAAATGGTTTGTCCAGCCCGAGCTCCGCCCTCTTTGCATCAATGATCTCCTGGCTCACGGCCCCTTTATTTGCATACATTTCCGTTACTGCGTCGCTTCCTGCCACATGCATCAGTGCAAACGACAGAAACGTGATGCCAAGCAGAACGGGGATGATCTGTAACAGACGTTTCAATATATACTTTTTCACGATCTTACGCCTTTATCCACCCATATGTCTGGGCAGTATTATGATAACTGATTATAACAGTTTGCATTATACAGCCTATTTATAAATGCTTCAATCCTGTATACATTCCATTTTGTTATAGGTGTATAATGCTTGTCCTGATGCCGGACCGGTTTTATAATGTTCTGCAGAGGACTCCTGAATTATAATAGCAGTTGCAGATGCAATAAGGTGATATTGGAGCCAGAAGATTGATGATGTGAAATTTCTCGAAATCCTCACTGTTTCGACAAGCAGGAAGTGCTATGGTTCCAGCATGTCTGCAAATGTTCGGATGTTAAGAGATTTTTAATATTAAATTATGGGAGGAAAATATGGAATACAGAGAAATTCCTTACGTGAACAAAAAGGTGTCGCGGATCTTGTTTGGCTCTTCGATGAAGCCGTTTCTGGAGGGAGACAGCAATGACGCTCTGCTGGACGCGATTGTTTCTTTGGGAATCAACACGATCGATACGGCGAGGGTGTATGGGAAGGCTGAGGACGCTCTTGGAGACTGGATGGAACGAAAGGGCAACAGGAACCAGCTGGTGCTCCTGTCGAAATGCTGCCATTTTGATCTGCTCACACATAGAAAGCGGGTGAATCCCCATGCCATCCGCAAGGATTGGGAAACCTCTTCACGGAAGCTGCATACGGATTTTATTGATATTTATCTGCTGCACAGAGATGATCCGGATGTAGAGACCGGCCCTATTGTGGAAACATTGAATGCCATGCATGCAGAAGGAAAAATCGGTGCATTCGGCGGATCAAACTGGACACATCAGCGGATTGAAGAGGCGAACGAGTACGCTTATGCGCACAATCTGATTCCTTTTACGGTATCCAGTCCCAACTTCGGTCTGGCAGCCCAGGTCCGCGATCCCTGGGGTGGCGGCTGTGTGACAATATCCGGTCCGGATAACAGGGAGGCCCGTGCATGGTATGAAAAGAACCAGATGCCGGTCATTGCCTATTCCAGTCTGGGGCATGGATTCTTCTCCGGAAAGCTGAAAAGCAGTGATACGGAAAACAGGGAAGGGGTATTGGATGGGCCTGCCATGAAGGGCTACGGCTGCCCGGAAAACTTTGAACGTCTGGCGCGCTGTGAGATTCTGGCAAAGGAAAAAAATGTCACCGTTCCCCAGATTGCCATGGCCTGGATTTTCCGGCAGAAGATCAATACATTTGCGGTTGTCAGCACCTCAAAGCCGGAGCGGATGCAGGCAAATATTGCAGCCATGGAGCTTCCGCTCACGCCGGAGGAATGCGCATGGCTGGACCTGGAGACAGAAACCAGAACTATTTAACAGAAAACAGAACTATTTGATAGTTTAATAAATTTGAAATTGATATTTCTTGCAGGGTTGCGTCCAGGTATAGACGAGACCCTGCAATTTTTCATGTCTGGGATCAATCAGGCACTGGCATTGGCCTTCCCGATTTCTCTCGAAAGTTCAAATCCCCTTTTTGCCGCAATGACTGCGATAATCTCGTTGATGACCGCGGCTGCGGCAATCGTGCCCTTTACAAGCGTGGAAAGCTCCGGTCTTGATGCGGCAAGCACATTGCAGATGATGCCGGTAAAGATAAGGGACACGCCGGAATGCGGAAGCAGTGTCAGGCCAAGATATTTCTGCACCGTGACCGGCATGTGTGTCGCCTTTGCGCCTACTCTCGCACCGAAATATTTTCCTGCGGCACGAGAGATAATGTAAAGGAAGGTATAGAGTCCGGCACCGAGAATCAGATGGTAGTCGAGGGGCGCACCGAGGTCAACGATTGCGGCAAGCAGGCTGACACCAAGGATGGGGTGGAACCAGTCGGTCGTCTCCTCCAGCTGCCGCTGTGGAATGCGGTTGGAGAATACCGCTGAGAAGGAAACACCCATCAGCATATAATTCAGTGTAATATTCGTAAATACCACCTTGTTGAAAAACAGACCAACTGCGGCGGTCAGTGTAATGCCTGCCACCAGGACTGCAAGGGTACCAGCCCTGTTGCCCGCCGTCTTCTTCAGCAGCAATGCAGCCGGAATACCGGTCAGAATACCAATGCCGATCGGAAGAAAAATCATGACCGGGATCATATACAGCGGCACTGCACCTCCGGAGACCTGGCTGGCAATAAAGGAATTGACGGTGAAGAAAACCGCAATCCCAACGATATCATCCAGCACTGCCATCGGGAGCAGTGTGTCTGTGACAGGTCCTTTTGTGTGAAATTCCTGTACGATAGACAATGCCGGCGCCGGCGCTGTCGCAAGTGCAATACCGCCAAAGGCCGGTGCAAGCCATACCGGATATCCTGTCAGGGACAGGACGATCGCAAAGGCTGCAGATACAACAGCGAAGGTACCAAGCGACTGGGTCAGTGTCGTAACAATGAGCGCGCGGCCATAGGACTGAATGCGGCTCCAGATCAGCTCTGTGCCCAGCATCAGACCAAAGGCGCACTGCATCCACGTAATGATTACCTTGTACCAGCCTGCATCCAGCACTGGCTGCGAAAGCAGCCTGAATCCGTAGGGTCCGAACACCATGCCCGCAATCAGCCATCCAAGTATCGCTGGCATTTTGATTTTTGTGATCAGCTTTCCGCAAAGCCAGGCAAGGACCAGTACAAGGACCCAGCGCAGAACAAGAAGTATGTTACTCATCTTTGATCTCCTCTCCTTCCAGAATTCCGTATAAAAAGATCTGAAGCAGGTTCCGGCAGTCTTCCTCGTGTCTTACGACATCTGTTTCCCCGGCAGCATCATTCTGCTCCCCTGCATTCAGACAGTTCTGAAATACGCGAAAAGCCCGTGCCACTGCGTCCGATGACAATCCCTTACGAAGCCGTCCTGACTTCAGGATCTCCTGAAGGTAGTTGTCATTCATCCTGTCAAAATCCCTTCGTATTTCCTGAATTTCCTTTCGCATGGAAGCAGGCGGCATCATAACCGCTTCACAGAAAAGCCTCCCGTATGACGCATGTGTCCTGAAAAAATCCATTCTGGCCTGAAAATACGCGGAAAGCAGCTTCTTCCGGTCATTCTCTTCACCGACATGTCCGGAAATGTATCCGGTCAGTGCCTGGAAGCATTCCTTCAGGCAGGCCAGGTAGAGATCATCCTTCGAGTGAAAATAATGATAGATAATTCCCTTCGATATACCGCCTGTCTCACAGATGGTATTCATCGATGCAGCCTCGTACCCATGTGCGGCAAATTCCGCAATGGCACTGGTTAATATTTTTTCCCGGGTCTGCCGGTTCTTCTCTTCCCGATTCACTTGCGATGGCTCCCTTCACCTGAGGTTTGTACCCGAACATTCAAAGGCTAGCATACATTATTGCTGGCAGCCTTAAATACACCTTGCAATAAAAATGACCACATGGTCGATAAATGAACTATAGCACTTATCGACCATGTGGTCAATTATATATTTGATATTCTGTTCAGGAAAATGCTATTTCTGCGCGTGCACTGTCTGCGCTTGGAAAATGTTCTGATCGAGTCAGTCGTCCTGCGCGTCTGGATCATCCTGCAGCGCATCATATCCATGCTCTCCGGTACGGATCTTGATGACATCTCTCACGTCATACAGGAAGAGCTTGCCGTCTCCATATTTTCCTGTATACAGAACCTTCTGTACAGTTTTGATCAGGTCTTCACAGGACACCTTGCAGATGACAACATCCAGCTTGATCTTCGGTAACAGTCTGGTCTCAACCGGCACGCCGCGGAAGTATGTAGAGTGCCCCTTCTGCATGCCGTGACCGAAGACGTTGGTAACAGTCATACCCGTGATGCCGATGTTCTCCAGTGCATCCTCCAGCTCGGCGAATTTCGTCTGGTTTGCGATGATGGAAACCTTGGTGATCTTTGCGCCCTTTTTCTCAACATAGGTTACAGGAACTGCCTCCTGCACCGATGCCTCTGCACCGGCCGCCTTCTGATCTTCGCCGGAAGCTTTGAACATGGAAACAACCTTACCATTCTTCTGACTTCCGTCAGCATCATCCTCATCGATTTCCGTATTGAATGCAGTAGCTGTTGCCGGGGCAAAATCAGGATATGCTACGTTTCCGTGCTCACCGATATCAAGTCCCTGAATCTCCTCTTCTCTGGTTACGCGGATGCCAACCGTATGCTTCAGAATCTGCCATACCACAAAGGAGGAGCAGAAGCTGAAGGCACCTACTGCGATGATTCCAAGCAGCTCGATACCGAGCAGATGGAAGCCGCCGCCGTAGAACAGACCATTTTCTGTGGACAGGGTCGTTACACCCTTACAGGAGAACAGGCCAACCGCAACGGTTCCAAGAACGCCGTTACACAGATGCACGGCACAGGCGCCGACCGGGTCATCGATATGAAGCTTATCAAAGAATCCTACTGCAAAAACGACGATCACACCGGCGATTGCTCCGATGATCATGGAAGCGGCAACTGTTACATAAGCGCAGCTGGCGGTGATTCCAACCAGTCCTGCAAGACAGCCGTTGACGGTCATACCCAAATCAGGCTTGCCGATGACAATCCATGCAGTAATGGTAGAGGTAAGGACTGCCATGATGGCAGAGGAATTTGTGGTCATCAGAATGTGCATGACATCCGCCGGATGCTGGAAGGTCAGGGTTGAGCCCGGATTGAATCCGAACCATCCAAGCCAGAGTACGAAAAGTCCAATAACGGCAAGAGACATGTTGTGTCCGGGAATGGCCCTTGGTTTTCCGTTCTTGTCATACTTCCCGATACGAGGTCCGAGGATCAGGGCACCGCTCAGTGCAGACCAGCCGCCCAGGGAATGTACAACGGTATCACCTGCAAAGTCCTTAAACCCAAGCTGTGCAAGCCAGCCGCCGCCCCAGATCCAGTGTCCGATGACCGGATAGATCAGCAGGGTCAGAATAAAAGAAAAGATGATGAAGGACACATATTTGACACGCTCTGCAACTGCTCCGGACACGATGGTCGCCGCTGTTCCGCAGAACACAAGCTCAAAGAAGAACTTGCCCCAGAATGGCACGGAGCTTGTCAGCGTGTTGTCGTAGAAAGACAGATCTACATTTCCGAGAATCCAGAGATGGGACGTCCCGACGAATCCGCCGGTGCCTCCAAACATCAGACCCCAGCCGAGCAGAATGAAGCCGAGGGATGAAATGGCGAAGACAATAAAGTTCTTGGACAGAATGTTTACCGTATTCTTGGATCTGGCAAAGCCAGCCTCAACCGAGGCAAATCCAAGATTCATAAAGAATACAAGGATGGCCGCCAGGAATACCCACAAAGTGTCTGTAATGCTGTAATCCATGTGATCTCCTCCTCATGTGTATACTTTTGTCAGTATTTCCGCCTGCACGGGATACATAAAAATCAGAATGTTTTCCGTAAGACGAAAAAAAGAGAGATACCGCTAAAACGGTACCTCTCTGTACATGAGCACATTATAAGCATGTGGGCGGAGAATGGAAATGGTTATTTTTAAGTAAAAGGATCTTGTTGTGCTATTATTTGAGATCAGACCAGGATGGTTATGCCTATCATAGGTATCTTTTGCCTAGTATGAACACTGCTTTTAATTTCAGACTATCATCAAGCAGTAAAAAATCTGCTATTTTTCCTGCTTCTATGCTGCCTCTTTCGTTATAAATTCCAATTTCCTTTGCCGGATTTCGAGTCACTGCCCAGAGAGCATCCCGAATTGGAATATCCATCTGCTTTACAGCAATCCGGAAGCAATCCGCAAGGTTCGTTACGGAACCAGCCAATGTTCCATCCTGTAAGACAGCTTTTCTGCCATCGACATAAACATCCTGACCACCCAGCATATAACGTCCGTCCTCAAGTCCGGTTGCTTCCATACTGTCGCTGACAAAAATGATTCTATCTGCACCAAACATTGCAAACGCTGCCCTTACGACTGATGGGTGTAGATGAATACCATCACAGATCAGCTCTACCCTGCAATTTTTCTCATCAAATGCAGCACCTATTACCCCGGGATGTCGATGATGAAAAGGTGGCATAGCATTATAAAGATGTGTTACATGTCTTGCTCCAAGCTGTAACGCTTCTCTGGCAGTTTCATAATCGGCATCTGTATGCGCAAGAGAAATGCATACATCATTATGTAGTTTCTGTATAAAGTCTATTGCACCTGGGGTTTCCGGAGCTATGTCCACAATTTTAATCTGATCTCCGGAAAGCTTCTGAAGGTGATGAAACCATCTGACATCACAGGTGCAGACATTTTCTTCTTTCTGAGCACCTTTTCGTTTTTGGGATATGAACGGGCCTTCCATATGGATCCCTGCCAGATGTGATCCATCCGGACACTTTGTAGCGCAAAAGTTCTGCATGATGGCTTCAAGGTGATGCTTTGAGACCGTCATGGATGTCGGGCAGATAGATGTCACCCCCTGTGACGCTTCATATGCTGCCATTATCTGAATAGAATTCTTTGTTGCATCGCAAAAGTCAGCATGCTTACATCCATGCAGGTGGATGTCAATAAAGCCTGGAACCGCCAGGAGATTCTGTCCATCCACCACAGACTGTTCCGGTGTTCGTGATGTATCCTTTATCTCTGCTGGCTGCTGATCTGTATCCGAACACACTTCTTCATAATCGCTTTTATTGGTGATAAAGCGGCCATGAGAAATATACAGGTCCTGATGCCGGAAACTTCCATCTGGTTGAAAAACCCGGAGATTACGAATGATCATACTACTGCTCCTTTTGGAATTTCAGAAAGTGCATCCTCATCACCGATTATCCAAACATCCGGATGTAACTGAAGGATCGATGCAGGTATAGTCGGCGTTACTTTTCCAAGAAAAGCTGTTCTGACGATATCTGCTTTATCTTTTCCACTCACTGCAAGCAGGATTCTATTAGCCAGGAAAATCGTGCGGATCCCCATGGTGTATGCCTGACGCGGAACATCATCTGCCGAGGCAAAAAAACGTTGATTTGCATGGATCGTACTTTCAGTAAGATTTACAAGGTGTACATCAGTAGAAAAATAGTCAGAAGGCTCATTAAAACCAATATGTCCATTATGTCCAAGACCAAGAAGCTGCAGGTCAATGCCTCCAAGTGCATAGATCAGTGCCGTATATCGTGTGCATTCCTTTTCATGGTCCTGTTCCATCCCATCAGGAAGGAAAGTGTGTTCTGGGGAGAGGTTGACATGGTCAAAAAATTCGTGCTGCATAAAATAATGGTAGCTCTGATGATGCTGTGGGGTCAATCCGTAATATTCATCGAGATTTACAGTTGTGACTTCGGAAAAGTCAATGTCGCCTTTCTTATACCATTCAGCCAGCTGCTGATAGATGCCAATCGGTGTAGATCCTGTTGCCAGCCCAAGCACAGAATCAGGCTTTAGGATTACCTGCGCAGAAATCAGATTGGCTGCCTTTCTGCTCATATCTTCATAATTTTTTGCTCGAATAATTTTCACTTTATACCTCTCTCCAATAGGGTCACATCCTTTAACGTACACTTCTATCTGTATTTTTCTACAATTGCCTTCATTTCATCAATTTTCTGATCCATATCTTTTAGCAATGCAAACTGATTGCGTGCCCGTTCCAGATTGTGATTGGGCCTTGCAATGCGGAAATATTTATCACCGTCCAGATAATCTGTCAGGAAGCGCATTCCGCACTCATATGTCATTATACGTGCACCATCTGCCAGAAGGCTTGTCTCCAATTCCGTCAGTTTGTCGGAGCACTGTTCCATGAAGCCTTTTGTATAGGCTTCAAATGCAGAAATATCGAGGTTTACTTTTGAAAGATCCGTTTCATCCTCTAACGCTGTGCTGGCGCCGAAACGTATGGAATCGCCAAAATCGTTCATCACATAACCGGGCATCACTGTGTCAAGATCAATAATGCAAATGCCTTGATGTGTCAGATTGTCGATCATGATATTATTGAGCTTGGTATCATTATGTACTACACGAAGTGGAATATCGGATGCGCCCGCCTTAGTCTGATACAAGGTGGTAAGATTCTGATGTTCTTTTACAAACGCAATTTCATCCACGGCTGTATTTGCCCTGCCCAATTTATCTTCTTTCAGAGATTTCTCAAAATAATTGTATCGCTTCAACGTATTGTGAAAATCCGGAATTGTTTCATATAGATGGTCTGCCGGATAGTCCGAAAGAAGATTCTGAAACCGTCCAAATGCCACGGCACTCTGATAAAAATCCTGTACATTTAAAGGCTGATCATAGGTGCAGGCATCTGTTATGTATTTATACGCTCTCCAGCAATTGCCACGTGGGTCGCGATAATATGACTGGTTTTGCTTATCAGTGATTACATTTAATGTCTCTCTTTCCGCATCTCCCCCTGCTTTTTGTATCTTATTCTGCAGCCACATGGTAACATTACAGATATTTTCCATAAGTTCCCGAGGATTCTGAAAAATGTCCGTATTGATACGCTGGAGAATTACTTTCATAGTGCCAATTTTTCCGATCCTCAGCTGCAACAGATATGTATCATTAATGTGTCCATGACCATATCTCGCAAAGGATTCCAGTTGTCCGGGAAAATCAAAATGATGAATGGCTGAAAGAATCTGTTCTGATGTTAACGCTGTCATTCTATTCCTCCCAGAGTTCTTCCGGATATTGCCCCTTTTTTTTCAAGGCTTCCAAGGCTTTTTCCACCATCGGATGATCTTGTTGATAAGTCATCCCATACCAATGATCAGCAGTTTTCAGAACTTTCACAGTAGCTTTGCCGGATAAAAGCTGCGCATTGATAACAGTGGGTAGAAAATACTCCTGCTTTAAAGGATTTTCATTGAGCTCTGTGCTGAGGAAGGTCTTAAATCCTGCTTCGATATGTGGAAGAATGTCAGGAGAAAATCCCCAGAAGTTCATGGAGGTAATACTGTCATTATCCAGCCATTCCCAAGTCTTTCCATCATCTTCAGTGTATGCACACTTTCCGTTATGCAATTCTATCCGGGTTCTTTCCCGGATAGAAGATAAAAATCCATCCTGATTTACCTGACAGATACCTCGTGAAACTGCGCCATTTTCTGTGATTGTATTTTTCAGGTAATACCCAATCATGACATGCTGTCCTGAACCTTCATTAAGATTATTCAAGTATTCATAAACCATTTGGAATCCAGTTGCCCCATAGTAATCATCAGCGTTTATTACTGCAAACGGTCCTTGAATCCTATCACGGCAGGCATAAATGGCATGTGCTGTACCCCATGGCTTTGTTCGTCCATCAGGAACGGCAAATCCATCCGGAATATCATTGAGATCCTGGCAGACATATGACACATCCGCTCTCGAAGCATATTTTTTGTAAATATGTTCTGAAAAAGCATGTTCCATCGCCTGATTGATCACAAATAGTACCTTGCTAAAACCGGCGCGAATTGCATCATATACAGAATAATCGAGAATGTAATTACCAAAAGAGTCTACCGGATCAATCTGCTTCCATCCTCCATAGCGGCTCCCTAATCCGGCCGCCATAACCACCAAAACTGGTTTATCCATTTTATCCTCCTGTTTTCACATGATCCTCTAATATAGAGTAATGCAGCTCAAATTTTATCGTGATTTCCCCGCAATCTCTTCCTTGTATATTGAAAGAGAAATTACGCGATTTTCCAGGCGGGACTTTTCTGCAGCAAGAGCCATAAGATGACTATCAACGGAACTGGTTGCGGATGATCTTCCGTTGCCCGAATGATCCGCTGATATTTGTCGGAGAAAATCGGCAACCATTTTGCTGTCACTGCCGCTATGTCCTTTTACTGGGGTATGTAATTCAATTGTGTCAGTATCTCCGGTGACAAAATCAACTGTTTTTAGGATTCCTTTCTCCATGTCACCTTCAATTTGGCCACGTGTGCCCATGACATTTATTTTTCTTGTACAATCATTTGTAAATGCGGACATAGTAAAAGAGGCAGTCATTCCTTTTTCAAATTGTATATTCACAACCTGATGATCAACGACTGTGTTGTCACAGTGAAATACACAGCGTCCATAAGGACCATGCTGCAATGCTTTTAGAATGCTCTCCCTGTCTGTCTTGACGGAAACAGCGTGTGTAAGTCCGTCAATTTCCGCTCTGGGATGTTCCAGATAGAATCGCGGTGCATAGAAAGGACATTTATCTCGCTGGGTGCAACCGTCCATACAGTATTTTGTGGATCCTTTTGGAGCGTTCTCCTTATTAAAATAGGATAACGTTCCAAATGACTGAATCTCCGTGCAATTCTGTTCAACCAGCCAAAGCAGAATGTCCATATCATGGCAACACTTTTGGAGGATCATCGGGCTTGCTTCCTCTGTTTTTCTCCAATTCCCACGCACAAAGCTGTGAGCATGATGCCAGAAGCCCACTTCTTCAATCTGCTGAATTGTCTGCAACTCTCCAATTGTCCCTGTCTGAATCAGTTCCTTTATTTTTGTAAAAAATGGCGAATATCGCAGTACGTGACAGATAGACAAAATTCGTCCATATTTTTCTGCCATCGTACCCATGCGGACAATTTCTGATTCATTTGTGGACATTGGTTTTTCACATAGCACATGGTAGCCCTTTTTAAGAGCCATGATCACGGGTTCATAATGCATGCGGTCCATGGTGCAGATCATGACAAAGTCAGCCATTTTTTCTCTCTGCAACAGGTTCTTGTAATCAGAAAAACACATATTTTTGTTCAAATGATACTTCCGGGCAAAAGCCTCCCGCCTCTCCTGATCCGGCTCTGCAACCGCTACTATTTTTAATTCGTCCGGATGGTCAAGGCTATATGATGCGTATACATCTCCCCGTAATCCGGCACCGATTACCGCTGCTGTTAATTGTCTCATTCTTTCCACCTTAAATAACTGGTAAAATACCACTGTCCAAAATATTTCTCTAATTGCAATCCTGCTTATCATTTCAATGTAATTTTTAATACTGTGTCGATATCATCCGGCAAAGAATATGTGAAATGAGGAACCTCTCCCAGGCAGGCAAAGGGTATATCCTTAAAAGATGCTGTCAGCCAGCTTTCTCCCCGAATTACTTCCGAACCATCACTTAACCGGCGTATCATTTTAATGCGATCAACCGGGATTCCGGTCAATCCCAGCGGTCCAAGTGGCGTCTCAAAAATGTGCGCATAAATGGTATTTCCCTTACGTGTATATCGGCCCCATTCTGGCTTTGGTATATCTGCATTTGTACAACCATAGATGGACTCTCCATTTATTTCAATCCACTTTCCGATTTCCTTCAGGATCCTGGCACTTTGATCGGGTATATGGCCATTTGCATCCGGACCAACATTTAATATCATGTTTCCGCCTTTGCTGACGCATTCGACAAGCTTACGGATCAGCATTTTCGGTGTTTTAAACTGCTGATCTCTGGGGTCGTAGCACCAGTGGTTGTTCATTGTGCAACATAGTTCCCATGGAACAGGTTCTCCTTGGGCATTCCGAATCCCTTCCGGTGGGATAATCTGCTCCGGACTGACAAAATCGCCTGCATATTCGGAGGGAGTATCAGTGACCAGTGAACCAAATCCCTCTCCCGAGGTCTCCAGCCTGTTATCAATAATGACATCCGGTTGAAACGAGCGAACCATACGAACCAGCTCTGCTGCTTTCCATTTTTCTCCAAACATGTCATCATACGAAAAATCGAACCAAAGGATATCTATCTTTCCATAATTGGATACAAGCTCTCGTACTTGTCCATGCATATAATTAAGATAGCGATCCCAATTTGTACTTTCGTTTTTAAAAAGTGGATTAGCGCGCATGGGATGGAACGCATCTTTGTATTTGGGATAATCGGGATGGTGCCAGTCCAGCAGTGAATAATACAGACCAACCTTCAATCCCGCTTCCCTGGCAGCATCTGCGAATTCTCTGACAAAGTCACGTTTACATCTGGTATTTGTACTCTTATAGTCCGTGAGTGCAGAATCAAACAGGCAAAAGCCATCGTGGTGCTTCGCCGTCAGCACGATATATTGCATGCCGGCGTTCTTGGCCATCAATACCCACTCTTTCGGGTCACAATTTTCCGGATTAAATTCTTCAAAGTATTGTGCATAATCAGACGTGGATAAACGTTCTTCACTGCGTACCCATTCCCCTCTGGCCGGTATAGAGTATAACCCCCAGTGAATAAACATACCGAATCTTGCTTTTCGGAACCAATCCGTACGCTCGTATACTTTATTAAAATTTTGGTTCATTTTGTTATCCTTTCACAGCACCTCCAGAAAGAGCCTCGATAAAAAACCGGCTGAAGAAGCAGAACAGAAGTATTGGCGGGATGATGATAATGACAATGGCAGAAAGCAATCCATTGTAATCTGTAGAAAAACTTGTCGTAAATTGCGAAAGTATTGCCGGGACAGTCATCTTTGATCGGTCTACAATTAACAATGACGCCCAATAGAATTCATTCCAGAGCTGAAGCCATTGGAGAATAGCTGCTGTGAAGATACCCGGTCTGGCAATCGGAAACATAATCTTAATAAAGGTCTGAAAATACCCTGCGCCATCAATCCTGGCCGCTTCTTCAAGCTCTTTTGGGATGGTAGCAAAGTAATTACGAATCACCATAAAACTGATTGCGATGCCGCTGCATGCATATACAAAAATCAATCCAGTGCGTGTATCAAAAAGCTGCATTCCTTTGATCAGATTGTAGACAGGAAATGTCAATGCCGAAGCAGGTACAAACATTGTGGCCATAAAACATGCTGTAATAATGTGTTTCCCTCGAAAGTTAAATCGTGCGATTACATATGATGCCATAGAGAGCATGACAATAGACAGAAGCATTCCGATGGTTGCACAGATAAAACTGTTTGCAAAATATTTCCAGATACCTAATTTTGTTACGACTTTGATATAACCATTCAGGTATATGGACTGCGGTAATGTAAAACCAGGATCTGCCAACAAGTCTTTCTTAAATGATGATAAAACGACCCAGCTGATTGGAAACAGAGCAATGACGCACATAATTGCCATGATGATATAGCAGAAAACAGCTTCGCCTTTTCTGACCCGCCTGGGATTTGTCTGCACATGTTCTGCTTTAACCCTTTTCATGCGTCTGACCTCTCTTTCGTTGTTTGGTTGTGCCAAAAACAAAATTGATTAGTGCAACCATCAATAGACCTATGAGAAGCTGGATCAATCCGATTGCATTAGCTCTGGCATACTGGGTCCTTGTACTGGTTATTGCAAGTTCACGAATAATAAAGCTGATAGATTTTGTTCCGGCCGCTCCGCCAGTGAGAAAATAAACCTCATTGTATAGCAGAAATCCAGAGGTAGCTGCAAGAATTGTGACAGTCTTTATCGTTGGTTTTACCAATGGAATCGTAACATACCATTCTCTTTTCCAGCCGGTTGCACCATCTATCTTTGCTGCTTCATACAGTTCAGGAGAGATTCCATGAATCTGCCCCAGCAGCATCATTGCCGTAGTTCCACAGAAAAAGACATAGGCAAAGACAATAGCCCAGAAATTCACTCCCCTGACCAGCAGAACACTGTCCGTAAATCCCGGATCAAAGAGATGTATGATCTGCTGGATGGGGCCGTATCTTGCATTGTACAATTGCAGAAATATGAGTCCCATTGCCGCACTGGATATTACACTGGGGATGATATACACATTTCTTGCAAAATGAGAAAACCGTAATCCTTTTGACAGGACAATTGCAACGATCAGAGTTAGCGGCACCTGTATCAGCACCCCAACCAGGGCCCAACCTAATGAGTTTCTCAATGCTTCCCAGAAATACGGATATTGGGTGAAAATGTATTTGTAATTATCCATCAGATGCCCTGAGGGAAGAAATTCAGGGTGTGCCAGATTGGTGTAATCCCATTTGCAGAAAGATGTCACAATAATCTGTATAATCGGATAACCATAGAAAAGCACAAAGCAAAGACAGGAAGGCAGCAGAAACAAGAAAATAAACAGAGATCTTCCTTTCGTTTTTTTCATCGGATCTTTTCCTTTTAGTGCATTATCCAATAATCTTACTACTCGTCAATGTGTATCGGAGCCGCACTCCCCAAGGAGCCCGGCTCTGTTCCGACATTATGCAATGAGTGCTGTCAGCTCAGACTGCAGTTCTTTGCATTTAGCCTGGATATCGGTTCCGGCGACAGAGCACTCAATCAGCTTGTTTACAATAGCTGTCTGAACATCTGAACCCCATGAATAATTGATTGTGTTGACGACTGTATCTGCATCATTTGCCAGTGTGCAGGCCTCTGCCAGAAGCTTTACACTGTCGTTGTCGCTTCCTTTTGCCAACTCATTCAGGTCAAGATCTTCATTGCATGGATTGGCATTAACCTCGAGGAAAATTCTCTTCTGAACCTCATCGCTTGTCATATATTTTACGAATTCGAGGGCGAGCTTCTTCTGTGCTGGAGAAAGATCTGAAGAAATCGTCAGACCGCCTCCTGGTGCTGAAAGGGAAACATTTCCGGGATAGACGGCAGGCTTAATTGTACCGGTGGCATCACCAAAACCACTTGCACCCCATACACCATTCAGGAATGTAGCGCATTTTCCGCTGTTGAAATCACCGGAGAAATCACCGACATTGTCGCTTGCATTTGCTGATCCATTTGCCTGGTCCATTTCTGCAATTGTGGTAAAGGCAGTGACAAAATCATCCGAATTAATGGTATCTTCGGTCAGTTCTGAGGATACGGCATCCGGATTCAGAAGCCCCATATATGCGTTGAAGAGTCTTACGGATCCCTGACCAGCACTATATGCATAAACCCCATTTGCAGCGCCGTAGGAAGCAATAGCATTCATGGATGACGCCATATCTTCATAGGACTTCCATGTGTCCGGTTCTGACGCGCCAGCAGCCTTATAGATATCCGCATTGTACCAGAGCCCAAGTGTGGTAAGCTGATCATGAACTGTATAAATATGACCGTCCTTCTGGTTCATGGTGTAGTTGATTCCCACCTTGGATTGCAGATTTTCCGAGTCGATATAATCCTTCATATCCAGAACAAGATTTTGTGAAATTGCAGCCAACGGAACTTCTCCTCCTGCAAAATCCACCATGTTCGGAAAAGATCCACCTGCCACCTCATTCGTAACAATTTCCGTAACGTCTTCAACAGGAATCGGTTTGAATTGACAGTCATCATCTGCATGTTTATCCGCAAATTCCTGATAGATATCGCGCATAACAGCTGCTGCCGGCCATGTTTCTTCATCATGATAGTAAGCATGATAAAATTCCAGTACTTCCTTACCAGCTGCCTCACTATCTTTTGATCCACCTGCTACAGATGCAGAAGCAGTACTGCTTTTGGCAGAAGAGCTGCTGTCAGATGGAAGATCTGCTGAGCTGCTACTTGTATTACTCCCGCACCCGGCAAGGCCTGCCGCTGTCATTGCCGTAACCAAAATCATAGAAACAATCTTTTTCCTCACAATAAAAATCCTCCCATTTGAAAAAATACATCGCTACACACTGTTTTCTGATGTATTGATTTTCACATGGAAGGATACTTTTTTGAATGAAAGATATTGCGCCAAACCAGGACGTTGTTTTCCTGTTGATGTTGCATCTTGTACTTTATTTACTTCAGTGCATTATTTTCCAATATTGACCTGACATCTTCGAGATAAGAGCGTTTCTGGTCCTCTTTCCAGATGTTTACAGGTATTTCAATTTTCTGTCCTGCCTGCTCCACACTGGGAAAAGCCTGCAGAAGTCTGTCGCTGGATGTCATGGATACAATGTCAAGATTTGGATTAGATGGGATTTGGCCGGTCTCATTCAGAATCCTTTCCTGCACCTGATCACTTAACATATATTTCAAAAAACGTACACTGGCATCAATTGTCTTCTGATTGTTTGTATTTCCGAGAATATACCCCAAGCAGGAGGATTCACAGGAAATTCCAGCTCCGTCAGATGATGGGAATGAAGCATATTTTACTTGTATATTTTCATTAATCATCGTATCTGCCCAAAGACCGTTGATATAGATAGCGGTTTTCCCGGCATTAAATGTCTCAAGTGTATCCCGGTACGAAAAGTCTGTCTGATTATCAGAATAAGCGCTGATTTGTTTAATGTAATTCTCTGACTCCTGAAATGCATCATCATTGAGATCAGCTTCTCCCCTTTGCAGAGCCTTTAGCTGACGGGGATCCAGACTGGAAAGCAATGCATCTGTCAGATACATAATGTGATTTTCATCCATCTCCATAGCCGAAATCGAATCTCCATTCTGGTCTGAAAAAGTCTGTATTTTTTTGCAGTCTTCTAAAAGCTCATCCCAGGTTGAAGGCGGATTCTCTATTCCGGCCTTCTGAAAAATATCCGTGTTATACCAATAACCAGCAAGAAGGAGTACATCAGATACCGTATAAATGCGCCCATCCTCCGTCATCCACCGTTTTCGTGTAGCCGGGGCAATATCCTTGGCAAAGGTTGGGTCCTGTTCAAGATATGGCTGAAGGTTCACTGCGTATCCCTTATCCACCATAAAATCATAGATTGAATCTTCACCTAAAGCCCCGGTAAAAATAACATCTGGTAATTCTCCAACTGTCAGCATTTCCTGAACCTTATGAATCACATCTTCAGAAGAAGGCATGGACACCAGGTTCACATCTATATCCGGATTATCTTTTTCGAAATCCAAATAGATCTCGCGCATGGCGACATGATCCGCTTCAGTACTGCCCCAACCATGCAGTACGGTTATTTCTGTCTTTTCCGAGTCGCTCTGGCCACATCCAGTCATCATCGACAAAAAAAACAGCAATGCAAATGTCATGGTAAAAAGGTGTATACTATTTTTCAGTGTGCATTTTCTTTTCATACTCTTTTGGAAAACATCCTTCCATCTTCTTGAATACTCTTGAGAAATATGCGACATCATCAAAGCCTACCTGTTCTGCCACTTCATAAATCAGATGTCCGTCCAGAATCAGTTCTTTGGCTTTATTGATCTTGTACCTGCTGATATCATCAAACAGGTTGTTTCCCGTCCGGCTTTTATAAACACGACTGATATAAGACCGATTTACATGAACCGCCGAAGCAATATCCATGAGAGTGATTTTCTTGAAGTAATTTGTTTCGATATAGCGCCGGACCTGTGTCACCAGATCATCAGGGTTCTTTTGTATGAGTTCCGCGTCAGCAGCCGTATCCGATGTCTTAATTTCTGAAAGTTTCCGTTCGGCCTTTTTTATTGATTCCGGTAACAGCTCAAGCATAGAGGTTTTGATAATATAGTCACTGACATCGTAGTGTATAGCTTCTTTGGCGTATTCAAAATCTGCATATCCGGTCAGAAGAATGACTATGGTATGATCCAGATTCTCATATGCATATTTTGCAATTGCCATCCCGTCTACAAGAGGCATCTTAATATCAGTAATGATAATATCGGGTCTTCTGATCTTCACTTCGTCAAGTAGCTGTTTACCATTCCTTGCACAAAATGTCAGCTGACAATCCATCGATTGCCAGTCTATTAATTTTTTCATTGCTTCAAGCAAATATTCCTCATCATCAGCAACCATAACCTGCCACATACTAATCTTCCTCCTGTCGCTCGATCAAAGGAAAAATTACATTGACCCTTGTTCCTGTTCCAATATGGCTTTCCACAGACACACCGTAAGTATCACCATACAGATTTTTCAGAATACGATCAATGTTGAATAATCCTACATGTGTATGCGGAGAACTTTGATTTTCCTTTCCGATAGTGTCTTTATCAAATCCAACGCCATCATCTTCAATTGTCACTGTAAGATTTTTGTTTCGGCTGATAATAACAGATATATGACCATTGCCCTCTTTGGGTTCCAGGCCATGTGCAACAGCATTTTCTACCAGCGGTTCAATGCAAAGCCTTGGAACCATAAGAGATGCAAACTGATCCCGATCTGCTCCCTTATATTCCACAGAATACGTAATTTTATCCCCAAACCGGCTGTTCTGCAGATACAAATAGAATTCCACGATTTCCATTTCCTCTGACAATTTGATTTCAATTTCATTTTTTCGGAAAATTTTCCCCTGCAGAAGCCGTGAAAGCATAAAGATCAGCTTCTGCGTCTCCTTGTCACCATGAACTGCTGCCTTCATTCCGATCATGGAAAGAATATTGAAAAGAAAATGCGGGTTCATCTGCGACTGGAGATATTTGATCTTTGACTCCTGGTGAAGCAGACGTGTCTCATATACCTGATTGACAAGGTGGTTCATGTGCTCCGTCATCCCGTTGAATGTGTCGCTGATATTGCTTAATTCCACAGTCTGATATTCACCGAGTCTGGTATCATAATGCCCTTCTTTAACCAGCTGGATTTTATCTGCTATCGTTTCCAGCGGTCTGACTGCCTTATGGGCGACAGCGCTGCCAATTAATGCCGTACAGACGATGACAGCGGCAGAGACACTCAATAATAGAATAATGGTCTTTTCCAGAGTCTGGTAAATCTCCCAGCGGTCCACAGATGACTGTATTGTTAATCCAAATCCAGACTGCATGGTATTGTTAATGGGATCCAAATTCTGGTGCGTCAAGTGATTATCTGCAACTACAATGCCATCCTGGCCGGTAAGACTCCATGAATAACTGCGCAGGCTTTCAAGATTCGTGTAAACCCCTTCAATATATTCGGGGTTTAATGAAACAATGCACGTGCCCAATGGATGCATGACCGAATCATAGAGGTACAGACATAGATGGAAATGGCTTAGATCGTTCTCAATATAAAAAGGCTTTGTCTGTTGAAGGTACTTTTGGCGCAGAACCTGCATCTCGTTTACATCCTTCGCTTTTTCAGAGGCGGCTAATGGGTAATAAATTGTTGAAACACAGTCTGACCTATTGTTAAAAAGATATATTCCTGTTACAAATGGTTCCGAATTGCCCTGTCGATTCCTCTCAGAAAATAAGTCGGCCTGTGTCTGCAGGCGATTTTCCGTATCAGAAGCGGAATATACTTCCGCAAGAAAAAAGTCCATAATATTCTCATCATTCTGAATGGCCAGGATGCGCTCCTCCAGGAATCTCACAGAAGTGTTCAGCATCTCATTATCGCTCTGTAGAAGATACTGTGTATCCTCTTCTTCTTTTCGTATATAATAATGAAAGACAACGCTTATTGTGATAACCACTTGCAATAAAATTGCAATCGTACAACACAGTACAATAACTTTTCGGATGTGCTGACTGAGCGTTTTCTTTTTCTTCATGATGTTCATATGCCTGGATTTATTAATCGGATGTTCATCCACCTTTTTTTGCGAATGTGATATTCTTCTCATACCAGATGTCTATTCTCATGCCTGTGTTTCTGTGGGTAGCAAAGGTATTGTCTATTGGCTCATATTAGAATGTCATGGGGATCTAAAATCCGGAATCACGAAGTTGCCAATATAGAGCAAGTGTTTTAGCGATTTTGGTTAAATATTACCAAATGGGGTTTTTTCTGTCTATAATTAATTGGCGCATCTGTTGATTTCCCAATCTGGAGTGGATACTCTTTTAGTAATAATGCTTGATCAATTCATGAAATTGATTCATTATAAAAGTATTGTCAATATCAATAGAATGAGGGGAAATAAAAGAACATGTGTAATCCTGATGATGGTTTTGAAAAGAATAACAGAAATGCCAGTAAAAAGCCAAATCCCAGGGCCCTGACACCAATCCTGGTGTTTCTGATCCTGTATCTTGGAACGGGTATCTATTTTGAGTATATCCATCCACAGAAGGGGCAGATGGGCTTCTATATCATGTCCGTTGTCGTTGCCTTCGGACTGGCGCTTATTGTGGCCTTCTTGCAGAACCCGTCCCTGTCCTTTGACGAGAAGGTGCACATCTGTGCAAAGGGCATCGGTGATGACAATATCACGATCATGCTGTTTATCTTTCTGATGACGGGCGCCTTCAGTGGAATTGCTCAGGAGGCAGGCGGTGTCGAGAGCACGGCGAATATGCTGCTGAACATCATACCGGGACGCTTCGCAATTCCGGGGCTTTTTGTCATTGCGTGCCTGATCTCTATGGCGATGGGCACGAGTGTCGGTACCATCACGGTTCTGGTTCCGATTGCGGCATCTGTTGCCAGCACTGCCGGCTTCAATCTTCCGCTGTGTGTGGGGACGGTAGTAGGCGGGTCTATGTTCGGAGACAATCTTTCCTTCATATCTGATACCACTATAGCGGCAACAAAAACCCAGGGTGTTGCCATGAAGGACAAGTTCCGCGCGAATATACGGATTGCCCTTCCCGCGGCGCTGATCACCCTGGGGATCCTGGTCGGTATTGCCCTGTCCGGCGGCCCGGCAAAGCTGGGAAATTATTCCTTTAATGTAGGACTTGCGATTCCATACTTTGCAGTCCTGATTATGGCCCTGCTTGGAACCAATGTGTTTGTCGTTCTGGGTGTCGGCATCATCCTGTTTCTCATGATGGGCGGATTGTGCGGAAGCCTGAACTTTGTGAGCGCCTTCACATCCATGGGAACCGGGACTACCGGTATGTTTGAGACCATGATCGTGACGATTCTGGTTGCGTCCATCAGCGCACTGATGGAGGAATACGGCGGTTTTGAGGCGATTCTGGCTTTTATCCGTAAGTTTTCTCACACCAGGCGCGGCGGTATGCTCGGCATTGCCTTCCTGACTGCACTGATGGACATTGCCACAGCGAACAATACCGTTGCCATCGTCGTTGCCGCACCCATTGCCAGAACGGTCAGCAAGGAGTACCAGATCCCGCCGCAGAAAACTGCTTCGCTTCTGGATACCTGCTCCTGTATCTTTCAGGGGATCATCCCCTATGGAGCACAGCTGCTGATTGCGGCAAAGCTGAGCGGGGTGGCCAGTGTAAGCATTATTCCCTGGCTGTTCTATCCGTTTCTGATGCTGATTTTCGTTCTTTTGTCTATTCTGATTGATGGACGAAAGGTACATACATTTTCCTGAAGCAAATCTCAATTAAAGAACACCCGATGATGGAATATCACCGGGTGACCGAGGAAAATCTAATTGTGACACTTACATACACACATAGGTGGCAGGTTCCGCTTAAAAAAGATTTTTGAGAAACTGCACCGCATTGCTGCGATTTTCTGTCGTTGCGATAATTCCGGCAACCATTTCGCTGTCGGAATATCCTGCACTTGCATTCCACTTTGAGGAATTGCTGAGGCTGATACCGTAGTTCTGTCTGCTTCCCTTACCGGTTCCATCTATGGAATCGTCATCCGACTCCTGATAACCGGCCGCTGCAATCAGATTGTCTGCCAGCGCGTTCTGATCCTCCGATGAAAGTACATCATCGAGGTTCAGGAAATATCCATTCGCAGCAAAGGACTCAAACAGCTCCCTGGGGCAGATGATTACATCAATTGCCTGGTTAAAGGAAAGAACACTCGCAATTGCTGTATCCTGTGAATTGGAGGAATCCAGCCCGCTACGGATCAGGATCCGGTCGCTTTCTTCTGTTCCCAGGACCTCTGCCGTCTGTTCTGTCAATGTGTCTGTCGCACCCTTGTCCAGGGTCTGATCATAGACATAAACCGTGAGAATATTTCCTGGCTGCGGCCGCACAAAATTCCAGATCAGAAAAGCCGCCAGTATACAGATGCCAGCGATGATCAGCGTTTTCAGGAGATAGTAATCCTTAATATAACCGAGCTTCTGGCGAAGTGTCATGGATCTGAACAGCTTTTTGTTTTCTTCCTTCTGTCTTCTGTTCTCTTCACCTTCCACCGCAGTCCTCCAGGGCATTCTGTCATAGATTATGCATAAAACAAGTATCCATACTCAGCAGGTACGTACCAATCTATTCTGCCGTTGATATTCTGAGCATACTGATCGCTACGCTCTGTAAATGGAAATCTGCAAATATCGATCAATATTTTTACAGATAGTATATCACAGAAGATGGATCCCGTCTTGATTTTCGACTTTACAGATTCGCCGCGCCGATCATGCCCGCCTGGCTTCCAAGCTCTGCAACTGTAATTTCTGGCAGCGTACCACTGGCACCTCCGAATGAATCGGAAGTGATCATCTCCCGGAGTGGCTCGAGCATATCCGAGGCAAAGGCGGATATCGCGCCTCCCAGGACAATGAGCTGCGGGCGGAACATATTGACTATGTTCACAATGCCGGTGCCGAGCATCTGCTCGTACTGCTCAACGACCTCCTGCATTGCGACGTCTCCATTTTCAGCCCGTTCGAATATATCTCCTAATGCTATTTTCTCTCCGGAAGCCTGCTCCGCCGCTTTCAAAAGGGCCGGAACAGATGCATATGCCTCGAGGCATCCCTTTCTTCCACAGGTGCAGGGCTGTCCGTTTACACGGATTACCTGATGGCCGACCTCGCTGCCACCCATAACACCGCCTTCGAATATGTGCCCGTTCAGGATAATGCCACCGCCGACACCGTTGCCAAGGGTGAACATAACAACATCGCTGAAATCCTTACCTGCTCCGGCAACTGCTTCACCCATTGCCGCACAGTCGGCATCATTGGCGATGCGCACCGGGCATGGAATAACCTTGCCAAGCTCCTTCACGAGTGCGACATTCTCCCAGCGGATATTGTTTGAGTAGATGACCTTACCGGCTCTCCGGTCAATGGTGCCAGGAACACCGACACCAACACCGATGCACTGATCGAGCGGCACCTTCTGTTCCTTCAGAAGATTTAGTGTCTGTTGTGCGACCTCATCGATGATCTCCTGTGCCGGTCGTTTCGGCTCTGTCGGGAAGGACTGTGATGCGATCAGTTCGTTCTGATCATTTACAAGACCGATCTGGGGCTCGGAGCTGCCAATGGTTATACCGACACGTACCGGATTTGCCTTTTCCCGGATCGTTGTGAGAAGGGCATCACAGGTCCCCTCGATCTGCCAGTCACCGCTGCCGGCGGAAAGGAAGAAGCTGTCGCCTTTTTTGTAATCCAGCTTCTCTCCCTGGCATGTGATCGTGCCCTTGCCGTCCAGAATCAGGATGCTGAGAAAGGATGTGTCTGTCACCGTTCCCTGTGTGCGGTACGTAAGGTTGCCGTCAAGATTCAGTTTATCAACTGTGAAATAGTCGCAGTCAGCGACGTGCGGATAGCTCGATCCTCTCCGTACGATCGGGACACGGTTTGTAACTGCGAGCGCCTTTTCGATGTGAAGGTCTCTCTTCTTTCCGTCCTTGCCGACACGGCCGTAATCATATACGCGGTAGGTGACATTGGAATTCTGCTGGATTTCGGCAATGAGAATCCCTTTTCCGATCGCATGGAGCGTTCCAGATTCAATAAACAGTGCGTCACCTTTTTTGACGGGAACTGCGTTCAGAACCTCAAGAAGCGTGTCGTCCTTGATGCGCTGTGCGAATTCCTCCTTTGAGATTTCTCTTTTGAAACCATAGTACAGGAAGGCGCCCGGTTCCGCATCCATGACATACCACATCTCTGTCTTTCCATACTGTCCCTCGTGCTGCAGGGCAAAGCTGTTGCCCGGATGGACCTGTACGGAGAGATTTTCCTTCGCGTCAATAAACTTTGTCAGAATCGGGAAGTCGCGGAACCTTCTGCAATGCGTTCCAAGAACCTGCTGCCCTTCCCCCTTAATATATTCCCGCAGGGTTTTTCCAGCATAAGGACCGTTTACAACTGTAGACGGCCCGTCCGGGTGGCAGGACAGGACCCAGGCCTCTGCACATACATCTCCGTCATAATCGACGCCGAATTCATCGACAAGTCTGTGGCCGCCCCAGAGGTAATCCTTGCATGACGGCTTTAATTTTAAGATGCTCATGTTTTCCTCCGATGTTCATTTCTTGATAATGCTGTAAATATGGTCTATTGATCTGCCCTTCACGAGGCATGATGCGATACTGGAAAAAAGTGATTACATTTTCTGTTCCCGAATCCGGAGCATGACCGCACCAAAGTCCATCTCCGGGCGCTGCAGAAGAATGCCTGCATGCATTAGCGTATCCCCGAAAAATGTCCCAAAGTTCTTCTCTTTGAGATTCTCTCCTGTGATGTCCTCGATCAGAATTGTGTACCTTCTGTCCAGGTCAAGACCCTTCAGGCAGATCCTGCGGCTTTTTGCGTTTGGAACATAAAGTCCCTGTACATACAGGAAGAAGCCCTCCTTCTTATCTTTTGAAATAACACAGATCCCGTCCCACTCGCGGTTTTTACGGAAAGAAGCAATCCGGTAGAAATCACCCTGCTGGATGAGAGGGCGAACCTTCTTGTACAATGTGATCTGTGCCGGTATTGTGCGTTTCTCCTCATCCGGGATTTTCGTGATATCCAGTTCATAACCGAAGGTTCCGGTCATTGCCATCAGCGCACGCGTAGCAAACGGCACAGTACGCTTGGAAATGTCATTCGGCGACTTGCATACATGGGCGCCCATTGTCGAAAGGGGATAGAGAAGCTCTGTTCCCTCTTCAATGCTAAGACGCTCGATCGGGTCCATGTCGTCCGAGCACCAGATCTGCGGACTGTAATAGAGCATGCCCGGATCAAAGCGTGCGCCGCCGGACGAGCAGTTCTCTATTAAAAGCTCTGGAAACCCGCTGCCTGCTGATCTGCTGGAAGGTATGAGCTTCCCACATCCGTCAAAGGGCGGTTCATGTCCCACTTCAGATAGGAAATGTCATATTTTCGCAGAAGCGATGCGATCGCATCAAAAATAAAGTCTGTGACCGCAGGATTGGAGTAATCGAGCACCCACTGGTCACGGCAAAGACCAGGCTCTCTTCCCTTCAGGTGAAGGACCCAGTCGCTGTGTTTCCGGAAGAGCTCGAAATCTCTGGAGATCATCTCCGGCTCAAACCAGAGGCCGAACTTCATGTGTCGTGCTGCGAGCGCTGCGATCAGGGAACGCATGCCGTCCGTTTCTTCTGGACCTGTCCCATTTATTTCACTTCTCTCGTTTGCGGGGTCGTCTGCCGGATTATTACCGGCTCCGCGTTCCTTACTATTTACTGTGGCACGCTCATGGACAGGATGAATCTTCTTCTCATTGACCGTCCAGTCTCCCAGTCCCGACGACGGCTGGTCACGGTGCGTCCCAAACCACCCGTCATCACATACCAGCATGTTGATTCCGAGACGTGATGCTTCGTCAGCGATGCTGACCAGTTTGTCAGAGTCGAAGTCAAAATAGGTAGCTTCCCAGTTGTTGATCAGGATCGGGCGCTCACGATACTGCCACGGACTCCGGATCAGATGGTTTCTGTAAAAGTCATGGAGTACTCTCGACATACCGCCAAGTCCCGTGTCTGAGTAAACAAGAACTGCCTCCGGTGTCTGGAAATCCTGTCCCGGCTCCAGTTTCCATTCAAATGTCTCCGGATGAATACCCATGACCATACGGATCTGATCAAATGGATCCTTCTGTACCTTTGCAAGAAAATTGCCGGAATATACAAAATGCATGCCATAGATCTCGCCACAGTCCTCATCACAGTTGTCAGATAATATTGCGATAAATGGCTGAGAGCTGTGCCCGCACTCGCCGCGGAGCGCCTCTGCAGAGACAGAGCCGTAGCCGATCTCCTGGGTGCTGATTCTGTGCTCTCTGGCCCATGTTCCCGAGAAGGTTAGTGCTCTGAAATTTCTATTTTCATCCTCGACATGAAGGCAGGCACTGAACGCCCGCTCAAGAAAAACAGGGCGGTCCGCCCTGTTTACAATTCGTGCCGATCTGACGATGACATCCGCATCGGCAAAGACCGAGTAGCTCAGGAAAACTTCCAAATGTGCATATTCGTCCGCGAGCTTTATCACAAGCGTCTCACAATTTTCTCCAAAGGAAGACGGAAGACCCGAAAGCGCGGGTTTTCCTTGTATTACTTCATAGGACTGATATGCTATTTCAATTCCTCTCTGTCCGTCCTTATTCTTTATATCGAGGCAGGCCTCACGGAAGTCACCCATACCAAAGCAGGAGTACTCTGGCTGAGCAGCTCCAAAATAAGAGACTTTTTCAGCGGGATTCACGGAGGGTACAAACGGAGTCTCATCACAGCGGGTGAGTGATACAAGATCTGTATCGGATATTCTGCCGCCATAGTGAACGTGAACAAGATATTTTCCGTCCACGATTGCCATGGCATAGCTTGTCTGCTTTGTATCGAGGCGGAACGTACTGTTTTTTTTGTCAATTGTGATCATTGTCTGTCCATTCCTTATTATTGTCTGCTCAACTGGATAAAGTTCGATCTTTCAATCTCAGCCAATATCTCCCATTGCTTCAAGATCAGTCATCAGCTTATTCAGCTTTTCTGCAGAGTCTGTAAGGGATGTGCCGCGGACGCCGCAGTAGAACTTGATCTTTGGCTCAGTACCGGATGGTCTTGCGCAGCACCACGCGTTATTATCGAGCTCATAGTAAAGCACATTGGAGACTGGAAGTGTAAGCTTTGACTTCTCGCCGGTCACGGTATCAAGCCGTTCACTGCTCTGATAATCACGAACAGCGAGCACACGATTGCCGCCAAGCATTTCTGCCGGATGCTGACGCATTTCCGTCATAATCCGGCGGATTTTTTCAGCTCCTTCGATGCCCTTAAAGGTAAGCGCGGTCAGTCCTTCTCTGTAATATCCGTACTTCTTGTACAGCTCTTCCATTGCATCGATTAATGTCATGCCCTGGGCCTTGTAAAATGCGGCCAGCTCAGCAAGCATCATGACAGCGGCACAGGCATCCTTGTCCCTTGCATATGTCCCGGGAAGACAGCCATAGCTCTCCTCGAGGCCGAATACATAATGATGGGAACCGGTTTCATCAAAAAATTTGATCTGCTCACCAATATACTTGAAGCCGGTAAGGACCTCGATCAGATCAACATCATAGGCTTTTGCCATGGGCTTTGCCATATCGGTCGTTACAATCGTCTCCACAAGAGCGGGATGATCGGGCATTGTCCCCATTTTCGTCCGTTCCCGCAGAATATACTCTCCGATCAGCATGCCGGACATATTGCCTGTAAAGCTGACGTACTTTCCTGTCTGTTTGTTCCGGCAGTATACACCGAGACGATCTGCATCCGGATCAGTGGCAAGGACAAGATCGGCCTTTTCCTCTTCTGCAAGGGCAAGCGCCAGCTTCCATGCGTTTGGGTCTTCAGGATTTGGATAGGCAACCGTCGGGAAATTTCCATCCGGAACTGCCTGCTGTGGTTCCACAATGACATGGTGAAAGCCCAATTCTCTGAGAATGCGGCGGACAGGAATGTTTCCGGTCCCATGCAGCGGTGTATAGACAATTTTCATGTCCTTCGCCTGCTCTGCAATGATTTCCGGATGGATGGAAAGCCCCTTTACATTTGCAATATAGGCGTCATCCATATCTGAACCGATTACGTTATAGAGCCCTCTGATTCTTGCTTCATCCTCCGGGATCGTCTTTGCTTCCGTGATGGCCACCTTTGCAACCTCTGCCATGATATTTTTGTCATGCGGAGGTGTAATCTGTGCGCCGTCCTCCCAGTAAACCTTGTATCCGTTATATTCTCTCGGATTGTGGCTTGCCGTGATCACAATACCGGCGATGCAGCCGAGCTGCCGCACTGCAAAAGAAAGCTCAGGCGTCGGGCGAAGCGAGTCAAATCGGTAAGTCCGGATACCGTTTGCGTTCAGGCAAAGTGCAGCTTCTCTGGAAAATTCGGGGGACATCCGTCTGGAATCATAGGCAATTGCGACTCCCTTGTTTTCACCTTTCTGCGCAATAATATAATTTGCCAGTCCCTGCGTTGCCTGCCGCACAGTGTAAATATTCATGCGGTTGGTCCCGGCACCGATCACGCCTCGCAGGCCGCCTGTCCCGAATTCCAACTGGCGGTAAAAGCGATCGCTAATCTCCTTTTCATTTCCTGCAAGGCTTTTCAGTTCTTCTTTTGTTGCAGTATCAAAATATGGGTCGTTAACCCATTGCGTATATCGTTCCCTAACGATGTCTTCCATTCTTTCCTGCATTCTCCTTCTAAAAAAAGATATTTGGTACAGATGCCCCGTCATCCAGGTGTTTCATTTATCAGAACTTGCCTGGCTGTTTATTCATCTGAACCGCTAATACTGTCAAATATTCTTGTGAGAAAAATAGAATTCACAAAGGCGGACGCGCCCTTTCCGATAAACATCCAGATCCAGAATACTTTGGAAAATGATGAGGGTGCGAGCAGAAACCACAGGAATGGCGCTGCATTTACTGCGGTGATCAGAAGAGTCACCGGGAGGTTGGTGGCTGCAACGCGCCATGCATTATTAAAGGTTCCTTTAACGGTATTATCAAAATGTGCAAGCAGAGGGTAAGCATAGCTGAACACGGCGATTGCAATGATGCCTGCAAAAAGAAGAATGCCGTATGCAATGGATGCGCCTGCCGTATTTATATTTTTCAGATAATGGAAATCAAAAACCAGCACAGCTGTGATCAGAAGAGAAAGCAGCGTGAAGGGCAGGCTTTCCCGGAAGTTTTCACGGAAGGATTTAAAAAAGCCTTTTGATACACTGCTTCCCTCGTCCCGGACGATTTTCATCGCGGAGTAGTAAAGCGCGGTGGTTGATGCGCCTATGGTTATGACAGGAAGGCAGCACAGAAGCCAGAGAAGATTGATTTCCATCAGGTTAAAGATGGTCGTCATGACAGAATAAAACGGATTGTCCATCTGAAAAATCGGTTTTCTGTTTTTTTTCTGTTCCATATGTGTCCCTCCTGCATGTTCCGCTGACAGCGTTTATCTCTTGCCCAGTTCCGTATCCTCTTCACGGGTAACGCTGTTCGCCTTGATATAATCGACAATTTCATCGACAGTGGTAAATGCCATTGCAACATAGCTGTCTGCAGCACCATAATAAATTGCAATTCTTCCGGTTGCAGAATCATGGATGGTGGCACAGGGGAAGCAGACATTCGGAACAAAGCCGCGCTCCTCGTACCAGTTCTCCGGTGTCAGAAGGAATGTCCGGCAGCGATATTTCACACGGCTCGGCTCATCAATGTCGAGGATGGCACCACCGATAGAATAGACAAATCCGTTGCAGGTGCCTGTGACGCCATGGTAGAACATCAGCCATCCCTCTGAGGTCTCGATGGGCGCAGCGCCTGCACCGATTTTAACAGATTCCCACCATTCCGGTGCCTTGCCCATTACATGACGATGCTTACCCCAGTATAGCAGATCCGGTGATTCGCTGAGATAAATATCCCCAAACGGTGTATGACCGCTGTCGGATGGTCTGGAGAGCAGTACGTAATTGCCGTGAATTTTTCGCGGGAACATGACGGCATTCCGGTTGAATGGAAGAAATGGGTTTTCAAGTCTCGTAAATGTCTTGAAATCTGTGGTGACTGCCATACCGATTGATGCGCCATATGCGTCCTGGCACCAGATGATATAATATTTATCCTCTATCCTGACCAGTCTGGGATCATAGGCATAGAGGGGCATGAACGGCTTTCCATTTTCATCGGTGAAATTGATTCTGTCCTCCTCAAAGGTCCAGTGGATGCCATCCTGAGAATGCCCGAGATAGATAAAGGGGATGCCATCCTTTCTCTCGGCACGGAACACGCCGATAAAGCTGCCCTTGTAGGGAACAACGGCGCTGTTAAAAATTCTGGCTACGCCCTTTACCGGATTTCTTCCGATAATCGGGTTTTCTGAATATCTCCATACAGGAATATCCCCTGCATCTGATGGTCTGTCCTGCCATGGCATGTTGGGAACAGCCGGGCTATTCAATATCGTATATTTAGGCATTTTCTGCTCCTTTTTCCTGCTATTAGTCTTCTTCTGCTAAAAATTTTTTGTTTTTTTCAATCAGATCGCACCGCTGCCTTACGCATAATACGGAGCGACCCGGGTCGGAAGGTGTGTTGAACACATAGTCTGTCAGCCTGTCCAGTGTGGAGGTGGCAACATACATTCTGGTATCGCTTCCAGCGTAGTAAAGCAGAACGGTGCCGTCTTCTTTTACAATTGCCCCGTTCGCAAAGAGAACATTGGACACATCTCCTACACGCTCCCATCCTCTGGGCCCCATCAGCAGGCCGGAGGGCTCTGCAATCACGACAGAGGGATCCTCCAGAGAAGTTGCGTACATATAGAGCACATACCGGAGACCTGCTGCCGTATTCCGCACACCGTGAGCGATATGCAGCCACCCGCGGTCTGTCTTGATTGGAACCGTGCATTCTCCGTTCTTGGCCTCCGTGATCTGGTGATATTTTCTTCGGCTCAGGATCTTCTCCTCATCAATAACTGCATGTGTGATATCATCTGCAAGGCCGAAACCGATGCCGCCACCGGAACCGGTATCAATGAAGCTGTCCATCGGGCGTGTATAAAAAGCATACTTTCCATTGACAAATTCCGGATGCAGCACCACGTTCCGCTGCTGAGGAGAATGCTTTGTGACAAGATTCGGCAGACGTTCCCAATTTACAAGGTCTTTTGTCCGGACGATTCCGGCTGCCGCTGTTGCGGCGGACAGGTCTGGATTGTCCCTGTCCTTGCTCTCGGAGCAGAATACGCCATAAATCCAGCCGTCCTCATGCCTGGTAAGCCGCATGTCATAGACATTTGTCTCCTCAGGGCAGGTATCCTCCAGGAGAATCGGCTTATCCCGGAAATGAAATCCGTCAATGCCGTTGTCGCTTTCTGCAATGCCAAAGAAGGATTTTCTGTCATTGCCTTCAATCCGGACAACCAGGCAGTATTTTCCGTTCCACTCAATTGCGCCGGAATTCAGGGTGGCGTTTATGCCGAGCCTCTCAATAAAATATGGATTAGTCTCCGGGTTCAGATCATAGCGCCAGTCAAGCGGGATCATATCCCGGGTGATCACCGGGTTTTTGTATCTTGTAAAGACACCGTTATAGAAATCAGCCTTTTCATTTTTTCTCGCAAGCAGTGCATCCTGCTTTGCCTTTTCTACGTAATACTGTGGATGCAGCATATAGGATCCTCCAATCAGGAAATTTTCATTAATTTCGCGCAGTGTGTATAGCTGTGGATGCGTCATAGATTGTTCAGCACCAGCAGACACATCCTGCCGTTGTGGTAAGGACATTTCCATGGTTCTACGATCGGATCGTGTGCCGGAATACCGTTTTCGTCCGTATACCAGAACCATTCGGAACCTGCACGGCTGTCAACCATATAATCCCTTGTAAACTCCCAGAGCTTTTCCGCGGTCTTCAGATAATAGGTTTTTGTTTTATCCTTCAGGTAACCGGTTACATAACCATTAATACCCTCACACTGTACCCACCAGACACGGTCCTGCTTCACCACACCCTTTTCACACTCAACCGGAATGGATCTTCCGTCAAAAGCACAGCGAAGCACCTGTTCGCGCATTTCAAAGGTGAGAGGGTCCATGATCTGCATCCAATCGCTCTTCTGTCCGGCTTTCTCTCCGAAGTGTACTTCCAGGGGGCCCTGATCCGGGTTGGAGAGAACAGAGGCTGTAAGATCGATCAGCCAGGAGGATTCAATATCATGCCCGAAGGAATACAGGTCCAGGAGGGAATGATATTCCCGGTCAAAAAACACTTCCTGCCGCTTTTTTTCCGGATTCCAGATTTTTCCTTTCATAATAGAAAGAATTTCCTCCAGCCTTGCTTTCACATCCGGGTCCTTTGAAACCCTGTAAAGCTCTGTGTATGCCTCCATGACATGCAGAATCGTGTTCATCGTACGTGTCGCCATGACACCGTTCTCAGATAAAGCTTCGTTTCTGACAGGAGAAAAATCCCGGTCAAAGGCTTCGAGATAGCCGGCTGCGTCCCGCATATGCTTTTCGATGATATAAAAAATGGAAAGCGCAATATCCAGTGCCTCATGATCACCGGTTGCGTCATAATAGGATGCAAGGGCATAGATTGCAAAGGAATTGCTATAGGTATGCTTCATGGTGTCATCCGGCGTTCCGTCATAATTGACAGACCAATAGACGCCTCCGTGCTTTGTATCCAGAAAGCGCGTTACCAGGAATTCATAACTGTGGCGCGCCTCATCAAGAAGAGCTTCGTCCTTCAGAATCATTGCTGCGTTAGAAAAAAAACAAAGGATACGGCTGTTCAGAATGCACCCCTTTACCGCCCTGCGGTCAAGCTTCAGGTCGTAATCCATGAATCCGTAGTATCCGCCATAGGTGTCATCACGCAGAGATTTCCAGAACGGAATGATGTGACCGGTAAGTTCCTTTTTTATTTCCTGTTTCATATCCATGTTATTTTTCCTTCTGCTTTTTCTTCTGTATTTTTGTAAAACCGGTTTTCTATTGAAGTATGCAGTCAGAAAGAATGCCGGGTTAATGCCCGGCATTTCCAATTATCCCTTGACTGCTCCTGCGGCGATGCCGTTGTAGATCTGATCCTGACACAGCAGGAAGACAATGAGTGCAGGAAGCAGAGAAATGATAACGCCTGCGCAGATGTAGTTGTACTGATTGCCCATTGGCCCCGTGAAGGTGTATAGGGAGATGGCTACAGTACAAAGCTCCGGTTTCTGCAGATAAAGATGTGCACAGTAATATTCGTTATAGGTGTTGGCACCCTTCAGAATAATACAGGTCACAATTGCCGGCTTCAAAAGCGGAAGCAGGATATGCCAGTAAATCTGGAAATAGTTTGTACCGTCAAGAATTGCGGATTCATCGAGTGAAATCGGCAGATTCTCATAATATTGAATAAAGATGTAAATTGAAATGACATCCGTTCCCATCATCAGGATGTTGTATCCATACAGATGGTTGATCAGATGCAGGCTGCTCATAATGGAATAGGTAGAAACCTGCATTGCAATGCCGGGAAGCAAAGCCGCAAAGGTAAACAGATTGCGGATCAGTCCGTTTCCGACAAACTTAAACCTGTTTAGCGCAAAAGCCAGTGAGGTGCCGAGCAGAATAGAGCCGATGATGACAAAGATCAGAATGATCAGGGAATTCAGAAAGGCTCTTCCCATGTTTGCCATTTTAAAGGCTTCCGCAAAATTGGAAAATTTCCATACGGTTGGAAGCTGCATTACATTTGTGTTCTGATACTCAGTCTTGCTCTTAAATGCCGTGATGACGCAGGAGACAATCGGAAGCACAGATGTGAAGGACACAAGAATCAGGGTGAAGTATTTGAAAATTGTCCAGACGATAAAACCCGCACTGTATTGATGCTTGATTTTATAGCTTGATGCTGTCTTTGCTGTCATGCCTGCATGCCTCCTTTCCGTGCTATTCCGGCAGATGCCTTTGCTGCCTTCTTTTTCTCTTTTTTGGCCTCCAGGCTCTCGTCATCCGCATTCGCATTCCGGAAGAAATATTTGAAGAAAATCTTCTGAAGAATCGTTGCCAGGAATATGATACACAGCAGGAATACCGCCATTGCCGAGGCAAGCCCGACCTTTTGGGATGTATGTGCAACCTTGTCCATGATGACGAAGAAGGTACCGGTTCCATTGTTTCCACCCGTGATGACGTATGGCGCCTCAAAAGCAGACAGTGATCCGGTGATGAAGAGGATGATATTCAGGGTAAAAATTGTTTTTATACCCGGCAGAATGATATATTTGAATTTCTGCCATCCGTTGGCACCATCCAGCGCTGCGGCTTCATAAAGGGAGGAATCGATGGACATGATTGACCCGATGAAAAGCACCATGTTCTGGCCCATATATCTCCAAACCGAAGAGTAGACAAGGGACCAGTTGTTAATCGCCTTATCCTTCAGCCAATATGGCAGAGAGGAAAGCGGAATGCCGAACGCATGCAGCACGGTATCAAGGACATAGCCTCTGGTATAAAAGAACTTGAAGATAAAACCAATGGCAATACCGTTGATCAGATACGGGAAAAAGATGCAGCCCTTGAAGAGCTTTCCGCACTTTACTTTCATGGAGAGAATTGATGCAAAGTACAAGGCAAGGAATGTCTGTACGATTGCTCCGACCATATAGTAAAGACACAGGATCAGCGAACCGCTGATATCGTCCCGTGTAAAGAGCTCTTTGTAATTTGCCCAGCCGACAAACACGCGCTTGCCGACATAACGCATTTTATAAAAGCTGAACTTCACCATTTCCGCGAATGGAAAATAGGTGAACAGTAACAGCAGGAAGACCGGGATCACCGTAAATGCAATAATTACTGCAACCTGCTGTCCTCTTCTGGATTTCCAGAAGGATTTCTTTGTGGGTTCTGTAGTTGTCATACCACTCATCATTGCCTCCCTCTTCCTTCCCGGAAAAGTGAACCTTCAAATATGTAAGTATCAAATACTGTCCTGACTGCGGCATCATGCATCGTCTGATCCACAGTCTTGCAATCTTCACATTACTTCAGAGAAAAAGGCGGGAAAAAGCCCGCCTTTTCCTGTTTTCCTTTTTATGAAAGCTCCCGCTTTCGTCTGTCATGCCTGTAATAGAATGACTATTGTGTCCGCATGATGTGTAAATGCTGTTTCACTTTTCAGGAAGCGGATGATACAGAGCTGAGATCATCAACAGCACTGTTCCACTTGTCATTCCATTCATTCATGATATCATCCAGGGATTCACTTCCATCTGAAGCGGCCTCTATGATCTTTGCATTTCTGGATCCATCGTCGCTGCCGATGTTCAGCTCAGACTCCTGATTCAGATCGGAGAGAAGATCCTCCTCGCCCTTGACTGCCGGAGCATTTTCCTTGATGATGCAGCCTGCATCTTCCATTTCCTTATAGAAGTCAGCACTCTTGCCATCCTTGGTAATTGCCAGTCCGCCTTCGTTTGCGGAGAAATTAGACTGTTCTGTCATCCACTTTACCCAGATGTTTGCTGCTTCAAGGTTCTTGGAATCAGGATTGATACCAAAGCTGTAATCTGCATTCGCATTCACATACTGCTTACCGTTTACAGTCATCGGGAATGCCATGAATCCGACATCATCCGGATGATCTCCTGCGCCCTGCATCTGTGTAACTGCCCAGGAACCAAGCATCATACAGCCGATCTCACCATTATTCAGCTTTGTCTTTGAGGATTCCCAGTCTGTAGTAGAGAAGTCATCTTCTGTGCATCCGTTTTTCACTGCATCGTAAAGAACCTTGTATACGTTGTAAGCGCCTGTTCCATCACCGGGATCAGAGAAAATGTCCTTTGAGTGAAGCATCTTCTGATTCAGATAGGTGTCATCTCCTGTTGTGGTGATGCCGATTACATCGTCCCATTTTGCGTTTGTCCAGCCAGCTACATAGTTGGTATAAAGCGGAATGGCGTCTGTCTTGTCCTTGATCGCCTGCAGATCCTTCAGGAAATCATCTACTGTCGTTGGAATTTCTGTAATACCGGCATCCTGGAAAACCTTCTTGTTGTAAACAAATCCAGGTGTTGTTGCAGTGATCGGAATACCGTATACCTCACCATTATAGGTCTTTCCGGATGTGTAATTGTAAATCTTGCTGATTTCGTCTGAGGAACCGAGATCCTCGAAATAGGTGGGAAGATCAGCTGATACAACTGCCGGAATCATCATGACATCGCCCCAGTCACCGCCCTGCAGTCTGGTCAGCGCATCATTTGCATAATCTGTCAGGCCTTCAACATCAATTTCGATGTTGGGATATACCTTATTAAATTCCGCAATGTAATCCTTCCAGGTGGTGCCATTGTAGTCATCTTTCAGCATATCCGTTCTGTTTGTAAGGAATTTTACAGTACCCGTGAGGTCTGTATCTGTTTTCCCTACTTCAATGCTCAGAAAATCTGAGGATCCGGATGCTCCAGTTGTGGATGATGATGCAGCGGTAACCGAGCTGCTTGCGGCAGCTGTGCTGTCTGCCGCTGCTGCACTTCCTGAACCGGCGGAGCTGCCTGTAGATGCTGTACTTCCAGATCCGCATGCTGCAAGCGACATGGTCATGATTGCCGCAAGTCCGGCTGTGATAATTTTCTTTGCTTTCATGGATTCTTCCTCCCTTAGACATTAAGAATTGCTGGCTATTTAAGCTAATCGATCGCTTGTTTAACTTTAATTTAATTATAGCATTACTCTTTTTTCGTCATCATCTATTCTTGCGTATTATGTAATAATATTGCATTATGTGTTATATTTGTTAATAATATACAGTAATTCAGCTTGATATTTATGCATATTTCATCTTAATAATTCGCGCAATATTTTATATGATGCTATCAGAAAATATGGTAGCTTAAATTAATTAACCTGTGAGGATTGGAGCGGCGATGGATTACGAAACCTATCTGCAGAAAGCCTTTAAGCCAGGCATGATGGTAAATACAGAGCTTACATTAAGCCAGCTGTTTCAGCATTATTACAAATATGAAGAGGCAGAAGGATTGGAAAATCCACGGCCGCAACAGGCAACAGAACAATACCTGCATGTTCTCGCCCGCGGAGACGTCAGCGTCGAATTTCCGTTTTCTCTGCGTCTTCAGCTGACGTCTGAGATGATCATCCTCAGATGTCAGGAGGGTGGTGTTCGGGTTCAGGAGGGGCGGAAGAACTGGCAGGTTTCGGCGGGACAATATATTGTGTGCCCATCTGCCAGCTTCGCTGTACATTCGATGCTGCTTCCGTGCAGATACCAGATTCTGGCAGCAGGAGGCGAGGAACTGATCATGTACAGGAAGCTGATTGGTACAGGGATATTGTCTGAAAGTGCTGACATACCGGCACTGGATGTCTATTTCAGCCGTATTGGGAAGATACCGGACCAGGTTGACCAGAAAAGCTTTCTTCAGATGCATCAGGCACTTTGTGATCTTTTTACCAGTGTGTGTACATGGATCACAGATGAAAATCATGAATCGTCTGGCAATATCCCAGCCTATTTACAGGAAATGCATGATGTCATTCTGCATCACCCGGAACGCAGTTTTTCTCTGCAGGTCCTTGAACAGCAGTATCACATAAACAGATACAGACTGTGCAGGGAATATGCTGGTATTTACGGGATTCCCCCGCTGCATGACTGCAACAGGAACAGAATCGGACAGGCGGAAAAGCTTCTGCTTACAACAGATCTCCAGGTTCAGGAAATCAGCCGGCGATGCGGCTTTGAGAATGTAAATCACTTTATCAATCTGTTTCGCAGGAATACCGGTATGACCCCTGGACAGTTCAGAAAAAAAGCCCGGGCGGATCTTTTGTGATCTGCCCAGACTGCAGTATCCATAGTGGCTGTTTATGTGAACACGAACGGTATTGGTGGTCCGATCTTTCTGGCGCTTTCCCGCAAAATGAATTTTCCATTAATATAAGAGATGCCATTTGAGTAAGCGGGATTCCGGATGGACTGTCGCAGAACATGAACGGCCTTTGCAGCCATTGCGCCGGTATTAATCTCATAGGTCGTAATGCCGATTTTATTGAAATTATCTACTACAAAATTATCGAATCCCACTACTGAAATATCCTCTGGGACACGATATCCCATGCTCTCCAGCTTACAGATCAGACGCTGCGCTGTCACATCACAGTTACAGAAAAAGGCGGTCGGCATGCGGTCAGCCTTTACGTGAAAAAACCTGTCCATGTCGATTACGCCCTTTTCCATGTCCCTGTCTTTGGACAAAACGACATTTTCCATACTTTCTCCGTGCTCAAGTCTCGCTTTCATAAAGCCGAGAAAGCGTTCCTCTATGCTTTGCGTGGCAAGGACCGTACCTACAAAGCCGATGTCCCTGTGCCCAAGCGAAAAAAGGTAGTTGGTCATGATATAGGCACCATGCATATTATCGCTGACAACGGCATCCACTGAACTCTTTCCATTCTCAATCGTCGTATCCAGGGCAACCAGCGGAATGTCTGCTTTTTCTGCAAGATTACAAACGTAGGAGTGGGAAAATGCTCCCATGACAATTAACCCGTCTGCCTTGTGCTGCAGGATGAGTCCGGGGATTTGTAATGTCCTCTCAGCTTCTGCATCAACAACCTCAAGAAGTGTAAAGCATTCCTTTGCAAGTGCCTTTGCCGCAAGCTCCTGGTACAGCTTCCAATAGAAACTGCGCATTTCCTCAAGATAACGCTCGGCGACAATGACGCCAATTGTAACATGCTCACCCGTATTTACGGTTCGCTCGGCTTTTCTGTAGCCCATTTCTCCGGCAAGAGTGATGATTTTCTGGCGCAGTTCATCGCTGACACCGCCTTGCCCGGACAGAGCCTTTGATACCGTAACTGTGCTGACACCAAGCCTTTGGCCGATGTCGGCAAGCGTGACTGATTTTTTCATGCCAGATGATCCTCTCCTTTCGGCAGAAGCGTTTTCACACTGCTTCTCTCGATCATTGTACTGTCAATGTATTTGGCGCAGGCTGTAGAATCTCTTCCCTCTATTTTACGGATAAGCATTTTTACAGCGGTCCGTCCCATCTGTTCCATGTCGACATTATATGTTGTGTATGGAATGGACTCTGCACGTTTATAAAGAAAATTATCATAACCCGTCACTGAGATATCATCCGGAATTCGAAGCCCCCGCTTGGAAAGCTCCATTTCCAGAAACTGTGCTGCATAATCACTGCTGCACGCAAAGGCTGTCGGAAGCTTATCCGGCAGCTGCAGAATAATCCGCTCGTTAATATCACGGTCCCGGACAACATATTCAGGATGAAACGGCAGCCCGTAGTCCATCAGGCATTTCCGGTACCCCATAAATCTTTCGATAACGTTATTGGAGGTGATTCCGGTTCCGACAAAACCAATCTCCCTGTGACCGTGGTCAATCAGATAGGCTGTCGACCGGTACATACCATAGTAATTGTTCGACATTACAGCACTGCAGTGGTAAGTGCTGCTGTATACATCAAGAAGAACGATCGGCACAGAGGAATGACGGATGATTTTTATCATGTAATCTTCCTGCAATCGTCCGATAATGATCAGCCCATCGATCTGCTGCTGCCTCAGCATTTCCGGAAGCGGTGTTTTTTCACTCTCCTCATCAGAAATTTCAAGCATGGAAAAACAATGTTTTCTCGATGCGGCATAGGCTGTTTTCTCATACATCTTCCAGTAGAAGGAATCGCCCAGAGAGATATATCTGGAGGAAACGAATATGCCTATTGTATAAGAATTATTTTTCCGGCTCCTGTATCTGGACAAATCCACACCCAGCTCCACTGCTTTATCTACAATGGCCTCAGCTGTCGCGGGGCTGACACCCTTTCTTCCGGAAAGCGCATTACTGACTGTAACGACGCTGACCCCCATAGCAAGCGCTACGTCCTTCAGCCTTTTTTCAGACATTCTGTTTTTTCACCTTTCTTTACCGGACCAGCCGATGTTCCTCTGATCAGCTGTCCGGATACCGGCCAGACCCCTGCTGCTTCGGCCTTGCCATTTATTCTGTGAGAAAGCAGCTTTACAGCCAGCATTGCGATTCTGTTGATATCTGGAACGATTTCCGTCAGCCCCTGTCTCGTCCCGGCCGGATCCGCACTGTACCCAGTTACAGAAATATCAGCTGGAACAGAAAAACCTTTCGCTTTCAGAGTGGCAATCAGCGATAGAGCTGATTCGGAATCCGTACATATCGCTGCGGTTGCCTTTTCTTCCTCTGCGAGATGAATAAATCTGCTAATGGTGCACTCCTTCGGGTCCGGCATATACGGAAGCTCAGTTGCATCGCGCGTGCGATGTACGGCGGCTTGAAAGGCTGCGCCAAGAAAATGGTCATGTATCTCCGGAACATCCGTGCTGCCACAGACGAGATGGATATTCCGGTGTCCGAGCTGCGTCAGAAGATCATAGACGAGCTGCATATTGTGAAAACCGTCGTCCAGAACAAAATCCAATCTCTCATGGCTGTCGAAAAAACCACAGCAAATAACCGGTATCTGTAATTGCCGCATGATATTCTGAAGCAGCTTTGCCGGCAGTCTGCCGCAAACAATCAGACCGCTGAATTCTGCAAATCCAGCCGGAACGCCATGCATCAGATCATCTTTGGAAGTGTGCAGAAGATGTAGCTGGATGTTCTCCCGCTCTCCTTCCTGCAAAGCCTTTTTTGCCACAGCATTCTGCCAGGGCATCTCTGTCGCTGTGCTGTCCTGTACAATCAAGAATCCGGCTGACTTGGGGTGCTTTTTGGGAATATGCTTTTCCCCGTCTTCTTCAGAAGAAAATGCATACCCCATTGCAGAGGCTTTGTTCACAATCTCTTCCCGCAGCGTCTCACTGACACCCTTGCGCCCTGCCAGTGCATTTGACACCGTTACAACACTGACATCAAGTGCATCTGCGATATCCTTCAATTTGACTTTTTTCTTTGGACGCAAATCAGCTTCCTCCCGTCTGCAAAATCAGATTAAATTCACTTAAATTTTAACGAGATTTAGCTTAACAGTCAATATCAATATAATGAAGGAAGTGCAGCAAATATCAATCATTCTGGGAAAAGCATAAGTGCCAACACATTTAAAAGACAGAACCAGCCAGCTTACATGACCATGACAAGTGTCCCGGCTGTCAGCAGAATCATGCCAATTGCGGATTTCAGTGAAAATTCCTCATGCAGAAAAATAAACGCCAGCAAAATTGTCAGCACGCCGCTCATCTTGTCGATCGGTGCCACCTTGGACGCTTCGCCCAGCTGAAGCGCCCGGTAATAGCACAGCCAGGATGCGCCAGTGGCAAGACCTGACAGAATCAGAAACAGCCAGCTCTTTTTTCCAATGCTCCCGATTCCTGTCTCCGCATGAGTCAGAAAGACCATGAGCCACGCCATGGCTAGAACCACAATGGTCCGGATTGCGGTCGCAAGGTTCGAATTCACACCTTCAATACCGATCTTTGCAAGAATTGATGTCAGTGCCGCAAAAACAGCTGATCCTACAGCAAATAAAATCCACATGTACCCACACCTTCCTTTTCCATTCATGAATACTACGCCTCTTTCCCTGAATAAAAAAAGCCGACAACTCCTGCCTTTCACATACAGAAGTCATCAGCCTTATGGCAGTTTTGAATAACTTTTATTCCCGGGAGAACTTCATTCCCTTCTTTGCTTAATATATAAAATATACCTATGATTGTCAAGGCATATGTCTTATTATGCGGCTTTTTTAACATATTCGAAACCTGTCCTATGCTTTTTCAGCTGGTCAGGCGAAAGCGGCAGCTGTTCACATTGATTTTTTCTTATAAAATTGTTACTCTTTTTATATCTGTTTATATTGCCGGAACATGAAAGAACGCAATGAAGCAATGTGGTAAAACAAATTGGTCGTGTTGTGTGACCATAGTGGATGGGGGAAAAATGAGTAGTGAAGAAAATGATAACAGGGCAGGCAGGAAGAAACCGAATCCCAAGGCATTGATACCGATTCTGGTATTTCTGATTTTATATCTTGGGACCGGGATTTATTTTGAGTATATACATCCGCAGAAGGGACAGATGGGATTCTATATCATGTCGGTTGTGGTAGCATTTGGGCTGGCGCTGATCGTCGCCTTCCTGCAGAACCCGTCCCTGTCCTTCGATGAGAAAATTCACATCTGTGCGAAGGGTATCGGAGATGACAACATTACCATCATGCTGTTCATCTTTCTGATGGCGGGTGCCTTCAGCGGAATTGCTCAGGAGGCAGGCGGCGTTGAGAGCACAGCCAACATGCTTCTGAACATCATTCCGGGCCGGTTTGCGATTCCCGGATTGTTTGTCATCGCCTGTCTGATCTCCATGGCGATGGGAACGAGTGTTGGGACCATCACGGTTCTTGTGCCGATCGCAGCGTCCGTTGCCAGCACGGCAGGCTTTAATCTGCCCCTGTGTGTCGGCACTGTGGTCGGCGGGTCCATGTTTGGTGACAATCTTTCCTTTATCTCCGACACGACCATCGCAGCGACCAAAACCCAGGGTGTTGCCATGAAGGACAAATTCCGCGCAAATATCCGGATCGCCCTTCCTGCAGCCCTGATTACCCTCGGCATTCTGTTCGGTATTGCCCTGACCGGCGGTCCGGCAAAGCTCGGGGACTATCCCTTTAACATCGGACTTGCCATCCCCTATTTTGCGGTGCTGATCATGGCGCTGCTTGGCACAAATGTATTCGTCGTCCTCGGCGTCGGCATCATTCTGTTCCTCATGATGGGAGGACTGTGCGGCAGCCTGACTTTTGCCAGCGCCTTTACTTCCATGGGAACCGGCACCTCCGGAATGTTTGAGACCATGATTGTGACCATCCTTGTAGCCTCGATCAGCGCATTGATGGAAGAATACGGGGGATTTGAAGCCATTCTTGGTTTCATCCGGAAATTCTCGCACACGAGACGTGGAGGCATGCTGGGCATTGCCTTTCTCACGGCGCTGATGGATATCGCCACAGCCAACAATACGGTTGCTATTGTTGTGGCTGCGCCAATCGCGAAGACAGTCAGCGAAGAATATCAGATCCCGCCGAAGAAAACTGCCTCTCTTCTGGACACCGTTTCCTGCATCTTCCAGGGAATCATTCCATATGGAGCACAGCTTCTGATTGCGGCAAAGCTGAGCGGCGTAGCAAGCGTCAGCATTATTCCCTGGCTGTTTTATCCGCTGCTGCTTCTGATTTTTGTCCTGTTATCCATCGTATTTGACGGAAAATTTACCAAAGCAAAAGACCTGTCTGATAAATGACAGCCCACGTGATATATTATTGAAAGCCGGGGTTTTCATGAGTGTCACGTTTTGAAAGGACTGTAATTTGAAAGGATTGTAAAATGAGTTTATATGCGATTGGGGATCTGCATCTGCATTTCGGATCGGAATTGAAAGCCCCCGGACAGCTGCATGACCGCATCTGGAAAAATCACGAGGAGAAATTCCGGATCAACTGCAGTGAGCTTCTCACCGATCAGGATACACTTGTGCTTGTCGGTGACCACAGCTGGGGAAAAAATCTGGAGCAGGCAGAACCGGATCTGGAGTACATATGTGCACTGCCCGGCAGGAAAATCCTGACCCGTGGGAATCATGATATGTTCTGGGACACCAAGAAGACAGATGCCCTGAACAGACAGTATGCCGGAAGGCTGGAATTTCTGCAGGGCAATTATTATACATATCAGGATTATGCTTTAGTCGGAACAAAGGGATATACATTCGAAGGACCCTTCTGGGTAGACCGCAGAGGCAGAATCGTTGACTGGGACGAGGAAGCCATGGCTCATGCGCAGAAGCTCGTACAACGGGAGCTGAAACGCCTTCGCGAATCCTTTGAAGCAGCCAGAAGGGACGGTTACCGGAAGTTCATTATGTTCCTGCACTACCCGCCCACCAGTGTTCTGGAAAAGAAAAGCGGGTTTACACAAATGGCAGAAGAATACGGGGCAGAGCAGGTGATTTACGCACACTGCCATGGTGAGGCACGATTTCATGACAGCATCATGGGTATGTTTCATGGTATTCAGTACAGCCTCGTCTCCGGTGATTATCTGAAGTGGCATCCGTATCAGATACTTATCCCTCAGTGACACAATTCCCACCTTGCTTTCTGCTGATTTCACAGAGCCGCTGCACGCGGTCCATCAGCATACCGACGCTTTCATCCTCTCTTGCCAGCGTTACTCCGGCGGAAATGGTTGCGGAAACTGTATGGCCCTGATATGTGACAGCGGTTTTCGAAGCAAGCACCCGCAGCCTTTCTGCGGTGGATATAACCTTCTCTTCTCCCATCCGGGGGATTACAACAACGATTTTGTCGCCGTCCCAATGTCCGGTGAAGGCATCTGGACGCAGCTGTGTACGGATTTTCCGGGCAAGTGTTCTGAGCAGCAGGTCTCCTGCTTGTTTTCCATACCTCTCATTGACTTTGCGCATACCATCAACATCTGCGTAAATGACAAAAAACTGCTTATGCAGCTTCCGCAATTCCTTCAGCTGCAGGTTGATATAAAGATTCAGGGTAGCGCGGTTTGGAATGCCGGTTCTGGGGTCCAGACAGGAGGAGCCCATCATACGTCTGACCATATCCGCCTGCATAAAATTTGCAGGCTGCTCGTAAAATGTTTCGATTCCCCCGATAATCTTCCCTTCATGGACAACAGGATGTGTACAGACGATGATCGGCAGCCGGCTTCCATCCTTGCGGAGGACCGTAACCTCCTCCTGTCCTTTCTCGCCGGTCAGCATGGTTTTGACCAGCGGACAGAGCAGAAAGCATAGTGGCTCTCCATCCATGGACAAGTGATGCAGATTTGTCTCATGTCAGCACAGGCCTGTAACCTCTTCCGCACGGTATCCTGTAATACGTTCAGCGGCACTGTTCCAGAATACAATCCGGCGATCCTGGTCTACACCGTAAACGCCCTCGCTGATATCTGCTACAACCTCTTTGTAGAATTGCAGCTCCTCAGCTGTCTGCATACTGGAGCCAGGCTGTACTGTATATTCAGGTGTATCAGATCTTTTCTTCGTAAACTCCGCCATTACAAGTCCCCCGCCAAACTGCCGATACCCGTCTCTTCACGATGCAGATATGCCAGATAATCCTCTTCACTGACCGGCTTTGAAAAATAATAGCCCTGAATCTTATCACATTCAGATGCCAGCATGTACTGAAGCTGTTCCCGTGTTTCAACCCCCTCCTGTACGATGGTTACACCAAGCTCCCGCAGCATGCGGATTGAATTCCTCAGGACAATCTGCGCACCCTCGCTCTCTGTGCTTCGCCACAGAAGGTCCTTGTCCAGCTTTACCAGCGTAAACGGCATCTTATATAGCGTGGTGATGTTCGAATATCCTGTTCCATAATCGTCCAAGGCAAATCCATATCCATCCTCCCGCAGCCGCCGGATTGTATCATCAAAGGTTCTTGTGCCGTACAGCGCGGTGGTTTCTGTGATTTCAAAAATGATAAACGCATGCGGAATATCGTATTGGTCTGTGATTGCGTTGATATCAGGAACCAGATTCTTATACATACATTGAATACCGGAAAGATTCACCTCGATATGTCTGATACCTTTCTCTATCAGGTGGTTGTCTCTGACAAATCTGCAGACATTCTCAAGAACCTGCAGACCAATTTCATAGATATCCCCGGTTTTCTCCGCATAACCGATAAACTGCTGCGGCATAATGAGGGTTCCGTCCGGCTTTTTTATCCTGACCAGCGCTTCAGCCATGTCACTTTTCCTGGACCAGCAGTTCCATAACGGCTGATAATATACGACAAATGCATGTGTCTGCAATGCATGTGCAAAGTCTCGTTTCATATCCGCCTGTTCTCTGACATACCCAAGGTCCTTTGCATAAGAGACCCTCACATGCTCCAGCTGCGGGCCCTGGTCAGGAACGGTCAGGTAATTTGCAAAATCCTGCATGGATATACAATCATCCGGTATCCGGAATACCCGGATGGCTGCCTGCAGCGCCACGCTGATCTGCCCGATCTGCCAGTCAGCCTGAAAACGGGCAGTGAGATCATCCAGCAGCTTGTCCACCTGGTCAGGAGTATATTTCCACAAAACCAGGGCGAAGATATTCTCCGCATACTGATAACAGACTGCTTTTTTACATAGAGCATCCAGCCAGGAGGCAATCGACATTTCCAGATTTTCGGTGCTCTTCAGAGAGATTGTCCTGGATAATTCCTTCAGATTCTTGACATAGATGGTGACCACCGCAGCCTTTTCGCCGGCACGCATCAGTCTTTCCGCGTTGTCGACCAGAACGCGTCTGTTTTTCAGACCAGTTATTGAGTTGATGGAATGTTCCGCGCTTTCTGTGGTATTGAGCAGAGCTGCCATTGCCACCGCCAGGAGGAAACCGGCGATATTTGTATCCGGCAGAATTACCTGCAGGGTCACACCGGCTAAAATCAAGGCAACAAACAGCATCATCTCTGCCCGTTCTCTGACTGATAGTGCCTTCTGCCTGATGATATGGGAGGCTACAATTGCCAGATACAGAAAGACGACCAGAAAGAATACCGGCATCAGCTTTTCTCTGTGATATACTGAGCTGCCGTCATAGCTGAAAAACCAGTGTGTGAGCGGATTTAACGCAAGTATCAGAAGCATAAAGCCGGTAATGGAAAGGATTCCAACACGAAATCTAATACCCAGAACCCCTGACAATCCAAGCACATATGCCATGTAAACGGAAAAAAATGCGATTGCTGTCATCATCAGCATCAGGCAGATCGTACCTGCTCCCTCAAGTATGCAAAGGGGATGTTCTGCGACATGAGCTGTACCCTCCAGGTAATACATAAACGCATGCAGGATGACATATGCAATCATGCAGATTACGAGGAGCAGAAAATACAGGTTCTGTCTGCGATGAATGCTTTTTTTGAATTGAAATACAATCAGAACAGCTGCAAGAAGAATTGCGGCGGCAATGTCATATGGCATAAAATCATGTCCTTCATACAATGATATCTTACATACAATGGTGTTTCACTCTGACAGAATCAGACACATGCAATGAATATGAGTATTATTATACTGCGGATATTTCCAATGATAAACAACGAAAAAGACAGGAAGAACAATTTGTTTTTGTTCTCTTACCTGTCTTTTACTTTTTGTCTTTTTACTTTTGGATTCTGGTGATGCCTCCTTTGCATTCGTTTACACTCAGATTGCCTTCAGTGAATCCCTCATATGGCGCAGCCCTTTTTCTCCATACGAATCATAAACCTTTTGCAGGCGATCGATCATCTCCTGCTTATGTTCCGGTATACGGCCGTAAATTGCTGTAATAATCGAAGCATTCGTTGCATCAATCAGAGTCGGGTTCTTCAGGTCCTGCAGGAACTCCTTCAGCTCGAGGATTCTCTCCCTCTCTGTGGCTTCCTGAAACTCTCCTGATCTCACATTTTTCATCAGAGGCGTATCAGGGAAAATCGTCAGTCCTGCAATGAGAATCCGGTCCGGATGAAGCTGATTGAATACCTCGGCAGTCTTTTTTGCATGATCGAGTCCATAGCCTTTTCCGCCAAGTCCGCTCAGAAAAATCACTTCATAAGCCAGACCTGCCTGGTCCATCTTGGACAGCTGGGGTACGATCTCATCTGCATGATATCCTTTGTTCATATAAGAAAGAATCTTCTCATCACCGGACTCTACGCCAAATACGATACCCTTATACCCGAGATTTTTCAGTTCCTTCAGCTGGTCGACTGTTTTGTTTCTGAGGCTGTCCACTCTTCCATATCCACCGATTTCTCTTACAAAAGGCAGATACTGGTGAATCAGCTCTGCGATTCTCTTCAGCCTGTCAAAGCTTAATAGAAACGGATCCGCTCCCTGTAGCCAGATTCGCGGAAAAGCAACACCATAATCTGCCAGTTCCTTCAGGTCTTCCACGATCTCATTCTCCGGAGATACGGCAAAGGGGGCATCTTTATAATAGGTGCAATAACGACATGCGTTATGACTGCAGCCACTTGTCACCTGCAGATATGCGCTTCTTGCCTCATAGGGTGGTCTTACGATATCACTTGCAAAATGCATATAATTTTCCTCCTCTTACAGAAATTCTCGGAAAAGATTTTTAGTTGAAACTCAGACTGACAGCATGCTGTGTCTCCATCTCTCTAATGCCTGCTCCGTTTTGTCGTCAAAGCGGTCAATTACATTGTCAAGATGTGCAAGGATGGTATTTTTTTCTCTTGGAAGTGTCACTTCAAAAACAACACTGCTTGCGGAAGTCCCGGAATTTATTGTGATCGGAATCTTCAGGTCTTTGATCAGCTCCCGGATCTCTTCCACACGCTCTTTCTCTGTCGCCTCAGTCCATTCTCCTGCCTTCATCTGACGATACAGCTTTGTTCCGGGAAGCACAGCCACGTTTGTCAGCATCATGTAATAGGGGTGGATCTGGTTGAAGATCTCAGCAGATTTTCTGGCACTTTCCACAAGCTTTCCTTTTCCTACAAGCCCGCCTAGATAAATCATACGGTAGGTGATGCCCGCTTCATCCATCTTGTGTCCTGCATCCAGAATATCCTGTGCAGTATAACCCTTGTTGACAAGCTTCAGAACTTCGTCGTCACCGGTCTCGATTCCAATCATAATTTCATCCAGACCAGCCTGTTTTATTTTTTTGATATCTTCTACGGATTTTTTTCTGAAATCAGAGATAATTGCATAGGTTGAAAGTCTGGAATCCGGATAATATTTCTTGATCAGCTTCCACACAGCGATCTGCTTCTCTGTACTTAGGACGAAAGGATTGCCTCCGGATGCCCAGATGTCCTTTGCGTCCGGCCATTCCCTCTTCGCTTCCTTCAGATCTGCCTCGATCTGCTCCATAGGTGCCACCATAAAAGGTGTGTCTTTATAGAAATTACAGAATGTGCAGGCGTTGTGAGAACATCCTGCCGTCACCTCGATGAATAAGCTGTTTGCGTCTGTCTGCGGTCTGATAATCGGTCCATGAAAATGCATGATTATTCCTCCTAATAATGCAGATTAATGCAGCGAATGTGCATTATAAATCTGGGTTTATACAATAGCTATTTATATTTCTACACTTCTATAAATGTAGATATATATGCGATAATTTTTAGGGCAGTCCGTACTGCCCTTTTGTATCATTTACTGCCTTATGTTATATGCAGGCTGTTCTGTACCTGCGCTCTTTTCTATAGAACAGATATTTTACAGCTCATTCCGGATATAATCTGCAAAATCCTGAATGGTGCGCTCATTTCTCCTATAGTATGTCCACTTGCCACATCGCTGTGATTCCAGAAGCTCCGCTCTCTGCAGAATATCCAGATAATGTGACACGGTAGACTGGGTAATACCAGCTTTGTCACAGATGCTGCCGACACAGGCCCCTCCTTGAAAGTCTGTCCCTTCCGGCACGTGAATTCCCTGCGGCGGAAAATACTTTTCCGGTTCCTTCAGCCATTTCAAAATGTTTCGCCTGGTTTCATTGTCCAGTGCGCTGCAGATATCTTTAATGTTCATGATGTTACATTAATCTATAAACATCAATATGTCAATATGTAAATCCGCATTTTCTGAAATAAAATTTCTTTCTCTTAAGATCTTGTCTTTCTTTCATGACTGATTATCCATGCAGCAGGGTAATGAATGCCCGGATCATACAGGCTGCATCGTGCCGCCATATTTATGAGAAGGAATATGGGCTGCATTGTGCTGCCTTAAATGAGAAGGATTTACATAACAAGGAATCAGACCCCTTTGTCACGCATATAATCAAACATGCTTACCTGGTTGTCAATCCAGGATTCCTGAACAGCTTCATGTACCATATCAGTTTCCCGTAGATGTCCGATCAGCATCGGTGATTTTGGATCATGGTGTCTCATATTTTCCCGCACAAGATTCTGGTCGCAATTGGCGTAACAGTACAGGCAGCCATGTCCACAGGTATTATATGCGCCGATATCCGCCCCAAGCAGGCAGCTGCAGCCTTGCCTGGCAGGTGTATGTCTTGGAACGGTTAGTCTCCTGCCAATTGCTTTTTCCAGTACTGCCTTGGAAAAACAGCCGTCAGCATCCACCCTGCTGAGAACCAGTGACCGTCTCTCGAGGCAGAGATGGATTTGCATGTCCAGACGCTCTGCCGTCTCATTAAATGATTCAATCAGCTCCTTCTGAACTGTCAAAGGTACTTCCCTTGCCGCAGGGAAATTTTTCTTTGTTTTTTCATACAAGTCTATGAAACTTACCACACACTGATCCGTATAAGGTTTAAGTCTCTCCGCCATCCGGGCAAACTGTTTCTGATGGTATGCAATCGTATACCGATCTGAAATAAAAATCGGATCATAGCGCCAGCAGACGGCATCTCGCCCGGCGTATTCTGAAAGCTTTCCAAATGCCTCTTCGACCTTCTTTTTATCCGGAACATATGGTTCAATTTCCCTTCCATAAGGTGTAATTGTCACCATGAAAAAGCAATGGAAGGCATCCAGTTCATGAATCCGCTTCAGCATGGGAATCGGATTCTTGGTGCAGAATGAAAACGCATCTACAACAGAAGGATCCAGACGATAGCGTGTCACTGAAAGCGGATTATAAGGGTTCCTGACAAGAACGTACCCTTCCTGTATCCGATTGTAGAACCATTCTGAGAAAAATGCCGGAATGTCCGTCCGGCTGCCTGTATTAATAATCATTTATTTTCTCCCCTGTGATATTCGCTGTATGAATTGACCGGGATCGAAAGGTAAGCATTAGACTCTTACAGTATGCTATAATTGTTTTCATGGACTTTGCTCTGATACAAAACATGAGATTCGAATGGTTAAAGGAAGGGCGCAGCTATGATAGCAACCTACGACATGATTCAGCTGAAAGGTATTCTGCAGGATTTTTATACCGTAACTTCCATAAGGATCACCGTTTTCGATGATCACATGAAAGAGATTGCAGCGTATCCGGACGATGTACCGGGTGTCTGCCGCATCCTGCGTTCCGACCCGTACTGTCTGCAGGCCTGTCATGTCTGTGACGCAAAGGCTCTGAAAACGGCCAGCGGGCGACATGTGGCTTATACCTATCGCTGCCACGCAGGGCTGACAGAAAGTATTGTTCCCATCTATGTCAGCCATATCCTCATTGGCTATCTTTTCTTCGGCAATGCCATGTGTGGTACTGACAGACAGAAAATGTACGATGAAATACTGGAAAAATGCAGTGGCTGCAGAATCGATCAGATGAAGCTGCAGAACGAATGCATGAAAGTGCCGCTTTTTTCGGAACAATATATGACTTCTGCCAGCAATCTCATGTGTGCGGTGGCAAAATACCTGGCAATGAACCGTGTGATCCAGCTAAAGGGGCAGGAGCTTCCGGAACAGATTGACCAGTATCTGACCAGCCATTTTACGGATAATATAACCGTGGAGGATATCTGCAATCAATTAAAAATAGGAAGAAGCACGCTTTATACGATCTGCCGCCAGAGTTATGGAGAAAGTCCATCCAGACACATCCGAAAGATGCGGATACAATATGCGGAGGACCTTCTTCTCCAGCATCCGGAGCTGAGCATTGCGGAAGTTTCCGACAAATGTGGATACGAGGATTATAATTACTTCATTACTGCCTTCAGAAAGGCAACCGGAATGTCTCCGGGGAGATTTGCATCTGCACGACAGAATGCAGGCAGGACAAAAGGCAAGGAGGAAGTAAATCAGGCGAATAAAATAAAATAAATTCTATACTATTGTGGTTAAAAATCTTAAACACCTTATTTTGCTCCATATCAAATATACAACGATATACTAAGATGTCAGTGTGACAAGGTGTCAGCCTCCTGATCGCAGAGCGTCTCACACCTTGTCACTTTTTTACGTTGGTACTCCAGGACAATATCCTTGCCCGCATGCCTTCTACATCCAGCACACCATAGGCGAATCCCTTTCGCACCAGCTCCTCCGGTACATACTCGTCATATTTTTCGAAGACGGGCACCTCCTTGGGGAAGACAAGCTCCATCGGGTCGATGTCCTTTGCTGCCTCATCTGTCACGATACGATAAAATTCCTCTTCTGTCACCTTCATCGTAAACTGCATATAGTACGGTCTGGAAGCATTCAGGCCTCTCAGACCGAGCTCCTTCGCGCAGCGAATCTTCAGAAACCGTTCGAGCGCAAGAAACGCATAGCTTCCAAGCCAGGGGAAAAGCGCCCACATGTTTCCGCCAAGGTGCACAAGTGGATGATTCTCCATTCCGGATTTTACAAAGCTCTTTCTTGCTTCTGCGAGACGGCTGACCGCGTGGGCCATAAGATAAGGGTAGCTTTTATCCTCGCTAAGTACACCGTACATCCGCTCCAGGATTCGTGTATGAATATCGCCGGCCACATCTCCGAAGTAGGCGGGGATATTCCCCTTGACGAGCGTACAATAGACCTCCCTTTTTTTATGATCCACCTCTTCAACAACCCAGACCCTTCCGGCGATCGCGATCTTGTCCCCGACTGGCGGCGGCTTTACGATGGTACCCAGCTCTTCTGGGCCGGACCGGACGGTGTACTCCGGGTTTTCCTGAAATACGGCGTAAAACTTGTAATTGTTTACAATCCGCTCTCCCGTAATTCCAACAATCAGGCCGCCGTTCTCCGTACGGTTTATGTGATCAATTTCGATCAGATGCCTTAAAAGAAGGCGGTAATCGTCCTGTGTAATTCTGTGAAAGCATGACAGGGGAAGCACCCTCGAGGCCAGCTCTGCCGGTGTCATTTCCCCGCAGGAGGCCAGTGTGCTCATGGTCTGGTGGTAGAGCAGACTATAGGGCAGCCGTCCCGTACGGGGAGGCTCCACAAACCGGTCCTCAATATACAGCTGCACCAGGGCGATGCCCTGAATAAGGTACCAGGGAATCAGATCCGGAAGCATGGCGCGTGGTTCCGGGTGATCCTCCCGCATGACAAACCACATCTCCGGCGGATCACCGCGTCTGCCCGTTCTCCCCATGCGCTGCAGAAAACCGGATACGGTAAAGGGCGCGTCAATCTGAAAGGCCCGGGAAAGCTTTCCGATGTCGATGCCAAGCTCCAGCGTGGCCGTGGCGCAGATGCTCATCAGGGAATCATCGTCCTTCATCTGCTCCTCAGCGCTCTCACGGTAGGAGGCAGACAGATTTCCGTGATGAATCAGAAATCTGTCCGGTTCATGTCCTGCCTCGCAGTACTGCCGGAGGTGCTGACAGACCGATTCACATTCCTCCCGTGAGTTTGTAAAGATCAGGCATTTTTTGCCACTGGTATGCTCGAAAATATAGGCAAGCCCCGGATCCGCGGCTTCAGGAGCGGTATCCGTTGTTTTCTCAATTTCGCCTGCTTTTTCGATACCATTATCGTTAGCCTGCTCAGCAGAATTAGATGTCCTGGTTTTTCCCGAAGTATCTTTGACTCCAATCTCCGACGGGAGTGTTTTTTCATCGGCCTGTGGCGCCGTATTGAAAAAATGCTCCATCGACAGACGCCAGACTTCTCTGCCCCCGTCAAATTTCGGAATGAGGCAGGTCCTGCCGCTGCCGGCGGAAAGAAACCGGCCGGCTGCCTCCGGGTTCCCGATTGTGGCAGAAAGGCCAATCCTTCGGGGACTGCAGCCCGCCAGCGCGCAGAGACGCTGAATCAGGCAGAAGGTCTGCAGGCCTCTGTCACCGCGCAGAAGCGAGTGGATCTCATCTATAACGATAAAGCGCAGATCACCGAAAAGGGATGGGATTTCCATATGCTTGTTGATCATCAGTGATTCCAGAGACTCCGGCGTGATCTGGAGAATACCGGATGGCTTCCGCAGAAGCTTCCGCTTTCTGCTCTGTGCCACATCGCCGTGCCATCTTGAAACAGCGATGCCTGCTTCTTCGCAGAGCTCGTTTAATCTGATAAACTGGTCGTTGATCAGTGCCTTGGTCGGAGCAATATACAAAACGCCCACACTGCGGGAAGGATCTTCATCCAGCAGTGTAAGAATAGGAAAAAATGCAGCCTCAGTCTTCCCGGAGGCAGTCGATGCCGTCAGGAGAACATTCGCATCCGTATTGAAAATAGCCTCTCCTGCGGCATTCTGCACGCCCCGGAGTGTCTGCCAGCCGGAACGATAGATGTAATCCTGGATAAACGGGGCATATCTTTCAAAGACATTCATAATGTAAACTCCAAATCATCTGGATCCATATGATTTATAGCGTAAACTCAGCGTAATGCTGGTCAGTCTGATCGGATACTGCTTCGGACTTTGTATAGGAAAAATCATCTGACTGCAGAAGTTCCATCATATCCATCTCCGGATTCTGGTAAAGCAGATCCAGCAGCTCGATAAAATCGCGAATCACCTCTCGCGGCGTAATGTTCTGATCCGCTCCGATCCGCCCGTATTCCAGTCTGACAAAATCTCCCAGCTGTGTGGTGTTTATTTTCCGCTCATATCCATAAAGACCGGCATGCATATCGGCGAGCTTCTCGCAAAGCACCAGCATCTCCTCCGGTGTCAGCGGTTCCAGTCGTATGACAGGTGCAAGCAGGTCTCTGGCTCCCGGCCGTGAGAACCTGCCTTCTGTCAGTCGTGAGCGAAGAGCTTCATAGCTGTATACACCACGGCGTTTATCTTCAAGCGCCTGCGGTGTCGCTCCCATAATGATTCCGAGATACTTTGCCTTTCCCTGCAGGGTATCGTTATACATGGTCAGCATCTTTTCGTAATTGTTCTGTCTGGTGATGCTGTTTGGAATCTTGTAGATATTTACCAGTTCATCGATCATGATCATCAGACCGGAATAACCAGCCAGCCGGAACAGCAGGGCAAAAATTTTCAGATAATCATACCAGTCATCATCTGTAATGATGATATTGATGCCAAGCTCCTCCTTTGCCTCACGCTTCAGGGCATACTCGCCGCGGAACCACCGGATGACCTTCATCTTCGTCTCATCATCTGCATCAAGATAGGCATGGTAATAGCGGGACAACAGCGTGGTAAATTCAAAGCCGTGCACCAGCTCACTGATCTGAGCTGTGACGGTGCGGATTTTCCGGTCCACAGCTTCTGTCAGCAATGGATCACCCGGCTTGGCTCCCGTCTCCTGTGCGGCTTCCATCTGCATTGTGCTGATCCAGCGGTCAAGAACGAGTGACAGCGCGCCTCCCTCCGGCTTTGTCTTTGTAGAGAGATTACTGATCAGCTCCCTGTAGGTGGCGAGTCCCTGCCCGCGCGTTCCCTGCAGTCTGCGCTCGGGAGAAAGATCAGCATCCGCCACAATAAAGCCCTTGTCCATGACATAATTGCGGATTGTCTGGATCAGAAAGCTTTTTCCAGACCCGTAGCGGCCTGCAATGAAACGAAAGGATGCTCCGCCTTCGGAAATGATATCCACGTCATGCAGCAGCGCCGCGATTTCGTTTTTTCTCCCTACGGTTATATAAGGAAGTCCGATCCTGGGCACAACACCACCCTTCAGGGAATTCAGTACAGTCTGTGCGATCCGTCTCGGCACTTTTTTGTGTTCTGTATTCATCAGCTCTTACTCCTTAATACGTCTAGTATCTCATCTTTGTAATCTTCCACAATCGTGATCTTTGTTCCGTCACAGGCGAGAATATTGTCTCCGACCTCATCGAAGAAGGCCTCGTTGATTGTATCGGTGACAATCGATGGCATAAGTTTTTTCTCTGTCAGCTCTCGTTCGACACTTTTACCCGAAAGCAGGTCTTTCAGCAGCTGCAGATAGAAGGGATTCAGGTCACTTTGATCAGCAGCAGCCTGATTTTCAATCGGACTTTCCGTTTCTGTCTGCACGCTGTTTTCTGCTTTCTCTTCGTCCCCTGCCATCTCCGCATCCGTTAGCAGGCTGTCTCTCGTAATGCGGGCGTCGAAACGAATTCCCTCCAGCCGGGAAAAGTCGATGGTTATTTTCGGTTTCGCCGCCTCAAGCTCTGCCTGATGTTCTTCCTCGAGGACAGCTTCGACACAGGGCGTTACCCAGGCTTCCTCAGGCTTTGCTTTGATATAATGTCCGGTTTTCAGATATCTCCGAAAACACCTGTCTGCTTCGTGGAAGATGGCGTGCAGTCTGTCCCTGTCAAAATAAAGCGGGTCATAGCGCATTTCTTTCCATTCACCTGCATGCAGATGATAAGACCTGCATGTATCCAGGAAAAAATCCATATCTGCTGGCTTGTATGGTTCAAAATACACCGCATTGGAAAGCGGGTGCCATGGATATGCCTTCATTTCTCCAAAGCATGCGGCAAAAATGTCCTTGCCGTCAAACTGATAATGCGCAGAAAGATAGCGCCAGAGGGAAGAAAACAGATGGGCTCCTCTGGCAGAAAAACGATGTTCCTCTAAGTTCTCACTCTGGTCTGCATCAGATTTCAGGACCGGGGAATCCTTCAGCTTTTTGTCCCCGAACAGTAGCAGCGCTGAAAAAATTTCCTCATCGCTGTACGCTCCTGGCTGTTTCAGAATTGTCAGAGCCTCGTCCTTCTCCAGAATAACTGGATCTGCATATTGCAAAACTGTGTCTCCCGGAAGCGCATGAAGGACCGCATACTCCAGACACCATCTGTGCAGATTGTGGCGCATTCCCTGGTCCCCGATACCGGAATCCAGATATCCTTCCTCAAAGGATTTGATCCTGTAAAGCGTATCCTCCGGAGAAGCGGAACCTATACCGCATAAAAGCTCATATATATAGAGATAGGCAAGCGAGGTGGCAATCGGTTTATACCTGCCCTTCCGCACCTCTGTCCGCCAGGTAAAATATCCGCGCAGCTGGCGGAGATTCAGATCATGATAGGTAGTAAAATACCTGTGTATCGTGCCGTTCCAGGGAACATGGTCTTCATAATCTTCCATGAATTTTCCCTGCCGGTAGAGATTTTGTGCCTTGTTCAAAAGCGATCCGTCGCCGTATTCATACAGGCGGGCCATCGCAAGGATTTTCTGTGGGATATCCGGCTTCGGGCAGATATTCCCTGTCATAGTCGTGTTCCCAGCTGAGCATATTCTTGCAGCATTTCCGTCTGAACTGCTCTCTCCTGCAGCATTGCCATCTGCGCTGCCCTCTTTTACGGCATTGCCATCTGAGCTGCTCTCTCTTACAGTATCGTGATCGGGAAAATCTCTTTTTTCAGCATTGCTGGTCGTGCATTTCCTGGTAACTGAGTTTGCAAATGGCAGAGCGGTGTCACGGAATACATGATCGTCCTTTTCAGCTTTTTTCTCAAGGACAATGGTAAACTTTTTTCTGTTTTTCTCTGTATCATCGGAATGTCCGGCAAACATCATTGTTTTTCCTCAAATGTACAATCCTGGAATGACATTCAGGCTTAGTTTCATCATTGAACGCTATGTGGGAATGCTCAATTGCCCTGAACATCATTCATGCGTGCGCAATCTTTAACCGTAAAAGATTGATGACCCGTTTTTTATCTGTCACCCAGCGCGGAGAAATCAGCAGATTTCTTGGCCCGTCACCTGTCATCCGATGAACCAGCGTCCCTTCCGGCAGAAGCTTCAGGCACTCCACCACCAGATCACAGTACTCTTCCATCGTCATCTGTGGAAACGGATGCTGTTTATACTCATCAGCAAGTTCTGAGCCCTTCAGAATATTCAGCATCTGCAGCTTGATACCATCAATCTGCGGCTGAAGAGAACTGAGAAAACGCACGGTTGAAAGCATATCCTCCCTGGATTCCCCGGGAAGGCCAAGAATCACGTGCACAATTACTGTCAGTCCTGCTTCCTTTAACCGTCTGTAACAATCTGTAAATACAGAAGTCGGATATCCCCGGTGAATTCTTTCTGCTGTACGATCATGTATGGTCTGCAGACCCAATTCGACCCAGACAGGTTTGATCTCATTCAGTTTCTGCAGCATGGCAAGCTTCCCGGCATCAATACAGTCAGGTCTTGTTCCGATCGAGAGAATGACGATATCCTCCCGCTGGATGACGCTATTGTATAGCTTATATAGATATTCTGTATCACCATAGGTGTTCGTGTAGGACTGGAAGTAAGCGATATATTTTCTTTGAGAAGCAGGTATAGATGCCGGGATCTTCCGGTCTACCATGGCCCTGGCCGCAGCAATCTGCGCATCTATACTGCGGATGTCCTTTAAGGATTTCGCAAACTCCCCCGATCCGCCTGCGGAGCAGAACGTACATCCGCCCGTTCCGATTCTGCCATCGCGGTTCGGACAGGTACAGCCGGATTCCAGGGAAAGCTTATAGATCTTCTTCCCATACTGCTTCTTCAGATAATCGGACAACGTGTAAATTTTCATCATCCCTCCGGATTGATATTCTGTACAGGATTTGTCTTCAGATAGGAGATGTATTCGTTACCCCATACCTCAATCGCCTGCAGAACTGTTCTGAATTTTTCTCCGATCGGTGTCAGGGCATATTCCACGCGCAGAGTTCCTTCCGTGTAGACCCTGCGGTGGATAAGGCCCTCCCTTTCCAGATACTTCAGCTGATTGGACAGCGTTCCCTGCGCGATCTCAATTCTGCGCAGCAGTTCATTGAAGCGCACCGGTCCATCCGCCAGCTGGTACAGGATGAGAATTGCCCATTTACCCTGTAGTATTTTCTGCGTCGTAACATAAGGACAGATACCGAACAAATCGTCTCCCTGCTTTCGAACAGTTTCGTTCATCTGATTTTTCTCCATTTCATCATAGCATAATATCAGATTCCATGCGGTAACCTGAAAATGACCAGTTCTCTCAAAAGATACTAATTGACTTTCATACTTGATATGATATTCTGAAGTTACTTCAATAAATGGACTATGTCAATGCTTTGTTGTGCATATACGGAAATAGGATTGAGGTCCCGTAGTTCAACATGCATCATAGTTCATGATTTATCATTTGATCTTTCTTATCAAGATGAAAGGCGATTGTCTAATGCGTAACGTGAGAATGCCCGTTATTTTTTCAGGACATGGTAGTCCAATGATTGCCCTCGAGAATAATGAAATCACAAAGGGCATGGAGGATATTGGCCGATACGTCGTCGATCACTACGGAAAGCCAAAGGCGATCCTGGCCATTTCTGCACATTGGTATACGGATGGTACATACATTCAGAGTGCACCTCAGCCAAGACAGATTTATGATATGTACGGTTTTCCGGAGGAATTGTATGCTGTAAAGTACCCTGCCCGGGGAGATGGAGAACTGACCGCACGGGTGCAGAAGATCCTCGGAAATCAGGTATCCGTTAATAATGATTGGGGCATCGACCATGGCACCTGGACCGTCCTTGTTCACATGTTTCCCGAGGCTGACATTCCGGTTGTGCAGTTGTCAGTAAATGGCCGTATTTCTGCGGCCGAAAGTTATAAGATTGGAAAACAGCTTGATGCGCTGCGCAATGAGGGATATCTCATTCTGGGAAGTGGAAATATCGTTCACAATCTGATGCGTGTGGAATGGGACAATGAGGGCGGCACGCCAATGACGCTGGGCTTTAATAAGAAAATAACGGATGCTGTTATTTCCGGAGATGAGGATGTTGTGATCCATTATGACAAATTGCCGGACGCAGCCTATGCTGTGCCGACACCGGATCATTTTCTGCCTCTTCTGTACTGCCTTGGCGCTGCAGAGGGGGACAAAGTCCGGGTCTTCAATAATGTCTGTAATCTTGGTTCAATGGCGATGACGGGTTATTTATTTGAAAAGGATTGTTAATCATTACGGTGTGTCTGTTCATCTTTCATGAACAATTATTAGACAGGACTCATACAAAACTGATACAAAGCAAGGAGGTTACAATATGGAAAAAGTACTGGAATTCCTGAAACAAGCAGGGGTATGGTATCTGGCAACTGTCGATGAGGACGGCAATCCGCAGGTTCGTCCCTTCGGTGCGCAGAACATCTTCGAGGATAAGCTCTATATCCAGACGGGTCTGAAGAAAAAAGTGGCGCAGCAGATGCTTGCACATCCGCAGATTGCCATCAGCGGTATGGCGAAAGGCAAATGGATTCGGCTGAATGCAGAGGCTGTGCACGATGAACGAATTGAGGCACAGCAGGCTATGTTGGATGCAAATCCGGATCTTAAGTCCATGTATACTGCCGGGGACGGAAATACAGCAGTCTTTTATCTGAAAAATGCGACGGCTGAGATCTGCAGCTTTACAGAGGAACCGGAGATTATTCATTTCTGACCGTTACGTTACCAAAAAATATTTTCCCGCACCTCTGCATTACGAATACCAGAGAATACAGAAAAATACGGGACCTGCAGGGGTGCTGAAAGGATTCTGCTTTCGTGTGGCAGAGAGCATTCAGAATCCATACTTTGCAAGGTCAACCCTGTAATCATCACCAACTTCAATGCCATCTGCTTCCAGGAGTTTTTTCTGCACTTCTTCACCGCCAAACGCAAAGCGGCCGGACAGTTTTCCCTCGGAATTAACAATCCGGTAACAGGGTATATGTTCCGGATCAGGGTTTTTATGCAGAGCGTTTCCAACTGCTCTGCACATCCTGGGATTCCCTGCCAGTTCCGCAATACGGCTATAGGTAGCCACGCGGCCCTTGGGTACTTTTTTGACCGCTTCATAAATCCGTCTGGTCGGTGTATTGCAGATGAGGTGCCAGGAACGATCAATCATATCCAGAATCTGTCTTTCCGGCACCGGACCGTCCAGCCTGATTGTCACCCAATGCCGTTTGTTCATGTGATAAGCCGGGAAAAAGCCTTCCGCCTGGATCACCATGCCGATGAAATCCGGGTCTGATTTGACATTCACGACAGGGATGTCATCTTCTATGCCGCCTGTATCGGAGTCTCTCAGACCTAAATGTTCAGCCTTTACCTTCATAAAAAGGGCAAACCATTTTCCAGAATAGGAATCCCTGACAACCTTATAGTCAGGGTGTGCCTTCCACAGTGATTCCAGGCTTGCGTGATATTTTTTTGAGATCTCTTCTATCAGACTATCCGTCAGATCCATTGATTCCCCTTCCTTTTCTATCCGGAGACAACATTGTAATTGTTACGTATGAACCCCATCCCATACGCTGTCGTTCCAGCATAAACAGGAATGTAGCAGCGTTTATTACACTATTCGCTTCCATATAGCGTAAGATACTCCTCAATGATAGCAGATAATATCTATACCAAAAAGAATATCTCAGTTTTTAGTCTTCTTTAACTTCCGGTAGGAAAATTCCAGCATCCCCATGTTCATCAGAGCAAAAATCAGCAGATAGAAGGGCATGATCCAGATTCCCACAGCCTGTTGCAGAAGCCCGAAGACCATCGGCATAAAGGTACTGCCGACATAGGCGGAAGCCATCTGAAGACCGATCATGGCCGCACTGTTCTTTTTCCCGAAGTTCTGCGGCGCCATATGCTGGATTGCCGGATAGACTGGCCCCATTCCGGTTCCGATGATCACGAATCCGACTGCTGTGATCAAATACCCGGGGAAGGGAAGCATGACGATCAGAATGCCAATGAGTTCAAGCGCGATTCCCATACGGATCATCTTCCTGTCACCAAACCGGTTGGAGATAAATCCTGCGATCAGCCTTCCCAGCATCAGACCACCAAAGATCAGCGAACCAAAAGAAGCAATTGTTTCGGCGCCGAGTCCCTGCTTTGTTCCTGCGAAATAACTGGGTACCCAGAGAAAGCAGGTTGCCTCACCGCCACAGTAGGCAAAAAAGGCGGCCAGTGTCTGTATCGCTCCCGGTTCTTTTACTGCCTCCCGGATACCTGCGCTGTTTTTTAATGTTTCCTCCTCTTCTGCCGTCTGATTCTTTTTCCACAGAGGAAGCGAGAGAATGCAAACAAAGAGTATGGTGCTCTGCAGACAGGCCGTCCAGCGATAGCCTTCATTCCAATGCGCATGCCGAAGCGCTGATGCCATAATATAAGGGCTGATCATAGCCCCGACACCGTAAAAGCAGTGCAGAAAGTTCATGATGGAGCCGGAGTAGTGCAAGGCTACATAATTATTAATGGAAGCATCTATTGCACCGGCACCGAGCCCATAGGGAATTGATACAAGGAACAGCATCCAGTATTCTGTGCAGACAGAGAAACCCAGAAGACCACCGATCGTCAGCAGAATAGAAATGATAACAATCCATTTGGTCTGTATCTTTTGCATCAGCTTCGGACTGACCAGGGCGGATATGATTGTCATGAAAGAGATTGTCATGGAAACATATCCGGCATAAGAGGATGGTACGCCAAATGCACTTTGCATTTCCGGCCAGCCGGAGCCCAGAAGGGAATCCGGAAGTCCCAGACTGACAAAAATCAAGTAAATAACTGCAATCAATAAAAAATATCCCGTTTGCCTCTTTCGATCTGTCACTTTTTCTCCTTCCACCATAAATATTAAATTTATCCATGCAGACAAACCTCTGCTCAGGCAGTCTGATTTAAAAATCAGCCATGAATCTGCCGCCCCCTGATCAGAAGTCAAAAATATCGTACACAGCCACCCTGGTCAAAACGTCCCGGCCATATATTCCCGTCCCCATGCGCAGATCGGATAAATCACATCCTTTAATGTCTTTCCCCGGTCTGTCAGGGAGTATTCCGTCTTCGGCGGTACCACCGGATATACCTCCCGGTGAATGAGTCCATCCGCTTCAAGCTCCCGAAGCTGCTGTGTAAGCATTTTAGCTGTCGCATTTGGCATATAATTCTGCAGTTCATGAAAGCGCAGCACCTTGTCTTCAAATAGATGATATAAAATGATGGCCTTGTATTTTCCTCCGATCTGACTGAGCGTAGCCTCTACCGGGCAGTGAAAGGGTTTCTGCTCCACATTTTCATTTCTGTTCTGAACATCAACATTCCTGACTTTCTTCATTTTCTCAGATACGACCTCCCTTTATTCAAAAGTGATTCTCTTATTCATATCTTATACAACGCCTGCTATGCAAAAGGATCATTCAATCTGCTCCTTCGAACAGCGTCAAGAAATCCAAAACACGCTCTTTATAGTTTCTAATTAGATACTATATGACAAAAAAGTGCGTACTTACATTTCCGATCTGTTCGTATTATTTTTATCACAGCAAGAGAAAAAAAGCAAACAAACGACCTAAAACAGCATCTGTGCTCTGCCTGAGCAGGGCGGAAAGAGAGGACTTAAATGAAAAAGATTTTGATTGCAGAGACAAATATTGACAGCTATGGAAGCAGCGCAAAACAGACCGGCATCTGGCTGGAGGAAATCACCAGCTTTTATGAAGTAGTAACAAAAGCTGGATACTCTGTTGATTTTGGCAGTGCAAAGGGCGGCCGTGTTCCGGTCGATCCTGCTTCTGCAAATGCAGATCCTGAGACCATGCGCATCTATGCAGATCCGGCTTTTCACAGAGCGGCGATTGAACAGACCAGGAAATTTTCCGATCTGCACGCGAAGGACTATGCAGCTATCTATTTTGGCGGTGGCCACGGAGCTATGTGGGATTTCCCGGACAACACGGATCTTCAGAAGCTGGCAGAGGGCATCTACGAAAACGGCGGTTTTATCACCAGCGTCTGCCACGGCGAGGCCGGCCTTCTGAATCTGAAAGACCGCGACGGAAACTATCTGGTACAGGGGAAGAAAATCAATGGATTTACCGATGAGGAAGAGCGAATGAACGGAACAGATAGTCTGGTTCCCTTCCTTGGTGAGAGCGCACTTCGCAAACATGGAGCCAGCTTTGTAAAAGGTGATCCATTCACTGAATTTACAATATCCGACGCCCGCATGATCACCGGCCAGAATCCCTTCTCAAGCAAGAAGGTTGCGGAGCGGCTTGTCGAGGAGCTCGGACAGACTCAGCTATAAGAAGGAGATGATCACATATGAAAAGTACATTTATGGAACTGGCAAAAAACAGATATTCAGTACGGAAATTCACTGGTCAGAAGATTGAGAAGGAGAAACTGGACCAGATCCTGGAGGCCGGCCGAATCGCGCCGACCGCTGCCAATCTGCAGCCGCAACATGTCTATGTGCTGGAGAGCGAGGCAGCGCTGCATAAAATCAACGAACTCTCCCGCTGCATTTACGGAGCCCAAACTGTCCTTCTCTTCACTTATGACAGCCGGAGTGACTGGAAGAATGCGCTTGAGCCCGGCATTCACTCGGGTGAGCAGGATGTCAGCATCGTGGCGACCCATATGATGCTCGAGGCCTGGGATCTCGGCATCGCCTCTTGCTGGGTCAATGTATTTCCGAACACAAAGACCGCAGAGGCATTCGGCCTCTCCAAGTATGAGAAGCCGGTCCTCCTGATGCCGATCGGTTACGCAGCACCGGACGCACACCCGTCCACGATGCATACGAACCGGAAACCGGTTGAAGAGACCGTCAGGGCACTGTAAGGATATCGAAGAAAGGAGCAGAAAAATGCAGAAAGATATTGGGAGCGTCATGGGGCTTTATCCAATGCCCGTCACTATTGTAGGGGTTGTCAGTGGGGGGAGAGTGAACTTCCTCCCGATCGCCCATGTCGGAGTCGTTGAGCACGGACATCTGCTTGTCAGCATTGACAAAAACCATGCTTTTTCTGATGCGGGCATACAGGATCACAAAGAGCTCTCAGTCAGTATGGTCAATCCGGATATGATGGAGGCTGCTGATTATTGCGGCATCGTGAAAGGAGCCAAAACAGACAAATCTCACGTCTTCCGCTATCACTTCACCGACCTTGCGTATGCGCCTGTTCTCGACGACGCGCCGGTCTCCATGGCATGCCAAGTCGTCGGCCAGTTCGAAATCGGCAACTTCACAGACTACATCCTGCGTCCGGTTCATACGCTGGTTCAGGAAGAATGCCTGAATCAACGCGGAAAAATCGATTACGAGAAAGTAAGCCCGATTCTCTTCGAATTCCAGAGTGCCCAATATCTTTCGACCGGATCTGTTATCGGGAAATGCTGGTACATCGGAAAGAACTGGAAGGGACGGATTGAATGAAAACAAGAAAAAAGAATGAGGACTGTTGAAACGAAAAAATCAAAACATGTGATAAAACTGGCCAATGGCGTTACCATGCCGACATCAGGATACGGAGTCTACAAGGTGCCTCCCAAAAAGTGCAGAGAGGCTGTACGGAACGCGCTCCTTGCCGGATACCGCCTGATCGACACAGCTGAAGCATATGGAAACGAAAGAGAAGTCGGAGAAGCCATCCGTGACAGCGGTATTCCCCGGGAACAGATCTTCCTGACGACCAAAATCTGGCGCAATATCGGTGAGAAAACAGCAAGGGATGACTTCTATTCCTCCCTCAAGGCACTGGGCACAGATTATGTTGATCTATGCCTGATTCATATGCCGTTCGGTGATCTCTACGGAACCTGGAGAATGCTCGAACAGGAATATCAGAATGGTAATGCCTGCGCGATCGGCGTTTCCAATTTTACAGAATCCCTACTCATGGATTTTCTTGTCAACGCAAACATAGCCCCAATGGTAAATCAGTTTGAAAGCAACCCAATTCACCCTGCAGATCCGCTGATCCGATTCTGTGAGGAGCATGACATTGCCTTCCAGGCCTGGGGACCCCTTGGACAGGGAAACTCTGTGCTTTTCCAGCATCCGGCCCTCCTTGCCATCGCAAACAAATACGGAAAGACCGCTGCACAGGTTCTGCTGCGCTTTGGTATCCAGCGTGGAATCGGCGTTATCTCCAAATCTGTACGGCAGGATCGAATGAAAGAAAATCAGGAAATATACGACTTCTCGCTGTCAGAAGCAGACATGAATCAGCTCTCCCGACTCGCACAGCCTGGAGGCGGCATTCCCGGAAATCCTGATTTTATTAAGTATTTGTGTAGCCAATGGAGCATGTGCGAATAATTTTAAATATATCGAAAAGCGGTCGGCCATCCGGCAGTGCGTCCACATTAGGCAGGCGAAGGCGCAAGATCTATTTTATCTGATGATTTCATAGTAAACTGAAGGCCATACCATTCGATCAAATTCCATTTTCACCGCTTGTCTCCCCAGAGCGCCATTGCAGCCATTTCTGGAAGCATCTGGTGTCAGGTTCCGATTAAATTTTTATAAATGGCTTCATACTTTTTTATCCGTACCTGACACCTTTGACTTATTGGCATTAGGAATGAAGCCATCCGCTTCCGTAATCTTACCAATGCTATAGAGATCAGGACTGATTTAGCCCGGTTTCTATTAACATAAATTTTGAGGTTTCAGTGTCAGGAAAATAATATCGAATACCACTTTCTCTGTGTTACCAAGGATATCTTTTGTCTCAACATGATTTAGCGGATCATTGTTCAAAAAAGCATTGGGAAGGATTCGGAAAAGATTCTCCTCTGAACCGTCTTTCACTCTCTGGGATGCGAAAAAATAGATATCCAGATCTTCTTTGAACAGTGGAAGTTCTGCCGAATCTGCCAATCTATCTGCTGATTTATCGGCGAATCTATTCAATCGGTGGCAATCCTGATAACATGATGCGGTCATACGCACCATTCTTCTTATCTTCAGGATGCGGTTCAAGGCCAATAATAGTTATAGACTGCTTGTCCGGGCCATATACCCAGAACATTCGCATAGCACCACTGGTTTTGTTTTCCAGATACGATTGCCAGACTTTTTCTCCATATCGAACTGTTAACGCTTCTATATCATGGGTCTTAAGGCTTCGGTGTCGCGGATTGGTCGAAAGCAGTTTCAATGCTTTTCCCCACTTCTTATAGAGCCCTGCATCATCCTTACTGATTGTTCCGTTCCGGTATTCGCTCTGAAGACGGTTCCAAAGTTCTTCCATTTCCGGAATTCCCATTCGTATTGTAAAGTTCATATTGCTACCCTATCAGAAATCAGAAAGATCAACAGGATCTGATACCTTCCCGGCTTTGAAGTTGCTGATTGCCTTATCCATGTCCTTCAGTGTACGAGCTGAAATTGTATCTGGGATCGTCAACTCACGTGGTTCCAGTATAATGCATCCGTTTGGGTATTCTTTCACGTTGTAATACTGATACATGGCGCCACGTAATGTAACACGTTTCTTGCTGTCAATATGAACATCATAGTCCTTTACAGCTTCCATAAAGTACCTCCTTTATTCGTGGGATATCCCACATCTAAGGATAGATTATTATCAGCCGCAATGTTTGTCAACAACTTTCGTAGGTTTTCCATAATTATTATCCGCCTTTCTGGCGAAAGGCACCGATGGGGTTATGAAAACCGAGGTACTTTTCGCTCTTTTTACTATTCCCAATTCCTGATATTCTTTTCTTGCAAGACCGACACACTAC